>Ga0137308_100017_pt1 | contig 262516 bp, 241 predicted proteins | sample Inofrocosms_June_FD_97181 | JGI IMG/M metagenome (GOLD analysis project Ga0137308, IMG submission 97181) | Mouse cecal microbial communities from Vienna, Austria - N-Acetylneuraminic and N-Acetylglucosamine D2O microcosms_June | ecosystem: Host-associated > Mammals > Digestive system > Large... | reverse complement strand
TGATGTGTCAGCAAGGGCTCCAGCCCACATTCTGTACTGTTTTCTCTGCACCATACTTGACTTTGTCGAATCTCGCTTACACAAGATTTTACGGAGGGCCGTCCCCCTTGATTTTTCCACATATACAGGCTTTAACCCAGATTTTCCGTCACGGTAACAACGCCGTCGGAAATAACCTCGCCTTCCCCATGGAAGTGGAATACCTGGGGCTCTCCCGGCTCCCCGCTGTCCCCGGCGGGTTCCAGCTCAAACTGAGCGGCAAAGGGATTGCTGCCTGTGGTCTGCTCCAGCCCCTTGCACAGCCAGGGCAGAGTTTCCAGCTTCACGCCATCCGGTACCGAGCTGACCATGCAGCTGAGCACAGAGCTGGACGAGTATTCTCCGTTGCTGTCACCATCCGTCTCCGCGACGGCGTACTCGACCCAGCCGGTCTCCTCCAAGCCGCCGCCGATGATGAAGATGTGGCGCAGTCCGTCCTCGCCTTCGCATTCATACACATAGGGCGTCTCATAGGAGCATTCATCGGTAATATCCCGGTTCTCGCCGTTGATGGTCAGGTACAGCCGTCCATCCTCCCGTAGCTCCACCGGACTGACCGTCTCCTCCGTCTGGACCGTCTCCTCGCTCTGGACCGTCATCATCTTGATAATATGGTCCAGTCCGCCGGATGCAAAGGCTGTCACCGTCAGCACGGCTACCGCGCATACCGTAAGGATTGCCGCAATCGGGCGGCGGTTGTTTCTGCTGTTGTCTGTCATATCCGTAACCTCCAATTTGTTCTGTGCGCGGCGGGCGGCCAGCTCCCGCCGGACCTCCCCGGCCCGCTGGGCGGACAGGTGGATTTGATCAAACATTTTTTGATATGATTTCTGATCCATAATCATCCTCCAGGCTGCTCCGCAGCATATTGCGCGCCCGGTGCAGGCGCATGGATACCGCCGAGGGGCTGATGTGCAGCAGCTTTCCGGCTTCCTCCAGGGTGTAGCCCTCGTAGTAGTGCAGATGCACCGCCACCCGGTACCTGGGCGGCAGAGCCATGACGGCGGCATACAGCTCGCCGTCCTCCGGGCTTTCAAAGGGGATGGATTCATCCAGCGGCTCCGTCCGCCGCCGCCAGAACGTGCGCAGCAAGTCCTGGCAGGCGTTTACCGTCACCTGCGCCAGCCAGGCCCGTTCCTTCCCCGGCTGGGGCGGGCTCTTGCCGTCCAGGAGCTTGAGGAATACCGTCTGCACAACGTCCTCCGCATCCTGCCGGGATTTGGTATAGCTCAGCGCCAGACGGTACACCATGTCGTGGTGCTGGTCGAACAGCTCCATGATCTCTGCCATGCGGGCGCCTCCTTTCCTGCTTTCTTGAGCGCTCATAGATAAGACGGCTGACCAGGGAGAATCAGCACACGGAAGTGAAAAAATTCTACCTGAGCGGCTGTGCGCCGCATTTCTGACCCAATACAGAAGAAGGAGCTAGCGGGGCGATCCCCGTTAGCTCCAATTACTCTTACCAGTCAACCGCTTTCCAACTTGGAAGGCGGTTTTTGAATGAGTAGACAAAGGGAGCGGGGAAGAAATCTCTTGTACCGGGCGGGAAATTATGATAAAATCCCCTCACAAGGGAGGGGAGGCAATGAAGAGAACGTTTGTCACCACCATGCCGGACCGGGCGGGTGCATTTCTGGGGGCCAGCCGGGTCATCGCAGAGCTGGGTCTGAATATCACGCGGGTCAGCTACAACAAGGCCATCGACACCCACACGCTGTTTATTGAGGCGGAGGGTTCGCACGCCCGGCTGGAGCGGGCTGCAGAGCGTCTGCGGGAACTGGGCTGTCTCCAGAGCGACATGGATGGGAGCTCCGTGCTGCTGGTGGAATTCCGCCTGCGGGATACCCCCGGCAGCGTAGCCGCTGTGCTGGAGCTGATTGAGCAGTATAATTTCAATATTTCCTATCTCAGCTCCCAGGAGAACGGGACCGCCTGGCAGCTGTTCAAAATGGGACTGTTTGTGGAGCAGCCGGAGCAGTTTTCCGACTTCCTCAACGCCGCGTCCCTCCTCTGTCCGGTGCGGGTGGTGGACTACGACAAGGCGGAAAAAATTCTGGACAACAGCATCTTTTATGTCTCCTTTGCCAACGAGCTGGCCCAACGGCTGGACCTGCCGGAGACAGAGCGGACGGAGCTGGTCATCCGCGCTAACCAGGTGATGCAGCTGTTGGACGAGCGTGGGGAGAGCTTCCACAAGACGTTTGATTACATCCGGGGGTTCGGCGAGGCCCTGGCCGCCTGCCGCGGGAACGCTTTCCAGCCCCGGATTTCGGAGTACAGCTTCGGCCCGGACCTCCGCCTGCTGCTGATCGAGCCGCCCTGCGGCAGCAATACCTGCATTCTCTGCCATCAGGGACAGTATCTCTTTATTGACACAGGCTACGCCTGCTATCGGGAGGAGATGCTGGCTCTCCTGCACCGCCTTCTGCCGGACTTCGACCGCGCCCCCAGAGCCGCGCTTATCACCCACGCGGATGTGGACCACTGCGGCCTGCTGGACCTGTTTACCTGCGTCTATCTCAGCCGTAAGAGCCGTGACTCCCTGCTGCTGGAGCGGACCAGCCGGGGCGGTTTTCGGGAACGGAATCCCCTCCACGCCCCCTATATCCGCATCTGCAAGGCCCTGACCTCCTACCGTACCGCCGAACCGGAACGCCTGCGGGTTATCGGCGGCAGCTCCGCGCCTCTGGCCCAGCCGCTGGAGGAGGTTGGCAGCTGGTCCTTCGGCTCCCTGTCCTTCCAGGTCCTGGAGGGGCAGGGCGGTCATCTGCCCGGCGAGCTGGCGCTGGTGGAGCGGGAGCGGCAGCTGGTTTTCACTGGGGATATTCTGGTCAACATCCGGGAGCTGACGGCGGAACAGGCCCATTACAACCACTACGCCCCCTACCTGATGACCAGCGTGGACACAGACCCCGCCCTGTGCGCGCGGGAGCGGAAGGAACTGCCAAACGTATTGGGTCCGGGCCGCTGGAGTGTCTTTGGCGGCCACGGACCCAGGAAAGAGTTGGTGGTTGAGTAGGCTTATTTGTGCAATTTCATAGGGGTAAGGGCGAGATAATCGTCCAGTTTGCCGTCATTGAGGCAGCAGCGGATAATCTCCCGGCCCAGGGGGGTCAGCTCCTCGGTGTCGAACTGGGCGATCTCCGACTTGAAGAAATCGGTCAGAATCTTTGCGCCCGCGTCGTAACCCCGCTCTCCCAGCTTCGACTGGGTTTCTGGCCGCAGGAAGGTGGGCCGGATGAACTGTCCGTCCAGCTTCATGTCCAGCAGGGCGTAGCCGAACAGCGGACAGCGGGCGGGGGTGAGGTGGCGGGATTTGACCTCGCCGTTGTGCCGGCACAGATACTCCCGGCTCACCCACTCGCTCATAAAGCCCACGTTGTACGCGCCGATATGCTGGTTGGGAATGAGCACGTTCAGCGTCCTGGGGCAGGACAGAATCTGGTCCAGCAGCAGATTGGCCTGGGTGACTTTTTTCCCGGTGGCAAAGGGCCAGTAGGACCCCACGCCCTCGCTCTTCATACGGCTGCCGCCGTCCACAATGCTGGGGTTTTTGAAACCCCTGGGCGCGACCAGCCGCCACAGCCACGCCAGAGCCGGGGGAATGATATGGAGCATTCCCATAATGCCGTAATTGGGTTCCTCGGCGGTGGAGGGCGGCATCCGCACGCCGAAGGACCGGACAGAGACCTCCTGCGGTTCCCGCGGGACGATGTTCTCAATCATATCCCGCGGGATGATGACCCGCGGATTGGGGCAGGGCTGGCCGTCGGAGTCCTTCACGTGCTCCCAGATGAGGCACGTTGCACCCGGCACGCCGTCCATGTTGAAAAACAGCAGCGGCCTGGTGGGGTGGATGGACGCCTTTTCATACACCGGATTGTTGCCGTAGGCGTGGAGGCTGTCCATGCGCAGGAACCAGCCCGCCTCTGCGTCCACAATCATCAGCTTGCCGCTCTCCGGGTCCTGATAGCCCTTGTGCGCCAGGGCCATATCGTCGGAGATGGGGTAGATGGTGCAGGACTCGCCCAGGTTCAGGTAATACTTTTCGCCGGAGGTGATGTGCCGTCCCAGCAGCAGGCGGCTGTCGTCCTCCCGGTGGAAATCCTCCAGCATCTCGCTCTTGCCGCCGCCGGACGCGCCCTCGTGCATAAAAACGATCTCGTTTTCATAGGGTGTCTCTACCAACGCCGCGCTGGCGTGGCAGCAGACCCACCCCTCCTGCTCGCCGATGTCCAGCAGCACGGAGTATACGCCCTTCTTGGCGGAGGGACCGGGGTAGAGGTTGTAGGCGAAGACTTCATGGAGGTCCTTGCTGCGGTTGTGGACCACCACCTGTTTACCGTCGAAGTGGGTGTGGCGGAAGGGCGGAGCCACGTAGATAATGGCCCGCGGCGTGTAGTTGTCGGGGATGTCCATGACGGAGACAAACCCCTGCATATTGGCCAGAGCCAGGGCAAAGAACGCCGCGTTGGCGGGACAGATCATCAGGCTGTCATAGCCGTGCTCCAGGTCTCCGGCCTTGAAGGGGAGCATAATGACCCGCTGGGTGGTAAACCAGTCCATGGTTTCCTGGCGCAGAGAGGAAAAATCGTAGCCGAAGCGGTCCTGGAAGCGAGTCTTGTCCGTGGGGAGGCTGTCGCTGATGACCATGGAGTTGGGGTCCCGGCGGCGCATGTAGTCCTCCATAAAGTTGACCAGGGCGCCGTTTTTGCAGCGGATGACCTCCGCCTCCTTCACCCGCCCCCGTCCGGCGATGGTGTACACCACGTCGTACAGGGAGGTGTGGGTGGGACCGAAGGCCAGCTCGTCCAGTTCCTCCTGGGTTTCTATGTAGGCGATGGAGCGGCACTGGCTCAGAGCCTGCCGGAGGTCGTCCGGCAGGATGAATTTCTCAAAGTAGCTGTCAGAAAACATGGTCGTTCCCTCCTATTATAATCTGTACAGCAGTATACCACACCCAGGAGGGAAGCGCAATCCCAAGCAATCCCCCCGCTTACGGATTTGCCGCCAGCCGCAGGTCGCCGCTGCTGGTCTCCGCCTCAATATGGATGGCGGGGAACCCGTCCGCGATATATGCGTCCTCCACGCGCACAACGGAGAAGGGACCGCGGTCAAAGTATCCGGAGTTGGAATCAAACTCCAGCGCAAAGCCCCAGTGCTCCGGCATCAGCAGCTCCACGTCCCCGCTGCTGGTCTGGACCTCCACGCTGCCCGGCGAATTGTCCTGAAGAGCGGCCTTGATATTGCCGCTGGAGCTGTTCAGCCGCAGGCTGCCGGCAGCTCCGGAGGAGATGTTTGTCTCGCCGGAGGTGGCGGACAGGCTGATGCTGTTCCCTGCCGCAAAGCCGGAGATATTGCCGGAGCTGGTGGAGACGTCCATGGTCTCCGCCACAACTCCCTCCAGGTACACATCCCCGCTGGAGGAACTGGTCTGCAGCTCCACTGCCGTCACGCTGCGCAGCGTACTTTGACCGCTGGACGCGCCGGTCTCCAAAACGTTGAAGACCGAGTTGGACAGCGTCACGTTGCCGCTGCTGCTGTGGGCACAGCCGTATTCCGCACAGACCTGATCCCAGTAGATATCTGCCGACGAGGTGTTTACGGTCAGGTCATTCCATGTGCTCTTGGGCAGCCACACGATCAGCCCCTTGTCCGAACTGCCGCCGTTGGAGATGCTCAGCGTCCCGCCGTCTGTACTGTACGCCAGCTCCTGGGCCTTGGTGAGCTTTTTGTCAGAGAACTCCTGCATCTGGATGTAGTCCTCCTCCCAGCTCCGGACCTTTACAATGCCTCCCGTCCAGTTGATGCCGACGCTGTCGATCTCTCCGGCGTTTACCCGGTATGTTTCGCTCGGAAAGCGGAACTTTGCGCCCACCATACTGTCGGTCAGCTCCTCCGCCCCGTTGTTCAGGGCAATGCCGTCGGGCGAAATGAAAATCTCTCTGCCGCCGCCGCTGAGGACAATCCCGCTGGGGGAGATGGAGAAATTGCCGCCATAGATGCCGTCCGGGCCGATCTCCAGCCCCCACAGGTCATAGAGGCCGTCAAAGGACGCCCACTGTTCCATTTCCTCCGCCCATTCCTCCGTCCATTCCTCCGTCCATTCCTCCGCCCATTCCTCATCATTGTGAGTCCGCCAGTCTACCACGTCCTCTATGGGCGGCGCGTCTGAGGATTCGGCGATAGTGGAGGAGATATTCTGCGCCCGCCACCGCCCCACAGCGGAGACAGCTGCGGCAATAGCCGCCGCCCACAGCAGAATCTGCGCCAGCTTTCTCCAATTTCTTCTCTTTGGGAAATCCGGCGTTTTGGTAAACCGGGAGCCGTCGGTCTCCGGCAGGTCCGGCCAGCGTGGGGGCTGTCCCTCCGGGACGCCCTCGTCCTGCAAAATCCGCTGGGCGATCACGTCTACTGGCTCCATACTGGCCACGGCCTCCTCCTCGCTCATGCCCTCCTCCATCCGGTCTGCCAGCATCTCGGCGTAATAGGTGAGATGCTGCTCCGCCTGCTCCTGGGTCAAGCCGGGGAGGCGGCGGTACAGCTCATTGAGAAACTGCGCACGTGTCATGTTCAGCACACTCCTTTATGAAATCATAGACCCGTTGGATTTCCGGCCAGCTCTCCAGAAACTGGCCGACAGCCTGGACGCCCTCCGGGGTAATGCGGTAAAATTTCCGCAGGCGTCCGTTGTGCTCCACGGTGTACACGGTCAGCCGCCCCGCCGCTTCCAGGCGGCGCAGAATGGGGTACAGGGTGGACTCGGAGATACCGATGCAGCCGCTCAGGTCCTTGATGATCTGATAGCCGTAAGAATCCCCCCGCCGCAGGGCGGACAAAACGCATACGTCCAGCAGGCCGCGCTTTACTTGTGGATCAATCACATGGATACCCCCTTTTGCATAATACTATACAACACACTGTACTTCTTGTCAAGAAGTAATTGCCGCCCCCAGCAAAAAAATACCAGATTTGCAGAGAGAGATGGTTGAATGTTCCGCGGTTTGATGGTATTATATATAGAACGTTAAGATACACTGCGGGCGCAGACCGCAAATATTATAGTAGGTGGGAACAATCGGTTATGATAACATATACGAGAACGGCTAATGCCGGCGGCATACTGGAAATGGACGGCGTACGCATTCTCCTGGACGGCGTCAGCCAAGCGGTCAACGACTACCTGGCTACCCCGCCGGAACTCCTGAATACTCTATATGACACCCATTTGGATATGATCGCCTTTACGCACAACCACAGCGACCACTTCCAGCCGGAATTTGTCCGGTCATACGTCAAACACCATCCCCTGCCCAAGCTCATCGGCCCGAAGGACGTGGCGGCGGACCTGTCGGACTACGCGGTGATCACCGCCTCCTCCAGCGTGGGCGCGGTGCAGCTCATTGCCGTCCCCAGCCGGCATATGGGCGCGGAGTACACGGATACCCCCCACTACAGCTTTCTGATCCGGGGCTCCTCCCTGGTCTGGTTCATGGGCGACGCCTCCCCCCTGCAGTGGAAGGGACAGGACCACTTCCCCCACCCCGATGTGCTGATTGCCCCCTATGCCTACGCCTCGACGGAGGCCGCCTGGGAGATTACGGAGCAGATCACCCAGGGAAAAATTCTGCTGACCCACCTGCCCGACAAAGAGCGGGACAGCGCACAGCTGTGGCCCGCTGTGGAAAAAGTCCTGGAGCAGCACGACCGGTTCCGGGTCCGCATCCCCCGGATGGGCGATGTGTGCGAGGTTTATTGAACGGAGAGGATACGGCTATGGCTGATTTTACCTTTTATGCCCCGACGCAGATTGTCTTTGGCCGCGGCGGGGAAAACCAGACCGGGTCCCTGGTCAAAGCCCAGAACGGCAAAAAAGTTCTCCTGCACTACGGCGGCGGCAGCGCCCGGCGTTCGGGCCTGCTGGACCGCATCCGCGCCTCCCTGACGGCGGCGGGAATCGCGTATACGGAGCTGGGCGGCGTGGTTCCCAACCCCCGGCTCTCCCTGGTCCGCGAGGGGATTGATTTGTGCCGGAGAGAGGGCGTGGACTTCCTGCTGGCTGTGGGCGGCGGCAGCGTGATTGACTCGGCCAAGGCCATCGGCTACGGCGTGACCAACGAGGGCGACGTGTGGGATTTCTACGACCGCCGGCGGCAGGCGTCGGCGTGCCTGCCGGTGGGGGTGGTGTTGACCATCGCCGCCGCAGGGAGTGAGATGAGCAGCAGCTCTGTGATTACCAAAGAGGAGGGCGGCATCAAGCGGGGCTACAGCAGCAATCTGTGCCGCCCCAGGTTCGCCGTCATGAACCCGGAGCTAACCATGACCCTGCCTCCCTACCAGACCGCCTGCGGCTGCACGGATATCCTGATGCACACGCTGGAGCGGTATTTCACCAACAACGGGGGCAACATGGAGCTGACCGACGGCATTGCGGAGGCCCTGCTGCGCACGGTGATAAAGAATGCGGTCATCCTCCGGGACGACCCGGAAAACTATGGCGCACGGGCAGAGGTGATGTGGGCGGGGAGCCTGTCCCACAACGGTCTGACCGGCTGCGGCAACGGCGGCGACGATTTCTCCGTCCACGCCCTGGAGCACGAGCTGAGCGGTATGTACGACGTGGCCCACGGCGCGGGTCTGGCGGCGGTGTGGGGCAGCTGGGCGCGGTATGTGTACCGGGAGTGCCTGCCCAGGTTTGAACAGTTCGCGGTGCGGGTGATGGGCGTCCCGGCGGGTACGGCGGATACGGCGCTGCGGGGCATCGAGGCCCTGGAGGCATTTTTCCGCTCCATCGGTATGCCCACCAGCCTGCGGGAGCTGGGAGTGGAGCCGTCGGAACAGGACCTGCTGACGCTGTCCCGCAAGTGCGGCGTGGCAACCGGCGGGACCAAAGGGTCCGCTAAAAAGCTCCATGAGCCGGATATGCTGGCGATTTACCGCATGGCGTTGTAACCGGGCCATTGATAGAGACAAGCCCTCCCGGCGTCTGCCGGGAGGGCTGTCCGCTTGCGCCGCCGGGGTTGGAAACTTTTTCTTGACGCGGGCTGCAAATTGTACTATGTTATACATACGGCACAAATAACTCTACGGAAGGATATCACGAACCATGACAGAAACGCCTGGATACTTGAAAAATCTAAAGAAGGAATCCGTAGTACAGAGCGTCATCAACTGCCTCACCGACGCCATGCGGAACAAGGAGCTGAAGCCCGGCGACCGCATCCCGCCGGAGCCGGACCTGGCGGCGTCGCTGGGCGTGGCCCGCAGCTCGGTGCGGGAGGCAATCAAGATATTGACCTACCTGGGGGTTCTGGAGAGCAAACGCTCGGAGGGGACCTTTGTCTGCAGCGGGTTCAAGGAGAGCATGATTGACCCCATGATCTACGGGATTATTCTCAACCAGGACTCCTTTGAGAATCTGATGGAGCTGCGGGAGATGACGGAGACCGGGATTATGCGCCTGGCGATTCAGAAGTACGGCGAGGCGGAGGGCCGGGCGTTGGAGGAGCTGCTGGAGCAGATGCGGGCCGTTATGGACAGCGGGGAGGACATGGTGGACAGATTTTTCCAGATTGACGACCAGTTCCACGACATGATCTCCCAGATGGGGAAAAATCCGCTGGCAGATAAAATCAGCCGCGTCGTGCGCAGTCTGACCTGCGCTATGCGGTACGAGACGGTGTCCACTATGATTAACAGCGGGCGCATGGAGGAGCTGATTGCCGCCCACAGCCAGCTGTACGAGACGCTGAAGCGGGGGGATTTGAGCCATGTGCGGGAGACCGTCCGGGACAGCTATTTCGGTGAGTTCCTGTTCGGAAAGGGACATCCGTGACCAGGTCCGCCACCATAAGAAAGGAGCAGTAAAGAAATGGATCAATTAGTGCGCGCAATCACCGCCGGGGGCGGCGTAAAGGCCGTGGCCGTCGCCACCCGCGAGCTGACAGAACAGGCGCGGAATATCCACAGGACCCTCCCCACCGCCACCGCCGCTCTGGGCCGGACCTTAGCCGCCGCCTCAATGATGGGCAATGCGCTGAAGGAGGACGCGGCCAGCCTGACCCTGCAAATCAAGGGCGGCGGTCCGCTGGGGACCGTGCTGGCGGTGTCCGACCACATGGGCTGTGTCCGGGGCTATGTCCAGAACCCCCAGGCGGACCTCCCCCTTCGGCCCGACGGCAAGCTGGATGTAGGCGGGGCGGTAGGCTGCGAGGGGACCTTGACTGTCATCAAGGATTTGGGTATGAAGGAGCCGTATATCGGCAGCGTGGGGCTTCTGGGCGGAGAGATTGCCGAGGACCTGGCCGCATACTTTGTGGAGAGCGAGCAGATTCCCACCGCCTGCGCCCTGGGGGTGCTGGTGGACCGGGACCAGAGCGTCAGGGCTGCGGGAGGCTATATCATCCAGCTGCTCCCCGGCGCGGAGGAGGGGGTGATCGCCCAGGTGGAGCAGGGCGTTCTCTCCGCCGGGCCTGTCACCGCCCTGCTGGACCGGAACCCGGACCCGGAAGCCCTGCTGCGGACGGTGCTGAGCGGCTTTGATGTGGAGCTGCTGGAATCCAGCCCCATCTCCTACAAGTGCTATTGCAGCCGGGACCGTGTGGAACGGGCGTTGATCAGCATGGGGGTGGAGGAGCTGGAGGACCTGCTGGCTGAACAGGGCGGGTGCGAACTGGGCTGTCAGTTCTGCGACAAGGTATACCGGTATACCGCCGGAGAGCTGAAGGAGCTGATTGACCGTCTGAAGGCGCAAAAGGCGTAGGCGGCTATGGCCGTGCGCCCAGGGTCCGGGGACTGCATCCGTAAGCGGCGCGGAAGGCCCGCAGGAAGACGGAGTAATCGCCGAACCCTGCCTCCTCCGCCGCCTTCAGTACCGGAACCCCCTGCCGGATCATCTCCGCCGCCGTCTGGAGCCGCTTCTGCTGGATGTACTGGTGGACGGTGCAGCCGTAAGCGGCCTTAAAGCGGTGCATGAGATAGTAGCGGCTGAGGTAGAAGGTCCCGGCCAGACGGTCAATGGACAGCTGCTCCTGCAGATGCTCCCGGATATAGTGGGTGACTTCCTCCATTTTGGGGTCAAAGCGGCAGGCGGCGGCATTGTCTGCGGCAGGCGCGCGCAGGTCCCGGTTGAGGGCAATCATCAGCTGGAGCACATAGGTGTCCGCCAGCAGCCTGGAGCCGAAGGCTTCGCTGCCGGACGCCTCCTTGATTCTGCTAAAGAGGGCGCGGTAGCGTTCACGAGCCTCGCCTTGGGGACGGTAGAGGTACTGATCCCGCTGGGCGGCCAGGGCAAAACAGGAGGCCAGGTCCGCATCCTCCCTGCTGTTGTGGGAGAGGAAGTCCCGGTTTATCCAAAGCGCCATCCGCTCATAACTCCGGCTGGAGTCGATGACCGGCAGATGAATCATATTGCGGCTGACCAGCAGGACGTCCATAGGCTGGAGGGGGTAGCTTTTGCCCTCAATGTGGTACTCGGTCCGGCCCTCAATGTGGAATACCAGCTTGTCAAATTCGTGGTAGTGGTAGTCCAGCTTTATGGCCCGGCAGTCCCGGAGATGGAACAGCCGGTAGTCCTCATGCAGATAGCCCCGTTTGCCGATTTCGCTCCTGTCTAACATGGGTTTCCCTCCTTTTGCATCGTCGGATGCGAAAAACGCCAGAGACAAAAATCTGTCCATGGCGTTTTCGTAATTACTGCCGCCTCATATATGTTCAACGAAACAGGCGGTTGTCCTGACGGGTGGGGCGGCCGCCATGTCCATCAATACCGATATCAATGCCGGAGGTACGTTCGCTGGGCTGAATGATGACGATAGTCTGAGGGTCATGGAAGTCCAGGAAATAGGATTCGCCGGAAGCCTGACCAATAAAATTTTTCCAACTCATCTGCGTACGGAATTGAGGATCTTCCATGCCGACATAAAACACGAATGCGTCCGGATCTACCGCACAAGGACCGTTCATGGCGATGGGATTGCCGTCGCACAATAAAGCGCACTGACCAGGACCGGTGATGGTAGAGGTAAACATTCCCTTCTGACTGATGATTCCTGCACCCATAAAGCGTACGCTGTACTGACATGATTCGGTAAAGGCGAGTATATTCTCACTCTCCACGCTGACCCGCTCGCCGGGCTGCAGGTCAAGAACAACGACATGCTGCGCTAGGTTTGCAAAATAACCAATCGCTTTTCCTTGGGGCGTGACCAGCATCAGCGGGAGGTTTTCGCCTGTGAGCCGGCGGGTAAGCTGGTTTACAAAAGCATTGCCCGCTGTGCGGCCCGGACCGAGCAGTTCTTTGTCAAAATTCAGATTGCCCTGAAATCCGATCATGGCTCCCGCTTTACTGTGGATACGCTCGCCGTTGTTAAATGTCACCTTTAAGGTCAGCTCGTTCACCGTTTCAAAATGCGCCATAATTAGCCCCCTTGGTAATTTTCATATTTCATCAGTTCCAGCGGGGGGAATTGACAAAGTCAAGTGTTTACGCCATACTGCGTACACAAGCCTGCCAAATCGTCCCCAGTGCCATTACCCACAGGATTGAATCGCCACTCGCTGTTGTAGCGGTAAAGCTCACCCACCACCATACTGCATACGTTGCTGTAATAATCCGTCAGCTGAAAACGAACCAGCTCCCGATGGGTGGACTGACTGACAAGCCGCACATAGGCGTTGGCAACATTGCCAAAATGATATCCATAAGTACGAGCTTCATTGATGGTTAGGATAAAAGCAATTTTGGCTATGTTGGGATTTACCTGGCGCAGACAGACGCGCAGAACCTCGTCGTCCTCGTGACCAACGCCAGAGGCGTCAGCCGTCAGCAGGCGGACCGCTCCATCAGGGCTGACCGGCTGGTTGTAAAATACAAACCAATCATCCCCTAAAACCATCCCAGAGGGACCTAGAAGAAACGCCTCCGCATCCAAGTCGTAGCTCTGGCCGCCGGGAGCCAGGTCCCAGCCCAACCCCACCTCAAGGACATCCAGGTCCGGCTCCAGACGGGACAGGGAGATTTTCTGCCCTTTTTGCAGAATGGCGCCCGTAACCGGCGGATGAGAACGCCGGACAACCGGCATAGGCGGCGGAGTCCCACGGACAGAGGCAGGCGGCGGAGCATTGCGGGCAGGAACGGGGGGCGCGGGAGAATTCCGGCGGTCCGCAGGTTGGAGCAGCATTTGCAGCGTATGCTTCCGGCCAGGCTGATTGATTCGGACTAAGTCTGAGGTCCGCATAGGATTTTTCGCCCGCATAGGAATGTGAACCATGAATAAGCCTCCCCGCATGAAATAGTCCAAGCTCTCTGAAAAAGGTTCTGGTCAATCAGAACCGATACACAGCCGCATAGAGCCGTCGGCCCGGATACTTTTTCTGTTCGTATTCTACCACAGCTGCAGCGCAAAGTCCATTATATTTTTATTTCGCAGTGGGACCCGGCGAACGCTCTGCCATGCTGGGGAGAAATCATTCCGGGCCTTGCCGTTGACGATGAGAGCAATTTCATCCCGGCCTTTTTACCGGTTAAATCCGGACAAATCCTCCCGGAGCAGATACCGCCGCAGGGACGGCGCCCGGTAGAGCAGGGCAAAAATGATAATGGTCAGCACGGTATCCGGTCCGGCCCAGAGGATGTTGTAGAGGAAGGAATAGAGCCATGGGGAGGTCATGGGCATTCCCAGGAATGCCTCCGGCATATACTTGCCCCAGACAAATACGCCCACCAGGTAGCTGGACAGGAACATCAGTGTTCCGCCTGCCAGCGTACCCCAGCAGGCGCTGACCCGGCGTCCGCGGAACAGGCCCGCCCCCAGTCCTGCCAGACCGTAAGCAAGGAAGTAATCGCAGATGATGGTGGTCCAGTCGATGGCAATGCCGTTGTTGACGATGTAATCCAGTCCGCCGAACGCGAATCCGGCCAGGAAGCCCCAGCCCGGACCGTAGCGCACGGCAAAAAAGACCAGCGGGAGAATAGACAAAGTGATGGACCCGCCGTCGGGCAGGCGGTACAGCCGCAGCATTCCCAGGATCAGGGCCAGGGCAACCATAATAGCCCCTTCGCACAACGCTTTTGTTTTTTGTGACATAGTGATGCCTCCTTCAAAATTTCCACTTGCCGGAGGGCATAAAAAAGTATGCCCAACGCACGTGCGCGGGCATACGACAGACCTAACAATACAATATGATCGCATTCCTACGCCGGCATTACCCGGATCAGGTTCGAGGGACAGGACGGCAATACGTCTCATCTCAGCCGGCTTGCGCCAGCGCCCCTTGGATTGTACGGTCAGTATACCACCATCTGCCGCCGCCGTCAAGAGGAGATTTCGACCGTCGGTTTTCAGTGCAATGAGAAAGGTTGAAACGATTCGAGAAAATACCCTGGAAAAATATAGAATATATAAGGAGTTATGGGAAAATGATAAAAATATTATTCGTCTGCCACGGCAACATCTGCCGCAGTCCGATGGCCGAATTTGTGATGAAGGATCTGGTCAGAAAAGCGGGATTGGAAAGCCAGTTCCATATTGCGTCCGCGGCCACCAGCGCTGAGGAGATTGGAAATCCTGTCTACCCGCCGGCCCGCCGCAAATTGGCGGAGCATGGGATTAACTGCTCTGGAAAGACGGCCCGGCAGCTGACCCGTGCCGACTATGACCGGTACGACCTGCTGATTGGGATGGACAACGCCAACCTGCGGAATATGCGCCGCATATGCGGCGGCGGCGATGGCAGGATACGCCTGCTGCTGGAGTTTACCGGTCGTTCTGGCGAGGTAGCCGACCCATGGTATACCGGCGACTTTGAAGCCACGTGGCAGGACGTACTGGAGGGATGCAGCGGATTGCTGAGGCATCTGCAATGAACGGGGGAATTTTTTCCTGGAAGAAATAGCATAAAAAGGGGACTGGTTCAAACAATTCTGTCAGAGGGTTGTTTGAGCCAGTCCCTTTTTGTTCTATGGCACGACCGACATACATGCCTGTAAAAAGAATACCGCGTCCGGCTCAGTTCCCGGCGCATGGACCGCCAGCCGTTTTTCCCGGCGCAGCTTTTTGATTCAGGAGATAAATCTGTCCGGCGGGGAACTCGTTGGCGCTGGCATACAGGGTATGGCAGGTATTCAGCAGGGATTCCAGGTATTGCAGGCCCAAATCACCCTGCATCGTATGGTAGGTCCCGGAGATGCTGACCGCAGCGGTGGGATACCCCTGGGCGTTGAGGATGGGGGCGGCAATGCAGGCGATGCCCAGCGTGTCCTCCTGTTGATCCACGGCATAGCCCCGCCTGCGGGTCAGCGCAAGCTCCTCCATCAGAGCCTCCGGCGTTGTGATGGTGTACTCCGTGTGGCCGGCAAGGCCGTGTTCGCTGATGATCCGGCGGATGGACTCCTCCGGCAGAAAGGCCATCATCGCTTTGCCGCAGCCGGTGTTGTGCATGGTATGGAAACGTCCGCTGGAGGAATAGGAGAAAATCCGCTGGTTCTGATGGATGACGTCCAGATAGAAGACTCTCCCGTTGATATGGGTGGTGAGATAGATTGTTTTCCCGGTGGTCTGCTGCAGGTTCTCCAGCACAGGGTAGGCGGTCCGTATGGCGGGCATGGAGGACTGAATGCAGTAGTTGAGATGCATGATGTTATAGCCCAGGCGGTAGTTCATAGAGGAGGACGTGCGCGTCACCATGCCGTATAATTCCAGCGTGCGCAGAAGGTTCAGCGCCGTGTTCTTCGGGATATTCAGGTTCCTGCTGATGTCGGCCAGACTGACCTCTGGATTTTCCAGCGTGAAACAGGAGAGGATGCGCATTGCCTTGGAAACGGACTTTACCAGCCAGGTTGGGGTCTCTTCAAAATCGTCAAATAGCTCCAAAGGAATCACCTGCCAATCAGAATTACTGAACGGTGTATAGGAATAAAAGCATCTTACACTACAAAACCGCTGTTTGTCAAATGTTTTCTCCTATTTGTGGGAGAAGACAGGGGGACGGAAACAAGATTTTGTATGAATACACAAAAACAGAACAGATATTTTATCGAACACATTCATTGACAAACCTGAAGAACGTGATAAAATATTGTCTAGTTAGTGAACGCTGTACAGTATTACAGAACGCTATACTGTCTTTCGGGTTCCAAACCGCACGGGGAAAGGAGGGGAGAAACCGGCAAAAAACGCCGCACCGCACTGCTGCGCGGGGTTGTTATGCAGCAGGATCAAGAAAAGAGGAGGGTTTTCCCATGAAAAAAACATGGAAGCTTATCAACGACAATCTGGAACGTTGGGTTATGATGGTCCTCTTTGTCGCACTGTTCGCCATTGTTATGCTGGGCGTGATTTCCCGCGTGCTCCGCAATCCGTTCACATGGACGGAGGAAGCGGCGCGGCTGTGCTTTATTTGGCTGATTTTCACAGGTCTGTCGTATGGAACGAAGTATGACAAGCACATCAACGTGACCATCATCACCGATAAGCTGCCGGGCAAGCTGGGCGCGGCCATGCCGGTCTTCTGGGACATCGTATCCCTTGTGGTGTTTCTGTGGGTCAGCTTTTATGGCGTGGAGTACATCCTGTATATGGCGGGTTCGCTCACGCCGGTTCTCCAGATCAACCAGGGCATAACCACTTCCATTGTGGGTATCAGCGCAATCCTGAACTGTATCCGCATTGTAGAAAAGATGGTCACTGTCCACATTCCGGCATTAAGGGAGGCGTAGAGATGAGTTTAGCATTTATTATCTTTCTGGTTGTATTTGTTGGATTCCTGATGTTCGGTGCGCCGATCTACCTCAGCCTGCTGTGCAGCGGCCTGTCCTATGTCTTCATCCACGGCGGCATAGACAATATGGCCGTGATGGCCAAGATGTACGGAAGCCTGAACAACTTCGTCCTTCTGGCCATTCCTATGTTCATGATGGCGGGCATCATCATGAACCAGGGCGGCATCACGGACCGCATCTTCGGCTTCTGCCGCTCCGTCCTGGGACACTTCCCCGGCGGTCTCGCCTACGTGAACATCCTGTCGTCCTTTATCTTTTCCGGCATGTCCGGCTCCGCCCTGGCGGACGTGGGCGGCCTGGGCGCGGTGGAAATCAAGGCCATGCGCGACGAGGGCTATGAGGACGACCTGATCTTCGGCATCACAGCGGCCTCCGCCACCATGGGTCCCATTATCCCGCCGTCCATCCCCATGGTCATTTACGGCGCAGCCGCCAGCGTGTCCGTGGGGACCCTGTTCATGGCGGGTATCGGACCTGGTATCGTAATCGCCATCGTGCTGGGCGCCTTTGTGTTTGTCGAGGCCAAACGGCGCAAATACAAAGTCCACCCCAAGAGTTCTTTTAAGGAAATCCTGAACTGGTTCTGCAAGAGCTTCTGGGCTCTGCTGATGATCGCCATTATTCTGGGCGGCATCTCCTGCGGCGCGTTCACCCCCACCGAGGCGTCCTGCATCGCCATTGCCTACTGCCTCTTCGCCGTCTGCGTACTCTACCGTGAAATGCCGTTTTCCAACATCGGCGAGTGTATCAGCGAGACCGTCACCGGCATTGTCCCCGCCCTGTCCATCGTCTCCGCCGCGTCTCTGTTCGGCTGGGTGCTCCAGTTCGAGCATCTGGGCAAACTGATGCTCAACGGCATCCTCTCCGTCACCGACAACAAGCTGGTGGTGCTGTTGATGATTGACCTGATCCTGCTCTTCCTGGGCATGATTCTGGACTCCACGCCCACCATTCTGCTGATGGTTCCCATCTTCCAGCCGCTGGTCCAGCAGATGGGCATCTCGGAAATTCACCTGGGAATCGTGGTTATCCTGAACCTGATGATCGGACTGATGACGCCGCCCTACGGCCAGTCCCTGTTCATGCTGGCCTCCGCGACAAAGACCCCGTTCAACAAGGTGGTCCAGTATGTGTGTCCCTGGCTGATTCCTATGTTTATTGCTCTCGCGCTGGTCACGTTCTTCCCTGACATCACCTTGCTGATCCCACGGCTGCTGGGTATGGACGTGTGACCTGTCCCCCAATTTAATCTGAAATATTATATATTTTAATATGAAATGAAAAGGAGAAATCAAGTATGAAAAAGATGTTTTCCATGATGCTGGCACTGGCTCTGAGCCTGAGCTTTACCGCCTGCGACGCGGGCCTGGGCGCAAAGCAGCCCAGCAATGACGGCGCCGGAAACGATGCGCCCGCCGGCTCCACCGGGAACAGCGGAAGCGGCGAGACTACTCCGGCTCCGGTATCCGGAGAGGATGTCCCCGGCTTCGGCGTGAGCTACCGCTCCGGCGACCCTGCGGCTGATCTCAACGCCTCCGTGACCTCCACGGAGAAAATCACCTGGATTGTCGCCAACTGCACCACAGAGACCAACCCCCAGGCCACGGCCCTGGCTGCGATGGCGGAGGAGCTGTCCACGCTGACCAACGGCAATTTCACGCTGGATATCTTCTATAACTCCGAGCTTGGCTCCGAGATGGAGGCCGTTGAGCTGTGCCGGAACAACACGGTGCAGATGGTCACATCCAACGTGACGAACATGGCGACCTATCAGGAGAACTGCGGCGTGTTCGCCCTGCCCTACCTGTTCCACAGCTCCGACGACATGCTGGAGTATCTGGCCACCTCCCCCATTGCCTACGACATGTGGGAGCAGCTGGAGGAAAACACCGGCCTGGTGACGCTGGGCTTCCAGTGCGGCGGCTCCCGCTGCCTGTCCACCAAGGGCGTGAAGACCGCCTCCAGCCCTGACGGACTGAAGGGCATCAAGGTGCGCAGTATGGACGCCGTCGTTTGGCAGGACGTCATCTCCGCCCTGGGCGCGACCCCCGTTCCCGTGGCTTACACAGAGCTGTACACCGCCCTCCAGACCAGCGTGGTGCAGGGCCAGGACAACCCCGCGGGCAACACCGTGGACGGCAAGTTCTACGAGGTTCTGGACACCTTCTATGAGACAGAGCACTGCTACCTGATCTCCGCTTTCTACAGCAACAGCGATGCGTGGGACAGCCTGCCCGACGACTACAAGTCCGTTCTCCTGGGCCTGTTCCAGAAGTATCAGGGCAACCAGTTCCAGGCCGACATGACCGCCTTCACCGAGAACTGCTACACCGTTATGAAGGATGCCGGCATGACCATCGTCTCCCAGGATGAGCTGGATATGGACGCCTTCTATGCCTCCGCCTCCGAGATGATCGACTCCAAATACAAGAGCAACGCCGTCTACTCCGAGATCATCAGCGACGTTACCGCCACCTTCGGCTATTGACAGCCCCAGGTCCGGTTTTGAAAATCCGATAAAGAGGAGTGTGTTCCATGCAAAAAGTGCTTGTATCTGCGTCCCATTTTGACACCCTGTGCCGGGACGCCTATCAGCTGCTGGAGGCCAACGGCTATCAGGTCCTGTTCGACCCCGCCAGGTCCTTCCCGGCCTATACGACCCAGGAGCTGGAAAACCATCCGGACCGTGAGGACATCGTGGCGGCTCTCATCGGTATGGACGACTTCCGGGACGAAGGAAAATTCAAGGCCCTGCCCAATCTGAAAGCGGTTGCCAAATTCGGCGTCGGCGTGGACAACATCGACGGGGAGATGGCAAAGCGGTACGGCGTTGCCGCGCTCAACGCCCCCGGCCAGAACTCCAACGCCGTGGCAGAGCTGACCGTGGGCTTCATGCTGGACCTGCTGCGCCATGTCATCCCCCTGCATAAAGCCATGGAGCAGGGCGGCTGGCCCCGGTTCATCGGCAGCGAGATCAAAGGGAAGACCGTTGGCCTGCTGGGCTTCGGCGCGATTGCCAGACTGGTGGCCCAAAAGCTGCGGGCCTTTGATGTGACCGTCCTGGCCTTTGACCTGTACCCCAACGAAAAGCTGGCGGAGGAATTGGGCGTGCGCATGGTCTCCCGCGAGGAGGTCATTACCGCCAGCGACCTTGTCAGCATCCACATCCCCGCCACCCCGGAGACGTACCATCTGTTCAACCGGGAAACCATCGCCTCCATGCGGGACGGAGCCTACCTGCTCAACCCCGCCCGCGGCGCGCTGGTGGACCTGGACGCGCTGGCGGAGGCTTTGCTCAGCGGGAAGCTGGCCGGCGCGGCCCTGGACGCCTTTGAGGTGGAGCCCCTCCCTGCCGGCGCTCCCATTCTCAAATGTGAAAACATTGTCCTGACGCCCCATACCGGCGCGGAGACAAAGGAATCCTACTATAACGTGAGCATGACCACCGTTCAGGATATCCTCCGCGTACTGAAGGGGGAGAAGCCGGTCCACTGCGTAAATCCATAATCTACTGACTTAATTAGGAGAGAACCAACTATGAAGAGATTAACTGGCGTTGTAATTCCCCTCGTGACTCCCTTCACGGAGAACGACACAATTGATACCGCCTCTCTGGAGCGGCTGACCGGCTACTGCATTGACGGCGGGATGACCTGCCTCTACCCCTGCGGCACCACAGGCGAGATGATGTATCTGTCCCTGGAGGAGCGCAAGCAGGTGGCGGAGACCGTTGTCCGGCAGGCCGCTGGCCGCATCCCCGTTTTTGTCCAGGCGGGCGCGTGGAGCCAGGCGGACACCATTGCGCTGGCAAAGCACGCGGTGGAAATTGGCGCGGACGGCATCGGCGTCGTGACGCCCGCCTTCTATACGATCAGCGACAAGGGGCTGGTGGATTTCTATACCGCCGTGGCGAAAAGCGTCCCGGAGGATTTCCCGGTGTACATGTACGGCATCAAGCAGAATGCGGTCAACGATCTGAACAAGGCTGTCTGTCAGGCCGTTGCCAGCCAGTGTCCCAATGTGCTGGGCGTGAAGTACAGCTTCCCCGATTTCACCCGGCTCCAGGAGCTGATGACGGTCAACGACGGAACGTTTGACGTGCTGGTAGGCCCGGACCATCTGTTTGAAGCCGTCTGCGCCGTAGGCGGCGTCGGCGTGGTCTCCGGAAACGCCATGTGCGTCCGGGAGCACTATGCCGCCCTGTGGAAGGCCATCCAGGCGGACGACTACCGGCTGGCTACCAAAATCCAGCGCCGTACCAACGTGCTCAACAGCATCATGTGCGCGGTCAACAACATTGCCGCCTACAAGGTCATTCTGAAGGAGGAGGGCGTGCTGCGCACCAGCAGAATGCGCCGTCCCATGGAGGAGCTTCCTGCCAATACGGCGGCGGAGATGCTCGCCGCGCTCCGCGGACTTGATTATAAGACTGTAATCGTGTAAGCTTTTTGAGGCTGCGCCGTCTGTTACGCGGCGCGGCCTCCATTTTTTGACGAAAGGAGCAGCAGTTATGAAGGTGCTGAACTTTGGTTCCCTGAATATTGACTATGTCTACACGGTGGACCACATGGTGGCGGCGGGAGAGACGCTGGCGTCCTCCGGCATGAACGTATTCTGCGGCGGAAAGGGACTGAACCAGTCCATTGCGCTGGCACGGGCCGGCGCGCCGGTGTTTCATGCCGGTATGATCGGACCGGAGGGCGGCGTCCTCCTGGACGCCTGCCGGGAGAGCGGCGTGGACACCCGCTTTATCCGTATGGTGGAGGAAAAATCCGGACACACCATTATTCAGGTGGACCGGTCCGGCCAGAACTGCATCCTGCTGTACGGCGGTGCAAACCGGGCCGTCTCACAGGCGTTTGCAGACGGGGTCCTGGACTTCTTTGAGGCCGGGGACGTGCTCCTCCTGCAAAATGAAATCAGCTGTCTGGACGTGATTATTGACCGGGCCTATGAAAAACAGATGACCATTGTTTTGAATCCGTCGCCCTACGACGGGAATTTGGACGCCTGCGACCTGCATAAAGTTTCCCTCTTCCTGCTCAATGAGATCGAGGGACAGCAGCTGACCGGAGAGCGGGAACCGGACGTTATTCTCTCCCGCATCCGCCAGATGTACCCCCAGGCGGAGACGGCGCTCACCCTGGGCGGGGACGGCTCCATTTATCAGGACCGGCAGGGACGGCAGTACCGTCAGCCGGTTTACCCCGTGAAAGCGGTGGACACCACTGCGGCAGGCGATACGTTTACAGGATATTTTCTTGCCGCCGCCGTGAGCGGTGCGCCTGCGCAGGAGCGGCTGGCCATAGCCGCCAAAGCGGCGGCCATTGCCGTTTCCAGAGAGGGCGCGTCCGCGTCAATCCCCACGCGGGAGGAAGTATTGCAGGCGGCGTTTTAGGAATGCGCCCCGCACGCCGCGTATAAATTGCAGAACAGTATCCGCCTCCGGCTGGCCGGGGGCGGATACTGTTTGCGGGAGGCCAAAGCGATGAACGCCCCTCAATCAACTGAAAGGCCGTCTTTAATCCGGCTGCTGTCCGTCATGGGCTTTCCATTGACATGCAGTCAACTCCATGTTCGTAAAAACAGCTTTGAAGGAAGAATCCTCCGGCGAGCAGGCATAGATGCCAAACTTGATTTTGCCGCCGCCCCGCTCCATATGGCAGATGCGCATTTGACTGAAGTGGACCCCGTCTTCAGAGCATTCCATACAATAATCATCTTCACGGCGGCTGAAGCGGTACCACATGGCTTTGATCCCGGCAGAAATGACTGTAGTAGCCCAGTCAGAATATCCGCCGTTCGTCACGACGCTGCCTAAATGCTGAAAATCTTTGTTTTCATATTCAATGGAGCATTTCAGCCAGTTTTCACTGTCCAGATACATAACAATCCCGCATTGGTCGAACCGGCGGCGGCTCTCAGAAAAATCGGTTTTCACAACAAAACTGAAATACTTCTCATCCGTTTCCATTTGAAACGCCGGCGCGTTGTCATTCTGAAAATGGTAATAGGTTCTCTGCCACAGGTCGGTGCGGGGCGCTGTGACAATCTCCACTTTCGTGCTGTCAATATAATACTGCGCCGGCTCCCGCGTCCACTTGAATTTTGTCATATCCATTGTATCGGCCTCCGTCCTTTCGATTTGTCCAATTGATACGAGAAAAATATACCACCATTGCAGGCGGCTTTCAACCCCCGCTGCAAACCGCACTTGCGTCATTGGAAATCTGTGGTATAATGGAAAAAACAGCAATTCCGGAATCTGAGGCGGCAATTCAGTATCTGAGCAGAATAATATTCATACGGTTTCCTGATAAAAAGCGCACGATCGTTACCGGGCAAAAATCCAGGATTTGCTGCGGATTTGAGAGCGCATTAAAGTTCTTTTTGATACTTTTCCTTCCAAGAAAAGATATCAGCAGTTTATTTCCGCTCTGTACCCACAGGGCGGTTTTTTTATTCTGCCCCATCGGTTGAACCAGCGTAATCAAAGCAAAGGAGGCTTGGTAGTGATTTCAAACAATACATACGGCTACATCCGGGTCAGCACCCGCGAGCAGAACGAGGGCCGGCAGGCCATCGCCATGCAGGAGCTGTCCATCCCGGAGGAAAACGTCTTTTTGGACAAGCAGTCCGGCAAGGACTTCCGGCGGCCCCAATATCAAAGGCTGGTCAAAAAGCTGAAGCCGGACGATCTGCTCTATATCAAGAGCATCGACCGGCTGGGGCGCAATTACGGCGAGATCCTGGAGCAGTGGCGGATGCTGACCAAGGAAAAACGTATTGACATTGTGGTACTGGACATGCCGCTGCTGGATACCCGCAGGGGCAAGGACCTGATGGGGACCTTTCTCAGCGATATTGTTCTGCAGGTGCTGTCCTTCGTGGCGGAGAACGAGCGCGCCTCCATCCGCCAGCGGCAGGCGGAGGGAATCGCGGCGGCAAAGGCCCGCGGCGTCCGCTTCGGCAGACCGCCCAGACCGCTGCCGGAGAACTATCACAGCGCCTACCAGCGGTGGAAGGCCGGGACGATTACCGGTACGGCGGCGGCAAAGGAGTGCGGGATGCCGCTGTCCACCTTCCGCTATCGGGCGGAGACTTACGAAAAGGTCCGTTTTATGCGCTGAAACGCACGGTTGACGCCCCTGGGAGCGAAGGGAAGGGGGACTAATCAAATTTGTGAAAAAAGCAGATTGACAACAGCTTCCAAATAAGGTATATACTGCAAATGAGCCTGTGCGCTCACAACGCCATCTTCACCATTCCATCCGGAAAAATAAGAAAAGGAGAAATCAGATGACGATTGCACAACTGTCGCTGTTCATCGTCCGGCTGCTGGCCGGAACGGGGGTATTCCTGGTGGGAGTCCACCTGCTGACCTCCAATATCGAGCAGCTGGCTACCGGGAAAATCAAGGAGCTGTTTGGCCGGACCGCCGACAAACGGCTGGTCAACATGGGCATCGGCGCGGCGGCTACGGCCATTATCCAAAGCTCCGGCGTCACCACCGTGCTCATTGTGGGCTTTGTCAACGTGGGCATCATGAATCTGCACCAGGCGGCGGCTATGATTATGGGCGCGAATATCGGTACCACCGTCACCGCCCAGATCGCCGCCCTCAGCGCCTTCCCCATCACCACCTATATCCAGGTCCTCGTCTTTGCCGGCATCATGATGTCCATGGTCTGCAAAAAGGACGGAATGAAGAAAACCGGCCTCATCCTGTCCGGCCTGGGCCTCGTCTTCATCGGCCTGTCCCTCATGTCCGACGCTATGAAGATGAACCGGGACGCCATCCAGAGCATCTTCGAGACAGTGGACAACCCCTTCCTGCTGTTCCTGATTGGCATTCTGCTCACCGCGCTGGTGCAGTCCAGCTCCGCCACCACCTCCGTGATTATCGCCATGTCCGTGGCCGGACTGACCATCGGCTCCGGCGGCAACGAGGTGCTGTATATCATCTTGGGCACAAACATCGGCTCCTGCGTCACCGCCCTCATGTCCTCCATGACAGCCGGGGCCAACGCCAGGCGGGCCGGACTCATCCACCTGATGTTCAATACCCTGGGCTCCGCCATCTTCTTTGCCGTCCTGCTGTGCTGGCCGGGGTTCATGGAGGATACCTTCCGCCAGTGGTTCCCCGCCGCGGCGACCCAGATCGCTATGTTCCACACCTTCTTCAACGTCGCCTGCACTGTGATCTTCCTGCCCCTGTGCGGCTGGTTCGTGAAGACGGCGGAACGGCTCATCCGTGAGAAAACGGCCCCTGCAGCGGTCACGTATCTGGACGAACGTATGCTGTCTTCCGCCTCCCTGGCCATCTCCCAGCTGGAAAAGGAGATGGTCCGCCTGTCGGATACTGCCATGGACGCTTTCCGCACCGCCTACCTGTCCTTCTCAGAGAAGGATAAAAACCTCATCGAGCCCACCCACCAGCTCATTGACCAGGCCAACGGCATCTGTCATACGATGGTCAACTACATCATCCGCCTGTCGGCCCGGAGTAAGCTGGCGGATGAGCGGCCCATCTCCAATCTCCACAACAACCTGGGAGACATCATGCGTATTGCCGAAATCGCCGACAACTTTACCAAGTACACCCAAAAGGCCATTGACAACAACCTGGAGTTCTCCAGCGCGGTCCAGGAGGAGCTGAACAAGATGGTGGCGCAGGTGGACGAGCTGTACAGCCTCACCAAGCAGGCCGTTCTGGAGCGGAAGCCCAGCCTGCTGCCCCAGATCGACCGGGTGGAGGACGGCGTGGACCGGATGCGGAAAAAGCTCATTGACAGCCACATCCAGCGTCTGAACCAGGGGGAGTGCCGGGCGGAATCCAGCGGCGTGTTCATCAACCTGGTGTCCAACCTGGAGCGTCTGGGCGACCATTTGACATATATTGCCCACACCGTGGAGGAATATTAAATTTCCACTTGCGTTTTCCCCTCTGTTTTTGGTATAATGCTCTTGTCAAATTTAAGTAAAGGAGATCAACGCTATGCGGAACAAAATCACAGCGGCCAGACGCCTCTGGCTGCCCCTCGTCCTCTGCGCCGCCCTGCTGGGAGCGCTGACCCTGAACGCCGCGGCGGCAACAGCCGCACAGCTCCGGCCTGATATGACCATCATCATTGACGGCGTGGAGCAGACGTTCTACAACGCCCAAGGCCAGGAGGTCCACCCCATCCTCTGCGGCGGCACCACCTATCTGCCGGTGCGGGCCATCGGCGAGGTCATGGGGAAGAATGTGGACTGGAACCAGACGAATAAGACCGTGACCCTCTCCGGTACCCGCACCACCCCCGCCACCGCCGGTACGCCGGACGCCGCTGCGAAGGTGAAAAATATCTCCGTGGACATCCGCACCGATTTTACCATTGTGGCGGACGGAACCACCCAGGTATTCAAGGACGCCGCCGGGAAGCGGGTCTATCCCATGCTGTATAACGGCTCCACCTATCTGCCCCTGCGCGCGGTGGGCGGCTTGATGGGCAAGACCGTGGACTGGGACGGCGCGACCCAGACCGTCACCCTGGCCACCCCCAACGGCGGCGGCGATCTGGTGACAGACGCGGACAGCTTCTCCGGCGGAACCGGCAATCCCGGCGGAACCGGCCTCATTACGCTGGAGGAGGCAAAGGCCGTGGCCCTGAATCACGCGAGGCTGACGGCGGATCAAGTCACATTCGTCAAACAGAGGCTGGAGCGGGAGGACGGACGGCAGGTATATGACATCGAGTTCTATACCAGCGACTACAAGGAGTATGACTATGAAATCGACGCCGCTACCGGCCTGATTCTGGAGGTTGACTACGACGCGGACTCCTTCACGCCCCCCGATCCCTCCGTTACCGGGACCATCTCCCAGGACAAGGCGCGGGAGATTGCTCTGGCCCAGGTCCCTGGGGCCACTGCCAAGAACATGACCAAGCTCACCCTGGACCGGGACGACGGACGCCTGATCTATGAGATTGAGATCAGGTACAACGGCATGGAGTACGATTTTGAGATCAACGCCGCCGACGGGGTCATTCTGGATATGGATATGGACAAGGACGATTGACCGTCCCCCTCCGGTTTCCTTATAAAAAGCCCATAACGTATGACGCAAACGCCGCCCTGTGCCTTTTGACACGGGGCGGCGTTCTCTTGTTGCTTTAAGATTTGGGCTTCTGCTTGCTGGGCCGGGTCTTCCAGCCGCCGAACAGACGGTGCAGTCCCTTCCTGGGCCGCTCCGGTTCCTTCGGGTACGGCTTGTGTATGGTCTTCTCCATAAAGACCTCCTGGCTGCTGCAGGGGGCCAGGGTGTTGACCTTCCGGCAGTAGGAGCCGTCCGGCAGGAGAGAGCTGGCCTTCACGTTGTCCCCCAGCTGGGTGTGGAGAATCCACAGCAGCTGTTCCCGCACCTCCCCGTCGTATATGGGACACATGATTTCCACCCGGCGGTTCAGGTTCCGGGTCATCATGTCCGCAGACGCAATAAACAGCTGGGCGTTCCGGCCGCGGCCAAAGCAGTAGATGCGGGCGTGCTCCAGATAGCGGCCCACAATGCTGGTTACATGCACATTTTCCGTGCGGGCCGCTATACCTGGGCGCAGGCAGCAGATGCCCCGCAGAATCAGCTGAATTTGCACCCCGGCCTGGGACGCCTCCGAGAGCTGGTCCATGACCTCCCGCTCCGTGATGGCGTTTGCCTTGATGCAGATATAGCCCTCCTGGCCCTTGGCAATCTCGCCGCGGATCATCTCCAGCAGCTTGTTTTTCAGGCCCACCGGAGCCACGTACAGATGCTCGTACGCGCCGTCCAGATTGCCCACCAGCATGTTCTGGAAGAAGACTGTCCCGTCCAGACCAATGTTCTCGTTGGCCGTCATCAGGCTCAGGTCGGTATACATGGCGTTGGTGCGCTCGTTGTAGTTGCCGGTGCCGATCTGGGTGATATAGCTGAGCTTATCCCCCCGGCGCATGGTGATGAGACAGATTTTGCTGTGGCACTTGTAGTCCTCCACGCCGTAGAGGACCTGACAGCCGGAGTCCTCCAGCAGACGGGACCAGGAGATGTTGTTGGCCTCGTCAAACCTGGCCCGCAGCTCCATCAGAACCGTTACCTCCTTGCCGTTTTCCGCCGCCTTGCAGAGAATGTGGGCAATCTTGGAGGAGGTGGCCAGGCGGTAGATGGTGATGCGGATGGAGATGACGTCGGGCCGCTCCGCCGCCTCGCTGAGCATACGGAGGAAGGGGTCCACGCTGTCGAAGGGGAAGAAGAGGAGTCGGTCCCTGCGGCGGATCTGCTCGATCATACTGGTTTTTCTGTCCAGGTCCTCCGGCCAGCGGGGGGCGTAGGGCGGGAAGGACAGCGCCGCCGCTTTCTCCGCCGGCAGGCTCTTGACCAGATCGTACGCATACTTCATATCCAGGGGCGCCTGGTCCACGTAAATCTGGCGGTTCTCCACCCGGATGCGGTTTTTCAGCAGCTTCATAAACTCGCCCCCCGCTTTCCGGTCCAGCTCCAGCCGGACCACAGACAGGCTGGCCCGCTTCTTCAGCAGCTTGCTCATCTGACTGCGCAGGTCCTCCCCGGAGTCCTCCAGCAGCTCGCTGTCAAAGCTCAGGTCCGCGTTCCGGGTGGCGCAGAGGATGCAGGAGTCCTCCAGACGGTAGCCGCCGAAGAGGGCGGGCGCCTGCTGCTGCACGATGGTCTCCATGCGGATGAACCGGCCCGGCTCGTTGGGCATGTTCAGGAAGGGGGGCAGGCTGGGGGGGACCGGCACCAGGCCCAGGGAGGCGCTGCCCTTCTTGCTGCGCAGCAGCGCGGCCACATAGAGCGCCTTGTTGGCCAGATGGGGGAAGGGGTGGTGGGTGTCTACGATCTGAGGGGACAGCACCGGCAGAATCCGCGCCTTATAGTAGGTGCTTACATACCGCTTTTCCTCCGGAGTCAGCTCCTCGTGGGCCAGATCGCACACACCCTCCTGGCGCAGCAGCGCGGCCACGTCGGTATAGAGGCGGTTTTTGATCTCGATCAGGCCCGGAACTACGCTGTAGACCTCCTCCAGCTGCTCCATTGGCGTCTCGCCGGTCTTGTTGTCGATGTCGTCCGGGGACATAAGGCTCAGGTCAAAGAGATTGCCCACCCGGACCATAAAGAATTCGTCCAGATTGCTGGTGAAGATGGAGATGAATTTCAGCCGCTCCAGCAGCGGCACCGACTCGTCCCCCGCTTCCTCCAGGACTCTCCGGTTGAACCGGAGCCAGCTCAGCTCCCGGTTCTGCGTGTAGGAATATTGCTCCTTTTCACGTTCCGGCATTGTTGATTCCTCCCGTTGATACAATATCTCGAATCTGTAAACTGCGTAAAATGCGTCCGCTACCGCCCCAGATACTTCGCCAGCGCCTGCAAAAACAGGTTGATGTCCAGGGGCTTGGCAATGTGGGCGTTCATACCGTTTTTCAGGGCCGCTTCCTTGTCCTCCTCCATGGCGTTGGCGGTCATGGCGATGATGGGCAGGTCCTTCACATCCTCGCGGGGCAGGGCGCGGATGGTCCGGGTGGCCTCGTAGCCGTCCATTACCGGCATCTGCACATCCATCAGCACCGCGTCGTAATAGTGTTCTGCCGCACGGCGTACCATGTCCACCGCGTCCGTCCCGTCCGGCGCGGACTCCACCTCGAAGCCGGTTTCCTCCAGAATCGCCTCGGCAATCTCCCGGTTCAGCTCGTTGTCCTCCACCAGCAGAACCCGTTTGCCGGAGAAATCCGCCTGGGTCCAGGACTCCTTTTCCTCCTTCTCCATCAGGTTGTTGGCGGCCAGGAGGGCGGATTTCAGGTCGGACATAAACAGCGGCTTGGCACAGAAGGCGGTGACGCCCGCCTCGCGGGCCTCCTCCTCGATGTCCGTCCAGTCGTAGGCGGTGAGGATGATAATGGGCGCGTCGCGGCCAATGGCGGCGCGGATGCGCCGGGTCGTCTCAATGCCGCTCAGCTCCGGCATCTGCCAGTCAATGATATAGGTGTGGTAGGAGTCCCCGCCGTTGTAGGCGCTCTTGGCCCGGTAGACGGCTTCCTTGCCGGAGGTCGTCCACTCCGCCCGCATTCCGATCTGCTGGAGCATCCGGGTCACGCTCTCGCAGCTGTCGCAGTCGTCGTCCACCACCAGGGTCCGCAGGCCCTCCAGCTCCTTGATCTGGGCCGCGTTTTTCTCCACGTCCTGGAGCCGCAGGCTCAGCTCCACCCGGAACTCGCTGCCCCGGCCCTTCTCGCTCCGGACGGATATAGCGCCGCCCATCATCTCCACAATGTTCTTGGTGATCGCCATACCCAGCCCGGTCCCCTGGATGCCCGACTTGGTGGCGCTGGCCTCCCGCTCAAAGGGCTCAAAAATGTGCTCCACAAAGTCCGGCGACATGCCGATGCCGTTGTCCTTCACCAGGAATACATAATCGCCGTAGCCCCGGTGGAAGGTGGTCTGCTGGGTGATGCGGAAGTTCACCGTCCCTCCGGCTGGGGTATACTTCACGGCGTTGCTCAGCAGGTTGACGAAGACCTGGCTCAGCTTCAGGGAGTCTGCGATGACGTCCTCGTTGGACACGTCGAAGGTGTCGATGAACAGCTCCAGCCGCTTGGCCTTCACCTGGGGCTGGATGATATTGACCAGATTGTGGGTCAGCTCGGAGATGTTGCAGGGCTGATCCTTGATCTGGACCTTGCCGCTCTCAATGCGGCTCATGTCCAGGATGTCGTTGATGAGGCTGAGCAGGTGGTTGCTGGAGGAGAGGACCTTCTGGAGGCAGTCCTGGACCTGCTGCCGGTTGTCGATGTGGCTGACTGCGATGGTGGTAAAGCCGATGATGGCGTTCATGGGGGTGCGGATGTCGTGGGACATATTGGACAGGAAGGTGGTCTTGGCCCGGTTGGCGTGCTGGGCCTGCATCAGCGCCTCCTGGAGGGCCTGGGTCTGCTCCCGCTGCTTCTGGACCTGGGCGGTGATATCCTTGGAGACCACCATGACCATGATGTCCCCGGTGCCGTCGTCCCGCGTCATGATAAAGGATTGACGCACGCACATCTGCTCCCCGCCGGCGACTGCGCTCCAGTAATCCACCGTGACCTCCTGCTCTCCCTGTTCGAACCGCTGCCGCAGGCGCTCCAGGTTGACCGCGGCGTCGTATTCCTCCAGGGACTCCTCCAGGACGCCGGCCCGCCACTTCTCAAAGCACTGGGAGGCGGCGCAGGGGGCCTGCAGCCCTGCCCGTTCCAGGAGGGAGATCTGCTGGCCGTCCACAACGCGGGTCACATCGTGCTCCACCAGGTCCCTGGTGAGATTGAACTCAAAGGTGCAGAAAGCGGCGGAGGTAATGGCAATCCGGTACTGCCGCTCCTTGCGGTTGGCCTGGGAGATTACCGCCTGCGCCCGCAGCTCCTTCTCCTTCAGCCCGGTGATGTTCTGCCGGAGGAGCAGGACCTTGCAGGCCCGGCCCTCCCGCCGCTCCAGGCAGATGATATTGAGATGCTCCCAGGCGACGCCGTCCCCGCTCTGGACCCGGTACTCGTACTGGAAGTCCGTGCTGTCCAGCAGTTCCAGCACAACGGCATTCCGATCCAACATGCCGGCAAATTTCTCCCGGTCCTCTTCCACCAGGAAGGAGCGCAGGTAGCTGACAAAGTCCTCATAGCGGCCCTGGGCGGGGAAATCCTCCCGCTCCGGCGAGGTCCCGGTCAGGTACTGGTAGGAGTCCGCCTCCAGGTCCGCCAGGATGAAGCGGGAAAAGAGAGTGCTCACGCCGCTGATGACATAGCCCATCTCCCGGTTCTCCCGCTCCAGCCGCAGGCGGTTCTGCCGGCTTCGGAACAGCAGGGCCACGACGTACAGGACGAACAGGCCGACAAGAATGATTTGCAGGACCATGCCGGTATGGTTGGCGTCCCGGATCATGGTTTGGGTCACGCTCTTGGGGAAGGTCTGGACCAGGACATACTCCCCATCCGAGAGGGTGACGGCGCACAGATTGTCCGTCAGACTGCCGGGGGCGCAGATAAAGCCGCCGCTGTCCGCTTCGCCCCGGAAGACCTCCCAGGTCCCCTGGGCCGTCTGGGCGTCGATGATGCCGCGCTCCAGCAGCACGTCCGGCAGGGCGTGGTCGTAGGAGCCCTCCGAGCTGGCGATGACGTGGCCGTCCGGCGTACACAGGAACGTCCCGGCGGCCTCGCCGAAGTAGCTGGTGGCCAGCATTTCCCGGAGGTAGTCCGCAGCGGAGTACAGCCCCAGCAGCACGCCGTAGGTCTCGCCCTCGCAGTAGAGGGGCGCGTAAAAGACGATCATAGTCTCCCCGGTGATGCGGGATTCAAACACCACGGTGGCGCCGCTCTCCCCCTGCATTCCCTCTGTGAAATAGATGCGGTCCAGGCTGTTGTTGATGCGCCCGTCGGAGGAGAGGTTGATGCCCTCGCTGCTGGTAAAGCACAGGGCGTCAAAGTCCGAGTTGTCCTCCAGCTGCCGCAGCAGGTCGGTCCCTACGTCCGGCTCCTGCATCGTCGTACTCAGCAGATAGGCGTAGTTGCGTACCCGCCGCAGGCCGTTGAGCAGCTCGCTGTCGAGCCGCAGGGCAGCTTGGCGGGCGGAGTCCATGGCGTAATTCAGGTTGCGCTCCTCGATCTGCCTGCTGTTTGTGGCGGAGTACCACTGAAACAGAAGGAAGATTGCCGCTAATAATAGAAATATGTATAGAATATTCTGCCATTTCGCTGTGCGCATGGATGCCGACCTCCCCGTAGTTGATTCATAGCCTATTCATTCTACCACCTTTTTCAGAAAAAGTATAGGGCTAATCCGCAAGTAGGCAGGAAATTTATGGAGATTATAGATTTTGTTGTCCCAAAGGATGAAATTTACAAGAAACTTTCTGGCAGACTAAACTTTTCAGAGTCTCCTGCCGATACTGATACTATATGATATGGAGGAGCGTGATGTTATGGAACTGACTCCGGTAATCCCGGCGGCAGTGCGGCGGTTCTGCCCGGCCTCCCAACCGGCGGAGAGGACCCCGGCGGCATCCGGCCCGCGGGAGACTGGCGACCGGCTGCATATCTCCCAGCTGACGGCGGGCTATTTGCAGGAACAGAGCCGCCTCACCCAGGAGGTGGCAAAGATCATCCAGCGGTTTATGGCGGAACGGGAGCAAAAAGAGGGCCAGGGGAAGACTGAGGCCGATGCAATGGCCGAGCGGCTCAAGGTCATGGAGCGGTGCCAGAAAATCGCGGCCCGCATTATGGCTGGAGACAAGGTCCCGCCACAGGATATGCAGTATCTGGCCGAAAACGACTCGCTGGGGTATAAAATGGCAATGGCCGGACGGATGCTGTCGAAGGAAAAGCCCAAGGAGTGGGAGAGCGTGCTGGAGGATGACGGGAAGGAGGCGGGCGCCTCCGGCGGGAGCGGCGCGTCCAGCGGCGCGGCAGAGAGCGGCGGCGGGACGGAAGCGTCCGGCGGCGCAGCGGAGGCCGCCGCAGAATAAAATGCGGATTTTGTCGGAACATTTTTCCCTCGCAATTCGTCGAATGGGTAAAATGCCGGTTGACGCGGCGGAAAAAAACGGGTATTATGTTATGTAAAGTGTAAACCAGCGGCCCAAGGAGGACGAAAGACAAATGAGCAACCGAGTCTGCCCCACATGCGGGGAGGAATATTCCACAACATACAGGACGTGCCCCTTCTGCGAGGAGGAAAAAGCCATCCGGCAGGGACGCCCGCCCCACCGCCAGGGGGGAAAGCGGCTGGAAAAACAGAGGGCGCGGGCCAGCGGCGGCGCAGGCGGCGTACTGTTGCTGCTGACCGCCGTTATCATCGCAGGCGCACTGGCCTACGTGTTCCTGGGCGACAAAATTGCCGATACAATCGGCATCCGGTCGGACCCGGCGGAGCTGGGACTGACAGACGATGAGGACCAGGACAAGGATGTGCAGGAACCTGCGCCGCCCACGGACGAGACTGTCCCGCCGGCGGGCGCGCTGACAGTGTCCCAGACCTCCATGACCCTGGCCGCAGGCGAGACCGCCCTGCTGACCGCCTCCGGCGTGGAAGGGGAAGCAGTCTGGTCCTCCTCCGATGAGCAGATTGCGACTGTAGCAGATGGCGCGGTTACAGCCCGCGCAGGCGGTACCGTTACCATCTCCGTGACCATCAGCGGAGAGTCCGCCGCTTGCATTGTGGAGGTGACAGGAGACCCGCCCGCACCGGCGGACACATCCGTCCAGCCCAGCGGCGGCAATAACAGCGGCGGCGGCAGCAATGCGGCCCTGTCCCTGAACAAGACGGACTTTACCCTGCGCTCCAGCGACCCGCCGGTCCAGATGAAGGTGAGCGGAACGGACAGCCCCGTTACCTGGGCCAGTAAGAATACCAGTGTTGTCACCGTCAGCGACACCGGTCTGGTCACACGGGTGGGGTCCGGTACGACGAAGGTTACGGCTACTGTGGACGGCCGGACTTTGGAATGCACCGTGCGGGTGCCGTGATGTACATAGTCCCCTGCTTGAATTCAAATGAATTCTTAGTTTGCTGATTTTTACCACAAGTTGAAAAAATCCCGCAGAAGGTCTTCTGAAAGATTCCTTCTACGGGATTTCTTTGCTTCGAGTTTTTTATAGCTCCCTTTTTATTGTCTTCACATTTAATATAGATAGGAAAAAAATAAAAAGTGTAATTACTCCAAACACTAAAAATATCTCATGCTTTTTCAATACATTATATGTCCACATTGATAATGCTCCAAAAATTGCTACTCCTAATTCTAAAACTGCATTTCTTCTTTGCCATTTACTTCGATTTTGAGAATATAAATGTTCTTTTCTCACCCCCCAGTCGCTTTTTCTAAAATCTTTTACAGCTAAGAAAAAATAAATAACAACTCCCACAATGCCCAAAAAGTTAGTAGGCAACACAAATACACTTCCTTTCTTAATATTCCAAATGGATTTCCCCAAAATCGACTATCCAACTCTGTTTTCGACTCTGTTGACCGGCCCTAGCCTCGTTGGAAAGGGCCGGTCAAACACAGGAATGCACCGTGTGGATGCCATAACGTACATAGTCAAGAGGAGTGCGGACAAACACTGCGCCCCTCTTTTTACAACAGGAAATGCAGCCGTTTCCGCTCGTTGACGATCTCGACGGTATCGGAACCGGGGCCGTATTCCCCGTCCAGCGTCCAGGGGAAAGCCTCCGGCGTCTGCACCGTCACGGCGGACACGTGGCGGAAGATGACCCCCGCGCCATCGAAATCCTGAAGCACCAGGCAGCGGATCAGGGACTGCAGCTCCAGGGCCGTGGCGGGGGTGGGGATGAGCAGCAGCTCGAACAGGCCGTCGTCCAGCACCACCTTGTCCTTTTGCAGCTTCATCAGTCCGCCTACGGACGTGGTGTTGGTGACGGCGCCGAAGAGGAAGCGTCCGTCAAAGGTCTCCCCGCCGGCGGATACCGTGGCCCGGTAGGGCCGCAGGGTGGACAGGTCCTTGACGCCCTCCAGGATATAGGCCAGGTGGCCCAGGTCGTTTTTGATGGACTGCGGCGCACTGTAGGATGCCTTTGTGAACGCGCCGAAGGAGGCAATATAGACAAAGGGACGGCCATTGAACCGGCCAATGTCCAGCAGCGTCCCCCTGCTCTCCGTGATCTGCCGGGCCGCTTCCACCGGGTCCGGGCTGAGGCCCAGGCTGGCGGCAAAATCGTTGGTACTGCCGCCGGGAATGTAGCCCAGGGGCGGCGGTTCGTCCAGCCGCAGCAGGCCGCTGGCAGTTTCGTTGAGGGTGCCGTCTCCGCCGAAGCAGACGACGCGGTCAAACTGTTCTCCCAGCTCTGCCGCCAGTTCCGCCGCGTGGCCCGGCCCCTGGGTCTGACGGACGGACACCAGATAACCCGCCTCGCAGAAGCAGGACACCGCGCCGAACAGCGGCGCAGCGGACCGGGTCTTGCCCGCCTTGGGATTGACAATGAATAAAAGCGTTTCAGCCATAGCTTTCGTTTACCTCTTGCCGGATATATTACAAATTGATTAAGGATATTATAACATACTGGAAAAGGTATTGCAATCGCGGAAAAAGACGGGTATGATAGGAAGCGGAAAAAATTTGTCTGGGAGGCGGCATCTGCTATGAAAAAAGACAACCACTATTTTGCCTGGGGCCTGACCGCGGTAGCGGTTGTGTGTACGGTCCTGCTGTTTTACGACGTCGTTTTCCGCACAAGCATTGTGCTGGAGTATATGGGGAAGCTGCTGGGCGTCCTGGCCCCGGTGCTGTACGGCTGCGCTATTGCCTATCTGCTCTCGCCGGTGGTCAACTGGTTTGAGCGGGCCATCTTCCGCCACGGCGGGCGGAGAGCTCCTGCCAAGTGGGTCCGGGCGGCGTCCCTGGCGTTGACGTGGGTGGTGGTGGCGGCGCTGCTGTACGGACTGCTGAGCATTCTGGCGCCGGAGCTGTACAGGAGCGTCATGCTGTTGGTCGGCAATGCCCAGAACTATTACAACACGGTGTACAACTGGGTGATGCACCTGATGGAGAGCAACCCGGAGATCGCTGCAAAGGCAACGGAGCTGATTAACGAATACTACACAGACGCCCTGACCTGGCTGAACAACAACCTGATGCCCCAGCTGCAAAATGCGGTGCAGGCGTTTACCGGCGGTCTGCTGGGCGTACTGGCGTTCCTGAAGAACCTGCTGCTGGGCGTGATTGTGTCCATCTACCTGATGGGCTCCAAGGAGGGCTTTGCCGCCGCCAGCTGCAAGCTGTGTTACACGCTGCTGCCGGAGGGCTGGGCCGCGTGGCTGATCCGGGGCGTGAAGGCGGCGGACAATATTTTCAGCGGCTTCGTCCGGGGCAAACTCCTCGATTCGCTGATTATCGGTATCATCTGCTTCTTCTGCTCCAGCTTCTTCGAGTTCCCTTACGCGCCGCTGGTGAGCGTGGTGGTGGGCGTGACCAACGTCATCCCCTTCTTCGGCCCGTTTTTGGGGGCGATTCCCAGCGCGTTCCTGATTCTACTGGATACCCCCATCAAGTCCCTCTATTTTATCTTCTTTATCCTGGTCCTGCAGCAGTTTGACGGCAATATCCTGGGTCCCAAGATTCTGGGCAACAGCACCGGTATTTCCGGCTTCTGGGTCATGGTGGCCATTCTGGTAGGCGGCGGACTGTGGGGCATTGTGGGCATGTTCCTGGGCGTGCCGCTGTTCGCGTGTATTTATACCGCCGTGCGGAGCTTTTCCACGTACTGGCTGCGGAAAAAGGGCCTGCCCGTGGATACGGCCAGCTATTCCACCCACGGTCCGATGTGGCCGGAGGATCAGGCGGCTTTAGAGAAGCCGGAGACAAAATAACCCACAGGCCAATTACCCCCTTTCAGGGGAGGCTTTTGGGGCGCCGCATCTAAAAAAAGGCTCCCCTGAAAGGGGAGCTGTCACGCAAAGCGCGACTGAGGGGTTGTTCTGCTTCCCGGCAGAATTCATTGCTCGCCAGTATAATACGCCTTCCAGCAGGGGGAGTGTCAAGAAAAATTTCTACCTAAGCGGATGGACATAGGGCGCCGCAGCAGGCCCCGTCTATCCGCTCAGGCAGAAAATTTTTTCTTTTGTTCAGGTTGCCGTTGAAAACGACGGTGAAAACCTGTATAATACCGTCAGACTATCTTCAAGGAGGCCCCCTTGTGAAATACCTTCTCGTCATCGGGGACGGCATGGCAGACAACCCCGTCCCCCAGCTGCACAATAAAACCCCGCTGCAGGCGGCAAATATTCCCACCATCGACCGCATGGCCGCACGGGGGCTGACCGGCAGTACCGTCAACTGTCCCCCGCCCCTGCCCGCAGGCAGTGAGACAGCCATTCTCTCCATTTTCGGCTGCGACCCCCGCCGCTACTTCACAGGCCGCTCCCCCATGGAGGCCGCCGCCGCCGGAATCCCCCTTCTCCCCGGAGACGCCGCTTTCCGCTGCAACCTGGTCACGTTTGAGGACGGCGAGATGCCTCTGGAGAAAAAACGCATTCTCTCCCACAGCGCCGGGTCTATCGACGGCGATTCCGCCCTGGAGTCGATTGACGCGCTCCTCAGCGACCCCCGTTTTGCGGAGGCCCTCGCCGCCGCCCGCATGGAAATCCACCGCTTCCCTGCCTTCCGCCAGCTGGCGGTCCAGCACAGCAGCGATATCAGCGGCATTACCCTCATACCGCCCCACGACCATCTGGGCGAGGAGGTTGGCCCCCTGTTCCCCTCTGGGAACCAGCGGGCGGAGGTCTTCGCCCGGCTGATGCGTCTGGCCCACGCAATCCTGGACCACCATCCGGTCACGGAGAAACGGCGCGCCGCCGGGAAGATGCCCGCCAACGGTATCTGGTTCTGGGCGGAGGGTACCGCCATAGAGCTGCCGAGCTTCCCGGCGCAGTACGGCATGAAGGGAGCCGTCATCAGCGCGGTTCCCCTCTGCCACGGCATCGGGGTCCTGCGGGGTCTGGAGATGGTGGAGGTGGAGGGGGCCACCGGCGAGCTGGACACCAATTTCCCCGGCAAGCTGGAGGCTGTCTGGAACAAGCTCCAGCAATACGACTTCGTCTGTCTGCATCTGGAAGCCCCCGACGAATGCACCCATAACGGCGACCTGCCCGGCAAGGTGCAGGCCATCGAATGGCTGGACAGCAAACTGGTTGCCCCCCTGCTCGCCCGTCTGGAGGCGGCGGGGCTGGACCACCGGGTCCTGCTGCTCAGCGACCACAAAACCCTCACCGCGACCAGGGGACACGATGGAGACCCTGTGCCGTTCCTGCTCTACGACAGCCGCCAGGACTCCGGAAACGGCGGCGTGTACGACGAGGCGGCAGGCGAACAGGGACCCTTTGTGGAAAATGGCTGCGTGCTGCTGGACCGGCTTTTGGATGGGAAGAATGATTGCAGCGCAAACCAATAAAGAATATATGAGAGTTGGAGGAAAAACAAATGAACTTTGAACACATCGGCATGAGACCTGCGGAAATCCTGCTGCCCAAGGCGGGTTCCGACATGAACAAATGGGCGGTAGTCGCCTGCGACCAGTTTACCTCCCAGCCCGAATACTGGGAGGAGGTGGACCGCATCGCCGGGGACGCTCCCTCCACCCTGCGCCTGATTCTGCCGGAGAGCAAGCTCAACGACCCGGACGTGGACAAACACATCGCGGACATCAACCGGTCCATGGAGGACTATCTGGCCCGCGACATCTTCCAGGCCCATCCGGATTCGATAATCTATATTGAGCGCACCCAGTCCGACGGCGCGGTCCGTCCGGGCCTGGTGGCGGCGGTGGACCTGGAGAAGTACGACTACACCCCTGGCTCCGGCTCCCTCATCCGCGCCACCGAGGGTACGGTGCTGGAGCGCATCCCGCCGCGGGTGCGGGTCCGCAAGGACGCCCCCATTGAGCTGCCCCACGTGATGCTGCTCATCGACGACCCCAAGAAGACCTGTATTGAACCCATCCAGGCTGCCGCCAGTTCCATGGAGAAGGTCTACGACTTTGACCTGATGATGAAGGGCGGACACCTGACGGGCTGGAAGCTCAGCAGCGCGCAGATTGACGCGCTGGCGGAGGCCCTGGAACAGCTGGCCGGCGACGACGCCATGCGGGAGAAGTACGGCGTTACCGGCGTGGCCCCGCTGCTCTTTGCCGTGGGCGACGGCAACCACAGTCTTGCTACTGCCAAGACCTGCTATGAGAATCTGAAGAAGGTGACGCCGGAGAGCGAGTGGGCCAATCTGCCCGCCCGGTACGCGCTGGTAGAGATCGAGAACCTCCACGACGACGCCCTGCAGTTCGAGGCCATTCACCGGGTGGTATTCCATGTGGACCCGGAGAAGCTGCTGGCGGCGTTCAAGGAGTTCTATCCCACCGCACGGGAGGGCCAGGGCGTGGGCCACACCATCGCCTACACCTGGGCCGGCGGAAGCGGCTGCCTGAACATTCCCAATCCCCGCGTACAGCTGGCGGTGGGAACGCTGCAGAACTTCCTGGATGCCTACCTGAAGGAGAACGGCGGCGAGGTGGACTACATCCACGGCGGCAAGATCACAGACGAGCTGGGGGCGAAGCCCGGCAATATCGGCTTTAAGCTCCCGGCCATGGGCAAGGACCAGCTGTTCAAGACTGTCATTGCCGACGGCGTGCTGCCCCGCAAGACCTTCTCTATGGGCCATGCGGAGGATAAGCGGTATTATGTCGAGGGAAGACGGATCAAGTAATAACGGATCGCGTAATATAGGCAATAAGTAATCCGCAGGTAATTTGTAAGGAATCTGACCTGCGCAGTTTTGAAGCGGATGGCGCGGAGACGCCCTGTGGAACGCCCTCTCAGTCACCGCCTTCGGCGGCTGAGCGGGCTTCTATAGGGCAGAACCGCACTCGCGGCGTGCGGCCCTCTGCGCCGGGTTTTGTAAGGAGATGGCCGGAATATGAACCTGTACCAGATCAATTTGTTAATTATTGCGCTGGGCCTGGCGGCGCTGCTGCTGATTGCATTGTCCAGCGCATTTAGAAGCTACCTGCTCTTTATGGGCGGACTGCTGTGTTTTATCCTGGTCGTTCTGGTGGACCTGCTGTTCAAACGCTGTCCCCACTGCGGAAAGCATCTGGGTAGGGACACCGGCATCTTCTGTCCCCACTGCAAAAAAAAGCTGTGACCATCAGGAGGCTGTCATGGTCCATACGGAAAAAGCATACGCAAAACTGAATCTGAGCCTGGACATCCTGGGCAGGCGGTCCGACGGCTTCCACGACATGCGCATGGTCATGCAGTCCATCGACCTGGCGGATACCATCACCATCTCCGTACAGCAGGAGCCGGGTCTGTGCCTGACGGCAGACCTGCCGTTTCTGCCCAAGGGCAGCGGCAACATCGCCGCCAAAGCCGCCGCCCGGTTCTTTGAGCAGACCCGGCTCCCCGTCCCCGGCCTGGCTATCGACATTCAGAAGCGCATTCCCGTGTGCGCAGGCATGGCGGGAGGCAGCAGCGACGGCGCGGCAGTGCTGCGGCTGCTGCGGCGCATCTGCTCCCCGGAGCTGAGCCGGGAACGGCTGGAGGAGATCGGGGCGTTGACAGGCAGCGACGTCCCCTACTGCGTCCGCGGCGGCACCGTGCTGGCGGAAGGACGGGGGGAGCGGCTGACAGACCTGCCGGACCTGCCCTGCTGCTGGCTGGTGGTGTGCAAGCCCCCCTGTTCCGTCTCCACCCCGGAGCTGTTTGCCCTGGTGCGGATAAAGCGGCTGCGGTTCCACCCCAGGACGGACGAGATGCTCTCCGCCCTGGAGCGCGGAGACCTGGAGGGCGTGGCCCGGCGGCTGTACAACGTGTTTGAGGACGTTCTGCCCAGACGCTATAGCCAGGTGTTTGAGATTAAAAGCCGTCTCCTGGAGCTGGGGGCCATGGCAGCGTCTATGACCGGCAGCGGGCCGACCGTCTTCGGCCTGTTCCGGGACAAGGGCGCGGCGGAAAATGCGGCGGAGGCGTTGTCCATTGTGTTTCCCTCCACATTTTTCTGCGCCCCTACGGAGCGAACTGTATAATTTTAGAAAATGCCGTCCAAACTGGAACTATCAAAACCAGTTTGGACGGTGTTTGTTATGAAACTGCGCAATCAATTGCTCATCTCTGTACTTGTGGGCCTTCTGGCCATGCTGCTCTACAGCGGTCCCATGTGGTGGGGCGTGCTGTTCTCCCCCATCGCCCAGCCGCTGACCACCGCAGAGCTGACGGAGGACAACGGCGGCGTCCGCTGGGAGACGGAGGACGGTACCGTGCTGCGCTTTAAGTCCCTGGATATGCTGCGCTCCTTCCTCCAGTCCCCCTGAGCCGGGGGTACATAGCGGCTATTTGACAAACTGCTCAATGGCCTTGTTCAGCTCGTCAATGGCTGTCCGGTCCTGACTCTGCACCGCGTCTACCACGCAATGCTCCAGGTGGTCCTTCAGGATCACCTTGCCCGTATTGTTGATGGCGCTGCGCACCGCCGCCAGCTGAATCAGCACCTCCGAGCAGTCCCGGCCCTCCTCCACCATGGCCTTCACCCGCTCTAAATGGCCGATGGCGCGGGCCAGACGGTTGACAACCGCCCGCGTCTGGGTGTGGCTGTGGGTATGGCCGTGGGTGTGCTCGTGGGGAACGCCGTGGGCGTGCATATAGCCGTGGTCAAGTTTTTCTTCACTCATTGGAACGTTTCTTCTTTCACTGGATTTTATGCTACTATTTTACCAGAAATTCTGCATTTATACAACCCCCGCCGGGGGTTAAAGGAAGAAAAACTGCGGTATGCGGAGCGATGCCGGAAAATGCGTCTGGCCGTACAGCCGTCATCCCAATGCCCGAAAGATTTTCCTGGAGCCCAGGGCAATGAGCAGGGAGGTCCCGCAGGAAAACAACGCCACGGCAAACTCAAACCCGCTGCACGCCTCGAACAGCACGCCATAGAGGGCATTCCCCAGGGGCTGGGCACAGTTGGCGATGGCAAGGATGACGGCGATGACTTTCCCGGTCAGATGCCGGGGCGTCTCCGCCTGAATGAACGACATCATCTGTACGGTAAACAGCGTGGAGACAACCATGCCTCCAAAGCAGCAGACGGTTAAAATACCGTAGTTCACCATTCCGGAGGAGCATACCGCCAGCCCAATCCCAATCGGGAACATGAGAACGGCACAGGCCGCAATCAGACCGCCTGCGTTTTTCAGGGAAAGCCGTTCCGCGAACACGCCCGCGCAGATGCCGCCGGTCAGACTCCCGGCGGCCAGCGCGCCCTGTGCAAAACCGCAGAGTGTGTTTGCCAGAGAGCTCTCCAGGGGCAGCACTTCTGTAACCAGATAGGGGATGCCCACCACGATCATGGACGACAACGTCAGATTGACGCCGCACACCACCAGCATGACCCTGCCGATGGCGGGTTTCTCCCGTGCGATAAAGCGGACGCTGTCCGCGATGTCCGTTTTTACCGTCTGCCACATACTGCCGTCTGCGGGCTGTTTCACGAAGGGAATGCGGATAAACAGCTCCATGATTGCGGAGGTGGTAAAGCAGGCCGCGCACATCGCCAACACGGTTTTCAGTCCATATACGCTGTACAGGATACCGCCCAGGGCCGGTCCCGCGAGAGCGGCGAGGGATGCAATCATATTGATGACAGAATTGGCCTGCATCAGCTGCTCCGGCTCCACCAGAGCCGGTACGCTGGCCTGCACAGCCGGCTGGTATGCGCCTGCGATACCGTAAAAGAGTATCAAGGCGGCGGCCAGCAGCGCCACCAGGTTGACAGACTCCAGGAGCAGGGAAACGGCGATGATGAGGGCGGCGGTGAAAAAGTCCAGCAGAACCATGATATTCCGCTTGTTGAAGCGGTCGGCTGCGATGCCGCCCACAGGCGAGAGGAGGATGGCGGGGATAAAGGCGCAGGCTGTGACCAGGCCGTACAGCCTGGAGGAGCCGGTCTGATTGAGCAGGTACAGGGGCAGGGCGAACCGCAGGGCGGCGTTGCCGAAGAGCGATATGACCTGACCAATGGCCACCAGGGTAAAATCCCGGCGGAACAGTTTTTGCTTCATAGCGATGTACCTCCATTTTATCATACCGTCCAGCGGTATGTATTTAACTCAAATAAATCTGCCCTGCAGCCAGGGCAGAAGTTTATTTGTGCTCCACAAACAGCGCGGCCAGCTCCAGCAGGCGCTCCAGCATCCCGTCATCCACGATATCCAGACCAAAACCCTGCATGATCTGCCGGAACAGCAGAAATTTCCGGCGGGATTTCTCTACGGTGCAGTTGAACATCAGCGGATTCATCCACATATTGGCGATGAGCATAATCAGCTCGGCCAGCTCCTCCGGACACTCGGTCTGAATGCTGCCGTCAGCTATGCCCTGACGGATAACAGGCAGGATATAGTTGGGCGCAGCGTCGTCAATGGTCTCCCGGAGGACCGAATACAGCAGCTTTGAATTTTTGCTGAAGTCCGGGGCCGCGATAAACAGCTGTTCCTGCATACTGTGGTTCAGCGCATGCTGAAAGATCAATTTCAGTTTCTCCAGGCCGGTCAAGTCCGGCAGATCGCGTATCTCCAGCAGAATCTGGCTGGACCCCGCGCTCATGCGGTCCGCCACCGCGTACAGGATGTCCTCCTTGGACTTGAAGTGGTGGTAAATCGCGCCCTTGCTCAGACCGCCCAGATTGTCAATAATGTCCTGAATGGACGTGCGCTCATAACCTTTTTCCATAAAAAGCCGGAATGCGGTGTCCAAAATCAGATTCACCGTCTGTTCCGGGTGTTTGTTTCTTGCCATTCCCGCCGCTCCTTATCCGCAAAACATACCGGCGGTATGTAAACTATAACATACTGCCGGTATGTTTGTCAAGCCTCTATTCTTCCACAATCGCCCACACACGCACCGGCAGGCCGGTTGCGCCTGCAATGCGGGGGTATGCCGCCACCAGCACAGCCCCGGCTGGGGGGACTTTGTCCAGATTGCACAGGACCTCGATCTGCACCTTGCCCTTCCCCAGCACGTACCGCTCGCAGGCCAGATCGCCTGCCGCCGCCGCGATGCGGGAGGCGTCCGTATCCAGAGCCTCATGGCCGTTGGCCGCTGCGCTGCGCTCCTCATAGATGTATTGCAGGGCTTCCAGGGACCAGCCGGGGAAATTCTCGCTGCCATCGACGGCAATGCCGGACAGGGCGTCCATATCGGGCCACCGGGCGGACCAGCCTGTGTACAACGCCACAAACGCGCCGTCGGGGATGGGGCCGTACTTGGCCTCATAGTTTTTGATATCCTCCACCGTCACCGCATAGCAGGGGTCCTCCGCTACCTGGGCCGTGACGTCGAGCACGCACAGGGGGAAGACCAGGTCCTTTGCGCCATAGGCCTCGGAGAGGGGGGCGTCTTTGATGAAATGCCCAGGGAAGTCGATGTGCGTGCCGAACTGTCCCGGAAATTTGAAGCTCTGAATCAGGCAGTCCAGCTGGGGCATTCCCCAGTCATAGACGGTCTTTCCCAGTTCCACCGCGCCTTCCGGTATGCCGCTCCAGTAGGGGCTGCTGTTGTCCAGCGGGTGGGAGAGTTCTACCCAGCGCAGCTTTTTGGCCGCAGCCAGGGCGTCCCATAATGGATACATGTTTCTTCCTCCTGTTCTGTGATTGGATTCTATTGTAGTATTATAAAGCGCCCGCAGCAAGAAAGTCAACCAACATTTCGCCGCATCAGATTTCTCTCGCAACTTAATAGGCATCCTGCCTAAAAAGCAGGGGTCTATTTTAGCAAAATCGGTGAAAATAACTTTGCCCGTTGACAAGGCTGTGGATATGGGGTATAGTAAACCCAAGCTATATGTCGGACATAAGACAAATGACAATGACTATGAACGATACAACGGAGGTACGAGCTAATGAAGCATGGCAAAGCAATCGCATGGATTCTCCTGGCGGCGCTGCTGGCCCTGAGCGGCTGCAGCGGCGGCGGCGCGTCCGGTACGGACAACGGCTATCAGGAAGTGAACCTGTCCATGGCTGTCAACGGGACCGATACCCAAATCGACTCTCTGGTAGCCAACTACTTCGCTCAGCTGGTGATGGAGCGGTCTGGCGGGAATGTGGTCATCGACGTGTTCCCCAACGACACCCTGGCGGGCGGCAACAGCACCAAGGGCGTGGAGTATATCGCCGTAGGCGGCTCCGACCTGGGGGCCTACGCCACCAGCGTCCTGGCTAACCTGGAGCCGAATATCTCCGTAGCCACCATCCCCTGGTCCTTCACCTCCTACCAGCAGGCGCGGGAGGTCATCGACTCCACCGGCGGCGAATACTACGCCAAGATGCTGGCAGGGAAAGGGATTACTTACCTTGGCTCTTTCCACAACGGCTTCCGCCAGCTGACCAACAGCGTGCGGCCCGTCACCAAGCCGGGGGACCTGAAGGGCCTGAAAATCCGCGTGCCCGGCTCCGCCGTGTACATGAGTACCTTCAAGGCTCTGGGGGCCAACTCCACCGCTATGAGCTGGAGCGAGGTCTTTACCGCCATCCAGCAGGGTACCATTGACGGGCAGGAAAACGGCTGCTCCATCACCAAGTCTGCCAAGATGGATGAAATCCAGAAGTATATGACCATCTGGAACTACAGCTATGAAAACGACCTGTTTGTCGCCAACACCAAGATTTGGGAGAGCCTGGAGGAGAATACCCGGCGGCTCATCCAGGAGTGCGCCGCGGAGGCGTGCGACTGGGGACGGGACCAGCTGGAAGCCGACGAAGCGGCTCTCATCCAGGGCTTCCGGGACGCGGGGATGCAGGTGGATGAGCTGACAGAGGAACAGCTCTCTGCGTTCCAGGCGGCTGTCTCCGATGTGATTGAGGAATTTAAGGGCGTGTACGGTGCGGAGGCATGCGCCGCCTTTGGAATACATTAAGGAGGGTGCGGTCATGCTGGAAAAGATTGAGAAATTTGTAGCAAGCGTCTGCGTTATCATCATGGCGGCGCTGGTGTTTGCCAACGTCGTTGCCCGCAAAGTGTTCGACAACTCCCTGGCGTTTTCGGACGAGATGTCCACGTATCTGTTTGTCCTGATGAGCTTCATGGGGACCGCTATAGCGGCCCGGCGCAACGCCCACCTGGGCCTGTCGATCGTCACCGACCGGGTCAAGCCCCGCACCCGTGTGGTCATCAACATGGCGATGTACGCCATTGCCGCCCTCTTCTGCCTGCTGATTATCATTTTCGGCGTGCAGATGGTCGTCAGCCAGTACCAGCTGGGCCAGGAGACCGCCGCTATGCAGTGGCCGGAGTGGATTTATGGTTCCTTTGTCCCCATCGGCGCGGCGTTTTCCATGGCGGCCTTTATTGAGGGTATGATCGACATGTATAAAGAGATGCCTCCGGCTGACGGCACGGACGGAAAGGAGGGACTGTAAATGGTAGGGATTGTATTATTAGGAATTTTTGTAGTCCTGCTGGTCTTCGGCGCGCCCATCGCCATCTGTCTGGGCATGTCCAGCGTAGCGGCCATTCTGGTCCAGGGCGCGGGAAAGCCTATTGAGGCCATTATGAGCGTCCTGCCCCGGCTGTGCTCCTCTGCCAGCAGTAAATTTGTGCTCCTGGCGATTCCGTTCTTCATTCTCTCCGGCAACGTGATGGAAAAGGCCGGAATCTCCGGACGGCTGATCAATCTGGCGGAGAAGTGCCTGGGCCACATCAAAGGCGGCATGGCGATTGTATGCGTGGCAGTGTCCTGCTTCTTCGCGGCAATCTCCGGTTCCGGACCCGCCACGGTGGCGGCTCTGGGTCTGATTATGATACCCGCCATGGTGAAGGCGGGGTATTCCCCGGCGTTCTCCTGCGCCCTCATGGCGGCGGGGGGAGCCATCGGCGTGGTCATTCCGCCGTCCATCACCTTCGTAGTCTACGGCTCCATAGCGGACGCCTCCATCACGAACCTGTTTATTTCGGGGCTGTTACCGGGCCTGCTGATGGGCGCGGGACTCATCGCCGCAGCTCTCTTTCTGGGCCGGAAGATGGACCTGACCGTCATGCCCAAGGCCGCCGGCAAGGAGCGGTGGACAGCGTTCAAAGACGCCTTTTGGGGTCTGCTGATGCCCATTATCATCCTGGGCGGCATCTACGGCGGCTTTTTTACTCCGACCGAAGCGGCGGCAGTCTCCGTGTTCTACGGCCTGGCGGTGGGCGTGTTTATCTACCGGGAGATCAACTTCAAAAAGCTCATCGACATCCTCATTGACTCCTGCAGCACCACAGCCACCGTCATGTTCATCACCATGGGCGCGACGCTGTTCGCCTACGTGCTGACCCGCGCCCGCCTGGACCTGGCAATCAAGAACTTCATGCTGGACATCACCAACGGCAATTGGATCGTCTTCTTTATCATCGTCAACATAGTCCTGCTGATTGCGGGCTGCTTCCTGGACTCCACCTCCGCGCTGTACATCTTCACCCCGCTCTTTGCCCCCGTGGCCCTGGAGCTGGGCATCAGCCCCATCCACCTGGGCGTGGTGATGATTGTGAACCTGGCCATTGGCCTCTTCACGCCCCCGGTCGGCGTGAACCTGTACGTGGCCTGCGGCATTGGGAATATCAAGATTGAGGAGATCACCAAGGGCATCATCCCCTGTCTGATTGCCGAACTGGCAGCGCTCCTGCTGGTCACATATGTCCCCGGCATTTCCACCATGTTTGTAGGGGCCTAGTGGTACATCCGGCCAGAAAACAAACCATATCTCAGGCGGAATTTCCGCATGGTTTCGTTGTCGTCCTTGGCGGGCGTCAGCCCGCCTGCGTCCTCCGCCTTGCCATGCGAAAATTCCGCTCCGACCTCTGGTCCGCTTTCTGACCGGATGCACCACTAGGCGGACGGCCAATGCGCTGCCGTTGGCGGCAAAGGTCTTGCTGTAAAAAACATCTCATCTGCCGGACGGGGGAGCCCTCCCTCGTCCGGCGAAGAGAAACCGTCAATATACACAACAAAAGCAAGTGTGTTTTAGCAAAACTGTAAAATCTGCAAATATCCCCTTGACAATGTCTGACAAAGTGGTATACTCCTAATTGTCATTTGTCCGACATACTACAAAGCGTGCCCGGCATAGAAAACCAACTTACTGAAAACATGAGGTGATCGTTATGAAAGAGGTATCCATCAAGGAACTGAAAAACGCTGCCACACGGATGCGCATGAACGTGGTCGATATGATTTACAAGGCCCAGTCCGGCCACCCCGGCGGCTCGCTCTCCGCGGCGGACTTCGTTACCGCCTGCTACTTCAAGTACATGAACCTGGACCCCCAGAACCCCCGCTGGCCGGACCGTGACCGCATGGTCCTCTCCAAAGGCCACGTCTGCCCCATTCAATACGCCTGTCTGGCCGCTGCGGGCTTCTTCCCCGTGTCCGAGCTGGATACGCTCCGCAAGGAGGGTTCCAAGCTCCAGGGCCATCCCTCTATGACCAAGTGTCCCGGCATTGATATCTCCACCGGCTCTCTGGGCCAGGGCCTGGCCTGCGCCGCCGGTATGGCAATGGCGGCGAAGATGGACCGGAAGGATTACAAAGTCTTCTGCGTTGTCGGCGACGGCGAAGCCCAGGAGGGTGAGATCTGGGAAGCCGCCAACACCGCCAGCAAATACCGCTTGGATAACCTCATCACCTTTGTAGACTTCAACAATCTCCAGCTGGACGGCGCCTGCGACGAGATCATGCCCAACGGCGACCTGGGCGAGAAATTCAGAGCCTTCGGCTGGGAGACCATCGAGATCGACGGCCACAGCATGGAGGAGATCGTGGCGGCATTGGATAAGTGTTACGCCTCCAAGAACGGCAAGCCCAAATGCATCTATGGACACACAGTCAAGGGCAAGGGCGTGTCCTATATGGAAAACCAGTGCGGCTGGCACGGCGTGGCTCCCAATAAGGAGCAGTACGAACAGGCTATGGCTGAGCTGAAGGCCCAGCTGTTGGATTAAGCGAGGAGGGACAGAGCCATGAGTGAGAAGAAAATGATTGCAACACGGGACGGCTTTGGTACGGAGATCGTGGAGCTGGGCAAAGAGGACCCCAACCTGCTGGTGGTGGACATCGACATCGGCAAGAGCTGCAAGACCGGCGAGTTCCGGAAGACCCTGCCGGACCAGTACATCAACGTAGGCATTGCCGAGCAGAACGGCGCGGGGTTCGCCGCGGGCCTCGCCGCCTGCGGGAAGACGCCCTTTGTGGTGACATACGCCGTTTTCGGCTCCCTGCGCATGTGCGAGATGATCCGCCAGGAAATCTGCTACACCAACCTGAACGTCAAGATTGCCTGTTCCCACGGCGGCGTGACCCCGGCCAACGACGGCGCGTCCCACCAGTCCATTGAGGACATGGGCGTCCTGCGCACCATCCCCAACATGACGGTCATCATGCCCGCGGACTACAACTCCGCCCGCAAGCTGGTCCGCCAGGCGGCCAAGACCTACGGCCCCATGTACCTGCGCTTCACCCGCGACGCGGTGCCGCAGATTTACGATGCGGACGTGGAGTTCACCATCGGCAAGGCCCACCAGATCCAGGACGGCAGGGACGTGGCGATCATCGCCAACGGCGACACGGTCCGGCTGGCGGCGGCAGCGGCGGCGGAGCTGGCAAAGGCCGGTATTTCCGCACGGGTGCTGGATATGCACACCATCAAACCCCTGGACGTGGAGGCCGTGGCTGCCGCCGTCAACGACATTGGCAAGATTATTACTGTGGAGGACCACAACATTCTCAACGGCCTTGGCTCCGCGGTCTGCGAGGTTGCCGCCGAATTGGGCAGGGGCCTTGTCAAGCGCGTGGGCATTCAGGACCAGTTTGGACAGTCCGCCCCCTATGAGCGGCTGCTGGAGATGAACGGCGTGACGGTGGAGAACATCGTCGGCATTGCCAGGAACATGCAGTAAACCCACCCGGCTCCTTTCGCTGCGGCCTGTGCCGGTTGATGCAGGCGCAGGCCGCAATATCATCCTTTTGGGAAGAAAATGGATCAAAAAGAACTTTATTATGGAGGTTGCAGATATGCTTAACTTTAACGGACAGGTTGTTTTGATTACCGGCGCGGGTTCTCCGCGGGGCATGGGCCGCGTGTTTGCCCATGATTTTGCCAAGCTGGGCGCGAAGGTCGTACTGTGCGATATCAACAAAGAGGGCGTGGACGCCAACGTGAAGGAGCTGCAGGAGGCGGGATATGAGGCCGCCGGTTACGCCGCCAATCTCTGCGACGAAGCCGCTGTCGCTTCTCTGGTCAGCTCCGTTGTGGAGCTGTATGGCCGCATTGACGTGCTGGTCAACAACGCCGGCATCTCCCAGAAGGTCACTGTCGCCGACATGACCTTGAACGATATGCAGAAAATTTTCAGCGTCAACATGTTCGGTCTCTTCCTGCTGACCAAGGCCGTGTGCGAGGTGATGAAGAAGCAGAACTATGGCCGGATTGTCCATCTGTCCTCCGTCTCCGGCAAGCGGGGCGGCGGCGTGTTCGGCGGAGCCCACTACTCTGCATCCAAGGCCGCCGTGCTGGGCTTCTCCAAGAATCTGGCCCGCGAGGTGTCCCAATACGGCATCACCACCAACTGCGTATGTCCGGGACTGATCAACACCGGCATTTGGAAGAGCATGTCCCCCGAACAGGCCAAGCCGGTCATCGACGCCATCCCTATGGGGCGTCCCGGCGAGCCGGAGGAGGTCTCGGCGGCGATTGTCTTCCTGGCTTCCAAGGAGGCTTCCTACATCACCGGCGAGGAGATCGACATCAACGGCGGTTCCCACATGGATTAAGCTGGAATTAACCCCTATAAAGACCCCGGCCTGACATTTCAGGCCGGGGTTTCCATTTTTATTTTACATGCAGCAGCCTTGCCAGCTTCTCCCCGTGGGGGATCATCCTCAAATCCTCCCTGGTAATCATCCGCAGCGCGATGACCAGAATCAGGTATACCGCCACCGCGATGCCCACGGCGCACAGGGTGCACAGGCTGTCTTTCATATAGCTGCCGCCGATCAGCTGGCTCAGCAGCCCATGGGACGCCCAGGCCGCCGCGCCCATAATCGCGGAGGCGGCCGCCGGCTTGACAAAGATAAAGAAGTAATTCGGCTTTTCCTCCAGCATCCGGTGGACGATTGCCAGGTTTACCAGAGCAATCAGGCCATAGCAAATCAAGGTACCCAGCGGCGCGCCTTTGATATTGACATCCGGTTTGCCCACCAGCACATAGTTGATGGCGACTTTGACCGCGCCGCCCATAATCATTGTATAGACAGGCAGCTGTACCTTTCCGTGGGCCTGCATGATGGAGTTGGTCAGCAGCATGATACAGACAAAAATAGAGGCGATGCCCAGCAGATGCAGATGATAGGTAGCGGCAACGGCAGTCTCCTGTTCGGCAGGGTACAGCATCAGCAGAATAGGTCCCGCCAGTACGGACAGCCCTACGCCTGCCGGTATGGCCAGCGCCGCGATCAGCCGGAAGCTGGTCGAAACGATCTGGCTGATCTCCCTGTGGTTCCGCCGCACGACGGCTACTGAAATAGCCGGAATCAGGCTCACCGTTATCGTTGGCAGAAACGCCGCAGGCAGATTGAACAGCGTATTACTGAAGGAATACTCGCCGTACAAGTTGGCCGCCGCCCGCTCTCCCAGGCCCAGCACATTCTGGAGCTGGCCCAGGCAGATTGTCTGGTCCAGCATATTCAGCAGGCTCATGCTGGCCTGACCGATGGTAATGGGAATACCCAGGCCCAGCAGCCGTTTTACGATGGTACCGTAGCTCTGGGGCACATCGGTCCCCCAGAGGATGGGACCCCGGAGCTTGCGGTAATTGAGAATCATGTAGAACATCGCCAGCACGGTTCCTGCGCTGACGCCGAGGATCGCCGCCGCCGCGCCGTCCTCCAGTGGCCGGCCCAGGCGGATGATATACCAGGCCAGCGGCAGGCCGACGACCATCTTGAAAAACGCCTCAATAAACTGTGACACTGCTGTGGGCAGCATATTCTGCCGTCCCTGGGCAAATCCCCGGTAGGCGCACATAATGGACACGCTGATAACCGATATGCTCAGGGCGCGGATTGCTCCGCTGGCCAGGGAGTTATTGATCGCGACAGCCAGCTGGTCCGCGAAGAAGAACATGACCGCAGTACCCGCAATGCCCAGAATAACAAAGAGGGACATCGCGGTATAAAAGCAGCGTCGGATCTGCGTCCGCCGGTTGGCGGCGTGGGCCTCGCTGACGAGCTTGCTGAGAGCCAGCGGCAGACCGGTTGTGGATACGGTGAGGAGTATGGCGTAGATATTATAGGCGCTCTGAAAATGGACTAGCCCCTCGGCGCCCAGGATATTGTTCAGGGGAATTTTATAGATTGCGCCGCAGATTTTCACGAATATGGTGGAAATAGCCATAATGGTGACGCCGCCCATAAACGACTGCTTCTTTTCTCTGGACATGGAGTACCTCTTTTAACTTTGATGCTTATACTATACGCACCGGCGGGTCAAAGCATGACAGGCTGTCTCCGGGCGCAGACTGCGCCCCCACGGGGGCGCATGGGGGACGGATCAATCGTCGTAGATACCGCCGCCGATAAATTCTCTCAGCAGCGAATCGGAGGCGACATACTTCTCGTCCAGAGTCTCGAATCTGGGGAAAGCCTCCGCCAGATGATGTACCTCGTTGTACCGCTCCATCTCCGGCGACAGATGCAGGTGGTCGAAAGCGGGCTGGGCAAAGGCTTTCAGCACGTTTACCTCGCAGGGCTGGGAGCTGTCGAACTTGATATCCGCGTTGTCCTTAAAGGGGGAGATGTACAGCTTTTCGCCCCGCCGCACATTGGCCCACATCTTCACCGTCACATCCGGCTCCCAGGCCCGGAACTTGGCGTCCCGCACGGTCCTTCTGGCCAGACGCATCCATGTGCGTTTGTATACCACGTTCCCCTCCTCGTCCACCACGTCGGAGCGGGCGGAGATATAGACCTTCATGGCGTTCCGGTTTTTCCCGGTGATGATGTCGTTGAGGGCGTGGATGCCCTCGAAGATGGCGATTTCGTCCGAACCCAGCTGGAGGGGGTGGGACTTGATGGCGGAGCGCATCTGCCGGGCAAACTCGAACTTGGGGACGAGGATTTTCTCCCCCTTGTCCAGCAGATTGAAGTGCCGGTTGAGCAGGTCCATATCCAGGCAGAAGGGGGACTCATAGTCGATCTCGCCCTCCCGGTTCCGGGGACAGGTCTCCGGGTCCACGGTCTGGAAGTAGTTGTCCAAGGCAATGGCGTGGGAGTGGATGCCCATTTCCTCCAGCTTTGCTTCGATCTTCTTGGCCGTAGTGGTTTTCCCGCTGCCCGACGGGCCTGAGAGCAGCACGATTCTGGATTTCGACAGATTGTCTGCGATTTTCCGTGCCGCAGCCTCGATGGTCTTGTTGTAATTGGCGTCGCATTCCTGGGCAAAGCCCTGCGGGTCCGTGCGGACCGCGTCGTTGATCTGTTTGAGAGAATAAGCCATAACGTTTCTCCTTTCTTTACACGTGCGCCATAGGTTTCTGATTGCTGTAAAACGCCCGGAAAGCCTCCTGGTTTGCCGCGATTTTTTCCGGACGCTGGACATACTCCTGCGGATACTTCAAGTTAAAGACCCGCTCAATCCGGTTGTGGACCGGGTCCACCATCTTCGTAGACCCGCCCGCGCCCAGACTGAGGATGCTGTGCAGCTCCTCCATGATGTAAATGTTGTACCAGCCTGTGCCGCCGGGCCTGCACCAACCCACATTTTCAAAGCTGCCGGACATATATTTCTGGCGGTAGAGGTAATAGGGACTGAACCCCGCGTTTCGCAGGGCCGGGTCGGCGTAGTCCAGCATCTCCGCCACCTCCTCCACCGTAGGAATGCGGGTTCCCTCCAGGGTAATCCGGCTTCCCTTTTTCAGCGACAGGGTGTGGACGGTGATATTGTCCGTTCCGAACCCGATGACCTCGTCCATGGTCCGCCGGAAGCCCGCCGGGGTATCCTCTGGAAGCCCGGCGATGAGGTCCATATTCACATGGGGGAACCCGGCCTCCTGCACCAACGCCACCGCCCGGCGGATTTCATCCCCGCTGTGGCGGCGTCCGATGGCGGCGAGGACGTGGTCCTCCATACTCTGGGGATTGACGCTGACCCTGGTGACGCCATTGCGCCGCAGGGCGTCCAGCTTTTCTCTGGTGATGGTGTCCGGCCTTCCGGCCTCCACGGTGCTCTCCACCATGCCGCTCAGGTTGAACGCTTCTCCCAGCTGTCCCAGCAGGCGGTCCAGCTGGTCCGCCGACAGGGTGGTGGGGGTGCCGCCGCCCATGTAGAAGGATTTCACCCGCAGGCCCAGGTCCCGCACCATAGCGGCGGCGCTGTCAATCTCCGCCGACAGCGCCGTCAGATACGGCTCGACCCAGTGGAAGGACTTTTCCACGCTGTTGCTCACAAAGCTGCAATAGGCGCACCGGGTGGGGCAGAAGGGGATGCCCACATACAGGGAGATTTCTTCCGGCAGCAGCTCCTTTTTTGCCTCCAGCCCCGCCTGGGCGCACTGGATACAGAGCTTCCGCCGGGCCGGGGAGACAAAATAGGCGCTGCGCAGGATGCGGTCTGTCTCCGCCTCGCTTTTCCCCTCCTCCAGCAGCCCCGCCGCCAGCTTCGCCGGACGGATGCCCGTCAGCGCGCCCCACGCAGGGGTCTCGCCGGTGATGCTCTGGGCGGCCTTAAAGAAGCTCAGCTTCACAATCCGCTGCTTCAGCCGCTCCTGCTCATAGGGGCCGGTTCCGGCGGGAATTTCTATGCGGGAGATGCCCTGGGCGGTTCTGCCGCCTACGGTGAGGGTGGTGGCGGCGGTATGGAGCTGCCGTCCGGCGGAGAGGGTGACAACAGCGGCGTCGCTGTCCTCGCCGTCGTAGACAGGCCGCTGGTCCGGGAAAAAGGCCAGCAGGCTCTGTTCCACGGCATAGCGGAAATCATGGCCCCGAAAAATCAGCTTCATTTGGACAACGCCCGCTTTACATAGGGGTTGAACTGCTTTTCATAGTCCAGAGAGGTAGCCTCGCCGTGGCCGGGCCACACAGTCCAATCCTCCTCCAGACGTCCCAGCCGGGCCAGGGAGGACCACATCTGCTGTTCATCGCCGCCGGGCAGGTCCACCCGCCCGCAGGAACCGGCGAACAGCGTGTCGCCGCTGAGCATAATATCCCCCGCCAGCAGGGTCACGGACCCTCTGGAGTGGCCCGGCGTGTGGAGGACGCGGACCGCCAATCCGCCCAGGTCCAGGGTATCGCCCTCGCCGTAGGTCCGCTGGTTTTTCCCCAGGTGGGGGAGGAAATAGCGGGGGTTGGGGCTTCCGGCGGGGCAGAGCTCCAGCTCATGGGCGTACACCGGCAGGTCCGGGAACCGCTCCAGCAGGGCGGGAATGGCTCCCACATGGTCGTAATGGGCGTGGGTGAGCAGGACCATTTTCAGCTCCAGACCGCTGCGCTCCACCATCTCCAGCGCCAGCTCCGGCGATCCGCCGGGGTCCACCAGCGCACACACGCCGCCCTCGCCAATCAGACAGCAGTTAGTCCCGATGGGTTCCACAGGGACAGTGTCAAAAATCATAAAATACTCCTCTCCATTTATTGTGCCTGTTTCAGAATCTTCTTTTCGCCTTATGGTTTTAATTACCTGTGATCCCCAATGGCAGATGCATTGAGGTAATGCCGTTTCAAATTTTCTGTATCAAACAAAATAGTAACCGGCCCATCGTTCACCGACTCCACCTGCATATCCGCGCCGAACTGGCCGTGCTGCACATCGAACCCCCGCTCCCGGCACCGCTCCATAAACCGCTCGTAGAGTGGGACGGCAACATCCGGCTTTGCCGCGCCGGTGAAGCCAGGGCGGCGGCTGGAGGTATCCGCATACAGGGTAAACTGGGACACCACCAGGAGGCTCCCGCCCACCTGCTCCAGATTTCGATTCATCTTACCGTTTTCGTCCTCAAAAACCCGCAGGTTGCAAATTTTATCCGCCAGCTGATTGGCGGTATCCACGGTATCGCCGGGACCCACGCCCAGCAGGACCAGATAGCCCTGGCCAATGGCTCCGCTGACGGCTCCGTCAATAGCGACGGAGGCCGAGCGCACACGGGTGACAACAGCACGCATAAGCAACTTCCTTTTTTACAAAATGTATTCTTTTCCGACATCAACCGGCAGGCCGGTTGACCTTCATAACGCTGGAAATATTGTGGAGCTTCCGAATAATCTGCTGGAGCTGCTTGGCATCGGACACGGCAATCACCATATGGAACAGGGCGAAGCCGTCGGCGGTGGTATGGATGTTCAGTCCCGTCACCGACGCCTTGCAGGCGCTCAGCACGGTGGAGATATCCACCAGCAGGTTAGGCCGGTCCTTGCAGATGACCTCCAGAGAGGTGTTGTAGGAATCATAGCAGTCGTCGCTCCAGGTAACTTTAATCCACCGCCCCTGTTCGGAGGGATTGCGTTCCGGATCGGCGTTGGGGCAGTCCTTCCGGTGGACGGACACGCCATAACCTCTTGTAATAAATCCGGTGATTTCGTCGCCTGGTACTGGCGAGCAGCACTTGGAGAACTTCACCAGGCAGTTGGACAGCCCCTCGACAATGATCCCCTTTTCGCTCTTCACCTTTCTGGGCGGCTGGGGCTTTGCCTCCTGAGCGGCTTTCTCCGCGGCCTCCTGGGCGGCCTTTGCCACGGCCACCCGGTTCATGTGCCGCAGCTCCTCCCGGACCCGGTTTACCGCCTTCAGGGCCGTGTACCCGCCGTAGCCGATGGCGGCGTACATCTCGTCCAGGCTCTGGAACCGGACCCGTTTGAGGATTGCGGGGAGGACTGCCGGGTCCGTGACCTGACTGACATTCAGTCCCGCGTGCTTCAGCTCGCTCTCGAAGGAGGCCCGGCCCTGGGCGATATTCTCCTCCCTGCGCTCCCGTTTGAACCACTGGCGGATTTTATTGCGGGCCTCGCCGCTCTTGGCAATATTGATCCAATCCCGGCTGGGGCCGTGGGCGGACTTGGAGGTACTGATCTCCACGATATCGCCGTTGTGGAGCTGGCAGTCGAAGCCCACCATTCTGCCGTTGACCTTCGCCCCCACCATGCTGTTGCCCACGGCGCTGTGGATGGAGTAGGCAAAGTCGATGGGGGTGGACCCGGCGGGCAGGTTCACCACATCCCCCCGCGGGGTGAAGACAAAGACCTCGTCGGAGAACATGTCGATTTTCAGGGAGTGGATAAACTCCTCCGCATCGGCGTCCTCCTGGTTTTCCAGCAGGCGGCGAATCCACTCATAGGCTCCCTCGCCGCCGGTGGAGGTAATATTCTGCTTATACTTCCAGTGGGCGGCCACGCCGTACTCGGCGATAGCGTGCATCTCAAAGGTCCGGATCTGGACTTCAAAGAGGATACCCTCCTCGCCGATGACAGTGGTGTGGAGGCTCTGGTACATATTGGGCTTCGGGGTGGCGATATAGTCCTTGAACCGCCCTAGAATCGGCCTGTAGAGGTCGTGGATGACGCCCAGCACATTATAACAGTCCGCCACCGAGTCCACCAGCACCCGGAAAGCAAAGAGGTCATAGACCTCCTCAATGGTCTTCTCCTGGCCGTACATTTTCCGGTAGATGCTGTAGGGGTGCTTCACCCGTCCGTAGACGGTGGCGTTGTCGATGCCCAGATCTACCAGCCGGTCCTGAATCTGCTGCTGGACATTAGTCATAAACTGGCCGTGTACCCGGCTCTCATTCTCCAGCCGGGCCTCGATATCGTTAAAGGCCACCGGGTCCAGGTATTTCAGGGACAGGTCCTCCAGCTCCCATTTCATCTTCTGCATTCCCAGCCGGTGGGCAATGGGCGCATAGATTTCCATGGTTTCAAAGGACTTTTTCTTCTGCTTTGCCGGCGTCTGGTACTCCATCGTGCGCATATTGTGGAGCCGGTCGGCAATTTTAATCAGGATGACCCGGATATCCTTGCTCATGGCGAAGAGCATTTTCCGCAGGTTTTCCATCTGCTCCTCTTCCATGGTATTGTATTTCACCCGTGTCAGCTTTGTCACACCGTCCACGATATCCGCGATGGTGGGACTGAACTGTTTGGCAATATCCTCATAGGAGGAATCGGTATCCTCAATGCAGTCGTGAAGGAGGGCGGCGATAATGGACTCGCTGTCCAGCCGCATTTCCGCCACGATCTGGGCCACCTGGAGGGGGTGGGTGATATAGGGGGAGCCATCCCGGCGCATCTGTGTGCCGTGGCGCTCCTTGGCGTAGTCAAAAGCCGCGCGGATCTGCCCCAGGTCCGCGGAAATATTATATCCTCGAATGGTTTTTTCCAGATGCTCGTAACGTTCTTCAACCGTGACCATCTTCAGTGCGCTCCCTTCTCTTCTTTCCCCAGGATGCTGCGCAGGCGCAGGATATACGCGCTCTGCTCCAGATCGGCCCGGCGACCGGGCTGGGGGCTTACTGTCATCATATCCTCCCGGACCGCCAGGGTGATCAGTCCCCGTTCCGCGAAGACCCGCACCCCCAGCGCAGAGCGCAGAAAGGGCTCCGCGCCGTCCACGGCCCCGGCCAGCTGCCGCAGTGTCGGCAGGGCGCCGCCCGGCGCGCCCTCTCTGGCCAGCCGCTCAATGGCCCACCAGAGCGCAGCGAACTGCCGCCGTTCGGGCAGGAGGCGGCAGGCTTCCCGGACGGTAATCCGTTCCCCCGCCACCAGCCGCTCCACCAGCTCCAGACAGCCCCGCTCCTTCACGCTGGGGCTGGCGGCGGGGCGCAGGTCCACCACCTGGAGCTGCACACTGCTGGAGCCGCGGAATTCGTTGATCTGCAGGTAGAACGCCACATCCACCCGCATACCGGCGGCAACGCCGCACTCTCCGGCGGTGGTGGAGAAGAAGATGGCGTCAAAGCTGCACCCGTTTTTGCTGATGCGCAGTTTCAGGTGGCGGTTCTGGCCCACGTTCTGCATACTCTCCACCCTGGCGCCCATAATGGCGAAGACGGGACGGTTGTTGCCCGCGCCGTAGGGCTCCAGGCGGCCCAGCTCCTGCATTTCCTCCAGGGTAATGCGCTCAGGGTTCTGCAGGGTCACGTCAATGGCGAGGGAGGAGACGGGGGCCTTGCCGTCGCAGTAGTCGCACACGCAGCGGTTCATGCGGCGGCGGAAGGCGGGGATATCCTCCTCCCGGATATTGAAGCCCGCGGCCAGCTCATGACCGCCGAAGTCCACCAGCAGGTCGGCGCAGGACTCCAGGGCGGCAAAGAGGTTGAATCCGCCGTAGCTGCGGCAGGAGCCTTTGCCCATGCCGTTCTGCAGGTGGATCATAAAGCTGGGGCAGGAATATTTTTCGCTGAGGCGGGAGGCCACGATGCCCACAACCCCCTGATGCCACACGTCGCTGGAGAGGACGAGTGCATTCCGCTCGCTTCGGGGCAGAGAGGCAATCTGCTGTACGGCCTGGGCAAAGATGCGCTGTTCCACAGCCTGCCGCTCCCGGTTGAGGCCGCAGAGGAGGCGGGCCATACGCTCGGCTTCGGGCCAGTTGTCCGTCAGCAGCAGGTCGGCGGCCAGCTCGGCCTCTCCCATCCGTCCGGCGGCGTTGATGCGGGGGGCCAGGACGAAGCCGGTCTGGGTGGAGGTGATCTCCTTTTCCAGCAGGCCGGTCTCCTGCAGAAGGGCCTGTAAGCCGATGAAGTCGCTGCCGGCAATGGACTCCAGGCCCCGGTAAACGATGGTGCGGTTCTCGCCGGTCATCTGCATCACGTCGGCCACGGTGCCGATGGCGGCGAGGGTGCAGTAGCGGGCAAAGAGGGCGTCCTCCCGCTGTCCGCCCAGGGCGAGGACCAGCTTGAGGGCCACGCCCACCCCGGCCAGGTGTTTGAAGGGGTAGGGGCAGTCGGGACGCCGGGGGTCCACCACGGCCACGGCGTCGGGCAGGGTATCTTTACATTCGTGGTGGTCGGTGATGACCAGGTCCAGACCAATCTGGCGGGCGTATTTCGCCTCTTCCACGCCGGTGATGCCGCAGTCCACGGTGATGACCAGGGAGACGCCCTGGTCATAGAGGGCGCGGAGGGCATCGCAGCCCAGCCCGTAGCCGTCCTCCACCCGGCGGGGGATATGCTTGAGGCACTTGGCTCCCTGGGAGCGCAGGTAGTCCACCAGCAGCACGGTGGCGGTGATGCCGTCCACATCGTAGTCCCCGAACACGGCGATGCATTCCCGGTCCGCCAGGGCGCGGCGGATGCGGGCGACGGCCTTGTCCATATCTTTCATCAGGAGGGGGGAATGGGAGAGATTCTGCTCCCGTTCCAGAAACGCCTCCCCTTCCTCCGGGGTTGCTGCGCCTCTTGCGGCCAGCACGGCGCTCAGCAGTTCCGGGTAGCCCGCTTCGCGCAGGCGGGCGGCAGCGGCTTCGTCGTATTCCCCTGCCGTCCATCTGGCGTATTTCATTGCGCGGCCCCCTTTCGCTGTCAATATCATTGGCGCACGGCCCTCGGTGAAAAAGGGCGCGATTCCGTAACAATTCAAATATTATAGCAAATAAAGAAGAAAAGGTAAAGAGGTGATTTTAAGGGAAAGAAAAATTCCAGCGGGAAAAATTCCGGCAGAGCGGGCTTTTCCACAGGGCCGCTCTCTCAAAGCGCGCATTTCCCGCGGGGTACAAACACGCCCGCCGTCTCCAACACCTGCCCGTGGTCCACGGCCAGGGTCCCCCGCAGGTACACCCGGTCCACGCCGCCCTTTGTGCGCATACCCTCATAGGGGGTGTAATCCGCCTGCTGCACCTGGTCCCGCACAGTAATCATCCCCTCTGCCGCCGGGTCCCAAACCACCACGTCCCCGTCGCTGCCGGGCGCCAGCGTTCCCTTGCGGGGCCAGCAGCCGTAGAGCCTGGCTGGATTTTCGCACAGGACCCGGCACATCTGGGCCTCGCTGATGCGGCCCGCCGCCACGCCGCAGGTGTACAGCAGCTGTCCCCGGTGCTCCACGCCGGGCAGTCCGCCAGGGATTTTGGTGAAGTCGTACCGTCCCGCCCGCTTCTGGGCCAGGGTAAAGGAGCAGTGGTCCGTGGCCACGGTCTGAATCTCATCGTTTGCCAGGGCTTCCCACAGGGCCTCCTGGTCCTCTTTTTTACGGATGGGCGGCGCACAGACGTACTTGGCCGCCTCCAGGAAGTCCGGATGGCTGTACACGCTGTCCTCCAGCAGCAGATAATGGGGACAGGTTTCCACATAGACCGTCTGGCCCCGCCGCCGTGCGGCCCGGACTTCCTCCAGGGACTCACGTGCGGACAGATGCACGATAATCACCGGGACCTCCGCCACCTGGGCCATCCGCAGCAGGCGCCCCACCGCCTCGGCCTCCAGGGGCGCGGGGCGGACCTGGGGGTGGGAGGCGGGACCCATGCGGCCCGCTTTTCTGGCCCTGGCGGTCAGGGCGTCGATGAGGCCGCTGTTTTCGCAGTGGACCCCGGCGATGCCCCCCAGTTCCTTCAGCCGCAGGAGGGCCTGGAACATATCCCCATCCGGCAGCATCATGGCGGGATAGGTCATGTACATTTTGAAAGAGGAGACGCCCTGCTCCAGCATCTCCCCCAGCTCCTGGGAGATACCCTCGTTCCAGTCGTCGACGGTCATGTGGAAGCCGTAGTCGCAGGCCGCGCCCGCCGCCTTTTCCCGCCAGCGGCTGAGACCGTAAGCCAGGGTGTCCCCCTTGTCCGGCGCGGCGAAATCCACCACCATGGTCGTTCCGCCCCGGAGGGCGGCCCGGCTGCCGGAGGCAAAGGTGTCGGCAGTGATGGTACCGCACACCTCCAGGTCAAAATGGGTGTGGCCGTCAATAAAACCGGGGAACAGCAGCTTGCCGGTGCAGTCCACCGCCTGGGCATCCGCGGCGGAAATATGGGGCTGCATCTGTACAATTTTCTCATTTTCTATCAGGATATCCAGTTTTTGCATACCCGTTCCGGATACCGCCGTACCGCCATGCAGCAATGTTTTCATCGCCAAACCCTCCTTATATTACAAAAACTTGGGGAAAGTATATCATATTTTCAGCGACATATCCAGTAGAGCGGCGGAAAGGATGCAGAAATTTTTCTATCTTTTATTCAAAATGGACTAGCCAAACGCGAGAACTTGGGGTATAATCGTGATTGTACATAGGCTGGACAGAGAGCCGGTCTAAAAAACAAAATATTGAGGAGGAACCCCGAAATGAGAAATTCAAACAAGCTGCTTGCCTTGGCGCTGGCGGCGGCCTTGGCGTTAGGCACGACCGCCACCGCTTTTGCGGCGGAAGATGGCAAAGACAGCAAGGGCGAGACTACGCCCACCAACACCACTGCTCCCGCCGACACCGACAAGAAGGATGAGACCACCCCTGCCGGCGGTGAGGAGAAGAAGGACGAGGACACCACTCCTGCCGATGGCGAGGAGAAGAAGGACGAGGATACCACCCCCGCCGATGGCGAGGAGAAGAAGGACGAGGATACCACCCCCGCCGATGGTGAGGAGAAGAAGGACGAGGACACCACTCCTGCCGATGGCGAGGACAAAAAGGACGAGGACTCCACTCCCGCCGATGGCGAGGACAAGGGCGAGGAGCCCGCTCCCGCTGGCGGCTACACCGATGTCACCGACAAGAACTGGTACTACGGCGCTGTGAACTTCGTCACCGAGAATAAGCTGATGGACGCTCTGGACGAGAATACCTTCGGCCCCAGCGAGAAGATGACCCGTCAGATGCTGGCTGTGGCTCTGTACCGCCTGGCCGGTTCTCCTGAAGTCACCGCCGAGAACCCCTTCACTGACGTGGCTGACGATGCCGCATACAAGGACGCCGTGGTGTGGGCCTACAGCGTAGGCGTTGCCAACGGCCTGACCGAGACCACCTTTGGCCCCGACGCCTCCATCCAGCGTCAGGCCATCGCCGCCATGCTGGCCCGCTATCTGGGTGTTGACACCACAGAAGAGGCTGACCTGAGCGCGTTTACCGATGCCGGCGCCATCCAGGCTTATGCCAAGGGCGCAATGAGCTGGGCTGCTGAGAACAAGCTGCTCCAGGGCGACGCTAAGGGCGCAGTGGATCCCCGCGGCGACGCGACCCGTGCGCAGGTAGCTACCATTCTGGAGCGTTTTGCTCCCATGGCCGAGGACAAGGTCCCCGGTGCGGACGCCAATACGCCTGCTGATGATGCCACTACCCCCGCCGACACCGACAAGAAGGATGACGCGGACAAGGCTGACGATGCGGACAAGACTGATGGCACCAATAAGACCGACGATACGGATAAGGCCGATGGCACCAATAAGGCTGATGATGCCGACAAGGCCGATGATGCCGGTAAGGCTGACGGCGCCGGTAAGGCTGACGATGCTGACAAAGCTGACGACGCTGGCAAGGCCGATGCCGATAAAGAGTAATTTACATCCAATATTGCATAATCGAGCAAAGGGACTGCCGGTCACGGCAGTCCTTTTGCCCTTGCTTTACTGAACCGAGGAGGAAAGTATGACATGAACGCTGTAAAGAAGCTGTCCACCCTTCTGCTGGCGTTGACTGCGGCGTTGTGCCTGACCGCTGCCGCATCCGCGGCAGAGAAACTGCCCTACGCCGACGTCGCGGAGAAAAACTGGTTTTATGACGCCGTCTCCTTTGTCACAGAGGAGGACCTGATGGACGGCCTGACCGAAACCGCCTTCGGCCCCAGCCGGAATCTGACCCGTCAGATGCTGGCCGAGGCTCTGTACCGGCTGGCCGGATTCCCGGAGACCGCCGCAGAAAATCCCTTTACCGACGTAGCCGACAATGCCGCCTATAAAGACGCGGTGGTGTGGGCCTACGGCGCGGGGGTGGTCAACGGCCTGACGGAAACCACCTTTGGCCCCGACGCCTCCATAGAGCGTCAGGACATTGCCGCCATGCTGGCCCGCTTTTTGGATGCGGATCTCTCCGGCGAGGAGGGGCTGGACGCATTCAAGGACGCTGCCGCGGTCCGCGGCTACGCCAAGGGCGCGCTGTCCTGGGCGGTTGCCAACGGGCTGATCCAAGGCAATCCGGACGGCACGGTCAATCCGCGGGGCAACGCCACCCGCGCCCAGGCGGCGGCAATTCTCCAGCGGTTTGCGCCTATGACCGGCGACAGGGAGCCCACCCAGACGGGATTGCAGCGCAGCGCAGAGAGAGCCATCGCAAAGCAGCAGTACCAGACGGCGGCGGACTGCTTCCGCAAGATGGAGGAAGCTGGATTCATCGGCGGCAGCGAGCTGGGACAGCGGCTGTTTGACACCGCCTACGCGGCCAGCCAGACAGAGGCGTATACCGTATGTGTGGAGCTGCTGGAGGAGGCGGCAGACCTGGAGAACGCGGCGGCGGTGAATGAGCTGGGCGGCTGCTATCTGACCGGGCGGGGCGTGAAAAAGGACGAGAAAAAGGCGTTGGAGCTGTACAAACAGGCGACGGAAATGGAGTCTCCGTCCGCACTGTACAATGTGGGCGTCTGCTATGCCTACGGATACGGCGCAGAAGCGGACGAGGCCGCTGCATTCCAGTGGTTCCAGAAGGCGGCGGAAGCCGGCTCCCCCTCCGGCATGTTTGCTGCCGGGGCCTGGTACGCCGTGGGAAAGGGCGTCGAGGCCGATGAAGAACAGGCCCGCGCCTGGCTGGAAAAATACGCGGAAAGCGGCAATTCCATCTGGTCCGAACAGGCCCAGGCCATCCTGGAGGAGCTGGAGGCAGAGTAAAATCTGAAAACGGAGTGGCGGCGGGGACGGCGGCTGCGTACAGTATAACAGGGCAAGAGCGCGGAGCGTGGAAATCACCGGAACGCAGGAGGTTTCAGATGAAACGGAAATGCACCGCCGGGGGGGATGGTCCCCCATGAATAAACAGCCCGTTCTTTATCTCCAGAAGGACCCCCGCTGGAAGAACCTGCCCTACCAGGCGCCGGGTGAGGAGAGCACCATCGGTTCCGCAGGCTGCGGTCCCACCTGCGCCGCTATGCTCATCCAGACGCTGACCGGAAAGACCTTCACCCCGGAGGACGCCTGCCGGTGGAGTGTGGAGCACGGCTACAAGGCTCTGCGGCAGGGGACCTACTACGCCTATTTCAAGCCGCAGTTTGCCGCCTTCGGCATCCCCTGCGACCAGCTCAGCTGGGCGTCCACCTACGGAAAACCCTACCACGAGAACCACGAGCGGGCGTTGAAAATGCTCCAGGACGGGTATTATCTCATCGCCCTGATGAACAAAGGAAACTGGACCAGCAGCGGCCATTTTATTGTGGTCTGGTGGGCGGACAGCAAGATCCGGATCAACGACCCCAACAGCACCAGGGACATCCGGGTCAATGGCGACCCCAACGACTTCCGCAGCCAGGTCAAATATTACTGGTGGGTAGACGCCCGCAGCTACAACCATAAGGAGGACGACATGATGAACGGCGAACAGATTCTTGCCGCACTGTCCGACGGGCAGGCGTATGACCTGCTGCTCAAAGCCCAGCGTCATGCACTGACGCTGCCGGAGCCCCAGTGGAGCCAGAAGGAGGGCCACTGGCAGGACGCTGCCAAGGCCGGAATCCTCAACGGCGAAGGCCCGGAGGGATTCCTCAAACGGGACGAGGCCGCAGCGATCCTGGGCCGAAAAGGGCTTCTGTAACCAGACTCTGTCCCCCAATGCCGGTACTCCCGGCGTTGGGGGGATTTTCAGGGCATTGACAGCGGGGCCAATCCGGAGTATAATGCGGAGGCTGGCAGGTTGTCAGTGAAATTGTGCCTGGATACGGCAGAAAAACTTTGAAGGAGCATAAAATGACAAGGAAATGTTTGCTTGCCTGGATGCTGGCCCTGTTTGCCGGAGTTCTGTCAGGCTGCGGGCAGAAAAGCGAGACCTCGTGGACTGCTGCGCAGATGGCCGAGGCAATCCTGGCCGTGCAGGACGGCGTGGACAGCGTGGAACAGGCCGCGTATGGCGAGGCTTCGTTCACGGATTATCTGAACAATTATTACCGTCTGGACCCCCAGACGGTGGCGGACGGCTCTGTTTTGTACGTTGGCGGCGCCTCCGCAACGGAGATTGCCGTACTGCGCATGACCGGTTCCAAACCGGCAGAGGAGGCCGTCCAGAGGCTGGAGCAGTACATACAGGAGCGGACAGGCGCGTTTACCGGGTATCTGCCGGAGGAGGCCGCTGTGCTGGAGCAGTCAACCGCTGTGCGCACAGGGGATTATGTCGCGCTGCTGATCTGCGGGAACCAGCAGGGGGCGAAGGACGCCTTCCAAAAGTGTTTTGACGGAACCGAACCGCCGGCGGCTTCCGTGGGTCCGAAGCCTGTGGAAGAGAAGCCGGAGCCTGCGGACGCGGCCCCCGAACCAGCGGAGCCGGAAGCAGCTCCGGATGCGCCGCCGGACGATGCGCCTGCGCCGGATGAGGCGGAACCGTCGCAATCCGAACAGACGCCCCCGCCGGAGGTCCCGGCGTCATCAATGGAGCCGGTCCCGGCCCCCGACCCGGAGCCTGCGTCCGAACCCGCGCCGGAACCGGAACCCACACCGGAACCAAAGCCAGAGCCGGACTCTCCCTGGAGCTATGACAAGGACCGGCTGGTGTCGGCGTGGAGCGCGGGGGATTGGAGCAAGCTCCACCAGCGGGACCGTGAAATCCTGGATATCTGCAACGATGTGATTGCGCCGCTGTCCGGCCTGTCCGCCTACGACCAGGAGCTGGCCGTCCACGACTGGATGATTGCATGGGGCAGCTATGACTCCGATACCCTGAGCCACGGTCAGAGCGCGGAGCCGAACCCGGACCACGACAATCCCTATGGATTCCTGATTGGAAAGAAGGGCATCTGTCTGGGCTATACCTCCACCTTCCAGCTCTTTATGGACCTGCTGGGAATTGAGTGCATCACTGTCTCCGGAACTGCTTACAGCAAGACCCAGGAACACGCCTGGAATATGGTCCGGCTGGACGGAGAGTGGTACTGCGTCGATGTGACCTGGGACGACCCGACCACATATGGAAGCGTCTCAAAAACAACCGCCCACCGCTACTTTAACGTCACCAGCGAGTACCTGCGGGGCCGGGACCATCAGTGGGATGCGTCCGCGGTCAGCGAGGCCACCGCCACCAAGTACGCCTGGAATCCGTATGCGTGATGGGCCTCCCGCCAACTGCAATTCTTCCTCCAAAAATCAAGCAGGGGCGGTCTCCGGAAAAGGAGGCCGCCCCTGCTGTTTCATGCTTCAGGCGTATATGCTTTGGATGTATCAATGGCAATGGTCCGCTTGGCGCTGTCCCAGTCCACGCCGAAATTCATAGCCTGTCCAATATCCCGGAGCTTAAAATAGTTGTTCCCGCCAATGTTATAGGCGGTAAAGGACACAGCCTTTCCGTCCAGAAGAATCCGGGCGGCGGTGGGGACGGCGGTTTTCTCCTCCTCCCCTGCGCCGCTCATCTCCCCGCCTGCGGCGGTGTAAGCCTGACCGGGCGCCAGATTGATGGTCTTGGTGGGGGCGTCCCAAGCGACCTCAAACTGCTTGGCGGTCCCCCGCAGCGCATAGGCCAAATCCCGCAGCTTGAAGTAATTCGCCCCCTCAATGTTGTAGGCGTCAAAGGCCGTCTCGCTGCCGTTGACCAGCACGGCGGATGCGGTGGGGACCGCGGCCAGCGTCTTTGGGGCCGTGACCGCCGGCAGGCCGCTGTTCAGGTGGAAAGCAATCTCATCCAGCCGGTCCACATAGCCCGCCGGCATGAACCGGTCCAGCTCCGGCAGGACGCTCCCGGCGAAGTACAGGTCCCGCAGAGCCGCGCAGTCGCTGAACAGAGCCGCGCTCAGCTTTGTCAGGCTCCTGGGCAGGGCCACGGCGGTCAACGCCGCGCAGCCCCGGAACATATGACTGCCGCTGAACTCCGTCATTCCCTCCGGAATGGACACCCTGGCCAGACTCCGGCACCCGCTGAACACGCCGTCCGCAAACGCGACGCCCTCCTTTCCGCCCCCGACGTCCACCCCTTCAACGCTGGTCAGGGCGGCGCAGTTGGCAAAGGCGTAGCTGCCGGTTTCCCGGACCGTGTTGGGAATGCGCACCGAGGTCAGGCCCGATGCGAAAAAGGCGTTGCTGCCGATGGACGCCACGCTGTCCGCAATCTGCACCGACGTCAGGTTGGCGCAGGAATGAAAAGCGGAGTCGCCAATGGAGGTCACGCCCTCTTCAATCACCACTTCCCTGATACGGTTCCGGTCCCATGGGACGCCCTGCAGGGCATAGGACCACATCTCCCCCGTTCCGCTGACGGTGAGAACGCCGTCCTCCGTACACGCCCACGTCAAATGCTCCCCGCAGGCATTGCCCGCGGCCCCCGCCGTCCCAGCCAGCAGGAACAGCATCAGGCAAAACGCCGCCACAAATGAGAACCGCTTGTTTTTCATGCTTTATAACTCCTATCCTTTCCAGGCGCCGGTCCATGCTCCCAGCGCTGCGGACCTGCCTCAGCCCCACAGCGCAGAGAGCATGGGGATGATTTGCTTTTTTCGGGACATGATCCGGGGCAGAAATGCCTCGTGATCCTTCAGCTCCACGTTGAACGCCTGGCGGAAGGTGTCCTCCCCGCCCAGGCACAGCACCTTGCTGCCCTCCAGCAGCACGTCCGTCAGCATCAGCAGCACCATGCTGTACTGATGCTCCTCCTTGGCCTGGGCCATCAGCTCCAGGAACTCGTCCTTCCGCTTCAGGTGCCGGTCCGAGTCCACGCAGGTGATCTGGCTGACCCCGAAGTTGTGGCCCGCGATATGGAACTCCTTGAAATCCGTGAACAGCAGGTCCTTTGCCGGCTTGTCCTCCGGGGCGGAGGCGGAGAAAATTTTCCGTCCCAGCTCGTCCAGGGAGATGTCCGCAATATACGCCATCCGCTCCGCCATCTTCTTGTCCCGCGCCGTTGCGGTGGGGGACTTGAACATGACCGTGTCCGAGAGAATGGCCGCGGCCATCAGACCCGCCAGCTTCCCGGAGGGCATCAGGCCCCGCTCCTGGTACATCCCCGCCACAATGGTGGTGGTGCTGCCAACAGGTTCGTTGCGGAAATAGATGGGGTTTTTGGTCTGGATATCCGCCAGGCGGTGGTGGTCGATGATCTCCAGTACGTCGGTCTGCTCCAGGCCGGGGACCGATTGGGACGCCTCGTTGTGGTCCACCAGCACCACCTTTTTCCGCCGGGGCTTGATGAGGTGGTACCGGGAGAGGGTTCCCACCACCTTCTCCTGGCTGTCCAGAATGGGATAGCTGCGGTAGCGGCTCTGGAGGACCTCCTCCCGCACGTCGTCGATATAGTCCTCCAGATGGAACGCCTGCAGCTCGGTCTTCCGGGCCACCCGCTTGATGGGAATGGCGTGGAAGATGCGGCGTACGGCCCGGTAGCTGTCGAAGGGGGTGGAGATGATGCAGGTGTCCCCGGCGGAGGCCCGCAGCTCCTCCGGCAGCTCCGCCTGGCAGAGAATCACGCAGGTCACGCCGTATTCCAGAGCCGCCTTCAGCATGTCCGGCTGGTGGCCGCAGATGAGAATGGTGTCCTTCCGGCGGAAGGGGGGCAGCTCCGTCCCCTGGGGCAGGGCCAGGATGACCTCGCCGGAGATGGTGTTGACCATGTCCACGCCCTCGCTGAGCAGCTGGCCCTCCAGTACGCTGAGGATGTTGAACAGGGGGACCTTCCGCAGCGTGGGGTCCTCAATGGTGCGCATGTCGTAGCCCGCGATATCCCCGGCGGACATCATGCCCTTGAGGTGGCCCTCGTCGTCGGTGACGGGGATGGCGGAGATCTGGCGGTCCTCCTCCAACGCCGCCCAGGCCCGGCCTACGGTGACGGCCTCGTGGAGAATGGGCGGCACGTCAAAGTCCAGGTCAAGAACCTGTGTGCGCATGTTCTTGATAAAGATGGGCGGCTCAAAGCCGAAGTGGTTCAGAATCAGCCTTGTCTCGTCGCTGATGTGGCCCAGGCGGGCGGCCACGTACTGGCGGTCGCCCACCGCGTTGCGCAGAGCGGCGTAGGCCATAGCGGAGACGACGGAGTCCGTGTCCGGGTTCCGGTGTCCGGTGACGTAGATTTGTTCCATAGGCTCCCTTTACTCCTTATATCTTACGGTTCTCTTATCCGTTGGCATTGCCGGTACGGTTGTAGTTGTTGATGCGCCAGATGATGACGGACATCTCGCAGCGGCGGATGGCATAGGTGCCCTTGAAATTCACCTTGCCGTTTTCCGTGGTGCCGTTGACAATACCGGCCTGGTACAGCGCCACCACATAGGGGGCGGACTCCAGATTGGCGGCCATGTCGTCAAAGGGGGAGGTCTGGACGGCGTTGGCCGGCAGCTTCAACGCTTTCGCGGCGATCTCGGTAATGGTATAGCGGCTGATCTTGCGGTCCGGGTCCACGCTCTTGGGCAGCAGCTTATCCGTCACGGCGCGGCTCATGTATCCGCTGGCCCAGTGGTTGCCTGTGGGGGCCTGCTCGGCGTATCCGGCGGCCAGCATAATCATCTTCAGAGCCTCGCCGTAGGTCACGGCGTCGTTGGGATAGAATTTCCCGTCGCTGCGCCCGCCGATCACCCCTGCCTGGGCCAGGTCCATCACCGCTGTGTAGTACCAGGCGTTGGCGGTGGTATTGGGCACGTCCGCAAAGCTGACGGTATAGCTGGGCTTGGAGACGCCGGGATTGGAGACGCCGGGATTCGGGTCCGGCGTGGTGGGCGCGGGTGCGGTGACGGTGATGCGCACGGTACCGCTGACCTTGCTGCTGCCCTCGTCATAGGCGGAGAAGGGGATGCTGACCGTGCCGCTGTACCCGGCCTTGGGGACGAAGGTGACATTGTTCATGCTCAGGGCGTTGACGCCGGTGTTGGCGGTGGAGACGCTGTACCAGACGCTGTCGCTGGTGATGGCGGTGCCGACGCTGGTGTTGGAGCGGCCATAATAGAGGGTACCGTAGGAGGCGGCAGGCGGGGTGAAGGAGACGGTGGAGAGCTTGCCGGTGGCTCCCAGCAGCTTCTCAAAATCGCTGGCCCTGAAATTCACCCCCACGGAGGTGGCGTTATAGGACACCGTCAGCTCGCCCACCGTGAACCGGACATTGCCGGAGTACAGCAGCTTGCCCTGGGCGTCGTAGGCCAGATAGCTCACCGTATCCGTGAGGCTGGTTCCGGGGACGTAGGTGATGTCTTTGATCAAATCGCCCCTGGACGCGCTGTAGTAGAAGGGCCGGCCGGAGATATTGGAGGCGGTGAGCTTGGTTCCCCGTCCGCTGGACGTATAGTTTACATAGAGGGAGCCGCTTTCGGGGACGCTGGTCAGCTGGATGCTGAAGGCGGACCCGCGGCTGTTGGTAGCGGCCTGGTACACAGAGAGGAAGTCCGCTTCGTTGAGGGCGTAGGTTCCTCCCGCCGTGACCCGGCAGTTGATATCGGCCACCGTGCCGTTGCTGACGAGGATATACATATTGCCCTCCAGATAGGTCTGGCGGCCATAGTTGTTCTCGCCGAACGCCTCAAAGGGGATAATCACATACCCGGACTGCTTGGTTCCGGCAAGAAACGTCACGTCGTCAATTCCGATCTGGCTGCGGCCCGGCTCAATGTAGAGGGTATCGCTGGAGCGCAGCCGTGTGCCGGGATTTGTCGCGGAGGCATAGTCCACATACAGGCTGCCCTCGGCGGAGCTGGGCAGCTGGGTAAAGCGGACCCAAGTGAACAGGCCCCTGGGGAATGCGTCCATCCAGAATTCGTCAAAGGACTCCGCCTTCAGCTTTAGGGCGGCATCGCGGGAGGCGGTATAGAACACGTCCATATCCCCGGCGCTCTGGCCCACGGTGATGGTGAGCACGCCCGGATATTCCTTGCCCTTGGTGTCGTAGGCGTTGAAGTTGATGGTGTAGGTCCCGGAGGCATCGCCGCTGGGACTGAAGGCCACGTCCTTCAGTCCGGACTGACGGTTGGAGGGGTCGAAGTAGTACCGCTCTGCGGCGTTTACCTTCAGGGAGCCGGTTTTGGAGGAGCTGGCGGTACCGAAGACCACATAGTCCGGCTTATACTCCGTGCGGCTGTAGACGGCCTCGTAAATCTGCTCCTCCACCGTCTGGGAGGACTGGCTGTCCTTGTCGCCCAGGTAGAAATTTTTATCGCTGCGGCCCACGGCGGCATAGGCGGTGATCAGGTCCTGCACCCGCACGGTGACGGTGCAGGAGGCGCTGATGGGCTGGGTGGTCAGGCTGTTTTTGGGGACGGCCATCACGAAGCACACGTACTTATAGGACCCCTCCTTGCTGGTGATGGAGGTGGGGAGGGTATAGGTCTTCTCGCTGCTGATGAGCTTGCCCTCATAATACCAGTTGTAGGTCAGGTCATAGTCGTTGGTGATATCCGCCGTGCCGATGGACATGCTGACGTCGCTGAGGGAGAGGGACGCGCCGTCGTCGTCCACCGCCGCATAGACCACCGGATTTTCCGGCAGGGAGATTTTCACCTCGCTGTAGTCCACGGCCCGGCACATGGTACAAAGGCCGTTGGAAAAGCTGTGCTTCTGCCGCTGCACGGCGACGGGGCTGCTGTGGTAGCTGCAGACGCCGGAGTGGGTGCCGTCGCCGTTGTCGGAGTAGATGGCGTCATGGTTTTCCGGGTCCCGGTCCAGCTTGCGCAGCTGGGAGCGCTGGAACTCCGGACAGTTGGGATTGTGGCAGTAATACTCCTCCACGCCCTCCTCGTGGCAGTTGGCCTCCTTAATAATACTCGCTGTGCAATCCGGCTGGTTGCAGGCCGGACAGTAAACTTGGGCCGCGTATGCGCTGGGGATCATGGTGAGGGTCAAGGCCGCGGCCAGCAGGCCCGACAATACATTTTTTGTCCTTTTCATCTTGTTCCTCCTGATCGGATTGCCGCCGCGGTACTGCCCGCAGCAGGCCGATGACATTATAGCACAGATTGGGAAAAAAGTTGTTACAAATTTGCAACAGCTTCCATTTTTATTTTTACATCCCCTCCGGGAAGATTTCCTGCAGGGGGATTTCCAGTCCGGGGAAGGTTTCCGAGCGCAGGGTCTGGAGGCTGCTGAACGCCTCGCCCGCGCCGTAAAGACCGTCTGTCAGGGGATAAATGCTTACAATTTTGTTTTTAGGGTCAACAATCCAGTATTCCTCCACACCGGCCCGCTGGTACTGATGATATTTAACAAAGCGGTCCATGCCTGCGGTGGATGGGGAGAGAATCTCAACCGCCAGCTTGGGCGGACCGAAAAATCCCCGCTCCCCGATTTGCCTGGGATCGCAGATCACGAACAGGTCCGGCTGTACGATGGTGGTAATAGCGTCGCCGGAGTCCTCCGGCTGGTTGAACAGAAATACGTCAGCCGGGGCGTGGAATACTTGGCAGGGTCCTTTTCCTAGAAAATTGTGAATGCGCGCCAAAAGAGAAGAGCTTATGATGGTATGCGCGGGCCGGGGCGCGGCGAGCAGATATAGTTCCCCGTCAATCAGCTCATACCGGTTGTCGTCGTCCATTTCATTCAAATCGTATAAAGTCAATGGTTTCCGCTGCGGCAGCATAATTATCTCCCTTTCTCCCAGTTCGCCCGCGCCGCTTCCCGCACCGTCTCCAACGCTGCGCCCTGCGCTTTCGCGGCGGCATCCTCATACTCCGGCTTTCCCTTGGTCACGCCGTATCCTCTGCCAACCTTAAACGAAACAGGTCCGAATTCCGTCTCCACAGTCTCTTTTTCTACTGCCAGCGCATACCGGGAGCAGTCCGTACGCCGGACGCCGAAGGTGCCGGTATGGGTAAGAATCTTCCCCGCCAGCCGGTCCGCGTCAGCCGGGCGGCACAGGCAGACGAGCAGCACGCCCGGCCTGTTCTTCTTCATTTGCAGCGGAATGTAGGATACATCCAGTGCGCCCGCCTCCAGCAGACGCTCCATGGCATAGCCCAGGGCCTCGCCGGTCATGTCGTCGATGTTGGCTTTCAGCTCGGTCACAGCGTCGTTGGGACCCGCTCCGGACGCCGCCGTGTCCAGCAAAAAGGCCCGGACGCAGTTGGCGCGGGGAAAATCCTTCGTCCCGCAGCCGTAGCCGCAGCCCAGCACGGTCCCCGACGGCATCGCGCCGAAATGACCTGCAAAGAGCTTTAGCAGCGCCGCGCCGGTGGGGGTGCAGAGCTCGGCGGCAATCTCCCCGGCGGCGATAGGCACGCCCTCCAGCAGCCGGGCGGTGGCGGGGGCGGGCGCCGGGAGAATGCCGTGGGCTGTGGAGACGCTGCCGCTGCCCACTGTCACCGGCGATGCGCAGACCTCCTCCGGCCCCAGCAGCTCCATCAGATAGCACACCCCGGCCACGTCCATCACCGCATCCAGGGAACCCACCTCGTGAAAATGCACCTCTCCCGGCGCACAGCCGTGGGCCTGGGCCTCCGCCTGGGCAATGAGCCGGTAGGCTCCCTTTGCATTCTTCCGGACTGTCTCCGGCAGGGGGAAGCCGTCGATGAGAGCGTCAATCTCTGCCGGAGTGCGGTGATGGTGGCCGTGGTCATGATGGTGGCCGTGATGGTCATGCCCCTCCTCCTGACCGTGGATGCGCACCGCCATGTGGACGCCAGAGATGCCCCGGCGCGTGACCGGCTCCGCTTCCACTGTCACGCCGGGCATCAGGCTGTTCATGACATGCAGAAAGTTTTCCTTTTCTTCGTACAGTTCAAACAGAGAACCCATCAGCATATCGCCTGCCGCGCCCATGGCGCACTCCCAATACAGCGTCCTCATGTCTCCTCGACCCCCTTCATCTGGTTGATCCGGCTGGCCAGGAATCCCGCGCCGAAACCGTTGTCAATATTCACCACGCTGATCCCGCTGGCGCAGGAATTGAGCATAGCCAGCAGTGCGGCTACGCCCCCCAGGTTGGCCCCATAGCCCACGCTGGTGGGTACCGCGATCACCGGACAGCTGACCAGCCCGCCGACCACGCTGGGCAGCGCGCCCTCCATCCCCGCCACGGCGACGATACACCGGGCGCGGGTAAGGGTATCCAGCTCCGCCAGCAGGCGGTGCAGTCCGGCTACGCCAGCGTCATAGACCCGCTCCACCCGGCTGCCCAGAGCCTCTGCCGTCAGCGCGGCCTCCTCGCAGACCGCCAGGTCGCTGGTCCCGGCGGATACCACGGCCACCAGACCCGTCAGCTTTTGTTCCTTCGGGTTGGCGGTGGCCAGACAGGCGGTGTCACTGTAGCGGTAGGGGAATTTCCCCCGCAGCTGCGCTTCCTTCTCCGCCGGGAGCCGGGTAATCAGGATATTGGACGCGCCCCGGTCCATCATGCACCGGACGATTCCTTCAATCTGCGCCGCCGTCTTCCCCTGGCCGAAAATGACCTCCGCCGCCCCCTGGCGGTCCGCGCGGTGATGGTCCACGCGGGCATACCCCAGGTCCTCAAAGGCGGGACGGCTGATCTGCCGGGCGGCCTCCTCCACCGATGCGCCGCCGTCGCGGACGCGCTCCAGCAGGGCCAGCAACTCCCTCTCGTTCATAGCATTCCCCTTTCCCGCCAGTCAGCGGCTGAATTGATATAAATTGCATTTTATCATGCCATTGTATAGTTTTCGTTTCTTATCCGCTTTCCGGCCAAAAAATTTTTCAAAGTCCGGGTGGCTGGTCAGTACCAGCGTACGCCACTTGGGCGGAACAGACCGGTAGACCGTGCCGAACATCCGGTACAGCTCTTCCGCCTCCTGCTGCTCCAGCAGACGCTCGCCGTAGGGCGGATTGGTGACAATCTGTCCATACTCCCCGCAGCAGCGCAGGACGGCGGCGTCCGCCGTTTCAAAGCGCACCAAGTCCTCTACGCCCGCCTTTGCCGCGTTCTCCCGCGCGATTTTGACGGCGCGGGGGTCGAGATCGCCGCCCCAGATGTCGTAGCTGCCGTCAAATTCTCCGTCCATAGCCTCCCCGGCGGCGTCCAGCCACAGACCGCTGTCCAGCCATTTCCACTTCTGGGCGTCGAAGGAACGGTCCAGGCCGGGGGCGCGGTTTTTGGCAATCAGCGCGGCCTCTATGGCAATGGTGCCGGAGCCGCAGAAGGGATCGCGGAAGGGGTCCTTGCCCCGGTACCGGCTCAAAATCACCATGGCCGCCGCCAATGTCTCCCGCAGGGGCGCGGCTGTCCCCACCGCACGGTATCCGCGCTTATGGAGTCCGGGACCGCTGGTGTCCAGACAGACGGAGCACTGGTCCCGCAGAATGGAAAACTGAATCTGATATTTTGCGCCGGTCTCCGGCAGGGTTTCCAGACCGTACTTCTCCCCCAGCCGCTTTGCCGCCGCTTTTTTTATAATTTTCTGGCAGTCCGGTACAGAGTGGAGCTGGGAGTCCAGGGCGTGGCCCTTTACCGGGAACTGTCCGTCCGCAGGGACAAAATCCTCCCAGGGCAGGGCCGCCGTACCCTGGAACAATGCCTCAAAGCTCCTGGCGGGGAAGGTCCCCAGCAGCAGCAGCGCCCGCTCTCCGCAGCGCAGGTTGATATTCAGCCGGGGCAGGTCCGCCGGAGTGCCGCGGCACAGTACCCGCCCGTTTTCTACCTGTACGTCCTGCAATCCTAAATGCCGCAGTTCGTTACCCACCAGGCCCTCCAGACCGAACAGACAGGGAATGGCAAATGTCAGCATACTTGACACCTCACTTTTTTCTCCGCATCAGTATACCAAATTCCTGCATAAAAGGCAATGGGCGAAATAACCGGCAGGACAGGTTGCCTTTCCCCTATAGAAATGGTATACTGGGAGGCAGTATACCGCTTTGCGCGGGGAAATGGGAGGATTTTTGCAATGGGGCTTGAAAAGGTATCCGGTCTGACAATCGGCAGGGGGACGCCGGGTCCCCGCAACCTGATTACGGATGTACCCGGCGTGACGGTAGGCCACGCCACCATCCAGGACGGCGGCAGCGTCAACACCGGCGTCACCGCAGTGCTTCCCCACGGCGGGAATCTCTTCCGGGACAAGGTCCTGGCAGCGTCTGCGGTGATTAACGGCTTTGGCAAGACCATTGGACTGGTGCAGGTGGAGGAGCTGGGTACCATTGAGACCCCCATCCTGCTGACCAATACGCTGAGCGTTGGCGCTGCCGCGACTGCGCTGGTCAAATACATGCTGGCTCAGAATACGGACATTGGCCGTACGACAGGCACAGTCAACCCGCTGGTCTGCGAATGCAACGACGGTTTTCTCAACGACATCCGGGGCCTCCACGTCAAAGAGGAGCACATTTTCCAAGCCATAGCCGCCGCACGGACGGACTTCGCCGAGGGCGCGGTGGGAGCGGGGACCGGTATGTGCTGTCTGGGCTTCAAGGGCGGCATTGGCTCGGCCAGCCGGGTGGCGCTGCTGGATGGATGCCGGTATACGGTGGGCGCATTGGTGTTGAGCAACTTCGGCGGGGCGGGACGGCTGGTGATTGATGGACGCCAAATCGGCAGGGAAATACAGAACCGCCCGGCGGCAGAACAGGATAAAGGTTCTATCATTATGCTCCTGGCCGTGGATATCCCGCTCAGCGAACGGCAGTTGAAACGCATCTGCCGCAGGGCCGGGGCTGGGCTGGCACGGACCGGGTCTTATTATGGTAACGGCAGCGGCGATATTGCCATTGCGTTTACCACGGCCAACCGGGTCCCCCATGACAGTCCAAAGGCTTTCATCGAAATGAAAATGCTGTCCGACGACCATATTGACCCGGTCCTGGACCTCACTGCAGAGGCTGTAGAGGAAGCAATCATCAGTTCTCTCTGGCACGCCGCGACTACAACCGGGAGGGACGGCCATATCCGGCGGAGCCTGCGGGAATTCCTGAACGATCTGCCTGTACCGCTGGGGTAGACGCTGCCGTTTTCTTCTATTTCAGTGCGGATAGTTGTGCAAAACTAACAAACAGACCGGCGCAAAAACTATACTTTTTACGCGAAAATGTCAAAGTTCAAAAATTTGGCTAAACTCACTTATTTCCAGAACATAATAAGCCGATATGGAAGGTGAACACAGCGGGAAAGCAAAATAAATAGACCGGCGCAAAAACTATACTTTTTGTGCCGCTTCTGAGAATTCAGCATTATATATGGAGGAGATATGGATGGCTCGAACTGCAAAAAAGCCGGTCAATGGCCGGGGCTTCCAGTATACGACGCTGAAAGTACGCCTCTATCCCTCCGAAGCCCAGGCGGAACTTTTTGAAAAAACCTTCGGCTGCTGCCGCTACATCTGGAATCAGATGCTGTCCGATCAACAGCGGTTTTACGTGGAAACGGGTTCCCATTTTATCCCTACTCCGGCCAAGTATAAAAAGAACGCGCCTTTTTTGAAAGAGGTTGACAATCAGGCTCTGATTCAGGAGCACAATAAGCTGTCCCAAGCGTTCCGCGTGTTTTTCAAAAATCCGGAAACTTTTGGGTATCCCAACTTCAAACGAAAAAAATCTGACAGAGATTCCTTTACCGCCTGCAACCAGGTTTTCGGAGCCAGTTCTACCATCTATCTCACCCAAAACGGCATCCGGATGACTAAAGCAGGCGTTGTCCGGGCCAAATTTTCCCGACGCCCACGGTCCGGATGGAAGCTGAAACGGATTACCGTAGACAAGACCCGCACGGGTAAATTTTTCTGCTCCATCCTCTTTGAATGTCCGGTGAAACCGCCCCAGACGGTGGTCCCTGCGCCGGAAAAAACTTTGGGATTAAAATACTCCGTGTCCCATTTCTACGTGGCCGACGGCGGCGGCAGAGCCGACCCGCCCCATTGGCTGCGGCAATCCCAGGAGAAGCTGACCCGGATGCAGCGAAAGATCAGCCGGATGCAGGTTGGTTCACGGAATTACGAGGCAGCGGTCCAGAAGTACCGTCTGCTGCATGAACACATAGCCAATCAGCGGAAGGATTTTCTGCACAAGGAATCCAGGCGGATAGCCAACGCCTGGGACGCGGTGTGCATGAGGCCCGATGCTTTGAAACCACTGCGGGCCGTCCCCGCCGCTGGGTACGGCATGTTCCGGGAACTGCTCCGCTACAAGCTGGAGCGGCAGGGCAAGACTCTGATTCTCGTCAAGAGCTACGCGCCCACCACGCGGACCTGTTCCGCCTGCGGGACTGTACGGGAGGCGGTCAGCTACAAGCGCACCGTCTGGACCTGTCCTACCTGCGGCGCGGTCCATCAGCGGGAGGTCAACGCCGCCCGCAACATCAAATCCGAAGGTCTGGCCCAGTATTCTCGTATGCAGGAACTGCGCGGCGCAGCGTAGTCCACATATTTCCACACGCTATGCCGGTAGGAACGCCGGTGAACGCCCATGCCCCGGTGTGGGAGCGTTGATCGAAGCGCGGTGCAAATCCGCTTTTCGATCAACGTTTCCGGACCGCAGAGTGGGAAACGAGACGGCGCCTCCTCTCGCGAGGCCGCGCCCGAAGCCTGTATCCAGGCGTTCAAAATATTATGACGGTGATTAAACCGCATTTTCGCGCGGCAGAACGGATTTTCGCGCCGCTGTACGGAAAAGGAGTTACCGCTATGCTTTGTTTGACCCTGGCGCAAGGGGAGTATCTGACCATCGGCACGGACGTGGTGGTGCAATTCGACCGCATGTCCGGCGACCACTGCAAACTCGTTATTCAGGCCCCGCGGGAGATTCCCGTCCTCCGGGGCGAAGTCCTGGAGCGGTCCGGCGGCCAGCGTCCCGCCTGCGTCTTCGACGCGCCCCGATGGCGGAAACGTGAAATCCCCTGGGACCGCAGTAAGGCCCAGGCCCTCGCCGCTATGCGCACGCTCCTCAGCCAGATGGACGGCGGGGACAGCAACGTCCGCACCCTGCGGCGGCAGCTCAACCATATCTTCCCCCCTGCGTCCAAAGGTCCTAATGAGATTTCAAACGGCTGACGAGCCGGATGGAATATTGTCCCCGCGCACCTCTCCCGGCAGTCTGGCCAGATACCGGGCGGCGCGTACCAATTGTCTTTGTGGGAGAACGAAGGATTGTTCAAACACATTAAATTTTGCTAAGGAGGCAAAACAATGAGAATTCAACATAACATCATAGCGATGAACGCCTACCGCAACTACAACACCAACACCAAGGCCCTCTCCGGCAACCTGGAAAAGCTGTCCTCCGGTTACAAGATCAACCGCGCGGGCGACGATGCCGCCGGTCTGGCTATTTCTGAGAAAATGCGCGCCCAGATCACTGGTCTGAACGCCGCTCAGAAGAACGTCAAGGACGGTATCTCCCTCGTCAAGACCGCTGAGGGCGCGATGCAGGAAATCCAGGACATGCTCAACCGCATGGACTACCTGGCCACCCAGTCCGCCAACGGCACCTATGACAACGAGGTGGACCGCGCGAACCTCCAGAAGGAAGTCGAAGCCCTGAAGACCGAAATCAACCGTATCGCTGATTCCGCTAACTTCAACGGCATCAAGCTCCTGGACGGCTCCCTGGATACCACAGTCAAGACCACTGGTGATACAGATCTCACCAAAGTCGAAGACGCCCTCAATATCATTGCAGACGGTCAGCTGGGCAACAAGGCGCAGGCTGGCGTGTTCGAGCTGGATTTCACCGACTTTGAGGGTACTGTGAGTGCGGATGGCGATGTGAAGGTCACAGTGTTCGGCAAGGAAGTTACTGTGGGTACCTATAAAGAGGGCGACACGGTCACTGGCGAGGATATTGCCAAAGCAATCGCTGAGCACTTCACCGGCGACGATGATGACCACGGCGATTTTACTGCTGATGGTTACGGCGTGAAGCTGACCGGCGAGCAGAACGGCTCCAAGGTGACTCTGACCATGGATAAAGCTCCCACCAAGGCGTGGAATATCAAGGCCGGTTCTGATGACAAGGGCTTTGCAATCGAAAATGTAAAGAAGTCCCCCACCGGTACCGATGGTTATGGCAACCAGGCTTACGGCGGACAGGTTAAGGTTATCGCTGAGCCTGTGGACAGCTCCGCTGGCCGCGAGTATGCCCAGGCTTTTATTGATCTGACCAAGCTGAACATTGAGGATGGAACCACGCTGACCATCGGAGACACCACCTACACGTTTGCCGTTGGCAAGAACAGCGCCCATAAAGACGGCTCCAATGTCATCGACCTGACGGATATGTCCGAGCTGGATATGACGGATGCGACTGTTGCCGGTAAGGTTGCCAACCGGATCACCACCGCCGCCAAGGACAACAAAAACTTCACCGTTACTGCAAACAGTGCGCTTGGCACTGCTGCTACCGGTCAGCTCTTCCTCACCGAGAAAGAGGGCGGCGTGGACACCGACAATTACAAGCTGGAAGGTAAGCCCAACAAGGATGCTACCACCAACAAGGACGGCGACTGGTCCGGTCTCATCAAGATCGGCAAGGTTGATTCCGCCGCTATGGGCAAGGCCCTGACCCTCCAGATCGGCGATACCGCTGACAGTTACAACCAGATGGGCGTCAAGGTGGGCGATATGCATACTAAGGCTTTGGGAATTGACGGCGTCAACATCGGCAACCAGACCGACGCTGCCGCTGCTATTGACACCATCCGCAACGCTATCAACCAGGTTTCCTCCGTCCGTGGTGACCTGGGCGCTATCCAGAACCGTCTGGAGCACACCGGCAACAACCTGTCCGTGATGGCTGAGAACATTCAGGACGCTGAGTCCACCATCCGCGACACCGACGTCGCCGAAGAGATGATGAGCTACGTCAAGAACAACATCCTGGTTCAGTCCGCCCAGGCCATGCTGGCCCAGGCCAACCAGGTGCCCCAGGGCGTGCTCCAGCTGCTGGGCTAATCCGCAGCCGCTCTAATACTATCGTTATTCCCATGAGACATTTTTCCCTCTGGGGGGGGTTCCCCAGAGGGGTCTCAGGCAAGGAGGCATATTTTCCATGGAAAACAAAAAGCCGCTGGATAAACGGCTCATTGCGGTAATCGCTGGCTTGATCGTCATTATTTTGATAATGATGTTCTTCCTGTTTTTCCGGAAGGAGCCGGACGGCAAACAGCAGGTTGGCTACGCCACGGAGGCGACGGTCATGTTGGATCAAAATTCCCTTCAGGCAGCCATGGATGCGGCCATGGAAAACGCCAAAGACGGAAATGTCGCGCTGCTGTACAAGAACGATGCGTACAGCGAAAACGGAACTGACTTTGAATGTTACATTGTCAATTCCCACTCCAATAAGTACGATATGTTTTTGACCATTTATGCGGACGAGTCGCTGACCGATCAGGTCTTTCTTTCCGGTCTGGTTCCTCCGGGCAGCGGGTTTGAAGAGATTACGCTGGACCACGCTCTGGAATCCGGCGACCACACCGCTTATGTAGTGTTGACCCAGGTTGACATGGATGAGAACGGTGAGCAGGTGATCAAAAACCAAGTCGCGCATACGATGGAGTTTCACGTCACGTAGTGACACAATTGTTTCGGCCCTCCGGGCCACGACAATAAAACATTATAAGGAGTAAACATCATGAAGTTTATGAACAAGAAACGTTTCGCTTCCAGCGTTCTGGCTGGTACGCTGGCACTGTCCCTGGCGGCTCCCGCGCTCGCTGCCAACAACACCACCACCAACATTGCCGGTTCTTACGCGGATATTCCCATCGCTGTTGTGGTCCCCACCACCGGCACTGCCCAGATCAACCCCTACGGCCTGCCCGTTTCTATTACCAAGTCAAACGACAGCACGGTTGATCTGACCGGACAGAAGATCACCACCAGACCCCTGAGCGTTAAGAATCAGGGCGCTATCGCTCTGGAATTGGGTGTCAGCTCTTTCATCGTTGTCCCCAAGGGCGATGTGTCGGTTGCCGCTGCCGCAGATAACAACAAGGCGATCAAGGTTGACCTGGAAGTGGCTGGCCTGGATGACGCAGCCCTGGCCATTGCTTCTGACAACGAAAAGTTAGACGATCTGCTGATTGACAGGTTTGCCGCTGTTGCTACTTGGGCTGGCGCTCAGAAACTTGCAGCTCCTACTGCCGCCAAAGGTGACACTGCTGCTGACATTACTGCCGCAAAGACCACTAACCCCATGGCAACACTGGGCGCTGCGACCGTGAAGGGCGACCTCACCACTTACGGCAAAGACAGCATTGCCCTGTTCCGCCTGACTGGTGATCTGGCTCAGGAGCCTGCTACTGATCCTTGGAAGGAAACAGACGGCTTTGAATCGACCATCGTGTTCAAGTTCACCCCCGCTGCTCCCACTGCTGGCGATGCAACCTTGACCCTTGATAACACTACGCTTTCTGCTGGTGGAAGTTTGACCGCTACGTTTGCAGCTGGTACCAGTGGTCGGTCTGTTGTCGCTTGGAGCTGGGCTAAAGCTGGTGGTGCTGATATAACTGTTACGAGTGCAGCTAACGACAATAAGGCTACTGTAGTCGAGGGTTCTGTCTCCACCGGCGACACCGCTACCATTACTGTTACCGCCACTCTGGATAATGGTGCCACGCTTACTGCCAGCTGCGTTTACACCAAATAAGTCGCTATAATCAACCTCTGGTAAACAAACATTTTGGGCCGCGCGGCGTAACCGCCCGCGCGGCCCATTTCTAAGAGGAAACAGCCCATGAAGCGAAAAGTGCTGCTATGCGTCTTGACGGTGCTGGTCCTGTTCTGCTCCACCCAGCCTGCGGCTGCACTCCTCAGCAATGAACGGGGTACGGTTATCGAGGGTGACGCGCGGCTTCCCATAATCCGCGTTGTTGTCCCGACCCGTGCCGAGGTGCTTATCAACCCGTATCAGATGCCAGTGGAGATCGACGGCGAGACCCGGCGGGAGCAGATTCTCTGTACCCCCGCTGTCATCGCCAGTACCAGCGACATACCGCTGAAGGTCAGTATAACGATTACTGGCGCAGTCAAAGAAGAGAGCGACATGACGCTGGCTACGGCCCCCACTGGCGGGGCCGGTACGTCCAAAAGTGCATTTGTGTACTTTGAAATCGTGCAGTCCAATTCGGACGATGTGATAAGTTCCCTGTGGGCCAAGGCCTATGACCCGGCGAAACACATCCCGGTTGTCCCCGGAACGCCGCAGACCAGAACAGATATAATGACGCTCCCGCCCATGACCAAAGACAATGAGGTCGCGCGGGGCGGTTACGCACAGTTCCGCCTGACAGGCGACGCGGTCTGGAACCCCACAACCGAGTGGAATAGGAAGGATGGTATCAATGTGATAGTAGCCTTCACTTTTACACCAGTACCATATACTTGATGCACTGTGCCGTGGAGGCCATCACGGCCCCACGGCGCACCTTTTTAACGGAGAAAATACTATGAAAATGAAGAAGTTATTTTCATTTACATTATCCATTTTATTTCTGCTTGGCGCAGTTTCTCCGGCGCTGGCGATAGACGAAGAACTGTTCCCGGCAGAACCGGAGATAACCGAAGATACTCAGGTCCCGGACGAGGCTGTACCGCCGGTAGACGAGCCGTTCCCGGACGTGCCGCCGGTGGTAGACGAGCCGTTCCCGGACGAGGACGTGCCGCCGCCGGTGGATGAACCGTTCCCGGACGAGGACGTGCCGCCGCCGGTGGATGAGCCGTTCCCGGACGAGGACGTACCGCCGCCGGTGGATGAACCGTTCCCGGACGAGGACGTACCGCCGTCGGAGGATGAACCGTTCCCGGACGAAACGGCGCCGCCAGCAGATGAGCCGTTCCCGGACGAGACTGTACCGCCGGAGGATGAACTATTCCCGGATGAAACCGTACCGCCGGAGGACGAACCGCTCCCGGAGATGCCAGAGGATGATCTGATCGACGTAGTGGTCCCCGCCGTAGGGGAAGTGATGCTGAATCCCTACGGCCTGGCGGTAGAAACGGCGTGGGGAACGAACCGGGAACAGGTGCAGCACCAGCCCCAGCCGCTGACGAATAACAGCAATTTTCCAGTAATAGTCACAGCCACGGCCACGGGCGCCCTGGCGGGAGATGCCTGGTTTGTGACCGCGCCGCCGGAGAGGGAGGCGGAGGAAAAGGAACTGTTTCTGTATGTAGAGTATCAGTCCCAGCCGGACGTCTGGCAGGGTGCGTATACCGGTGCGCCGAATCAGCTGCTGGTCACGGAGTACGGCAGCAGCGGCGAGGTCCTCACTCTGGAAGCAGGAGCCGAGGGGTATTATCGGTTATTCGGCGCCATGTCGCCCACGCCGCAGACCATGTGGAGCAGTGACAATGCCCTCACCGTGACGCTGGCCTACACCTTTACCCGTGATCCATCCAGCCAGCCGGAGGAGCTGCCGCCGGAGGAGCTGCCACCGGTAGAGCTGCCGCCGGTGGAGCTGCCGCCGGTGGAGCTGCCGCCAGAGGAGCTGCCGCCGGTGGAGTTGCCGCCAGTGGAGTTGCCGCCAGAGGAGCTGCCGCCGGTAGAGATGCCGCCGGAGGAGATGCCGCCGGTAGAGCTGCCGCCGGAGGAGGCGCCGCCGGTAGAGCTGCCGCCAGAGGAGGCTCCGCCGGAGGACAGCGGGGCAGGTGAAAACGAAACAATTTCCGGTGCAGAAGACGGATTTTTTGTAGAAAACGCCCCTTGACAAAATCTGAAATCGTGCTATAATACAGCATACTATAAAAGCAATGACTTACGAAACGCGACGAAGGGGAAAAATAAGATGTACCGGCCCCCGGAGCGGTTGCTTGCGCGGGCGTGGTACCGCAAGGTCTGTTAATTACAGGACCCTGTCTCTTTTGTAAGAGACGGGGTCTTTTTGCAGTTTCTGCGGCAGAAATTAACGATTGCCAAAAGCGGAGAATTTGATTATCATAGACGAGCGGAAGACCAATACGAAAGGATGATAGCGAATGATACTATCCGGAGCTGACATAGTGGTCAGGACGTTGATCGAGCAGGGGAGCGAGGTAGTGTTCGGGTACCCCGGCGGGCAGATCATCAACGTGTATGATTCCCTCTACAAATATCAGGACGAGCTGCGCCATGTTCTGACCGCCCACGAACAGGGGGCCACCCATGCCGCCGATGGATACGCCCGCGCAACAGGGCGGGTTGGCGTGGTCATCGCAACGTCGGGTCCAGGGGCAACCAATCTGGTCACGGGTATAGCGACCGCTTTTCTGGATTCCGTACCCATGGTGGTGGTCACAGGGAACGTGCCTGCCCATCAAATCGGAACGGACAGCTTTCAGGAAATCGACATCACCGGTATAACCCTGCCCATTACCAAACATAACTATTTTGTCGGCGCGGTGGAGGACCTCGCAGATACCATCCGCGAAGCGTTCCAGCTGGCAAAATCGGGCCGCCCAGGTCCGGTGCTGGTGGATATCCCCAAAGATATCCAGATTGCAAAATGCGACTATGAACCCGCCCAGCCGGTGACGCCGGACGCGCCTTGGCCGGCAAAGGATGTGCGGATTCAGGAGGCGGCCCAATGCATCAACGATGCCCAACGGCCTTTTCTGTATTTTGGCGGCGGTCTGGTCATCAGCGGCGCACAAAAGGAGCTGCTGGAACTGGCAGAGGCGATTGACGCTCCGATAGGCTGTTCCCTGATGGGCGTCTCCGCTCTGCCTACGGACAGTCCCCGCTTTTTAGGGATGCAGGGGATGCACGGTCACTACGCCGCTTCCATGGCAATGCACCATGCCGACTGCATTATTGCATTGGGCGGACGGTTCAACGACCGTGTCACTGGCAATCGTTTCAAATTTGCCACCGGCGCAAAGATCGTGCATATCGACATAGACGGTTCGGAGCTGAGCAAAAACATTGTTGCCGCCCATGCCCTGCGCGGCGACATCAAGCTGACGCTGCAAAAGCTGTTGCCTTTGATTCGACCCACCCGCCGTCCCCAGTGGCAGGAGCTGATCGCAGGTTATCGAGCCGCAGAAGCATCGGAAACCCCGCCGGAGGGTCTGACCCCCAGAAATGCCATTCTGACCTTAAACCGCTATCTCAACGAAAACACGCCTGTAGCTACCGATGTCGGTCAACATCAGATGTGGGCGGCGCAGCATCTGGTATTCCATCGCTGCCGTCGTTTTCTCTCCAGCGGCGGGCTGGGGACGATGGGTTTTGGTCTGGGCGCGGCTATTGGCGCGCAGATGGGTACCGGGGAGCGCACGGTACTCATCACCGGCGATGGCAGTTTCGGTATGAATCTGAACGAACTGGCTACCGCCGTAACCAATCGCGTCCCTCTGGTCATTCTGCTGCTGAATAACGGCGTACTCGGTATGGTACGGCAGTGGCAGACGCTGTTCTTCGATAAGCATTACTCTAATACGATTCTGGACAGAAAGACAGATTTTGTTCGTTTAGCAGAGGCGTTCGGCGCACAGGGCGAGGCGGTAGACACCCTGGAGGCTTTGGACCATGCGTTGGCACGTGCCTTCCAGGCCCAGGGGCCGTATGTCATCGACTGTGCAATCGGTCAGGATGAATTTGTCCTGCCAATGCTGCCGCCGGGCGGGTCCATGGACGACATCATTGTAAAGGTTGGTGATTGAGATGAATCAGTATAAATATATCATAGCGGTACTGGTACAAAATCAGTTCGGCGTTCTGAACCGCGTCACCAGCATGTTTCGCCGCCGGCAGTTCAATATCGACACTTTGACGGTGAGTGAGACAGAATCGCCGGATTATTCCCGTATTACCGTCCGCTTCCACGGCGACCCCAGAACTAAGCATCAATTGGTGGAGCAGCTGTATAAACTGCCGGTGGTCAGCGCAGTGGAGGACATGCAGCCGGATGATGCGGTCTGTCGGGAGCTGCTTCTGATTAAGATGGAGAACAATCCCGCCAGCCGCAGCGATATTCTGGCGGCGGTGGAGGCGTACGGCGCTAAGAGCGAGGATTATACGCGGGATTCCATCGTGATTCAGCTGACCGGCGATACCAATCGGATTGACGCATTTATTAACCTGATGCGGGATTATCATATTTTGGAAATCTGTCGTACCGGCGTAGTTGCGCTGGAACGGGGATGCAAGACCATTCGGGAAGAGATCAATTAGCAAAGACCGCATTCATGAAATATCTTGGCTGGAATCTGGTATCTATCTTCGAGATTCAATTTTATAGATCAGGAGAAAAGCAATGAAAATGAACCAAGAGGAAATGATGCAGTTATTGGATAAACTGTATGAACAATCCATCAATGGAATAGCAAAGGTAAGTCCTCCGGTCAGTAAGCTCGCCAACGACTATTTGCAGAAGAACCCAACCACAGAGGCGGCAGCAAAAAACTTTATCAACTACCAAATCGCCAAATGTGCAACATCCGGATTTGTGACAGGCTTAGGCGGTCTTATTACATTGCCAGTCGCAATCCCTGCCAATATCAGCAGCGTCATGTATGTTCAAATGCGGATGATTTCTTGCCTTGCGTATATGGGCGGCTATGATACGGACAGCGACCAGGTGCAGACGTTGGTATACGCCTGTCTGGCCGGGATAGCTCTTGACCAAGTGATCAAAGGTGTGGGGATCCGATTTGGAGAAAAATTTGCTGTTGCGATGGTGAAAAAGATTCCTGGTGAAGTTTTGATAAAAATTAATCAAAAGGTGGGTTTTAGATTCTTAACAAAATTTGGGACAAAAGGGCTTATTAATCTGGGAAAGGCTGTTCCGGTTGTCGGCGGAGTAATCAGCGGAGGTCTTGACTTTGCAGAAACCAGGCTCATTGCGGACAGAGCATACCAATTGTTCATAAAAGGGAATATCAGTGTGTTATCGAGCGATAACAAAACTATAACTTTTTAAGTAAGAGAGGTAAACAAACATGGCAAAAATTTTCTATCAGCAGGACTGCGACCTGCAAAAGCTCAGCGGCAAGACGGTAGCGATTATCGGCTACGGTTCCCAGGGCCACGCCCACGCGCTGAATCTGAAGGACAGCGGCGTAGACGTAATCGTCGGTCTGTACGAGGGCAGCAAGAGCTGGACCAAAGCTGAAAAGCAGGGCTTGCGGGTTATGACCGCCGCCGAAGCAGCTAAAAACGCAGATATCATCATGATTCTCATTAACGACGAAAAGCAGGCCCAGCTTTACAAAGAGAGCATTGAGCCCAACCTCACCGAAGGCAAGACTCTGGCCTTTGCCCACGGCTTTAATATTCATTTTGGCTGTATCAAGCCGCCGAAAAACGTCAACGTCATCATGATTGCGCCCAAAGGCCCCGGCCACACGGTGCGCAGCGAGTACCAGGCCGGGAAGGGCGTTCCGTGCCTCATCGCCGTGGAGCAGGACGCCACCGGCGATGCCTGGGACATCGGTCTGGCTTACGCTCTGGGCATTGGCGGCGCACGTGCGGGCGTGCTGGAGACCACCTTCCGTACGGAAACCGAGACCGATCTCTTTGGTGAACAGGCGGTTCTGTGCGGCGGCGTGTGCGCACTGATGCAGGCGGGTTTTGAGACTCTGGTGGAAGCCGGTTACGATCCCCGCAACGCCTATTTTGAGTGCATCCATGAGATGAAGCTGATTGTAGACCTGATCTATCAGAGCGGTTTCAAGGGAATGCGCTATTCCATCTCCAACACCGCCGAGTACGGCGACTATATCACCGGACCCAAGCTCATCACTGAGGAGACCAAGAAGACCATGAAGAAAATCCTCAGCGATATCCAGGACGGCGCCTTTGCCAAGGACTTCCTGCTGGATATGTCCGCCGCAGGTAGTCAGGTTCACTTCAACGCCATGCGGAAAAAGGCCCAGGAGCATCCCGCCGAGATAGTAGGCGAGGAAATCCGCAAACTCTACAGCTGGAGCGACGAGGACAAACTGATTAACAATTGAGCCGCGGGAGGAACACCTATGAAAAGTGATTCACTCAAGCTTGGACCCCAGAACGCCCCCCACCGCGCCCTATACCACGCCCTGGGCTTGACGGAGGAAGAGGTCAGCCGTCCGCTGGTGGGCATTGTCAGCTCCTATAACGAGATTGTCCCCGGCCATATGAACCTGGACAAGATTGTGGATGCCGTGCGCCTGGGGGTGGCGATGGCCGGCGGTACGCCCATCGTCTTCCCAGCCATTGCGGTGTGCGACGGTATAGCTATGGGTCATGTGGGCATGAAATACTCCCTGGTGACGCGGGACCTCATCGCCGACTCCACCGAGGCCATGGCTATGGCCCACGGCTTCGACGCCCTGGTGATGGTCCCCAACTGCGACAAGAACGTCCCCGGTCTGCTGATGGCCGCGGCCCGGCTGAATCTGCCCGCTATTTTTGTCAGCGGCGGGCCGATGCTGGCCGGACACATCGACGGCGGTAAGGCCAGCTTTTCCACTATTTCCGAGGCGGTAGGGCAGTACAACGCCGGGAAAATGACCAATGAAAAGCTGCGGGAATACGAGTGCAAGACCTGTCCCACCTGCGGCTCCTGCTCCGGTATGTACACCGCCAACTCCATGAACTGCCTTACCGAAGCCCTGGGCATGGCCCTGAGGGGCAACGGTACCATCCCTGCTGTGTACTCCAGCCGCATTGAGCTGGCCAAGCATACCGGCATGGCGGTGATGAAGCTGGTGGAACAGGACATCCGGCCCAGGGACATCATGACCCGGAACGCCTTTGACAACGCCCTGACCGTAGACATGGCCCTGGGCTGCTCCACCAACAGTATGCTGCACCTGCCCGCCATCGCCCACGAGTGCGGCGTTGCCATCAACCTGGATATCGCCAACGCCATGAGCGAAAAGACGCCCAACCTCTGCCATCTGGCCCCGGCGGGCCATACCTATATGGAGGAGCTGGACGAGGCGGGAGGCGTGTACGCGGTGATGCATGAGCTGAACAAGAAGGGGCTGCTGCACACGGACTGCCTGACCGTCACCACAAAGACGGTGGCCGAAAATATCGCCGGATGCGTCAATCAGAATCCAGACGTCATCCGTCCTATTGACAATCCCTACAGCGAAACCGGCGGCATTGCCGTGCTGCGGGGCAATCTGGCCCCGGAGGGCAGCGTTGTCAAGCGTTCCGCCGTTGCGCCGGAGATGCTGGTCCATGAGGGACCGGCCCGTGTGTTCGAGTGCGAGGAGGACGCTCAGGAGGCCATCAACGCCGGACAGATTCATCCCGGCGACGTGGTGGTCATCCGCTACGAGGGACCCAGGGGCGGACCCGGTATGCGGGAGATGCTCAACCCCACCTCCGCCATTATGGGCATGGGTCTGGGCAGCAGCGTGGCTTTGATTACCGATGGACGTTTCAGCGGCGCAACCCGCGGCGCATGTATCGGACATGTGTCCCCGGAGGCGGCCAGCGGCGGCGTCATCGGCGTGGTGCGGGAGGGAGACCGCATCCGAATTGACATCCCGGCCCACACCCTGGAGCTGAAGGTAGACGCGGCGGAGCTGGAAGCCCGTATGCAGGCGTTTACACCGCAGAAAAAGGAGCTGTCCGGCTACCTGAAGCGGTATGCGGCGCTGGTCTCCAGCGGGGCGTCGGGGGCGGTTCTGAATTGATGGATTTAAGTGAGCTGAATATTCGCCTGCGGATGCTGGCTGTATTCCGCAGGCTGCTGTCCGACCCGGTGGTGGAGGAGCTGTGCACCTATCTGGACAGCATGGAAAACGGATATCCCCAGATGGTGGTGTCCTCCTACGCGGAGCTTGTCTCCCGGCTCTATGAGAAGGGCGGCGGAGATTTGGGCCTCCATATCCAGCGGATTGTGGAGGAGGACGAAAACGTCTATATGCGGGCCGTCGGCCAGGGTCTGACCCCGCCGGACTATATGCGCCAATGCGTGGAAGCAGAGCTGGAAACTTTACAGGCGGCGGCGGACCTCACCCCTGCCGTCCTCCAGGAGCCGCTGGCCGGGATGGAGCCGCTGCCGGGATTTGGCGCGTCGGCGGTGGATTTGGCCGCCGGGTACCGCCGCCGTACGGAGAAAATCGGACAGTACGGCTGCGGCATCTATGCCCGCAACCACATGTTCTATTTGAACGCCCAGGGGCGGATTGTCCCGGTTCTCCACCCCGACGACACCCGGCTGTCGGACCTGGTGGACTACAAACGGGAGCAGCAGATCATCCTGGACAACACCCAGGCGCTGCTGGACGGACGCCCTGCCGCCAACATCCTCCTCACCGGCGACGCGGGTACCGGGAAATCCTCCACAGTGAAGGCGGTCGCCAACGAGCTGCACCAGGAGGGCCTGCGCATTCTGGAGGTCCGTAAAGAGCAGCTGCGGGAGATTCCGGCGGTTCTGGACGAGCTGTCGGTGAATCCGCTGAAGTTTATCCTGTTTATTGACGATCTGTCCTTCCAGAAGGACGACGACAGCTACAGCGCGCTGAAAGCGGCGCTGGAGGGCTCGGTGTCCATGAGGAGCCGGAACGTGGTGATTTATGCCACCAGCAACCGCCGCCATCTGGTAAAGGAGAAATTCTCCGACCGGGAGGGGGATGATGTCCACCGCAACGACACCATGCAGGAATTGATGAGCCTGTCAGAGCGGTTTGGAATACATATTACCTTCCAGAAGCCTAACAAGGCCACGTACCTGGACATTGTACGCCATCTGGCCGAAGCCAGGGGCGTACGGTGCGGCGGGGAGCAGCTGGACCTGCTGGCGGAACGCTACGTGCTGGGCCGGGGAGGACGGTCTCCCAGAGCGGCGCGGCAGTTTGTGGACGGCCTGGCCGCCAGCGAGGCGCGGGAATCATAAGGAAAGACAGAGATGGCATGATTCAACGCCGTCTCTGTCTCTATTTTGCCTGCTTTTTCAGATCTTCTTCAATTGCCGCGACAATACCGGCAAGACCGCTTAAAACTTCTTGCGTCCGTTCTTTGCCGGGTGAAAATATTTTCCCCATGCACTTATCTTACACCCTTTTCGTCTTTTGGGCAATTCCTATTTTTCAGACAAGGACTAGTGTCCCATCCGGACAGTTTTTAAGCTAAAGTAGGATAGAGTCTGGCCAATTTAATACGAGCGTCGTGGTTTTTGAACTGCCAGGAGATTTTTACGCATTTAGAATTACGTCTGGCGGAGGATGATCTGGGCGTTGGTCTTGCCATATTTCTGGGCAAGTTGGGTGAATACCGGCTCATTCAGCAGACCGCTGTCACCGTGACCCTGGACGACAAAACGCTGGTCCAGGGCACGGACTACACCGTATCGTACTCGGACAACACCAACGCCGGTACGGCCACCGTCACGGCCACAGGGACGGGGATTTATTTGGATATGGTAACAACGACCTTTGAAATCACGCCGAAGGAAATCACCGCCGCCCTTACCGGAACGACCAGCAAAACTTACGACGGCACGATAAATCCTCCCACGGGGTTGTCGCTCACGCTGGACGGGGTTATCGACGGGGATGATGTAACCGTTTCGGCGGGGAGTATTGCCTACAACAGCGCCGGTGTGCAGACGGCGGATACCATCACCGCCAGCGGAATTACCCTGGCCGGGGCGGCCAAGGACAATTACCGGCTTGTCTCCGATACTGTCTCCGTGGCGGGGGCCATTACCAAGTCCCAGCCAGCGATTGTGTTCAGCAGCAGCTACGCCCCGGATAAAGCCTACGACGGCCAGGAGATCGGCTATCCCGGAGCAAGCGACCTGACTGTCACCGGCGCGGCGTTCGCGGATGTGGAGTTTACATGGAGCGCCACGCCCCAAAACGCCGGGACCTATACCCTTACGGCCACGATTCCGGCAACAGACAATACGGAGACGGCGACAGCGCAGAGGACCGTGACCATCAGCCGCGAGGCGGTCACGCCTGCCGTCACCATCACGCCGGACAGCTACGAATATACCGGCTCCGCCATTCAGCCCGGCGGCAATGCGGTCAAGGCGTTGGATGGGGATAAAGAAATCGCTTCCACCGAGTACACGCTTTCCTACGGCGAAAATATCCACGTTGGCGCCGGCGTACCGAACGCGGTAGTGACGCTCATGCGCGGCACACAGGTTGTGGCGGCAGAACGGACCGATTCCAACGGACGCTTCACATTCAGCGGCGTACCGGTTGGAATCTACAACCTGAAAGCGGAAAAGGGCGGCATCGCCAAGACCGTAAAGCAAGAAATCACCAGTGGAGATGCCAGACTAACCATCGTCCTGCCCACTGGAAAGACTAATTCTGTTGTAGAGATCAAAAACGAGGAAACGCCTCCGGTCATTGTGGGCGAGCTGAATCAGCTCTTTACGGATACCAGCATTTACACGCCGGAGGATCAGGAGGCCGTCAACAACGGCGGTGCGGTGGAGATCAAGCTGACAGTCGAGAAGCAGGACGCTCCCCCGGAAGCGGCAAAGATTGAAGCGGTAAAGAAAAAAGTAACCGCCAACCGTACCAATGCCGCAAGCGGTACGACGGTCACGCTGACCGTGACGCCGGATACAGGGTATGTGCCGCTTGATCTGGCGGTACCGGACGAAAACCAAGAGAAACCTTGTGACGGCGGCGTGGATTGTCCGTCCAGCGCTTATGCCGATTTGCGTACCGGGACATGGTATCATGAAGCGGCGGATTATGCGATCCGGGAGGGCCTGCTGGCCGGTTTTGAGGATGGAACCTTCCGGCCAGACAGTCCGCTGACCCGTGGGCAGTTGGCACAGATACTCTACAATATGGAAGGCAGACCCAGCGTAAACGGCGGCAGCAGTTTCCTGGATGTCGCGCCGGATTCCTGGTACGCTGATGCGGCGATATGGGCGGCGGCACAGGGGATTGTGGGCGGCTTGGCCCCCAGGGGCAGACCACACGGGCGCAGGTGGCGCAGATGTTGAAGAATTTTATTGAGAATCGGGAGAATGATATTTGAACAAAAGCGCATTTTTTCAGCAGGCAAGAGCGAAAGACGTGTAACATAGCGTGGACTGAGTCCGACTGTGCTAACTATGGTACAAAACGAGTACCTGCAAGAGAAGTTCAAAATTCTCTTGCAGGTACTCGTTTTGCCGTACCGGGATACCCCTTGTATCACATAGCGCCTCTTAGCGCCTCTTTGGGGGTATTCCCTTGCGGTACAAGGCCTTTTCATTGGCGGAGATGGAGAGATTCGAACTCTCGATACCCTTTTGAGGTATACACGATTTCCAATCGTGCGCGCTCGACCAGCTACGCGACATCTCCTCACAGCGGCGTAAATTATTATACACAGTTCCGGCGAAAAAGTCAATAGGGAAAATAGAAAAATTTCAAAAACTGATTTCCCTCCCTACGGCGTTGGCTGGGACTTGTCAGATGGGATATTTTATGGTAAAGTAATACCAACGATAAAGTAAGGTGGGATACATACCAATGGATAATCATATTTTTCGCAGCGCCATCGGTGGCTTTAACCGGCAGGACGTGATGGAATATATTGAGAGAACACAGAAGCAGTCGGAGGAGAGCATCGCCTGGCTGGAATCCCAGACAGCGCAGCTGCAGGCTTCCGAGGAGGAGGCGCAGAACGCTCTGCGGGAGTGTACCCAGGAGCGGGACCGTCTGGCGGCGGAGCTGGCAGATATGTCCGCGAAATACAACAACGCGAAAAACAACTGGGAATCCCAGGCGCAGGCCAAGGAATCCAGCCGCCGGGACGTGGTGCAGCGGGACCAGACCATCCGGGACATGACGGAGGAAAACCAGCAGCTGTTCCACCGCGTCCAGGAACTGGAGAGCCATATGGAGGACCTGCGGCGGCAGAAAGAGCAGCTGGCGCAGCTGGAGCTGGATGCCCACCGGCGTGCGGACGTGGTGGTGGAGCAGGCCCAGGTCAAGGCCCAGGCCATCCGGTCGGAGGCGGAGGCCCAGGCGCGGGCGTTGATCGAGCAGGCGCAGACGCAGGCGCAGAACATTCTATCGGATGCCCAGAGCACATCTCAGGCGGTGGTGGAGAAGACGAAGCTGTGCATTGAGGACACAGCGGAGGATTTCAGCGAGGTGCTGGAGCATTTCCAGAGCGTTTCGGGCCAGGTTGCCGAGGGTCTGAAAAATCTGGAGCGGACGTTAGGCGAGTTCCCTGTGGGACTGAACGCGCTGAAAAAGGATTTGGACGGGTTGTATGGCCGGATCAGCGAAAAGGACGCTGAAATGCGCCGTCTGCCTGCGGAGGAGGAGACGGATCAATAACCGCAGAGATACAAGGGGTACGGGCGCAGCAGCCTGTACCCCTTTGGTATTTCCTGTAAAAAGCCTCCCCTGGGACGGTTCGTCTCAGGGGAGGCAGGCCGGTTATTTGGACAAATAATTCCGGACAAGAATTTGCAGCAACTCATCCCGGTCCACCTTACGGATCAAGGTACGGGCCTGGTGATGGTTGGTGATATAGGTCGGGTCTTCGGAGAGGATGTAGCCTACAATCTGATTGACAGGATTATATCCTTTTTCCTCCAGCGCCTGATACACCGTGAGCATAATGCGATGGATTTCTGCATCCTGCTCTCCCACAAAATCGAATTTGCGCGTGAAGTCGTCCACTCCTGCACCACCCTTCTGTTGATTTCTATTCTTCTTTAGTATACTCGATTTTTTCCAGTCTGTAAAGAGGGAACTTGCAATGTTACAAAGATGTAATATTCAACAAAATATTTCCCTCACTTTCCCAGGGCCCTGCGCACGACGGGAACGATCAGCAGCGCGATGCCGCCGCCAGCCAGGGCGGTGAGCAATTGGGGCAGGGAAAACATGGCCGTAAACATCTCGATCTGCTGGGGCTGCAGAGGCAGCAGACGGCACAGCAGCTGCACCACCAGCAGATACAGCGCTGCCGCTTTTCCTGCCGCCGCCCCCAGCCAGGCGGAGACAACGCGGCCAATGGAACAATTTTTTTTCCCGGCAAGGGCCCACAGCAGGACCACATACGCCAGATTTCCCAGGGCGATGGCGGGTACGATAGGCAGCAGCTGGGGGCCGATGCCCAGCAGGAAGGCAAAAAAGGGGGAGAGGGCCGCTACCGCCGCGCCGCTGCCCAGGCCGGCGGTGAGTGCGGTGACAGCCAGGATAAGATTGACGCAGGAGCCGGTTACGTACTGTCCGGCGGCTTTGGTCAACGCCTGGAGCGTCACCAGCAGTGCCAGCATGACGGCTGTTTCTGTTATCCATAGGATTTGCTTTTTCATATGTATTGATTCCTCTCTGCATAGGAAAATGAAGATTGTCCGGATGGACGTTTTTTCATCTGCGGCTGGAAACTGCCGCCCCGCCGAGAACGGCCAGAGCCGCCGCTCCGTACAGCGTCTGGACAGCCCGCCGGATATCCGCCGCCTCCACAGGCCGCAGGGGGTCGCCGATAGCGGGCTTTTCGTACAGCTTCCCGAAGTAGCGGGATGGTCCGCCCAGCTGTACTCCCAACGCCCCCGCGCAGGCAGACTCGGTCTGGGCAGAATTGGGACTGCTGTGGTTCCGGCGGTCCCGCCGCCAGATGCGCCAGGCGTTTTTTGCGTCCTGCCCGGCGATGGCCGCACCGCCAATCCAGGCCAACGCCGCCAGACGGGCGGGGATATAGTTGGCGGCGTCATCCAGTTTTGCCGCTGCGCGTCCAAAGTGGAGGTAGCGGTCATTTTTGTAGCCCACCATGCTGTCCATGGTGTTGACCGCCTTATAGGCCAGGGCCAGGGGCGCGCCGCCCAGGAGCATGTAAAAGAGGGGCGCGGCCACGCCGTCGGAGAAATTCTCCGCCACCGTCTCCACCGCCGCCCTGGCCACCTCCTCCCCGGACAGCTCCGCCGTATCCCGGCCCACAATGCGGCTGACGGCCTTCCTGGCTGCGGGCAGGTCCCCCTTCTCCAGCTGCTCGCAGACCTTACCGCTCTCCTCCGCCAGTCCCTTCAGCGCCAGCGACTGCCAGCACCATAAGGTCTCCAGCAGGAAGCCCGCCGCCGGATGTATCCGTCCGGCCAGACGGCACGCGCCGCCGCTGAGGGCAAAGGCCCCCAGGGGCAGAACCGCCGCCAGGACTTGCCCTGCCTGCCGTTCCCCCTGGGGGGTACGGGGAAACCGGGTCCGCAGCGCCTGTTCCAGAGCAGTGATTGCCCGGCCCATACACACCACCGGGTGGGGCATCCAGGCCGGGTCCGCCAGCAGCAGGTCCAGGGCAAGGCCGCAGAGGGCCGGTGTAAGATGTTTCATAGTGTTCCGCCTTTCGTGTATTGTACGGTGCGCAGGAGGGTCAGGGTCCGGTCCGCTGTCCAGCGGGAGGCGTCCAGCACAAACCCGCCGCCATAGGGGCTCTGCCAGGCGTAGTAATCCCGCCGGGGCAGGGCGTACCGCTCCAGCGCCGCCATCTGGGTGCCGCCGTGGGCCACGATGGCAAGGCTGTCCTCGCCGCGGTCAGCCGCGGCGTCCAGCAGGGCGGCGAAGGCGCGGCAGGTACGCCGGGAAAAACTGTCCTTGGACTCCCCGCCGGGGACAGGTCCTTGGCAAAAGCCATCCACCCACTGCCGGTACGCCGGGTCGCCGGACATCTCCGCCGCACTGCGGCCCTCAAAAATGCCGAAATCCATCTCCCGGAGGCCGGGGACCGCCTCGGCCTCCGCGTCCGGGAACAGAAGCCCCGCCGTCTCCACCGCCCGCCGGAGGGGGGACACATAGACAATCCCAGGGGAGAAATCCCCAGGTACCAGAGCCGCCCGTCCCTTTGGGGAGAGGGGCAGGTCGGTCCGGCCCAGATACCGCCGCTGGGTATTGTATTCCGTCTCCCCGTGGCGCAGGAGGTACACGGTCACGGCGTCTCCCCCTTCAACGCCAGGGGCAGGCCGCAGAATACCCGGACTACCCGGTCCGCCCGCCGGGCCAGCAGGCAGGACAGCCGTCCCGCCGCCTCACGGGCCTCCCGCTCCCCGGCGTCAATGGGGACCACGCCCCCGCCAATATCCGTGGCAATCACCGCGTCCTGCTCCGCCAGGCGGTCCGCCAGGGCCTCCAGGTCGCCGCAGCCCCGCGCCAGCTCCTGCACGTCCCACACGGCGCGGTCCGCCAGCGCGTCCATGGAGCAGCCCAAAACCTGACAGGCATACGCCCGTTTCCCGCTGTACAGCGGTCCTGTAATAAAAATCATAGTCCACCTCCAGACACCAGCTGGCAGGCCGTCAGGACCGCCAGCATCCACAGCTCCGCCCTCTGGAGGAACCAGCCCGCCAAATCGCCGGACAGTCCGCCAAACTGCTTATCCGCCACAATGCGGTACCGCCGGAAGACCAGCAGGCCGGCCGCCAGCATAACCGCGCCAGCCGCGCCGCCCATCAGAAGTCCCGCCGCCGCCAGAAACGCGATGCCCACCAGCACATACCCCGCTTTGCTCCGGTCCGCCGCCGTAGAGAATGCGTGGGCCAGCCCCGTTTGCTTCGCCAGGGGGAAGCGGCAGATGGACAGGCCGGACAAGGCCCGCTCCAGCACAAAGGCCCAGCCCATACACCACAGCGCCTGCGGCGACGGCTCCAGGGCCTCGCACAGAGCCAGGTAGGACACGAAATAAGTACACAGCCGGATGACCGCAAACGCGCCGCAGCGGGGGTCCTTCAAAATCTCCTGTTTTTTGGCCGGTCCGGCGTTGCTGGCCAGGGCGTCGCAGGTGTCGGCGTAGCCGTCCAGATGGATGCCGCCTGTTACCAGCACGGGAATCAGGCACAGTCCCGCCCCCTGGAGCAGATACGGGACGGAGAAATACCAGCACGCCGCGCTCCACACCCACCAGAATCCGGCGCAGGCAAAGCCGACGAGGGGAAAGGCGCACATGGCATAGCGCATATTTTTTTCGTTCCACACCGGCTGGGGTACCGGCAGGGCGGAGAACATGGCAAACGCCACCTCAATTGTCTCCAGCACAATCATACGGCCCGCCTCCTGTCCTTATAGCAGCAGGGCAGTCCGCACACCACCTCGTACACCCGGTCCGCCCGGTCCGCAAGGGCGCGGTTCACCCCCGCCAGCAGGCGGCGGTACGCCTCCGTCTCCTCCCCGTAGCCGCCTCCGCTGGCACAGACCTCGTTGCTCACCGCCACCAGGTCCCTGCACTGGGACAGCAGCGCCTCAACGCCCTGGACAATGGCCCCATACGCCTGGTCCCCGCCGGGGCCATACAGCTCGTTGGCAGCCAGGTTGCCCAGGCACTCCAGCAGGACGTCCCCCCGCTCCGGCAGGACAAGGCCGGACAGACCGGTATACCGTTCGATGGTCACAAACTGTTTCTCCGCCCGCATCCGCCGGTGTTTGGCAATCCGGGCGCGGCACTCTCCGTCAAAGGGCTGCATGGTGGCGATGTAATACCGGGGCAGGTCCTGTAAAACCAGGGACTCCGCATACTCGCTCTTTCCGCTGGCGGCTCCGCCTACAACCAGAGTAAACATGGTCAGCTCTCCCCGCCCTGGGGGGTATAAGCCTCGATGCCGGCGCCGTCGAAGGTGGTCCCGTCGCGGTAGAGGGACAGGGCCATATCCAGCATGGGCATCGCCGCCACCGCGCCGGTCCCCTCGCCCAGACGCATCTCCGCCGTAATCAGAGGCTTTTTCCCCAGCTTATCCAAAATCAGCCGTCCGGCGGGTTCGGCGGACACATGGCTGGCAAGCGCGGCCTTCGCCGCATCGGGACACATCCGCACCGCGCACAGCGCGGCCACCGCGCTGATCAGGCCGTCTATCAGCACCGGCACCCGGTAGACCGCGCCGCCCAAAAAGATCCCGCACATACCCGCGATGTCAAAGCCCCCCACTTTGGACAGCACGTCCAGGGGGTCCGCCGGGTTGGGGCGGTTTTTTTCGATGGCCGTCTCAATGGCCCAGACCTTCCGGCGCAGTCCGGTGTCCGAGAGGCCCGCGCCCCGGCCCGTCATATCCCGCACGGGCCGGTTCAGCAGCACGCTGGCCACTGCGCTGGAGGTGGTGGTATTGCCGATGCCCATTTCCCCGGTCGCCAGCAGCCGGACGCCCTGCTTTTTCTGTTCCCGGACCAGGTTGATGCCAATGAGGACCCCCCGCTCCGCCTGTTCCCGCGTCATGGCGGGGCCTGCGGTGATATCGCCGGTGCCGTTGCCCAGCCGCCGGTCCAGAACGTTGGGCGTGGGGGGGAAGTCGATGATGCCCATATCCACAGGGACCACCCGGCATCCGGCCACCGCCGCCATTTTGCAGACGGAGGAGCAGTTGTTCCCGGCATTGCGGGTGACGGCGGCGGTTACAGTGTGGCCGGTCTGGGTGACGCCCTGGCGCACAACGCCGTTATCCGCGCAGAGCAGCAGCACGGACCTGGGGGTCACGGAAACCTCCGCGCTGCAGGTGAGGGCGGCAATATCCTCCAGGGCCGTCTCCAGCAGGCCCAGACTGCCCAGCGGTTTGGCGATGCTGGCCCATTGTTGATGGGCAGCGTTTCGGGCGGCTTTCTCCGCCGGGTCCGGGGCGATGGCCTGTAACGCCGCTGCAAGGGTTTGAAAGTCCATGATGTTTGCTCTCCATTCCTATGAATTTACTGAAAAATATTTCCGTCCGTATCCAAAGCCTCCAGCCGCTGCACCCGGACAAAGTCCGGCGCGAACTGGGGCAGATACCGCTCCACCGCCCCGGCCAGCAGAGCCGGATTCAACCCCGGATTCTGGGCGGCAGTATCCGCCAGCAGGCGCAGGCAGCCTGCCTCCTCTGCAATGGGCTGCAGCCGGAGCAGCATAGGCCGGATGTCCACATCCGCCAGGGCCTTCCGCTTCGTGCGCTTCTGGATGACCAGGCTCTCCCCGTTGAGCAGCTCCGCAACGGCTTTGGCCGCACCCTCCGGCACGCCGCCGTCGTACAGCAGCTCCACCTGGCACGACAGCGCAGCCAGGTCCCGCACCGGCTTGACCGGCACACAGCATTTTACCGCCCGGATGCCATCGGGCATAAAGTCGTTCAGCTTCTCCGGCAGGCTCCTCCAGTCCGCGCCCCCGTCCGCCTCAAAGTCCAGTATCTCGCACCGGCTGGACTGTCCCACCGGCAGGGGCAGGGCAAAGGAGATGATGGGGTGGGGGTGGAACCCTTGGGAGTGCTTGAGGACCAGCCCCTGGCGGAGAAACACCCGCTGAAATGTGCGCAGCAGGTCCAGATGGGAGATATACACCGCCCGGCCCTCTTTGCGGAAAAACAGACGCAGTTTAGCCATGATAGCACTCCCCTCCCTCCACAGCATTGGCCCCGCAGCCGCCGCATTGGGTCCGGCAGTCGGGGGTTGTGACGGACTGATGGGCCAGTTCCCGCTGCCGCCACAGGAAATCGTCGGATACATGGCAGGAGATCATGCTCCAGGGCAGGACCTCGTCGCGGGACCGCTCCCGGCAGGCGTAGAAGGCCGGGTCCAGACCGCATTCGGCAAAAGCGTCCAGCCAGCGGCGCAGGTCGAAGAAGTCGGACCAGGCGTCCAGCTTTGCCCCCTTGCGGTAGGCCGCCTCCAGCGCCCGGCCCAGCCGCCGGTCGCCGCGGGCCAGTACCGCCTCCAGAAAACTGGCGTCGCCGTCGTGCCAGTTGTAGGTAACGGCCTTTGCCGTGATCGCCTGACGCAGCAGCTTCACCCGCCGCTCGTATTCCTCCATTGTGATCTGGGGCTCCCACTGGAAAGCGGTGAAGGGCTTCGGCACGAACCAGGACGTGGACACCGTCACCCGCAGGCCGCGGTTCTTATTGGACGCATATTCCCGCCAGGTGTGGACCGCCCGGTTGGCCATCTCCGCAATGCCCAGCACATCCTCGTCTGTCTCCGTGGGCAGGCCCAGCATGAAATAGAGCTTGACTGCGCTCCAGCCGCCGGAAAAGGCGGTCTTCAAGCTCTCGGTGAGGTCCTCCTCGGTGACGTTTTTATTGATGGCGTCCCGCAGCCGCTGGGTACCGGCCTCCGGGGCAAAGGTCAGCCCCGCCTTCCGGCCCCGCTGGAGGCGCTGCATCAGCTCCATAGAGAAGTTGTCCGCCCGCAGGGAGGGCAGGCTCAGGTTGACGTGCCGCTGTCCGCAGAAGTCCTGGAGACCGTCGCACAGCTCCACCAGCTGGGGGTAATCGCTGGTGGACAGGGAGCTGAGGGTCATCTCCTGGTAGCCGGAATCCTGCAGGGCCTCCTGGCCGTACTGCACAAGCTGGTCCTTACTGCGGCAGCGGACAGGGCGGTAGACGTATCCGGCCTGGCAGAACCGGCAGCCCCGGATGCAGCCCCGGAAAACCTCCAGAGTGACCCGGTCGTGGACAATCTCTGTGGAGGGAACGATGGTTTTGGCGGGGAAATAGGACTTGTCCATGTTGTGGACAACGCGCTTGACAACTTTTTCCGGCGCGCCGTCCCGGGGGGTGATGGACTGGATCACGCCGCTGTCACAATAACGCACAGTATACAAAGAAGGGACATAAACCCCCTGGATTTGCGCGGCGGCGCGGAGAAATGCCTGCTTGTCCCACTGCTCCGCCTTTGCTTTGCGGTACAGCTCGATGACCGCAGGGACCAGCTCCTCCCCCTCGCCGATGAGGGCCATGTCGATAAAATCCGCCACCGGCTCCGCGTTATACATGGCTGTGCCGCCTGCGACTACCAGCGGGGCCAGGGACGTACGCTGCTCGCTGCGCAGGGGCAGGCCGCTTAAATCCAGCATGTTCAGCATGGCGGTGTAGGCCATTTCGTAGCCCACGGAGAAGCCGATGATATCGAAATCCCCCACCGGGTCGCCGGACTCCAGGGCGTAGAGGGGGATCGCCGCTTTCCGCATTTCCTCCTCCATATCCGGCCAGGGTGCGAAAGCCCGCTCGCACCAGACGCCGGGCATATTGTTCATGACGCCGTACAGGATGCGGAAGCCCAGGTTGGACATACCGATCTCGTAGGTGTCCGGGAAGCAGAAGGCGAAGCGGACGTCTACCGACGCCTTGTCCTTCATCACTGCGTTGTACTCTCCGCCCACGTACCGCGCAGGCTTTTGCACGCGGGGAAGGATGCGCTCTAGTTTGTTATACACGGTGTATCTCCTTTGGTTGATTGTACGGTCTGGATAATGCGGCGGCGCCAGCTCCCCTTGAAGGGGGAGCCGGGTTGGAGTGCGGTGCAGCATACGGAAGCAGTATTCCAGCTCAGTTCCCCTCATACAGAATGGATAATATCTTGGAGTATATCTCCTCCGCGTTGGCCCGGAACCGCTTCTGCACCTCCAGCGCCATGTCCCGGCGGGTGATAAGCAGCTGCAGATTCATCAGATCGTCCAGCTCGTCGCTCATGGACAATGTCACGGTAAATCCGCCCTCCTGCCGCTCCTCCACCTTCGCCCCCACCAGAGCCTTGCGTTTCAGCTGCTCGTTACAGCCCACCAGGTTTTTCTCCACCTGCGCCCGCACGGTGTAGGGCAGGCTGCTCTCCGTGGCTGCGCTGTTGCGCAGGCCCTTTTCGGTGATGGCATACAGACCCTGTTCATCCCGGCCGAGATGGCCGGTGCGCACAAGGTCCGCCAGACACTCGGAGAAGTTGAAGTAATCCACCCCGCCGTCGCACATGCTCAGCTCCTGTAGGACCTCAAAGGGTACCGGACCCGCTACGCGGGCCGCGATATACAGGATGAGAAACTTGATCTCCAGCCTGCCGCTGATAAAGCCGAATTCCGACATGCCGCACCTCCCGCAGATTTTCACTGCTTTCTATTATATCTGCTTTCCGCAAATTTGTACAGTCTGGATTTTCACACTTTGGCGCAGAGGGCATACACTGGGATTGAAGACGGAAGTCTTCCCGCGGGCCGAACCCCGCAGTCAATGCGCTCCGCCCGCGGCGGCGGAGTATTGACGAACAAACAGGCATTGCCTTCTCATATGGTTACTGAATTTTAGGAGGTCCATTTATGGCTGAACGTATTGCACCCGGCCCGGTGTCCAACATCAAGGACTGCGAGGCCGTTTGTATCCATACCAAGAAAATCTACGACAGTTGCCGGGATAAAGATTGCATTGAGGATCTGCGGTTCTATCCCACTGCCTGCGGGCAGGATGTGCTCAACCGCGCCCAGACGGTGAAGGGCGGCAAAGCGGAACTGCTCTATACGTACATCAATGTAGAACCCGTCGTTTTCAACCGGGGCTTTTACACCATCGATATGCGCTTTTTCTACCGCGTGACCCTGAATGCCTACTGTGCCAATCCCCGGCCCATCGAGGTGGAGGGACTGTGCGTATTTGACAAGCGCGTGATTCTCTTCGGCAGCGAGGGCAGCGCGAAAATCTTCTCCTCCAAGGTCCGTATCGACGGTCTGGACCGCCAGCTGCTGGAGCAGAGCAATATGCCCATTGCAGTGGTGGAGGCGGTAGACCCCATCGTACTGGACGCAAAGCTGGTAGAGTGCTGCGAGAACCGGTGCTGTGACTGCGACATCTGCGAGATTCCGCCCTGCATCTGCCAGTGCTTCGGCTGCGACCTGACCATGGGCGACGATTACCGCCGGGCCTTTGTGACCCTGGGTCAGTTTTCCATCATCCGTCTGGAGCGGGACAGCCAGCTGCTGATGCCGGTGTTCGACTACTGTATGCCGGATAAGGACTGCAACAGCGGCGCGGGCTGCGGATGCGGCTGCTGCTGCGGCTGCGAAGACCCCTGCGATTTGTTCCAGAACATTAAATTCCCGGTCAACCAGTTTTTCCCGCCCAACAGCCTGAGCAATCCCCGCGACTATGAATGCACCAAGCAGTACTGCAACAATTGCAGAAACTGAAACCTATAGTAAGAGCGCCGGTCTGGGAAGGACCGGCGCTCTGCCGTTGGCGGGACTGTTAAAACATGTCTCCGAAAATATCGTCCAGACGGATAATGAGGTCATCGTATATGATTTCTCCCCCCCAATGTTTGCCGCACCGGGGGGCGGGTTCATTGTAATTACTCAAACGAGAGTATACAATATATAGCCTTTCATAAAATCACAGTAGAAATTTGACCAAATTAATGTTGAAAACTTTGTGGGAAATTGTGAATTTACATTTCTCTGAAAATTTTCTATAATGAAAATACATCTTTTTATAATTCTTGTTTATACTCTATAAATGGGATGATGCTAAAAATAGTATTCTTCAATAAACTATTATGGAAGGGGGTTGTGACAAAATGGCGACAAAAAGCATTTTGAAAACAATCCATATCAAATCGCCTAAAAGCGCATCAAGGTTAGTATCGGCATTAGAGAACGCTTCGGGCAAATCATCTAAGGCGGTGGAGATGACTCGTACCGCCTCGGATGCAAGTCAAAAAGAAATTTTCAAAATGTTTGGAAAAGAAAAATGACCGGATACAAGCTCATAAATTTGAAATTAATGCTTGATACAGTGGGAGAGGACTCTGTGAAAACGGTTCTCTCCTCTTTTTCCTGTCCACTAAATCCAGATGTAGAGAATTTTTTGCGTTTTAAGGCAATCGAATTTGCAAGGCAGGGTTTCTCTCAAACTCACTTGGTAATGGCATCTTACCAAAAAGAACCAGTATTAGTAGGGTATTTTACGCTTGCAAACAAATATATCACAGTGTCAAATAAAAATTTGAGTACTTCGCAGAAAAAGCGGCTGGCAAAATTTTCAATTTATGATAACCAGATACGCTCTTACTATCTATCTGCCCCATTAATTGCCCAGCTTGGCAAAAATTATTCTAAAAACTATAATAAATTAATTACTGGGGACGAATTGCTCTGTCTTGCCTGCCGAAAGGTATCTACAATTCAAATGGATTTGGGTGGGAAATTTGTTTATTTGGAGTGCGAAGATAAGCCTTTTTTGATAGAATTCTATAGCAAGAGAATATTTGTCAAGGGGGATTTCACCATAAAGATGAAATCCCCCGACAATTTTAAAACTTAGAGTTGTTCAATTAAGCGGTACATTTTTTCAACATAGAGATCTGGGTGATTTATACTGATGTCGCCATGATAGAAACCGGGGAATACTTCCAAAGATGAATTTCGAATTGTCTGATGGATTATTTCAGCAGACTTTTTCATAATATCTTGTTCCTTGGAGCCGACCAAAATCAGTGCTTTTGTACAACAGTTTGCAAGACTGTGCTTCATCTGATAGTTGGCATTTGCCATAAGAAATGAAATCATGTCCGCTTTTGAAATCGCAGAGCTATCTCTATAGTACTCATCAAAAAAGGTAGGCTGAATGTGTAATGCTGCAAATTGCATCTTTGCGAACCAACGCTTTTTTATGAGAGGGTAACAAAATGAAAATGTTAGCTTTATTAATTGTGCGGTTGCTCTCATCGGCAAAATCAAGCTACTTTCTATCATAGCATATTGGCAAATGTCTTTTCGTTGTGATAAAACTTCTACGAGTATCTGCCCACCAAGGGATAGTCCGCCGATCAGAAAGACCTTTCCGCCCAAATGCTCATCAATGTATCCGATGATATGCTGTGCAGCATCTTCGATTGTTGTAAAACCACAGTCGCTGCCATTGTGTCCGTCCAATATTGGAAGCAAAATGTGAAATTTTTCTTTGAGGAGCATGGCTTCTTCTTTATAATTCCATGGAGCTAATCCGCCGCCATGTAAAAAGAGGATGGTCTTATCATGGTTGATACCATATTCTAAAAATTGCATTTGTGCTCCTCCATAATTCCCGATTTGTCGAATAGGCATAGACTAAGTATACTATCATTACATACGACTTTCAGCTATCATTTTTAGGTGTTGATAGTAGTAGCAAGCCTGCAAATCAGTACAGACCGGGGGCAATCCTGGAAAAATTATATAACGGCGATTGGAGCCGCTGCACGATTCAAAGGTGGCGAGGCGGTGTCTGACTACATATGCGTGTTAGCCGCCCGGCTAGGCCCCGGACGGCTAACATAAGTTGGTCTGATGGTTTGAGCTGACTGCCATACAGCAGCGCCTTTCTGCTTTTTATTTTACGCACCAGCCCTCGTTTTGTCAAGATGGCGGAACGGGGGTTTTTGCCGTGCAGAACCGTACGGCGCAATACCACTAACAGGTTATCTCTGTACTGATAGGCTTTATCATAGCTTTCAAAACATGGCAGATGTTCGATGTCTTTTGATGTAAACTTAGGATAAGACTCTATTTTTCGGACGACATCCTCTCTGGAAGCAGTAGGAACGCCAGTATAAAGAAAACATTGTTTGCTTTCAGTAAATATTTTTCAATATCCTGTTGACTTTTTTCTTCTCTTTGCATATAATAGGTATGCAGGTAGAAATACGCTGTATACTTGTGTATCCGAATTAACGTTTAAGCGTACTATAAGTACGCCGGACACAGGGGGGCCGCCGCAAGGCGGCTCTTTATATATCTGGAGTGAATTTTATGGACATTTACGTTTATTCAGATGAATCCGGCGTCTTTGACTATAAACACAATGATATTTTTGTCTTTGGTGGAATTCTGTTTTACTCTAAGGAACAAAGAGATGTATGTGCAAGAAAGTATATACACGTGGAAAGAATAATCCGAAAAAACGGAAATTACCAGTGCGGTCAAGAATTGAAAGCAACTGCAGTTACCTTGTCTGATAAAGGAAAATTATTCCGCTCTGTGGCGCAATATCAGCGATTTGGAATTGTTATCAGTCAAAATCTGCTGCTTAAAAGCATTTTTAATACGAAAAAGGACAAGCAGAGGTATTTGGACTTTGCCTATAAGATTGGATTGAAACGTCTTTTTGAACATCTTATGCGAGATGGTATTCTTTCGGCTGATGATGTGAACAATATCTACATATCTGTTGATGAACATACCACAGCAACAAACGGGATATATGAACTTAGGGAAGCAATCGAGCGAGAATTCAAATGCGGGACACACAACTGGAACTACAGCACATATTTTCCGCCTATATTCACGAGCCTGCAAAATGTTACCGTATCCTTTTGCAATTCCGCCAAAAAGCCACTCATCCGGTCAGCAGATATTATTGCAAACAGGCTTTATTATGTTGCATGTAACAAACCGGATGACCTACACAAGCAGGGAATTTTTGTGGTGGAGCTTCCGGAATCATAAATGGGATGATACTGTTTGGAAAAATTTACAAGCAATGTCGGAAAGTAGCTGCGGAGCTTGATAGAGGCCGTCTCCTGATGGAGGCGGCTTTTTTTTGCGTCCATTTTCGGTCCCCAAAAGGCCAAAACTTAGCCATCTGCCGCCCGCTCTTTCTGGGAAGATAGACTTCAATGGATTTTTCCCGTGGGCTGACGATCCAGTACTCAGGGACGCCGCTGGACGCATAGACGTTTTTTTGTGCCGCTTATCGTTTTTGGCCGTGCTGGGGTGCAGCGGGGGCCATCGCCACCACCCCGCCCCTGATCAGCTCCTCCTGCCATTCTTCCTGATATGCCAAATTACTGCTCAATGCAAAGGCCTCCTTCTGCCGCTGCTTTATGCCAAATTTTCCGGGAAACTCACCTGCACGCACAGCTTCCCGCTGTGATAGCTGGCCGAAGCCGCGCCGCCCATCCGCTCCGCCAGCGCGCGGGCAATTGCTAACCCCAGTCCAGTGGATTCCTGAGCCGTCTCCACAGAGAAAAAGCGGTCAAAGAGCCTGCCTACCTGCACCTCATCCAGACTGGCGGCGGTATTTTCAAAGAGCAGTGTGCCGTCCTCCTGCAAGGCAAGGCGCAGGTCGCCGCCGCTGTACTTGATGGCATTGCTGAGGATATTGCTGAAAATCCGTCCAAGGGCCCGCCGGTCCAGACGCCGTACAACCCGCCGGTCCGGCATTTCAATCACTGGCACAATGCCCCGTCCGGTGAGGGCGGCGTAAAAGGCGGCCACAGCCTCCTCCAGCGCGCCGTTGAGGCACACCTCCTCTATATGCAGCTCGTCCGCCGTGGAAAGGACCACGGAGTAGCGGAACAGCTCCTCTGTCAGCTGCCGGAGGGCCTGCACCCGCTCCCCTATGAAGGACAGATACCGCGCCGCCTGTTCCGGCAGGGCCTCCCGGTCCAGCAGCTGCAAATAACCGCAGATGGCGGTCAGGGGGGTGCGCAGGTCGTGGGAGATGTTGGCGACGGCCTCCTTCAGCTCCTGGTCGCCGGACTGGTACTTCTGCCGCTGGCGGCGGAGCTGGCGGAGGCGGGTATCCAGCTGCGCCGCCAGACATCGGACATGCCGGTCACGGGTGGAGAGGAACAGAAGGTTGTTGGTATCTCCCTCCAGACGCTCCCCCAGCTGGGAGGCAATCTCGTCCAACCCCCGTCTAATGGAGCGGATTTTCATCCACTGGACCAGGATGACCAAAAGGAACAGCCAGGAGAGCATGGGCGTCACCTCTGTTTCTGCGCCAATTGTTCTTCACAGAACGTCACGGCTGTCTCCCAGATAATAGAACGGCTCATAGTTCCATAATCATAGAAACGCCTCCTGCTGAGAACATTGTACTATGTTTTTCCGCAGAAATCAATTCAAATCTTTCCGGCAAAACACTGCCAGCCCCACCCCGCTGCTGCCCGCAATAACGGCCAGGCTCAGCAGCGGAAGCCGCCACAGCTTCTCCACCTCCTGCACAGACAGCCGCAGGCATTGCCCGGTGGGAAATAAATCCAGCAAAAATTCATACCCCGCCCGTGCCGGAGGCCGGATATATGCAGGATTGGGAATCCTTTCTTCGATATATCTCCCGGTAATATCATAAATGGCAGTAAATTCCGGCGCATCCAGCCGCTCCAGGGTAATACCCAGAAAGACCGTGACCACAACCGCCGCCGTCAGGGTCAGAATTGCGGTATTGGCCTTATTTCCCATCAGCATTGCGGCCATGTTCAAAACCGACCCATAGGCGCACAACGCCAGCAGCCCCGCTCCCAGCAGTGCGAGGACCTGGGGAATCGGAATCCGGAAACCTTTCAATACCGGCATGCCAGCGGCAAAGGTCAGAACAATGTAAACCATTGCCAGCAGCAGGGCCGCACCCATACAGGTGAGCAGATTGGCGAAATAAATCTCCGTTCGGGTCCGGCCTGCAATCAGCTTGTTGCGCAGGGCGCCGTCGCTGAACTCCGCGCCCAGAAACACACTGACCAGCGGGGCGGTCATAAAGGCCGGCGTAGGGATGACCCGCGCCGTGGCGAAGGCAAACAGGAGCAGGTCCTCCATACCGGCTTCAAAGGGCTGTCCGCTGAGAAACGCCCTCCAGCACGTACCCACAACAAAGAGGGCATAGAGCAGCATTGCGGCCACTGCCACGTAAAAGGCCCTGCTTTTCCTGAGCCGCGCAAAATTGGCGGACAATAGATTATACATCCCAACGACCTCCCCTATTTGATGTCCTTCCGCCGGAAGTACGCCTGCCCGCCTCCGGCTGTGCAGAGCGCGATCAGAACAGAATACAGGGACATCCTTCCAGTCCGGCCCGTCATGATCATATATTGGGTCGCCTGACCGGTGGGCAGGAAATCCATTGCAAACTGATAGACTGCCCGCTCGCTGTCCGAGAGATACTTCGGGTTTGGCTCTATGTGGGAAACCATCTCCCCGTCTACCATCTCAAAAACCGCACGCTCCGACGGTGCGTCCAGCCTGGCGGCAACGTAGGTGGAGGCAATCATCATGCCGAAAAAGAGCAGGATGCAGAGGATGCAGCCGGTGGACTTCTGACTGACGCTCATGCCGACGAAGGTATAGAGGGAGCAGAAGGCCGCCGCCGTAGCCAGCGTACCCAGCAGAGTGTTCAAAATGACCCGCACGCTGAGGGCCGGGCTGCCCAACACCGGCAGTCCCACTGCCAGAATGGCCAGCAGATAGACGGCGATGAACAGGAGGCAGGCAATGGAGACCGTCAGCAGGTTTGCCAGATAAATATGCATCCGGCTGTGGCCTACGGCGATTTTGTTGCGTACGGCCCCGTCGCTGTATTCCGTCCCCAGGAATACGGCGGTAAACACCGCTATCGTCAGGCCCTCGACCATGATAACGGTAAAGAGAGCCTCGTCCAGCGTGGTCCGATAGCCGAACTTTCTGTCTTGATAGATGGTATAAATCCGGAATAGAGCGAAGGCCGCGTGGAACAGCAGCGTCCCCCAGAACAGAAATGTTTTTCTCATCCGCAACAGATTTGCCGCCAGCAGCCTACGCATGTCCGCCACCTCCCACCAGGTTGACAAAATAGCTCTCCAGACTCTCGTCCCGCTCCTGCATGGACAGCGCCTCGCAGTTTTCCTTTGCCAACGCCAGGGTGAGCTGGGAGACATTGAGCTGCGCAAATATGTCCGCCTCCTTTTCCGAGCGGATTTTGTAATCCACCCCCATGCCGTCCAGCACCCGTGCCAGTGCGCCGGTGTCGCTGACCTCCACATGGACGCATTTCCGGCAGGCCGCCTCCAGCTCCTGGGCGCTCAGCTCCTTCACCATGCGTCCGCTGTCGATGAAGCCGTAGTGGGTGGCCAGCCTCGCCAGCTCGTCCAGGATATGGCTGGAGATGATGACGGTAATCTGCCGCTCCCGGTTCAGCTTCAGAATCAGCTCCCGGACTTCAATGATCCCCTGGGGGTCCAGTCCGTTGACCGGCTCGTCCAAAACCAGCAGGTCGGGGTCCCCGGCCAGAGCCACCGCAATGCCCAGCCTCTGTTTCATCCCCAGAGAGAAGTGGCGGGCTTTTTTCTTTCCCGTGTCCTCCAGGCCCACCAGCTTCAGCAGGTCCGGTATGCCGTCGAAGGAGGGACGGCCCAGGATGAGATACTGTTCCTTCAGGTTGTCCTCGGCGGTCAGGTCCAGGTAGATGGACGGCGTCTCCACCACCGCGCCCATACGCCGCCGGACTTTCGACAGCCCCCGGCGGTCCGTATGGGACACGCCGTAGAGGGTGTACAGACCGGACGTAGGCGTCTGCAGACCGCAGACCAGCCGGATGAGGGTGGTTTTGCCCGCGCCGTTTCTGCCTACCAGCCCGTAGACCGCGCCTTTGGGCACATGCATGGACAGACCGTCCAGAGCCGTGAAGCGGCTGTAGCGTTTGCTTAATTTTTCTGTTGTCAGGACATACTCCATAGAGCCGTTACCTCCATTTTGCTGTGATGGGGGTATGATAGCAGAGAGGCGTAAAGAAAGCGGTAAAGAAAAAGGTAAAGAAACCGTATAGATTTATTCCCCCGCCAGCTTAAACCCGATTCCCCATACGGACTCGATGTACTCCCGTCCGCCCGCGTCCCGCAGCTTCCGGCGCAGATTGCTCACGTGCATTTTCAGCGACGACTCCGTACAGTCCGGCGTATCGGCGCTGATGCGGTCCAGCAGAACGGACTTGGCGATAACCTGGTCCGGATTCTGCAGCAGCAGCTTCAAAATAGCGTATTCCGTACGGGTGAGCCGGACCTCCCGGCCCTCTGCCGACACCTCGCGGGATGCCGGGTCCAGCCGCAGTCCGGACCGGGACAGCGTTTCGCTCACCGGCTGGGCCGTCCGCCGGAGGTTCACCGCAATCCGGGCCAGCAGCTCCCGGATATCGAAGGGTTTGGTCACGTAGTCCGCCGCGCCGCCCAGCAGCAGGCCGACCTTGCCGTCGATATCCGCCTTTGCGCTGACGATGATGACCGGCAGGTCCCTGATTTCCGGCAGCAGCTCCTCGCCGGACAGCCCCGGCAGCATCAGGTCCAGCAGCGCCAGGTCCGGGCGGTCCGCACCCAGGGCCAGCCGTCCCTCGGTGCCGGAGTAAGCGCGGGAGACCCGGTAGCCCTCACGGGTCAGGACCTCCTCCAGCATGTCCCCAATAGGGACGTCATCGTCGATGACCAGAATATGTTTCATAATTCGTTTTCTCCGTTTCAGCAGGGTTCCTCTGCATTATAGCCCGGAATCCTCCCGGAGACAAGGTTGATTTTATGCGGAAAGCATAGTATAATGCGGATTAAGAAATTTGATACGAGAGAGGAGGACTGTATAATGAACAGCAATCCGGCCTATCAAGAGGAATTCTGGGAAGAATTGATCAATGGCCGCGCGGTGGCGATGTCGCCCGCCGCTACCAAGTATCATAAAGCCAGGAGGTTTCCATGGAAGTAACAAACAACAAAGAGGGCAAGCCCCTGGAATACTATCTGGCCCGCTATCAGGCCGGCGACCCGGCGGAGATGGCGGCCCGCTGCGGACTGCCCTGGGACGGCAGCGTCTTTACCATCCGTCTTTTAGGACGGCAGTATACCATTTCCCATCCGGACCTGACCATCACGGGCGAGACGCCGGTGAGCAATCCCGAACGGATTCTCTTCCTCCGCTACCTGCTGGACGGACAGGCCGCGGCAGCGGCAGGAAAATTCCTGGCCTATCAGGAATTCCCGTGGGGGGAGGTGTACCTCCAGCAGTTTACGGGCCGGTGCATCAAGCGATACGCTTTCAGCTACGGCGGCAGGCCGGAGGCGTTGGAGAAAATTATGGAAAAAATGCCCGCCCAGCGCATCCCCCGCAGCGACCAGGGCTGGCAGGTGGAGCTGATGCCGGGGCTGGAGATCCAGTTCCTGCTGTGGCTGGGGGATGAGGAGTTCCCGCCCAACGCGCAGATTCTGTTTTCGGATAATTTCCAGTACGCATTTACGGCGGAAGATTTGGCTAACATTGGCGATATTGTCATGAACCGGATGAAAATGGCGGGGACAGCGCGGTGAGGCATCCCAAAAGCGGTCGGGGACACTCCCGACCGCTTCCCGTTTTTTAAGCCCCAACCGGCTCCTTTATCTCCAGCGACTGGATTACATCCTCCAGCTGCCGTGCGGAGGCATACAGGGCTTCCCCCTCCTCGCGGCTGAGGCTGATCTCCAGAATCTCCTCCAGACCGCTGCGCCCCACAATGGACGGAATGCTCAACGCCAGATTTTTCAGTCCGTATTGGCCGTCCAGTACCACGGACACCGGCAGCACAGCGTGCTCGTTTTTGACAATGCACTCGGCAATCCGGCCCACCGCCATGGCGATGCCGTAGTAAGTGGCTCCCTTGCGCTTGATGATCTCATAGGCGCTGTCCCGCACCTGCCGGTACAGCCGCTGGAAGTCCTCCGCATCCAGACACCGTCCCCGGACGCGGGCAAAGTCCTCCAGGCTCAGGCCGGACACGCTGGCCTCGCTCCAGACCGCCAGCTCGCTGTCCCCGTGCTCGCCGGCAATGAACGCATGGACGTTCCGGCTGTCCACCCCCAGCTCCTCGCCCATCAGCTGCTTGAGCCGTCCGGTATCCAGCACCGTGCCGGAGCCGATGACCCGCTCCTTGGGATAGCCGGAAATCTTCCACGCCGCGTACGTCAGCACGTCCACCGGGTTGGACACAATCAGCAGAATGCCGCCGAATTCCCTGGCTGTGATCTCCCGGATGATGCCCTCCATGATCTTGATGTTCTTGCTGATCAAATCCAGCCGGGTTTCGCCGGGCTTCTGGTTGGCTCCGGCGGTGATGACCACCAGGCCGCAGTCGGTGATGTCGTCGTAGGTCCCCGCCGTGATCTCCATTGCCCGGCCATAGGGCAGACCGTCGCTGAGGTCTATGGCCTCGCCCTCCGCTTTTTCGTGGTTCATATCCAGCAGTACCATCTTGGAAAACAGTCCCTGCTGGAGAAAGCGGAAAGCGATGGACGCCCCCACAAATCCGCAGCCGATGACCCCTACTTTTCTCGGATCAGTATTCATCTGCAACTCTCCTTTCCCATTTCGTGCGTTCTTAGTAGTTCCGCTTTTGAGAAAAGTTATTCTGTACTTTGCCGGATGGATAAATTTGCAGGAACTATTTGCTATGGCTCCATTGGCGGTCTTGCAGGAGACGGCTATGTCCAGGAACAGGACGTTATGCGGCGTACGCCCTCTGTCTGCCAAAGGACAAGGGGGGCAAAAGAGCATAGCGGCAGAGGACCGGGAAGCGCTTCCCGGTCCTCTGCCTGACGCTTTGTTTTACCCTATACCCGTCTCAACCGATCTCGTACCAGCGGATTTCGTTGGCCTCCAGGTCCAGGGGGAAGCTGGAGCCATCGCCCCGGTACACGGTAGTGGACTGCGGCTCGTAGGTATTATTCACAACGCAGAACTTACCGTTTTTCACATACGCATGGACATCCACATTAAAGTTAGAAGACAGCCACAGATTCAGCTGCTCCTCGCTGTGGACGCTCCAGAGCACAGCCCGGTGGAGCAGGCGGCTGTTGGCGAAGGAGTAGGGCAGGCCGGAGAGATATACCGCCCGTCCGTTGCCGAACTCGTTCACCGCCAGCTGAACCGACCGGTCCCGCTGGATCAGGACCTGTGCGCCGGGCAGGGCGTAGATTGCCTTTTGCCCCTCCCCGAAGTCCACAGGAGCGGTACAACCGCCCAGGATAAAGTGTTCCGGGTGTTCCTCCCAGTTGTACTTGTCGTAATTCAGGGTCAGGCCGGTCTCCTTCTCCACGCCCAGCACGCTGGACAGCTGTAGATACCGTCCCTGGTACTGGTGTCCGGAGGGCTCGCCCACGCCGATGAAGCCGCCGCCATTCCAGACAAACCGCTTCACGGCGGCAGAAATCTCCGGGTCCTCCCAAACCGCGCCGCCGGTGTGCGCCGTGCCGCCGCCGCCGGCATTGATGAGCACGTCCACATCCTCCAGGACGGCGGGGTTGGCTTTGATATCGTCAAAGCTGATAAAGCGCACGTCGTAGGGCGCGCCGGACAGGGCTTCGATTACCCCGGCATAGGAGTAATTCTCCTTCTGGTACAGGGCGTGATGGACCATGTGGCATCCCCAGGACCGGGCCTTGCCCCAGCTGTTGAGGACCGCCACAGTCTTGACACAGTAGGGCGTGGTTCCCTTGATGTTCCCGTACAGCTCCCGGAACTCATTGCACACCTGCTCCACGTAGTCCACAAACTCCGGGAACTGGCAGGCCAGCTTCAGGTATCCGCCGTAGCCGATGCGGTCGATGGGCTTGCGGAGGATCGCCCGGCGGGCAGTGACCCAATTCTCTTTGGCCTCCCGGACCGGATCGCCGCCCTCGTGGAAGGTATCGGGGAAGAAGTAGGGGAGGAACCGGCCCTCGGTGTAGGCCACGCCGGGGATATCGGAGATGAGGCGCAGGGTAGACCCGTTGCCCACGCTGCCCACCACCGCGTCCAGACCGATGGCCTTGAATTCCTCCAGATATGGCTCGGTGCCGATCCAGTGGTCTCCCAGGAACATCATAGCCTCCTTGCCCATCTCGTGGGTGATGTCCACCATCTCTTTAGCCAGCTTGGACACCTCGCGGCGCTGGAAAGCCATAAAATCCAGAAACTCCTTGGAGGGGACCCGGTACTGGTTGTTGTAGTAGCCCTGGTCGATGATGTATTCCGGGCGGAATTTGTAGCCAACCTCCCGTTCAAACTGCTCCAGGATATAGGGGGAGACGCTGGCGGAGTAGCCGAACCAGTCCACATATTTCTCCCGCTTCAGCTCGTCGAAGACCAGGGTGAACTGGTGGAAGAAGGTGGTGTAGCGGATGACGTTCACATAGGGGTGCTCCTGGATGAACCGGCGCAGCCGGTCCATTGTAAAGGCGCGGGTCTTGGGCTGGCGGACGTCAAAGGTGATCTGGTGCTCAAAATTTTTCCAGCCGTTGGTAACGGCGTTGTACATGTGGACCGGGTCCCAGATGAGGTAGGCGAGAAAGCTGACGGTGTAGTCGTGGAACGCCGCAGGGGAGGGGATCACCACGCGCCCCGCCGTCTGATCGTACGTCCAGGCGTCCGGCGGCAGGGGCCTGCCGGTACTGCGGTCCACCACCTCCCACCAGCGTTTGGGGTCGTCGCGGGCGTTGACCTCCAGCAGCTCGCCGCTGATGCCCTCCATCAGCGGGATGGACAGCGGTCCGCCGGAGGCGGTGCGGAAGCCGGTCATGATGTAGCACTGCTGCACCTCCTCCGGATGGGCCTTTGCCCAGGCGTTGTCTTTACGGGTGGTGTAGTAGGTGGAGTAGACCTTTGCATCCACGCCCCTCAGTTCTTCCGGGTAATCGGTGCCGTCGCAGTCCCGGATGGCGTCCGCGCCCCAGCGCCGGACCAGCTCCAGGGTTTCGGGGACCACGTCCACGTCTGTGGGGATTGTCACCCGGCCAAAATTATGTTTCTCCATAGTCTCTTCCCTTTCAGCGGCGTTTTCTGCCCCTCGGTTCCTCGAAGGGCTTGTTGTACAGCGCCAGCGTCCCAAGCAGCAGGGCGACGCCCAGAAGCATCAGTCCCAGACCGCCCAGCTGGCCGGTCTGCTTCCAGCCGCAGATCAGCAGGGCAAAGCCCCCGATAAAGGCTGCCAGCATCAGAACCGCCCGCAGGGCGGTGTGTTCTTTCCAAAAATTCATCGTACACCTCTCAGCCTTTCAGTCCGCCCACAGTCATACCCTGGGTCAGTTTTTTCTGTACGCAGATGTACAGGATCAGGGTTGGCAGCATCACCAGCACCAATCCGGCGTACAGAACCCCGAACTGGGCCGCAGACTGCTGGGCCTGCATCAGATTCAGAAGTCCTACCGGCAGCGTCTTCTGTCCGGTTGCGCTGCTCATAAGGGTCATGGAGATGATATACTCATTCCAGAAGGAGAGGAAGTTAAAGAGGATGATGGTGATAATGGACGGCTGGGCCATGGGGAAGATAATCCGCACCATAGTCGCGCCGTAGCCCGCGCCGTCGATATACGCCGCCTCCTCAAAATCGTGGGGCAGGGTGGCGAAGTAGCCGGAGAGGAGATAGATGGTAAAGGGCAGCGCGGTGGCGGCGTAGACCAGGGCCAGGACAAAGAGATTGTTGAGCAGCAGTCCGTTTCCCAGCGCTTTTTTCAGCCACACATCCCCGTCCTTGAGCATGAGGAAAATGGGGACCACAATATAGTTGACGTTGATGAACAGGCCCGCCATAAAGGCGGTGTTGAGGAATTTCCGTCCGGCGAACTGGAACCTGGACAGGCAGTAGGCCGCCGGGAGGGCCACCACCAGCAGCAGGACCAGGCTCAGGGCGGTGACGATGACGGAGTTAAGCATATAGCTGCCCATGCTGGCGGCGTTCCAGGCGTCCACGAAGTTCTGCCAGTAGAACCCGGCGGGCAGGGCCCAGGGGTTGCCGTAGAACTCGCTGTTCTGCTTGATGGAGGCCAGGAACACCCAGGCCACCGGCACGATAATCAGCACGGCCAGGGTAATCAGGACCACATAGATAAAAATCTTAAAGACCGGCTCAGCGGAGCCTTTTTTCTGTTGCATACCGTCGCCTCCTTACATTTCCAGCACGTCCCGGCGCGTCACCTGGTTCACCAGCGCAGAGAGCAGGAAGGAGAACAGGAAGATGACCACGCCGGCGGCCATTGAGTAGCCGTAAAGGCCCGCGTCCTTCTGGTTGTACATAAAGCTCAAGCCCACGTCGGCCATACCCTTGGCCACCATAGCCTTGACGAAGAGGAAGGCCATATTGATGGTGGAGATGATGAAGAAGGTAAGGGTAGTGCGGATGTTGGTCCAGATGAGGGGGAGGGTAATCTGGAAGAACTGGGCCAGCCGCCCCGCGCCGTCCAGGCTGGCGGATTCATAGAGGTCCACCGGCACGGCGGACATGGAGGCCATATACATAACCATGTAATAGCCAATGGCCTGCCAGACCATGGCGATAATGATAGAGATCATGACCATCTGCTGGTCTTTCCAGAGGATCATAACATCCCGGCCCGCGATGGCGGAGAGGACGGAGTTGAGCATACCGTTCTCCGGCTTGTAGATAGCGGAGAAGATACCGGCGATGACCACCACGGAGAGGATATTGGGGATGTAGAAGATAACGCGGAAGAAGCTCTGGCCCTTGATTTTCTCACGGGTAAGGATGCCGGCGAAGACGAGGGCAAAAAAGAAGGTGACGGCAGTGACCACCACAATCAGCAGGATGGTGTTCTGCATGGAGGCGATAAACTTGGCGTCCTGGAAGAGGACCTTGAAGTTATTCAGGCCCACGAAGGTTTCCGTAGGGGAGTAGGCTCCCCGCTCGAAGAGGGACATACGGAAGACGTTGAGGGTGGGCAGAACCATAAAGATAAAAAACAGGATCACGGCAGGAGCCACGCACAGGGCGATAAAGCGGCTGCGCTCCTTGCTGCGGCGCATAAAATCTCTCCCTTCTCTTGAAACACACGCAGGCGGCGGTGAGCAAACGCCCACCGCCGCCTGCCAAACGGACTATACGGCTTGTGACACAGCGGTTACTCCATGATGTTTGCCCGCATCTGGTCGCTGGCGGCCTTGAAGTCGCCGGACCACTGCTCAGCTGTGACGGAGCCGTTCACCAGGCCGTTGACGGGATCAAAGAAAGCCTCGCGGTTGGTACCCAGACCGGCCACGGCATTATAGGCGGCGAAGTTGCCCATAGCGGCGTCGGCGCCGTTGTCATAGATGGAGTAGAACATCTTGTTGTCGCCCTCCAGGCTGCCGGTCAGGCCGGGGACGGGCTGGATGGCGCCGCCCTTGGCAAAGATGCCGCAGGCCGCGTCGCTGTACAGGAAAGCCACGAACTGCTTGGCGGCGTCCATGTTGGGCGCGCCTGCGGGAATCCACGCCTGCTCCAGCCAGCAGTAGCTGGCGCCGTTACCGCCAGACTTGGCGGCAGGCAGGGCGGTCATGCCCCACTTGAAGCCGTCGGCCCGGGGCGCTTCGGCCATCTCGCCCACGATCCAGGTGCCGTTGGGCATGAACAGGGCCTTATTGTCCAGCACCAGCTGCTGGTTCTGGGTGAAGTCCTGGTCATTGGCCTGGGCGGGGGTGACGGGGTTGGTGTAGGAGGCCAGCTTGGACACGATATCAAAGCAAGCCTGACCCTCGGCGGTATCCCAGATGCCCTCTTCATAGCGCAGGGCCTTGTTGTAGAAGTCGGGTCCGCCCACGGAGTACATCAGGGCATAGAAGAAGGCGTCAAAATAGCCGGTGGTGGGGTATGTAAAGAGGTACATGTCGGGATTTTCCGCCTGAACCTTGTCGCCCAGCTCCCACATCTCGTCCCAGGTGGCGGGAACGGTCCAGCCCTTCTCCTCGAAGAGACCGGCGTTATAGAACAGGCCGCAGGGGGAGTAGAACATGGGTGCCAGGTAGGTTTTACCGTCGTTGTAGGGATTGGTGACAGAGGTATCGGTAAAGCCGCCGATGATCTTGTCGCCCACGGTATTGCTCTCGCCGGGGATGGTCATGGATAGCACGTCGGTGATCTCCGCGATGTTGCGGTCCTTGATGAACTGCTCGGTCAGGCCCTTTTCACGGCCTGTTGCCAAATGGATCACGTCGGGGAACTCGCCGCCCTGCATAGCGGGACCGATCACGTCCTCCAGGTTCTTGTCGCAGATCAGCTCCACATTGATGCCGGTCTCGGCGGTAAAGGCGTCGCAGACCTCCTGCCACATGCCGGGGTAAGCCTCCTCGTAGCCGGAAGCCAGAGCGGCCACCTGGATGGTGGTATCGCTGCCGGCGGGTTCGGCATCTCCGCCGGAATCGGGGGTCTGACTGCTGTCAGCGGGGGGCTGCTGGTTGTTCTGGCTGCTCTGGTTGTTTCCGCCGCCGCAGGCAGCCAGCAGAGACAGGACCAGGACAGATGCAAGGATCATGCTGAGAATCTTTTTCATGTCCAATTCCTCCAATCATATTTTGCAACGCCATTCAGATCGGGCGGCACGCCCTGCGTTACATCTATGATTATACACGGACGGCAGGTTTAGGCAATTGCATTGTTGTGCTCTTTTTTAGATATATTGCGGTTTTCGTTTTTTTGCGCAAACGATGGCCTGAATTTTTTTATATTTTCAGCAAATTGATGATGCCGCGGGAGGGTTTGCCGCTGCCATCCTGCCCGTGCGGGGAAAAAGAGGGGGAAGCGACAAAATATTTTCGCCGGTTGCATCCCCAAAAGGAAGCTGATATAATAGAAAACAGCCGGTAAAATTGAGATGTTTTACAATCTTGCGGCAGAGGGGGCGGGGGCATGAGCACCCAGCAGTACATGATAGAGAAGTCCGCCGGCAGCAGGGAAGGCGCCCGGCTGCGGTATGTGACCTGGGCGCACTACAGCGAGGAGTGGCACTCCACCCTCCACACCCACGCCTGCGCGGAGCTGTTTTTCATCACCGGCGGACACGGCGTCTTCCAGGTCTGGCAGGACCGCTTTCCCGTGGCCATCAACGACCTGGTGGTCATCAACACCAGCACCCCCCACACGGAGACCAGTCAGAACGGCAGTCCGATGGAATACGTGGTGCTGGGGGTGGAGGGCCTGGAGACGCTGACGGATATCAGCGGCTGGGCGTTGCTGCATCTGGCGGCGGAACAGGAGGCGGTATCCGCCTGCCTGCGGATGATGGTGCAGGAAATCCGCGCCCGCCAGCCCGGCTGCGACGAGATTTGCCAGAGCCTGCTGGACATCATCCTGCTGCGCCTGCGGCGGCGGGAGGACTTCGCCCTGAGCAGTTCCCCGGCGGGACGGCGCACCAGTCAGAACTGTGACCTGGCGCGGCGGTATATCGACAACCATTTCAAGGAAAACCTGACCCTGGACCAGCTGGCGGAGATGCTGCATATCAACAAATACCACCTGGCCCACACCTTCCGGGAGGAGTTCCACACCTCCCCCATCAGCTACCTCATCTCCCGCCGCATTGAGGAGAGCCGCTTTCTCCTGCGGGAGACCGACCACCCCCTCTCCCTGATCGCCCAGATGCTGGGCTTTTCCTCCCTGAGCTACTTCTCCCAGTGCTTCCGCCGGGTGGAGGGCGTCAGTCCTATCGAGTACCGGCGGAAAAACCGGTAAACGCCAACAGAGACCGCCCGGTCAGGGCGGTCTCTGCATTACTCATAGGGGATGATGACTCAAACACCTCATCTATCTGCTAGTGCATCAGAATTTTCATTATGCCATCCTAAGATCAATAGTGATTGTATAAACAAAATCAGCATAAACCGTTTTACTATTTCCGTTGGCAAGATAGGGGTACAAATACTCATAGCCTGAAGAGGATGAAAACGAGGCGCCGCCGCCTCCACCAGTTGCCTTATAGGGATAGTGATTTCCTGTACCGTCATTATTTACAGCTAAGCCATAATATATGCTAACGTTAGTAGGCTTATATGTTACCGACATCAAAGCATCAGAAACAGACTCCCCTGCAAAATACATAACCGAATTTGGAGGAAGTTCAATATCCGTATAGCTCGTTAACGGCATCAAATCAGTGTCAACAACAATAACATGCTTGATTTCACCGTTTCCGTTAGTTGGGGAACTGGAAATAGGTGTGGGATTTTCATCCTCCTCGACATCGTAAACAAGCGCTGCATCATTGTTAAGCAACTCTTCATAGGTAAGAACATTATCTATTTTTCCCTCGCCATTAGTCACAGACTTATCGACGAATACAGCGCTGGCCTCGCATACACAGGATACCATCATAGCTACTGCTACAACTACCGAAAATAACTTTTTTTTCATGTTAGTCCTCCCATAATTAGTAATGTCAATACTTCACAAAGCCCGATACTTTTTCATACTTACATTAAAAAGGAATCTGATGCCTGTATAATCGCAGCTGTTTCAACTACTGCACAATTCCTCCTTTCTTACCATGTTAAAGCCTAAACTTACTGCGCCGCATTAAAATAGTAACTGCCTCGATCCCCAAATTAAATTATAAGATTGAATTAGTTCGAGCAAATACAGTGTAATATATATAACTTGTTTTGTCAAGGTATTCATAGGAAGAATGCGGAATATTGTAAGGTTATACAAATTTGTATGCACTATAAAGACTTTTGAATAATACATGTCTTTAAGATGTATTAACGTGTGAAAAATTTTGTGCAACTATACCAATTTGCTTGTACCACAGTTTATAACTGAGGAGCTTAAAACTCCTGTTCCGGAAAAAGATGGAGGCCGCCCGGTCAGGACAGTCTCTGTTGACTATTTTTACATATTATTCAGGAATAATAATTTGCTCTTCCAAAGCAGAGGGTTTGTTTTCCCACAATCCTGGCAGTTGAAGATTTTCATTATATACAAAGCATATGTTCTCATGGGAAACGCTCCCGGAGATTAAAATGGAACCCTTGAAAAAGCACAAATCTTCTGGCTTATACCATGTAACGTCCTTGTAAAAGAGGCTGTTATAGTTAGCGATCAGGATATCTTTTGATTTGCTGGTAAATTGGAAAAGATAAACTTCTATACTATATCCGGGCGGCACACAATAGCAGAACCAACGATTTGTATGAATGGTGCGAAGGTGATAGGGGGACAGCTCGTTTAGTATACGAGTGGAATCACGCATTTTATCAGCGGCTGGCCATCCGTTTTTGGTCAAAGAAAAGGCATCTGCTATTGGCAAATGAGCTGAAATGTATTCAGCATAATCTTTGCCTTGAATATTTTCCAAAAGTGACAACATAATTACACAACTCCTGATGGGAACTATTTTATAAACCAGCAATGTGCAGAGGGATAATTATTGCTATGATAGTGGTACCAATATCCACTTGCATACTCGCCCTCCGGCCCTCTAACTCCGCCACCAAGAGTTTGACATAAACTTGAGGCATAGTTGCTTTTGACAGTGAACACACCCGCCCTTGAACTGTTAAGTTTCATAATAGCAAGGGCAGCGTTTCGTGGGATATCTATCGGGCATACGAGAACAGTATTAGCCTTTCTCTTTTCCATTGCTTTCTCTGTGTAAAAGCTGGGAGTTTTTTCTCCATTGGGGAGAAAGTAATTTCCGCCTCTGCTATGAAATGTTCCCTGCTCTAATTCACGCCCGCAGTAGGGGCAAGTCTGGTTATTCATAGTTCTTCGCCACAATAGGGACACCTTTCGATCGTCATATTTATTCGCTCAGGTATCCGCTTCCCACATTTAGGACAGCGTAATTTCCATGCAGCTACTATAATCGCAACAATTAAGACTACTATGCCGAGCATATGAAGCGCGCTATTATTTTCCCAATAATACCCCAGCAAAAGAATAGCTCCTCCAGCTAATCCGATCCCTCTGACAATCCAGCACCAAGCATGATAACCCATAATTAAACCTCACCTTTACTCATACGGTGTAATGATTTTTTAGCAGGTCCGGCACAGGAAGGCGTCGGCCATTGCGGTCCATCCAGTGAAACAGGATATGGCGGCAGTCCAATAGCACGGCTCTTTTCCATTGCTTTCTTTGTAGAATCTGGGAATTTTCTCTCCGTTGTGGAGACAATAATTCTACCTGAGTGGATGGACGTGGGGGCGTTTCATCCGGGGAACCCCACCACCGCAAGCGGTCCCCCTCCCCTTTCAGGGGAGCTGGCACGCGAAGCGTGACTGAGGGGTTGTTCCCGGCAGAATTCATTGCTCACCAGCATAATACGCCCTCCAGCAGGGGGAATGTCAAGAAAAATTTCTACCACTACTATGAAACTTTCCCTGCTCCAATTCATGCCCGCAACAGAGGCAAGTTTGGCAGTTCATATGTCGCACTCCCAGTAATTTGCTGCAAGACAGCAGACTAATTGTTCCAGCCTTTGTACCATACGTTCCGGAAATATCGTGTTTATACGGTCCTACCTCAAACTTCTCCATGTATACTCCTGACCATTATTGAATAAATGGAAACTCCTTTTGTACATCAAATTCTTCATAATCCCCCGTATATGCATCGAACAAAAAGGCAGTCAAAGGCTCCGTTTCAAACACCATTAAGTAGGTGTAATGATCCGTAAGTTGCGCGTACCGGCTTGTGTTTCTCACTACGATATCCGTCAGCTCAATATGTTCATCCAGAATTGCTTTTGCTGCATCATTCGGAGAATACTTTGGTAATCTTAAAATAAAAGTAATGACAAGAGCTAAGCCAATCAATGACAGGATCAATGGTCCTGTTGTACTGTCTTTAACTCTGTTATGCAAAATCGCAGCCAACCCCCAGAACAGGATGTTCATTGTGTACCAATAATTTGGGAATATCTGAGCGTAATACACCCCAAAAAAGACAGTCATAGAGCAGGACGTTATAAATCCCAATAGTTCAACCCTGTATTTTCTTGTGTCAATTACGCATTCTTTCTTATCCATTTTTAATACTTACAAATCCGGCAATTAGCTCCTGCAAATACAGTATAACATATACAACTTGTTCCGTCAAGATATTTGCAGGAAAAAAGAGGAATCGGGAGTCGTTTTCCACCGCGCCTCCCGTCTGCCGCTTTCTTCACGGAACATTTTCAAAGATATCCTCCAGCGTAACCGTCAGGTCCTGGAAGATAGACGGAACAATCTCCAAGCGGATCAGGGCCTTGTCCTTCTCATCCGCCCGGTTCCACCAGTAGTCCGGCGGGAGGCAGTAGATATCGGACAACTGGAATTCGTTCTCCTGCAAGTGGTAGACCTCCACGCTCTTGTCCATGGGATTCACAATCCAGTATTCCCGTACGCCGCACTGCTCGTAAATGCGCTTTTTATAAACCCTGTCCCGCTTGATGGAGGTAGGCGAGAGGACTTCCACCACCAGATCCGGCGCACCGTGTACGCCGTCATTTTTGATTTTACTGCGGTCGCAGATCACCATAACATTCGGAACGAAGCGGTCCTTTTCCGTCAGATACAGGTCCATGCCGTCGGGGAATACCCGGCAGGTTTTCCCTTTCAGGAAGGTCTTGAAAATTGCGGCAATGTTGAACGCCGTTTGATTATGATTGGTGGCAGGCCGGGGCGACATCATCACGATTTCACCGTCAATCAGCTCGTCATAAAATTCCAGTTCATAAGCCAGATTATCATTCATGCTCATTTGCTCCTTTCGCAGTCCTCAGCTATTGGATCACCACGTTTTCCTGTCCCAGCACCTCCACCAGCTCCCGGACCAGGGACTTCCCCAGCAGACAGCTGGAGGCCATCCGCTTCCCGGTGTCCGTGAACACCAGGCGCACCGGCGTGGAGCCGGGGAACATACTGAAAACCAGGTTGATGTGGTCCCAGGCGGGATGGTTCATCCCCGACAGGCGGAGCCACAGCATCTTTCCCTCCAGCACCTCCACGCCTTCCGGGGGCGGCGCCGCCTCCTCCCCGCTGCCGCCCCGCAGGGGGTATACCTCGTCGCAGAGAATCTGCGGCGGTTTCTCGTCCCGGACCGACAGCTTCCCCTTTACCAGCGCCGCGCTGCCCTCCTGCAGCTGCCGTCCGAACCGCTCCAGCGTCCTGCTGAAGCACAGCAGCTCAATGGACGCCGTGTCGTCCTCGATGGTGGCGTAGGCCATCAGGGAACCGCTGCGGGTGGTCCGGGTGCGGTAGGCGGTGACGATGCCCGCCACGGCAATCCGCTGTTCGTCCTGGTACAGCGTCGGGCCGCCGTCCTGGGAAAAGTCCTCGTGGATGGACCCGATGTGTACCGCACCTGCCGCTGCCGCCGCTTTCCGGTAGGCATTCATGGGGTGGCCGGAGAGGTACAGTCCTGTGACCTCCCGCTCCTGACGCATCAGCTCCTCCGGGGCGTATTCCGGGAGGTCCGGCATGGACACCTCTGTGTGCCGCCGGGAGGAGGCAGACGTGGTTATGCCGAAAAAGTCCATCTGTCCCTCCACATTCTGCCGCCGGGCGCCGCCGATGGAGTCCAGCAGCTTGTCGCTCACCGCCACCATCTGGCTGCGGCGTGCGCCGAAGCTGTCGAAGGCCCCGGCGCGGATGAGGTTTTCCAGCGCGCGCTTGTTGATGTCGCAGTTGTACAGCCGTTCGCAGAAGTCCTGGAGCCCGGCAAAGGGACCATCTTCCTCCCGTTCCCGGACCATGCTCTGAATAAAGCCCCGGCCAATGTTTTTGATTGCCGCCAGTCCGAACCGGATGCCGCCCTCCTCTACGGTAAAGCAGTCCAGGGAGCGGTTCACGTCCGGCGGCAGCAGGGGTATGCCCATGTCCCGGCACTCGGCGATATACCCGGCCACTTTTTCCGAGTAGCCCAGCACCGACGTCAGCAAGGCCGCCATATATTCGCGGGGGTGGTGATATTTGAACCAGGCCGTCTGATAGGCGACCACCGCGTAACAGACTGCATGGGCCTTGTTGAAAGCGTAATTGGCAAAGTCATAGATTTCGTTATAAATGGCCTCCGCGGTGTCAGCCGGGATGCCGTTTGCAATACAACCGGCAATATTTCTGTCTGAATCTCCTCTCAGGAATGCTTCCCGCTCTTTTTCAATATCTTTGACTTTCTTTTTGCTCATGGCCCGGCGCACCATGTCTGCCTGCCCCAGAGAGTACCCCGCCAGACGGCGGAAAATCTCAATGACCTGCTCCTGATAGACGATACAGCCATAGGTGATAGAGAGGATGGGCTCCAGAGAGGGATGCTTATAGGTAATCAGGTTTGGATTGTGTTTGCTGGCGATAAACCGTGGGATGGAGTCCATCGGTCCCGGACGGTAGAGGGCAACAATAGCGGTCAGGTCCTCAATGGACTGTGGCTTCAACCCCACGCACACACCGGTCATACCGGCGGACTCCATCTGGAACACGCCGCTGGTCCGGCCCTGGGTGAGCATATCGAATACTGGCTGGTCGTCCTCCGGGATTTCCTCCAGCTGGAAGTCCGGTTCCTTCCGGCGCACCATCGCCACCGCATCCTCCAGCACTGTCAGGTTCCGCAGGCCCAAAAAGTCCATCTTCAGCAGTCCCAGCTCCTCCAGCGTCACCATGGAGTATTGACAGACCACTGTCTCATCATTCCGGGCCAGGGGGACATAGGTGTACACAGGATTTTTTGTAATCACCACACCGGCGGCGTGGGTGGAGGCGTGGCGCGGCATTCCCTCCAGAGCGCGGGCGGTGTCGATGAGCTTGCGGATGCCGGCGTCCTCGCCGTACATCTCCCGCAGGGGCTTGCTCAGCCGCAGGGCGTCGTCCAACGTGATGTGCAGGTTGCCGGGACCGCCGGGGACCTGCTTGGCTACGATATCCACCTCCGCATAGGGCATGTTCATCACCCGCCCCACGTCCCGGATGACGCCGCGGGCGGCCATAGTGCCGAAGGTGACAATATGGGCCACCCGGTCGTCGCCGTACTTCCGGCGGACGTACTCGAAGACCTCGTCCCGCCGCGTGTCGCCGAAGTCCATGTCGATATCCGGCATAGAGACCCGCTCCGGATTCAGGAACCGCTCAAAATACAGGCCGTACTTCATCGGGTCGATATCGGTGATGTGGAGGCAGTAGGAGACCATGCTCCCGGCTGCGCTGCCCCGTCCGGGGCCGACGGGAATGCCCTGGCTGCGGGCATAGCCCACGAAATCGGAGACAATGAGGAAGTAGTCCGTGAACCCCATCCGCTCAATCATATCCAACTCATAGTCCAGCTGCTTGTGGTACTCCGGATGCAGGCCCTTATATTTGGCCGCGAATCCCTCCTCGCACAGCCGCCGGATATAGGTCTGGGCCGTCTCCCCCGCCGGGACGGAAAACTGGGGCAGGTGGTAGGCGCCGAAGGAAAACTCCAGATTACATGCGTCCGCAATCCGCTGGGTATTGGACAGCGCGTCCGGATATTTGCCGAAGAGCGCGTCCATCTCCTCGGTGGACCGGACGTAGAAGTTCTGCGGCTCATAGCGCATCCGCTTTTCGTCCTCCACCATCTTGCCGGTCTGGATGCACAGCAGTACGTCGTGACTCTCCGCGTCCTCCGGGGCCAGATAGTGGCAGTCGTTGGTGCAGACCAGGGGGATGCCGGTCTCCTGGTGAATTTTCAGCAGCCCCTGGTTGACCACCGCCTGATTTTGAATGCCGTGGTCCTGCAATTCCAGATAAAAGCTGTCCGGCCCGAAGATTTCCTGCATCTCCAGAGCGCAGGCTCTGGCTTTTTCGTAGTTTCTGCCCAGCAGCAGCCTGGGAATCTCCCCTGCCAGGCAGGCGGAGAGGGCGATCAGTCCCTCGCTGTGGGAGCGCAGCAGGTCCATGTCGATGCGGGGTTTGATATAGAATCCCTCTGTAAACGCCTTGCTGACCATATAGCTGAGGTTCCGATAGCCCGTTTCGTTCCGGCACAGGAGCACAAGATGACGGCTCTCTGCATCCAGTTCGTGGACCTTGTCCCGGCGGGTCCGTCCCAGCGGGGTCATGTAGACCTCGCAGCCGATGATTGGCTTTATACCCTCTTTTTTGCAGGCGCGGTAGAAATCCACCGCGCCGTACATAACGCCGTGGTCTGTGACCGCCACGGCGGTCTGTCCCAGCTCCCGGACCCGCTTGGCCAGACCGTCGATCCGGCAGAAGCCGTCCAGGAGGCTGTATTCGGTGTGGACGTGAAGGTGAACGAAGGACATAGGAACCTCTCTTTCTTAACCAATGATGGGAGCGGATTAGGCATTATTTTCCGGCGGCAGTGATGGCTGAATTCGCTCCCATTATCCATCTGTGAGATCGTAGCTTTCATATTTATCCATGCGCTTATCTTACACCCTTTTCGTCTTTTGCGCAACTTCTATTTTCCAAACAAGGCCCAATTGACCGCTGGTCAATCAGAACTCCAAGCGCCTGCACCCGTGCGGGCAATTCCTTCTGTGCCGCATCACGCCGGACGCGCATCAATTTCAATTGAAGTTCTCGCCGCCGCCAACGATATCCCCAAAAAAATGTTTCAGAAATTGTGCATTCTGTAGATTTTGCGCTGTATTCCCGCGCTCCTGTTGACAATACCGCGGCATACTGGTAAAATACGTTCAAATCAAATGGCTGCGCTTGTTGGAATGTTACCGCTTTTTGCGGGCTTAACCGACTTCTGCCTGGCATACGCTTGCGGTGTGCTGTCAGGCTGGAGTTGGTTTATTTTTTGGGAGATGGGGGGCGGGCGTTTGCGCATCAAAAAAGTCATCAATAACAATATCCTCTGCGTTGTGGACGAAAAGGGTCAGGAGATGATTGTCACCGGCAAGGGGCTGGGCTTCAAACGCAAAACGGGCGAGCGGGTGGACCCGGCCCTGGTGGAAAAGACCTACCGCATGGAGGACAAGGCCGAACAGCGTAAGCTGCGGGAACTGTGCCAGCAGATTCCTCTGGAGCACCTGCGCATGACCCAGGAGCTGATTGAGTACATCAAACCCCAGCTCACCACCAAGCTCAACGAATCCCTGCTTGTCACTATGGCCGACCACATCAGCTTCGCCATTAAACGCAAAAAAGAGGGCGTGGAGTTCACCAATCCCCTCCAGGGTGCGATCATGTGCTACTATCCGGCGGAGTACCGGCTGGGCCAGCGCTGTCTGCGGGAAATCCAGCGGCAGCTCCATGTAGAGCTGAATGAGAGCGAGGCAGCGTTCATCGCTCTGCATATCGTCAACGCGGAGCTGAACACCAACATGACCGAGATGTACGATATCACTCGTCTTATTGAGGGTACCCTTGCGGTGGTGGAATACTACTACCAGCGGACCTTTGACCGGGAGAGTCTGGATTTCAGCCGTTTTGTAGTCCACCTGCGCTACTTTGCCCAGCGGCTGTTTCAGGAAAAAGCTCTCCAGGACAGCGGGGATGAGAACGACGCCTCATTCCAGCAGATGATTGCCCTGAGCTGTAAGCAGCACTATAAATGCGCCCAGTGCATTGCCGAGTATATTCTGAACACCTACCACAAGACTCTCTCCGGGGAGGAACTGATCTATCTGACCATCCATCTCAAGCGGATCAATTCCACATGGAAATAACCGCCGTCCAATGTGCTGAATCTGTACCGGACACCCGCGGGCATTTTTTCTCTGCATCCGGTATGGGTTGATTGATAGCAGACATACTATAATAGCAAAAGGGAGGAAATTTTTCATGAAAGACAAAATCTTCGGCGTTTTGCAGAGGGTAGGCCGCTCATTTATGCTGCCGATCGCCCTGCTGCCAGTGGCGGGCCTGCTGCTGGGAATCGGAAGCTCGTTCACCAACCAGACCACCCTGGAGGCGTATGGCCTGACTGGCGCGATCTATCCGGGCGGTATTGCGTATACCGTTTTGGATATTATGAATCAGTGCGGAAGCGCGGTGTTCAACAACCTGGCTCTGCTGTTCGCCATGGGCGTGGCCATCGGCATGGCGAAAAAGGAGAAGGAAGTGGCGGCTCTGTCCGGCGCGATTGCGTACCTGGTGATGAACACCGCCATCTCCGCCATGATTACCGCCCGCGGCGGCGTGGAGGCCATGGCCGCCAACTCCACCACCTCCACCCTGGGCATCACCACCCTGCAGATGGGCGTGTTCGGCGGCATCATCGTGGGACTGGGCGTCGCGGCGCTGCACAACCGGTTCTATAAGATTCAGCTGCCCCAGGCGCTGTCTTTCTTTGGCGGCACACGGTTCGTCCCCATTATTTCTACCGCCGTCTTTGTGGTGGTGGGCATCGCCATGTTCTACGTCTGGCCCATCATCCAGACCGGCATTGCGGCTCTGGGCAGCCTGGTCATCCGGTCCGGCTACGCGGGTACCTGGATTTACGGAATTCTGGAGCGTGCGCTGATTCCCTTCGGCCTGCACCATGTGTTCTATATGCCCTTCTGGCAGACCGCTGTGGGTGGTACCGCTGTCATCGACGGCGTGACCATCCAGGGCGCACAGAACATCTTTTTTGCCGAGCTGGCCTCCCGGTCCACAGAGGTTTTCTCCGTGGACGCCACCCGGTTTATGGCCGGTAAGTTCCCCTTCATGATCTTCGGTCTGCCCGGCGCGGCGTTGGCGATGTACCGCACCGCCAAGCCGGAGAAGAAAAAGGTAGCCGGGGGCCTTCTGATTTCCGCCGCCCTCACCGCCATGCTCACCGGCGTGACGGAACCGTTGGAGTTTACCTTTATCTTTGTCGCGCCCCTCATGTACGCCGTCCACTGTGTATACGCGGGTCTGTCCTTCATGCTGATGCACATTTTCAAAGTGGGCGTGGGCATGACCTTCTCCGGCGGACTCATCGACCTGACCCTGTTCGGCGTTCTCCAGGGCAACGCCAAGACCCACTGGATCTGGGTAGTCATTGTCGGCGCGGTGTACTTTGTGCTCTACTACTTTACCTTCTACCTGATGATTACCAAGATGGACCTGAAGACGCCGGGCCGCGAGGACGAGGGCGAGGAGACGAAGCTCTTCACCCGCTCCGACTACAACGCCAAAGGCGGCGCGGCATCTGGCGGCACATCCGGCGGCGGATTCTCCGACCCCGTCTCCGCCATGATCCTCAAGGGGCTGGGCGGCAAGGCGAATCTGTCCGACGTGGACTGCTGCGCCACCCGGCTGCGTGTGACGGTGATTGACGCGGGGAAGGTGTCCGACGCGCTGCTCAAGCAGTCCGGCGCATCCGGCGTCATCCACAAGGGCAACGGCGTGCAGGTGGTATACGGCCCCCAGGTGGCGGTGATCAAATCCAACCTGGTGGACTTCATGGAGACGCCTGAAGCGGCGATGGTGGACCAGGCTGCGCCGGAAGTCCCCGCCCCTGCCGCCCCCGCGAAGGCCCCCGCTCCCGCCAAGCAGGACGCAAAGCTGTACGCCCACATGAATGGAACCGTTATCCCCATGGCCGAGGTGCAGGACGAGGCGTTTGCCACCTGCGTACTGGGCGAGGGCGTAGCCGTCGAGCCCTCTGAGGGCAAGCTGTACGCCCCGGCGGACGCGGTGGTGGATAACCTCTTCGACACCTTCCACGCAATTGGTCTGATTACCGCGGAGGGTACGGAAATCCTGCTGCACATCGGTATCAACACCGTGGAGCTGGGCGGAAAGCATTTTACCGCCCACGTCCAGACCGGACAGAAGGTGAAGAAAGGCGACGTGCTGATTTCCTTCGATATGGATGAAATCAAACAGGCGGGCTACCTCTGTACCACGCCCATGATCGTCTGCAACACCGACGACTACAAGAGCGTGACTCCGATGGCGGAGGGTACGGTACAGGCCGGAACCCTGCTGCTGGAAGTAAAGGGATAATGTGAAAAGGACCGGGTCCGGCGTACGCCGGGTCCGGTCCTTCAAAGAAGCTATGGAATGACTTTCAATCCATACTTGTAACAATTATCCATATTGCCATTGTATAACTGCTTGAGAACAGTTATCTTGAACCCTTTATGCTTTGGCGGCAGCTTTGCGGCGGTTCTTGCCAAAGTGTTCGGAATAAAGTCAGCAATTTGTAATCCAGGTACATTTTTAGACTTGCCTATAAAACGAATATCACCGATATGGGTTTGAAAAAAATGGGAAGTATAGTACATAGTACCAAGGGCCTCCAGCTCGTAAAAACGTTGCCGCAGCTGTTGATTTCCGGGTTCTTGGAGAGATTCATAGCAAATATCACCGACAGCATTGTTATGTACCATGAGAAAATGACAATAATTTTCAAGCAGCAGTTGCAATGCAATGGACAGATGGCGATTCGTTCTGTTTCCGTAAAATTGGGTCAGTTTGTCTGCATCCAGGCACACCCCGATGCAAACAATTTGGTAACGTTTCAAAATTATAGACAATTCCTTGTATAGCGTATTGACTTTGCAGTTCTGCCTGAAAATGCTGTAGCAGGGATTCTTTGAAACACCATTATGCTGCGCTTCCGAGATTTCTTTTTCGTGCAGAATGTATTGGATGGAATTGGGCTGATTTCCCCATAGCAACGCTTTCAATGCAATCAAATCCTTGGAGATTTTCGATTCTTCGGTTTTTGGAAGAATTACCCCGCCAACTGTAAAGTATCGCTGTGCAGAACTTGTGAATGTTTCACTCTCATCAAGGTATAGCGTATATTGCATAATACCACACCGCCGTGTTTTATTTACAACTGATATCATACCACAGAAGGGGCCGCTCCTTACGAAGCAGCCCCTCATTATGGCAGTAAGTTTGATTATGGGCTTCATGACAAATATCAAGCGTACTCCGAAGTTCATCGAGAGACTAGCCCTCCCAATCCTACCGCCTCTATATTATATGACAAACAGGAATTTGTCAATACAAAAATTGCATAGAAAAAGATGAAAAGGACCGGGTCCGGCGTACGCCGGGTCCGGTCCTTCTGGTATCTATTCGCTCAGTCCCGCATTCAGACACTCTATGAGGGCCGGCTGCAACACAGCAGAAAAATTAAGCTGGCGGGCCTCCGCCATACTGTTGAGCCACGCGGGGATGGACAGCGTTTTTTTTACAGCCTTTGCCGACCTGTTTTAAGATACTCGCTGGGTGAAAATTCGATTACCGCCACGAACTCCCCCGGCTCTAATTCCACGCTCTTCGGTGCGGCTGGGGCTGGGAGCGTTCCGCTTCCCTCCACAGCATCCTCATAGAACAGGCCAAGAGCATCCTTAATATTTTCAACAGCTTCCGGCATTGTTTCTCCCTGTGACACACATCCTGGGATATCGCTGAGCCAGATGCTGTATCCGCCCTCTTCTTCTGGGTGCATGATTGCCGGATAATACAGTTTATCCATGGGAAAACCTCCCTTTTTACGGATAAGTCAAGGGGACAAAACAGCAGGACAGACAATTGTCTGTCCTGCGTTTGATTCCAGCAAAAAACGATATGTTGTTAGAACAACCAGCGTATACCGGACGGCAGAGGCCCGCCGTGCGACAGAGCGCTCTGACCCGCTTAAACAGCGCGTGTAACCTTGCCGGAACGCAGACACCGGGTACAAACGTAGACATGGCGAGGAGAACCATCGACAATCGCCTTGACTCGCTTGACATTGGGCTTCCACGTGCGGTTGGACCGCCTGTGGGAATGGGAAACCTTAATGCCAAAGGTCACACCCTTGTCACAGAACTGACATTTAGCCATCCGTTGCACCTCCTTGCTGTTCTAAACTCAAATGCTTTCAATTGCACCGACGCTTATCATAACAGACTTTGACACAAATTGCAAGTACAAATTTACATTTTACGAAAACTTTTTGCGCTCTTGTCAATCCGCTCTATTTATACTATAATTATCCCATCACCTGCTAATAAAAATATGCAGCCGTCAGGCCGCAGCTGAACGGAGGAGAGCCATATGATCAAGCAAGACGAAATGCAGGGCGGCATCCATCTCCAGGATTTGGTAGACCATCTGAATATTACCGTCGTCAACAAGGGCGACGACTACGAAACGGCCGTGGTTGGCATCAAGGACGTAAACCGTCCGGCCCTGCAGCTGCTGGGGTATTTTGACTATTTCGACGAACGCCGCCTCCAGGTGATCGGTATGGCGGAGAGCAACATGCTGGAAAACATGACGTCAGAGGAGCGGACCAAGAGCTTTTCCAACCTCCTGATGTATCCCATTCCGGCCCTGATTGTCTCCCGTGACCTGGAGGTCTTCCCGGAGTGTCTGGAGATGGCGAAGAAGCACCGGCGCACCCTGCTGCGCACCTCGGACACCACCGTGGTCATCACCACGCGGGTCATCGAGTATCTGACCCAGGCCCTGGCCCCCACCATCACACGGCACGGCGTGCTGTTGGATATTGCCGGCGAGGGGGTGCTCATCACCGGCGACAGCGGCGTGGGCAAGAGCGAGGCCGCTATTGAGCTGGTCATGCGGGGCCACCGTCTGGTGGCCGACGACGCGGTGGAGATTCGCCGGGTGGCCGACCAGCTGCTGGGCAAAGCGCCCAAGCTCATCCGCAACTATATTGAGCTGCGGGGCATCGGCGTTATTGACGTCCACCAGCTCATGGGTATGCGGGCGGTGAAGAAGGAGTCTCAGATTGATCTGGTGGTCCATCTGGAGCAGTGGCGGGAGGATAAGTTTTATGACCGCTTTGGTCTGGATGAGGAGACAGTCAACATTCTGGGTATTGCTGTCCCCACCACCACCATTCCAGTCCGTCCGGGCCGGAACCTGGCTACCATCATTGAAGTAGCCACCATGAACAACCGGCACAAGAAGTACGGCTTCAACGCCGCCCAGACCCTGGCCGACGAGCTGGAACGCCAGGTCCAAGGGTCCTAGGCGGACGGCCAGAGCGCGCTGTACTGCGCTGCGGCCCGGAAGTCTGCCGCCCGGTAACGGGAGTGAAAGCGAAGGCAGAAAATTTTACTATAAAAACATACAGGGAGGAATACCATGTATTATATCGGCATTGATATCGGCGGGACCAATCTGAAAGCCGGGCTGGTAGACGAGAGCTATCAGATTACGGCGGCCAGGAAAATGCCCCTGAAATTTGAATCCATGGAGCAGATGGGTGAAACGCTGGCGGAAATGGCCATTGCTTTGGCGGAGGAAAATAACATTCCCCGTGACCAGGTGGCCTCTGTGGGAATGGGCTTTCCAGGCCCGGTAGATAATAAACGGGGCGTGGTGGTCAAGACCGTCAACATCCCCATCCGCTCCATGCCGGTGGCGGAAATGTTCCACAAATACTGGGACCTGCCGGTATATCTTGGCAACGACGCGGACTGCGCCGCCCTGGGAGAGTTCTACCACTACGAGGATAAGAACATTGAGAGCCTGATTCTGGTCACGCTGGGTACCGGCATCGGTACCGGCATCATCCTGGGCGGCAAGATCCATACCGGCATCAATGGCTGCGCTGGTGAGGGCGGACATATTGTTATCGTCCACAACGGCGACCAGTGTACCTGTGGCCGCAAAGGCTGCTGGGAGCGTTACGCCTCCGCCAACGCCCTCATCCGCCAGACCATAGCCGCTATGGATGAACACCCGGATTCCGCTATGTGGGGTCTGGCCGGCGGCGCGCTGAACCGGGTGGACGGACGCACCGCCTTCGAGGCCATGCGCAAGGGCGACGCCACCGCAAGAGCCGTTGTAGACCAGTATCTGGAGTATCTGGGGGAGGGCCTGTCCAACTTTGTCAACATCTTCCAGCCGGAGGTCATCGCCCTGGGCGGCGGCGTGAGCCACGAGCGGGACGAGGACCTGCTGGTACCGCTGCAGTCCATGGTGCTGGAGCAGTGCTTTGGCCGGGAGGCGGAGAAGCATCCCAAACTGGTCAAAGCCAGGCTGGGCAACGATGCCGGAATTATCGGCGCGGCGTTGTTGGGCCTGGCGCAGTAGGCTGGAGGCGCGGAGCGATCCTGATGCCAACTTAGCCCCCCTGTTCTATTCTCAAATCCCACCGCATTCAGGAAAATCAATCTTCAGGAGGAACACGCTATGCCCTGGTATGACACATTTGACGCACTGGCGGCGGCCCGGCTGCCCCGGCTGGAAATTCTGCGGGAGGAACCCATGTCCCGGCACACCACATTCCGTATAGGCGGTCCGGCCCGGCGGTTTGTCCGGCCCGGCACGGCGGAGGAACTGGCGGTACTGTTGGATGCTGCGGAACAGGAGGGCTGGCCCATACTGCTGCTGGGCAACGGCTCTAACATGCTGGTGCGGGACGAGGGCGTGGAGGCTCTGGTGGTCCACACCGGCGCACTGGACCGGGTCTCCCGCACCGGCGAGAGGGTCCTGCGGGCAGAGGCGGGCATCTCCCTGGCCCGGCTGGCTGTGTTCGCCCAGCGGGAGGCCCTCAGCGGACTGGAGTTCGCCCACGGGATCCCCGGCAGTCTGGGCGGCGCGGTGTGTATGAACGCCGGGGCCTATGGCGGCGAGATGTCCCAGGTGGTCGTATCCGTGACCGCCTGGTTCCCGGACCGGGGGATTGTCAGGCTGGACCGGGAGGAACTGGCGTACGGCTACCGCCGCAGTGTGTTCACCGGGAGCCGGGGGGCGGTGTTGGCGGCGGAATTTGCTCTGGAGCCTGGAGACGGGGCGGCGATTCGGTCGAAGATGGACGAACTCAGCCGCCGCCGCCGGGAGAAACAACCCCTGGAGTACCCCAGCGCGGGGAGCGTGTTCAAGCGTCCGGAGGGGCATTTTGCCGGGGCCTTAATTGAACAGTGCGGACTGAAGGGGACGCGGTCCGGCGGCGCAATGGTGTCGGAAAAACACGCCGGATTCATTGTCAACGCCGGGGGCGCGTCCAGCGGCGACGTGCTGCGGCTGATGCAACGCATCCAGCAGACGGTTAAGGAACAGACCGGCGTGGAACTGGAGCCGGAGGTCCGGCTGATTTGAAAAACCGCGCGGGTTTTGTGAGGGAAGGAAGCCTATGGAAATACTGATTATCTCCGGCCTGTCCGGCGGCGGCAAGAGCAAGGCCGCGTCCTTTTTGGAGGATATGGGATTTTATATTGTGGACAACATGCCGGCGGGCATGATTCTGAAATTTGCGGACTTCTGCGCCGCGGGGAACGGACGCTACAACCGGGTGGCCCTGGTGTACGACGTGCGCACTGCCGACAGCTTCGACGAATTTCTGGAGGTGCTCTCCACCCTGCGGGCGCGGGAGTACAACTGCCGCCTGCTCTTTTTGCAGGCGGACGTGGGGGCGATTATCAACCGCTACAAGGAGACCCGGCGTCTGCATCCCCTGCAGGAGCAGGCGGGGTCTCTGGAGGAGGCCGCCAACCGGGAGATTGCTCTGATGGCCCCGGTAAAGGCCCAGGCAGACCTGGTCATCGACTCCACCAACTACTCCACCGCCCGGCTGCGCTCCGAGCTGCTGCGGCTGTTCGGCGGCGACGGCGGCGGCGGGATGCTGGTGAGCATGGTGTCCTTCGGGTTCAAGCACGGCCTGCCTCTGGAGGCGGACCTGGTGTTTGACGTGCGGTTCATGCCCAACCCCTTTTACATCGAGGGCCTGCGGGACCACACCGGTCTGGATGCGGATGTGCGGGATTATGTGTTCTCCTTCCGGGAGGCGGTGGAGTTTGTGGAGAAGCTGCGGGAGCTGCTGCGGTTTCTCCTGCCGCTGTACCAGGAGGAGGGAAAAACAGTGCTGGTGGTGGCGGTGGGCTGCACGGGCGGGCATCACCGCTCGGTGGCCGTGACCCACGCGCTGGCGGAATATGCGGCGGGCCTGGGATATCCGGTGACTGAGAACCACCGGGATATGACGCGGGCCTGACCGGGGCAGAGACAGGAATACTATGAAGGAAAATTTTCTATACCGCGGCCCCAGCGGAAAGGGTCCGAGAATCGTCGCCATCGGCGGCGGCACGGGCCTGTCCACCATGCTCCGGGGCCTGAAGCGGCACACCAATAATTTAACCGCCATTGTGACGGTGGCGGACGACGGCGGCGGTTCGGGCGTTCTCCGCCAGGAGCTGGGTATGCTGGCCCCTGGGGATATCCGCAACTGCCTGGAGGCTCTGGCCAACGTGGAGCCGCTGATGGGCGAACTGCTCCACTACCGGTTCACGGAGGGGTCTTTGAAGGGTCAGAGCTTCGGGAATCTGTTTCTGGCCGCGCTGAACGGCGTCTCCGGCGGCAGCTTTGACGTGGCGGTGAGCCGGATGAGCCAGGTGCTGGCAATCACGGGCCGGGTCCTGCCGGTGACTACCTGCAACGTGCAGCTGGAGGCGGAGTTCGAAAACGGGACCAGGGTCCTGGGGGAGTCCAAAATCTTCTACTGCAAAAAGCGGGAGGACTGCCGTATCCGGCGGGTACGGCTTCTGCCGGAGCGTCCCCCGGCCCTCCAGGCGGCGTTGGACGCCATCGCCCAGGCGGATATGATCCTGCTGGGGCCGGGGAGCCTGTATACCAGCATCATCCCTAACCTGCTGGTGGAGGGCATCGCGGGGGCCATTGCCGCCTCCGACGCCTTGAAGGTCTATGTTGCCAACGTCATGACCCAGGAGGGAGAGACGGAGGGTTACACCAACGCGGACCACATCCAGGCTATTTTTCAGCACTCCCTGCCGGGACTGTTCCAGCTGTGTCTGGTCAACTCCTCCAACATTCCCCAGGAGGTTCTGGACCGCTATGCCCAGGAGGGCGCGGAGCCGGTGCGGTACGACAAAGCCGCCTGTGCAAAGCTGGGGGTGGAGCTGGCAGGCAGCCCGGTGTCTGCGGTAAAGGACGGCTATGTCCGTCACGACCCGGAGCTGCTGGCAGCGGCTCTGCTGGAGCTGCACGCCCGGCGCAGTGTCCGTATTGCCGGGCTGGGCCGGTACCGGGCCGAGTGACAGGGAGGTGGCGGCATGTCTTTTTCCAGCGGCGTAAAAGCCGAGCTGTGCCGGATTGGGCTGGACCGCCTCTGCTGTGCAAAAGCGGAGGCATACGGCGCGCTGCTCTACTGCAACACCTTCTCTGCCCACGAGGTCCGGATTATTACGGAGAGTCCTGATTTTGCAGCCCGCCTGCCGCTCTTGATCGACCGGGCCTTCGGTCTGGCTTTCGACCGTCTGCCCAGCCCGGAGGAACAAAAGTACATCTTCCAGATGACAGACACCGGGAAGATCGGCAGGATGATTGACGCCTTTGGCTTTGATTCCCGCCAGAGTCCGGTTCTGCACATCAACTTCGGTCTGCTGGAAGAAAACTGCTGCCGCGCCGCTTTTCTGCGGGGGGCCTTTCTTGCCGGCGGCAGTGTCACGGAACCGGCCAAGCGGTACCATCTGGAGCTGGCGACCAGCCACGCCCAGGCCAGCCGGGAGCTGCTGGCATTGCTGACAGACATGGGGAGCCAGCCCAAGCAGACCGGACGGGGCGGATGCCGGGTGACGTACTTTAAGAGCAGCGGTCAGATCGAGGACCTGCTGACGCTGATGGGTGCGCCTCTGTCCGCCATGGAGCTGATGAACACCAGGGCGGAAAAGGAGCTGCGCAACGGCGTCAACCGCCGGGTCAACTGCGAAGCGGCCAATTTGGACAAGGCTGTGGACGCGGCCCAGGAGCAGCTCCGGGCGATCCGGCGGCTGTACGAGCTGGGACGGGTGGAGGATTTGCCCGCACAGCTGAAGGAGACGATTATTCTGCGGGAGACGTATCCGGAGCTGACCCTCTCCCAGCTGGCGGAGGAGTTTGATCCGCCCATTACCAAGAGCTGTCTGAACCACCGCCTGCGGAAGCTGACGGAATTAAGCCGGTCCTAGGCGGAGGAGCGGCAAACCCTTCAATTTGATGAGTACGCAAAAGGAGAATTTTATGGACAGAGCAAAAATGGCCAACGATTTCCATATTGCAGGCTACAGCTGCGCACAGGCCGTTGTGTGCGCCTTTGCCGATGTAATGGACATGCCGGTGGAACAGCTGGCCGCGCTGACCAGCTGCTTCGGCGGCGGTTTCCGGACGGGTGAAATCTGCAGAGTCCTCAGCGGCGGGGCGATGGCGCTGGGCGCACGGTGGCCCCACAGCGAGGCCGGGGATATGAAAGCGAAATCCTATGCGGCTAAAAAGGTGATGCAATTCCAAAAGCGCTTTCAGGAGCGGGTCCCCGGCGTACGCTGCCAGGAGATTCGGGACAGCAAGCCTTCAGCGGAAATCAGTCCCGCCGCCCAGCGGCTGGGGCTGACCAAGTCCTGTGCTATTTATATTGTGACTGCGGTGGAAATTTTAGAGCAGATGCTGGAAGAGGCGTAAAAATGCCAGTTGGAGAGCTGTAATCCGTTTGGATGCAGGCGCGGTGCGGCCCTTTGAATACGCCCTCTCAGTATGACATTACCCCGAAAGAACCCCTGGAGAGCGCCTGCCTCTCCGGGGGTCTGCCTATTGGATAAGCGTTGTGCTTCTTGCCGGTTAAGGAAAATAAAAAATTCATATTTGTCCCGCTTGCGGCACGCGCCATTTTGTGATAAAGTAGACAGGTAAAAACAGGGGAAGCAATCACGCTTCCCCTCCCTCAAAACCAAGGAATCATACATAGAGGAGGAAACATCCTATGAACAGCTGTACCGACTGCCTGAGCCGCAACACCTGCCTCAGCGCGGATAAACCTATGGAAAACTATATCCGTCAGCTCCCACGGGAGACGGCCCACCACCGTGTGGAGGGCCAGTCCACTAAGTGCGGCTTTGGCCTGCAGGGCGTGTGCTGCCGTCTGTGCGCCAACGGTCCCTGCCGTGTGACCCCCACAGCCCCGCGGGGCATCTGCGGCGCGAATGCCGATACCATCGTTGCCCGTAACTTCCTGCGTGCCGTTGCCGCCGGGTCCGGCTGCTATATCCATATCGTGGAGAACACGGCCCGCCAGCTGAAGAACACCGGCCTGCACAAAGATAAAATCCGCAGTGAGAAGGCCCTCAACCGCCTGGCGGAAATCTTCGGCGTCACCGGTTCCGACAAGTACGACCTGTGCGTCAAGGTAGCGGACAAGGTCCTCTCCGACCTCTACCGTCCGGAGTACGAGCCCATGGAGCTGGTGGAAAAGCTGGCCTATGCGCCCCGCGTCAAGCGGTGGAAGGAGCTGGGCATCCTGCCCGGCGGCGCGAAGGGCGAGGTCTTCAACAACATCGTCAAGACCTCCACCAACCTCAGCTCCGACCCGGTTGAGATGATGGTCTCCTGCCTGCGCCTGGGCATCTCTACGGGACTCTACGGCCTGCAGCTGACCAACCTGCTCAACGACGTGGTCCTGGGCGATCCGGAAATCCGGCCCGCACCTGTGGGTATGAACGTCATTGACCCGGATTACATCAATATTCTCATCACCGGCCACCAGCACTCCCTGTTCACCTACATCCAGGACCGCCTTCTGGACGAGGACGTGGTGGCGAAGGCCCAGGCCGCGGGAGCCAAGGGCTTCAAGCTGGTAGGCTGCACCTGCGTGGGACAGGACCTCCAGCTGCGGGGCGCGCACTACACCGAAATTTTCGACGGACACGCAGGCAATAACTACATCTCCGAGGCCGTGCTCTCCTGCGGCGCCATCGACGCCGTGCTCAGCGAGTTCAACTGCACCCTGCCTGGGATTGAACCCATCTGTGACGAGCTGAAAATCAAGCAGATCTGTCTGGACGTGGTGGCAAAGAAGGCCAACGCGGAGTACATTCCCTTCCAGTACGAGACCCGCCAGGCGGACGGCGACCGGATCATTGACGAGATTATCGCCGCCTACAAAGCCCGCCGGGGTACGGTACCCATGAATCTGTTTACGGACCACGGCAATAAAAACACGCTTACCGGCGTCAGCGAGGGCAGTCTGAAAGCCTTCCTGGGCGGCAGCTGGAAGCCCCTCATTGATCTCATTGTTGCCGGGAAGATCAAGGGCCTGGCCGGCGTAGTGGGCTGCTCCAGCGTTGCCTATGGCCACGACACCCTCACCGCCGAGCTGACCCGCGAGCTGATTGCAAAGGATATCCTGGTCCTGACGGCTGGCTGTTCCTCCGGCGGCCTGGAGAACATCGGCCTCATGACGCCGGAAGCCGCCGAGCTGGCCGGACCCAATTTGAAGGCTGTGTGCAAGGAGCTGGGCATCCCGCCGGTTCTGAACTTCGGTCCCTGCCTGGCTATTGGCCGTCTGGAGATCGTAGCCACCGAGATTGCCGGGGAGCTGGGCGTGGACCTGCCCCAGCTGCCGCTGGTTCTCTCCGCGGCGCAGTGGCTGGAGGAGCAGGCCCTGGCCGACGGAGCCTTTGCCCTGGCGTTGGGACTGCCTCTGCACCTGGGCGTGCCGCCCTTCATGACCGGCAGCAAGGTGGTGACAAAGGTACTCACCGAGGATATGGTGGAGCTGACCGGCGGACAGGTGATTATTGACCCAGACGGCAAATCTGCCGCCAATACGCTGGAGGCAATGATTGAGAAGAAGCGCAAGGCCCTGAACATTTAATAGGGAGACGCGAGAAATGAAACGAATTTTTATCGAACCAGCCAAGTGCGACGGGTGCAAGAACTGCACCCTGGCCTGTATGGAGTCCCACCGGGAGGACGGCGGCCGCGGTCTGTACACCCTGGACCTGACCGATCCGGCCAACCAGTCCCGCAACCGCATTCTCTCCGACGGCAAGGGGGGCTATCTCCCCATCTTCTGCCGCCACTGCGACGACCCCGACTGCGCCGGGACATGTATGAGCGGCGCGCTGGTGAAGAATCAGACCACCGGGCTGGTGGACTACGACGCGGAAAAGTGCGCGGCGTGCTACATGTGCGTTATGGCCTGCCGCTACGGCGTGCCGGCTGTTTCCCCGGACCGGAAGCGGATGATTAAGTGCGACTTCTGCCAGCATCTGGAGGAGGGACCTGCCTGCGTGCGGGCCTGCCCGAAGAAGGCCATTGAAGTGAGGGAGGTGTGAGCATGGAACGATTTGTCATTATCGGCGCGGGAGCGGCTGGCATCAGCGCCGCCCAGGTACTGCGGGATTTCCGGCCCAAGGATGTGGTCACCGTCATTTCCACGGACGAAAAGGTACACTCCCGCTGTATGCTCCACAAGTACCTGGGCCATGAGAGGGACGCCCAGGGCATCAATTTTGTGGGCGCGGACTTTTTTGAGAAAAACGACATCGTCCACATCTCCTGTGAAACGGTCAAGCGGATTGACACGGCGGCAAAGACGGTGTTTTTCGGAGAGAGCTACTCCGCTCCCTACGACAAGCTGCTCATCGCCACCGGCTCCGGGTTCTTCATCCCGCCCATCCCCCATTTCCGGGAAGCGCCCAATGTGTTTGGCTTCCGGGACCTCAGCGACGCGCTGAAGATTGACGAGGCTTTCGCAAAGGGCAGGCGGGTGTTTATCGTGGGTTCGGGCCTGGTGGGTCTGGACGCCGCCTCCGCCCTCTGTGAGCGGGGCGCGGAAATCACCATTGCGGAGATGGCTCCGCGGGTCATGCCTTTACAGACAGACGATTATGCAGCGTCTGTGTACCAAAAGGTTTTTGAGGACCACGGGTGCAAATTCCTGCTGGGTATCGGGGCCAGCGACGCGGTGGTGGACGAGGCCGGGAATATTACGGAGGTAATTCTCTCCAACGGCGAGCACATCCCCTGTGATTTCATCATCATGGCGGCGGGGGTACGGCCCCGGATTCAAATTGCGCTGGACAGTGGGATTGCCGCCGAGCGGGCCATCCAGGTGGACGGCCACCTGCGTACCAGCGTCCCGGACGTGTATGCGGCAGGCGACTGCACAGGTCTGTCGGGCGTGTGGCCGGACGCGATGGCGCAGGGCAAGGCAGCGGCCCGGAACATGGCCGGTGTGGACGAGGCGTATCCCAAGCCATACCCGTTCAAAAACACCAGCAACTTTTTCGGCGTGACCATGCTGTCCGTAGGACGGCTGGACCTGACGGAAGGGGCGGACATCCTGGTCCACAAGACTCCGACAGAGTACAAGAAGGCCATTGTGAAGGACGGCAGGCTGACGGGCTATCTGTCCCTTGGCGATATCTCCAACCACGGTCTTTACCTCCATCTCATCCGCAGCGGGATTGACATCAGCGGAAAGCTGGACAAGATTTTCCGTCTGACCTTTGCGGATTTCTACGGCATCAACGAGAAAAACGGCGAATTTGCCTACAGCGTATAAACCAACAGCGCACCCCGGTTCCGATAGCCGGGGTGCGCTGTCCTGATTTTACCGTCCCGCTTATTCGTAGCAGGCCCGGCTTCCGCCGATGAATTTAGGCCGGGTTCTGGCACAGAGGAGAATGGCGCAGCCGATATGGTCCAGGCTCAGCCGGACCGGCACCGCCACATCCCGCAGGTGCATACCAATGAGCGTGCCGCCGATATCCAGCCCCGCATGGGCGCGGATGTGCTCCACGGCCACGGGATGGGCAAAGGTCTCCCAGGCGGCGGTGGCAAAGGAGCCGCCCGCCTTGGGCTGAGGCCGGACGCACACCGGCTCATAGCCGTACTGTTCCGCGCAGGCGGTTTCCACAATCAACGCCCGGTTCAGATGCTCGCAGCACTGGGCGGCCAGGTAGACGCCTTTTTCCAGCAGCAGCGGATAAATCCCCTGAAAAACAGCCTGGGCTGTCTCCACGCTGGAGGCTTTGCCGATTCGTCCGCCGGTAATCTCGGAGGAGGAACAGCCGGTGACAAGAATGCTGCCTGGGGCCAGTTCTGCCGCCGCCAGCAGTTCCGCAGCGGCCTGCCGCGCCTGCGCCTGAATTTCTTCCAAATTTTGCATATTCCGCCGTCCTTTCGTCATTACTGGACATCAATTGTCCCTAAAAGATAGCCGTTGTCCTCCGGGTCCTGCTGGTTTGCCAAGAAGATTGGCTGTCCGGAAGCGGGGTCCTCCAGACGCAGGAACAGGAGGTAAGATCCTTTTTCCAGCTCCGCAACGGGAATCTCAGCCTGCGCCGTTTCGACTTGATTGACATTTCGTCCGCCAGTCAGCTTTTCCAAGTGATGCTCCACCGGAAAGGACTGCACGCCGCCGCCCACCTGCTGTAATAGCAGGGTCAGCTCCGGGGAGGCATAGAGGGGAGCGAACCCGGCGTTCCGGAAGCTCACCGTGACGTCCACATCCTGCTGGAACATCTTGCGGGAAACGACCGCCTTGCTGATCAGAAGGCGGTACCCCAGCCGCCGCTGGATGTAGGAAAAGCCGTCCAGCCCGTCAAAACAGCCCTCGCCGGATACGGTGGCCGAAGCCCATTTGTCAAACACCTTCTGGTCGTAATCCTGATTGAGATAGGTGACATGCATCAAGGACAAATCCTTCACCGCAGTCTCAAAATTATTGTATATATTGTCGTTGACCACTTCCCCGCCATTGGGGACCTTGGCACAAAGATCGGCCTGAAAACTCAGCTCATCGGTGCGGGAACGCTGTTCGCCGCCCTGTTCCGCCATATCATAGGTTCCCATATCGGTTTCATTTCCCAACATGCCGTCGTTGAACAAGCCCAGGCGGGCGGACAGCTGCCGGTCCGCGCCCCGGCGGGTGATTGTGCGCCACTGGGCCGGGGTGCGCACGGCGAGATACATATCCGGACCGGAGATCCGGGCGAGGGTCAGAGCCAGCTGGCGCAGCTCATCGGCAGAGCTGTATTTCGTGGTGTGCATTTCTCCCCAGCTGCCGACAAAGAGGCCCTGGAGGGTGAAAATCATATCCTTGTGCCGCTGCAGAAGGGGACCCAGCTGCGCCATATGCCGGAGGATAATATCCATACTCTCCGGCTCGTGCAGGCCGCTTTCTCCGTCCCAGTCGTACAGGAACCGGATAATCAGCCGCTTGCCGCTCTGCCCCCAGGCGTTCAGCAGGGCGTCGATATTGCTCAGACCCGCCTCGCTGATTTCGCCCGCCTGATAGCTCTGCAGGTTGATTTCCACCAGGGCGAGGGTGGTGTCCGGAGACCAGGCGCAATACTCCGCCACCTTTGCCACGTATGCCTCCTCCGCGTCCGTAATGGCAAAGGGATAGAGGCTGTACAGGCCCCGGTTGGGATTTTTCAGTTCCCGGTTTGACTCCGTAAAGAGCTGGACGCTGGTGGTGACTTTGCGCATTTCCGCCGCTCCTCCCATCAGTAAAAGAATCAGGATGAAAAGAACGCAGGCCAGAAGTCCGTGTCCTCTCCGCCGGTGATGTTGTCTATTCCTCTTCATATAAACGCTCATAATCAATGGCTAGATTGTAGGGTGAATGGGGCTCCTGCTCAAAATAGTAGCAGACAAAATCGTCGTCCTCATAGTATACGCTCATTTCATGGGGATATAACTCCGCAAACCGCTGGCACCAATAGTACGCTTTGGACTCCACAACAGTGCGGTTTTCCAGGTATCTGTAGTTGTCAAAGGGCAGGGAGAACTGGGGAATTTCCTTTTGGGCCGCTTGGGCGGAAATTTCGGAGGCCCAGACATCCGGGGCCTGCCTGCTGCCCTCAAGGGTATATTTTTCCAGGGCCAGCCAGGAGGGGCCTGCAAAAAAATAGTTTTGGTCGTATCGAAGGGGCTTTTTTTCCACGAAAACGAACACATACCGGGTAGGGAGGAAGTACCGGTCCCCAGCCGACTTCTGCACGAAGGTGAGCAGTTCCTCATGGCGTCCGTACTCGTTTACATGGTACAGGCCGTCTGTAGGCGATACAATAGTATACTGAAATTGCGGATAGCTGTCAATAATTTTGTCCATCACGGAGATCTCCACAGGATAGCGGGTAAGGCCGCAGAACAGGTATCCGTGATAGTTCTCCCGGCTGGTACACCAAAAGCACAGCACGGCGAGCGAGGCGGCGGAGAGGACTTGCAGCAGACGGAATATTCCAAAGGATGCTGCAAGCGAAAAGAGGAAGTCCAGGGGAATCCATACCGCCGCAAGGAGAAGCATACGCTCCGTTACAAAAATACGGTCGGTGGTGGTTAAGCTTGGGAGGCCCAGGTCAGAGGAAATGCCCAGCAGGACAACGGCAATGGAGAGAATCGCCAGGGTAACATAGCCGTCAAAGCTAATTTGGCTGATTCCATATTGTTTAAGCCGTTCCAGCAGCCTGGGCCGGCGCGCCAGCAGCCACTTCATCAGCAGCGACACCCCCATTGCGCCGAACATTACAATGACATAGGCTTTGTACTGGTGTCCTCTTGCCAGGGACAGATGTCCCAGATAAATCATCTGTACAACAAAGGCCGCAGTGTTGACCACTTTGGAAATAATGTTGGTCTCCGCGTCGCTGTCAGGCTCCTGCTCGATTTGCAGCTGGAACTCCTCATCGCCCTTGTCGCCCTCGTCTTCCTCCAAATTCTGGATAACTTTGAGTCCCCAGCCGAAGGAGCCGTTCAGCGGGATGCCGGAAGCCCATGCAATGGCCATCGGCAGGAGCGCGGCCAGCACACCGGCCAGCACCGCCGCAACCAGAGGTAGAAGCCGCTCCCTGGAAAAAACCCGCCTGAAATAGAACGGAGCAATGCCCAGGCACATAAAGACGGTCGTAACCGCCGGATGGAAATGGACCGAGACCGTTGCGGCTACGCACATGGTAAAGACCAATAGATCGTTTCCGAGAATCAGGCCGGAGAGCTTTCCCCTCCCGCACGGCTTTTGACTGCTTTTCAGATAGCGGAGCAGAAACAGGACGCAGAAAAACTGGAACATCATTGCAAATTCCAGAGGAAGCGTTCCCTGCAGGCGCACCATAGATTTCAGTCCCAGTTCAGTGCCATTGCCGCACAGCGAGATCATGGTAAGGGCGAGCAGAGGGACCCAGCGCCACCGGAACAGCTCCCGCATCAAGCAGTAGAACGCCAGCAGGATAGCAACTCCCTGTATGCTGCCAAAAAACAGGATCAGCATTCTGGTTTTGACGCCCAGCAGACAATGTATGGCATAGAGCAGGCAGTGCATGGCAGAGGGATAGACGCCTCCGGAAAAAATCTGTCCCTGCGTCAGGCCGTAAAGCCAGGAGTGATGGACGTATTGGTCTGGGAGGCTGTAGCATTTGGTCTGAAAAGGCCCCCAGGACAAATAAATCAGATTGTAAATCAGCAGCAGGGCCAGAACCAGGTACTCCCAGATATAGGGTCGTATGGACGTTTTCCACATCTCTCTGAATTTGGCGGCATAGGCGGTCTGGAAGCGTTTGACCAGCACCTTGGCGCGGCTGATGAGGACAATGTGGAAAAACGACGCCGAATCAATCTCCATTTTTGAAAATTTTCTCAGTAGGACAGCCACTGGGACGCCGTACAGGATGATTCGCATGGTCCAGGGGTTCAGGATATGCAGGAATCCAAGGAGCAGGACCAGGGAAGAGATGAGGACGGTCTGCACCGAGAAGCAAAAGCCCATCCGGTATATGGGGCTTTTGCCAGACAGGTGACTTGCAAAGACGATATGCGGCCACACAAAAAACAGAAGCAGATACCCGGCCATCACCAATGCATATTCAAAAATCCAATATGCGATTTTCAGAGTATCCATATGACACCCACCTTTCTATCCCACTTGGCCCCATATGTCCCCTACCCCGATTTTCAAGACCTTGATCCGGAACACCACCGCCAGCGTACTGAACGTCATCCGCATCATATACCACAGCGGCTTCAGACCGGAGTGGATGCTGGTCCCCGCCTGCCGCCTGTGCGTCACCGCCGGTACCTCCGCCACATGGAACTTCAGCAGCAGCATTTGCATAAGGATATTGGCGTCCGGGTATTTTGTATCAAAGTTATCGTACTGGGCATAGCAGGCAAACGCCCGGCGGCTCAGACCCTGCAGCCCTGTGGTGGGGTCGGAGATGACCTCCCCTGTGGTCACGCGGATTGCAAAGCGGAACAATAGATGGGCCATCCGTTTGGCAAAAGAAAGAGGGAAACTTTTGCTTTCCTTCATATACCGGGTACCCAGCACAATGTCCGGATGGTCCTCCGCCGCCAGACGGCGGTAAAGAACGGGGATGTTGCACAGGTCGTGCTGGCCGTCCGCGTCCATCTGAATGACATAGCGGTAGCCCTCCCGGACCGCGTATTTATACCCGACCTGGAGTGCGCCGCCGTAGCCCAGACAGAACACATTGGTGACGCTCCGGCAGCCGTGCCGGGCAATGACCTGCCCTGTGGCGTCCTCCGAGGCGTCGTTGATAATCAGCACGTCCGCCGCAGAGAGGACGCCCCCCGCCTCCATCCGGTCCAGGACGCCGGGGAGGTTTTCCGCCTCGTTGCGGGCGGGCATAATAATGAGCAGTTCTCTCTGCGTCATGTCCCCTCGCCTCCCCTTAAAAACGCCAGCAGCCCGCCGGCATCCTGTCCGCCGGGCTGATTTTTTTCTCCTGCGGCCCGGCCCAGCCGCTCCCGCAGGTCCGGGCTGTCCAGCAAAAACCCCGCTGTCCGGGCAATGGCCTCCGGCTCCAGGGCGCACAGCAGGCCGTCCGTACCGTCTTCAATCTGCTTCCGGTTGCCGCTGCAGTCGGAGACCACCATGGGACGGCCCAGGGCCTGGGCCTCCTGAATGGCGATGCTCCGGCCCTCGAAGCGGGTGGCGTGTACATAGACGTCCGCCTGGGCGTAGTAGGGGTAGGGATTTTCCACAGTACCCAGCAGCAGAAAGTCTTTTTGCAGGCCCAGGTCTGCAATCTGCTTTTCCAGACTGCCCCGCAGTCCGCCTTCTCCCAGCACGTACCACCGCACCGGGTATCCGGCGTCTTTCAGCAGCTTCATCGCCGCAATAGCCAGATCGAACCCCTTCTGGTGGGTCAGCCGCCCCACGGTGAGCAGCCGCATCCCCTGCCAGCCGTCGGTAAAGCCCCCCGGCTCCCCGGCCCGGCGGCGGATGGCCTCCCGGTTAATGATATTGGACAGTACCCTGATTTTTTCCTCATACTGGGGATAGACCCGGAGGAAGGGGGCTTTAATCTCCTCGGAGACCACAAAAATACGCTGGAACCGCTCCCAGCAGCCCCGGTCCAGAGCGGGGGTGTAGCCGCTCTGCTGGTAGTCGATGTGGACAACGGCGGCTTTCCGTTTAGCGCGCACATGCTCTGCCACAAAATAGGCGGACCCGCCCTCCATCCAGGCCACCGCCGCGTCATAAGGCTCCTCCGGCCTCCACGCGCCTGCGGCCACCACCGGCCAGAGCAGCTTGTCCAGCTGCACCCGCCCCCTCCAGAGCATAGGCGGCAGACACCGCGCCATACCGCCCAGCTTACCCGCCCAGTGTCCGTTGCGGAGGAAGCAGGCGGCGGTCCGTCCGGCCAGCGCACGGCGTCCCGCGCTGTCCAGCACAGAGCCGCAGTCCCGCTTCCGGTTGAGCAGACGTACGTGTTTGGGAATCCGGGCCATCAGCTCCCCGCGGCCCAGCAGCACATAGAGGTCGATGGACAGGTCCTGTCCCTTCAGATGCTCCAGCATCTCCAGCAGGGCTTTCTCCGCGCCGCCGGTCCCCATCGTGTTAATGACAAACAGGACTTTCTTCATGGGCGCTGTCCTCCTCCGCCTCCTCAGTGGCCGCCGGTTTAACCGGCGGATGTTGCTGGGTACCCAGCAGCAAGGAGACTTGCATAGCCAACTCCTGATTTTGTGTGACCAAGCGGGAGAGGATCAGGCAGATACGGAACGCAGCCCACAGGCCAACGCTTACTGAAATCAGCAGCGCCATACCGGTCCACACCGAGATGCGTCCCAGCCAGTCCGACAGCGCCGGTACTGCGCCGATTACCAGAATCACAATTCCCACAAGACACCAGGCCGTAGCCAAGTCCGACGTCATTTTTTTTGCAGCATGGAACCAGAAGCTGGCGGCGGCAACCAACAGCCCCACCCCCACCAGCGTCAGCCGCATAATTCCCACAGCGTTCATTTCCCGACCTCTCCTCTCGTCGGCGCCTCCAGGGGACCGGCGTTATGCAGTTTTTCCATATACCTGGTCCGATGGCCGTTTCTGACGGCGGCCCGGCTTAATCAGCGTACCCTGACAGAAGACCTGCCGGTCCATATTCCGCTCCACCCAGCGCAGGCGCATATACCCTATGCACCAGGCCAGGAAGGACCCTACCACAACGCCGGTCCCGAACCAGATGTCCGGCAGGCGCGTGGAAACCAGGGAGCCGAGAAACGTAACCAGGCAGAAGGATGCCGACGTAAAGATAGCGCCCCACAGGTCCTTGAAGTAGTACAGAAACAGGATTTCCGCATACATCTGGAACAGGATGAAGTAGCCCGCCGCCAGACAGGGATAAATGCGCATGACCATCCCCGCAAAACCGAACCGGGGCAGAATCACCACACAGAGCAGGTACACCACCACGGAGATCATGAACTGCAGCCGGGACAGGTCCAGCAGCTGGTTGGCGATCTCCCGGAACATCTTTCGTTTTGCGCTCTGGATGTCCGACAGCTTCCCGCCGATGACCGCCTCGGAGTACGCTTTGTAGCGGTCGTGGAAGAACATCTCCACACGGGCGATAAAGATGACCGTGGCGGAAATATTGGTGAACATGGCAAGGCAGGAGGCCATATCGTAGGGCTGATTGCACACGAAGGACCGGGCCACCACAATACGCATATCCGTGGTCCAGAAGACGAAGTTGTGGATATACAGCCCCAGGGTATAGAGGAAATTGATGAGTACCAGATGCCAGTATTTGCCAAAATATTTCACCACCGGCCAGAACCGGCTGCTGTTGTCCACAAAGTAGCGCCGGATGGACCCGTACTCCAGCGCCGCGATCACGAAAAATCCCACCGTCATAGCCAGCAGCATGGCGCGGGTGGTCTCCCAGCCGCACACGAAGTAGAGGACCAGACCCAGAATCAGGCTCACCGCCATGCCTGCGAGGAAGAACAGGGAGATTCTGCCGTAGTCCTTGCAGATGGACAGGTACAGCATGGAGTAAAAGACCATGGTCAAAGAGATGTACCCGCAGAAGCCGGTGAACACGTAGGCCACCGGCACCTGCCCCACAAAGTGCTCCCACAGGCAGAAGGGGATACCCAGCAGGCAGCTGAGGAAGATATTCAGCACAAGGCCGAAATAGTAGCAGGGCAGGATATCCTGGTACCGCTCCTCAAAAATCGCATCCTGCATGTACTTGGAGAGCACGGAGTTGAAGGGGGAGGCGGTGAGCAGGGAGAAGATGAAGGTATAGAGAATGGTGCAGGAGAACAGCTCCCTGGTGTAGAAATCCAGTTGGTCGAACCCCAGCAGGTATTCCAGGACCAGCAGCACGCCGATCACCAGTACCATCGGCGCAACGGTCAAACAGGAGCCGTACAGGACGCCGAACATTCCCGCCGTAATGGATTGCTTGTCAAAAATACGATTCAGTCTTACGCCGATTCCAGCCATAGCGGACCCCTCCCTCTGATTGTCTGGTACGATTCCTTTTGAGCCTTTTTCTTTCAGGAAAAAGGATAATTATGGATTGCTTTCGTTTCTGCGCTCCTCAAAGTCCCGGTAAATGCGGCGGTAGGTATCCAGCATCTGGTCCATGCGGTAGCGGGCCATCACCCGCCGGTAGCCGTTTTCACCCATCTGCATCCGTTTGTCCGGATGGTGGGCCAGATCCAGCATGGCCTGGGCAATTTCCTCCTGGTTCATAATGTGCGTGACCAGACCTGCCGGGCCGATGCCGTCCTCCTCGCCCTCAATCAGACCCCGGCAGTTGCCCACGTCCGTGGCAATCACCGGCTTGTGGGCGGCAAAGCTCTCCAGGATGGTCAAAGGCTGGCCCTCGCTGATGCTGGTGAGGATGGTCATGTCCATCCGTCCCAGGTACTCCCGGACATTGATCCGTCCGGTAAAGACCACATTGTCCAGTTTCAGGTCCTCCGCCAGCTCAAAGCACTCTTTTGCGTAGAGGTCGTTCTCCTCCCAGGGTCCCATAATCCACAGCTTTAAGGCCGGTTCCCGCTCCTGGGCCGCGCTGAAAGCCTGGATCATAGTCTTCACGTCCTTGATGGCGTTAATCCGCAGAACGGCCCCGATGTTGATCCACCCCTCATCCTCCGGCGTCTTGCCCGGCAGGTTCTGGAAGTTGTCCGCCTGGATGCCGTTGGGCGTTACCAGGGTCTTGTGTTCAGGGCAGTCCAGCTCAATCTGCAGCACGCGGGCGTGCTCGTACAGACACGTCACCAGGTCGGCCCGCTCATAGGCCAGACGGGACATCTTCTTAAACTGGTCAATCCACACGTTTTTGTACAGCCCCTGCACCCACTTGGCCTTGACCAGCTCCTCCTCCCGCTCGCGGGTATAGATACCGTGCTCGGAGATCATCATGGGACTGCCGTACAGATATTTCCCCATACTGCCCAGGACCCCCGCATAGCCTGTGCTCAGGCAGTGGTAGAGGCCCGCGCGGGGCAGCTTTGTCTTCAGCGTACGGAACAGGGGCAGATAGATGGAGCGCATCATCCACAGGAAGTCGGAAAAGACCACCTGACTGTAATGGAGCTGATAGAAGTCCTGCACCGCGTGGAGGAAGTCCTCCCCCATGAGCAGCTTGTTGAGGGACCGTCCGCTCTGCTGAAGGTAATCTATGACGGTCTCCCAGTCAATCCGCTGGTCCAGCATCAGGCTGCGCAGTGCGCTGAATTCCCGGTGGCTCATCCGTTTCTGCCACCGCCAGCCCCAGTCCACATCCTCCAGATACAGCTCATAGACCTCCGTCACATTGTCCGGCAGCTGGTACATGAACTTCCCGCGGGTGGAGCGGTTGGGAATAATGGTCTGGATCACGAACTCATATTCCGGGAACGAGTGGATCAGACCGTGGACCCAGCTGGATACGCCGCCCACCGCATAGGGATAGCAGCCCTCCACCACAATACAAATGCGCATGTACTCCCTCCCCTTTCCGAATTATAATCAGTCCGGCACGGCGTACACCACCTGCATCTGGACCGACACCTCCTGCTCCTGGGCTTCGATGAGGAACACGCCGTCCTCCAGCGTCGTGACGCTTCCGCCCTGGACCTCCCCCGCCGTATGGCGGTCCATCCGCAGGATAAACCAGGCCGGTCCGCTGCCGCTGTGCCGGATGCGGATGGTATCGCCCTCCAGGCTGGCGGTGTAATCCATGGACAGGAAATTGCGGATGCGCCCGTCGCACTCGGAGACAGTGGTGCCGTCAAAGGACCGGAAGGTTTTCCAGTAGAAGGGGACGTCCGAGGTCAGCTGCCGGGCGAGCAGGCCCCAGGTGTCCCCGACGCTCTCCGGGTAGACGGGCCGCAGGGCGTCCACCAGCACGCTGGTATAGGCCAGCGCCGTCTCCACGCCGCGCATTCTCAAATCGCTGCGGAAGGTGTGCTCAAAACCGTCGGTCACAGCCATCTGCCGCGTGATCTGGTCTGTCTCATAGCCGATGAACTGGCATCCGCCGTCGTAGGGATAGACCACCGTACGCAGTCCGGACAGCTCCTCCCAGCCCAGGGCGTCGATCACGTCCTGCTCCTCCAGGCCGCCGGCGTAGAAGGAGGTAAAGCGGTAGGGCAGCTGGGCGTTCTCCATAAACGAGAAGTCCTCCGCCAGCTTTGCGGTGATGGGGGTATCCGACACCCGCACGCCGGACAGTCCGGCCTCGGCCTGGAGCTCGTTAATCATCTTCATGTAATAAATAAACTGCACCTGATTGGGCAGCGCGCTGTCGTCGTAATCGAACTGCATCGCCATCATGCAGGACAGCCCCAGCCGGCCCCGGTGGTAAATCCCGGTGATGTCCGGCCACAGGATATCCCGGTACACGCCGCGCATGGACATACTGTAATAGCGGACCATATCTTTTCCGTTCTCCGCGGCAAGGCCCGGATAATTGGCCACCACCAGATTCTGGGCGTTGACCACCGGATAGACGCTGTAGGCGCTGGCCTCGGCGTCGATAGCGGAGAGGATGCCCAGACCGGCGGCGTCCTCCATGTAGTCGCCGTTCACAGCGAACACGTACGCGCCGCCGACGCTCCGCCGCCAGATGATTGCGGGGTGGTCCTCCAACCGCACTTCGCCGGAGGGAATGCCCTTCATATAAGTCTTGGTACTGGTGTCCAGTATGTACCAGGGCATGACCAGGTCCAGGTCCTGCCGCCGCTCGTCATCCTCATTCTCGACCTGATAGATGACCTCGCCGCCCAGCAGGAAGTCCTTGTAGAGATGGATTCCCTCCACCTCCGTGCGCTCCCCGCGGATCTCATAGATACCCAGCAGGTCCTGCATGGCGCGGTTTCTCCGGACCACCGAGACATCCGGCAGACTGGCGAAAACCACGCTGGTTCCCCCCTGGGCATAGCCCAGGAGAGTCTGGCAGGCGCTGGCGTTCCAGTCCAGCCGCGCCCCGTCCAGCACCAGCATTTGGGGCGGCTTCTCCCCAGGGGAATAGGCGGCCAGGGTGGGGCTGACAGAAAAACTGCGCTTGGTGTAGGCGGCCCAGGCGGAGACGACCTGGCCGATGGGTCCGCCGGCCTCGCCGATATAGGCCACCCGGAAGCGGTCCGTCCCCCAGGGGGTGGACTCCGTCCCGTCGGGGGAGACGAAGGTCTCCGCCCTGCCGGCCAGCTGCTTCACATCTGCGGTGTATTTGTTCTCATCGTAGTTGTTCCACATTTCCAGGGCAACATTTGTAAACTGGAACATAAAGAATACGACCAGCATGATGGCGGCAATGGATATAAAGTTGCGCCGTGATACCATTGTTTTCCTCCTTGCTGGGACCGCGCCTCTAGCTGAACACTTTAATCAGCTCCAGCGTATCCCGGTCAATCACCACGTTGGACTGCTTCAGCGCGGCCAGGGTGTCAAAGAAAGCATCCCGGTTCTTCATAGCAAAATACAGCTTCAGGCGGCAGGTATAAGAGGCCAGGCAGTCCGGGTGATGCTGGGCCAGCCGCAGGCACCATTTTTCCGCCGCCGCCAGCTCCTTGGCGTCCATCAGCCGCAGGCATACGCTCTCATAGAGCTCCTGGGTCATATGGGCGGGATTTTTGTCGTAGAGGGATTGGGCGGCGGTGTCCAAAACTGCCGCCAGCTTGCGCAGCTCCTGCCCTGTAAACAGGTTCTGCTTCAAAAAGCTGTCCATATAGAGGATCAGCTCCTCCTCGGCCTCCGTCTCCTCCCCGGCCTCCTCCTCAATCCGGACCCGCAGCTTTCGGGTCTTGGACCGGAAGGCGTCCAGTTCGCTGGTCAGGACGGAGGCGGCATAGTGAGCGGTCTCCGAGTCTTCGCTGTTCAGAGCCAGGGCGATCACGCCCAGAGCCGCGTGGACATCTCCCCGGATGGTGTTCATCATCACCAGCCGCAGGTCCCGTTTCTCATTGATAAACATGGCCTCCTCCAGCGGGAGCATGTTCCGGCCCCGCTCCTCGTCGGCCCGCAGATGGGAGCGCACCCGCTCTTTGCTGAACACAACGTCCTCCAGGTGGGGCTGCATCCACAGGGGCAGGCGGAAGAGCAGGTAGGAGAAGAAGAAAAACAGCGGGCCTACCACCGGGCAGGGAACCATGACCAGAAAGCGCAGCAGATACGTCCGCCGGTTGTCGTGGAGGACCTCCGCCCCCGCCTTCCGCTCCTTCCTGGTCCGTATGGGGGAGACGATCAGAGCGCCGGTGAGCAGATAGAGCAGAGCAACCAGCAGATTGAGGAGGAATACCAGGATAAAGACCTTTTCATCCCAGGTCCAGTGTCCCGGAACCAGCCGGTCCACAATCCATAGCCATCTCTCTATGTCAACCAGCCCCCTTTATCAAGCGGCTCTCGTACCCGGCGGTGCGGAACCGGTCCACCACGAAGGCGGCGTTTTCGATGCTGGTGTTGGACAGCAGCACGTAGAATACGCCGTCCTGCGCCGCGCCCATGTAGTCCGTCTGCCGGGCGCTCCGGCTCAGAGCCATGGACGCGCCCACATAGTCCTCGTCCGGCACAAATACCTCCAGCAGCGTGCAATCCGTCAGGCCCTGATCCTGGGCGCGGAAAAACGCCCGTGCCAGCTGAAGAAAAGATTTTGTCTCCATCAGGCGGCTGTTCTCCACGAACCGCTCGTTGCGCAGCGTATCCAGGTACTGGCTGGCCCGCACCACTGCGGACTGAACCATCTGGCCGATCACCGCCAGCCGGTTGGCCTCCGCCAGCGTCATACGCTGCCAGGGGATGCCCCAGAGCATAAAAATCAGAGCCATTTCGCCGTCGTTATAGACGGCGCTGGCCATCAGCGGCAGTTTCTCCTCCATGGTCTTGTTGATATACACCCGGCGTTCCTTCAGCTCCTCGTACATGGACGTCATGGCGGGGTACTCGATGGAGTTGCCCAGGCTCTTGGCCTCCTGGGAGTTGGCGGAGAAGAGGCGGGCAAAGCTCCGGTTTGCCACGGTGTAAATCGCCGCGCCGTCGCAGTCCATCAGCCGGGAGAGAATCTGCACGGCGGTAAAGAGCACTTCCTCCGGGGCCTGCCGCTCCAGGGTGGAGGTGATCTCGTAAATCTTACCCAAGCTGTCCTTCTGGTTGACCAGCTGCAGCTCAAAGTTCTCCTTCATCCGCACGTTGCTGTCGTTGATATCCGCGATATCGGCCAGTCTGGTTTCCAGGTATTCGATCTCGTCCTGGTCTTCCTGCTTGACCGTGCGCAGCTGATCTTTGAGATAGCCAATGACCAGGCCGACAATGAACAGCTGGGCAATCCACACATAGGTGTTGTAATCCAGAAGGACCTCGAAGCCGCTGCGGATACCGGCCTGCTGGACCAGGTGTCCCAGGACGGCCAGCAGACTGGAGAGAATCGCCTGTTTTTGACCGTGAATCACGGCAAAGAGCAGCACATAGAGCAGGAAAAAATCCAGCCGCTCAAAGAAGCTGCTGCCGGCGGCAATGCTGTTGAGATAATAAAAGATGAAGAATGCCACCAGATTTTCCAGGTAGGGAACCATTGCGGCCAGGAAGACCTTGAGCTTGTGGCGGAACCGGTCCCAGAAGCTGCCGCCGGTGTCCTCGGCCCGGATAAAGGTTTCGGCGTGGCGTTTCATGTACTGGGCGACCTGCTGGACGCCCTCCTGATAGGATGTAAAGATTTTCTGCCCCATGTCCCGCGCAAAGGCGGAGCCGTCCAGCACAAGGCGGTGGTAGTCCCCGACGGAATTGTCCACCACCGAAATACCGCCGCCCATAGCGTCCTGGACCATTGCCGCCAGCTGGAGACCGTTGATCTCCTCCATGGAGGAGATATGGTAGAGGGGCTGCCGCACCTCCGGGGCAATGATGGCTTTGTGGGCCAGCTCCACGGCGTCCTTGACGAACAGCATGGAGAATACATCCCGGTCGCTTGCGGAGATGCGTCCGCTTTTCAGGGCCTCCAGACACATGGTACAGCAGGGGTCTGCCTCCGGCTGTCCCCGCTTGGGGACCCAGTAGACGTGGTCAAAGCGCAGGATACGGACTTCAAGGCCCTGTTTTTTATGGTAGTTGGCGCAGATTTCCTCTCCCTGGGCGATTGCCATGCCCCGGAAGCCGATAGGGGATTCCTTTCCGGATTCCGGCAGGTTCTGGGCATAATTGCCGCTGAAGACCTCCTGGGAGGAAAAATATACGAACCGTCCGGAGCCAATCATTGAATAGGCGGTGAGAATATTGAGGAGGGCGGCTGAATAGCGGACAGCCTCCTGCCGCGCCCGCCGCCAGTCGAAGTGGCTGTCCCACGCGCCGGTAAAGATGGTGATATCCGGCTTGACGCTCTCGAAGACGTCCTTCACACTCTCATCGTCGTAGGCGTAATTATATTTTTCAAAGACTTTTTGCCGCAAAGGCGTATTCTCCCGCTGACCTGTCAGCAGGTAGACACGGTCGCCGTTTTTGTTCAGCCTGTCAATCAGGGTTTCGGTCATTCGACCGCTTCCAATCAATAATACCTCCATCAATCTCTCACTTTCTTGCCGCAGGGCGGCGGTATTGAGAAGTGGGATCGGGCGCAGCCTGAAGAATCTTACAAATTGACATTATTATATCATAGATGACAGAAGTTACAATAGGCAATTTGCACATTTTTTGTGCAAGAAAGCGCAGGTGGACAACAGAAGGGGAAAAATGGAAAAGTCGTTGCTTTGTAAGACTTTCAAAGGCGGCACACTGTACCCGCTTACCATGAAAAAAGTTCACAAAAACAGAGATTTGAGTTTGCTTAAACTCTACAGTTGAAAGAGGCTCCTGCCGCAGCCCGTCTAACGGACATCCGGCAGGAACCTCCAGGGAATCGGAGCGCATTCAGTGGTAAGACACCGGCTTTATGCCGGAAATACGCAGAATAGGTAATACTCATAATACTCATCCTTTCTCATGGGAAAAACTCAGGCCAGGTTCATTTTGTCTCACGCAGACTTACCAGTAGGAGGGTGTTGATTTTTGAGGGGACTTATATTATACTTGAAAATTATAGAGAACAGCAATTGATGATTGATTCTATCATACACGAAACCGAGCGGTTATGTCAAGTTTTTTTAGCGGGCATTGCATTTGCACTGAAAACGGGAGAAAAAGTGCGGGGAAATGGGGGAATCTGATGATTTCTATTATAATACCTGTATACAATGCGGATGAATATTTGGACCGCTGTGTCGAATCCGTGGTGAACCAGACCTATCAGAATCTGGAAATTATCCTGCTGGATGACGGTTCTCCTGACCGCAGTCCGCAGATATGCGACGCTTGGGCGGAACGGGATCATCGGGTTCGAGTCATCCATAAACAGAACAGCGGCGTGGCAGACACCAGAAATTGGGGATTGCGGGAGGCTAGGGGAGAGTATATCGCATTTGTTGATGCAGACGACTGGATTTTACCCGTTATGATGGAAAAATTAAAAGAGGCCCTGGAACAGTATGACGCGGATATTGCAATATGCCAATTTGCCTATGTCTATGCCAATGGATACTGCGAAGTACATACCCGGAAGAAGGACCCAGCCGTGGAGGTCCTCTCCACGCAGACTGCGCTGGAGCTGCTGCTGGAGGGTACCCGCGTCACCAATCATCTTTGGCGGTATTTGTACCGGAGAGCAGTCATTCCACTGGAAATCTTTCCTTTTGGAAAATTGTATGAAGATATTCATGCCATATACCAGATTTTTCTTAATTGCCAGAAGATTGTCTGCCTCAACACAGCGTACTACTTCTACCGGCAGACTCCCGGTGGAATAACCCAGACGCGCAGTATTGCGGGACTGCTGGATTACCGGCACATCCTGGAGACGCGCCGCAAAACGCTGCGGAAGGCGATGCCGGAGCTTCGCCCTGCTATTGAGGGAGCGGAGGTCTATGAGACCTTTGAGGTTTTGATTGTTTTGAAGCAAAGTCGTGAAACCGGTCCCAAGCGAGATGCCCTGCACAGTGAACTGATGGATGAAATATCCAAAATGAATAGCAGGCAAATTCGGCGGGCGGCGATGGCGCGGCGCAGTTGTCTGTTTAAGGCGTATGTGTTGTTGCTGAAGCTGTTTCCATGGTCGGAGAGGCTGTCGGACCGCCTTCTGTTTTTTCAGAATGCACGTTTTTTTCATTTCATAAAAAAGCTTTTAAGAAGGCTTGCGCATGGCTGATGTTATTATGCGTGGAAAGGAAGGGATATAGTGTGATATCCATAATCATACCTGTTTACAACGCAGGACCCTATCTGGCCCGCTGTCTGGACTCGGTATTGAACTCCACGTATCACGATTTTGAACTGATTCTGATAAATGACGGGTCTACAGACAGCAGTTTTGAGATATGCACAGAGTATGCCCAGCGGGACAGCCGGATTAAGCTGATTTCCCAGGAGAATCAGGGTGTTTCCGCCGCTCGAAACCGGGGATTGGAGGAGTGTTGCGGAGAGTGGGTTGTGTTTGTAGATGCGGATGACATTCTTTCCCCTGATTTTCTGGGTTGGGTATCCAGGACAGAAAATCAGTCCAGCGATCTGCTCCTGTTTGATTTCGGCAAAACAGCAGAAGAACTTTGCGCAAGCAGGGACATGCCGGAGGCGCATTTCTATAACAGGGAGAATTTGACAGAAATACTGCGCTGTGTCTTGGTTCCCCAGCATCTGGCAGAAATGAAAAATGTAAATCCTGTCTCTCCATGTGCAAAAGCTTATAAAAAATCAATTGTTGACCAATATGCGCTCCAGTTTGACAGAGAGATATTTAACGGCGAGGATAGGCTTTTCAATTTGGAATACCTGTTGAAAATAAAAAGCTGTGTGCATTTTAGCTTGCCAGTTTATTTTTATAATAAGCACAGCGACTCTTCTTTCCACCGATTCTCTCCCGAACTGCTGCGCAATAGCGTGAGGCTGCTGGAACGGATTCGGGGTGTTTTGGAGAATAACAGTATGTTTGTACCATTGAAAAAGGAGTATTATTCCTATGCGATTGAGAATTTAACGTGTATTCTGATTTGGGAAGTATTCAGTCCATATAACAGCCAAACTTACCGTGAAAAACGGGCGTCTTTCCGGAAGCTAGCAGATAACGCGCTCTACCAGGAGGCTTTGCCGTACAACCGTACCTGCGGCAGACTGGCAAGGCGGACGCTTGTATTTTTTTTCCGCCTGAAATGGTATCATGCGGTCAGCGCAATTTGTGTCCTGAGCAACAGGTATCTGGGACGGAAAAGGTTATGTTAAAACACCGGCTCCAGCAAGTTTTAAAATAGTTGAAGCGGAGAACTACCACAGGAAGAAACAGGCCAGCTAACATAGATACAGAAAACGCCAGGGACAATGATAGTCCGTGGCGTTTTCGTAATTACTGCCGTTCCAGCAAATCCATATACTTCTGACGTTCGCCCTCTGGGACTTTCAGCGCCGCCATAGCCTGCTCAATCGTCAGGCCCAATGTTTCCATGAGATTACGGAGATCGGACAACGCCCGTTCTGCGTGACCTTCTGCGCGGCCTTCTGCGCGGCCTTCTGCGCGGCCTATTTCCCTAACGCCTTTGCTCAGATTGCACATGACAGACACCTCCCTTTCCATTGTCTGCGTCATTTGAATATCGTAATCGTCCTGCAAGATTTTCCGCTTCTTCGCCTCGCTGGTTTCGTTGGAGAGTAGCACATCCAGCATCCGTAGTATGCCGTCATAGTTTGCACCCTTCGGCCCGCCAAGGCACAGCATAATGATGGACAGCAAATCATAATTCTTAATGGGTTCTTTGGCCTCGCCTACCAGATGTTCCTCCACCAGCCGATACCGGGTGATCGTGTTCCCTCGATACTGCGGCGGGTTCTTGCAAATCCAAATGGAGTAGACTTTCTTGATTTTCTCATAGTGGGCGTCGGTGAACTCCCGGCCATACTGGGAAGAAATCATCCGGCAGCAATAGTATATGCCTCGCTTGATCAGCGGATAGCCGGGGTAAAAATCGTTCTGCGCCTCCACGTTGATAATAAGGGCAATTTGTTCCTCGGAGCTGGGGACGACAGCCCGGAATCGAATGTCATAGCTGACTGTACCCTCGCGCACCGATTTATCCTCGGTGTCCATACCGTTGATGACTGTACCGCCTTCGTCCGGCAGCACTGGCACGGCAGACACCTGGGGTTGGCCCTCTATGTATTTCCCGGCAATGTCGCCCACATCGCAGTCTTTGTATTCTTCCAGGCAGGACTTCATAATCCGCGCCAGGATTGCCTTTTCAGACAGAACACGCTTACAGGCCGCATCATAGCCCGCGCTGTCATCCGTAATGTGCAGCCCCTGGGCGATTGTCGTTTCCCCGTCCACTGTCCTCACCTTCTTTCTCTTCATTCTACCACAGCTTTGCGGTCGCGTCCACAGTTTTTTCAAGGAGAGGGAGAGGCTAAGGTTTACAGCACAATAATACGGCTATGTGATACTTGGAACGATAGAACCGATTGCGAAATTTAATCTGTTCATTTTGACATAAAAATTTCGCTAAAATCCAACCGCAAATCACGTCTCTAATGCCGTATCCGCCGGTACACAGGATACAGCAGCCGTCCCACCCAACTATAGATCAAGTATCCCGCTATAATTTCCCTCAGCATCTCGCCCATCCGAAGCCCTCCGCACCTGTGCATCCGGCGCAGGGCGTGGAGGGCCTCTTTTCTGCGCCCGTATTTCAGTGAGATTTGATACCGCCGTTTTGCTTTCCAGCGCTCCAAACGGTTCAGGGATTCTTGATCTTCCAACTGGCAGATACCGGCGATTTCATCTGCCAAAAACTCATAATCGCTGTATTTTTTCTCCTCCTGGGTCTGGGTCAGCGGCAGGCGGGAGTGACTGCCCTGCCGGACGGCAACGCCGTAAAGCTCTTCCTGTATAGTGGGGCATTTGTGACGGTACATAAATGGCAGCAGCATCTGAAAGTTCTGTCCTACAGGATATTCCGGGATATGGCGGTCCGGATAAATGGAGAAAAAAGCTTCAGACCGCAGCATATAGCACCCGCAGCATACAAACGTCCGGAACTCCAGGATATCCCAGAACAGGTCTTCTTTAGACAGGTCGCCCCGTTTTTCGTCCTGCTCTGCTTTCCGCTCGCCGGTCTGGGTGTCGAAGTAGTAGGACAGCGACCGCACGCATTGATACTGCGGATGTTCCCCCAAGAACCGCACCCGCTTTTCTACGGACTCCGGCTCCAACCGGTCGTCGCTGTCGGGCCAGATCAGGAATTCCCCCGTCGCATAGGGCAGGCCCCCGTTGATGGCGGCAGAGGCGTTTTTGTGCGTCCCGCAAACAATGCGGAAGCTGTATCCTTTGGCGGCAAATTTTTCCCGGTAGCTTTCCGCTGTCTGCACAGTGCCGTCCGTGGAGCCGTCGTCCACCAGGATGATCTCCATCTGGGGATAAGTCTGGGCCAGCAGGGAATCCAGCAAGGTGTGGAGGTGGGCCTCCCCGTTATAGACCGGCGTGACAACGGAAACCAACCCGCGTTTATGTTGTTCCATCCGGACTCTCCTTTGCGTTGTTCAGAAAAGTGATATAATCAAAGCTGTCTATGTATCGGCGCCGCTTGTACGCGGAAAGTGTGCGGAAGTTTGTAATCGTACCAATTTCACCCTGATTTTCAAAACCATGTATGCAAACGGCGGATGAAAATTCTGGATATTCCACATGCGTAAAGACAATTTTGTTGGGGTAGGGCAATCGGTCAAAGGCTTGCAGCACCCCATAATCACAGTCGTCGCGCTCAGTTCCCATCAGGAAGATATTGTCCCAATGGATTCGTTTTTTCCGCCGTTCCCAGCGCTCGGCTCCTTCGGCAAATGTGCCATAGTGGACACAATTTACCTGGATATCGCCCAATAAACCTGCGGGACATACGCCGCCGGTCCGTACCTCCACCAGCTCCTGGTCCATATACCACCGCAGATTTCCGGCCATTTTTACCAGGTCCCGCATACTGATTGTGAGATTGATGGTAGGCGTCAGGAACGGCAGGCCCATATCGTGGTAAATGATCGTACCAACACAGTTGGAGGATATAATGGTGAAATCAGTATTTTTCAGCCGTCTGCGCTTTCGCTTTTTGTACCAGTCCCACTCATGCAGCCATACGCTCTCCAGTAATTTATTCACACTATTCATGCTTTTATCCTTCTGAACAACCGCCTGCACAGTCCGGCAGCAGACTGCGCCCATATGAACAGAGCCGTAGCGATAGAGAACGGCAATATCCGGAAGCTCAGCATAAATACGCCGCGGGTCCGAGCCGCCGGGGTGGGACTTTCCAGCCGGGGCTGAAGGGCGTCTTCTTTTTCGCAGGAAAACCAGACCACCTTATCCCGGACCTGTTCCCAGACCTCGCTGGCCTTGTCTGTGTGGAGGATGACCAGGGAGGTACCCATACCATCGTTCAAATCCGGCCTGATTTTTTCCATACCCCAGAAATCCCCCAGGGTGAAGTCGCTCTCCCGGTCCGGCGTACAGTACCGGCATTTGTGGCAGGACGGACGGATAATCAGGTTAGCAAAGAACAGGCGGCAGAACGGGTTGCGGCTCAGTTCCGACGCATACTCCTGGCCGTCGACTATGTAGGCGCAGGTATGACCGTTGTCCTGTTTTCGCTTGTCACGGAAGGAAAAGGCCGTCAGCTTACCGCCGTGCCTGCGCTCCAGAGCCTGCGCATATCTCTTCCAGATTCCGGGGGATGGCACGCCGTAGCAGATTAAATCCGCCAGGATGAGGGTGGGGTAGGGCCTGCCCAAAAACAATTTCAGGGCGTGGGTTTGGCAGGGGGTACCGCAGAAAAGTACCCATCGCTCCTCTCTCAGCAGGGATTGAATCCGGGTATACACGCCGTCCAGACGGCTCTGCACATACTTGGTCCGCCGCAGGCCCTCCAGTTCTGCACAGTTTCCGGCCTCCCGGTGTACGGCCTCCATAGATTCATTGAATGCCGCGCCGAAGACCGCTCCCTGCCGCTGCAAAACGTAGTCCGCCAGCACGGAAAAGATACCGCCGGAGGAGCTGCCGGAGCGGAGCGTATCCGACCGTGCGCCGAAAAACAGGTTTTCCCGCGGCGCGGTCATCTCCGTTTTCAGCGGGCATACAGATTCGCACCGTCCGCAGTGGATGCAAGTGGATGCAGCTACGCTCGGATACCGGAAGCCCTCGCTGTCGGGGCCCATTTGGATGGAACCTGTTGGACAGGCGTCTGCGCACGCGCCGCAGCCGCAGCAGGATGCTTTCTCCTGATAGAGCCTCATAATCCGCCTCCCGTGACATGTCTCAGCAGAAAATCCACTGATTTCGCCGCCGCCGCTCTGCTTTTCTCCCGTACCATTGTCCAGTCCACAGGGGCGTCAATCTCCGCGACGCTGCCGTCCCGGCAGAGCCGGTCCTCCAGGCCGTGGAGCTGCAGGATGTTTTCGATGCGGGCGTTCAGGCGGCTGTGGGCAAAGGCGAGGAAATTTTTTTCATAGATGATGGAGAACGCTGTGGCATGGAAGGAGTTTGTCACCACATAATCCGCCTTATGGATATACCCCAAAAATTCTGCCGGACCGGAAGAATCGTCCGGCGTACACAGCTGCACCACCGGCAGGCCCGTATTTTGGGACAGCGTCTGCACATAAGCGGTCATAGCCGGGCTTTTCTCCGTACTGGCGGTCAGGATATAGCCTGTTTTGGCGGGGGGCTTTTCCACCTCCGTCCAGCTCTCCCGGTCCAGAAGAAAGACCGGGTCCAGGACCGCCGTAACCTCCCCGTCATAAAACCGTTTCACATAACCGGCGGCCTCCTGTTCCCGGAGGGAAATGGCGTCCAGATTTTGGAGCAGCCGTGCAAAGTCCCGGTCATACTGAGACGGAAGCGTAGCCCCTCCCAAACTGGCGGCGTAAGCGATAACGCGGGCCTTTTTCTTATCCGCAAAGCTGCCGAAGTATTCCGGACGCAGTCCGAAAGTAATCTCCGGGTTCCAGATTTGGTCGCTTCCAACGACATAGCAGCGGTAGGGGAGGTCTCTCAGCCCAGCGGGGAAATGTATGGCCGGCTGTCCGTCATTGACCAGATGTTCCGTCCGGAACCGCCGCATATTGGCCCTTCGTATGGAGAATTCCCGGTATGCGCAGAAATTTTTCTGCAATCCGGACGCGGCGTAGGCCGCGCAGGTAAGCGGACCGCCCGGTTTCCGGCAGGGAACATAGGGAATCCGCCAGTGACGGCCAATCATATAGGGCGGCGCATAGGGCACGAGACTGGCCCGTACGCCGCTGCGGCACAGGAACTGCTTCAGGCCGTAAGCCTGGAGCATGGCGCCAAAATTATCCGAGCAGTGGAAGGTGAGGATTCCAACCCCGGTATATTGTTCTTCCATGTTCTGCCTCCTTCGCAACCAGTTTTATTGATTATACCCGGCAGACTCCCAAAAGTCAACGGGAGCAGCTGCCGGCGTATTTGGCGGGGAGCGCTAAAATACTGTTCAATTTTTCTCTCCTGTCTTATTGCGGCTTGTATCAATTTATGGTATAGTAAAAGCAAGTCAGACACAAATTATATAACTATACGGAAGGAGACCACCTTATGGGCAAAAGAAAGGACATCCGGGAGCGGGTATACATATTCCTGAAAATAATGGAATTATTTATTGCCGCATGTATCGTCGCCATGGTGCTGGCGCTGATGGCGATTACGCTGAAAGAGTATTTAACGGGGCATGTGTCCCTGTACAACGAAGAGGCGTTGAATATCTTTCTGCAGCAGATGCTGTCCTTTGCAGTGGCGGTAGAGTTTGTCAAGATGCTCATTTACCACAATCCGGAGCGCGTCATCGACGTGTTGATTTTTGCCACATCCCGGCAGCTGGTGGTGGAGCACACCAATGGTATGGAGTCGCTGATCCGTATTTTTGCCATTGGCGTACTCTTTGCCATTCAAAAGTTTCTTCTTCCCTCCTCGGATATATTCCCCAGCAAGTCGGTCCGGCCAGACCTCCAGCCGGACGAGCATTTGAAAGGCGACCATTTTTAATGGACGTTTTCCTGAAAAGGCGGTAAAATAGAGCTGTCAGCCCAGATAAGGAGGACAGGCAAATTGAAACGGAAGGCTACGCCATTGAAGGAACTGCCGCTGAAGAATGACTTCATGTTTGGGCAGGTCATGCGGAATCCGGATATCTGCAAGCTCTTTTTGGAGGAATTGCTGGGAGAAGAGATTGACCGGATCTATTGAAAATCAGAAGGATATCTCTGACAGCTATGAACACCATGGAATCCGTCTGGATGTCTATCTGCGGGATAATGCGGCTACCGTTTATGCTATTGAGATGCAGACCGCAAACAAGCGCAGTCTGGAGAAGCGGGTGCGCTTTTATCAGGGGTCTGTTGACCGCAGCGAGCTTCTGAAGGGCCATTTCTACAGTGAGCTTTCCGACAGTTATATTATATTTATCTGTGATTTTGATTATTTTGAGACGGGGCTTGCGGTGAACGAACGAGTCTCTTATATCAAAGGCACAGACCAACTGTATGAGGATGGTTCCCATGTTATCTTTCTGAACAGCCGCTATGTCACCGGGAATGCCGGACCCGCGATCATGGAATATCTGGATTACATCCGCACCAACGATGATTTCCTGGACTACACAACAGAACTGCTCCATAAGACGGTGGAGAAGGTTCAGGAGGTCCGCAGTGATGAAAAGATGGAGGTGTCTTATATGATGTGGCAGTTAAAGTATCAGGATGCCAAAGAGGAGGGCCGCACGGAAGGCCGTGCAGAGGGGCGTGCAGAAGGTCGTGCAGAGGGCCGGATGGAGGGAACTTTATCATCCATTAAAAATCTGATCGAAGCTATGCACTGGCCCATAGAGCAGGCGATGGCGGTATTGGGTGTGCCGGAGTCTGAGCGTCCCAAATACATGGAGCTGTTAGAAAAAGGCTGAGAGAAGTATTCTATATTCTGCTGAAGACTGAAACATGTCAAGGAGCGCCGCCCCGATTGAGAACCGGGGCGGCGCTTCTTATACGCTTATGGGAATACCTGTGCGGATTAAGCCTTATACAGCTCGATCAGCTTCATCAGGTGCTCATAACGCTCCTTGGCAGCGGCCTCATTCTTAGCGAACAGGACCTCGGCGCGCTCAGGGAACTCACGGGTCAGACGGGCATAGCGGGCCTCGTTCATCAGGAACTCCTGATAACCTCCAGCGGGCGCCTTGCTGTCCAGCGTGAAGGGATTCTTACCCTCAGCGGTCAGAGCCGGGTTGAAGCGGAACATGTTCCAGTAACCGCAGTCAACGGCGCGCTTGATTTCCTTCTGGCAGTTCATCATGCCGCCCTTGATGGAGTGCATCTCGCAGGGGGCGTAACCGATGATGAGGGACGGGCCATGATAGGCCTCGGCCTCGGTGATGGCCTTGATGGTCTGAGCGGGATTGGCGCCCATAGCCACCTGCGCCACGTACACATAGCCGTACTGCATAGCGATTTCGCTCAGGCTCTTCTTCTTCATCTCCTTACCGGCAGCGGCAAACTGAGCCACCTGACCGATGTTGGAAGCCTTGGAAGCCTGACCGCCGGTGTTGGAGTACACCTCGGTATCGAAGACGAACACATTGACATCCTCGCCGGAAGCCAGGACGTGGTCCAGACCGCCGTAGCCGATGTCGTAGGCCCAGCCGTCGCCGCCGAAGATCCACACGGACTTCTTGTTCAGGTACTCCTTCTTGTCCAGGATAGCCTTGACCAGCTTGCAGGCGTCGCAGTCGCAGAACGCTGCGCCGGAAGCCTTCAGCTCCTGCGCGTGGGCGGCCATCTCAGCGGCCTTGTCGCCGAAGGTATTCTTGGCCTCAGGGCTGGATGTGAAAGCAACCACCTCGTCTATAGTGCAGATTCCCTGCTCCAGAGCGGCAATATATTCCTTGGCAGCGGCCTGGTTAGCCTCGCCGTCGTCCATGGTATCCAGCCACTTCTGAGCAGCTTCCTTCAGGGCGGGTACGGTCCAGTCAATGGCGATCAGCTTCTTGGTGTCCTCAGCCAGGGAGCTGCGGATAGCCTTCTGACCGACATACATACCCAGGCCGTGCTCGGCATTGTCTTCGAACAGGGAGTTGCACCATGCGGGACCCTTGCCCTCAGGATTGGTGCAGTAGGGGCTGGTAGCAGCCGGTCCGCCCCAGATGGAGGAGCAGCCGGTGGCGTTGGAGATATACATCCGGTCGCCGAACAGCTGGGTGACGAGACGGGCATAGCTGGTCTCGGCGCAGCCGGCGCAGGAACCGGAGAACTGCAGGTAGGGCTGCTTGAACTGACTGCCCTTGACGGTGTTGTCCTGCATGTCGGGCTTGGGAGCGGTCTGCACCAGGTAGTCCCAAACCTGAGCCTGCTGGGCCTCGCTCTCCTGGGGAACCATCTTCAGAGCCTTGTCCTTAGCCAGACAGGCTTCCACGCACACGCCGCAGCCCATGCAGTCCAGGGGGCTGACGCCGATGGCGAAGGTATAGGCGCCCTTGCCCTTGCCAGCCTTGATGGGTGCGCTCTTCAGACCATCGGGTGCGTTCTTGACCTCGTCGTCCGTCAGGGCATAGGAGCGGATGGTAGCATGGGGACAGACATAGGAGCAGGTGTTGCACTGGATGCACTTGGCGGGGTCCCAGGTGGGAACGGCAACGGCTACGCCGCGCTTCTCGTAGGCGGAGGCGCCCAGCTCGAACTGGCCGTCCACATGGGGCATAAACACGGAGACAGGCAGGCTGTCGCCGTCCATACGGCTCACAGGCTCCAGAATGTCCTTGACCATGGTGACAAGCTCGCCCTTGCCGGAGAGGCTGTGCTCCTTGGGTTCATCCGTGGCATCGGCCCAGCTGGCGGGGATGTCCAGCTTCTTGAAGGCAGTTGCGCCGGCGTCGATGGCCTTGTGGTTCATCTCCACGATGTCCATACCCTTCTTGGAGTAGGACTTGGTGGCGGCGTCCTTCATATACTGGATAGCCTCTGCCTCCGGCAGGACCTTAGCCAGAGCGAAGAAAGCGGACTGAAGAATGGTGTTGGTGCGCTTGCCCATACCAATCTCGGAGGCCAGGTCAATGGCGTTGATGGTATAGACATTGATGTTGTTCTGGGCAATATAGCGTTTGGCCACAGCGGGCATGTGCTTATCCAGTTCCTCAAGGCTCCACTGGCAGTTGATGAGGAAGCTGCCGCCGGGCTTGACGTCGCGGACCATGGGGAAGCCCTTGATAATATAGGCAGGCACATGGCAGGCCACGAAGTCGGCCTTATTGATATAGTAGGGGGACTTGATAGGCTTGTCGCCGAAGCGCAGGTGGCTGATGGTCACGCCGCCGGTCTTCTTGGAGTCGTACTGGAAGTACGCCTGAACATACTTGTCGGTGTGGTCGCCGATGATCTTGATGGAGTTCTTGTTGGCGCCCACGGTGCCGTCGCCGCCCAGACCCCAGAACTTGCACTCAATGGTGCCTTCCGCAGCGGTGTTGGGAGCGGCCTCCTCCGGCAAAGACAGGTTGGTAACGTCGTCCACGATACCGATGCTGAACTGACGGCGGGGCTCGGCAAGGGCCAGCTCCTTATAGACAGCGAACACGCTGGCCGGGGGAGTGTCCTTGGAGCCGAGTCCATAGCGGCCGCCGATGACCTTGACGTCGTTCTTGCCGGCGTTGGCCAGGGCGGAGACCACGTCCAGATACAGGGGCTCGCCCAGGGAGCCGGGCTCCTTGGTGCGGTCGAGGACCGCGATTTTCTTAGCGGTAGCGGGGATAGCCTCAATGAGCTTGTCTGCCGCAAACGGACGGTACAGGCGGACCTTGACCAGGCCGACCTTCTCGCCGTGGGCGTTCATGTAGTCGATGACCTCCTCGGCCACGTCGCAGATGGAGCCCATAGCGATGATGACGCGGTCCGCGTCAGCGGCGCCGTAGTAGTTAAAGAGCTTGTAATCCGTACCCAGCTTTTCATTGATCTTGCCCATATACTTCTCCACGACTGCGGGCAGGGCATCATAGTACTTGTTGCATGCCTCGCGGTGCTGGAAGAAGATATCGCCATTTTCATGGCTGCCCCGGGTGGAGGGGTGCTCGGGGTTAAGGGCGTGCTTACGGAACTCGGCGACAGCTTCCATGTCGCACATGTCCTTCAGGTCCTCAAAGTCCCACACGGCCACCTTCTGGATTTCGTGGCTGGTGCGGAAGCCGTCGAAGAAGTTGATAAAGGGGACTTTGCCGCTGATGGCGGCCAGATGGGCCACAGGAGACAGGTCCATAACCTCCTGCACGTTGCCCTCTGCCAGCATGGCGAAGCCGGTCTGACGGCAGGCCATGACGTCGGAGTGGTCGCCGAAGATATTGAGCGCGTGGGTGGAGACGGTACGGGCGGAGACGTGGAACACGGTAGGCAGCTGCTCGGCTGCGATTTTGTACATATTGGGGATCATGAGCAGCAGGCCCTGGGAGGCGGTGTAGGTGCTGGTCAGCGCGCCTGCGCCCAGGGAACCGTGGACCGCGCCGGCGGCGCCGGCCTCGGACTGCATCTCCACCACTTTCACTTGGGTGCCGAAGATGTTTTTCAGGCCGTTGGCGGACCACTGGTCAACCAGGTCGGCCATGGGGCTGGACGGGGTGATCGGGTAGATCGCCGCAACCTCGGAGAACGCATAGGAGACATGAGCCGCCGCGTTGTTTCCGTCCATGGATTTGAACTTTCTTGCCATAGTTGATTGTTCCTCCTGAATATTTGTTACTGCTGTTGTATGAAAAACATAGCAGGGTACTCATACGTCAAATACTATAGCACGATTTTCCCATTCTGTAAATGTTATGTTTGAGCAGTTTTGCAAAAAAATGTTTTTTCCCCGGAATTGCACAAAAATACCGGGTGTGTTTTGTTGGTTTTTTCAATAGAGGGAGCGGAGGACGGTATTCCTCCGCTCTGCTGTTCCAATCCATATTTTCCCTTAATACCGTCCCAGCAAATCCATATATTTCTGCTGTTCCGGCTCTGGTATCTTCAGCGCAGCCATATCGCTGATGACAGCGCTGTCCTCGTCCAGCAGTACCGGACGGATACCTGAGGCTGGCCCTCGTAGTATGCAGCCCCTCTTAATTTTTCAAGCAATTTGAGCAACTGTATTTGGGATTTTGCCTACTGAATATTGAGAAAAGTTGGTCTGGAAATTAACAGTCTACTTTACTGGGTACACAATTCCGAAAAGGGAGCTATTTTTTGAGAAACCAGGCATAGATTTTGAATAAAGAAAGGCTTTTGCATTCTGTAGTGATGTGGTATACTGTGACCGAGAGGAGGCGGACCCCATGTCATATTCCATTATACCCATCACAAAACGGAACCGCCAGGGCATGAAACAGATAGAGTCTCTTTTAACCCGGTCGGGGCTGCGCCTGGACGCCCACCTGGACTATACCTGCGCCATGCTGGACAGCGATGGCAGCATAGCGGCCACCGGCAGCTGCTTTGGCAATACCCTGCGCTGTATTGCCGTCAGCGGAGAGCGCCAGGGCGAGGGGCTGCTGGGTCCGCTGCTGACCCATCTGATCCAGGTGCAGTATGGCCGGGGCAATTACCATCTTTTTTTGTATACAAAAAGCCATACCGCCAAATATTTCCGAGACTTGGGATTCCATGAGATTGCCCAGGCAGGGGAGACGATGACATTCATGGAGAACCGGAAAACCGGATTCTCCCGCTATCTGGAGGCGTTGAGCCTTACCCGACGGGAGGGTCAATCCGCGGCTATTGTCATGAACGCCAACCCCTTCACCCTGGGCCACCTGCACTTGGCGGAGCGGGCGGCGTCAGAAAACGACACTGTCCATATCTTTGTGGTCAGCGAGGATGCCAGCGAATTCCCCTTTGCAGTCCGCTGGCGTCTGGCGCAGGAGGGGACTGCCCATCTGTCCAATGTGGTGTGTCATAAGAGCGGGCCATATATCATCAGCAGAGCCACCTTCCCAAGCTATTTTCTGCCGGACGCGGCGGCTGCGGCAGAGGGACAGGCGCGGCTGGACCTGGCGGTGTTCTGCCGGATTGCCCAGGCGTTGGGTGTGACACGGCGGTACGTGGGGGAGGAGCCGGTCAGTCAGGTGACAAACCTGTACAATACGGTAATGGCTTCGGAGCTTCCGAAAGCAGGGATTGCCTGCATCATCGTCCCCCGCAAGGAGTGGGACGGCGGGGTTATCAGCGCGTCCACAGTCCGGCGTTGTCTGCGGGAGGGCCGGATGGAGGAGCTGGAGCGGCTGGCGCCGCCTTCCACGCTGGCGTATCTGCGGTCCGCGCAGGCTGACTGGGAGGGCTAATCCGAAGGGCATCGCTGTCCCCCTACCGCCCAAACATCCAAATCAAAAATAAAAAAGATGGTACTGTCAGGGAATCATCCCCCACAGTACCATCTTTTTTATCAAATCACTAAAACCGCCGGGCCTCAGCCCACCGGCTGCTGGAAATCGTGGGCTTCCTGCAATACCATATCCTTGACCTTCATCAAGCGGGTGATATTGCCGCGCTCATTTTCCTCCAGCTTCATGGAGATATAGCGGATATTCTGCTGGAACTCCGGAATCATGACATACTCCAGGGCGTTGACGCGCCGCCGGGTCTTTTCGATATCCTCAGCCAGCAGCTGCATAGTTTTCTCCACCTCGGCCAGCTCCAGCATATCGTGGAACACATTGGCCAGGGCCTCCAGGGCGGCGTCCAGCTCGCCGGAGGTCTGGGCAAAGCCGTAGGGATAGATTTCCGCCGGGTCCTCGTTCTTGGTGTGGAACTCGTACACCGGCACGTTGACGGACATGACGTTTTTGAACTTCATATCCAGTTCCACGCTCTGCTTCGGGTACAGCAGCGCCTGCTCCAGCATCTCCGGGCTCATCAGGGCCGAGGCCACAGTAAACGCGGCGTTGGCTTCCTCCAGGCCCTTTTCCACCTTGGCGCGCAGCTCCCGGTTCCGCCGGACGATCTCCAGAAACTGTTTCATCAGCTCGTCCCGCTTATCCTTCAGCAGCTTGTGGCCGCGGGTAGCGGTCTTCAGCCGTCCCTTCAGCCGGGTCAGCTCCATTCTGGTCGGGTTTACAGTTTTAGAGGCCATTCCTCCACCTCTTTCCTATCGCGCCGCTCAAGCGTCTTTCTTAGGCAGGTACTTGTCAATCATATCCTGCTTAATACGCTTCAGCTCGCTCTTCGGCAGGATGCTCAGCAGCTCCCAGCCCAGGTTCAGCGTCTCCTCGATGCTCCGGTTGGTCTCGTAGCCCTGGGACACATACCGCTTCTCAAACTCGTTGGCGAATTTGGCGAACAGCAGGTCCGTAGGCGTCAGAGCCGCCTCGCCCAGAATGGTCATCAGCTCGTTGGCCTCTTTACCGGAGGCGTAGGCTGCGAACAGCTGGTTCATGGTGGAGGCGTGGTCCTCGCGGGTCTTGCCGGGGCCGACGCCCTTGTCCTTCAGACGGGACAGGCTGGGCAGCACGTCCACCGGCGGGTTGATGCCCTTGCGGAACAGCTCCCGGCTGAGGATGATCTGACCCTCGGTGATGTAGCCGGTCAGGTCGGGGATGGGGTGGGTCTTGTCGTCTTCGGGCATGGTGAGGATGGGGATCATGGTGATGGACCCCTCCTTGCCCAGCTGACGGCCTGCGCGTTCGTAAATTGTGGCCAGGTTGGTGTACAGATAGCCGGGATAGCCCCGCCGTCCGGGGACTTCCTTCTTGGCCGCAGAGACTTCGCGGAGGGCTTCGGCGTAGTTGGTGATGTCCGTGAGGATAACCAGCACGTGCATTCCTTTGTCAAAGGCCAGGTACTCCGCCGCCGTCAGAGCCATGCGGGGGGTGGCGATACGCTCAACAGCCGGGTCGTTGGCCAGGTTGGTAAACAGGACCGTGCGGTCGATTGCGCCGGTGCGCTTGAACTCGTTGACAAAATACTCGGATTCCTCGAACGTAATACCGATGGCGGCGAACACAACGGCGAAGTTGCTCTCGCCGCCCAGGACCTTGGCCTGACGGGCGATCTGCGCCGCGAACTGGGCGTGGGGCAGGCCGGAGCCGGAGAAAATCGGCAGCTTCTGGCCGCGGACCAGGGTGTTCAGGCCGTCGATGGTGCTGATACCGGTCTGAATAAACTCATTGGGGTAGTCGCGGGCCGCCGGGTTCATGGGCAGGCCGTTGATATCCCGGTTCTCTTCCGGCAGGATAGCGGGACCGCCGTCGATGGGCTGGCCCATGCCGTTGAACACGCGGCCCAGCATGTCGGCGGAGACGCCCAGCTCCAGGGGATGGCCCAGGAAGCGGATTTTGGAGTCCCGGAGGTTGATGCCGGCGGAGGGTTCAAACAGCTGCACAACGGCCTTGTTGCCGTTGACCTCCAGCACCTGGCAGCGGCGGCGGGAGCCGTCGGACAGCTCGATCTCGCCCAGCTCGTCGTAAGTGACGCCCTCTACCTGCTCCACCACCATCAGAGGTCCGGAGATCTCATGTATGGTACGGTATTCCTTCATCATAACTCGGCACCTGCTTTCTCAACAATGGCCGCGATTTCCCGCTCAACTTCCTCGCTGATGGCGGCGTACTCCTTCTGGTAGGCGTCGGCCTCCACGAACTTGGCGCGGCCAATCTTTTCCTTTGCCGGGATTTCCAGCATGGCGTTCAGATCCGCGCCCTTGCCGATGGCGTCCCTGGCCAGCTTTTCGTAATCCAGGATCATGGCCAGCATCCGCATCTGACGGTCGTGGCTGGAGTAGCTGTCCACGTCCATGAAGGCGTTCTGCTGCAGGAAGTCCTCGCGCACCATCTTGGCGACCTCCAGGGTCAGCTGGTCGTTGGCGCTCAGGGAGTCCTTACCAACCAGCTGCACGATTTCGTTCAGTTCGTCCTCCTCCTGGAGCAGGCTCATGGCCTTGCCCCGGTTTTCCATGAAAGCGGGTCCGTAGTGCTCGTCGAACCAGGGCTTCATGCTGTCCAGGTACAGGGAGTGGGACTTCAGCCAGTTGATGGCGGGGAAGTGGCGGCGGTAGGCCAGGGAGGCGTCCAGGGACCAGAAGACCTTGACGATCCGCATGGTACCCTGGCTGACGGGCTCGGACAGGTCGCCGCCCGGAGGCGACACCGCGCCCACGGCGGTCAGGGAGCCGGTGCGGTCCTCGGTACCCATGCACTGCACCACGCCGGCGCGCTCATAGAACTGGGCCAGACGGGAGGCCAGATAGGCGGGGTAGCCCTCTTCGCCGGGCATTTCCTCCAGACGTCCGGACATCTCGCGGAGGGCTTCGGCCCAGCGGGAGGTGGAGTCTGCGATGACGGCCACGGCGTAGCCCATGTCGCGGAAATATTCTGCGATGGTGATGCCGGTGTAGACGGACGCCTCACGGGCGGCCACGGGCATGTCGGAGGTGTTGGCGATCAGCACGGTCCGCTTCATCAGGGACTCGCCGGTTCTGGGGTCCACCAGCTCAGGGAACTCCCGCAGAACGTCGGTCATCTCGTTGCCGCGCTCGCCGCAGCCCACGTAAACCACAATGTCCACGTCGGACCACTTGGCCAGCTGGTGCTGCACCACGGTCTTGCCGGAGCCGAAAGGACCGGGCACGGCGGCGGTGCCGCCCTTGGCGATGGGGAACATGGTGTCAATGATCCGCTGGCCGGACTGGAGGGGGGCCACCGGGTTGTACTTGCGCTTGTAGGGACGGCCCACGCGGACGGGCCACTTCTGGACCATGGTCAGCTCCTTGACCTCGCCCTTGTCGGTCTTGATCTTGGCGATCACCTCGTCCACGATGTAGTCGCCGGGCTTGATGGTCCACTCCACGGTTCCGGCGATGCCGTTGGGCACCATGATTTTGTGGAGCACCACCTCTGTCTCCGGCACCGTGCCCAGCACGTCGCCGGCAGTGACTTTCTGGCCCACCTTGGCCACAGGGGTGTAGGACCACTTCTTCTCACGGGTCAGGGCGGGGACCTCCACGCCGCGGGCCAGATTGTTGGAGTGGGTTTGCTTGACGATCTCCTCCAGCGGACGCTGGATGCCGTCGTAAATATTTTCGATGATGCCGGGTCCGAGTTCCACGCTCAGGGGCGCGCCGGTGGTCTCCACCTTCGCCCCCGGTCCCAGGCCGGAGGTCTCCTCATAGACCTGGATGGAGGCCCGGTCGCCGGTCATCGTCAGGATTTCGCCGATCAGCCGCTGATCGCCCACGCGGACGGTGTCCTGCATGTTGGCGTCGCTCATGCCGTCGGCGACGACCAGCGGGCCGGAAACCTTGATGATTTTACCTAGACTCATTCCTTCACTGCCTTCCTTGATAGATTTCCGTATTCCAAAACTTAAAATCTCGCTGAACGCCTGCCCGTTCTTATCCGGAAATCCCGTATAAAACAGGACGCAAAGCGCATGAAAGTTCTTTTTTCCTGCATTTTCACAGCAGAAAAAGCAGGTTATCCGATGTCCGCTCCAACCGCTCTCTCAATCGCCGTCTGCAGGGCCTGCGCGCCCAGGCCCAGGCTCCCGGACTTGCCGGGAATCAGAATAATGGCGGGGGTGGTCTCGGTCTTATAGCGGGCAATATCCGCCGGCACAAGCTGCGCCAGCTGCTCGGTGATATAGATGATTGCGTACTCCTCCTTGGCGATGCGGTGGAGGGTATGCCGCGCCTCGTCCGCCTCTTCCACAAAGAAGGTGTCCAGGCCCAGGGCCTTGAACCCCATCACGCTGTCCCGGTCTCCCAGTACCGCGATTTTATACATGCCTGTCTCCTCCTCTCTCAGACGTAGGCTTCCCGCAGCCGCTTCCGGATGGTGTCGCCGTCAATACCGGCCATACGGCTGGACATGATGATGCGCACAGCCGTGAACTCAATCTCCTTCGCCGCCAGATAGCTGATGACGGCCTCCACGCCGAAGGGGACGCTTTTCGCCTTTGCCGCCACAGCGGTAACGGCGTCGTCGCAGGCTTTTTCAAAGGCGGTCAGGCTTCCGCCGTGGGCCGCCGCCGTACCCAGCTCCGCCGCAGTGCGCAGCTCGCCGGTTTTGTACAGATCCTCCAGACTGCCCGCCAGCGCCGCGGTCTGGATGGTATCGGGCCGGATGGTACCGCCTTCCACCAGGACCTTGCGCAGCAGGTCGCCGCCCTTTTTCATCCGCAGGGTGCGCACGGCGCTGCGCAGGTTAGCGGCGTCAATAGCGGCCTGGACATACCGCACCAGGAAATCGCTTCCGGTCTCCCTGGCGGCGGACAGCATCTCGGCGTAGTAGGCCCGGTCCAGCACAAAGTCGCTCAGCTGCGGGTCGCCGGTGCTGCCCAGCACCTCTCCGGCCTCCTCTGCGGCCTGCCGGAGCATAGGGGGCAGGGAACTGTACTCCCCCTCCGTCACCGCCCGGCGCAGGTCCTCCGCAGAGACCCGGCCTGCGTCCAGCAGCAATCTGCCGCCGTCCAGCTTCATCGCACGGGCTTTCAGAAGGGCCTTGAGGTTATGGTAATCATACTTGACCTTGAACACGTCCACCACCGCCTTGTCCGGCACGAACCGGTACAGGTCCTGAAACAGCTTTTCCTGCTCCTGGGCCAGCGCCGCGCTCAGCTCCCGGTCGTTGATGCTGGACATCTCGCCGTAGCCAATCTCCTGGAGGACCTTTGCCGCCTCCGCCGCGGTGGGGGCTTCGATCATGCGCTCCATTCTGGCGGTGGTGAGCAGGTCCCGCTCCCGGCTGTGCAGGTAGGTGGAAATAAACAGATAGTCCGTATCCTTCAATTTCTTTGCCAAAAGCCATCCTCCTTTCTATTACAATTCATTGGGACAGCCTTCTCAGGCAAACAGGATCGCAGCAATCTCCGAGGCCATGTCGTCCCGGAGGACCCGAAGCTCGGTTTCAAAGGCGCAGTTGACCTCCACGCTGCCGCTGCGCAGGGTGAGGCCGCCCTCCATGGGCCGGGTGTCCTCGGCCAGTGTGAGCTTACCCTTGCGGCGCAGCAGCTCGTTGGCCTTGGCCACCACCTGCTCGCCCACCCGCTTGCGGTCCTTGGCGTTGAGGAGGACCTCCTCCTTGCCGGTGGCGGACGCCTTGACCGCCATTTTAGCCAGCAGCTCGGCGTACTTGTCGTCGGGCAGGGCCAGCAGCTGCTTCTGGGCCTTGGCAAAAGCCTCGTCCAGACACGCCTGCTTTGCGGCCAGATACTGCTTTTTCGCCTCCATATGGGCTGCGCTCTCCAGGCGTTCCGCCTGATGGACGGCGGCTTCCTTGCCCGCCTCCACGGCGGCGGCGGTTTCCTCCTCCGCCTTGGCCTTGTAACCGGCCAGCAGGGCGGCGGCTTTTTCCTCCGCCTCCTTCAGCATCTGGACCGTTTCGGCCTTGCCGTCGCTTTCAATTCTTGCGGTGATTTTTTCAATACCTTTCATAATGCAATCCCCTTCCTTTTGGGTGGGATCACAGCTGCAGCAACATCAGCATGGACGCCAGCAGGGAAAGAATGGCGTAGAACTCAACGATACCGCAGAGGATCAGGCCCTTGGACCAGTCGTCGGGCTTTTTGGCCAGGATGTTGATGGAACCGGCGGCCACGCGGCCCTGTGCAATTGCGGAGAGCAGTCCGCCCAGAGCCATGGGCATACAGGCGGAGAAATACTGGAGACCGGTCTGCACGGTGATATTGACGCTCTCAGCGCCGCTCATGAAGCCCAGCTGAATGAGGGCGAAGAACCATACGACCATGCCGTACAGGCCCTGGGTACCGGGGAGCAGCTGCAGAACCATGACCTTACCGGACTTGCTGGGGTCCTCGCACAGAAGGCCGGTACCGGCCTCGCCGGCGATGCCGGTGCCCTTCGCGGAACCAACGCAGCTCAGACCCACGGCCAGACCGGAGCCCAGCAGAGCCAGCGCCAGGCCGCCAAAAGAATCCAGGAAACCATTCATGATAAAATCCTCCTTATTTCTTTACAATGTCTACATATTGAGTGTTGATATTCAAGGGACGGAAGGGCTTGCCGCCGTCCTCATAGAACCGTCCGAAGAACTCCAGGCACTGCAGGCGCATATCGTGGACAAAGCAGCCCAGCAGGTTCAGCGCGAAGTTCAGGGCATTGCCGACCGCGGCAATGATAACGAACAGAATCACGTTGCCGGTGATTGCGCCCAGCTGGTTGAACACCTGGGCCACCACCGCGCCGGCCAGCATCAGGGCCATCAGACGGGAGTAGGACATGATGTCGCTGAAATAACCGGTAATATTGTTGTACAGGGAGCCAAAGATACCCATAATCTTGCCCACGATACCCTCCTTGCCGTAGCCCTGGGTAAGGACCAGCAGCGCCAGGATGGCAATAACGCAGGGCTTGACCTGCCCGGTAGCGGCGGCGGCGCCCGCCAAAATAAACACGACGAACCACGCGCCTTCGTTGCAGAGGGCGGCCATGGTTTCGCCCCGCTTGATCTGCTTATACATGCTCACGATCATACCGGTGAAGATCTGCACCAGGCCGATGGCCAGGGAGCCGATCAGCACGCTGAGGGCGTCGTTGAGGGGGTCAAACAGGGACGGCATCGCAAATGTACTGGCTGGATTGATAAGTTTCAAAAGCTGAGGGATGAAGTCGCCAAAAAAGCCTCCGGTAAGCGCGCCCATAATGAATGTGCTGATGCCGCACAGTCCCATCAGCGGGATCATGTGCCGCAGGGTGGGGCCGTTGGGTTTTGCTTTTTTCATGATGATCCAGCTGGCCAGCATCATCAGAATGCCGTAGCCCATATCGGCCATCATGAAGCCATAGAAGAAGATAAAGAACGGCGCCATCAGCGGGTTCGGGTCCACGGACCCGTAGGCCGGCAGGGAGTACATATCCGTGACCATGTTCAGGGTCCGTACCAGCTTGCCGTTTCGCAGCTCCACCGGTACATCCGGATAATCGTCCGCCTCCGGCTCGGTCAGCTCATAGGCGCAGTCAAATTTGGCCAGCTCGCTCTCCAGGGCCGGGATTTCCGGCACGGAGGCCCAGCCGTCCAGGAACAGGATCGAGCCGCCGGTCAGCAGCCGCTCCTTGGCGGACTCCGCGGCCAGTACCTGGTTGACCCGGTCCAGGCCGGTTTTCAGCTCCTTCTGGACGCCGTTCATAGCCTGGATTGCCTTGATCTCCGCCTGCCGCTGGGAGTCGATCTCCCGCAGCTCCTGGTCCAGCAGCCGGATATTCTCCGCCGCGGAGCCGGACAGGTCCTTCAGCTGGGCGAAGGCGAAGCCGAAGGAGCGCAGGGCGTCCAAAGCCTCCTGGCGGCAGGCCCTGTGGACCAGAACCTCCAGGTATTTCAGCTCCCGGTCCTCGCTCAGCATCCGCGCCTCGGCGTCGGCGGCCTCGTCCAGTGCGCCGGACAGGGCGTCCATGCCCACGGCGGCGGGAACGGTACCCAGCAGGACCTCCACATACTTCGACCCCTTGTCCTCCAGGGGGAGGTCGCAGGCAGTCCAAGGCTGGAGGGACAGCTGGTCGGCGCGGACCCTGGTCTCGCGGGCGTTGAGCTGGCCGATAGCCCGTGCATGGCCGTTGATCTGGGCGGCTTTGTCCAGCACGGCGTTCCGGGCGTTTCCGTCCAGCAGGTCTGCGGCGGCCATTTGCGCTCTGGGCGTAAACAAGCCCCCCTTCTGGGGAGCGTACTGCTGCATCACGTCGATAGCGTGCTGCAGCTCGGTCAGGCTGCTCCGGGCCTCGGCCACTGCGGCGGTTTCGCGGTGGAGCAGGGCGGCATAGTTCTCGTCGTCCAGGTACTCCGCCGGTTCGCTCACCTCCACGCAGCCCGTGTGCTGGAGGCTGTCCAGCAGGGCGTCCCGGTCTTTCGCCAGGGCAATGAGCCTGAGCCGTTTCATTTGCACAATGGCCACTAAGTCTCAACCACCCTTCCTAAGATCGCCTGCACCGCTTTGTCCATGCGGGCGCCCGCATTGGCCTTCAGCTTTTTGCAGTCCTCGACCGACTGCGCCAAAATTTCCTCCCGGCGCTTGGCGGCTTTACCGTCCGCCTCCTGCAGGGCTTTGGCAGAGGCCGCTGCGGCTTTTTCCCGGCCTGCGTGGAGCAGCGCCCGGCCTTCCCGCTCGGCGTCGGCAATCAATTTTGCTGCCTGGGCCTTGGCGTCGGCCTTGGACTGTTCTACGCCGTCTTCCACCGCGCGGATCTTCGTTATGGCTTCCAGTGACATTCTCTCACCCCTTTTCCACAGGTCTAACAGGAAACCCTGTACCCGCTTGCAACAGCTTTGATGGCCGGGGGGACGCCCGCAGCTTGGGCATCTCCCCGGCTGTTAAAGCGGTTGATAGCAAGTTCCATCCCAGTATAACACAATCTTCACGCAAGTTCCAGAAGAATTTTACACCCTTGGGCAGTTCTGACGTATTACACAAAAAATGCATGTTTTATCTAAACACTTTAGCCAATTCGTCACAGGAACGGGGCTGGGCGCATCAACCGGCGATGCACCACTGTCCCTCCTGGGGAGCGGCGGTCAGCGGTACCAGATCGGGTCCGTCCCCGCCTGCGGCGGCGTCCAGGATTGCCTGAGCGCCTGCGGGGTCACCGGTGGTGGTGTACACCGCGTCCACCAGGGGCAGCAGCGCCGCCAGGTCCTGTCCGGACTCCGTATTGCTTCCCGCGTTGATGAGGTCCTCGCCCACCAGCAAGCCCAGCCGCACGCCGTAGGGCTCCAGGGCGGCTTTCAGTTCTGTGAGGAAGAGTACAAGCGCGTCGGTTTTGCCGATGGTGTTGCCCTTATAACTGATTTTCTGCAGTTTGCCGGAGGTGGGATAGGTCATTTCCTCCAGCAGCAGCTCGTCGAAGCCCATCTGAGCGCACTCCACCGCCAGGCTGGTCACATAACTGCGGGCCTGTTCCTTGGCGGGGTCCAGCCAGAAGTAGCTCATGTTGTCGTACCAGACGTAGCCGTTGCTCTGGCAGATCGCGGCGTCGGCCATGTTCACAAAGGCGTAGTAGCTGTCATGGAAGCAGTTGAACAGCGCAACGGACGTCACGCCCTCTGTTCCGCACAGTCCGGCCAGGGTTTCCGTCGGGACCGCGCTGTCCAGGACCGCGTCCTTCAGCCCGGCGTTGGAGCTGTAGTGGAGTGCGCCCGCATTGTCCCGCACCCGCCAGACAAAGCCGTTGGCCCCGGATGCCGCCAGCGTCTCCTGTAACGCCGCGCCGTCGGCGGGCAGCGCGTCCAGACGCACCAGATGGCGTTCTGTCACCACCGGCGTCTGTTCCGGAACTGGCTCCTGGTCCTCCGGTTCATCAATAATCAGGTTCACGCCCTGGGAATCCTGTCCGCTGTCCTCCGGTGCGCCGGTGTCCTCCTGGGGCGCGTCGGGCGGTTCTTTTTCATCCGGCTCTTTTTCTTTGGGAGCCATCCACTGCAAGAACTCCGGCAGGTCGATGCGAAAATTGCCGTCGTCCGTGTAGGTGACGTACCGCTGTATAAAAAGAAACGAGCAGGCGGCCACCAGGATCACAACAAGCGCTGCAATAAGAAGCTTGATCGCGGCGGACCGGCGGCCACGATAATTCTGATATCCCCTCAGCACAGTCTTTTCCTCTTTTCTATCGCAGAAGCGATGGTTTTCTTTCATATTTATACCATGCCAATACAATACCACATTTCCCGCGGAACATGCAACCATATTTTCGGAAAACCGCTGCAAAATTTCTGCGCGGGTCCGGCGCAGAGAAAAGCCGCCTGAAAAATCAGGCGGCGGAAATTGACAAAAAAGGATAACTGCGGTATGATACAAAGGCCATCCTGCTTGCAGGATGACCGGAAAGTAGACGCTGCACAAGAGGCAGGCGGTGAATCCCCCAGCATAGGGGGAGCCTTTCCCCCGGAAAGGGGGGATTGCTATGGTAACATACGGAGAACTGTTTCAGTTCGCCCTTGTAATCATCGGCGTTGTCGAAGTCTGTTACCAGATTTTCGGCAAAAGGAAATGACCGCCCCCATCCCAAAGTGACGGTCATTTCAACCACTTAGGGATAAACCGCTTGTCGCAGCGTCCCTTCTGTTTCTATTATAGATACTGTCCCCTGTTTTGTCAAGATGGCGAGACAGGTTTTTTTATTGTTTTGATGCGCAAAATTTTGCAGCCGTACTTCACAAAAAGCCGGACGTGTGTTATTCTAAAGAACAAGCGACATGAAACAGGAAAGGAACAGAGAGCTATGAATGAAATTGTCCTGCTGAAGCTGGGGGAAGTAGTACTCAAGGGCCTCAACCGCCGCAGCTTTGAAGACAAGCTGATGGCCAACATCCGGCGGCGCATCCAACACTTCGGCGCGTTCCGCGTCTACTCCAAGCAGAGTACCATCTATGTGGAACCCCAGGCGGACGGCTGCGATATGGACGGGGCCTATGCCGCCTGCAAACAGGTTTTCGGGGTCATTGCCGTAACACGTGCGCGGCCCTGTGCGAAGGACAAGGACGCCATTTTGAACTGTGCGAAAGCGTACCTGGACAGTGAACTTCGCGCCGCCAGGAGCTTCAAGGTGGAGACCAAGCGTGCGGACAAGCTCTTCCCCATGACCAGCATGGAGATTTCCCAGTACGTGGGCGGGCTGCTCCACGACGCCTACCCCCATTTGACGGTGGACGTCCATCATCCGGAGCTGTGCGTCCATGTGGAGGTCCGGGAGAAAGCGGCCTATGTCCACGGTCCCTCCCAGCCGGGGGCGGGGGGACTGCCCATCGGCATGGGCGGCACGGCGGTGAGCCTGCTGTCCGGGGGCATCGACAGTCCGGTGTCCTCCTATATGATTGCCAAGCGTGGGGTGCGGCTGGAGCTGGTCCACTTCTTCAGCCCGCCGTACACATCCGCCCAGGCGAAGGAAAAGGTGGTGCGGCTGGCCCGCGAGCTGGCTCCCTGGTGCGGGCGCATGACCCTGCACGTCATCCCCTTCACCCAGATTCAGGAGGAAATCCGCCGCGCCTGTCCGGAGGACCACTTCACGCTGATTATGCGCCGGTTCATGATGCGGCTTGCGGAGGCGGTGGCCCGGAGGACCGGAGCAAAGTCTCTTGTCACCGGCGAGTGTCTGGGGCAGGTGGCCAGCCAGACCATGGACGCGCTGACGGTATCGGACGACGTGTGTACGCTGCCGGTGCTGCGGCCAGTCATCGGGATGGACAAGGAGGAGATTGTCCGGTATTCCCGGAAGATCGGCACCTTTGAGACGTCCATCCTGCCCTATGAGGACTGCTGCACCGTCTTCACCCCCCGGCACCCCAAAACCCACCCGGTTCTGGAGGAGGTGCGGGAGTACGAGGCGGCTCTGGACGTGGAGGGGCTGATGCAGAAGGCTCTGGAGGGCGTGGAGCGGATTAAAATATCAATGGAAGCGCAGGACGTTTCCGAATAAAAGAAAAGAGGAGTCACTATGTCCCATACAGCGGAATTGATTGCGGTCGGTACGGAATTGCTCCTGGGCAACATCGCCAATACCGACGCGCAGATGATCTCCCAGGGTCTCAGCGCCCTGGGGATAACGGTCCACAACCACACGGTGGTGGGGGACAACCCGGAGCGTCTGGCGGACGCTCTGGAGATTGCCCGCAGGCGGGCGGACATCATTATTACCACCGGCGGTCTGGGGCCGACTTACGACGATCTGACCAAACAGACCATCTGTAAAACCTTTGGCCGGGAGCTGGAGCTGCACCAGGACATTCTGGATGAAATCAGCCGCTGGTTTGAGACAAAGATGGGGAAAAAGATGCCCGCCAACAACATCCAGCAGGCCATGCTGCCGGTGAACTGCACCATCTTTGACAACCCGGTGGGGACGGCCCCCGGCTGTGCCTTCGAGGAGGGGGGCGTCCATGTGCTGATGCTGCCGGGACCGCCCTTTGAGTGCCGGTTCATGTTCGAGAACCGGGCGGTACCGTACCTGGAGAAGCTGACGGACGGCGTGATAGTCAGCCATGAGATACGGATTTTCGGCATGGGGGAGAGCTCGGTGGAGGAAAAGCTCTATGAGACCATGACCAAGCTCGCCAACCCCACTCTGGCCCCCTATGCCAAGCCTAACGAGGTCATGCTCCGGGCCACGGCGAAGGCGGACACGCCGGAGGCGGCGGAGGAGCTGCTCCAGCCGCTGGTGGCGCAGGTACAGGAGACGCTGGGGGACGTGGTCTACGGCGTGGATGTGGAGAGTCTGGAGGAAGTGGTGTCCGCGCTGCTGAAAAAGGACCGGCTGACCCTGTCCGCCGCCGAGAGCTGCACCGGGGGTCTGATTGCCAAGCGCATAACCGACCTGCCCGGCGCGTCGGAGGTCTTCCGGGGCGGTATTGTGAGCTATACCAATGGCGTAAAGGCGGGGGCGCTGGGGGTGCCGGAGACTGTGCTGGAGGAATCCGGCGCAGTGTCGGAACCGGTGGCCAGGGCCATGGCGGAGGGGTGCCGGAGGGTGTGCGGCAGCGACCTGGCGGTATCCGTGACCGGCGTGGCCGGACCGGACAGCGATGACCGCGGCACAGCGGTGGGGACGGTGTTCATTGCCTTGGCCTCTGACAGCGGGACCATCTGCCGGCGGTTCTCCTGCGGGAAGGGCCGGGGCCGGGACCGTGTGCGCACATCTGCGGCCCAGTATGCCTTTGATATGATCCGGCGGTTCCTGCTGGGCCTGCCCCAGGAATAACCGGCTGTACAAAAAAATTGACGAAAGAGGTTGCTGCTATGTCAGATCCCATTGCCGCCATCGCGACCGGCGGCGCACACTCCGTCTTCGGCGTCATCCGCATCTCCGGCGACGGCTGCTTTGCCATCTGCGACCAGGTTTTCCGGGCCAATAACGGCAGGCCCTTCTCCCAGCAGAATCCCCGTGAGCTGACGGTGGGGCTGCTGCTGGACAGCCAGTCCCGGCCTATTGACCAGGTGTTGGCGGTCCGTTTCCCCGGCCCCCGCAGCTTTACGGGGGAGGATTACGCGGAATTTCAGTGCCACGGCTCCCCGGTGGCGCTGGACGAGGCTTTGCGGGCCCTCTTTGCCGCGGGAATGCGGCAGGCCGGGCGGGGGGAATTCACCAAGCGGGCTTTTCTCAACGGCCACCTGGACTTGACCCAGGCGGAGGCCATTGTGGACCTCATTGAATCCGAGACTGCCGCCGCCGCCCGCAACGCGGTGGCCCAACTGGACGGCGCGCTCCGGCAGAGGATTGACGCAGTCTACGACAGCCTTCTGGATATCGCCAGCCGCTTCTATGCGGTGGTGGACTACCCGGACGAGGACATCGAGGACGTGCAGCGTGAGGACATTGCCCATGTCCTCACGGCTGCGGAGCGGAGTCTGGCGCAGCTGCTGTCCACCTTCCGCCGGGGCAAGGTTCTGCGCCAGGGCGTCCCCACCGCCATCGTAGGCCGTCCCAACGTGGGGAAAAGCTCCCTGCTCAACGCCCTGCTGGGGTATGAGCGGGCCATTGTCACCGATCTTGCAGGGACGACCCGCGATACGGTGGAGGAGAAGGCCGTGGTAGGCGGCGTCCTGCTGCGGCTGATTGACACCGCCGGAATCCGGGAGACCGGGGACACGGTGGAACGGCTGGGTGTGGACCGGGCCTGGGCGGCGGCGGCGGCGGCGGACCTGTCCCTGCTGGTGCTGGACGGCTCGGAGCCGCTGGCGGCGGAGGATGAGGAGGCGGTCCGGGCCTCTGTGCAGGCGGGGAGTCAGATTGTGCTGGTGAACAAGTCCGACCTGCCCCAGGCGGTGGATTTGACAGCATTGCAGAGCCGGTTTGCCCATGTCGTTCCCATCTCCGCCAAGGAGGGGACCGGTCTGGAGGCCCTGGAAGCGGCGGTAATGGCTCTGTTTCCCGCCGGGGAGCCGGGACAGCTGCTGACCAACGCCCGGCAGGCGGAGGCGGTAGGCCGTGCGGCGGAGGCCCTGCGGGGAGCGCGGGAGGCTTTGGAGGGCGGTCTGACCCCGGACGCTGTGTTGACCGACACGGAGGGGGCCCTCCATGCCCTGGGCGAGCTGACGGGCCGGACGCTGCGGGAGGATTTGGTGGCCCGTATCTTTGAGCGGTTCTGCGTGGGGAAATAGCGGGATTGTGTAAGCGGGGAATACTCGCTCGGTTACTGGCGAAGGGCCGCGCCGCCAGCCAACCGGACGTTTCTACGGAGCAGAGCCATATTTTCTTCAGCAATTTGCAGAAAATTGGAGAAAATTTGACTTTTTGTCTTGACAAATCCCCGAAAGGGATTATAATGGGCCTATCGCACCCGGAACGGGTGAATCGAATCAGGTTATGATAGAGGCGCGGCTGCCAAGAGTAGCTCTTCCATTTACCGGCGCGGGACGGCGCGGGGGAGGAAAGGGACAGCCGCCGAAGTGTTGCCAGGCCGGTCCCTGCCTGTGACGCTGGGCCGCCGGAGAATATCCGGCGGACTGTCGCGGAAACGCGGAGAGCTGTCATGGCGGTGTGCGGGAAGAGTGCGTCCAGTCATGATTGCATCATGACTGGATTTTTAATTTTAGGAGGAAAAAGCAATGCGTACCGCAAGAACCCGCAGGGTCCTGACGGCAGCGATGGCGGTCATCGCCTGCATGTCCCTGACCCTGGTGGCCTTTGCCGCCGGCGGCGAGGCCCCGGCATCCAATCTCTACGGCACCTTCTGGGCCCTGGTGCCGCCAGTCGTGGCCATCGTCCTGGCCCTGATTACCAAAGAGGCATACTCATCCCTGTTTATCGGCATCCTGGTGGGTGCGCTGTTCCAGTGCAACTTCGCCCCTGTGGACACGCTGGACACCATCATCAACAACGGCATGATTGACGCCATTGCCGGCAGTGCAGGCATCTTCCTGTTCCTGGTGCTGCTGGGCATCATCGTGGCCCTGATTAACGCCTCCGGCGGTTCCGCCGCCTTTGGCCGCTGGGCGGAGAAGAACATCAAAAGCCGCGTAGGGGCTATGCTGGCCACCTTTGTGCTGGGCGTCCTGATCTTTGTGGACGACTACTTCAACTGCCTCACCGTCGGTTCTGTCATGCTTCCCATCACGGACCGCAACAAGGTTTCCCGTGCGAAGCTGGCCTATCTCATTGACGCCACTGCCGCCCCCATCTGCATGATTGCCCCTATCAGCTCCTGGGCCGCCGCCGTGTCCGGCGTAGCTGCGGACCTGAACACCGGCATCAGCGGCATTGAGCTGTTCATCCGCGCCATTCCTTACAACTTCTACTCCCTGCTGACCTTCGTATTTGTCATCGGCATGGCCGTGATGAACATGGACTACGGCCCCATGAAACTCCATGAGATGAACGCCCAGCTCAAGGGCGAGGTAGGCGGTCTCGCCACGGAGAACAAGAGTGAGGAGAACCCCAAGGGCCGCGTGGCAGATCTCGTGCTGCCGGTCATCGTGCTGATTATCTTCTGCATCCTGGGCATGATCTATGTGGGCGGTTTCTGGGGCGACAGCGCGGGTGATTTCATCGCCGCCTTCTCCAACACGGACGCCTATGTGGCATTGCCCTGGGGCGGTCTGGTAGCCCTGGTGATAGCGGTGGCGTATCTGGTGGCCCGCCGTGTGCTGACCTTCAAGCAGGCCATGGAGTGTGTCCCCAAGGGCTTCATCGCCATGGTTCCCCCCATCACCATCCTCACCCTGGCGGTGAGCCTGAAGACCATGACCAACATGCTGGGTGCGGACGTGTTCGTCTACAACGTGATGCAGAGCGCGTCTCAGGGCCTGTTCAACCTGCTGCCCGCCGTTATCTTCATCGTGGCCTGCCTGCTGGCCTTTGCCTCCGGCACCAGCTGGGGAACCTTCGGCATCCTGATTCCCATTGTGGTGGCGATTTTTGATCCCAGCAGTCCCCTGCTGATCATCGGCATCTCCGCCTGTCTGGCGGGCGCTGTCTGCGGCGACCACTGCTCCCCCATCAGCGACACCACCATTATGGCCTCCGCCGGCGCACAGTGCGACCACGTGACCCATGTGTCCACCCAGCTGCCCTACGCCGTCACCGTGGCGTGCGTCAGCTTCGTCAGCTTCATCATCGCCGGTTTTGTGCAGAACGCGGTGATTTGCCTGGTAATCGGCGCAATTCTGATGATTGCCACGCTGTTCGTCATCCGTTCCGTCACCGGAAAGCAGAATCCCTGACTTCCATATCCCGCATGGTACAGCCCCGCTCCGCGTCTTTCCGGCGCAGGGCGGGGCTGTTTCCCAGCAGAAATAATTTTTCTCAGAAAAGAAAATACTTGTCAAAACGAGGAAAACGTGGTATGATAACAGCAACGAGGCAAATAATAAGGCAGGACATGGGCGATTCGGGGTCACCCATGCCCCTATGCAGGAGAAGCAGCTCCTACACAATAGCATTTGCTACGCCAGCTCCTATTATAACAGTCTTCCCATCTTTTTTCAATACCCAGTTTTTCATCTCCTTATTACGGAGGACTGTTTGTTTCATAATACGGGGTTTGTGTTTGCACTTATGCGGTGTGGGGTAATTATATCCTGCACCGCTTTTTGTTTGTCTCGGCGGGAACGGGTCCGGCGGGACGCGGGCGTAAACGCCCGCCCCGTCCGGGACCACCCCGGCGAGATTTTGTCCATATGGCAGAAGCCGTAGGGAAGGAGAAGTATGGTAGACTACAAAAAAATGTACCTGACGCTGTTCAACGCCACCGAGGATGCGATCAATACCATGGAGAGCGTCATCCAGTCTCTCATCCAGGCCCAGCGGGATTGTGAGGAACTGTACATATCCGCGTCAGAGCAGGACGAAGAGTCGGAGAGCGGCGAATTGACCGTGTTATCTGCTACGTGAATACAGACCAAAAGGGAGGGTACCGGTTTTTCGCCGGTATCCTCCTTCTCTGTCGGGGCTGACCGCACATCCGCTCAGGCAGAAAAAATCTGCCGTCCTCTCAAACTTTTCACCATCCCGCGCCGTCTATAAAGCAGACGTCACAATTGAGCAAGCTTGCAGAGAAATAGAAAAAGAGGAGGATGAGCCTATGTCGATTCCGGCGGAAAGTACCCTGGAAGCCTACCTGGTGGCAGAGCAGGCCAAATTCTACAGACTGGCATACAGCTATCTGCACCACCAGGAGGACGCCCTGGACGCGGTGCAGACCGCCGTATGCAGGGCATTGGAGCGGCAGGACAGCCTGCGGGATCCCCATGCAGTACGGACGTGGTTTTACCATATTCTGGTAAATATCTGTCTGGACACCCTGCGGCAGAGGAAACGGATTGTACCCCTCTCGGAGTGGGAGGAGGCCGGGCGGGAGGACCCGATGCCGCCGGACGGTCATCTGGCCAGGCAGATCGACGCATTACCGGCGGCGGTGGGCACGGTGATAAAGCTGCGGTTTTATGAGGAACTGTCCCTGAAGGAGATCAGCGTGGTTACGGGCAGCAATTTGAATACAGTGAAAAGCCGTCTCTACGCTGGTCTGAAAAAGCTGCGGATTTCTATGGAAGGAGCGGAAATAGAATGAATAAATTTGATGAGGCACGGAAGGAATACGAGAGCATCCCCATCCCGGCGGAGCTGGGAGACCGGGTGCAGGAGGGCATCCGTCAAGGCCGTACAGCCCGCCGCACGCGGCTTAGACACCGCCGCATGTGGCTCAGCGCCGCCGCCTGCTTTACGGTACTGGCGGTAAGCCTGAACATTTCCCCGACAATTGCCCATGCCGCCGCCAATGTGCCGGTTTTGGGCGGACTGTTCGAAATTCTGACATTTGTCAGCTATGAAAAGAGCGAGGACGGGATCAATTACTCCGTTGACGTCCCCCAGGTGGAGGCGGAGGGAGACCTGACAGAGAAGGTCAACGCGGCGATTCAGGAGACAATGGACCGGCATCTGGAGCAGGCGCAGAAGGACTGGGACGGCTACCGGGAGGCGTTCTTTGCCACCGGCGGTACGGAGGAGGAGTGGAACGACCGGGAGATGGACGTGATTGTGGATTACACGATCAAGTCCCAGACGGACACGCGGATCTCCTTTGAGGTGGTCTTTGCGGAGTGCTGGGTCGCGGCCAGGGAGGAGCGGTACTACTACAATCTGGATTTAGCGGAGAACCGGAACGTCACCCTTCAGGACCTGCTGGGGGAGGACTGGGTGGAGATCAGCAACGCCGCCATCCAGGCGCAGATTGACGCCAGCGTGGATGCGGATGGCTTCACCTATTTCTTTACCCCCGAAGAGGGCGGATTTACCACCGTGGATGCAGACACCGCCTTCTATATCCGGGAGGACGGCGTGCCTGTAGCGGTTTTTCCTGAGTATTCCATTGCAGCCGGTGCAGCGGGATGCCCGGAATTCCCGCTGCAGTAACCATACTGCCAAATTGCAAAACGCCGCCGGACGGACCGTCCGGCGGCATTCGCATATATGGGATCAGTATTGTTCCGGCGGGTCGCCCTGGACGCGGACCACAGCGGGCCGCTCCGTCTGTTCCTCCAGCACCCGGAGAACCCGGCACTGGAAGACCCATTCGTCTCCGAAATCAAAGAGGTACTTGAACTGCTTACCCGCTTCCAGGTCCAGCTGGTTGAGGCAGAAATCCCCTGCGCTCCGCTCGTCAAACTGCCCGATGCCCGGCGCATAGTAGGCGTCCCGTTCGCTCCATTGGCAGTTGTCCATGAAAAACGCATAGGCGTGGTCGTTGTCAAAGGCAAAGGCGTCCTGGATCACGTTGTGGAGGTCCTCCAGGGTGTTTTCGCCGGAAATCTGGATATGCCGGTAGCACCCCTTGCGGCAGGAGACGCTGATGACATAGGACTGCTGGCGCCACTCCTCCGGCCACAGCCGCCGCTCGCGTCTGGTCTGCAGGTGCAGCTTTCCGGCCAGCTCGTCCGTCAGCTCATCGGGCAGATTTTCCTGCTCCAGAATGGATGCGAATTGCTGGCGGATTTCATCCGGCAGGTTGCTCAACTCCGCGTCGTCCAGGCTCAGCAGCATGTCCAGAATTTCCACCACGCTGTCCGGAGTCGGCTCGTTTACCCCCATGTGAGACATCAAGGATTCCACTGCCTCGTCTATGGCGGGCAGGTCCTCGCACATCCGGATGCGGATGCCGGCCCGTGCGCAGAAATCCTTCAGCAGCACATGGGTCCGCTCGTCCCGGATAGACAGCAGGGCAGGACGGAACTGCCGCTCCAGCAGGAGGTCTGCAAACTTCTCCAACAGGTCCTCCGGCTCCTCGTCGTACTTCTGGGAGATCTGGGGCGGGAGGATTTCATCCATACTGCCGGAGACCAGCATCAGGATCACGGGGAAATAGGGCGCGCACGCCGGGTCCTCCTGCATAGGCTCCGGGAAGCGGAGGACCTGACACTCCCACATCCCGTTTTTCTTCAGCTGCAGAAGCTTGGCGGCGGTGATATCGTTGATGAACTGGGGCTGCGGGTACTGGACCGGCGCGGCGGGGGGCAGGTCGATGCGGCTCCACACAAAGGTCCCGTTCCGCTTCTCCAGCAGCGGCACAGACGCCGTATCCTCGTTCATCTGCTCCAGACCCAGAGCGGCCTTGCCCTTTTGTTCCACCTGGGCGGCCACCTCGATAGCGGCTTCCAGAGCCGCGCACAGCCTGCGCTGATCCTGCTCGTCCCGGAGGAACCAGGGCATATAGCTGGGCCGGAATTTCACAAAGTGGGGGAACGCATTGCGGCCCCGGAGGGCGATCCGGTTTCGGCGGGCGTAGTCCCGCGCCGCCTCCACTTCCTCCTCGGTGAGCCCGTCTCTGTTCTCAAAGGCGCACTGCAGGCAGTCCTGGCTCAGCAGGAACTCGTGGTAGTTCAATTCCGACACCATTCCTGGGCCGGACAGCACAATTCGGAAGGAATTCAGTCCCTTTTCCCCCACATAGAGGCCCAGGGCGCAATGCTCGCCGATGGCCCCCATGATGGAGCAGTAGCCAATTTCGCCATCCGGGAGACTGACCGCAAAAATTTCGCTGTCCCACAACATTTTCCACAATTTGGTTTTCTTGTAAATAAAAGCCAATTCGAACAATTTGTCAGAAAACATTTGTCATCCCTCCCCGGCTTTTTTATCTTAACCATATAGGATTTCAAAACGAATGTCAACAGGTTTTTAGAAAATTTTTCGTAAATTAGAAAATTTTATGAAAAATTCATGTGTAATTCAGTTGTAATCCGACAAAAGGGGATGTAACCATCTTGCCCACTCTTGCCAGGGTGGAAGTTTTTGGGGAAAGTTTGCAATTTCAGGCAAAAAACTGCATTTTAGGACGGGAAAATCCATTGTACAAAATTCAGGAGCCGGACGGCTGCCGTCCGGCTCCTGAGAGGAATCTGGGAAAGGATATTCCGATTGTTTATTCTGCTTCCGCCAGGGCCTTGGCCTCGGCGATTGCTTTCTCCTGCGCCGCCGCGGGACACTCCTCGTAGCGGACGAAGTGGAAGGTGAAGGAGCCTCTGGACTGGCTCATGGAGCGCAGGTCAATGGCGTAGGTCATCATCTCGGCCATTGGCGCCTCGGCCTCCACCACCTGGTAGCCGTCGCCGGTGGGGTTCATACCCATGATCCGGCCCCGGCGTTTGTTCAGGTCGCCCAGGATGTCGCCCATGCAGCTGTCGGGAATGGAGACCTTCAGCTCGCCGATGGGCTCCAGCAGGACGGGGGACGCTTCGGGCAGGGCGGCTTTATAAGCCAGCTGCGCGGCGGTCTTGAAGGCGATTTCGGAGGAGTCTACCGGGTGGTAGGAGCCGTCCACCAGGGTGGCCTTCAGGAACACCACCGGGTAGCCCGCCAGCACGCCGTGGGCGCAGGCTTCCCGCAGGCCCTTTTCAACGGCGGGGAAGAAGTTCTTCGGCACGCTGCCGCCGAAGACCTCCTCAGCGAAAATCATCTCCTCGCTCTCGTCCTGGGGTTCAAATACAATATGCACATCGCCGAACTGACCGCTGCCGCCGGTCTGCTTCTTATGACGGCCCTGCTTGCGCACCTGCTTGCGAATCTTCTCGCGATAGGCGACTCTGGGGGTATCCAGCTCGGCGTCCACGCCGAAGCGGCTCTTGAGCTTGCTGACCAGCACGTCGATCTGGATGTCGCCTGCGCCGGAGACCACCACCTGATGGGTCTCGGCGTTGTTGACCACGCTGAACGTGGGGTCCTCTTCGTTGAGGCGGATGAGGCCGGTACCCACTTTTTCATCCTGGCCGCGGGTCTTGGGGGCGATGGCCCGCGAGTAGGTCGGCTCAGCGAACTGCACCGGGGCCAGCTTGACCACTTTTTTCGGATCGCACAGGGTATCGCCGGTCTTCAGACGATCCATCTTGGCGATGGCGCCGATGTCGCCGCAGGCGATTTCCTTCACTTCCTCGTTCTTCTTGCCCTTGATGGTGTACAGCCTGCCCAGCTTTTCGGTCTTGCCGGTGGTGGGGTTGTAGAGGTTCATATCGCCGGTGATCTTACCGGAAACGACTTTCACAAGGGAGTATTTGCCGTACTGGTCGGAGATGGTCTTGAAGACGATGGCGGCGGTGGGGCCGTTGGGATCGCGGGCCACCTCCACGTTCTTCTCGCCGGACTCGTCCGTGGCGGTCTCGGCGGCCATCTCCTGGGGACCGGGGACCAGGTCCACGATGGTGGACAGCAGCATCTCCGTACCCAGGCCCGTCAGGGCGGAGCCGCAGACCACAGGGGCCAGGGTGCCTTCCCGCATACCGACCTTCAGGCCGGTCATGATTTCATCCTTGGTAAAGGGCTCGCCGGCGAAGAACTTCTCCATATTCTCCTCGGTGGTCTCGGCCACGGCCTCCATCAGCTCGCCGTAGAGCTCGTCCAGGACCTTCATCTTGCTGTCAGGAATGGGGATTTCCACCCGCTTGCCCTTCTTGTCCTTGGGCATCTGGTACGCCTTCCGGTTGAGGACGTCGATGATGCCGATGGTACGCTTGTTGTCGTCCCAGATGGGGGCGACCACGGGGGCGATGGACTTCGACAGATTCTCCCGCAGGGCTTCCAGAGTGGTGGAGAAGTTGGCGTTCTCCTCGTCCTCCTTGGAGACATAGACGATGCAGGGCTTTTTCTGCTCCCGCAGGTACTTCCAGCCCCGCTCCGCGCCTACGCTCAGGCCGTCCTTGGATGCGCACACCAGCACGCCCACCTCAGCGGCCCGGACGCCGGACTGCATTTCACCGGCAAAGTCGAAGTTGCCGGGGGCATCCAGAACGTTGATTTTCACGCCCTGGTAGGTAATGGGGGTCATAGCCAGGGAGATGGAGATTTGGCGTTTGATCTCTTCGGGATCATAATCGCAAACGGTGTTGCCGTCCGCGGGCTTGCCCAGGCGGTCGGTCACGCCGGTAATGTAGAGCATACTCTCCACGAGGGAGGTTTTCCCGCTGCCTCCGTGTCCCAACAGGCAGATATTGCGAATGTCCATAAGCGTAAGTATCTCCTTCCGTATGATCCTGGGACCCAGACGGATGCCGGTGATTCGCCCGCCTGCCTCTCCAGGTAAATTGCTTAACGGGTCAATTATATAACTTTTTCCCATTTAACACAACTGGAATTTTGTTATAGGCTGCATTTTAGACAAAATGACCAAAAATAGTGAGAATAATTTTTATACTTTGCCCAAGAGCCGGGAGATGAAAACTCCACAGAAAAAATCAACTACAGCTTATCCACCGTCCACACCAGCGGCAGCATCGGCGTCACCCACAGCAGCAGGTATGTCAGCAGCAGCATGGGGGTAAGCACCGCAAAACTGCCGGTGAAGGTCAGATAAAATCCCAGCAATGCGCCGGCAATGCTGCTGAAAACAGACAGCAGGTTTCCCACCAGAGCCGTCTGACACAGGCGGCTGCTCCCGATGGACAGGGAGGCCAGCTGCAGCAGGCCCTCCCGGTATATCAGCGCGTTTGGCTCTTCCGCGTCCCGCTCCGGGTCCGACAGCGTCAGCCGCTCGCTCAGATCCGGGACCTGCACGCTGCCGCTGATGCCGAACCGCTCCTTCAGCAGCTTTGCGCTGATGTTGCTGTCGCGGGTAGCCAGGGTAATCTGCAAACCGTTGCGGCGGATGCACCGCAGGGCGTATTCCACTGTGTCGCTGGGGTCGTACTTCATAATGAAGACCGCCGTCAGCTGTCCGTCCACCGCCAGGCACACGCAGGTCTTCGCGGGCATAGCGCCCGGCAGTCGAACCGCCTTGTGCCGCAGAAAGACCGGCGTTCCCAGCAGGACTGTCTCGCCCCGTATGATTCCGCTCAGCCCGCCGTCGTCGTGGATATGGAAGTGCTCCATACCCTGAAAACTGATGCGCTCGTTCCGGCAGACGTCGCCGAAAATCCGTCCCAGATTCCCGCCGGCCTGGACCGCCAGAGTGGCGGCGTAGGAAACGGCCTTGTTGCGCTCCTCGCCGTAGAGCTTCAGTCCGCCCAGGGAAGCCGAGCGTTGGGGGAACAGGTCCTCGTCCGCCACGGCCAGACGGCGGGTGGAGGCCAGAATGGCTGCGCCATGCTGTCCCGCCAGGGCCGCGCCGCTGCGGCTCAGACGCGCCGCCAGCCGTCCGAAGGGGACGCAGTAGGACAGGGGGAACACTAGGGACGAGGACGCGCAGAGAATAACAGACCAGCACCATAAAAAATCTTGCGGATGTCCCCGGCCCAGGGAGGACAGCGCCGCAAACACGGCGGACGCCGCCGCCAGCACCGGCAGCAGCAGTCTCTGCCACTGGGCGGGGGAGTCCTCCACGGACAGCCGGGTAAAGAAACCCTTCCGGCTGCCCCGGCCCTTTGCCACCGTGGTCCCGCAGCGGTCCACCACCTGGCTTGGCTCCCCCATGGCGATGGTGCGCAGGCTCTCGCTGAGGCCCCGGTGCATCCCGGTCAGGCCCCACAGCGCAAATACCAGCAGAACGCAGGCCAGTCCCCCCAGGGGCGCGGCGTCCACCCGCTCCGGCAGCAGCAGGAGGGTCATCTCGTCCAGCAGGGTGACGATGGTACACAGCGAGGCGGTGGCGCAGATGCTCCACGCCCCATCCCGCAGGCTCTCGATGGCGGCGCGGATCACCGGCCAGCTGACAATGGTGGCCGCCGCGTGGGGGACCAGTACGCACAGCGCGGCGTTGTCCCCGCTCTCGCTGAAAAAGGGCAGGGCAATGCCAAACTGGGCCAGGACCCAGGGCAGCCACAAAACCGCCGTCAGCAGGGCGGTCAGATGCAGGCTCTTCCGGCTCTCCCGGCAACGCCGCTTATTCCACATGGCCCGCTCGTTGGGAAGCGGTTCGTTCTCCGCGTCCGGCACAGGCTTGCGCAGGGGGGCTTCCTTTTTGGCAAAGGAGCGCGTGACCGCTTTCCGGGCCTTTTCCAGCCGCTTGCGCAGACGCTCCTGCCGCTGCTCCTGCTCCTCCTTCACCGCGTCCACGGTGTGGGCCATCAGGTTTTCAATGGACTCCATGGAGACCGGCTCCACACCACGGACGGCGTTGGCGCGGGCGTCGGGGGGGGAGGGCGCCTCTTCCGGCGGCTCCGGCCCCTGGGCAGGCGGTTCTGCCGTCCCGCCCTCCTCCGTCCCTTCTTCCGGCTCCTGGGGAGGCAGAGTGGAGGGGTCGCTGCCCGTCAGCATGTCAGCAAAAAATGCCTCGTCCAGCATCTCCTCTGTGATGACCGGGGGTTCCTCCGGACTTTCCGCCGCCTCTGCCGCCGCAGGCGCAGGCGTTTCCGGGGGCGGCGGATTCTTTGGGGGTTCCGGCGGCGGCGCGGCTACCGGCGCAGGCTCTTCCGGAGCAGCTTCTTCCGGCGCAGGTTCCTCCGGAACAGCCGCCTCCGCTGTCTCCGCCGTCTGCGCCTCTCCGCCGGGGGAAAACTCAGCCAGGATGTCCTCCAGGGCAAAGCTGCCCTCCGCCGGGGTGCCGGACCCCAAGAGCCATTGGGTGTCCATCAAGGGGTCGGACTGCGGTTCTATTTGATTGTTTTCCAGTTTATCTGTCATAATACTCACTTTTCGCGTATCCGTCGGGGGTTTATCTTACTGAAAAACATGCCGCTCACCGTTCCGCTGTCGCCCGCCGCTGGCGCACCGCCTCGTACAGCAGTACAGCGGCGGCGGCGGACGCATTCAGGGAAGAGATGCGGCCCTGCATGGGAATGCTGAGCAGAAAGTCGCAGCCCTCCCGTGCCAGACGGCTCATGCCGCTGCCCTCGCTGCCAATCACAATGGCGGCGGGGCCCCGCAGGTCCGTGCCGTAGAGCGTGGTTTCCCCCGCCGCGTCCGCGCCGTAAATCCACAGCCCCCGCTCCTTCAGCTCCCGCAGCAGGGCCGGGATGTTGGGTACGCGGGCCACCGGCAGAAAGCGCACAGCTCCCGCGCTGGTTTTCTCCACCACTGCCGTCAGGCCCGCGCTGCGCCGCTTGGGGATGATTACCCCGTGCGCGCCTGCGCATTCGGCGGTGCGGATGATCGCCCCCAGATTGTGTGGGTCGCTGATCTCGTCGCACACCACCACCAGGGGCGGCTCCCCCTTCTCCGCGGCGGCGTTCAGAATCTCGTCCAGGGACGCATATTCTTTTGCCGCCGCCACAGCAATCACGCCCTGGTGGCTGTGGGTAACGCTCATAGCGTCCAGCTTCCGCCGGTCTGCCTCTACGACCACCACGCCCTGCTCTTTGGCTTGGGCAATCATACGGCTCAGAGTATAGTCCGTGCCGCCCCGCGCCGCGTACAGCTTGTCAATGGCGGTCCCGGCCCGCAGCGCCTCCCGCACCGCGTTGCGGCCTTCAATCAGACCGCTCTCCTCAGGCCGTACCTCTCTGTCCTTCATATATTCGCAGCTCCTTTACATTTTAACAGTGAAATCCTTCTCCTCCGCAGCCACAGGCAGGTCCGTTGACTCCACCTGGTCCACCCTGGCCCGCTTCAGCGAGCACATATACTCCACCAGGAACGCAACCCGGTCCCGGCTGCCCTGCAGCTCCGCCTCCACCCGTCCGTCGGAGAGATTGCGCACCCAGCCGGTCAGACCCAGCCGTTCCGACAGGCACAGAACCTCGAACCGGAAGCCGACTCCCTGCACATGTCCGGAAAAGACCACCCGCTGCCGGATTACCGGGGCGGCGCCGAACTCCGGAAGTCTTGCCCGCTCCACCTGGCGGGTAACATAGCTGTCCCGCAGCTGTTTCAAACGTTCTATTACGCCCACGGCCATCCTCCAAGCAATAAGATATTGCCAGTATACCACAAAAGGGGGGCGGGAAGGAAGAGGTATTCACAGAAATTTCACAGAAAGTTCTTGTGGCAATGCTGATTTTGTGTTAGGATGATAGACAGGGGATTATTGGACGGCGTGTCCGCCCGCTGAAATCAAAGGAGAATATGATGGACGATAATAATAGAAACTCCAATAATAACAACAATAATAAGAACAAAAAGAATGTAAACGGCCTGCTGATCCTCATTGCCTGGGCCATTGGCCTGACAGTGATTATCAACTATCTGTCCGCCTACAGCCGCCAGGCCGCTACCGCCGCCACCACCCATGAGATCATGTACAGCGAGTTCAAGGACCTGGTGCGGGACGGCAAGGTGGAGTCGGTGCTGCTCAAGGACGGGATGCTGGAGATCACCACCGTGGAGGGCTACACCTACACCGATGAGGACGGCAGGGAGTACAACGAGGATTTCACCCTCTTTACCATGCAGATGGGGGCCTACGACCAGGGCCTCCTGGATATGCTGGACGAGTACGGGGTGAAGCAGTACACCAATCCCTACGTCCCGGAGATGAGTCCGGTGCTGGAATTCATGGTGGCGTATATCCTGCCCATGGTCATCTTCATCGGCGTCGTCATGATTTTTATGAATATGATGGCCCGGCGGGGCGGCGGCTTCGGCGGCATCGGCAGCGTGGGGAAATCCAACGCCAAGGTCTATATGGAGAAATCCACCGGCGTGTCCTTTGCGGACGTGGCCGGTCAGGACGAGGCCAAAGAGTCCCTGGAGGAGATCATCGACTTCCTCCACAACCCCGGCAAATATACCGCCATCGGCGCAAAGCTTCCCAAGGGAGCCCTGCTGGTCGGTTCCCCCGGTACCGGCAAAACTCTGCTGGCGAAAGCCGTGGCTGGAGAGGCGGGCGTCCCCTTCTTCTCCATCTCCGGCTCCGGCTTTGTGGAGATGTTCGTGGGCGTGGGCGCAAGCCGGGTCCGGGATCTGTTCCAGGAGGCGGCGAAGGTGGCCCCCTGCATCATCTTTATCGACGAGATCGACGCCATCGGCAAAACCCGCGACTCCCGCTACGGCGGCGGCAACGACGAGCGGGAACAGACCCTCAACCAGCTCCTGGCGGAAATGGACGGCTTTGACCCCAGCAAGGGCATCATCGTCCTTGCGGCTACCAACCGCCCGGAGGTGCTGGATAAAGCCCTGCTGCGTCCGGGCCGTTTCGACCGGCGCATTACCGTGGACCGGCCCAACCTGGCCGGACGTCTGGCTACGCTCCAGGTCCACACCCGCAAAATCCGCATGGCCGAGGACGTGAATCTGGAAAAAATCGCCCAGGCTACCGCCGGCTGCGTGGGTGCGGATTTGGCCAATACCGTCAACGAGGCCGCTCTCCGGGCCGTCCGCCACAGGCGCCATGCGGTGAACCAGGAGGACCTGCTGGCCTCCTTTGAGGTGGTCATTGCCGGCGCGGAGAAGAAGGGTACCGTTATCACGGAACAGGAGAAACGGATCATCGCCTACCACGAGGTGGGCCACGCCCTGGCCGCCGCCAAACAGAAAAACGCGCAGCCTGTCACAAAAATCACCATCGTCCCCCACACGGAGGGGGCCTTGGGCTATACCCTGCATCTGCCGGAGGAGGAGAAATTCCTCATGAGCAAGGTGGATATTCTCACAGAAATCCGCACCCTGCTGGCGGGACGGTGCGCGGAGGAGCTGGTGTTCGACACCCAGACCTCCGGCGCGGCCAACGACATCGAGCGGGCCACGGAGCTGGCCCGGAACCTGGTGGCCCGGTTCGGCATGAGCGAGAAATTCGGCATGATGGCTCTGGGCAGCGTTCAGAACCGCTACCTGGACGGCGGCTACAGCATGAACTGCGCCCAGGAGACCTTTGCCGCCGCGGACCGGGAGGTAGTGGAGCTGCTGCAGCGGTGCCACGACGAGGCCACGGAGCTGCTGCGGGAGAACCGGGAGATGCTGGACGCCATTGCCTCCTACCTCTTTGAAAAGGAGACCATTACCGGCGCGCAGATGATGGCTATTCTGGATGGCCGCGACCCGGAGCAGGAGGAATACTACGGCGTGCCTGCCGCCAAGGACAGCGCCATTGAACCCCCGGCCAAGCATATCAGCATGGTCAGCGAGGCGATTCCTATGCCCGAACCCGCCGGAGAGGACGGCGGGGAGGAGACAGAACAGGCAGACTCTCCGGAAGAGAACGATATAAAAGCAGAGTAAAAAAATCAGCCTGAAATTTGGAAGGGAGAAGATGTATGATGGAACATGTCACACTGGGAAAGACCGGGCTGCGGGTATCCCGCCTGGGCTTCGGCGGCATCCCCATCCAGCGCGTGGACCAGGCGGCAGCCGCCGCGCTGCTGGAGGCGGTCCGGGGAGGCGGCATCAATTATATTGATACCGCCCGCGGCTACACGGTCAGCGAGGAGCTGATCGGCCAGGCCATTGCGGGACACCGGCAGTCGTTCGTCCTGGCCACCAAGTCCATGGCGCGGGACCGTGCGGCAATGGCGGCGGACATCGAAACCAGCCTGGGCAACCTGCGCACGGACTACATAGATTTGTACCAGGTCCACAACCCTACCCCGGAGCAGCTGGAGCAGGTGTGCGGCGCAGGCGGCGCGCTGGAGGCTCTGCAGGCGGCCAAGGCCGCGGGGAAGATCGGGCATCTGGGCGTGACCGCCCACTCCCAGGAGGTCTTCCGGCGGGCGTTGGAGCTGGACTGGGTGGAGACAATTATGTTTCCCTATAACATTGTGGAAAACCAGGGCGAGGAGCTGATGCGGCAGGCCCAGGAGAAAAATATCGGCTTTATCTGCATGAAACCCCTGGCGGGCGGCGCGATTGAGGACGCATCCCTGGCGCTGCGGTACGTCCTGGCAAACCCCTGCGTGTCCGTGGTGATTCCCGGTATGTACAGCCCGGAGGAGGTGGCGGGGAACATCGCCGCCGCCGGGGACCGCACCCCCCTGAGCGGCGAAGAACAGCAGCGGCTGGAGCAGATCCGCCAGGAGCTGGGAACCAGCTTCTGCCGCCGCTGCAACTACTGCGCCCCCTGCACCGCAGGCATCAGCATCCCCAACGTGTTCCTCTTCCACGGCTACCTCAGCCGCTACGGTCTGGAGTCATGGGCCAGGGACCGCTATGGCGCGCTGGCGGCTAAAGCCGGGGCGTGCGTGGAGTGCGGCGCCTGCGAGGAGCGGTGCCCCTATCAGCTGCCAATCCGCAGTATGCTCAAACAAGCCGCGAAAGACTTCGGGGCCTGATGATAAGGAGGAAGAAATCATGAAAAAAGTAATCAGCACAGCCAATGCGCCCGCGGCCATCGGTCCCTATTCCCAGGGCATCGACGGCGGCGCCGTCGTCATCACATCGGGCCAGCTGCCCATTGACCCCGCTACCGGCGTCTTCGCCGAGGGAGGCGTGGCGGGCCAGACCCGGCAGTCCCTGCTCAACGTCCAGGCTGTCCTGGCCGAAGCCGGGCTGACTATGGACCACGTTATCAAGACCACCGTTTTCCTCAAGGATATGAACGACTTTGCAGAGATGAACCAGACCTACGCCGCCTTCTTTGAGAAGGACCCGCCGGCCCGCAGCGCCGTGGAGGCGGCCCGCCTGCCCAAGGACGCGGCGGTGGAAATCGAGGCCATTGCCGTGCGCTGACAAAAGGCAGATGAAAATCGGGATGATTTTTCTGACGAATCTACACTTGCAAAAGGGGGGGGTTGTAAGGTATAATAATCCCATGTGACCTGTAGAGGGGGAGGTCCCGCCAGCGGATTTCCCACCGATTCAACCCTGAATGGAACATCAGGAGGTGTTAAAGATGGCATTGCGTTTCTTCTCCCGCTTGTTCGGCGGGTCCAAAAATGAGGAAGAACCAGAGGAGATGGAGGATGAGGTCCAGGAGCAGGAGCCGGAAGAACCGGTGGACGACCTGAGCGACACCATCCTGGAGCTCCCCCAGGACCACGCGCTGTTCCGGCTGTGGGATTACCGAAAGCAGAACAACGGCTGGATGCCGCCGCCGCAGCTGCAGCTGACCGGCTCGCCGGACTGCCCGCGGGTTCTGTCCGGCGACGAGCTGCGGACCGAGCGGGCCCGCCTGCTGACCGCCGTGACCACCGCCGCCGGACAGCGGGTCTCCCAGTGCATCCCCAGAACGCCCGAAGATCCCTGCCCGGATGTGGACGCCAGAGCGGCGGTCTTTATGACCCGCAGCCAGCTGAACGCCTGGATTTTTGCCTATCCCCCGGTGGGGAACGGCCAGGAGCTGGATCAGGAGATGCTGAAGAAAGCGGTGAGCGAGAGCGGCATCCAGTACGGCCTGGACAGCGGCCTGCTGGAGCGTCTGCCGGAGCAAAAGGACCGCTATTTCCACCTGTTTCCCCTGGCCAGAGGCAAGGCCGCAGTCCACGGCAAGGACGGCAGCGTTGTGGACCTCTTCGCCCGGAAGATCGAGCGGGAGGTGCAGACCGATGAGTTTAACCAGGTGGATTACTCCTCCCTGAATCTGGTGCAGAATGTGGAGGAGGGCGCGGTGATCTGCCGGATCATCCTGCCGACCGGCGGCGAACCGGGTACGACGGTGCTGGGCAAGGAGATTCCCGCCCGCAACGGACGCCCCGCCGTGGTGCCGAAGGGCCGCAATACGGAGATCAGCGAGGACGGAACCAAGCTGGTAGCTACCCGCACCGGACATGTGGAGTTTACGGGCCGCGCCTTTATGGTGAAGCCCCTGCTGGATATCCCCGGAGATGTGGATTTCTCCGTGGGCAGCATCAACTTCCTGGGCGACGTCCATGTCCACGGCGATGTGTGCAGCGGCTTTACCGTCCGGGCCACCGGCAATATCACGGTGGACGGAGTGGTGGAGGCCAGCGCCGTGGAAGCGGGCGGCGACCTGGTGGTGGCAAAAGGGGTGCTGGGCAACAACCAGGCTGTGATCACCGCCCACCGGACGATATACGCCAAGTACCTGGAAAACTGCCGGGTCCACGCCCGCGAGAATTTGCAGACAGACTGTATCGTCAACTGCGATGTATACAGCGACGGCGCCGTCCAGGTGCGCTCCGGACGGGGAACCATCATCGGCGGCTGCGTCCGGGCGGCAAATGAGATCAACGCCAGCGTCGTCGGCTCCCGAAGCGAGCGGCCCACCACCATCGTCCTGGGCGGTATGCCCTGCGAGGACTTTGAAAAGGAGCTGCTGCAGCAGGAAATCCGGGAGATGACGGAGGAGTTTGAAAAGGTCCAGCGTCAGCCCGACAGTCCCGCCAAGCTCAGCCGCCTGTCCACCCTTCGGATGAAGATTGCCGTGGACAAAAAGAAGCTGGAGGAGTTTGACAAGGAGGACGCGGAGCTGCTGGTGATGCCGCCGGAGGAGGTCTACGATATGCGCATGAACGGCGGAATTGTCTACCCTGGCACAGAGGTGCGCATCGGCATGGCAAAACTCAAAGTCAAGCAGGAGACCCGCCAGTGTACGGCCCGCCTCATCGACGGGCAGGTCTGTATCCTGTGAGGCCTCCCGATGGAAACAGGATAGAGCGTTCGTATGGCGCAAAATCCAAAAGAGAATGGAGGGATCCAAATGGAAACAATCGTATCGCGGGCAGAGCTGGAGGCCATGTTCGACCAGACGCTTCAGGAGGTGACTTGCCGGGTGGGCGGTATTCGCCTGCACCAGGGCGGGGCGCCGCTGGAGGGAGAGGTGTACACGGTGTATGTCAGATTTGACCGGGGCCTGCATTCCAGCCTGTGCCTGTGTGCGGAGAAGTCCATGTTCCTCCGGCTGACCAGATTCATGATGCGCCGGGAGGAGGTCACCCACCAGGATATGGAGGATTTCGCTAAAGAATATTTTAATGTTGTCTGCGGACATATCGCGGCAAAGCTGTACGAGACGACACAGATGGCCTACCGGTTCAGCGTGCCCGGCTTCTGCAGCGGGCGGTACCAGCTGGAGGGCCACGAGGAACAGCTTGTGCTGAGCTACTCCGGGGACCAGGATGAAGGAGCGCAGATGATCCATCTGATACCAATCGAGACGCCAAGCGGCGACTGGGCGGGGCTTTGTGCGGATCAGGCCGGCAGCCTTGCGCTAGATTGAAAGGAGCGACGGAACAATGGGAAAGCGAATCATGATTGTGGATGATTCACGGGCGTTGGCCTTCCAGGTGAGCGGGCTGCTGGAGGACACGGATTATGAGGTGGTAGCCTGCTGCCAGACCGGCGAGGATGCCATTGCCGAGTACGAAAACATCTGGCCGGACCTGGTGACTATGGATATTATTATGCCGGGAATGGACGGCCTGGAGACTGCCCATGCCATTCTAGAGGAGCATCCCAGTGCAAAAATCGTGATGCTGTCCTCCCTGGCCTACGACGAAACGCTGCATGAGGCGTCGAAAATCGGCGCAAAGGCGTTTGTCTGTAAGCCCTTTGACCGCGATGAGCTGATCAATACCCTGGAACGGGTTCTTGCCGAACCCTGAGCGGTCTATACGGCCTCCCGCTGGATTTGCCCGGCGGGAGGCTGCGGTTTTTACGGGGAAGGAGGAGAAAAGCAAATGCCGGTTATTGTAGGGAGCCTTTTACTGCTTCCGGTTTTTTTGGGGATTGCCATTTATCTGGCCTACAGCCAGGGGCTTGTTGTGACGAAGTGGATTGCTGCGATGCTGTTTGTGTTCCGACCCGGAAAGTACGGCGATCAGGCGACTGTGAATGTTTGTAACGGCTGGGTCAGACATAGGGTGAGATTTCAGGAGGACCGGAGCTATGCGTTTGTTTTGGATGCCTGTCTGTCCGCAGGGGATATGGAGGTGCGGCTGCTGGACGGAAAGATGCAGACGCTGCTGCGGCTGAACCAGCAGTATCCTGCGGGGAAGATCCTGGTGGAGCGGGCGGGCAGGTATTATCTGCAATGGGATTTCCGCGGCGCGTCCGGGAAGTTTGCGCTGCGGTGGTAAATGGCAAAATTTCAAACAAAGGAGCTGTCTGGCCTATGGAATCCATTACCACAGAAACCGTCCGCCGCCTGCTGCCCAGGCGGCGGCAGGACGGCCATAAGGGGACCTTCGGCAAGGTCTGCGTCTTTGGCGGCGCGGTGGGCTACACCGGCGCACCGGTCTATGCCGCCGAGGCCGCCGTCCGCTGCGGCAGCGGACTGGTTTTCGCCGCTGTTCCGGAGGAGGTCTATCCCATCGTTGCCGCCCGCTGTGAAAACGCCATGGCTTTCCCTCTGCCGGGGGACTACGCCGCCCTTCTGAACCGCCTCCGGGACTGTGACGCGGTGTGCATCGGCCCCGGCCTGGGCCGGGCGGCGAACACGGAGAAAACTGTCCTGGCCCTGCTGCGGGATTTGTCCTGCCCCGTCGTATTGGATGCCGACGGCATAAACGCCGCCGCCGCGCATATAGATATTCTGTCTGAGCGGTCCGGCGTCACCGTGCTCACTCCCCACGAGGGGGAGTTTATCCGTCTGGGCGGCGCTCTCTCCCAGGGCCGCGCTCCTGCCGCCGCCGCCTTCGCCCGCCGGTACGGCTGCGTGCTGGCGTTGAAGGGTCCGGGTACCATCGTTGCCGGGCCGGACGGCGTCCTGCTGTGCAATACCACCGGCAACTGCGGCATGGCGAAGGGGGGCAGCGGCGACGTGCTGGCGGGGATGACGCTGTCCCTGCTGGGACAGGGCGCAGGGCCTGTGGACGCCGCCGCCTGTGCCGTCTGGCTCCACGGCAGGGCGGGAGACCTGTGCGCCCAGGAGCTGACTGCGTATGCCATGACCCCGGCGGACCTGCTCCGGTATCTGCCCGCCGCCTTCAAAAGCTTGGGTCTGGATAATAAAATGAAGGAGGATTGACTTGTGCGAAAAGCCCTGCTTTTTGCACCAATGCTGATGCTTCTCCTCACCGCCTGCGGCGGGGGAGAGAAGAAAGAGGACCTGACGGCGCAGCTGCAGGAACAGTATGCCGCCGTAGCTTCCGCGACCATGGAGGCGGACATTACCTGCCACTACGACGATGAGGTGCGTCAATACACGCTGCTGTGCGCCTACACGCCGGAGGCCAGCACGGTGACGGTGCTCTCCCCGGCCAATCTGGCGGGCATCTCCGCCACGGTGGAGAACGGTACCCTGTCCCTGAGCTACGACGGCATTTCCATGGACGCCGGGAACTATTCCGCCGCGGCGATTTCACCGGTGGCCGCGCTGCCGAAGCTGATGGAAGCGGCGGCAAAGGGGTACCCCACAGAGCAGGGGGAGGAGGCCGTGGGGGAGCGGACCTGCCTGCGGCTGGCCTGCGACCTGGAGAGCGACGAGGGGATTCTGTACACCACCTGGTTTGATCAGGAGACGCTGCTGCCTCTGCGCAGCGAGATCAGCGCCGATGGGGCGACGGTATTCGAGGTGGCCTGGAGCAAGTTCGAGGTGACGGGGACCGGGACTCCGGATGAAACGCCCCCAGAACCCGCAGAGGAGGGTCAGGCAGGGGAGGCCCTGCCCCAAAGCAGTGCGCAGAACGCGACCCTGACCGGCGCACGGGATTGGACCGACGCCGAGGAGGCCGCGGCCTACGCCGAGGCGGAGGAATAGCGGAAAAGGACAGACCCGCTCCTTTTTTGTAAAAAAATTTAGTTGTGCAATTGCGAAAAATAGGTTATACTATCCCATCATGCCCCGCCGGACACGGCGGCGGCAGAGAGAAGGGAGTTTCACCAATGGAATATATTACGTTGACAAAAAGCAATTTCGACCATGAGGTCCTGATGTCGGACCGCCCTGTGCTGGTGGATTTCTGGGCCAGCTGGTGCGCACCCTGCCGGGGTCTTGCGCCCACCATCGACGAGATTGCCAGGGAACAGGAGCAGGTCAAGGTGGGCAAGGTGAACGTGGACGAGGAGCCGGAGCTGGCCCAGCGTTACCGGATTATGAGTATTCCCACCCTGATTTTCTTCAAGGACGGCGAGCTGGTCCAGCGGGAGGCAGGCGGCAAGTCCAAGGGGGAAATCCTGGAGATGATTGGACTGCTTCAGCAGACCGCCCGCTGAAACAGTATGATTCTGTCAATACAGTAAAAAACCGCCAGCGGTAAAATCGCTTCCTCCGTAAATACTAGAACCAGCGCGTTCTATGCGCAAATCTGGGAAGGAGGAAGATTCGATGAAAAGAGCTGCAATTCTGTTTGCCGCCGCCATTCTTGTTCTTGCTCTTGCGGCCTGCGGCAACCGCGACAACAAAAACGGGAACAATGATGGCGGCAGCAATGCCGGTACCACCAACAACGGAGGGACCAGCGCAAACAATTCCGGTACCCATAACAGCGCCGGTACCAACAACAGAGCCAACAACGGCGGGTCCAACATGGGGACTGCCGGAAATAACGGCTCCGCCGGCAGCGGCGGCGTCACCAACAACAGCGGCAGTATGAACGGCGGCGTGATGGGCGGCAGCAATAACAATGCCGGTCTGAACGGCAATAACAGCACGGACCGTTCCGGCAACAGCGTGGGCGGCGATATGCGCCGGGCTGCGGACGACGTAGGCGATGCGGTGGACGACCTGCTGGGGAACGGCGAGAACGCCACCGCCAACCGGACCAGTTTCCAGCGGATGCTGGACAACGCCCGCGTCCATGACGCGGATGGGATTCTTACCGACGGCGAAAACAGCCAGTGGTAACGGTGGCAAGCGAATAGGACAGAGGACCGTCCCAAGGAGAAAATCCGTGGGACGGTCCTCTTGTGCTGGCCTTTTTGTGCTGAGGGCTTCCAAAGGGCCGCACCGCGCCTCCAGAATGAACACTCATTCTGTCCACATTCCCCACTGCTCCCCCGTCTTCCCGCTGCCGGCAGTACCGTACGCCTCCCACCGCTTTTGCAAAGCATCCAGCAGCATCTCCGGGTTCGGGTCTGTCCAGTCCGGCCCCATCCAGGTGATGTGAGCCACCATATTCCCGCTGACCGCGACGATCTCCAGGTCCCGGTATACCCATGCCGTCATATCCTCCCGCACATAGCCTGTGCAGTCCAGAGAATCCTCGCCGAAGGTGGTGGAATTCCGCAGAGATGCCACCAGCCCCTCGGCCAGCTCCGGACTGCGCAGGCGGTAAATGTCCTCGTACATCCAGAAACTGTCGTCTTCCGTATTGACAACCTCGTACACATCCCAGAAATCCGCCAGCAGGGAACTGGTGTGCTTGAGACTGCTCTCCGCCTTCTGCCAGGCGGCAGGGACCCTGCGCTCCAGGTCATAGCCCAGGTCCCGCAACACCAGGTAGGGACCGTCCGCCTCGTTTGGCAGGTCCCCGGTCCGGGTCCCCGCCTTCTGAGCAACGGCCAGGGATGCCGTCGACGCCAGCAGGACCAGGCACGCCGCGCAGACGGCCCGGTGGGCTGTGTGCCGCTTCTGGGGGTTGTGGTCCAGGGGAACGCCTCTTTTCAGACAGCGGTACGTCCGGTTAATCAGCCACGCATTCCGCAGGCTGATATACCAGACAAACAGAATCAGCAGTATAAAAAAGAGATAGAATGCCGTCTCCTCAATCAGCCACTTGTGCCACACCCCCAGATTACCCAGTAAATTTCTGCGCGGGCCAAAGAAAAACAGATTCATAATCAATAAAACTGCCAATGGAAACGCATTGCATATGGTCTGTCCCCGCAGGGACTTCAAGGTCTCCGCCTGTTCGGCGGGGTCGGCGTAGAACTCCGGGGCTTCGCTGCCCTCCGGGGCGCGGAAGACGTGGATGGGATTGCGGCCCGCCGCGTACACCCACCCGCAGTCCTCATAGACCCCTAACTGTTCCGGCGGCATGGCGGAGCCGTCCTCCATCCAGCCGGGATAGGCAACCTCGATCCGGTAGCGGGCGCGGCTGGGCTGTACAGGGGTAAATTTGCTCAGAAACCAGCCCCGGCTGACCAGCCGCCAGCCTTTTGCCTCCATGTCGCCGTAAAATTTTTCGTTTGCCCCCAGGTCGTAGCCGTAGGGGTGAAATCTGTACCGGTATTTCATGTCGCGTCCTCCTCCAGCATTTTACCGTCCGCCACCATACTCTTCAGCCGCCGGTATTCTGTCAGCAGTGCGGTCTTTCCCGCCTCAGTAATGGCGTAGTTTTTCCGCCGTCCCTCCTCGCCGGTGGGAATAATAAGCCCCTCCTTGCTCATGCGGCTGAGCACGCCGTACAGCGTCCCAGGCCCCATGATGAGGCGTCCGCTGGACAGCTCCTTGATGCGCTGCATCATGCCGTATCCGTGGCCGGGCTTCAGCAGTGAGAGAAGAATATAGTACATGGCCTCTGTCATTGGTCCCTGCTCGGTCATGCGCGTCCCCCCTGTCTATTATGTCCCTCGTTATTATGCGTATCGATATATCGTGCAGCATAATAATACCATAGCAGTCTGGGCCTGTCAAGGGGGAGGGAAAAGAATCAGAAAAAATGGAAAAGCCTGGAACCTCCATAAGAGGTCCAGGCTTTTCTGAGCGGTTGTGCAGATATTCGTAAATAGTAGATTGGAGCGAATTGGGGACGTAATAACGGGAAGCAGGCTGCCCTTTGGAAGCCCCCTCTCAGTCAGCCGTAGGCTGGCTGAGAGGGCATTCTTTAAGGCCGCGCCGTCAGTTATGCTTCACCCGCTCTGATTCCTCAGCCGTTTTAGCATCGTTCCAGCGGTCCATGGTCCCCACCAGATAGCCGGTAATCCGGCGGATACGCTCAAAACCCACCCGGCCATCGTGCTCATGACGGCCGCATCCCGGACACTCGTCGTCAATAATGCCTGTGTACCCGCAGCAGGGGTCCCGGTCCACGGGGTGGTTCACGGAGCCGTATCCGATGCCCGCCTCCTTCATGCAGCGCACGACCTTCTCAAACGCCGCCAGATTCTTCATCGGGTCGCCGTCCATCTCCACATAGCTGATGTGTCCCGCATTGGTCAGGGCGTGGTAGGGCGCTTCCAGCTTGATTTTTTCAAAGGCACTGATGTGGTGGTAAACCGGAATATGAAAACTGTTTGTATAATAATCTCTGTCTGTTACGCGGGGTATCGTGCCGAACCGCTTCCGGTCGATCTTCACAAACCGTCCGGACAGGCCCTCCGCAGGGGTAGCCAGCAGGGAGAAATTCAGCCCTGTCCGCTGGCTCTCCGCATCCATCCGCGCCCGCATTCTGGCAATAATCTCCAGACCCAGCCGCTGGCTGCGCTCGCTCTCGCCGTGGTGCATACCGGTGAGGGAAACCAACGTCTCCGCCAGGCCGATAAAGCCCACCGACAGCGTCCCGTGCTTGAGCACCTCCCGGACCTCGTCCGTCCAGCCCAGCTTCTCGCTGTCCAGCCACACCCCCTGTCCCATGAGGAAGGGGAAGTTGTACACCTTTTTCCGGGCCTGAATCTCAAACCGTTCAAGCAGCTGGTCCACGCACAGGTCCAGCTTCCGGTCCAGCTCGTCGAAAAATACGTCCAGGTCGCCCCGCGCTTTAATGGCAATCCGGGGCAGGTTGATGGAGGTAAAGCTGAGGTTTCCCCGCTGGTTGCACTGCTGGCGGGCGGGGTCGTGGATATTGCTGATGACCCTGGTCCGGCAGCCCATGTAGGCGATCTCTGTCTCCGGACGCTGGGGGTCGTAATATTGCAGGTTGAACGGCGCGTCAATAAAGGCGAAGTTGGGGAACAGCCGCTTGGCGCTGCACCGGCACGCCAGCTGGAACAGATCGTAGTTCGGCTCGCCGGGATTATAGTTGACCCCCTCCTTGACCCGGAAAATCTGGATGGGGAAGATCGGCGTCTCCCCGTTGCCCAGACCCTGCTCTGTGGTCAGCATCAGGTTGCGCATGACCATGCGGCCCTCCGGGCTGGTGTCCATGCCGTAGTTGATGGAGGAGAAGGGGGTCTGTGCGCCGGCGCGGCTGTGCATGGTGTTCAGGTTGTGGATAAACGCCTCCATAGCCTGGAACGTGGCCCGGTCCGTCTCCTTCTCCGCGTAGTGCAGGGCCAGGGACTGGGCTTTTTTCATCCGCTCCTCGTCGCCGTACTTCTCCACCAGATACGGCAGCTCCGCGTCCATATAGGGCTGGCTGGCGTTCAGACGGGGGTACAGGCGGGTCTCCTCATAAATCTTTTCCCGCAGGGCTTTCAGCTCATCCTCCGGGTCCTCCATCTCGTGCCACAGCATCAGGGCTTTGGCCAGATTCCGGGTGTAGTAGCGGCGGAAGGTCTTCTTCACGCCCTCCGCCATGCCGTAGTCAAAATTGACGATGGCTTGTCCGCCGTGCTGGTCGTTCTGGTTGGACTGGATGGCAATGCAGGCCAGCGCGGAGTAAGAGGAGATATCGTTGGGTTCCCGCAGATAGCCGTGGCCGGTGGAAAAGCCGCCCTTGAACAGCTTTTTGATGTCGATCTGACAGCAGGTGGTGGTCAGGGTATAGAAATCCAGGTCATGGATATGGATATCCCCATCCTGGTGGGCCTTGGCGTGCTCCGGCTTGAGGACAAACATCTGATAGAACTGCTTCGCGCCCTCCGAGCCGTACTTCAGCATAGACCCCATGGCGGTGTCGCCGTTGATGTTGGCGTTCTCCCGCTTCACATCGGAATCAATGGCGTCGGAGAAGGTGATGTCCTCGTAGGTTTTCATCAGCCGGGTATTCATCTCCCTGGCCCGGCTGCGCTCGTTGCGGTAGAGGATGTAGGCTTTTGCGGTCTGGATAAAGCCGTTGTCCATCAGCACCCGCTCCACGATATCCTGGATGTGTTCCACATCCGGAGCTGCTATGCCCTCCACCTCCAGCATAGCGACCACCTCGTTGGCCAGCGTCCGGGCCACGTCCTCCTGGCCGGGCTTGTAGGTTGCTTCGAAGGCTTTGGCAATGGCAGCAGAAATTTTATCCTCGTCAAACTCCACCAGGCGTCCATCACGTTTTTTCAGCTTTTCAATCGTCATGTCATTTTCTCCCTCAGTCAAATCGGGCGTACTGGCAGGGGCGTTTCCGCGACAACTGTGCGGCCCTGGCACACACTATATCTTGTATCGCCCTGTTTTTTGCGAACGTACATATAGTACAACGCCGGGCGCGTCCTGTCAAGGGTAAAATTGAAAATTGACATAAATGGAATATTTTGGAATTTTCCGGCGCGGCCCGGAAAAGCAAAACCGGAGAGGAAGGTGTTGACACGCAAAATCTGGAATGATATGATACAATACGAAATTAAAGAAGAAATGAGAGGACCGTCTATGAGCAAACGTGTTGCAGACGTGATTTTTCCCAATCTGCCCAAAACCTATGAGGAATACGAGGCGCAGTATCCCCCCCGGAACTGCGCGGCCACCCGTTTTGCCCCCAGCCCCACCGGCTTTATGCATATCGGCGGCCTGTACACCGCCCTGATTAACTGCCTGTTCGCCAAGCGGAACGGCGGCGTCTTCTTCCTGCGCATCGAGGACACGGACCAGAAGCGTCAGGTGGAAAACGGCGTTACGGAGATCATCCACACCCTCAATGATTTTTCCATCCGCTTCGACGAGGGGCCCGCCGGCGAAACCGGGGACTACGGCAGCTACGGCCCCTACCGCCAGTCCCTCCGCCGGGAGATTTACCAGGCATATGCAAAATACCTCCTGGAAAAAGACCTGGCCTATCCCTGCTTCTGCACAGAGGAGGACGGCGTACAGCTGCGGCAGCGTCAGGAGGAGGAGAACGCCCTCCAGAAAGGGTACTACGGCAAATGGGCCCTCTGCCGGAATCTGACCGAGGAGCAGGTCCTGGAGAAGCTGGCCCAGGGGCAGAGCTATGTGCTCCGGCTGCGCAGTTCCGGCGTGGACGGAAAGTTCCGGGTGTTCCACGACGAACTCAGAGGGGATATCTCCATGCCTGAGAATGTTATGGACGCGGTCATCATCAAGCAGGACGGCCTGCCCACCTATCACTTTGCCCACGTTGTGGACGACCACCTGATGCACACCTCCGACGTCATCCGGGCAGATGAGTGGATTGCCTCCCTGCCGCTGCATGTGCAGCTGTTTGAGACGCTGGGCTTTCCCGTCCCCCGCTATACCCACCTCAGCCCCATTGCAAAGCTGGAGCCGAAAGAGGACGGGGAGAGCTTCTCCCGCCGCAAGCTGAGCAAGCGGAAGGACCCCGAAGCGCGGGTCCACTACTATGACGAGATCGGCTATCCCGTGGCGGCGGTGCTGGACTATCTGCTGACCATCAGCAGCGCGGATTACGAGCCCTGGCGGGAGGAGAACCCCGACGCTCCCATTACCGGCTTCCCCCTGGACGTCAAGCGGACCGGCATAGCCGGGTCTCTGTTTGACTTCAACAAGCTCAACAGCATTGCCCGCGGGCGGGTGGCGCATATGAGCTGCGGCGAGGTGTACGAGGCGGTGTGCGCGTGGGCAGCGAAGTATGACGGGAAGCTCAGCAGCTATATTGCCGCGGAGCCTGACCGCTTCCGCCGCTCCATACCCGTCTGGCACGACAACCGCCTGGATGTGGCCAAGTGGTCCGACCTGATGCAGATGTACCCCTATCTGTATGATGCCGGCTGCCGGATTGACGAGATCCCCATGCCGGAGAAATTTGCCGGTCACGCCCAGCGGATTCCCGGCATCCTGCGGGATTACCTGGAGGGATTTGACCCATCCGACGACTCCGCCGCCTGGTTTGACAAGCTGCGGGCCATTGCGGCAAAATATAACTATGCTGTCAAGATGGGACAGTACAAGAAGCATCCCGAAGATTTCAACGGCTCCATTGCCGATGTCTCCTCATTTGTGCGCTTCGCCATTACCGGCTGCACCAATACGCCTGACCTGCACCAGATCATCCAGGTCATCGGCGGGGAGGAAGCCGGACGCCGCGTAGAAAAATTCTGCGAGCGGTTTTAACCCCTGTTCAGACGCGGAAACAATCGGAAGACAGAAAGAACCCGCCTTCACAGGAAGGCGGGTCTTTCTGATGGAGAAGATTGAGGAAAAACGATACAACAGTCTAGGTTTCTCTCCTAAACTGGTTATATTTTATCAGCCGCTTTAACTTTTTTCAACGTTCAACTTGTATAAAATTGAAAAAAAGTTTTTCCGTCAATCGTGAAATCTTACAAAAAGGGGAGTGGGTTTTTGTGGAAAAAGACAACATACCCTCCGACTGCCCATCCCTCACGGACGGCCTGCTTTTGGTCAGACCACCTGCTGGCCGTCTACAAATACAGCCTTCAGATTCAGCTCCCGATCCAGGATCAACAGGTCTGCCGCCTTTCCGGCCTCAAGGGAGCCAATATCTCCCAGACGGGCCGCTTCCGCCGGCGCGGTGGACGCGGCATAGACGGCGGCCTCCAGGGGCAGGCCGAACCGCACCGCATTCCGCACCGCATCCAGCAGGGAGATAGAGCTGCCTGCGATGGTGCCGTCCAGCAGCGTGGCCTTGTGGTCCTTCATGACGATGGGCTGACCGCCCAGCTCATAGCTGCCGTCCGGCATCCCGGCGCAGCGGAGGGAATCCGAGATCAGATTCAGCTTTTCGCCGAACAGGCGGTAGGTGGCGCGGATGACAGAGGGATGGATATGCAGGCCGTCGCAGATCAGCTCCACACTGGCTCCGGCGTCAAGGGCCGCGCCGATGACCCCAGGCGCGCGGTGGAGGAAGGAGGGCATTCCATTATAGAGGTGGGTGGCGTGGGTTGCGCCCGCCGCAAAACCGGCCATAGCGGTGTCATAGTCCGCCGTTGTGTGGCCCAGGGACACGGCGCACACCTTTGATACCTGGCGGATAAACTCCATTGCGCCCTCCTCCTCGCAGGCCGCTGTCACCAGCTTCACCTGTCCGCCGGAGGCTTCGTTCAGCCGCTGGAAGAGGGAGACATCCGGTTTGTGCAGGTTCTCCGCCGCCTGTGCGCCCCGCTTGGCGTAGCTGAGGAAGGGGCCTTCCAGATGGATGCCCGCGCATTTTCCGCCGCCGCTGCGCCGGAAATCCCGGATGGTATGCATGGCCGGGGTGAGCGTCTCCTCCTTCAGCGTCATGGTGGTAGCCAGGAAGCTGGTGACGCCGTGGGCGGCATAGTAATCGGCCATGGGCTGCAGGCCGTCGGGCTTGCCGTCGGAGAAGTCCTCCCCCATTGCGCCGTGGGTGTGGATGTCCACCAGACCGGGAATCACGTAGCAGTCCGCAGCGTCAAAGTCCGCCGGACCATCCAGCGCGCCAGTCTCTGTAATCGTTTTGTCGAAACGGATATCCGCTTCTGCAAAGTTTTTCCCCTGCAATAGTTTCCCGTTTTTGATTAACATGTTTCTTCCTCCTGATTTGTTTTACACTATCCAGCCGGGAGGCTGGTAATTTGTTAATCCTTCCGTTCCCCCGCATTCTTCCAGCGCTCGCAGAACCGCCCGGATACGGACGGCGGCTCGCCTGTGCCGTACAGGTGGGAGAGATCGCCGAAACCCGTCATGCGGAACGACGCGATGCCCTCCCGCCGCTCCTCCGTCACCACTGTGGTCACAGAGGTAGGGGCAGCGCAGGTTCCGTGCCACAGCGTCATGGGGGACAGATGCAGCAGATGGCTCAGCAGCACGCACTCCAGACCGAAGTGGCAGAAAAATACAATGGTGTCATTATTCGGCTCCTCTGCGCGGTACAGGAATCCATCCCGGCGGTAGCCGTGCCGCGCCAGGACTGCGTCCAGGTTATCGCACACCCAGTCGTAGGCTTCCTTTACGCCCTCCATGGCCGCGGGCTGGAACCACTGGTCCAGATGGAAAAACCGTCCGTCCGCCGTCCAGTCCTGGGGCAGCCAGTCCCAGGGAATCATTTTCCGGTCCGGCACGTCCGGCCTCCAGATGGGGGCGACAAATTCCCGCAGCCAGAGACATTCCTCCGCTGTCCGGCCCAGACGCTCCAGGGTAAGGGAGGCCGTCTCCCGCGCCCGCCGGAGTGGGGAGACATAGTATGCCTTTGCCTCTATTTGAACCATCCGCCGGGTTAAAAGCTCCACTTCCCGCCAACCCTTTTCCGTCAGGCAGTCCCGCTCATAGTCCGGGTCGCCGTGACGGACAATCAGAAGCTTCATGACTGATTCATCCTTTCTCTATATACATACTGTTCACCACTCCCGCTTGATGTCGGACGCCTCCACGCCGTACAGCCGCTGGAACTCCTCCAGGTCCCCGTCGCTGCGCAGAAGCATGACTTCCTGGAATTGCCCGCTGGCCTGGTCCCGGAACCCCGCCGTCTGTTCGCCGGTGCAGATGCTGGAGCGGATGACCGGGATTTTCCCGGTTTTGTCGAAAGCAATGGACGCCGGTTTTCTTCGTTTCCAAAACATAACCGCACCTTCTTTCAGAACTCTGCTGTCAGTATAGCACATCCGGGTCATAAAAATCAATTGTTTATCAGCGTATGATTTTTCTCCCATTGCAGACAATAGGGGAGAAAGAGAGGGATTTGACTATGGAAGACGAAAACAAAGCGGAGACCGGCGCAACCAACTGCAGCCACAACTGCGGCGGCGATGACGGACGGCAGCGCCTCATTGACCTCGGCTCGGCAGTTACCCACAGCAGCCGGGGCAACATTTACACCCTGACCATTGTAGGACAGGTGGAGGGCCATCAGGTCCTGCCGGAGAACACCAAATCGACCAAGTATGAACACGTCATGCCCCTGCTGGCCAGCCTGGAGCAGAACGAGGAGATTGACGGCGTTCTCCTGCTGCTGAACACGGTAGGCGGCGACATTGAGGCGGGACTGGGGATAGCGGAGTTGATCTCCGGCATGTGCAAGCCTACGGTCAGCCTTGTGCTGGGGGGCGGACACTCCATCGGCGTACCGCTGGCAGTTGCGCCGCGGGTGAGTATGATCGTCCCCTCCGCCTCCATGACCATCCATCCGGTGCGGATGAACGGCACGGTGATTGCCGCGCCCCAGACGTTCAACTATTTTGAGCGGATTCAGGAGCGGATTGTCAGCTTTGTGGCGAAAAACAGCCATATCAGCCGGGAAAAATTCCTGGACCTGATGCTGAAGACCGGGGAGATGGCGGCGGACGTAGGCAGCGTGATCTATGGCGAGGAGGCCGTGAAGCTGGGCCTGATCGACCGTATCGGCGGCCTGCGGGATGCGCTGGAATGCCTGTATGAGCAGATTGAGCATGTCCGTCAGGCGGACCGGGAGTTGGTTGGCGCGGCTGAATGATGCGCGGAAAGAGCGGAGGGAGGGGCCTCCGCTCTTTTTGTTGGGGGAGTATTGACGGGGACTTTTCCGGATGATATACTGCATACATAACAAAGTTTATGGCGGACGGGCAGGAGAGGGGGAGGTGAGCGGAATGAGCAGCCGTGAAAAAATCATTGCCCTGCTGGACAGTGTCCCGGAGTATAAGATCGGCTATGTGCTGGCTTATGTCCAAGGTCTTACCGCTGATGAGGATGCGGACGACGCATTTTGCCAGCAAATGTATGAACGCTATCAGAGCGATCCGGAAAAAGACGAGGAGTTCACTCTTGAGGAGTGCAAACAGGAATGGGGACTGGCGTAATGTACCGGTTTATCATCAAAAAACCTGCTAAAAAATTTATTGACGGACTGCCGGGGAACGAGCGGAAGCGTCTTGTGTCTGCAATTGAGAAGCTGCCGGATGCAGGAGATATTACACGGCTCAAGGGCCAAACGGATTTGTTCCGCCTCCGTGTCGGTCCCTACCGCATCATTTACAGTGTTGATAATGGGCGGCTCGTAGTGTTTATCATTGATGCCGGGAGCCGGGGACAGATTTATAACCGATATTGAGCAAGAGGACCGGGGAAAAGTTCCCTGGTCCTCTCACGCTTTTTTATCCAGATACAGCGGCAGAAACCGCGCCATTCCCTGGGAAAGATACGCGATATTCTCCTCTTTCAGAACCGTATCCCGTTTGGTCCGCAGATGGGGGATATAGTACCCCAGCCCCGCCAGGTAGCGACAGGCGCACACCGCAACGCTGAACTTAAACCGCCGCTGGTCCGACGGATAATATTGCAGGCCCTTCACCAGCAGGCGGCGGCGGACTGTCCCCTCTTCCTCCGGGAACGCCGACTCCAGGGCTTCTGTCAGCGCACTGTCCCAGCGGCTGTACTTGGAGGGAATCAACAGCAGGTTGTCCCCGTCCCCCACGCAGTCGAAATTAAAAATCATCGCCTCGCTGAGATTGTTGATATGCTTTTTCCGGAACGCGGACGCCCCCAGCATGTTCCGCTCATTGTTGTCGAAAAACACCAGACACACCCGCTTATCATAGGCGGCGGCGTCCGCAGCGGCCAGCAGCGTCAGCACGCCGGAGGAATTGCTGTTGGCATTGCTCCGGTTGGCCGGACCGTAGGCGCTGTACCACAACGCCGTCAGGGCCAGAATCAGAAACAGCGGCAGCATCAGCGCCGGCTGGTTCAGCGGAAAGCACACCGCCAGCGAGACTGCAAATGCCGCCGCAATCAGCAGCAGCGCGGCGGCAAGGTGGTACATCACATGGGCGGGGACGTTGGTGGGGGAGACAAAATTGGGCAGCAGCATCCGGGAGCCGGTGTCGTAGTGGGCGCAGAGGCACACATCCGCCTTGTCCGGGTCTCCGGCTATGACGTTCACACTGCCGTTGAACTTGCCGCAGGACTCCTCGCGGGCCTTCCAACCGGCCTTTTTCAGCTCGCTGAGCAGCCATTTGCGGAATTCCGCCTTCTGTCCCGCCGTCCTGCGGACGGGATACACCGTCAGCAGATATTCTTTCAGTCGCTCGATTGTATCCATACTATAAGCCTTTCCGGTACTCCTCCGCCGCGTCAATCAGCTCCTCCGCGCCTGCCAGCATAGCTTTTGTCACCTTCGCGCCGCCGGTGAGCCGGGCCAGTTCCTGTTTCCTCTGTTCCCGGTCCAGACGCGCCACGCTGGTATACGTCCGTCCGTCCCGCTCCCCTTTTTCCACGGAGAAATGGACGTCCGCCATTGCCGCCAGCTGGGGCAGGTGGGTGACGCAGAGCACCTGTTTGCGGCGGCTGACCTGCGCCAGCTTTTCCGCCACCTTCTGGGCCGCCCGGCCGCTGACGCCGGTGTCCACCTCGTCAAAAACCAGGGTGCCGATGGTCTCGTTTTCCGCCAGCACGTTTTTCAACGCCAGCATAATCCTTGCCAGCTCGCCGCCGGAGGCAACCTTGTTGATGGGCCGCAGCTCCTCGCCTACGTTGGCCGACATGAGAAAACGCACCGCATCCATGCCCGAAGCATCCGGCTCCTTCTCGTCGAAGCAGATGGAGAACCGCACCTTGGGCATGTCCAGCTGCCGCAGCTCGTCCTGAATCCGCGCCTCCAGCTCCTTTGCCGCCGCTTTCCGGGCTTCGGTTAGGGCTTTTCCCGCCTTCAGAACCTGCGCACGGGCTTTCTTCAAATCCTTCTCCAGCCGCGCCGCAATGTCCGCCGCAAAGGCGATCTGATCCAGCTCCTCCCGGCGCGCCTCCAGATACTCCAGCATGTCCTCCACCGTGGGGCCGTACTTCTTTTTCAGACGGTAGAGCAAATCCGCCCGGCTCTCCAGCTCGTCCAGCTCCTCCGGGCTGAAATCAAAGGCCGATTCCATGTCCCGCAGGGTCTCCGCCACGTCATAGGCTTCAGAATAGAGATTGCTGAGCCGCTGGCACAGCTGGGAGAACTGCTCGTCCAGATTCCGTGCGCCGGCCAGGGCGTCGGACGCCTCGCTGAGAGAGGCCAGCGCACCGCCCCCCTCGTCGCCGCCGCTGAGGTACCACAGCCCGCCCTGAATGGCGGACATAAATTTCTCGCTGTTGCGCAGGAGGTTCCGCCGCTGGAGCAGCTCCTCCTCCTCGCCCGCCTTCAGCTGCGCCCGCTCCAGCTCCTTGATCTGAAATTGCAGGCTGTCCACCCGCCGCTCCTTTTCCGCCTCGTCCATTTGCAGGGAACGGAACTTCTTCCGGATGGCCTCCATAGCTTCGTAGTGGGTCCGGTACTCGTCCAGCGCGCCGTCCACATGGCCGAAGCTGTCCAGATACGCGCCGTGCTGCTCCTCATCCAGCAGCTGCTGGCCGTCGTGCTGGCCGTGGATGTTCAGCAGTCCGCTGCCAATGCGCCGCAGCTGGGCCACCGTCACCGGACGCCCGCACACCCGGCAGGCGTTCTTGCCGTCTGCGAAAATCTCCCGCTGCAGCAGCAGCTCCCCGTCCTCAGGGGCCAGACCGCACTCGGTCAGGGCGGGCATATCCGGCACGCCGGTGAACACGGCGCTGACAAAGGACTTGCCCGCGCCGGTACGGATCAGGTCCCGGCTGGTCCGCTGGCCCAGCACCGCGCCCATGGCGTCGATGACAATACTTTTTCCCGCGCCGGTTTCACCTGTCAAGGCAATAAAGCCGCTGTCGAAGGTGATGTCAGCCTCGTCGATGACCGCGATATTTTCAATGTGAAGCAGCTGCAGCATGGTATCCACTCCTTCCCAACTTCCATCCAAATGGTTCAGCCGTTACCGGGCGGCAGGCCCGGTTTCACACCGCAGTAAAGAGCGTCCTGGCCGTCCGCCCAGGACCCCAGGACCCTAGGACCCCAGGACCCTAGGACCCCAGGACCCTAGGACTTTAGCATTTCGTGTATTTCTTCACAGAAGCTCCTGGCGGACTCCGTGTCCCGCATGACCAGCAGCGCGGTGTCGTCCCCCGCCAGCGTCCCCACCAGATACGGGATGTTCATGCTGTCCAGAGCTGCCGCCGCCGCGTTGGCCAGGCCGGACATGGTCTTGATGACCACCATGTTCTGGGCGTAATCCGCCCCTACGATGCTCTCCCGGAAGATGGTGCGCAGCTTGTCCGCCATATTCAGCCTGCTCCGCTGGCTGGACACCGCGTAGCGGTACCGCCCCTGTCCCACAGGCTCTTTAATCAGATGCAGCTGCTTGATATCCCTGGAAATCGTGGCCTGGGTACACAAAATGCCGCTCTCCTGCAAACGCTGCTGGAGCTGCTCCTGTGTGTCAATCGGCTCCTGCTCGATGATTTCCAGGATTTTTGCCTGCCGGTCATTTTTCATGGCCGATTCCTCCCGTCATTTTAGTCCGCAATATCTCGTAAATACTCTTGTCCGTCAGGCGCAGCAGCTCCGTCTCATACCGGGACCGGCAGATGCGCACCTTGTCCCCCTGGCGCAGTGAAAACGCCTTGCCGCCGTCCACAGACAGATATACCTGTTTCCGGCTCGGTTCCGCCGGAATCACCGTCACCGTCCCCGTGGCGGAGAGGACAAAGGATTTGGTAAATACAGTGTGGGCACAGATGGGGCTGATAACGAAATTCTGTGCCGTCGGCTCCACAATCGGTCCGCCTGCCGACAGGGAGTAGCCCGTGGAGCCGGTGGGGGTAGCCACCACCACGCCGTCCCCGGAGAACAGGCCCAGCTGTTCCGTACCGGCAGTCACCTGCAGCCGGATTACCCGCGCCATCGCTCCCTTGGTGATCACCGCGTCATTGAGCGCGCCGCCGGTATACACAGTCCGGCCCTCCCGGATGACCGCAACGTCCAGCATCATCCGTTTCTCCCGGCGGTAGCGTCCGGCAGCCAGGTTTTTCAGCAGCCCCAGCTCGCTGGCCTCCAGGTCGGACATGAACCCCAGACTGCCCAGGTTCACCCCCAGCACCGGCGTACTGCGCATGGAGGCGGTGCGGGCCAGATGGAGAATGGTGCCGTCGCCGCCGAAGGCAATAATCAGGTCGCTGGAGCGGATCTCCTGGTGCAGCGGACGGCAGGGGACGCCGAACTGTCCGTCCCCGCCCTCCGGCTTGAAGGGCAGGCAGTAGACCGTCTCCAGGCCCGCGCCGCGCAGAATCGTATTGGCCTCCTTCGCGGCGGCAAGCCCTTTATCCCGGTAGGGATTGGGACAGAGTATGACTCGTTTCAACGCGGTCACTCCTTTATCTCGCTGTGGGACTGCTCCACCAGCGTCTGCAAATCAAAGGGCTTCTCCGGTCCCGGACCTTTGACCAGATACCCCAGGTACTCAATATTTCCCTCCGGACCCCGAACAGGGGAGTAGGAGAGGTCGAGGACAGTAAAGCCGCTCTCGCGGGCGTGGTCCAGAAAATGCTCCAGCACCTCCGCATGGACCGCCGGGTCCCGGACAACCCCCTTTTTGCCGACTTTTTCCCGGCCCGCCTCAAACTGGGGCTTGATGAGGGCCGCCGCCTGTCCGCCCTCCCGGAGTACCCCGGCTATGGCGGGCAGGATCAGCTTTAACGATATGAAGCTCACGTCCACAGAGGAGAAATCCGGCTCCTCCGGTATCTCCTGGCGGGACAGATACCGGGCGTTGGTCCGCTCCAGACACACCACCCGCGGATCGCTGCGCAGCTTCCAGGCCAATTGCCCATATCCTACGTCCACAGCGTAGACCTTCGCCGCGCCGTTTTGCAGCATACAGTCGGTAAAACCGCCGGTGGACGCGCCGATGTCCATACATATTGCGTCCTGTAAGGCGATGGGCCAGATGGACATGGCCTTCTCCAGCTTCAGCCCGCCCCGGCTCACGTACCGCAGAGCCTGGCCCCGGACCTCCACAGAGGCGTCCTCCGCCACGGCGGCGCCGGGCTTGTCCACCCGCTGCCCGTTGACAAACACCAGGCCGCACATAATGGTGGCCTGGGCTTTCTGGCGGCTCTCCGCAAGAGCGCGGTCCACCAGGAGAACGTCTAACCGTACTTTCTTACTCATGACCCGCCTCCTTTCACCGCCTGTACGACAGCATCCGCCACCGCTCCGGCATCCAGCCCCAGGACCCGCCGCAGTTCCTGCACCGTCCCCTGGGGAGCAAAGCTGCCCTGCAAATTTTTCAGAATCAGTGTCCGGGGGGCGATCCCTCGCCGGGCCAGCGCAGCGGCCAGCTGCTGCCCGATACTGCCCGTCTCATAGCAGTCCTCCAGTACCAGCAGCCGTCCAGTCTTCCCGACAGACGCCAAGACCGCCTCCGGCTCCAGCGGCGCAATCCGGTGGAGCTTTACCACCTCCGCCGAAATGCCCCGCTCCGCCAGCAGGTCCGCCGCATCCAGCAGCTCGTTGATCAGAATGCCGTAGGACACCAAAGTCACGTCCGTCCCCTGCCGCAGTTCTGCGGCGGGCGTCCCGTCCCAGGGGGGGAAAGCACGGCCCTCGCCGCCGCGGGGGTACCGGACCGCCACCGGGCCGTCCATGGCCGCCGCGGTCCGCAGCATGGTCCGCAGCTCGTCGAAACCGGCGGGACACAACACCGTCATGCCGGGAATCTGGGTCAGATAGCCCACATCCTGGGTCCCGTGGTGGGTGGGACCGTCGGCCCCCACCAGACCCGCCCGGTCCACTGCCAGAACAACGTGGAGATGCTGGAGGGCAATGTCGTGGATCAGCATGTCAAAGCCCCGCTGCAAAAAGCTGGAGTACACCGCAAAGACAGGGATCATGCCCTGCTTTGCCATGCCCGCGGACATGCTGACGGCGTGGCCCTCGGCGATGCCCACGTCAAAAAAACGCTTGGGCCAGGCGGCGGAGAACTCCTGCAGGCCAGCGCCGTCCGCCATCGCGGCGGTGACGGCGCATACCCGCTTGTCCTCCCCGGCCAGCTCCACCAGCTCATGACCCAGCACATAGGAAAAATCAATGCTCTGCTTTTCCACAATGCCCACCGCCGGGTCAAAGGGCGGCACGCCGTGGCATTTCTCAGGCCGGGCCTCGGCGTCGGGGTAGCCCCGGCCCTTCCGGGTGCGCACGTGGAGCAGTACCGGACGGCCCAGCTCCTTTGCCCAGGACAGGGTGGTACACAGCTGCTCGATCTTGTGGCCGTCCACCGGCCCCAGGTAGGTGAACCCCATATCTTCAAACAGAGAGCAGGGGTAAATAATCCGTTTGACGCCGCTTTTGACCTGGTGATTAAAGCGATAAAGCCGCCTGCCTCCCGGCAAGCGGTCCAGAACCGCACGATAGCCCTTCTTAAACTGATAGTACCCAGGCCGTACCCGCAGGCGGCTGAGGTGCTCCGCCACGCCGCCCACGTTGGGGTCAATGGACATGCCGTTGTCGTTGAGCACCACTACCAGCGGCTCCCCGGAGGCCCCGGCGTCGCTCAGACCCTCATAGGCCAGGCCGCCGGTCAGCGCCCCGTCCCCGATGAGGGCAATGATATTGCGGTCCTCCCCCAGCAGGGTCCTGGCGCGGGCCATGCCCAGAGCCACGGAGACGGAGTTGGAGGCGTGGCCCGCAATAAAAGCGTCGTGGACGCTCTCCGCCGGTTTAGGGAAGCCGGACAGACCGCCGAACTGCCGCAGCGTGGCAAACAGCTCCTGCCGCCCGGTGAGGGCCTTGTGGACATAGCACTGGTGTCCCACGTCAAAGACCAGACGGTCCCGGCTGGTGTCATAGAGACGGTGAATCGCCACCGTCAGTTCCACCGCCCCCAGGTTGGACGCCAGATGTCCGCCGGTGCGGGACACGCGCTCCACCAGGAACTGACGCAGCTCGCCGCACAGCAGCTCCAATTCCCCGCGATTCAGTTTTTTCACATCCGCCGGGGACGCGATCTGTTCCAGAATCAAGGAATTCCCCCCATTTAATCAGCGTTATCTGCAAAATCCGCTTACTTCTTCTTGCCGGAGAACAAATGCAGCGCCCGGCCCACCAGCTGGAGGACCGCTGTGCTTTTATCAATGGCAAACGCCTTGCCCATGGCCTTCCCGCCGATGGTCAGGCCGGAGACCAACGCCGTCACCGCCAGGGAAATCAGCGCGGAGCGGAGGCTGAAGGCCGACTGAAGGCGCACGACAATAACGGCTGCGGTGCTGCCGCTGATGATGCCGCAGATATCGCCCACCACGTCGTTGCAGAAGCTGGAGACCTTGCTGGCCTGGCGGATGAGGCCAAGGGCCTCCTTCGCTCCAGGCGTCCTGTGGGCGGCCATGGAGTGGAAGGGCTTTTCATCGGCGGCTGTAACCGCCACGCCGATGATGTCAAACACAATGCCCAGCACGATAAAGGCCGCCAGCACGGCAAAGGCCAACGCCAGCCCCGCGCCCTCCAACACCTCGCCGGAGGCAAAGCTCAGCGCGCCGGAGAGCACAACGGAGATGCAGAACACCTGCACCGCCCACCGGGCCCGGCCGCTGTCTTTTTTACTTTTCTTGTCTTTTTCCGCTTTCTTTTTTGTCGTTCCGTCTGCGTCCAAAGGACGATCCCCTCACTTTCATAGATAAGAATGCGTACTGTCCCCATATAAAAAGCGCAATACCGTTACCGGGCAAAAATCCGGGAGCAGCAACGGATTCAAGAGCGCATTCAAGCCCTTTTCGATACTTTTTCATGCAAGAAAAAGTATCGGGATGTAACAAAAAACAACCGTCCCGAACAAAAAGGGACGGAGCGCGAATCACGATAAAAAATCTGCCGGTCAGATGGAGCAAACCGATACCGGGCGGCACACCTGGACAAACGCCTCAACAAAGAGCGCATTGACCGCGGAATCGGCCCGCCGCCCGTTGGCGGCGGCAGATGGGGTAAATCTTACGGCTTAGGTACGGGTTGGATTTCCCCAGCGTTCACCTCCCGTTGCCGGTCAGGCGGTTTCCCTTTCAGAACGCCGGCGCGGCGTTGCCCACCGCACGACCCGACTGCCACTTAGTCCGCACTGCAATCCCCCATCTGCCCATTTACGACAGCCTAGGTGTTTTCCACTACAGTCAAACCATTTCTTTAGCCTCTTTTGCAGACACGGTTTCAAGGAGCAATCACAACCGCTCCCTGGCCGGGGAGCCTGCTGCGTATTCTCCTATCCGCCGTACCCACTCAAGGCAGGCTACTCTGCACACAGCGTTCACGGCGCAAAGGCCGGGTAGCACCGCAATACAGGTTTCTACCCTGCGTCGTACACAGGTCGTATACCGCAAAGGGAGTCCGCCTATGCACAAGCGCAGGTCTCCACGAAAGCAGGGTCGGTCCCTCCATGCCATTGGAGATCGCCCTAAATCCGCAAGCGCGGGGAGTCCGCGCTTTCCTCCCAGCACCCACCCCAAACTGGGCGTAAGAAGCAGGCACCAGGGGTTTCACAGCTATGCCCTTCAAAGGATTTTTAGGCCCTTCTTCGGAAACGACCGATCTGACTAGGATACTGCGCCGCCATTCGGTGAGTATGATTATACCATGCCCTGCCCCAAAGCGCAAGAGAGTATACAGTATTTTTCGTATTTTTTACATATTATTCACACATCATAGCGGGCTGGCGGAGAGAATGTTTCCGTACTATCAATACGCCGCACAAAAATTTTGCCCGCCCTTATAGGCCGGGAGGGCAGGCAGCCCACCGGCTCCCCGCCCTCCCGAAGAGGCTCTGCAATTATTTCAGCTTCCACGCCAGATCGGACAGGAACAGATCATGCTCCAGGCTCTCCACCGTGGTGTCCTTGGTGATATGTACGAACTCGATATCCAGCATCGCGCACCAATCCTTCATCATCTCGGCGGTCACGTCGTAGCTGAGTACCGTGTGGTGTGCGCCGCCCGCGGTAATCCAGCACTCCACGCCGGTGGTCAGGCTGGGACTGGCCTGCCACATGACGCGGGCCACCGGCAGGTTCGGCATCGGCAGGATGGGCTTGACGCAGTGGATGTCCTGGCAGATCAGCCGCAGGCGTCCGCCCATGTCGATGAGGCTGACTACAATGGCGTCGCCCTCCTTGCCCTCAAAGACCAGACGGGCCGGGTCCTTCTCGTTCATGCCGATGCCCAGATGATGGGTTTCAATCCGGGGCTTCCCGGCGGCGCAGCAGGGACAGACCTCCAGCATGTGTGCGCCCAGGCTGTACTCCTGGCCCGGTACCAGATGGTAGGTATAGTCCTCCATGAACAGGGAGCAGCCGTTGCCGCCCTCGCCCATGGCCTTCATAATGGCGGTCATGGCGGATACCTTCCAGTCGCCCTCGCCGCCGTAGCCGTAGCCCTGGGCCATCAGGCGCTGGCTGGCCAGGCCGGGCAGCTGTTCCATGCCGTAAAGGTCCTGGAAGGTGTTGGAGAACGCCCTGCAGCCTTCGGCGTCCAGCATCTTTTTCATGGCGATCTCCTCGCGGGCCTGATAGCGCACATGGTCCAGCTTGTCGGTAGCCATGTCGTAATCAGCCTGGTAGACGGCCATCAGCGCGTCGATCTCCGCCTCGGTGACGGCGTTCATCTCCTTCACCAGATCGCCGGTGGCCCAGGTGTTCACCTGCCAGCCCAGCTTGGCCTGGACCTCCACCTTGTCGCCCTCGGTGACAGCCACTTCCCGCATGTTGTCGCCAAAGCGCATGACCTTCATTTCCTTGGACACAGCCACGCCGATGGCGGCTTTCATCCAATCGCCCAGCCGCTTCTGTACGCTCTCGTCCTTCCAGTACCCGGCGATGACCTTCCGGGGCATCCGCAGGCGGGCGGCGATGAACCCGTGCTCCCGGTCGCCGTGGGCGGCCTGGTTCAGATTCATGAAGTCCATGTCGATCTCCTCGTTGGGGATCTCCCGGTTGTACTGGGTGGCAAAGTGGCAGTAGGGCTTCTGGAGGTTTGCAAAGCCGTTGATCCACATTTTGGAGGGGGAGAAGGTGTGGCACCATGTGATGATACCGGCGCAGGTGTCGTCGTGGTTGGCGTCCTTTACCACGCTGGCAACCTCCGCGTTGCTCTTGGCGGTAACTTTATAGATGAGGGGATAGGGCAGGGCCTTGCTCAGCTCCGCCGCCATCTCTGCGGCCCGGACGGCCACCGTCTTCAGAACGTCCTCCCCATACAGGGACTGACTGCCGACTACGAACCAAAACTGCATATCTTTCATGACTGTTTTCTCCTAATTCAAATGATCTACCGCGGCCCGCTCTGCCGGGAGAGCTGCGGTGTAACGCTCCATGAAGGCGTCGAATCCGGCGGCGTCTTCGGGATCGGGATGGATGGTGACAGCCTTCTGTCCGGCAAAAATCCGGCTGTCCAGATACTCCTCCAGACTCTGTCCCGGCGTGCGCTGGACGGCATAGGCCGCCAGCAGGGCCATGCCCCAGGGACCGCCCTCGCCCGCCGTCTCCATCACGGACACGGGAGCCTTTGCAGCCGCGGCCAGTACCCGCTGTCCCGCTTCGGGGGCCTTGAAGTAGCCGCCGTGACCCAGCAGACGGTCCAGGGCCACCTCCTCGCGGTTGAGGATATCCAGACCCAGCTTCAGGGATGCCATAGCGGAATACAGCTGTACCCGTGCAAAGTTGGCGAAGGTGAACTTTGCGTCCACTGTCCGCGCCAGCAGGGGACGGCCCGCCGTCAGGCCCGCTACCGGCTCGCCGGACAGGAAGTTGTAGAGCACCGTGCCGCCGCCGTCCTTGTCGCCGCTGAGGGCGGCGTGGAAGATGGCGTCCAGAATGGGCCCCTGCCCCACCGTCTGGCCCAGCTCCGCCAGAAAACCCTGGAAGATTCCGGCCCAGGCGTTGATTTCGTTGGTGCAGTTGTTGCAGTGGACCATCGCCACCGGCCTCCCGGCGGGGGTCGTCACCATGTCGATCTCCTCATAGACCCGGCTGAGGGGCTTCTCCAGCACTACCATAGCGAATACGGAGGTGCCCGCCGACACGTTGCCCGTGCGCACAGCCACCGCGTTGGTAGCCGCCATGCCGGTGCCTGCGTCGCCCTCAGGAGGGCAGAGGGGGATGCCGGGGCGCAGCGTCCCGGTGGGGTCCAGCAGCCGCGCGCCCGCTTCGGTGAGCTTTCCCGCAGCCTCGCCCGCACAGAGGACCTTGGGCAGAATGTCCCGCAGCTTCCAGGAATACCCCCGTTCCGCTGCCAGAGCGTCGTATTGCTCCACCATGCCCTGGTCAAAGTCCATCTTCTCGCTGTCAATGGGGAACATGCCGCTGGCTTCGCCAATGCCCATCACCTTCTCGCCGGTGAGCTGCCAGTGGACGTACCCCGCCAGAGTGGTGAGGTAGGTGATGTCCCCCACGTGGGCCTCGCCGTTGAGGATGGCCTGGTGCAGGTGGGCAATGGACCAACGCTGGGGGATGTTGAAATGGAACAGCTCCGTCAGCTCCGCCGCGGCCTGGCCCGTCATGGTGTTGCGCCAGGTGCGGAAGGGGGTCAGCAGTTCGCCGCCCTTGAAGGGCAGATAGCCGTGCATCATGCCGGAGATTCCCATACCCGCCACCGCAGTCAGCGGTACGCCGTATTTCTTCTCCACATCGGCGGCCAGCTTGGCGTAAGCGTCCTGGAGCCCGTTCCGCACAGCCTCCAGAGAGTAGGTCCACACGCCGTTTTCGTACTGATTTTCCCAGGTATGCCCGCCGGAGGCGGCGGGTACGCCGTTCTCCCCGATGAGCACCGCCTTGATCCGGGTGGAGCCAAGCTCAATGCCCAGATACGTCCTGCCCTGCTCAATGGCTTCCTTTACTGTTGCGCTCATTACTTTTTACTCCTTATCGTCGTCCGGACGGCTGTCCGGCCCGCCCTTTTTCCAGTTCTGCAGCCCGGCGCGCAGGGTGAAAAACAGCAGTCCCCCGCCTACCAGGATAAACACGACCGCCGCCGCGGCGAAGAGGACGGTCGCCGCCCCCTCCGCCAGCAGGCTGATCCCCAGATAGATGAGGTATCCGCCGCACAGCAGCCGCAAAAAAAGTGTGGTTTGAGATAGGCCGTTATCTTTCATCAGCTCTTCTTGCGCTTGCTGACCAGGTCTACGGTCACAGCGCCCAGCAGCACCGCGCCCTTGACGATCTTCTGCACGTTGGTGTCGAAGCCGGCCAGGGACATACCGTTGTTCAGGATACCCATGATAAACGCGCCGACCACAGCGCCGATGACCGTGCCGATACCGCCGGAGGTAGCCGCGCCGCCGATGTAGCAGGAGGCGATGGCGTCCATCTCGAAGCCGTCGCCGGCCTTGGGGGTGGCAGAGGCGTTGCGGGCGGACAGGACGATGCCCGCCAGACCGCACAGCAGGCCCATGTTGGCATAGACCCAGAAGAAGACCTTCTGCGTGTTGATACCGGAGAGCTTGGCCGCCTTGGCGTTGCCGCCCATGGCGTAAATCTGGCGTCCGGCCACGGTCTTGGTGGTCAGGAACTGGTAGATGCCCACCACCACCAGCATCAGGATGAGCAGCACAGGGATGCCGTTATAGCAGGCCAGCTTGTAGAAGAAGAACAGGATGATGGCGGAGATGACAACGTCCTTGACAATCGCCTGCCACATGGGGATGACGGGCAGGCCGTGCTTTTTGTTGGTAGCCATGCTCTTGAAGTCGGAGAGGAACACCAGCGCAACAGCGGCAACGGCCACGATCATGCTGATCATGTCCACCTCGCCCACCTTGATGACGGGCAGGAAGCCGGTGCTGATCCAGGTGTAGCTGGCGGGCAGGGGGCCTTTGGTCTGGGCTTTCAGGATGACGTAGCAGATGCCGCGGCCCATGAGCATGGTAGCCAGGGTGACAATGAAGGGGGGGATCTCCAGCTTGGAGACGAAGAAGCCGACAAACACGCCGAAAAGCATACCCACGACCATTGCCGCCAGCATTGCCACAGGAGTGCTCATGCCGAAGTCCACCAGCAGAGTGCCGGCCACTGCGCCGCAGGAGGCGACCACAGAGCCGACGCCCAGGTCCACGTTGCCGGTCAGTACGCACAGCAGCATACCTACGGCCAGAATGACCACGTAGCCGTTCTGCATGATAAGGTTGTTGACATTCAGGGGGCTGAGGTTCTTTCCTCCGGTGATGACGGCGAAGATGATGTACACGGCAATCAGAGCCAGCATCATGCCGTACTGCTTCATGCTCAGACTGGCTTTTTTCTCAGAGCCTTGAGCAGTCTTTTCCAATGTATTTCCCATAATTATTCTCCTTTCCTGTTGTGGGCCATGATGCAGCCCATGATGGCCTCCTGGGTCATGGCGCTGCCCACCAGTTCCCCGGCGATTGCGCCCTCGTTGATGACGTAGGTGCGGTCGCAGGTGCCGATGATCTCAGGCATTTCCGAAGAGATGATGATAATTGCCTTGCCGGACTTGGCGAGATCGTTGATAACGCTGTAGATTTCATACTTCGCGCCCACGTCGATGCCGCGGGTGGGTTCGTCCAGAATCAGCACGTCCGGCTGGGTGAGCATCCACTTGGCAAGGACCACCTTCTGCTGGTTGCCGCCGGAGAGGGAGCCGACAGGCTGCTCCATGGTGGCGGTCTTGACGTTGATGAGGCGGCGGTACTCCTCCGCCTTCACCGCCTCCTTGCGCTCGTCCACCACGCCCCGCTCGGAGAAGAAACGCCGCAGGGCCGCCAGGCTCATGTTGAAGGTGATGGAGTCGATGAGTACCAGACCGTAAGTCTTCCGGTCCTCGGAGACATAGGCCAGGTTGTTGTCGATTGCAGCGCGCACACTGCGCATCTCCACCTTTTTGCCCTTCATGTACACCTCGCCGGAAATCTTCTGGCCGTAGGCGTGGCCGAAGAGGCTCATAGCCAGCTCCGTGCGCCCCGCGCCCATCAGGCCCGCAAGGCCCACCACCTCCCCGGCCCGGACGCTGATGTTGATGTTTTTCAGCACCTGCCGGTTTCCGTCGTCGGGGTGGTACACGCTCCAGTTTTTCACCTCGAAGATGGTGTCGCCGATGGGGCAGTCCTCCCGCTTGGGATAGCGGTTGGTCAGCTCGCGGCCCACCATGCCCTTGATGATGCGGTCCTCGCTGAACTCGTCCACGCCTTTATGGAGGGTCTCGATGGTGTGGCCGTCCCGGATGATGGTGATGGAGTCGGCCACGTAGCTGATCTCGTTGAGCTTATGGGAAATAATAATACAGGTCATGCCCTGGGACTTCAGCTGGAGCATCAGCTCCAGCAGCTGGGCGCTCTCGGCGTCGTTGAGGGCGGCGGTGGGTTCGTCCAGGATCAGCAGGTCCGCCTTCTTGCCCATGGCCTTGGCGATCTCAATCATCTGCTGCTGGCCGACGCCCAGGGTGTTGACCGGGACATTCACATTGATATTGCCCATACCCACCCGCTCCAGCAGCGTCTGGGCTTCCCGGCGGGTTCTGGTCCAGTCGATGACGCCCTTTTCCTGACGCTCGTTGCCCAGAAAGACGTTCTCCGCCACCGACAGATACGGGCTCAGCGCCAGCTCCTGATGGATGATGACGATGCCCTTGTGTTCGCTTTCCTTGATGTTGTGGAACTGACAGGTCTCGCCGCAGTAGACGATATCCCCCTCGTATGTACCGTAGGGATAGACGCCGGAGAGCACGTTCATCAGGGTGGACTTACCGGCCCCGTTTTCGCCGCAGATGGCCATGATCTCGCCGCGCTTGACCTTGAAGTTTACGTCGTCCAGGGCCTTCACACCAGAGAAAGCCTTGACGATATGGTTCATTTCCAGGATATACTCCTCTGCCATTTCTTCACTCCTTCTTTCCTTTTTGCCCGCAGGGTTGATAAAAGCGGACGGCGGCGCAGGCCGCCGTCCGCGTCAGGCACGATATCCGGCTGAGGACGGCTGGTTAGCCGGCCAGCTGGTCGGCGGTGTAGTAGCCGCCTTCCACGATGATTTCCTCATAGTTGTCCTTGTCCACAGGGATGGGGGTGCAGAGGTAGGAGGGAACAACCAGAACGTTGTTGTCGTAGGTGGTGGTGTCGTTGATCTCAGGCTCGGTGCCGGAGAGAACCGCGTTGACCATGCCCACGCACTTCTCAGCGAGCAGGCGGGTGTCCTTATAGATGGACATGGTCTGGTGGCCGGAGATGATGTTCTTCACAGCCATGAGCTCGGCGTCCTGACCGGTGATGAGAGGCCAGTTCTCGCCGACTGTATAACCGGCGGACTCCAGAGCGGAGCGGATGCCGTAGGAGAAGCCGTCAAAGGCGGAGCAGGCGATGTCCAGGGGCTCGTCGGCATAGTAACCGGACAGGTAGTTCTCGCACATCTGCTGGGCAGTCTCCTGGCTCCAGCGGAGGATGCAGGTGTCGTCGAAGGAGGTACGGCCAGTCTTGCAGACCAGGGTGCCGTCATTCAGGTACTCCTCCAGCACGCCCATGATGCCCTTGTGGAGCAGGACGGCGTTGTTGTCGTCGGGGGAACCCATAAAGAACTCAATGGTGTAGCTCTCGCCGGCAGCGCGGGCGGCTTCCAGGTCCTTGGCGTCCTTGATGTACTGACCGATAGCGGTACCCACGCCCTCGTTGTCGAAGGAGGCGTAATACTTCACCGCGTCGGTGTCCTTGAGCAGACGGTCATAGGCGATGACGGGGATACCGGCTGCCTTGGCCTGCTCCTCAACGGGAACCAGCGGGCCGCCGTCGATGGCTGCGATGACCAGGCAGTCAACCTGCTGGGCCACAAAGCCTTCCACCTGGGAGACCTGGGTCTGGGGATCGTCCTCGGCGTACTGGAGCTGGACCTCATAGCCCAGGGCTTCCAGCTGCGCTTTCATGTTGGTGCCGTCGTTGATCCAACGCTCGGAGGACTGGGTGGGCATGGCGATACCGATGACCTTGCCCGCGCCGACCTGCTCGCCGGCAGGCTCGGTAGTGTCCTCGCCGCCGGAATTGCCGCCTGCGTCAGAGGCATTGCCGCTGTTGCCGCCGTTGTTGGCAGGGGTGTTGCCGCTGCCGCCGCAGGCCGCCAGGGCCAGCGTCATAACGAGGGCCAGAAGCAGAGCTAAAAACTTCTTCATAATGCTGTTCTCCAATCTCGTGATGTTTTATCCCTTGCGGGATTGACCTTAGTATACAGGCTTTTGTCCCTGATGTCAATAATCTGTACGCACTTTTATGATTTTTTGTGCGGATAAACAATACAGATTTTTTGTTGTTGCTGCGCAGGTGGAGAAGCACGGTTAATAACTGTCACAAAAATGCGAAAAGCGAAGCAAATATTTGAAAAATGATGCGAAAAATAAGAATATAATTTGTATGCACATCGAAAAAATAGGGCGATTTTCCAGCGTCGAATTGCACAAAGAACGGTTGTTATGCAAAAGATACGGGGAATTTGTCTGTTTTTTGGGGAAAAGACTTGCAACCTGACCGTTTATCCTGTATACTGATGTACAGGAAATGCGTACATATAGATTAGACTGCGGATTCACCAATCAGACAACGGGAGGCGCTTATGTCCACAAAATACCAGGCCGTTGCCGATGCGCTGCGGGCCCATATCCAGGCTGGAAAATATGCCGGCGCCGCCGTCCTGCCCTCGGAATTCGCCATTGCGGAGGAGTACCAGGTCAGCCGCCAGACGGTGCGGCAGGCGTTGTCCCTGCTGGCGCAGGACGGATTGATTGAGACCAAACGGGGCAGCGGCTCCCACATTCTCCGCACCGCCAAGGCCGCCGCCTGCCACTATAATATTGCTGTCATTGTCACCTATATCAGCGACTACGTTTTCCCCAGCATTCTGCGGGAGGTAGAGGATGTGCTGAGCCGGCAGGAGTGTACCTCCTCCATCTTCGCCACCCAGAACCGGGTGGCCAACGAGCGGAAGATTCTTACCCGCCTGCTGGAGCAGCCGGTGGACGGCGTTCTGGTGGAGGCCACCAAGAGTGCGCTGCCCAACCCGAACCTGGACCTGTACCGGCAGCTGACGGCGAAAAATATCCCCCTCGTGTTTATCCACGGCTACTACGCCGACCTGCCGGAATCCCACTTTGTCCTGGACGCCAACTACGACGGGGGCCTGATGCTGGCCCGCTACCTGGCGGACCAGGGCTGTACCCGCATCGGCGGCGTGTTCAAATCGGACGACATCCAGGGCCACGGGCGCTACGCCGGGTACGCCGCCGGACTGCGGGAGCAGGGGCTTTCGCTGCGGGACCAGACCGTGTTCTGGTTCAATACGGAGACGAAAAAAACTATGCTCTCCGGGGATGACTCCCCCATCCGGACCTTTTTTGACAGCGTGCTGGAGGAAGTGGACGCATTTCTCTGCTATAACGATGAAATCGCCTACTTTTTTGAGCAGCAGATTCAGCGGCGGGGCCTGCGCATACCGGAGGATGTGGTCCTGGTGAGCTTTGACAACAGCAATTACAGTAAGCTGGCCCCGGTGCCGGTCACGTCCCTCTCCCACGGCGGGGAGAATACCGGACGCACAGCGGCGCAGATGATGCTGAAGCTGCTGGGGGGCGAATACTGCCAGAGCGTGCAGGTTCCCTGGGAGCTGGTGGAGCGGGAGAGCAGCAGGACAGGGAAGAAGACAGGAGGAGAGCATGGAAGATAAGTTGATATTCTGTAAGGGCGGCGGCTGTACGGCGAAGCTGGGGGCCGGGATTCTCAGCCGGGTCCTGGACCGCCTGCCCAGAGGTCCGGCGGACGAAAATCTGCTGGTGGGCTACGACAGCCGGGACGACGGGGCGGTCTACCGCCTGTCCGACGGCCTGGCCTGTGTCCATACTCTGGACTTCTTTCCGCCTATGGTGGACGACCCCTACGCCTTCGGACAGATCGCCGCCGCCAACGCCCTCAGCGATATCTATGCCATGGGCGGCGCGGTCAGGACGGCTCTGAACATTGTCTGTTTCCCGGAGGCTATGGACCTGAACATTCTGGGGGAGATCCTGCGGGGCGGGGCGGAAAAGGTCATCGAATCCGGGGGCGTGCTGGCGGGGGGCCACTCCATTGCGGACAGCGATGTGAAATACGGTCTGTCTGTCACCGGCGTGGTGGACCCGGAAAAGATGTACCGCAACAACGGCGGGCGTCCCGGCGACTGCCTGCTGCTGACCAAGCGGCTGGGGGTGGGGATCATCTGCACCGCTAACCGGGTGGGCGAGGCGTCGCCGGAGGCTCTGGCGGCGGCGGTGCAGTCTATGACCACCCTGAACAGGGACGCGGCGGACTGTTGCAGCCGGTACGACATCCATGCCTGTACGGACGTGACGGGGTTCGGCTTTCTGGGCCACCTCCACGAGATGATGGACGGGCGGCTCTCCTGCCGGATCGACTGGAAGCGGGTACCGTATTTTCCAGAGGCGGCGGCGTATGCGGATGAGTTCCTGCTGACTGCCGCGGCCCAGCGGAACCGGAACCATGCGGGACCGTTTGTCCGGTTCGAGGGGACGCCGTTTGCAGTGGAAGAGGTGCTGTTTGACCCCCAGACTTCCGGCGGCCTGCTGGCGGCTCTGCCTGAAGCGGATGCGCTGAAGCTGCGGGAGGACCTGCGGCAGCGGGGGTTTCCGGCGGAGATTGTGGGGGAGATTACGGAAAAAACCGGGGTGGAAATCCTGGTCAGAGGATAGTGGAAAGGATGTATGGAATATGAAAATCGAAGTAAACGCCATGGGCGACGCCTGCCCGATTCCGGTTGTAAAGACGAAAAACGCCATCCGGGAGCTGAACGGCCCCGGTGTGGTGCGTACGGCGGTGGACAACGAGATTGCTGTGCAGAATTTGACGAAAATGGCGAACCAAAAGGGCTACGGCGTCAAGTCCGAGAAGGAGGCCGGGGGCCGGTTCTATGTGACCATGACCATCGGCGAGGGTGCGCCGGAGCCGCCGGAGGCGGAGACATGCCTGGTTGCTCCCCAGGACGGCGCAAAGCAAAGAAAGGTTGTGGTAGCAGTCTCCTCCGCCCAGATGGGCAGCGGCAGCGAGGAGCTGGGCCGTACGCTGCTGAAGGGATTCATCTATGCCCTGGGCCAGCAGGACCAGCTGCCAGAGACCATTCTCTTCTATAACGGCGGCGCGTCCATCACCTGCGAGGACTCCCCTGCTCTGGAGGACCTGCGTTCTTTGGAGGCCCAAGGGGTGGAGATTCTGACCTGCGGCACGTGCCTGAATTTCTACGGCCTCACAGACAAGCTCCAGGTAGGCGGCGTGACCAACATGTATACTATTGTGGAAAAGATGACCGGAGCCGCTCTGCTGGTGAAGCCGTAACCATGCGCCAAAAGCAGCTGCGGGTGATCCTGACCTTTCCCGCCGCAGTGGACGCTATGGCGATGGAGTCCTACGGCGCGGCCCACCAGGTACCGGGGCGGCTGATCCCCCTGCCGTCCGCGGTTTCCGCCGGGTGCGGACTGTGCTGGAGCGCACCGCCGGAGGCGCGGGAGGCGGTGGAGGCTGCCGCCCAGGAAACCGGACTGCGGACAGGCGGCATATACGAATTGATGCTGTAACGGAGAAAACGCCATGATCTATTTCGACAATGCGGCCACCACGCTCCAAAAGCCCCCCTGCGTAGCGGAGGCAGTTGTACAGGCCATGACCACCCTGGGCAACTGCGGCAGGGGAGCCTGCGCCCCAGGGCTGGCGGCGTCCCGGACGGTGTATCAGGTCCGGACGAAAATCGCATCCCTGCTGGGCTGTCCCAAGCCCGGACAGGTGGCCTTTACCGCCAATGCTACCCAGGCGTTGAACACCGCCCTTTTCGGCCTGCTCAAACCCGGCGGCAGGGTGATTGCCACGGACTGGGAGCACAACTCCGTCCTGCGCCCCCTGCACCGCCTGGCTGCAGAGCGGGGAGTGGGGGTGGACTTCCTCCCCGCCGGTCCGGACGGCGCGCTGGATTACAGCGTACTGCCCAAACTGGTGCGGCCCGAAACAACGGCTGTCGTCTGTACCCACGCCTCCAATCTGACCGGCAGCCTGGTGGACCTGGAACAGATGGCTGCGGCGGCAAAAGCTTATGGTCTGCTCCTGATTGTGGACGCGGCCCAGACCGCCGGAACCCGCCCCATTGACATGACCGCCCTTGGGATTGACGTGCTGTGCTTTACAGGTCACAAGGGCCTGCTGGGTCCCCAGGGGACCGGGGGACTCTGCATCCGGGAGGGGGTGGACGTGCGCCCCCTGCTGGCGGGCGGGACCGGCGTGCAGAGCTACAGTCCCGGCCAGCCGGAGGAGTACCCCGTCCGCCTGGAGGCCGGAACCCTCAATGCCCACGGCTTAGCGGGCCTTGGGGCGGCAGTGGACTATCTGGCGGCGGTGGAGGTGGAGAACATCCGGCAGAAGGAGGCCGCGCTGGCCCGCCGGTTTTACGAGGGAGTCCGGGACCTGCCAGGGGTGGCGGTATACGGGGATTTCTCCGTGGACCGGGCGGCAATTGTAGCCCTGAACATCGGGGAGGAGGACTCCGGCGCGGTGTCCGACGCTCTGGCCCAGGACTACGGCATCGCCACCCGTCCGGGCGCGCACTGCGCTCCCCGGCTCCACCGCGCCCTGGGGACGGAACAGCAGGGCGCGGTGCGCTTCAGCTTCTCCTGGTTCAACACGGCGGAGGAGGTGGACCAGGGCATCCGGGCCGTGGCAGAGTTGGCGGCAGAAACATAAAAGCAGGGGCGGCGTTTCCCATCCTATCGGGAAACGCCGCCGCTTTATAAACTGTTTCTATTGCTGCTTCACGGCGTCCACGGCCTCCAGCACCTGCCGCTTTACATCCTCCAGCCGGCCCCGTACCGTTGCGCCCGCCGCCATCGCGTGGCCGCCGCCCCCCAGCCGCTTGCAGACCAGCGTGGCGTTCACCCGTCCGTTGGCCCCTGTGCGCAGGCTGATTTTCCACTCGTCCGGCTGCAGCTCCCGCAGCACCGCGCCGCAGTCTACGCCCTCCACCAGTCCCGCCAGAGCGGACAGGTCCTCCGCGTCGTTTTCCGTCGCGCCAATCCGCTCCATCAGCGGCCGGGACACGCACATAAACACCCCCCGGCCTTCATCGAAAAACTCCATGTTTCCCAGCATGTCCGCTTCCAACGCCAGACGCTTTTTCGTCTTGGTGCGGAAGTGCCGCTTGTTCACCGAGAAATAGTCAATGCCTGTTGCCAGCAGCTCCGCCGCCACCCGGTGGGTGTTGGCGGTGGTGTTGGCGTACACAAAGCACCCCGTGTCCGTGGACACCGCCGCATACAGGGGCAGAGCCGCCTCCGGCGATATCTCTCCCAGCTCCCGGCAGATGTCATAGACAATCTCCCCGCAGGCCCCGCGGGACGGGTCCACGCACTGCGTTTCCCCGAAGCCGCCGAAGGACGGGTGGTGGTCAACCGCCAGCCCGATGCGGTCAAAATACGCCGCCGCCGCCGGGTAAAACAGCTGCCGGTCCGCAATGTCCACCGAGACCACAAAGTCCGGCGCAAAATCTTCCGGCGCCCAGTACGGCTCCACATAGCCCCGGTTGGAATCGGTAATCTCCGGATTGTACAGCACATAGGCCGTCTTCCCGATCTGCCGCAGCATGGCGCACAGGCCCGCCGCACAGCCGGTTGTGTCCCCGTCGGGCCGGAGATGGGTCAGAATCAGGATGTTGTCCCGCTGCCGCAGCAGGGCGGCGGCTTTTTTTATGTCGTTCACTTGCCGTCCTCCAATATAATATCCGCATTGGCGGGGTTGGCGGGCTTCACCACATTGGGGTCCCGCAGCATCTCCAGTATGTGCGCCCCCTGTTCGATGGAGTCGTCCGCCATAAATTGCAGCTGGGGCGTATAGCGCAGCTGTACCGCCGCCCCCAGCTCCCGGCGCAGATAGCCCGCCGCCGATTTCAGCCCCTTCATTACATCCGCCTCCTGGCTCTTGTCCAGGGCGCTGACGTAGACCTTGCAGTACCGCAGGTCGCTGGTGGTGTCCACGTGGGTCACGGACACCAGGCCGTTTTGCAGCCGGGGGTCCTTCAGCGTCCGGAGCAGCGATGATAATTCCCGCTGGATTTCTTCGTTGATGCGTCCGATTCGATTGCTTGCCATAGTTTTTCTCCCAATATTTCGTTTATTTCCCAAAGCCGCACCGCGTTTGTAAAGGCGCGTATTCCAACTGCTGGAAGCCGTCAGGGTTCGTCTTTCAAGCCCAGCAGATAGTCTGTGGAGACTTGAAAGAATTTAGCCAATAAAACCAGTTTTCCGAATGTCGTTTCACGGACTCCGCTTTCTATTGTGCTGATGGCCTTTTGTGTTAGACCTATAGCGTCTCCTAATTCTGTCTGTGTTAATCTTTTTTGTTTCCGCAGTTCCTGAACCCTGGAAGCAAAAATATTTTTGGTATCCATAAAAAACTCCTTTTATGGCAAATATGCCTTTGAGGAGGGATTCAAGCCCGCTCTCAACTTGACTGCGCCCCTTTTGGCACAAGATGATTTTGACCCGTTCAGATAGCGGCACAGGGCGGGCATACGCCCGCCCTGTTTTGCACTGTCCTCCGTTATCGGGCGGCAGACCTGGTCCAGCAGCGCAGTACAGTGCGCTTTGGCCGTCCGCCCAGGACCTTAGGACTCGATCTGCTCCATGACGAAGCACTCGATGATATCGCCCTCTTTGATGTCGTTGAACTTCTCAATGCACATGCCGCACTCGTAGCCGGACGCCACTTCCTTCACCGAATCCTTGAACCGCTGCAGGGACGCCAGCATACCCTCGTGGACCACCACGCCGTCCCGCACAATGCGTACCTGACAGCTCCGCAGAATCTTGCCGTCCTGCACGTAGCAGCCCGCCACGGTTCCAATGCCGGATACCTTGTAGGTCTGCCGGATTTCCGCATGGCCGATCAGAGCCTCCCGGAACTTCGGGGCCAACATGCCCTTGATCGCCGCTTCTACCTCGCCGATGGCGTCGTAAATCACCCGGTACATCCGCATATCCACATGACTGCGGGCCGCGCTGTCCCGCGCCGCCGCGTCCGGACGCACGTTGAAGCCGACAATAATGGCCTTGCTGGTGGACGCCAGCATCACGTCGCTCTCGCTGATTGCGCCCACGCCGTTGTGAATGACCCGGACCCGGACTTCCTCGTTGCTCAGCTTCTCCAGACTGGCTTTTACCGCCTCCGCGGAACCCTGCACGTCGGCCTTCACAATGATGTTCAGGTCCTTCACCTCTCCGGCCTGAATCTGGCTGAACAGGTCCTCCAGGGATACTTTCTGCACCGGCGCGGCAGCTTTTGCCCGCTCCTCCGTCTTGCGCTGCTCCACCAGCTCGCGGGCCAGCCGCTCGTCCGCTACCGCGTTGAACGTGCTGCCTGCGCCGGGGACTTCGTTCAGACCCGTGATCTCCACAGGCACCGACGGCCCCGCCGCTGTCAGACGGTTGCCCTTGTCGTCCACCATCGCCCGCACACGGCCCACGGTGGTTCCGGCAATGATGATATCGCCCTGCCGCAGTGTGCCGTTCTGTACCAGCAGTGTGGCAACCGGCCCGCGGCCCTTGTCCAGCCGGGCCTCGATGACCGTACCCTGGGCGGCGCGGTCCGGATTGGCCCGCAGCTCCGCCACCTCGGCGGTCAGGGACACCATCTCCAGCAGGTTGTCAATGCCCATGCCGGTCTTGGCGGAGATGGGGCAGATGATGGTCTGACCGCCCCACTCCTCAGCCACCAGCTCGTATTCTGTCAGCTGCTGCTTGATCCGGTCCGGATTGGCCTCCGGCTTATCCATCTTGTTAATGGCTACGATAATAGGAATCTGCGCGGCCTTGGCGTGGTTGATGGACTCCACGGTCTGGGGCATGATGCCGTCCTCCGCCGCCACCACCAGGATGGCAATGTCCGTGACCATCGCGCCCCGTGCCCGCATGGAGGTAAAAGCCTCGTGGCCGGGGGTGTCCAGGAAGGTAATAGGCTTGCCGCTGATCTGGGTCTGATAGGCGCCGATGTGCTGGGTGATACCGCCGGCCTCTCCGGAGGCCACGCTGGCGTGGCGGATGTAGTCCAGCAGACTGGTCTTGCCGTGGTCCACGTGGCCCATGACCACAACCACAGGGGCGCGGAGCTTCAGATCCTCCGGCTTATCCTCGGCGGTGTCGATGAGCTTCTCCTCAATGGTGACAACCACCTCTTTTTCCACCCGGCACCCCAGCTCCTCGGCAATAATGGCGGCGGTGTCAAAGTCGATAAACTGTCCCAGGGAGGCCATGACGCCGTTCTTCATCAGACACTTGACCACCTCCGCACCGGTTTTCTTCATCCGGCTGGCCAGCTCCTGCACCGAAATCTCGTCCGGAATCTTGACCGTCAAAGGCGTCTTCTTGGCAATCTCCAGCTGGAGGCGGCGCAGCTTTTCAGCCTCCTCCTGCCGGCGTTTGTTGGAGAAAGAAATCTGACCCCGCTTTTTGCTCCCCGCGCTGCGGAACTTTTCCTTGCTCTGCTCCCGGTCCCGGCGTCCGCCGCTCCGGTCGCTGCGCTCGGCCATGTCCTGGAGCTTCTCGTCGTATTTGTCCAGGTTTACGTTAGTGGCCTTGCGGGTATCCACCACCTTGGTCTTCGGCACACGGGAGGCGGGCTGCTGCTGTTGCTGCTGGCCCTGCTGTTGTCCGCCCTTTTGCTGCTGTTGCTGCTGCTGGGGACGCTGCTGCCGCCCCCCCTGGGGCGCGTTGGACTGCTGGGGCTTGGCGGACTGCTGCTGCCGGCCCTTCTTCTGACCGGATTGCTGCTGCTGTCCGCCGCCCTTCTTCTGCTGGCCCTGGGGCTCGGCCTTGGCCTTTTCCGGCTCCTGGGGCGCAGGTGCGGGCGCGGACGCCGGTACGTCGGCATATATGCTCTCTATACTGGACGCCTGATTGTGCTGGGTCAGGTACTCGAATACCACGGTCAACTCGTGGTCGTTCAGATTCTGCCCCGACTTCTTCGGCTTGTCAAAGTATTTGCCCAGGATTTCTACGATCTGCTTCGTCTGCATTCCAAAATCCCTGGCCAGGTCGTTCACCTTGTATCTGTTTACAATATTGCCCAATAGGGTCACCTCCATAGTGATTCCGGTCTGTACGCGATGGCGTACGTCCGGCAGTCCGCGCCGGGGCGGGGACTCCCGGACGCACGCAATGGCGTCAGTGTCGTTTTGCTCGCTTCTTGGGTCCTTGCTGCCGCTTGGCCCGTCTCTGCCGGGCTCTCTCCGCCTTGACCCGCAGGCGTTCTGCCGCCTCGCCGTAGCGTTCCGGGTCCTGGGCGGCCAGCTTTTTCATAAGAGCCTCCCCGAAGCCCGTGTCTGTGACCGCAGCCACCGCGCACAGCTCCCGGCCCACGGCCCGGCCCAGCTCCTCGCGGGTATAGGGGACGGTCACGCACAGGCACTGCCCCTCTTCCGCGGCGGACGCGGCCCGGCGGACAGAACCGGCGGCGGCGTCCTGCGCCAGAACCAGCAGACGGCAGCTCTTGGACTTACAGGCGTCTCTGGCACAGTCCTCTCCTACCTCCAGGCGCCCCGCCCGGAGAGCCAGCCCCAGCAGGGTCACGGCGTTATCCATTTTCTTCTCTCATTTGTTCCTCCAGTTGTTCATAGACCTCAGGGGGGATGGCCGCAGAAAAGGCCCGCTCCAAGGCCCTGCTTTTCCGCGCTTTCCGCAGGCACTCCGCCTGGGGACAGACGTACGCCCCCCGGCCCGGCTTCTTGCCCTTGAAATCCAGGGTGATTTCGCCCTCCGGCGAGCGCACTGCCCGGATAAGGTCCCTCTTGTTTTTCATCTCCCGGCAGCCCAGGCACTGGCGCTGGGGAAGCTTACGTGGTTTCAACATGTCCGGCGGTTCCTTTCTCGTCCTCCTGGAAGGACTGGGGCTTGATGTCGATCTTGTACCCGGTCAGCCGCGCGGCCAGACGGGCGTTCTGCCCCTCCTTGCCGATGGCCAGGGACAGCTGGTCGTCCGGTACGATCACCCGGCACGCCTTGCCCTCCTCCGCCAGCAGCACCTCGATCACATCTGCTGGAGCGATGGCCGCGGCAATGAACTGGGCGGGGTCCTCGCTGTACTTGATGATGTCGATTTTCTCGCCGCCCAGCTCGCTGACAATGCTGTTGACCCGCTGTCCGGCGGGACCGACGCAGGCGCCGATGGGGTCAATGGCCTCGTCGGAGCTCCAGACCGCCATTTTTGTCCGGCTCCCGGCCTCGCGGGCGATGGATTTGACCTCCACCATACCGTCGTAAATCTCCGGCACCTCCAGCTCAAAGAGGCGGCGGACCAGACCCGGATGGGTCCGGGAGATCAGCACCTGGGGACCCCGTGTGCTCCGCCGTACCTCCACCACATATACTTTCACATGCTGGCCTTCCACCAGCTCCTCGCCCTTGATCTGCTCACTGGCGGCCAGCATGGCCTCTGTGGACTCCGGACCCGCGCCGATGCGCAGGGAGATGCCGCCGCTGCGGGGGTCGATGCGGCTGACCTCGCCGGTGAGAATCTCGTGCTGCTTGGAGTTGAACTCATCGTAGACCATGCCCCGCTCCGCTTCCCGCAGGCCCTGGATGATCACCTGTTTGCCGTTTCCGGCGGCGATGCGTCCGAATTCCACGTTGTCCACAGGGATGTTTACCAGACCGCCGATATCGGCCCGGCGGTATTTGAGCAGCGCGTCCTCCAGAGAAATCTGTGCGCCGGGCCGCTCCACCTCCGCCACAATCTCCTTCTGTACGTACATGCGCAGATCCTTCCGCGCCTCATCCACGTCCACAATCACGTTTTCCACGCCCTCGTGGTCCTTTTTATAGGCGGTGGTCAGGGCTTGGATGATCTTATCCATCATAAAGGTGGGAGAGATGCCCCGTTCCTTTTCCAGAAGGTCCAGGGCGGTAAAAATTTCATCACATTTCATTTCCTTACTCCTAGCATTACAGCCGTCATAGTATGCAATACGATTTTTTGATAAAAAGCGCACAATCGTTACCGGGCAAAAATCCAGGATTCGCAGCGGATTTGAGAGCGCATGAAAGTTCTTTTTGGTACTTTTTCTTTCAAGAAAAAGCATGCCATCCATCAAAACTCAATCCGCAGCCGGCACAGAGCGACTTCGTTTTTGGGGAAAACCATCTCCCCGCCGCCCACAGTGACCGTAATCGCGCCGCTGTCCGGGTCGTACCCCGTCAGGACGCCGGCAAACTCCTTCCGGCCATCGCGGCCCTTGTACAGCTTCACAGTCACGGGACTGCCCAGAAAGCGGGCAAAATCGGACGGACGCTTCAAAGGCCGTTCCGCACCGGCGGAGGAGACCTCAAAGGTATAGCTGCCCTCAATAGGGTCGGCCTCGTCCAGCAGCTCGCTGACCGTCCGGCTCACCCGCTCGCAGTCCAGGATATCCACGCCGCCCTCCTTGTCGATGTACAGGCGCAGGAACCAGGCGCCCGCCTCCCGGACGTACTCCACGTCCCACAGCTCGCACCCGGCCTCTGCCACGGCGGGCCGGGCCAGCTCTGCTACCAAGTCGGTTATCTTAGCCATTTTGTGCTCCTCCCATTGAAAACAGCGGCAATATGAGGCCGGTTTGCCCCATTCCAGGGGGAAATTGCCTCACGAATTTAGGTCAAGAAAAAGAGCGGACCAAAAAGTCCACTCTGGTCTGCTAACCTAAGGCACAACCATAATACCACAGAATCGCCCGTATTGCAAGTCTTTTCTGAGAAATAATCCGCTCTTTTTCAAAAAAATAATCTTGCGCAAAGAGAAAAAAGGGGCTTTACAAATCCTGGGAGCTGTGGTATACTACCAGCAAGTTTATAGAGTGTCAGCTGCAGCCGCTAAGGCGGCGCATGGAATAGGGTGAGAGGCCCTGCGAGTCGGTCACTGTGATGCTTCCTGGGAGAAGCTGAGTCAGATACATGGCAGCCTGACAGCGTTCTGCCGGAACTGGAACTGCGTTTTGAGAATCCGGCCTCCCATATCAAATGGAGAGGCTTTTCGCGTCCCACAAGGCAGGGACGCGATTTTTCTTGTGTTTCCACCGGCGCTGATGGGGCGGCGCCGGGAAACAATACATCTCCCAATTGTTGATCAGCTCTATAGGAACGTCGAAAACCGTCCGGGTCATGCGCCCGCGACGGTTTTTGACGTTATTGCCGCTGCAGCAGCTCCCTGTAATTCTGCCGCTCTGCTTCTGGAATTTCCAGCACAGTCATGGCCTGTCCGACAGATATGCCCATGTTTTTGACAAGGTTTTGATCGAGGCCAGGATACCGTTTGTCATGCCTTGAGCCATACCCTTCTCCTCAACGCCCTTACGCAGATTGCACATGACAGTCATCTCTCTCCATTGCCAGGAGGCAAATTCTGTGCTATGATTTACAACTGGGCCATGACCTCGCCAATCGGCTCGTTGATGGTCAAATCAGCATCCGTACCGGCCAGGGAGCTTTTGTTGATAACAACCAGTTTATTTCCGCGGTAATATTGCACCAGCCCCGCCGCCGGATACACGGTCAGGGACGTGCCGCCGATTATCAGCATATCCGCCTGCCGGATGGCCCCTACAGACCGGGACAATACATCCTGGTCCAGCCCCTCCTCGTACAGGACCACGTCCGGCTTGATGACGCCGCCGCACTGACAGCGGGGAACGCCGGTACGGCCTGCAACAGCCTCCACGCCGTGGAACGCGCCGCACTTCTGGCAGTGGTTGCGCAGGACGCTGCCGTGCAGCTCCAGCACATTTTTGCTGCCCGCCTTTTGGTGCAGACCGTCAATGTTCTGGGTAATCACCGCCAGCAGCTTCCCCTGAGCCTCCAGCTCCGCCAGCTTCCTATGGGCGGCGTTGGGTCCGGCGTCCAGATAGAGCATCTTGTTGCGGTAGAACCGGTAGAATTCCTCCGGATTGCGCACGTAGAACGTGTGGCTTAGAATCGTCTCCGGCGGGTAGGCGTACTGCTGGCAGTACAGCCCGTCTGTGCTGCGGAAGTCCGGAATGCCGCTCTCTGTGCTGACCCCGGCTCCGCCGAAAAATACAATGCGGCTGCTCTCTGCGGTCCAGTCCTTTAATTTTTTCACTGCATCCGTCATGTGGTCCGTCCCCTTTCTGATCTCTTAAAAATTTTCTTCAAAGGAGCAATACAACTATGAATATTCAGATTTTTGGGTCCTCCAAATGCTTTGATACCAAAAAAGCAGAGCGGTGGTTCAAAGAACGCCGTATTAAGTATCAATACATCGACCTGCCGAAAAAGGGCCTCTCTCCTGGAGAGTACCGCAGTATCCGCCAGCGGCTGGGCTTCGAGGCCTTGGTCAACACCAAATGCCGGGCCTATCAGGACCTGTATATGGCCTACATCACCCCGGAGGCTGCAGAGGAGAAGTTGCTGGACAATCCCCAGCTGTTCCAGACGCCTATTGTCCGCAATGGAAAACAGGCGACCGCCGGCTACTGCCCCGATGTCTGGGAGACATGGGAGTAACCGGACTACTCTGTGAAATGGGTGTGGTTGAAAATGTGGTCCTCACAGTAGCAGTGGTATCCGGCGCACTTGGAGCAGTAGCGGAATTGTAGATCCGGATAATCGGCGTCCGTGCGGCCGCAGACGCTGCACTTGTGGTTATAGCCCTTCTGCTTCTGCTGTTCCCGCACCGCCCTGCGGAACTGCACCGCCTGGGGCCGGGTACGGTAGAGCGCCCGGTCTGCCCGCTGGCGGAAGTCCGGGGCAAAGAAAATGAAAAAATTCATAATCGCTATTACGGGCAGAAGAGCCATACCCCAATAGCCCGCCCGGATATACTGGAAAACGCCGGCGGCAAACAGGACCGCGTCCAGCCAGGCCAGCCATTTCATTTTAATGGGAATGATGAAATACAAATTCACCACTGCGTCCGGAAAGCTGAGGGCGTAGGCAAAGAACATCGCCAAATTGATATACGAGGCCCCCCAGACCGGAAAAGACGCGCCGTCGATGAAATAGGCCAGCAGTGCGCCGGCAGCGGTCAGCAGCGTGCCGCTGACATAGTAAAAAGTAAATTTGGCGCTGCCCCACATCCGTTCCAGAGTCTCGCCGATCCAGTAGTAGAACATGGACGTGATAATCAGACCGATGCCGCCGCTGGTGGGCAGAAGCACGTAGGTAATCAGCCGCCAGATTTCTCCGTGGAGCACGCGGCTGATGTCCAGGGCCAGGAAGTTCAGCGTCCCGCCCCCGGCAAAAAGGCTCAGAACGTAGAGGATCACGTTTGCGCCTACAATGTAGCGCATCAGGCCCGGTATAGCCAAGTTGGGATGCAGGGCGCAGAAGCGGTCAATGGCGTCGTTCAGCTTTTTCAAAGGAATACTCCTCCCCTTGTTGTTTGGTATAGTGTTCCTATTGTACTCCACTTTCCGGGAAAAGTCATCAATAATATTTGAACAAACCCGGAAATCTGCCCCGCCCCTTCGCTCCTGCCCGCCGCGGCCCATATTTCCGGTTGCAGGAATTGGAGAAATATAGTACAATGGGCCAGACCGTAAAACAATATGAAGCTTTTGGAGGAATCAAATATGGATCAATCAAACTGGCTGGGCGAACAGTTCGGCCTTCTGCGGGAGTTCCTGCATACGGATTTCCGCCGTACGCTGCTGCTGTGCAGCTTGGGGATGCTGGCGGCGGCTGTGCTGGGCGGCGCAATGGCGGCGATGGCCCCGGAGGTGGCGGCGAGTATGCTGAACAGCTTTATGGAACAGGTGCAGGAGGCCGGAGTGATAGATGAGAGCGGAAATATGTCGGTGTTCGCCCTGCTGACCAACAATTGGACGGCCATGCTCCTCGCCGCGCTCTACGGCCTGATCCCGTTCCTGTTCCTGCCTGTGTTCAGCCTCCTGGCCAACGGCGCGATTCTGGGAATGATGGCCGTGGTTTTCTGCGCCCAGGGAATGCCGCTGGCAGCGTATTTTGCCGGTATCCTCCCCCACGGGATTTTTGAACTGCCTGCATTGGCGTTGTCCGTCGCCTGCGGATTCTGCCTGTGCAAAAATATGTGCCGCATTGTGACCAGCAGCAGCCAGCGGGTCCCTCTGGTGGAGCTGGCCAGCGACCTGCTACGGGTGCTGCTGCTGGTAGTGCTGCCGCTGACCGTGCTGGCCGCGGTGATGGAGCGCTACGTCACGCCGGTGGTGATGGGGCTGTTCCTGTGAGGTCCGCGCTTGCGCAAAATGACACGCGCCTCTGAAAATTCATCTGGCGACGCCGCAATTTCCGGTTGGCACAGCCCACATAGCGCGGCGCATTTGGGCGGGCGCGTCGTCGGAGAGGTCCCCAACGCCCCGCACCAGATCCAGGTTTTATACCTGGCGGCTGTCATCCAGCGCCGCTGCGATACTGTTGCAGGCGCTTTGACCAAAAACAATGTCCAGCATATGATTTTCTCCTGTAATTGGGGAATTTACCGCACTTTCAGTCCCTTCTCCTGTAACCGCTTGTACACAAATTCCCGGAACAGCGTATACAGCACGCTGGTCAGCGGGATAAACAGCAGCATTCCTGCAACGCCCATCAGACTGCCGCCTACAGATACCGCCGCCAGTACCCAGATGGAGGGCAGGCCCACCGAGCTGCCAACCACATGGGGGTAAATCAGATTCCCCTCCACCTGCTGCAGCGCCAGGAACATGACCACAAATGCCAGCGCCTGCATCGGGGACACCATCAGCAGCAGGAATGCCCCGACTGCACATCCGATGAACGCGCCCACAATCGGGATCAACGCCGTCACAGCAATCAGGCACCCCACCAGCAGGGCGTATGGCATCCGCAGAACCGTCATGACAATAAAGAACATGGCTCCCAGAATCACGGCCTCTATACACTGGCCAGTAATAAAGCTGGAAAAAACCCGGTGGCTCAGACGGCAGATTTCCACAATTTTGCCCGCGATCTGCTCTGGCAGCAACGCATAGAGCGACTTGCGGCATTGCAGGCCAAGCTTCTCCTTTTGCAGAAGAACGTAAACAGCGAATACCGCCGCGACAAACACCGCGCTCACCGCGCTGACAATGCTCTTCGTAGCGGAGATAGTGGAGCTGACCACATTCCCAAAGCCGCTGCGGACAAAATCCACCGCGCTGGCCAGCAGGGATTCCCAATCCACGGTCAGGCTCTCCAGCCAGCTGTATATCTCCGGATATGCGGCAAACTGTTTCTCCGCCCAGACGGCAAACCGGCTGCACGCATACATGATGGTGCTCCCCAGTCCGGATACGCTCTCCGCCAGCTGGGGTACGATAATCAGTACCAGCACGGGAATGATGACCGCCGCCGCCAGCAGCGTCAGCAGCAGGCTGAGAATACGGGCCGCTTTCGGCGACGGTCCCCGCCGCTGCCGGCCCCCGCCCGGAGGGGGCGTAAAGAGTTTTTTCTCAAAAAATGCCATCGGTACGTTCAGCACAAAGGCCGTCGCCCCGCCAATGAGAAGCGGCGAGACAACGCCCCCCACAAACCTGAAAAATCCGAGTACTTGGGACAGATGCTGCAAGCCGGTATAGAGCAGTATGGCAAAGGTGATGAGAAGCATCAGCTTCCGCAGCGCTGTGCGGGAAATTTCCATGTCGGTCCCTCCTGGCCGTCCCGAAGAACGGCTCTTTTCTGTGATTTCTTCATCCTACCGCGTCTGACTTTATTCGTCAATGGATAAATTGTGAACTTTGTCCCTTCCCGCCGGACGGCAGGATGAAAACGGTCCCCCAGCCTTGCGCCGGGAGACCGTTTCTCGATTTTTTCAGGATAACGCGACCATCTGGACCCGCAGGTTGCCCAGAGCCGTGGCCTCTATGGGCAGCGCAATAATGTCCTTACCGGTGCCTGGGCGATTGTGCCGAAATCCTTGTCCGGACACAGCTCCTTCTGCAGCCGCTGCACCAGCCAAAGGCCCATGATGTTCTTTTGATAGCGGTTGCAGCCGACGCCGCCCTCGTTGGAGTAATTCGCCGCCTCGCTCCCGGCGTCTGTGAGGGGCCGGGGGGTCTTGACCCCCAGCAGCGACCAGGTGCCGGAGGAAATATAGAGCTGGCTGCCCTCCATGGGAATGCCCTCCACGGCGGAGGCGGTGTCGTGGGTGGCGCAGAGAACCGCCTGGCACTGTCCGCCCACCCGCGCCGCAATCTCCGGACGCAGCGGACCCATGACCGTGCCGGGAGCCGTGAGCGTCGGGAACAGATGCCGGGGCAGGCCCAGCGGCTCGTAAATCTCCGGGTCGAACGACCCGGTGGCCGCATTCACCATGCCGGTGGTGGTGGCGTTGGTGAACTCCTTCATCTTTACACCCGACAGCTTCCAGAGCAGATATTCCGGAATCATCAGGAAATCCGTGGCCTCCGCCAGACGCCCCGACCGGAGGTCGTCATAGAGCTGGTAAATGGTGTTGAAGGACTGGAACTGACAGCCTGTGCGCCGGTAGAGCTGGGAAAAGGGGATTATCCCGTGGACCTCCGGGACGCGGGCCTCGGTGCGGCTGTCCCGGTATGCGCGGCAGGGCCAGAGTTCTTTCTCACCGTTCAGAAGCACATAGTCTACGGCCCAGGTATCCACCGACAGGCTCTCAATCGCCGGGAACTGCCGGAACGCCGCCGCAATCCCCTGCGCAACGCTCTCAAACATGGATTCCATATCCCAGATCAGACGGCCATCCGATTCCTTTGCGCCGTTGGGAAAGCGGTACACCTCCTGGGTCCGCAGCTCTCCATCCTCCTGCCAGCCCACAATGTGCCGCCCGGAGGACGCGCCGATGTCAATTGCTAAACAGTACCGCATATCAATCTTCTCCCTGCCACCGTCAGCGCAGGACTGCGCCAAGCTCTTTTTCCAACGCTTCCAGTATGGCTTTGATCTCATCGTCCGCCTCGGCGGCCACAATGCTGCGGTCGTCCGCCCGGAGCGTCAGGCTGAAGGCAACGCTTTTGCTGCCCGCGGCAATGCCTGTGCCGCGGTAGACGTCAAAGAGCGCAGTGTCCCGCAGCAGCTTGCCGCCCGCCCTGCGGATGCAGGCGGTCAGCGCGCCCACCGTGACCTCCTCCCGGCAGACCAGGGCAATGTCCCGGTTCACCGCCGGGAAACGGGGCAGGGGGACGTATTCCGCACCGGGTCCCTGGGCCGCCAGCAGGGCGTCGAAGCTCAGCTCGGCACAGTACAGGTCCGTATCTGCGCCGTAGTTCCGGGCTACAAGGGGGTGAATCTGCCCGATGACGCCGATTTGCTCTCCGCCCGCACAGACGGCGGCACAGCGTCCGGGGTGGTAGGAGGGGTCGCTGGAACAGGTGTCAAAATGGACGTCCTGCGCCCGGATTTCCCGCAGAAGGGCTTCTACCGCGCCCTTCATGGCAAAGAAATCCATGTCCTCGCCGTATGCGCCAAGAGTGATCATCTTCGGCTCGTTGGCAAGACCGTCGGGTCCGCCGGGGAGATAAATTTTGCCAATTTCGTACAGCCGTGCGCTTTTGTTCCGGTAGCTGCAGTTGCGCTGGAGGGTTTCCAGCATGGACGGGAGGGCCGTGGTGCGCATGATGGAGGTGTCCTCGCCCAAGGGGTTGAGAATTTTCAGGCTGCTGCGGAGGGGTTCGTCGGGACTCCAGCCGATTTTGTCGTAACAGGCGGGGGAGATGAACGAATAGGTGATGATCTCGCTGTAGCCGCAGGACCGGCAGACCGCGCCCAAAGCCCGTTCCAGCTGCTGCTCCGGCGTGTAGCCGCCGCGGGTGGTCTCGCCCCGCTGGAGCGTGCTGGGAATGTTGTTGTAGCCGTGGAACCGGGCGACTTCCTCCGCCAGGTCGGCGTAATGCTCCACGTCCCCGCGCCAGGAGGGGACTGTCACCGTCTCGCCGTCCACGCCGAAATCCAGCCGCTTGAGTATGGACTGCATCTCATCCACTGGTACGTCCGTGCCCAGCAGGGCGTTGATCTTCTCCGGACGCAGCTGCAGAACAGTGGGCTGAGGGACGTGGTTGAGGACGTCAATCACGCCGTCCAGCACCTCGCCCGCGCCCAGCAGCTCCACCAGCTCGCAGGCGCGGTTGACGGCGGGCAGTGTGTTCAGGGGGTCCAGGCCCTTCTCGAACTTGGCCGACGCCTCGGTGCGCATTCCCAGGGCGAGAGCGGCCTTGCGGATGCAGGCGCCGTCAAAGTTGGCGGACTCGAAGACCACGTCCACGGTGTCCCCGACAATTTCGCTGTTCAGTCCGCCCATGATGCCCGCCAGACCCACCGCGCGGGTGTCGTCGGCAATGACCAGCATGGCGCTGGTCAGCTTGCGGACATTGCCGTCCAGGGTGGTCAGCTCCTCGCCCTCCGCGGCGCGGCGGACGATGATCTTTCCGCCCTTCACATAGCGGTAGTCAAAGGCGTGCATGGGCTGGCCGTACTCCAGCATGACATAGTTGGTGATGTCCACGATGTTGTTGATGGGACGCACGCCCATGCTCCGCAGGCGCTCCCGCATCCACTTGGGGGACGGGGCGATCTTGACATTGCGCACCATCCGGGCCGTGTACCGGGGGCAGAGGTCCGGGTCGGGCGTCTCTACATCCAGCAGTTCTGTCAGAGAACCCGCCGCGCCGCCCTTGACCGCCGGGTTGTGGAGGCGCAGGGGGGCGTTGAAGGTGGCGGAAGCCTCCCGCGCCAGACCGATGATGCTGAGGCAGTCTGGACGGTTGGGGGTGATCTCAAACTCCACCACGTGGTCGTCGGCATTGATGACGGGCCGGATATCGTCTCCGGGACGGACGCCCTCCTCCTGGAGGACAAAGATGCCGTCAGAGATGCAGTGGGGGAACTCCCGCTGTTCGGCGCGGAGGTCCGCCAGCGTGCAGATATGCTCCTTTTCCGTGTCCAGAGCTATGGTGTCGTGGGGGTGGATGTTGACCAGGGCAGTGGTGATGGTATGGTATGTGCCGCCGCTATCGCAGCTTACCGCAAAACGTCCGCCGCCCAGGTTCTCCACCTTGGTGACAAAAGCCGCTTTGACCGCTCCGAAAAGCTTGTGGCCCGGCGTAACGCCAGCCGGTACAGAGGGCTTTTCCGGGTCAATGGCCTTGTAGTCGTTGAGAAGCGCGGCAGGCTCTATGACGGCATAGGGGAAATCCCGCTCGTCCAGATTCAGCTCGCTGAGCGAGCAGAGCATACCGTTGGAGAGCACACCCCGCAGTTTGCCTTTCTCAATTTTCTTGCCGCCGGGCAGAAGGGATTTGTGCAGGGCCACGGGGACCATGTCTCCCTCGTGGATGTTCCACGCGCCGGTGACAATCTGGACCGGCTCCTCCCGGCCCACGTCTAGCTGGCAGACCCACATGTGGTCGGAATTGGGGTGGCGTTCCATGGACTGAATGCGGCCCGCCACTACGTTCTGTATCTCTGCGCCCAGGTCCTCCGTGATCTCCACCTTGGAGCCGGAGAGGGTCATGGCCTCGGCAAAATCCTTGTCATTGGCGTCAACGGTTACAAACTCGCTGAGCCATTTCCTGCTTAATTTCATAATCTGTTCACTCCCTTCTCAGAACTGCTCCAGGAATCGGACGTCGTTTTCGAAAATCAGGCGCATGTCCGCGATCTTGAACCGGCGCAGGGCCGTGCGTTCCAGACCGATGCCGAAGGCCCAGCCGGTATAGACCTCGCTGTCGATGCCCGCCATCTCCAGGACGCGGGGGTGGACCATGCCCGCGCCCAGCAGCTCAATCCAGCCCTCGCCCTTGCAGGTGGGGCAGCCAACGCCGCCGCATTTGTGGCACTGTACGTCCATTTCGCAGCTGGGTTCCGTGAAGGGGAAGTGGTGAGGACGGAAACGGGTCTTGGTTCCTGCGCCGTAGAGCTGTTCCACCACCGTGTTCAGCGTACCCTTCAGGTCCGCCATCGTGACGCCCTTGTCAATAACAAGGCCCTCCACCTGGTGGAACATGGGGGAGTGGGTGGCGTCTACCTCGTCCTTGCGGTAGACACGGCCCGGAGCAATGACGCGGATGGGCAGGGGGCGGGTCTCCATGGCCCGGACCTGCATGGGGCTGGTCTGGCTGCGGAGCATCACCCGGCTGTTGGTATCAAAATAGAAGGTGTCGGACCAATCCCGGCTGGGGTGGTTCTCTCCGGCGTTGAGCTTGTCAAAGTTGTAGACCGCCAGCTCGACCTCCGGTCCTTCCAGGACCTCAAAGCCCATGCCAATGAAAATGTCCTTGATTTCGTCCAGGGCAATATACATGGGGTGCCGGTGGCCGAGGGAGACAGGTTTGCCGGGAATGGTCACGTCTACCGCCTCCGATTTCAGCCGCAGTTCCAGAGCCGCTGCCTCCAGTTTCTCCGAGCAGGCGTCCAGTGCGCCCTCCAGAGCAGCGCGGACGTCGTTGGCCAGCTGGCCCATCACCGGGCGTTCCTCCGGGGAGAGTTTGCCCATCATCTTTAAGACCCCGGTCAGCTCGCCCTTTTTGCCCAGGTACTTCACCCGCAGGGCGTCCAGTGCGGCGGCGTCCGACGCCCGCTCAAAGGCCGAGAGGGCGTCGGCCTTGATTTTTGCCAGTTGTTCTTTCATGCTGTGTTCAACTCCTTTTGGTGTTCTGGTCAGTAAAGTCTTTCAAAACCAAGGTAACGGGTACCCTGGAAGGACAGCTTCCCGCGGTCTCCCTCCGCAACTTTGCCATAATCCGCGCCGCTTACAGCAAACTCCATGCGGTCGCCGCTTTCTACCTGGAAGGTGACGTAATAGCTGGTGGAGGAGGAATGATGGCTGTTTGTGCTGCTATGGGAGACATCTGTGCGTTTGGCTGTGATCAAAACGTCTACTGTGAGGCGGGGCGAGTGGTTGTTTTTGTTCCATTGCCTGATTCCACGGATAATAAAAAAGAGAAAAAAGCAGAGGACTCCGATGAAACAGATCGGAAACAGAATGCCGAATATGGAATCAAACAGATTCGGTCTGCCAAATCCATAAAATGCAAAAGAGGGAACAGTTTCGCTGCGAAACGGCATATAGACGCCTCCTTTCTAACAAAAAAACAGCCCCTCATCCCATCATTCGGGACGAAAGGCCAGGCTTCCGCGGTACCACCCGCATTCGCGCCATTGGGCGCGCGCTCGCACTCCGGTAACGGCGGAGTCTGCCGTCCTGCTCTCACAGGCCGCTCCAGGGCGAACCAAGCGGTATCCCAGCAGGGCGGCTTTCAGCCGGCGGCCACCCCTCTCTGCTCTGTATTTTTCCGCTATTTTCCCGTTCCTCGCATTTGACGTACATTATATATAACACAAATCTTCACCGTTGGCAAGGAATATTTCTGCTTTCCGTATTTACTTTTTTGAATTTTGCAAGTAAAATAGAATCCAATTCATTCCTGAGACAAAAGGGGGACCATGTATGCAGTACCGGAAGGACAAAAAAGGGTGCGATATCTCCGTCCTTGGCTACGGGTGTATGCGCTTTACCACAAAGGGCGGCGGGATTGATATGGACAAGGCGGAAAAAGAGGTCATGGCCGCTATTCGCGGCGGCGTCAATTACCTGGATACCGCCTACATCTATCCTGGAAGCGAGGCTGCGGTGGGGGAAATCCTGGAAAGAAATCATTGCAGGGATGCGGTGAAAATCGCGACAAAACTGCCCCACTATTTAATTAAATCGCTGAGCGGCGTGGAAAAAACCTTTCAGGAGGAGCTGAAACGGCTGAAGACCAGCTACATTGATTATTACCTGCTCCACATGCTGACGGATGTCCCAACCTGGGAGAAACTGCGGAAAATGGGGGTGCAGGAGTGGATCGAAAAAAAGATGGCCGCAGGAGAAATCCGTAATATCGGTTTTTCGTACCATGGCAATACCAATGTTTTTAAGCAGCTCGTGGATGCCTATGACTGGAATTTCTGCCAGATTCAATACAATTATATGGATGAACGCTCCCAGGCGGGCGTGGATGGCCTGCGGTATGCCAACAGCAAAGGACTGCCTGTGATTATCATGGAACCCCTGCGGGGCGGCCGGCTGGTGGATTTGCTGCCCACCTCCGCTAAACAGCTGTTCTGGCAGGACCCCGATGGCCGGACACCGGCGGCGCTGGCCTTTCGCTGGCTGTACGATCAGCCGGAGGTGACGTGCGTGCTCTCCGGAATGAATTCCATGGAAATGGTCCGGCAGAACCTCAATACCGCAGACGCCGCCGGGGTGGGCTGCCTCACGGAACAGGACCGGGTCTTCCTGGACCGGGTTAAGGCCGAAATTCAAAAAAGCGTGAAGGTGGGCTGCACTGGCTGCGGTTACTGTATGCCCTGCCCCAAAGGAGTGGACATCCCCCTGGCGTTCCGGTGTTACAATGAAATGGCGTCGGAAGGAAAGCGGTCCGCCAGAAGAGAGTATCTGCAATGCACCGCGTTTCGCAGGGAAACCAGCAGCGCATCCCAATGCGTGGGGTGCGGAAAGTGCGAGAAACACTGCCCACAGCAAATTGCTGTCCGCAAAGAACTGAAAAATGCCGCAAAAGCTCTGGAAACGCCGGTTTATAAGGCCGCAAAGGGCGCAATACAGCTGTTTAAGCTGTGGTGATGCGGGCAGCAGAGCGGGTTTATACATTATAATATATAGAAGTTTTTCAAAAGACCCGCCCCCACCCCGTCCCCTATTGTTACAAAGGCCTGCGGAAAGAGAAACGCTTACTATATCTTGTATGATGGCGGATTGCACTACACTTTGTATAGGGCGCGGCGCGGAAAATATAGGGGCGTTTTTTACAGTTGTGTTACAAAGACGCCGAAGCCGTTGACAAAGTGGGGTGGGGGTGGTAAACTAACGCCTGTAAGCTGAAGAGGATACATCCCCCGGCTGTTCTCCCCGGAGCAGATACGGGACCGGCTAGCCACGGTATGTGCGCCGGTGCG
>Ga0137308_100015_pt1 | contig 282229 bp, 253 predicted proteins | sample Inofrocosms_June_FD_97181 | JGI IMG/M metagenome (GOLD analysis project Ga0137308, IMG submission 97181) | Mouse cecal microbial communities from Vienna, Austria - N-Acetylneuraminic and N-Acetylglucosamine D2O microcosms_June | ecosystem: Host-associated > Mammals > Digestive system > Large... | reverse complement strand
TAACGCTTGCCCCCTACGTATTACCGCGGCTGCTGGCACGTAGTTAGCCGGGGCTTCTTGGTCGGGTACCGTCCGCGGCTCTCGCGAACCGTGTTTCTTCCCCGCTGACAGAGCTTTACGCGCCGAAACGCTTCTTCACTCACGCGGCGTCGCTGCATCAGGGTTTCCCCCATTGTGCAATATTCCCCACTGCTGCCTCCCGTAGGAGTTTGGGCCGTGTCTCAGTCCCAATGTGGCCGTCCGCCCTCTCAGGCCGGCTACTGATCGTCGCCTTGGTGGGCCGTTACCCCGCCAACCAGCTAATCAGACGCGGGTCCATCCCGTACCACCGGAGTTTTCAAGAAAGGAACATGCGTCCCCTTCTGTTATGCGGTATTAGCACCTGTTTCCAGGTGTTATCCCCCGGTACGGGGCAGGTTCCCCACGCGTTACTCACCCGTCCGCCACTAAGGCCCGCGCCTTCCGGGTCTGGTAAACCATCCCCTTCCGCCGCTGGCCCCCGTTCGACTTGCATGTGTTAGGCACGCCGCCAGCGTTCATCCTGAGCCAGGATCAAACTCTCAAATAAGTTCGTCCCCCAGGACCTGCTGTCCTGCTGTCCGGACATCTCTCGATGTCTTCACTGTTTTTGGTCCCGGATTCGGTTCCCCTCCTCCGGTTTCCGTTCTCTGAATCTTCCCAGAGCCCCTCCCGCAACGGGAGGTTCTTCTCTTTCGGAATTTTCAGGGCTGCACTGCTGTTCATTTGTCAAGGTGCCTGCGTCTTTCCCGGACGCAACTCCATTACTTTATCACAGGAGCGTTCCGTTGTCAAGACTTTTTTCGGGGTTTTTCAAACTTTTTTCGGGAGCCCCTTCCCCGGGTCTCCCCGTCCCGCGGGCTTTCTGCCCGGCGGACGCCCCGCCGCCCCTCGGCGGATTTTTAGTATAGCACTCTGTGCTTTCGCCTGTCAAGTGTTTTTTTGAAAAATATGTAAAAATTTTCTTTTTTCAAAACGGAGTTTTCACCTCATAACACTCAGGCATAAATTCGGAAGCACCGCCCCGGTACTTCCGCCTGGCTCATTGGTAGTTAAGCGGAGAAAGAGGGATTTGAACCCTCGCGCCGCGTGAACGACCTACACCCTTAGCAGGGGCGCCTCTTCAGCCTCTTGAGTATTTCTCCTTAATCTGAATTGCTTCCCACTACCAATATTCTGTTATGAGTTTTTCACAACGCATAGATTATTATACCCAGGTCAGATTAATCTGTCAACTACTTTTTTACAATTCTTCATAATTCTTATAATTCCTCCAGCAATTCGTTACTATTCACGGCATGGAAGCCGCTCATAGTAACATTCGGGGCGATATTCCAAGTTTTGCTTCGCAAAAATCGCCCCTCACACCTGAATCATGTTCTCTCGGAATGCGCAGCCAGTGCGCATTCCTGACCCGTGAAAAGTAACAGCAATTCCCTTAATACGTTCCGTTGCCCCCTCCCTCCCTGCAAATCAGATAGCACCTATCATCCCTGCGTCCATAAGAGCATGTGACAAACACAAAAATATTATCCGAAGGAATGCGAAGACCGGTTTTTTCCAGGAGGAACTTTTCCAGCTCCTCACCCGGGTTATAGATTTTGCGATAACTTCTGTCCTCCTTGCCCGCATAACAGTATACCGGCTCCAGGCTGATCCTGCATTCATCCGTCCATATCGTAATCTCTTTGTGATTTTCAAAATACTCGGTATCCCTGTAACGGTATATATCCTTGAACATGGTTCCGTTCCTCATATGATGGCCGTAAACCACATGAATCCCTTTGTCATGGATGTCATGATTGGCTTCCAGGAAAATAGAGCCCGGCTGGCTCTCGTTTCCATTGATATCACGGTGCAGAAACCACTCATTGTCCTCCTTGTTCTGGACGATGGGGTAATCTATATTCGTATCTTCAATTTTGAGCCATCCGATCACGGAAGAGTTGGCCTTCATCAGGGCAAGCAGGCCCTGCGGAGCCTGATAGCCCTTCCCCTGTGTCTTGACAGCCTCCTGTGCGGTAATCGCCGTTTTCTCCCGTATTTCCTGGAACTGATCCTCTGCGGATTTTTTTTCGAGGTAATCCGTGGCCGCAGTGGCGCCGCATGCCACGCCGATCACAATCAAAATAAGGGCCGCTATCTTTCTCAATCTGTCCATTATTACACCCCCTGTACAGCATAGGCGCATTCTGTCAAAGTCCTTTACCGGATATACGTGTTTTTCAAATTGACTGTCTCCCGGGATATCCCCTCCGGCAGTCCTCAGCCAAGCAGCAGATAATTGACTGTGTCAATCAGCAGTTTTTTCGTAAAGAATCCCTCTCTGATAAGGAAACTGATATTCTTTATATTATTCACCAACTGATAATATTCTTCTTCCGAAATATTCCTTACCATATCAGCCGCTTCTTCAAAGGAGTCCACCACAAACCCCAAACCGTATTCCCGTACCGTACGTTCATGTACAAGCCCTTTCTGTATCAATACGGGGATCCCAGCCGCCAGATACGTGCACAGTTTGTGAGGTTGATTGCATCTGTAATACTCCGGCCGGGCTGTCTGCTCCCAAATCAGGCCGAATCCGCCTTTTGAATATTCAATCAGCAGTTCCGTGGTATTTTTCCAGCCCTCAAAATGAACATTTGGGTTTTTTCCCTTAAATTCATCGTATCCAAACAGACGCAACGGAATCTCATAGTTCCAGGAAGAAATAGCCTGAAAACGTTGCAGCGAACCGGAAAAAAATATCCGTCTCTGAAATTCCGGCACCCGCAGCTCTCCCGAAAATGGCAAATCCCACATAGGTTGAATAAGAACCTTCCCGACCGCCAGCCCCTTTTCCTTCAAGAACTCCAACATAGGTTCCGACGGGACAATCAGAAGGTCGGCCATATTATAAATTTCAATAAGACTGGGATAAATTTCTTCCGGCGCCCCTCCAAACATCATGGTAATCACATCGTGAATAAAGATTGCAAGTTTAACCCGATGAGCACGAATAACCTCCAGTAAAGCTTTGTCATAGGATAAAGCATTCCACGAGGGCGATTGAAAAATCACAAGATCGCCATTACCGACCGCCGAGGTAATTCCATCCAGACGCTTCCTCAATTCCCCACCGGTGTCACTATCTACCGGATAAAAGTACAGCCCCATTTCCGTAAAGCCAAGCTCTCTGGCAACCTTTGCAACATTCTGTTGTGCAAGAACATGTGTACCCCAGGCTCCATATAAATTTGTTATATGCATTGTCATAAACAATTTCTCCTTAAAAGCATCGATCTTTGCCTACCCCAGCATCAGATAATTGACCGCATCGACCAACAATTTTTTGGTAAAAAACCCGCCCCGTATCAAGGTACTGATATTTTTTATATTGTTAAGCATCTGGGCATATTCCTTTTCCGAAACAGCCTTTACCTTATCTGCCGCTTCCTCCAGTGTACCTACGGCAAACCCCAGCCCATAGTCCAGGATCGTCTCTTCGTGGGGCAGTCCCTTTTTAATAATCACCGGAATACCGGCGGCAAGATAGGCTGCCAGTTCATGAGACTGACTGCATCTGTCATAATCCGGCCGCAGGTCCTGCTCCCAGACCAGACCAAATCCGCCCTTTGTGTATTCTGTCAGCAGCTCCGTGGTGTTTTTCCACCCCTCCGGGGAAACATTCTTTCCTTTTAGCGAAACGCTGCCGGCGTCAAACAGCCTCAAGGGGATCTCATAGTTCCAGGATGACAGAAATGCAAACCGATTTGGCGAGCCGGAAAAAACAATCTGCCGCTGAAATTTCGGGGTCTCCAAATCACCTGAAAAAGGCAGATCCCACATGGGCTGAATCAGCACCTTTTTTACCGTAAGCCCTCTTTTCCGGAGAAAATCCAGCATGGATTCCGTAGGAACAATCAATAGATCAGCCAGGTTATAGCTCCTGATGATCTGCCGGTATTCCTTTTCCGTCCCGCCAAACATCATGGGCATCATCTCTTGAATAAAGATCACAAGCCTCACATTCCTATGACGCCGGATCTCACTAAGCAGTTCTTCGTCATACGCAGCCGCATTCCAGGAAGGAGACTGGAACACCACAATATCATTATCCCTGATGACCGAAGTGATCGAAACAATCTGTTTTCTCAATTCCCCCCTGTCATCCCCGCTCATTAAATAGCGGAAAACGGGCATTTCCAAAAACCCCAGCCCTCTGGCAATTTGGGCCACGTTTTGCTGGGCAATAATCTGTGTCTTTGCGGAATCCATACCATAAGGATTTGTAATATGCATGGCCGCAAGGGGATTTTCCGCTGTCCGCTTTCTCTTTCTCTCCCAAAACTGCAGATATTCCTCCCCGGACTCCGCTAACGCCGCTTTCTGCTGGCGGTGCACCCATTTATCCATCTCGTTTCCGTCTGCCAGAACCGTTCTGATATCTGAAATCAACCGCTTTGCCGCATCGAGAGGATAAATGCATTCCCGGGCCACATAGTCGCTGTTGTGCATGGTTTCCCCGAATGCGAAGATAAGATGATTATGCAGAAAGGCCCGGTATACGGCCGATACAATCTCCGCTCCTTTGTTGATATCCAGGTAGTAATCGCATGTCTTAAAAAGCTCGTCCAGAACGGACGACTTTACTCCCGGATAAAGGCTTACGTTCTCATAAGACTCCATGCCCATCAGCTTCGGCGACATTTCCGTGAGGGCCGCAATATGGAAATGCATCTCCGGAACAGCCTCCACAATCTGCCGCAGATGCTCAATCTGATCCGAATTCGTACAGATCAGGGCATTCCTTCCATGCATGTTTTCCTTTTCAAAAGGATAGATAAAGCCAAGGCTGTGGACGATTTCCGGAGACGCTCCCAGCTTAAGCAGTCTGTCATAGGCATGTTTTTTCTGCACCATGATTTTGCCGGTACGGCTGGCCTCTCCCTTTAAGATACGCTGCATGTTCCCGGGTATATCTCCCTTTATCGGTTCCTGCCAGAACAGTACATCCCTCTTATACACAGAATGCAGGCTCTGGGATACGAAGAAGGGCGTGGACAGGGAGTTGTAAAAAATCCGGTTCTTCTCAAAACCGGCCTTTTTCAACAGATAGAGCACGAAATCCACTTTGCCCCGGAAAAATCTTACCTGGCCGCCCTCATTCAAAATGATATCGCCCGTCACATAATTTTCCACAATTATCTCTCTGCCCGAGGCCGCAAACCAGGATTTATTGACCCGTTTCCCCTTCGCATTGAACGCCGTTCTCGCATACAACGCTCCATAACGGTTGTAGTGGTCGCTGGAACGCACCACACCGTTTTCGTCATACCAGTCCACCACCTTCACCAGCCGCTTGTGGGAAGGCTCCGCATAAAAGATCCGTCCCCGTTCCCGAATCAGATCGCAGATCGATCCCACGGAATTGTTCCCGCTGATCTCCCAGTAATCCGGCACCACAATCTGGTTAAAATATTTCGGCCTGCCCGGAACGCCCTTCTCACCCGCAAAATTCCCAAGGAAAAATCCGTACACGGACAAAACGTCATCCGGCAGAAAACCGTCATCCTCAACTACCACCGTAGGGCAGCGGTAGCCGGCTTTCTCAAACGAAATACGCAGATTCCTGCTCTCCAAAGAATAATGGTCCAAAAGCAGCACTATATCATCCGGCTTAATAAATTGATCCATTTCTTTTCCACCTCCCCTGTAAGATAAGCCCCGGCTCTCCGGTAAGAATGCTGGTGAAATCCGTCCAGATCCGCCTCCGTAAACAGCCTGATTATACATTCTGTCAGCTTCCGGACTCTCTCCTTCTTATCCATCTTATCATTTATCGGTATCTTGTAACCGTTCTTCCCCTCGTCGATAAAATTCTGATTTCCATAGGGCACGTCAAACCCCACAATCGGAAGGCCGGAGCCGATGGCCTCCATAAGGGTCAGGCCAAATCCCTCGCTGGTGGAAGCAGAAACATAGGCTTCGTAGTTCTTATATACCTCATCCATCTTGTACTGCCCCTTCAGATGTACGTATTCTTCACATTTCCCTCTGGCAATCAGCTCCCGGAGCCGCCCCTCCTCCCCTCCTTTTCCGTAGATATCCAGCGAGATGTCTCCTATGGTCTTCCTGGCCTCCACAACAGCCTCAACCAGCCAGTCCACATGCTTCTCCCCCGCAAGCCGCGAGGCCGTGAGCAGGGAATGTCTCTTCCTGCCGCTTTCCGGATATTTCAGTTCATCCAGGCTTCCCACCGGAATTGTGACGATCTGCGGGCAGATGCCTATATATTTCTGAAACTGCTCCCGCAAAAGCTTGTTCTGCGCATCCGTGGACACAATATAAAAACTCACATGCTTATGCTGGGAAAAGGCGTACTCGTAAAAATTATTCCAGAGGATATTGTTCTCATCCGTGTTTCCATCATTGAAATGATCCGCATGGACCGCAATTCCAACGCGGGCAGGCAGAGCGTTCTTCATGATAATCTGTCCGAAATCACTGGCCCGGTCGATGATAACCACATCCTTCTCCGTAAGGTTTAACCGGGATACCAGATACCCCACCAGTTCCTTCTTTGAGCAGAGTAACCGGTCCGGAAACTGATACATCACCGCATCACCGTCCAGGATCTCCTCATAGGCAACAGAACCATCCTCGTTAAAGAATCTGCGCAGATACAAATGCGCCTGGTTATCCAGCGGTGCATAATACTCAGAATAGATCCGGCAGTAAGTGAAGTAGTCCTTTCGGATCAGACATCCTCCCGAAACCATCTCCACCCGGTGTACGCGGTCGCCGGTCTCATCCACCATATACGCCATATAATACAGATTAGCGCCCTCAAATTCATACTTTACTCTGGCGCCTTCCCTTGAGCGGGAAAATCTTCTGTTCCCGAAAGTGGCTTCCAGCTTTTTCAAAGTATAAGTCACCGGGGCAATCCGACCGTCCGTAAAAAAAGTGTACAGCCAGATGATCTCGGAATCCAGAAAGCCTATGTTTGCTGTCATGTGCTCGATATTGTCCCTTGGAAACATATCTGTGAAAATAAATTTTGCTTTCTGGCCGATCTGCCGCAATACCCCTGCCCGATAAGCCTGCGCATATTCCACTCCGCTGCTGGCCCAGCCAATGCCTAAATTAAAATTGTAGATCATACGTCCCCCTTTTATGGAAACAGGATACGAAGCTGCTTTTTCGCATCCAAATATACGTTGCTCAGGAGAATATTCCGCATAATATTCTCCAAAATGATAAGTTCCATTTTTTGAAAGGCTTCCAGCCCCTCTTTCTGAAATTCAAACAAAAGGTTTCTCTGGGCAGAAGCCCTTCCCCTGATAGCGCCCTGTATTTGCTGCAGGTAATCCACCTGTTCCACCCAGGCCTCATCAATGGCATTCAGGGCAGCCACCCTCATAAAGCGTTTCATCTGTGACTTGCTCCCTGTTTTTCTCTCCTGTTCTTGCAGTCCCTGCCTCACCCTCCTCATCAGATATTTTTCCACCTGGTCCGGATCATCCAAAACGAGACTGTGCGTCTCCCCATCCAGCCGGTAAGAGATGTGATCCAGAAGATAACGGTTAACGGATTGTGCGGTCAGAGACTTCCGGCCCCGGATAAAACGTCTGATATTCCTTTGCGCAATCTCCAACAGCCTTTTTTCATCGATATCTCCGCCCTCTAACAGCCTGTCCCTGGTGAGATACATCAATTCTCTCTGAACCCGCAGTATCTGATCGTAATTTACAGCCTGTCTCCTTGAGAGAACCGCAAGCTCCTCCCCCATTGACTGCGCCATATTTATAATCCGTTTCAGCCGTCTCTCACCGATCCTCCTTCTGCCCTCCACATACTTTTTAATTTTATTCGGATCGCTGCTTTCTACCACTCCATCCTGGAGCGACACAAAGAACTGACTGCTTCCGGGATCTCCCTGCCTGCCGGCCCTGCCCCTGGCCTGGCGCTCCTGCCGGATATTCGCCATACGCCCGATGCCGATCACCGCAAGTCCGCCCAATTCATTTACTCCTTCTCCCAGCTTGATATCGGTTCCCCGGCCGGCCATGCCGGTTGCGACCGTCACGGCGCCTTTCTGTCCCGCTTCCTTTATAATTTCCGCCTCCCAGAAAGCATTATTGGCATTGAGCACACTGTGAGGAACCCTGGCCTGAACAAGAAAGTTCGATACCCTCTCCGTCTCAGGGATTGTGGTGACCACAATCAAAACCGGCCTTCCCTTTTCGTGAAGGGAGACCGCCTCAGACATGGCCGCCGAAAACTGCTCCTCCAGATTTCGGTAAAACCTGTCTTCCAGATCTCTGCGCTTCACCGGACGTTTCGGAGGAATTACCACCACCTCTTTGTTGTATACATCAAACAGCTCCGCCTGCGCATCAGCGATTGTGCCGCTCATGCCGGACATTTTGGGAAAAAGCCTGAAAAAATTCTGAAAGGTAATGGACGCCATGGAACGGCTATCCTGCGAAATTTTTACTTTCTCTTTTGCCTCAAGGGCCTGATGCTGGCCTCCCCTCAGCTTTACTCCCGACAGCATCCGCCCTGACCCGGAATCCAGAAGCTGAACCTCCCCGCTCTCTGAGACCATATAATCCTTCTTTGCCTGAAACAATACACGGGCCCTGAGCGCCAGAGTTACATGGCGGTTCACCTCAAAGTATTCGTCCCCATAGAAATTAGAGATCCGGAAAAAATGTTCCGCATAGCTTACCCCCTCCCGCGTCAGCCAGACGCTATTCTCCTCCCTCTCATAATCCCTGCCCTCCACAAGCGTCGTGACAAAAAAGTCGGCCAGCTCATACAAATTGGACTGCACCCTCGGAGAACCGGAGATCACCAAAGGCGTCTGGGCGCTGTCCAGAAGAACCGAATCCGCCTCGTCAATGATCACATAGCAGAACTCCCGCAAAAACCGGTCTGACGCCGTTGTCACCAGGTTATTCAACAGATAATCAAAGCCAAGCCCGCTATGTGTGGTATACACGATGTCCGCCGCATAAACCGCTTTCTTCTCCTCGTTGGTAAAAGCCTTTCCGCGTCTTACGCCGGCAGACACGGAAAGTCCCATAAAGCGGTACACCTGCCCCATTTCCCGGGCATCCCGCAGCGCCAGGTAATCATTGGTGGTAAGCAGGATTGCGCTCTCTCCCGACAGGGCGTTGAGATACAAGGGCATGGTGGCCGCCAGGGTCTTTCCCTCCCCCGTGTTCATCTCCGCAAGCATCCCTCTGTGAAGGGCAATCCCGCCCAGAATCTGTACATCATAGGGAAATTTGCCCAAAATCCGGTAATCCGCCTCACATATGGCCGCATAAGCTTCCGGCAGGAGATCATCCAGACTCTCTCCCTGGCTTAAACGCTTTTTAAATAATACGGTAAGGCGGGAGAGCTCCCCGTCAGACAAACGCCTCATCTGCGTTTTAAAACTGCTGACCTGAAGCAGAACCTCCTTAAATTGTTTCAAGTATTTCTTCTGTCTCATGAATGATTTCCTGTATCACGACGGAATGAAAATGAAATCCGCCTGTTCCGCCGTTTATCAGCTGCATACGGTAGCTGTAAGTCTTAAGCGGGCATTTAAAATTACTGATTCTGTCTCTTAGCGTAACGTTTCCGACTTCCACCTCATACCGGTCATAAAACACCAGCTTTATCAGACAGTCCTCTCCGGGCGGACTGTCAATATTGGCAATGAGCCTGTAATCACTTTCCCCGTCAATCATAGGCAATGCGGGCTCAATTCGCTGCGCCTGATAGTTGGTCTTAGAGTACCACTGCTTGATTACCGTCCCGGGAGGCATCATTGGGTTTTTAAATTCCACGTCATCTTTCGCATGGTAGGTTACCTCAGACCCGTATAGATAAGTGTCCGCAGAATACTCATTCCAATATATGATCCATTTTTCCCCTGTCATCTATCCCTCCGCCTTTCTCTGAAAGTCCTCGCTTAGTATCTGTCTCATCTGTCCGGAAAACCAGTTTACAATCCCCGCCGTGTTATCGTTATGCCTGCCATGGAAACCTTTCCCATAGAGCTGCACACCGTCCGAGTGGAGATGTGAGATCAGTTTTTCATAAGCAGAACCATCATAATCATCCTCTATCATATAGGAAACAATAATTTTTGACCGGCCCCAGTCTGTCCGGTCAAATTTATCCCACAACCGCCGATTCAACCGTTTCACGGCATCCTCATCCATGCTGCCGCACAAATATTGCAAAACGTCAAGTGATGTGGGAAAACCACCCGGTCTGCGAAGCCTTTCATTGGCGGCCACATCCCCGATACTTGCCAGAGGCTTTCCCAAAATCATGGCATGGGGCATAATGTCACATCCGTAATACAACGCCCCGAAGCTTCCCATGGAGATGCCTGAGAATATGACCTGATCCCGGGTAAATCCCAGTTCCTTCATAGATTTCAAAATCAAGTTCACGATCACGGTCTCGTATTCTTGGGTTCCCACATAAAAGCCTCCTCCCTCCAGCCTCGCCTCCGCTATCAGAAGAAAAGGACAGCCCATGTTCCTCATCAGATAATATCCCTCAAACCCCTCCTGCGTCTTATAACCGGAAAAATAGACATTCAGCGGAGGCTTCATATCTCCCGGATCAAAATAGCTGAATACCTCTTCCCGGTTCGATGTCACATGCTGTTCTCCTCCCGGAATAAACAGTCCATATCCTCCCCTGGAGAGACGGTCATGAAGCGCAATAATTCGAAGTTCCCCCTGTCCTGCGGCCATAAGAGTTACAAACAAAAAACCATCTGACATCTCATTGTCAATCCGGACTTCCCTCTCTAAATCTTTTTCCGAAAATTCCCACTTTTTCAGTACCGCAAAGTCACTGGTCCATGGGAACAGCGTTACCATAAGGACAATGGATACCCTTTCACTTTTTTGATACTCCATCCAAAGATCAAGACACTGTCCATGGGATATGGGAATATTATATTTCCAGAAAACGATCTGGTTAAACTCTGTCCCAAAATCTCCCTCCAAGCAGACGCTACAGTTCCCATTCCATCTCACACTGCCGGAAAATCCCCGGCCAATGGCCAGATCCCTTAAGCGGGTTTTATTGGCATATGAATCCGGGAAAAATTTTTTTGCCTCACTACGCAAAAAATCGGGGATATCCGCACTGGCTATCCTTCTTCCTCTCTTACTCCGGTAGAGCCACTCCAGCCTGCCTGTCAGTTCCACCTGTTCCGTCACAAACAATGTATATGCCCTCGTCGCCTGCTGAAGAGGAACAATCTCACAGTCAAGAGGCATTCTGTCCAAAAAGACCAAATCATACAGCCTTTTGGACGGTTTTGTTAAAGTTTCCACATAAGAGAGTTCCACGGTGTCCGGCAAGGAATATGTCTTTTCCCAGCTCTCATATCCTAACTGCAATACCTGAATCTTATCCAACGAAATCAATGACCTCTTTCCATTTACTGATCAGCCCGTTTGAAGCGTATTTTTTACTTAACTCAAAGGAATACACCATGGCGTCATTCCAGTTTGACAGGCCGTCCAAATAGTATTCCAAAGCCTTTTCCAGCTGAGCAATATCCCGCAGGATCAACCCATTCCTGCCGTCATTTATAAACTGCGTCTTCTGGCATACGATCTGGGGAATCCCCATACTGATGGCCAGGATCTGCAAATACAGCGCCGGAACCGGCCGCATGTCGACCAGAATTCTCTGTTCCCGCATGCATTTACTCACGGAAAGCTCATCCACGCACTGCTCCACCAAAAAGCGGGCTTCCATATCTCCCATATTGTCCAAAGCGTTTTCAGAAATTCCCCGACTTTGTATCTCTCCCCATTTCTCAGACAGACCAGAAGATTTCAGACATAGCCTCACCTGCTCCAGAATCCTGGCTTCTTTGTCATAATCCGCCTCCCTGGTAAAAAGATGAATCCGGACATAATCATTTTTCTCAATATATTTCCCCAGAATATCGATCAGTGCTCTGAATGTTTCATCCTCCAGACCGTCCACCGGAACAAGAATCTTCTGGACATCCAGCTGCTGACTGATACCAAAATCCACCCGCGTGTCAAAAGGCGATATATCCGTGATTTTTCGGAGACAATCTCCCACACTCTTCTTGATCCGCTCCGTATTTTCCTGTGAATCCGTGACCACACAGCCGGCCATGGCCGCCATAGCCGCAGCCTGTGGATGGCTCTCACAGTCATAGCGGTTGCCGAAAAAGGACAGGATAACCTTTTTGTCTCTCAGAACATCCCCCAGCAGATCTGCATGGCGCTCGTCCATAGCCGCACAGAACATGTCTTTATCCTCCGTCAAACCCAGATAAGAGAGCAGCACCTCGCGAAGCACCTGTTCCATACTGTCGTAGCGGAGCGCCAAAAAGGCCTGGGATTGTTCCCTGTCCCTATATATAAGGCGGTAATTGGAATGATTGGGGTTCACTTCCACATGCCCGTCATCCTGGAAGCAGCGCAGCTTCCAGATCCCGTTTTCCATCAGGTAATCCTGATAGACGGGCTGCCCATCCCTGTAAACAACTGTGCAGGAGACAAATCCCCGGTCATCATAGATATTTCGGCGGCAGAGGGTCTCTTCCCGGTAAATATCAATCTCAATGGGGTTGCCGTCCTCCCCGAACTCAACCTGCGCATACTTTTCCCCTTTGAGCAAAGCGGTTACCACAAAGGGAGTATAGACAAACTCCACATGAGGCGGCCACTTCATGTTATGGAAGGAGAGCAGTACGGCTTTCTTTCTCTTCACTTCCTGAATGGCATCAAAGCAGGACCAGTAAGGCGCATGGTAGACACCCTGCCGATGCAGGAAATGGCGGAAATTGGGAGAAAAACTTAGAAGAAGAATCTGATATGGGTATACCTTATTGCGATGGAAAAGCTGTATCTGCTTTACCGTATCGTCAAATTCCGTATGCATCCTCCTCACATACCATTTCTGTTCATTTTCATGCCATGTGTTCTGCTGATACCATGCCGGTATAAAATGTAACATCGCTTCCTCCTAAATAAACGGTCTGTATGCCTCATAGCTTCTAATCGTCTCAAACTCCTGATAAAGGTTGTACCACAGACTGGTCAGCATCATAATTGAAGCCGGAAACATTACCAGCTCCCTGTTTATTCCGCCTTTCAGCTGTAACAACATGGGAATCCCCAGACAGATACTCATCGCGGTCGCACTGAAAAAGCCGCTGGTACATACCTCCCTGATCAGATATCTTTTGGTGTCTCTCCCCGCATGAAGGTTTAAAATACTGTCCCCGCCTTTCATCATCTGTTCGGCGAGATCGCACGGACTAATGGTTATCATGGCAAAACCTATGGTAAGAAGATACAGGACCACAATGTATACTCCTATCCCCAAGGGGCTGGTCAGCACCAAATTTTCCTGCCACCAGAGCAGGGTGCCATTATTCGGAAACAGCCAGCACAGCCCGGAAACAGCCAGCTGCGGCAATGTAAAAAAAGCAGAGGCGAACATCACGGGCATAATACCCACGGGATTTAGTTTAATAGCCAGATAATTTTTGTCCGCATATATATTATGTATGGAAATACGCTGCATAGGAATTCGCTTTTCTCCGCCCTCCATCACAAGGGTAACGATTATCAGCATCGCAGACAATACAAGAGGTATAAATAATTCTCTGGCACTATGTCCAATCAAAATCGACATGGTCCCATCAATAATATTGATATAAATCAATATTGTGCGTCCTCCTATTCCATACTTTTCATTTCTGCTGCCCAGCCACAAAATCATGATAACTCCGGTTATCATTTCCACTATCACGATTATTTTTATCAGTGGCTCCGTAGAGGCATTTATTCTGAAGTTCAGCTCCCGTACACGAATAATGGCCTGAACCAAGGTAAAGCACATGGTCAAAGTAAGTTGGATTCTGCTTATTCTGCTTGGCAACATCTGAATTCTGGTTGCCGCCCTGCGACAGGCTACCATAATCTGTGTCAGGATTGAAGAAATCATATAGGGCGATATTCCCAGAGCAAACAGAGAATAACGGTTAGCATCCCCTCCAATAGCCTGCATCAGCAATGTTTCCGCATTACCGGCTGTCACGGTATAAGCGGAAACGTCAACCCCATATAATGGTATATTTCTTCCCAATAAGTATATCGCTACAATGATTGATGTATAAGCAAGTTTGTACTTAATCAAATATTCCTTTGTCCCCGTTTGCTCCATACATCTCTCCTCAAATAAAGTGCATTATGTCAGCGGCTATCCTTCCTCAGGACGAACAGCCGCTGACATGATTCATTTCTTTCTGCCCCTCAATTCATTTACTATGAAAGCCTCTGGCTTTCATAGCATGGATGGCCATGCGGCCTGCAAACGGCAGGCAATGCATGATGGAAGTTTACTATGAAAGCCCCAGACAGCGGCCATGGGGATGGGCGTGTTTACACGCACAGCCACATGGACATTGGGCGGGCAAGCCGGTATGAGTATGCAGGGCGATAGCCCGGAATACGAATACCGCGGCGATTGCAGGAGCACGAAGTGCGGAGCAATCGGCTTTCATGCGTGGTGGTGCGCCGCACCAGCGGCGCATGTAAGTTTAATTCTCATCCTTTTTTCGGTTTTTCATAAGCCCTACCGCTCCGAGGAATGACATTGCCATCACACCTAATAAACCTTTACCAGACAAAGCGGAATCTCCTGTCTTCGGCATTGCGGCCAGCGGAACTTCCTCATCAAATATGTCAACATATCCACCCCTTATCGGAGTTCTGGACAAAGGTACATCTTCCTCCTCAATTACGGTAAGAGGCACCTCCTCATCCACAATAACCGGGGCCGGAGGAGATACAAAGGATTCTGAAACAGGTCCCGGATACTCAGGTTCTGATGGATCCTCCTCTTCCACTCTTCCCGTTGATTCACTTCTGCTGGTCGTTCGGCTTTCAGTTTCAGACGGGTGTTGGCTCTCACTGCTGCTGGTACTGTCAGAATCACTTCCATTGGATTCTGACTCGCTTTCTGATTGTGATGCACTTTCTGATTCCGTCTCGCTCTCGCTTGTACTCGTACTTTCGCTCTCACTCTCGCTTATGCTTTCGCTGGAGCTTTCGCTTGCACTCAGACTTTCACTCGAACTCAGGCTTTCGCTTGCGCTCAGGCTTTCGCTGGAGCTTACGCTTGCACTCAGGCTCTCACTCGAGCTGACGCTTGTGCTCAGGCTCTCACTCGAGCTGACGCTTGTGCTTAAACTTTCACTGGAACTTATGCTCGCACTGAGGCTTTCACTCGAGCTGACACTTGTACTCAGACTTTCACTCGAACTGACGCTCGCACTGAAACTTTCGCTGGAGCTGACACTTGCACTCAGGCTCTCACTCGAGCTCACGCTTGCGCTCAGGCTTTCACTGGAGCTCACGCTTGCACTGAGACTTTCACTCGAGCTGACACTTGCGCTCAGACTTTCACTTGAGCTGACGCTTGCGCTTGTGCTTAAACTTTCACTGGAGCTCACGCTTGCGCTCAGGCTCTCACTCGAGCTGACACTTGCACTCAGGCTTTCGCTGGAGCTCATGCTTGCACTGAGACTTTCGCTGGAGCTTACGCTTGCGCTCAGGCTTTCACTGGAGCTGACGCTTGCGCTTAAGCTTTCACTGGAACTGACGCTTGCGCTTAAGCTTTCACTCGAGCTCATACTCGCACTGAGGCTTTCGCTGGAGCTGACGCTTGCACTGAGACTTTCGCTGGAGCTGACACTTGCGCTCAGGCTTTCACTCGAACTTATGCTCGCACTGAGACTTTCGCTGGAGCTGACGCTTACACTCAGGCTTTCACTCGAACTGACGCTTGCGCTTAAGCTTTCACTCGAGCTGACGCTTACACTGAGACTTTCGCTGGAGCTTACGCTTGCACTAAGGCTCTCACTCGAACTTACACTTAGACTTTCACTCGAACTGACGCTTGCGCTTAAGCTTTCACTCGAACTGGCGCTTGCACTCAGGCTCTCACTCGAGCTGACGCTTGCGCTCAGGCTTTCACTGGAGCTCACGCTTGCACTCAGGCTCTCACTCGAGCTCACACTTGCACTCAGGCTTTCGCTGGAGCTCATGCTTGCACTGAGACTTTCACTCGAGCTGACACTTGCACTCAGGCTTTCGCTGGAGCTTATACTTGTACTGAGGCTTTCGCTGGAGCTTACGCTTGCACTGAGACTTTCACTCGAGCTGACACTTGCACTTAGGCTTTCGCTGGAGCTTACGCTTGCGCTTAAGCTTTCACTGGAACTTATGCTGGCACTCAGGCTTTCGCTGGAGCTCACGCTTGCGCTCAGGCTCTCACTGGAGCTCACGCTTGCACTCAGACTTTCACTGGAACTCACGCTTGCGCTCAGGCTTTCACTGGAGCTCACGCTTGCACTGAGACTTTCACTCGAGCTGACACTTGCACTGAGACTTTCACTCGAGCTTACGCTTGCACTCAGGCTTTCACTCGAACTTACGCTTGCACTGAGACTTTCACTTGAGCTGACACTTGCACTCAGACTTTCACTGGAACTGGCGCTTGCACTTTGGCTTTCGCTGGAACTTATGCTTGCGCTCAGGCTTTCACTCGAGCTCACACTTGCGCTCAGGCTTTCACTCGAACTTATGCTCGCACTAAGGCTCTCACTCGAGCTCATACTTGCACTGAGACTTTCACTCGAGCTGACGCTTACACTCAGGCTTTCACTCGAACTGACGCTTGCGCTTAAACTTTCACTGGAACTTATGCTGGCACTCAGGCTTTCACTGGAACTCACGCTTGCGCTCAGGCTTTCACTGGAGCTCACGCTTGTACTGAGACTTTCACTCGAGCTGACACTTGCACTGAGACTTTCACTCGAGCTGACGCTTACACTCAGGCTTTCACTCGAACTGACGCTTGCGCTTAAGCTTTCACTCGAACTTACGCTTGCACTGAGACTTTCACTCGAACTGACGCTTGCGCTTAAACTTTCACTGGAACTTATGCTGGCACTCAGGCTTTCACTGGAACTCACGCTTGCGCTCAGGCTTTCACTGGAGCTCACGCTTGTACTGAGACTTTCACTCGAGCTGACACTTGCACTGAGACTTTCACTCGAGCTGACACTTTCACTCGAACTTACACTTGCACTCAGGCTCTCACTCGAACTGACGCTTGCACTGAGGCTTTCGCTGGAGCTTACGCTTGCACTCAGGCTTTCACTCGAACTGACGCTTGCGCTCTGGCTTTCGCTGGAGCTTACGCTTGCACTCAGACTTTCACTGGAACTTATGCTCACACTCTGGCTCTCGCTTTGGCTTATCGACATGCTTGCACTCTGACTCTCGCTTTGACTTACGGATACACTCGTGCTTTGGCTTATCGACACGCTTGCGCTTTGGCTCTCACTATGGCTTACGGAAACACTCGCACTCTGGCTTTCGCTTTGGCTTATGGACACGCTTGCGCTCTGACTCTCACTTTGGCTTATGGACACGCTTGCGCTCTGACTCTCACTTTGGCTTGTGGAAACACTCGTGCTCTGGCTTTCGCTTTGGCTCTCACTCTGGCTTGCGGATACATTCGTACTCTGGCTTTCGCTTTGGCTTTTCGATACGCTTGCGCTCTCGCTCTCACTTATACTTTCGCTTCCACTATCGCTTACGCTCGTGCTTCCACTTATACTTCCACTATCGCTATTACTTCCACTTCCGCTATCGCTCTCACTTGCACTGTCGCTTCCACTCATGCTGCTATGCGGGTTATTACTATTCCCCCAACCATGAGCATTACCATTGCCGTGACCATCACCGTTACCTTTATTTTCTAAAGGCCCTGCACTTGCATCCGTAACCGCCTCCGGATCGCCCTGTATATTATCATCCTCATCTAAATCAAGCTTTTCGCTGTCTTCCGCAGGCTCCACATTGCTTTCATCCGGTCCAGGTTCCCCGCCCTCTTCTGCGGGTTCCTCGTTGCTTTCATCCGGTCCAGGTTCCTCACCATCTTCCGCAGGTTCTACGCCGCCTTCCGCAGGTTCTACGCCGCCTTCGCCCGGCCCAGGTTCCTCACCGTCTTCCGCAGGTTCTATGTCGCCTTCGCCCGGCCCAGGTTCCTCACCGTCTTCCGCAGGTTCCACACCACCTTCACCCGGTCCAGGTTCCCCGCCCTCTTCCGTAGATTCCACGTTGCTTTCAACAGGCCCAGCTTCCGAACTCGTATCATCCTGTTGAACCACATCGGCTTCTCCATCGAGATTCTCCGCCGGAAGAACGGCATCAACGTCGTCGATTTTGTCCTCATTTTCTAACAGCTCATCCTGTGCAGCGGCATATACCACATCCAAATCGGAAATCATGGCCGAACCGCCAAAAACAGTGCCGACCGTAAGGGCTCCTTTAAAAATATGATTCATCTTACTCTTCTTCATTTCTTATCTCCCTAAACTTACCTAAAAACCTTCCATAAAACTCTGCCCTGTATAACTCGGCTTACTTCCCGCTCGTTTTACTCCGTCCATCCCACACTCATCTGCTCATCCTCCACTATCCTTTGATATGCCTGATCAATTAGTATGGAAATGCTTTCCTTTATACGCATATACGTGCTCTGATACATTTTCCACAGACACCTGGGAGTTGCCTTGCTCTCATCCACCCTTGCGTCACGGCATACCGAATTGATTTGATAGTTAATACTGGAGCGAGCCATAGCCTCTCCATCCGGAGATTGGAACACGGCCCCCTCAAGAATCCCCTCCCTTCTTGTGTAATTCAATAATTCCTTCTGTAATCCTTCGGGAATGTGGAGCCTTCTTTTCTGTCTGGAATTATGATATTCCAACTCCACCACGCCTTTTTCCACGGCTTCCACTGTGAGCTGCGGTATCTCCTGAATCCGCATTCCCGCCCCTCCCAGGGTTTTAATCAGCAGATATGCCTTTTCCTTTCCAAGATGCTTTGCCGCCGAGAGAAGCCTTAGATACTCGGTGCGGGATAATTCCGGCTGGATATTCCCCTTTTCCCGACAAAAATCCTCCATCTGCCATTCCCGGTGCCCCAGGTATTGCATAAAGCTGTTCCAGGCAGACATCCGGTTATCAACCGTGGCGGCGGAAAACCCCTGGTTTTTCAGATAAGCCTTCCACTCCGGTCCTGTTTTATTTCCTATAGACTTCTCTTCCGGCAGATACTCATAAAGTCCCAGTAAAATTCTGCGGTAACTTTCCAGGGAGGAACGACTGCGTCCCTTTCCAGACAAATAGGAGAGATAACCCTCTATCCTCTCTTGTGTCAGCTGTTCTTTCCCTTCCGCCAACCTGCCTTCTTTCCCATTTGTTTCCATTCCCTTGGTATCCTCCATTTTCAAACAATACCGCAACAGGATGACGGAACCTCAGAAACGATGTCAGCTCCGAAAAGGGGCGGATTTCGCATTCCGTCCCTGGCTGATTCGTCCGTTTGTCATAATTCTGCTTATATTTTGATGAAAATAGGTGAGATCAGAAAAAAGGTGAGATTAGTTTTCAAAAATTAAAGGAAATTTTGAAGATATCCTTAGAATAATCAGACGCCTTGGAATAAAATGATAAAAAAGGTTAAATTTTTAAAAGCCGCAGTCAAAAATCTTCCTGCGACTCTTAAAATTGTGTCCGGAAAAACCATTGCGCCAAACGCCGCCGCTTCCGGCCGCTTTTTGCTCATCTAAAATAGGAAAAAAGTATTGAATCCTAATTGTCAGATGTGCTATAATTTGTGTACTATAAAGATATATAGTATGCAGCAGTGTACGGAATGCGAATTCCGTCTACATTACAAGTCCCAGCCGATTTAGCTGACGCACATGTTCTTTTCCTGCCGTCATCAAATAAATTCTTGTCGTCTCAATCGAACTGTGTCCCAATATATCCGCCAGCTTTACGATATCCCCATAGGCCTTATAAAACACGATTGCGAACAGGTGTCTCAAATTATGGGGAAACACTTTCGTACTTTCCACTCCCGCTCTGTGTCCAAGCTGTTTCATCTCCCGCCAGACCTGACGCCTTGAAAGCCCTTTTCCACTTCTTGTGCGGAAAATTTCTCCTGACCGGATCTTTGATTTCCGGGCGTAGGCCAACAGTTTACTGCACAGCTTTCCCGGAAGAAGAATTGCGCGCATTTTTCCCTTCAGGTCAACTGTCGTGCGCCCTCGCCTGGCCGCCTCCACCGTGATATATGCCAGCTCGCTGATGCGGATTCCGGTAGCCCCTATTGTCTCCACCACCAGCCCCAGCCTCTCCTTGCCGGTATGCCGGGCGGCTTCCAGAAGTCTTTTGTATTCTTCTCTTGCCAGATCCCTGGAATCCTCCCGAAATGCGCACCTTTGGATATGGAGGAATTTCACCCGGCATTCTTCTATACCGGCAAAACCGAAAAAGCGGTTCAGAGCAGCCAGCCTGGAGTTTACGGTGCTGGGGGCAAATTGCCGCTCCTGCAGACACGCCTTCCATTGTGTCACCAGTTCCTTATCCACCGCTCTGCCGTCCAGCCAGGCAGCAAAGAACCGGACATTGCGCAAATATTTTTCTACCGTGGTCCTTTGACACTCCTCTTTTCTTAAAAATTCCCCAAATTCAGTGATCTTCTCCGCCGTCAGTACATAGCCGCTCATTCTTTTTCCTCCATTGCTCGTAAGTCAACACCCCCGCAGCAAGCTGACGGGGCATCAAACTTGCAACGCAGCAGAGCTGCGGGGTATTGATCCCTGCGGCAGTCGCCAAATGTGCATGCAAGCATGCCCGCTTGGCTCGTTGCCCGCAGGAATAAAGTAAATAGTTTTCACGACTTATTTTACCTTATTTGGTAGTAATGGAAAACAAAATATCTTTACGGAAAGCGTACAGGGTTCCCTTCGGGCATGAATCACTGCAGCGCTCTCTTCTTCCAGCTTCCGAGCTTGTAAAAAAGGGCCGTGAGGCAGGCTCCGAGCACCCAGGAAATCAAAAGGGAGATAAAGATGCAGGCACTGCTTCCCCCCGGAAGCTCCGGAGTTCGGGTAAGGTAAGCGATTCCATAAGCAAGCGGGATCCGGATCGCCACGGTTGTTATCATGGAAATCCACATGGGAGTCACCGTGTCGCCGGCTCCCCGCATTACGCCGGAAAGGCATTGCGTGACCTCCATGGCGATATAGCCCACAGCCAGTATTTTCATCATATTAAAGCTGAGCTCTACCAGTTCGGGCGTCGAAGTGAATATCTCCATCAGATAACGTCCGAAAAGCAGGATCAGGATCGTGATCACCGTCGAGGTTCCCACTGCAATGGCAGTTCCCTCCTTTGTCCCCTGGGTAACGCGATCCATACGCCTGGCACCGATATTCTGCCCGGCATATGTAGTCATTGCGGTACCGAAAGAAAATGCCGGCATCATGGCAAAACCGTCCACACGCATGACAATCACGTTAGCGGCAATAAACATCTCGCCGAAACTGTTTGTCAGAGACTGCACGACAATCATTGACATGGAAAAGATGGCCTGCGTTATTCCGGACGGCAGCCCGAGCCTGGCCAGACTTCCCATATAGTATTTTTCCGGAACCAGATATTTCTTCTCCATGTCAAAAATATCGCGCATACGGCAGAGCTTGATAAAGGACAGCCCAGCCGATACCCACTGGGCGATCACAGTGGCCAGGGCAACACCGTTTACCCCCATTCCAAAATATACCACAAACACATAATCCAAAACAATGTTGATTCCGGTAGCCACCAGCAGATAGACAAGCGCCGATACCGAGTCCCCAAGTCCCCGAAGAATTCCTCCGAGTATATTGTAGAATGCACAACCCGCAATTCCGATAAACAGAATCATCAGGTAAGACCAGCACCAGCCAATGATACTCTCCGGCGTATCCAGAAGACGCAGAAGGGGCATGGTCACAAACGGCGAGATCACCATGACGACCACCGTGGAGGCGAGCGTCAGAGTGATACAACAGCCAATGGATTTGGACAGCTCCTCACGCTGCCTTGCCCCAAAATACTGGGATACCATAATGCCTGCTCCCACGGAAATTCCCACAAACAGAACCAGCAGAAGATTAAGAATCGGTCCTGCGCTTCCCACTGCAGCCAGAGCGTTATCTCCCACAAACCTTCCTACGATAATACTGTCCACCGTATTATAAAGCTGCTGAGCAATATTCCCAATCAGCATGGGAATGGTAAACGCCACAATCTGCTTTCCCGGACGTCCCTGCGTCATGTCGATCGGTGCGAACAGCTTTTTGATAAATTCCATTATAATGTCCTCCAAATTCTGTGTAATGTGTAATTTCAAAATCCTGTATCGTGTGTAATAGTCCTGTCAGCAGTACTGCTCGATTGCCTTTTCAATTCTTCTCTTTACCTCGGCGGCAATCTCCTTTGTCTTCCTATCTTTATATTCATCATAATAGATCGGCGGAAGGTAAATGACCTTAACTGTAACGGGACGAATGGAGTTCTCGTCAAAGGGAATAAACGCATTGATCAACGCACAGGGAACGATAGGACACTTTGCCTTTGTCGCACTCTTAAAGCTGCCTCCTTTAAAATCAAGAAGCTCGTTCCCTTTCCCGCTTCTGGTTCCCTCGGGAAAAATAAGAAAATTTTTTCCCTCTTTAACATCCTGCGAGATTTTGTTTATCACCTGCATGGACTGTCTGATATCCTCCCTGTCCATGCAGTAGGAGTCGAGCGCTCTGATCACCTGCTTCAGCAGAATAATATTACCCGCCTCTTTCTTGGCCACAAACGCAAAGGGTCTCGGACACGATTCCAGAAATACCAATACGTCAAAAAGTCCCTGGTGATTCGGGAAAAAAATAAATCCGTCGTCCGGGGGAAGATTCTCAAGTCCATATGATTCGATGGTAACCCTTCCGGCTCTGTTTGCCTTCTTTGTCACCTTCTTTATGAAACTGTAGCTTTCAACATAAGAAACCTTATCACTTATTCCGCACCACCAGATACGGATAAAATAATAAGGAACCTTCCACAAAAGCCGTATCACCATTAACGCAATTCTCACAGCCCTGTCTCCATCAGTTATTCTTCTTTTCGGTACGCCTGCGCCGCCGTCTCATACAAATCGTTTCCCTGCGTATCGATTACCACGATAACAGGAAAGTCCTTTATTTCCAGCTTTCTTATCGCTTCCGTTCCCAGGTCGTCATACGCAACCGTCTGCGAGCTGACCACAGCCTTTGAGAGAAGCGCTCCCGCACCCCCCACTGCGGCAAAATAAACGGCTTTATTTCTTACCACCGCCTGATGCACCTCTTTCGATCTTTTTCCCTTCCCGATCATGGCCCGAAGTCCCAAATCAAGCAGCTTTGGCGCATATTTATCCATTCGCCCTGCCGTGGTGGGCCCGGCGGAACCGATTGGGCGTCCCTGCCTTGCCGGCGACGGTCCCATATAATAGATTACGCCGTCTTCCAGCGGAAAAGGAATCTTTCCGCCACTGTCCAATGCCTCATTCATTCTTTTGTGAGCGGCGTCCCTTGCCGTATAGATTGTTCCTGACAAATATACATAATCGCCGCTCTTTAATTGTTCCGCCTCATTTTTGTCAAAAGGGACTGTCATATGTCTTTCCATCTGAATCCTTCTCTCCGTCACAGGTTAAAGTTCTCTCACGCAATGCCGGTTTACGTGGCAGCAGATATTTACCGCCACAGGCAGTCCCGCAATATGCGTCGGATAAGTGTTAATATTTACCGCCAGCGCCGTAGTGTTTCCTCCAAGCCCTCCCGGGCCGATCCCCGTCCGGTTGATTCGATCCAGAAGTTCTTCCTCCAGCTCCCGCACATAGGGGATCTCAGAGCGGCAGTTCACGGGCCTTGTCAGAGCCTGTTTGGCCATCAGGGCGCACTTCTCAAACGTGCCTCCGATCCCCACGCCGATCACCATAGGCGGGCAGGCATTGGGACCGGCATCCTCTACCGCAGTGAAGACCGCATTCTTTACCCCCTCTATACCGTCCGCCGGCTTCAGCATAAAAACCCGGCTCATATTTTCGCTGCCAAACCCTTTCGGCGCAACCGTAATGCGCATCCGCTCCCCTGCCACGATATCGTAATAGATAACCGCAGGCGTATTGTCCTTTGTGTTCTCTCTGAAAACAGGATCCCGCACCACCGATTTTCTCAAAAGCCCCTCTTCATATCCCCTGCGGACCCCTTCATTGACAGCGTCCGTCAGAAGGCCGCCTTCCACATGAACCTCCTGTCCCACTTCCAGAAAGACCACTGTCATACCGGTATCCTGGCAGATCGGAATCATATCCTCAGACGCAATTGCTAGATTCTCCTCAAGCTGACCCAAAATCTGTCTGCCAAGCGGTGATTCCTCCCTTTTCGCTGCCTCGCCCAAAGCAGACTTCATATCCTCCGATAGGAAATGGTTCGCCTCGATACACATTTCTTTTATCGCTTCCGCTATTTCATCCACATGAATGCTTCTCATATTCTTTACCCTGTAATTATATCCTTAATCTCTTCCAGTTCCTCGCCGGATACGCTGCCCGCCTTGCCGCTTATCACCTGTCCGTCATCCCGGTAGCGGGGAATCAAATGCATGTGGAAATGAAAGACGCTCTGTCCCGCCACTTCCTCATTGTTCTGCAGAAGGTTAAAGCCGTCGCAGTGCAGCTTCTGTGTCATCTGAACGGTCATCCTTTTCGCAAGCTTCATCACATCCCCCGCCGCATCCTCTGGGAGCTCATAAATATTTCTGTAATGTTCCTTTGGTAGAATCAGGGCGTGGCCTCTGGTAACCGGCCCCAAATCCAGAATCACCCGGAACCTCTCATCCTCATAAATCGTTTTCGAGGGGATCTCCCCTGCCGCTATCCTGCAAAAAATACAGTTTTCATCTCTCATAAATTTCTCTCCTTTCCCGGGTGGTAAATTTATACATGAATCGGGATTTTGCGCTAAAAAGCTTTTTCCATAAAGGCAAACGCCTGATCCAGCGTTCTAAGGATGCGGAAGTCTCCCTTCATCTTCATCGCCCCTCCCATAAAAGCTCTCTGGAAGGTCATCCTTGCATATATGATATCATCCATTGTCTCCCTTTTTACCTGGATTTCCACATCACAGAAGCTTACGCTTCCATAATACAGCTTGCTCTCAGCGCCGTTAATCTCTATAATAAGCGGCTTCCGCTTGCCCTCGATTTGAATCTTGTACACCGCTTTAAAACCAGGCTGAGGAACAAAATGAGCTTTAAAATCGCTGATATATTCTTCCTCTCCATCCTCCGATTCATCATTATCCATCATATCCCTGAAAAAATTGGTCAGCTCCTGGATATCCTCCTTCTGCCTGCGGACATAGCTGTCATCCGCCGCATATCTTGAAAGCTGCTCCGATTCCTGGGGGGTGAGAACCACGTTCTGCGTGATGGAAACCATCTGCTTGACTGCCTGATTGCTGGCCGGGAAGCTGGCAATCTTCTGGTTGATCGTACGGTACATGTTTTCCGCTTTTTTTTCTATGATTTTGTTGTATTCCTCATTGGTTTCAAAAACAGAGGTATCGGCAATATAGCCGCAGATTCCGCTGCAGGGAAGGCCGCCCAGGATCTCCCAGGCGCTTGACAGATTCAGCTTTCCTTCCCGCTCTCCGTAGGTAGTTGACATTACCACAGGGCACATATAGGTTCTTGAAATCTTTTCCTTGTCTCCATACAGCCAGCAGGAATCAAGAAACTGCTGCATATATCCGCCGATTCCATACCACTCCACCGTTGTTGCAAGGATAATGCCGTCGGCCTCTTTCAGTGTCTGAGGCAGGGTCGTTATACTGTTTTTGGCTTCATAAAGGTTGAACCGCTTCACTGACACGTGAAGTTCATCCAGAACCTCCTGCATCTTGTTGATCACATACAAAGTGGGGTCGTCCATCAGGCCTCTTCCGCCGTAATAAATATATATTTTCATACCAGCCTGTCCTTTCACTTGTTTTTCAACGCCTGTTCTATATAGTATAAAGCGGATTTTATCATCTGTAAACAAATTTCAGCCTGCCAAGGCGGATTTCATCCCCCGGCTCGAGAACCACGGACATATTCGGCTCCAGCCGCAGGCCGTTTTTGAAGGTTCCATTGGTTGAATTTAAATCTGTCATATAAATTCTGTTTTCCTCTCTGGCAAATCTCACATGTCTGCGGCTGATACTCTGATCGTTGATCACCATATCAACGCTGCCCGCCAGCTTTCCCGCAGTCAGGGGGAGTCTGCTCAAATCAATATGATTTTTGTTTCCTTTCCCAATCCCATACAGCTTGTTTTCACTGTTTTCCACCCAGGGGATAAAAACCGTATTTCCATGAGCCCTGTTTGCCTTTTCCCTTGCTTTCTCACATACAAAGGTTTCCTGATACGGTTTCTCCGTACTTTCATTGGATACCGCAGCATATCCTTTTCTCTTTTTGAGAAAAATCAGATAGACCCCGCTTACCACAAACAGCGCTCCCACCAAAAGGAATCCGGCGATCAGATAAACGCTCTCCCTCTCGGAGAGATAAAAGGTACGGGAGATATAGCTAAGAAGCACAAAGCTTACGGCACCGGCGAGCATCCATCCAAGAGCCGTCTTTTCCCGGGATTTTACCGTTTTACTCTCCTCCTGCGGCTGCGGCGTTTTGTACTGCTCCACAGGCTCCTCCTCCGGCACCGGCTCCTGAAAGCCGTACAGTTCTTCCTGTGTGTCTCCGCTCTTTTCCTCCGCCCCATCCTCATAGTCCTGATCAAACCACTGAAGCACCTCGTCCAAAACGAACTGGTCTCTTTCAACCAGCTCAAGCATCTTATAAGTAAGCTCCACAGCCTCTCCATCCTCACTGTCAATCCTGCCAAGCAAAAAATCCAGCAAAGACGCAATATATCTTTCCTCCGTCTCACAGGGATAATAGAGAAAAGACAACTCTTTTGTCTCCACATCCGCATAGATAAATTCCGGACGCAAAACCAAATTGCCTTCATTGAGCAAAAATCCTGACATCCCTTCCCCTACGATTTTCAGCTGCATAAAAAGCTGTTGCAGCTGTCGGATTCCGATCCGGGCATTTTCATAAAGGCTTGCCAGGTTCTGCTTTGAGGTGATCTCATAATACAGAAGCATTTCTCCGTTGATATGTCTCTCCTGGCAGGGAAGAAGCCCGTCTATCCTGTTTGCGGTAATCATTCTGCACTGGTACAGATCCGTCATCGGATCTGCAAGCTTTAAGATCACATAATTGTGCCTGAAATCCTTATAATATTTTGTCTCCAACATAAGTATTCACCACTCTCCTTTCTTACCCATTCCTTCCTGTCTTCTTGTCATTGCAACGATTGCCAGCAAATCCAGCCTATCGGCCTGTTTTGTCACAGCAAGCGTCCCCTGATATCCCGTCGTCGATACCGATACCCGGCCCTTGTCGTATGCCACCCTCTGCTCCTGTATTCTGCAGAAAGGATAAAGAGACGCCTTTTTTGCCATACGGCTTTTCAGGTAGGATTCGTCCGGGTCTGTTTCTTCCGTCTCCCCATAAATCACTTCCCCGTAATTTTCCGCCGCATCCGTAAACCGACTGCCACGAAAGGCCAGCAGATAATTATCCTGTGAAATCACACATCTGTTGTAGAGATAAAAACCGCACAGAATAACCAGCATATAGAGAAACAAAACCATCGGCATAAGAAAAGAAGCCTCTACAGTCAGATACCCATTCCACTTCTTATTCATACAGCAAAATCACCTCCATAGCCGCCAGTAGAAAGGGCATGAAGGGAATACACTCTCCCCGCCTTCCCGTCAGCAGCAAACACACCGCATACAATCCTGTCAGAAAAATGCTGATGCAGGCGGCAATTGTACAAAAAATACTTCCCACCCACAATCCGATTACCAGAAGAACCGCCCCGTCTCCATATCCTATTCTCTCTCCGGTCAGAACGGATAACAGCAAAAGAGCCATGCCCGGCAGCATACAGCCGGCAAAATAAAGCGGGGCAGCCCTTCCTCCCGCCGCCACATACAGCACAGCCAAAGCGCCAAAAAGCAGCAGCGGCAAAGCCGGAAGTTTTCTCGTCCTTATATCCCATGCTGAAAGATAGCCCACCAGAAGAAGCGCTGCGCAGCTTCCAATTTTTTCATACATGATCTTATTCCTTTCTTTTATCCCGTACCCTTCTATCCGCAGCTGCGGCAGGGGGGCCTGCCGCCTGCCTCGGATATTGGTACGATAAAAACAGTTCTCTTTATGGAGGGACAGTCAGACCGGCCATGATACTTTCCACCCCACTGCGTTAAATACACAAGACCGGTTTCCCCCGGTTCACACAGCTCGCAGGGATAATATCTGCCTCCAGACTCATTGCGCTTTTCCTCCAGCTCTTCGCCAGCCACCGCATAAACATGGAAGCTGAGATATTTACAGCTCTCCGTCAGATGATATCTGCTCCCTGCCGGAGTGATATATACAAACATCTCCTTTTCGTCTTCCCCCGCTTTCCCGCTGCCGGTATAGCCCACAAAGCCATGGCCGAAAAATCTGTCCTCCATTGTTATGTCCCCCACCGGCAGATACCAGATAAAGGGTTTCATGCTGCAGGCGGTTGTGATCCTGACATCCCCTGATACGGTTTTCTCCACATGGATCACAACTCCCTCTCTCCCCTTCTCCACACACAGAAAAGGCAGTATCTCCTTTTCTAACCGGTCCCTGATCTCTCCTTTTGCGGTTCCCGCATTGTTCCCGCTTTCCTCCTGTGCAAATTTGTCCTGATAGGAATAAAAACAGATTTTGCTTCCGCTCTGGTGCACAGCCGCATAAAGATCACTCTGAAACCTTACGATCTCAAGACTGTAAAGCAGGGTAAACAGGAAAAGAAGAAAGAGAGGCAGTACCAGAGCGCCTTCCAGAGCCATGCTTCCACTGAAAGAGGGGGGAAGGAAAGATGCTCCCTTAAAAGAACTGAAGAGAGATGGGGCCTTTCCTTTTATTGATTTTGCTGGAATTATCCTAGAATAAGAGAGCATCTTTCCTCCCCTCCTTTTTCACTTAATAGTAGCCGTAGGTTCTGGTTAAGGCGTACTCATAGTTCCATCCCCCCTGCGCCATAATGTCTGCGGTAAACCTTTCCACACACCAGTCCATGGAAAAAAGGGGATTCCCCGTGAGATACCGGATATCCATTTCCATCACATCCATTGTACGCAGATTCCTGGTATCCTCAGAAAGCAATGCCAGCATGCAGGCAAGATATTGTTCATAGGTAAGACCCTCCCCGTCCGATACGCCCGCCCCGGGAAGCCCTCCCTCCAGTACCTGCTGAATCCCCGTATTCCAGCCTGATTTATCCATCTCCACCCTTCCGCCGTCCAAAAGACACTTCACATCGGCAATCGTTTCCAGGAAAGCGCAGGCGTACAAAATACTTCTGGTGACAGGCTCGCCAAATTCCGGTTTCAGACTGACGGCATGGAGCGAGAATGCCGCCGCCTGCGCCTCCCCGCAGAGCCCGCCGTTTCCGAAAATCTGATTTACATTGGCTGCAAATCTCCAAAGAAACAGCCTTCCAATGACGGCCCTTAAATTCTCCTCATCCGATCCGTGCCCGCATACGATATATTCCAGCTGATATTTCAGAAGACCATCCTCCTTCTTTTTTCTGTAATTGCCCATCTTTTCAAACAGATAGGAGCGGAAGGCTTCTTCCTCCAATGTGTTTTGAGGCTTCCCCGCATGGTCTGAACGCTTCCCTGCCGAGATGTAATCCGTCCGGATCCGGCCGCCTCCAACTTTTCCCATATTTATTCCAAGCAGGTATAGGACATCGCTTCCAGAAAATCCAAAAATCCTGTCGGCCGGATTCCCAAGCAAAACCTCCTCCCACTCTCCCTCTTCATTTTGGATCACCGGCAGCTCCATGCCGGCAATCTGTTCCTGAAGCTGCCTCCATTCTTCCATGGCATCTGTCTGTTCCAGCCCTTCTGCCCTTGCAGGATATCCCTCAATGCAGGCCTCCTGCCTCTCTATTCCCCGATCCCGTATATAGCACAGCGCCTGCCGCTTCATGGAACTTCCGTTCCCCTGCGCCGCCGTACCGATTCCCCTTACGGACACCTTGCCAATTCTGGCGACGCCCCACGGTTTCCCATTTCCGTCCCTTTCCCTGTTTGCACCCAGATAAAAGCGCAGACGGCTTTCCAAATTCGCACAGGAAGGCTCCTTTCCAAGATAGGTAAGATCCACATAGAGCAGGCCGTATCTCTCGTGGAGCGGGATACTGAATTCCGCAAGAGCGGAATTCATGGCAATATCCACATCCCCCTCCAGCCGGAGCTTTTCCCCGTTGCGGATCGCACTGCCTGTAAGCAGAAGAACAAAGCCTGCAAGAACAGAGAGCGACAGGGACAAAAATACCGTGAGATACCCTTTCATCATGACAGGATCGCAGAGCTGTCCGCCGATATCTTCTGGAAAATGACACCCGTCAATTCCCGGATCTGAGTCTTGAAAATCAGCACCAGGCCGATCAGCACCACAATAATCAAAATAACCTCCACGGTTCCCATTCCTCTGTTATCTCTGAAAATATTTCTTAATCTCTTTAACATCCATTCATCCATCCTTTCTCTTTTACTTGTCAGATGCTTCCAAAGCCGTTAAAGGCCGGAAGCAGAATCAAAAACATGACTACGATTAACATCAGCAGCATTGGAAAAAGCAGCCTGGTTCCCGCCTCCTCTCCCTGCTTTCTCGCTCTGCTTCTTCTCTCGTCAAAGGCAAGCTCCGTCTCCTGAGAAAGCAGAGTCAGCATCCCGCCCTCCCCCTGTCTTAAATGGGCTGAAAGGAGGAACCCAAGCTTACGGCAGTGCGGCTCCCCGCATCTTCTTCCCCATTCCCGGTAAACCGTATCCTGGGCTATTCCATTTCGCAACTGGCAGTTGGAAATGAGAATTTCTTCGTAAAGAAATCGCTTATTTCCCGTCCGGCCGCGTTCCTTCTCATAATCCGCACCCATTTTGAAAAAGGCGTTCTTTACTGTCATTCCCGCTCCCATATACAGCTGAAGCTTACAGACGAATTCCGGATACAGCCTGGAAATCTCCTCCAGCCGCCTGCGGCTTTTACTGCCAAGATCCTGTTTCATTCCATATGAGACAAGTGCGGCCGCTCCAATTCCCAGAAGAAGCAAAAGTCCGCTGCCATCCTGTCTCTTCTCCTTCCAGGTAACCGCCATCCCCTCCACCTCTTCCGGAAGCTGTATCATGTGGTTTTTTTCACTTTTCTCGTCATTGCGCATAAGCAAATCCTCCAGTGCGTTCCGGTACTTCTCCTCTGAATCCAGGCTCTTTGGAAGCAGGCGCACATAAAAATCCTGTTCCCATCGTGCATCCTCATAGGACAGCACCGCTGTCAGTATCACCTCCTCTCCCTGCTTCGCAAGTCCTTTTGTCTCCACTCTTCCATCCGTCCGGATTCTCTCATAGTCGCTGCTCCTCCAGGCAACCGCAAACGGATAGCCTGCAAGGGCGGACGGAAGCGCCAGATCAGACCTCACATTCGCAAGGTCTTCATTTTCTCCCGCTATGAGTCCCGGGATCTCCGCCAGCGCCTGCTCTTTCAGAGCTTCCAGCTCTTTTCGGGTAAAAATGCGCTCCCGCACTTCATATGTAAATTTTTCCGTCCCCAGTACGGTGCTGGCCAGCAGCGTCACCACATAATTCCCCTCTCCCCATTCCTTTCTCTGCAGATGGGTCCCTTCCGCCAATCTGCTCTGAGTCCGGCTGCTCCCACTCAGGCATACGGCGGACACAATCCCGATTGCTGCCACTGCCGACATGACCTTTATTTTTCGCTTCTGGTACTCTTCATACCTTTTCTTTCGGTCTTCACCCGGATACAGTCCTGACAGCATTTCTTCCACTTCCGCATCCACCCTTTGCATCCGGCATATCCTTTCACACAGATTTTCCGGGACTGTGTGAATCCCTCTTCTTCCGCTAACCGCCATTGCCGCTCCTTTCTTCTCACACCCGGATGGAGGCCGCCCTTACTCCGGCCAGATAAGCCCCCAGATAGATACAGAGACACACTGTCATGACAACGACTCCTGACAGAGAGTGGTACATACCGTCAAAGTATCCCGGCGATGTGAATTTCACATAAAGAACCAGAAGAAATGGCATGCCGTTCATTATTTTCTGTTCCAGCCGTCTTGCGCTGAGAATCGTCTCAATTTCCCTCTGGGTCTGGGCCTTACTGCTGATCGTCTGTGCCGTCCTCTCCATAACGGCAGTCATATTTCCTCCGCTCAGCCTGGCAATGGCATAAACCTCCGAAAATTCCTTTATCTCATCAATACCGCTCTCCTCCCCGATCCTTTTCCAAAGCTCCGTTGAGGGAATCCGGTTTTCAAGGCCGCTCTTTATCTCCCGCAGCATGCCGCAGACGGCGCTCTCCCGGCCATAGAGGTCCGCCATATCGCCATAGCTGTTTAAAAAAGCATTTTCAGCCGAATAACCGGCTTTCTGCCCCGCGGTCGCCAGAAGCAGCATTTCCTTGAACTGCCATCTTGCCTCCTGCTTCTTTCTTTGAAGCAGTCCCTTTTTCTCCGAATCATAAAACCAGCATCCCACAGGAAACAGGAAAATTGCCGCCGCCAGACTGTGGTAAAAGCAGTAATCAATCAGCAGGACCACACCGGCTCCTTTCAGGATCAACACGGCCTTTTCTCTTCCCGACAGCGAAAAAAACATATTATTCGTTATATCCTGCCGCCTTAATTTTTTCATCCCTTTTCAATTCCCCTTTTTTTGTCAACTTTCCCATAACTCTTCCTCCGTCCGCCTCCCCCTTTTCCTCAAACTGAAACAGTGTCTGCAGGGCGACCTCCGTCCCTCTGACAGATACAGGCTCCACAATTTCCATCACGCGCCTGCTTCCATCCCGCAGCCTGCCGAGATGAACCATGAGGTCAAACCCCGAAACAATCTGCTTGCGTATAGCCGCTATGGGAAGCTCCATCCCCATCAAAACCATGGTTTCCAGACGGCTCACCACGTCTCGGGCACTGTTGGCGTGAACCGTGGTCATGGCGCTGTGCCCCACATTGACGCTCTGCAGCATATCCACCGCTTCCTTTCCCCGAACCTCGCCCACGATAATTCGGTCGGGGCGCATCCGCAGGGAGGTCCGTATCAGGTCTCTTATGGTTATTTCCCTGCAGCCCTCCACATTGGCATTTCTTGTCTCCATGCGCACCAGATTGGGGAGATTCTGAAGCTGAAGCTCCGCACTGTCCTCAATCGTAATCACCCGCTGATCCTTTGGCACCATTCCCGAAAGCGCATTCAAAAAGGTGGTCTTTCCGCAGCCCGTTCCTCCGCTGACCAGAATATTACAGCCGGCCTTCACCAGTTTTTCCAGAAAGGCGGCAGCCTCCTCGTCTATGGCTCCAAGATCAATCAGCCGCTCCATGGTAATCGCTTCCTTCGGGAAACGGCGTATGGTCAGAATCGGTCCGTCAATGGCCACCGGATAGAGCACGGCGTTCACCCTTGATCCGTCTCTCAGCCTCGCATCCACAATCGGGGAGGCTTCGTTTATTACCCGGTTGCAGTCCGCCGCTATCTGCTGTATCACATGGTTCAGCTTTTCCCTGGAATCAAACCGGACGTCAAGCTGTGTCAGTTTTCCGTACTTCTCCACAAATACCGGCTGCGTCCCGTTTACCATAATCTCCGTTATCTCCGGATCATTGATCAGATCCTGCAGGATTCCCAGACGCCTGATCGCATAGAAAATTTCCCGCCGCAGAGCCGCCTTGGCCTCAAGTTCCAGATATCTTGTCTTTCCCTCTCTCAGAATTTCCTCATCGATCATCTCCTGTATCTCTTCCTCGCTGGTCTGCCTGGTCAGATCCATTCTCCCGATAATTTCTTCCTGCAGCGCCGCCAGATCACAACCCGTGTCCGAACAGATCCGGAAATATTTCTTTTTTGATGTATCCTGCCAGCTCTCCATAAGTCAGTTCCCCAAAATGAAGGGGCAGCTGTCTGAAGATCGGCAGATTCCATTTCTTCGTCTTTTCTGTGATTTTTCCATACTGCATGTCCTCCAACGCTCTCTCGTATTGTTCAATTTTTGCCTCGGCCAGTGCGTCTTCCCTCACAATGGTGTAAATGTGGTCACAGTTTTGCAACACCTCCCACAAATCAAGAAGACTGTCCGACAGATCCAGAATGAGATATTCATATCCGCTCACTCTCTCGATTTCCCGAAAGAGATCCACCCATTGAGCGCCCCGAATGCCGGCAAGACTATGATAGACCTCTGCCGGAGGTATAAAGTCCATGCCGTTTATGCTCTCTACCATGCTCTCCAGACGGTAAAACAGCTTTTCCCTGGCACAGCTGAAATAATATGCCAGATCAGCTATATCGCTTTTGAAAGTCCGGTTTAACATTCGGCCAAGTCCCGAATAGGCCTCAAAATTTAAATAAAGGGTTTTTCCGCGACGGGCCAGCATCTGGCCCAGAGTCAATGAAAATGTGGTTTGAAGACACCTTCCAACCGGTGTGTAGATTCCAATGATGTGCATCTTTTTGGTTCCGACTCTGAGAACCGGCCCGGAGTCCTGTACCTTCTCCGTATAGTACTCCATGACCTCCCGCAGCACGTTCTCGCAGGACTGGTACTTGTTTATATGGCACAGAGCCCGGTTCAAATTGTTTCCATTCTCGCTGAGAATAATAATGTGCGGTATTTTTAATTTTTCAACTTCCTGTTGATATGCGCTTTCTGATATGAGCAGGCATTCGATTTCCTCTTTTTCCGCATAGGAGAAGAAGATGTCCGCCTTTGTAAAGACATGGATTTCAAAAGGCACGTTTTCCTTTTCACTGATAAAATCCATCAAACGATATGCATAGCTCTCCTCACCGTCAAAAACCGCAAGGATTCTTTTGTTCAATCATTACCCCTTTCTGCTTTATGAAAATGTCAAGCTGCTGGTAATTCCCGTTACTCGAAAAGGTGGAAAGAAACTTTCCTGTGACCTTCCTTGGAATGCGCCCGCATCCCTCGTAGAATAGAAATTATTGATAGATCACTAACTAAGACTGTCTTTCGTTGTAATCTGAATTATATATAAGAATTTTTTACTTGTAAAGTAGATAGAAGTAATTTTTTTAATTTTGGTAAATTTTTCCAATTTTTTATTTCATTTTTTACCCTGATTACCGGAAAACCCAGTGTTTTCAAGGCTTCCCGGCAATTAAAAAATTACCAAAGGGACGATTTACAGCATCATATACAGATGAATTCCATACAGCATCAGCACGCCAGGGAACCCCAGCGCACCGGAGGCGGCAAAGGTGACGGGGTTATAGCCGATCTCCATGCCCGGCACTCTCCCCGACAGAAAAAAATTCACAAAATAGATCAAAAGCATCCCCAGAACTCCCCGCAGTACGAAATTTACAATCATTTCCGTACGGTTTCGGAACGCTCCTATAAGCAGCACCGCCGCAAGCACTCCCACTATCCATAATACACCGCTGTAAGTATCCATTCTATCTTTTCCAACTGTTTTTTCATAACACTATATGGCATACGCAACGCAAATATTCCATTTATTTCCGCACGGCTGAATAAACGTTTTTTTTTGTGTTTATACTTCTTTTCAGAGGTAATTATTGGATAGGACCGGAATATGATGTAAAAGAACCGAAGCGCAGCTGGAAACTCGCTTGCGATATGCAGGAGGTATCGATATGAAAATGTTTTTTGGCCAGTCCTCAAAGACAAATCGCACCATGTCGGAACGGGAAATCGAAAGAAACGCACTTTTATCCGATCTGGAAAAAACAAAAAGAGCCCTGGAAATTGCGTATGCGGGCTTTGACAATGTCATTGAACCGGATCTGATCGACTGTTATATTTACGAGGTGAATTCCGTGTTAAAGCGATATAAATTTTTAATGGAACAGGCAGCACACTTAAGTATGCTGCCTGATGAAAATGAACATTTTTCTTCTTTAAGCCAGGAAACCCCTGCTGCCTCCCTCATTGGTTAAATTTTCCGTCAGGCTGTTTCTTCCGTAGGTAAGACCCGCATAGACTGTCTGCGTATTTTCCATGACCGGAGCCGAGGTATCCTGCGCACTGACGGTCTCGTAGGCATCGTGGAGCTTGCGCATCATGGCCTTCACAGGCGCAAGTTCGGCGGCGCTGTATCTTACGTCCGCCCTTGTCATCTGTCTGTCGAAAAAAGTATACAGCGCAAGCAGATTACCTGCCAGAGGATAGTCGTAATTTAACGATGCCATCAGCTCGTGCAGGCATCCCTTGGCCCGCTTTATTTCCTGTCGAAACGCCTCTTTCTCCTGCACCCCGTAAGCTTTTTCGGCCTCGCCGATGTAGGCCAGGAACATTTCATAGAGAATCACCACAAGCTGAGTCCTGTTTGCCCCTGATATCCTGCGCGTAAACTGCTGTTTCAATTCCTTCGTCACGGCTTAGCCCTCCCATCCCTTTACAGACATGTATTCCATTACTGCAGCAGCTGGAGAACCTGGGACGGTCGTTCGTTTGCCTGGGCAAGCATGGAGGTGCTTGCCTGGGAGAGAACCTGCATGTTGGTATAGTTCGTCATCTCCTCCGCCATGTCCGTATCCATGATGCGGGCATACGCCGCCGTCATGTTTTCCTCTGTGATATCAAGGCTGCTGATGGTGTGCTCGAGACGATTCTCGTAGGCTCCCAGACGGCTTCTCACGCTGGAAATATATTTGATCGCCGTGTTGGTTCTCTCAATGGCGTCCTTTCCGCCCTCCTGGGTGGTCAGATCAATGGAATCGATACCGATTGTCACAAGGGAAATCTTGGGAATCCGGATATCCAGCTGCTGTCCCTCGTTGGCGCCGATCTGCTTATCCAGAGAGCCAAAGCCCTCCAGCTCCACGGTCAAACTATAAGTCTGCTCCGGCGCATCCGGCGCAAGCTCAAATTTCATCTCAAAGTTATGGCTTCCCGTAATGGTAACCACCCTGCCGTCCACATCCGTAATCTTTGCGTCAGCAGGGAACAGGCCTGCCCCTGCGGTAAAAGTGGTTGCCGTGGGGTCAAGATTCCCCTCTGCGTCATATTTGACATCCAATGTCAGCTCGTAAATACCAGCAGTGGTCTCGTCGCTGTAATAGCTCACCTTCACATTCACATCATTCGTATAGCCCCTGAGATCAAAGGATCCGTCCAGAAGGGTCTGGCCGTTAAACTGCGTGTCCGTGGTGATTCTGGTGATCTCGTCCTTTAACTGCGCGACCTCCTTGTTGACAATTTCACGATCTTCGGGCGTCAGCGTTCCGGTGCTCGCCTTCACCGAAAGTTCGTTGATTCTCTGGAGCATATCATGGATCTCGCTCAGGGTCCCGTCCGCCACCTCGATAATGGAGACACCGTCGCCCGCATTCTGATTCGCCGCCTTCAGGCCCTCGATCTGTGCATTCATCCTCCTTGCAAGGGCAAGGCCGGATGGATTATCCTTGGCGTTCACAATCTTAAGACCGGAGGACAGCCTTGCCAGAGAATCCGCCAGTTTTTTGTCGTTCTTGTTTAAGGAGTTGGTTGCCATCACTGCGGAGGCATTGTAATTGATCTTCATATTCTGCTTTCCTTTCTATTTGCTGATCTTCTGAACAAACCCGATATATACCTTTGCCGCTCTGTACAGGGCGTCCGGAGTCTGTCCCGAAATTCTGTCCTTGCTGATCCTCAGAGAAAATTCCCTGAGATTCAGGTCTTTTCCGATCAGAAACCGGATGTCACCTGCCTCCATCCTTTCCTCTGAGAGCATTTTCCCAAAGAGCTCCTGTTGCCCCTTCATAAGGCTGCCGCCCTCTTGCCTGCTGCAGCTGCAGTATCCGGAAAGTCCGGCCTTTGTGTAAGTAAATTCCGCAGCGCACTTTCCCAGAAGCTCCGTCTCCAGGGTAATTGCCACTCTGGCCTCTTTTCCGTCTCCATGGATCATTTTCAGGTTGATTGCCGTGACTTCGCCATTGATCCGCACCGGCATTTCATAATTTTCTTCCCTTGCCATGGATTTCATAAAGGTAATCTGCTTGTAGAGAATGCTCATGGATTTCAAATCAAGAGACTGCCCCGTCTGGCCAAAGGCCGCATCCCCCAGCGCCTGCTGCATGCGGCTCATAAGCCCCTCATAAGCTCCAAAAGCGGTCTGCCTGTCCGTAAGCTTATCCGGGAATTCCCGGAACGCAAACTCCGCAGTCTCCTGATTCCCGCTCCTTCCAGGTGCGTCTTCTGTCTGCGCCTTACGGCTCTCTCCCAGCATTCTCCGGAACCTCGAAAAGCCGTCATACGATCCCTTAAGCAGCTCGCCGGCCGCCTTCAGGTTATCCGCCGTGACCTCCTGCCCGTAATTCATGAGCTGGCGCAGGACGGCCTCCTCGCTTCCCGCCGCATGCCTGACCTCCTCAAACAGTGTATGTTCAAATTCGGCCTGTGCCCTGACGGTCTGCTCATCCTCCACGGCGTCCTCCAGATCCTGTCTGGTCCTTATGTAGCCTTTCTGTATCTGCTCGGTGATGGTTTCGGCATCCGTCCGCTTCGCCTGTACGCCCGCAAACTCATCCCTCACCGTGTAATCCATATGTTTTCTTCTGCTGGTTCTCACCGCCGCAAGCAGATTGTCCAGCGTCTGGGAAACTCCCGTCTGCACAAGGGCTCCCACCGCTGCGTCATCCCCCTTTTCCACCTGGCGCAGCAGTCGGTAAATACCGATATATGCGCTTCTCTCCTCCTCGGAAATGTTATTTTTCTTCTCAAGTTTATAGAGGAATCTGCTGTAGGATTCCAGCTCTTCGGACATATCCTGTCCTCTGCCGTCCAGATAAGCCTTAAGCTCTTCAAGGGACATGGTAAGGGGATTTACGCCCTCCCGGATCATGGAAAGCACGGTCTGCGGCTTCATCTGTCCGACCACCTGCGTAAGGAGCGCTTCCGAATGGCGGATGCTCTCAAAGTTCTCCTCCGTCATCTCCATGCTGTTGTAACCCATAATACGGATCACCTTACGGTTCTCCTGCGTAATTTCCCTGCCAAGGTCTGCCAGGATATCATCCACATTCTGAAACGCCTTCCGGATCGAATCCCCCATATCCTTTCTCGGCGCAGTCATAAGCGCTTCGTAGCTTTCTCCCGCCCTCTGGTACTGCGCTTCCTTTATCCTGCCGGCGCTCTCCACCTCCGGCAGGGTATCTGTATCCGACACCTGGGCCGCCACTGCCGCAGGTGCGTTTCTGATTGATTCCAGTGTAAAAAGCGTCTGCTGATATAAGCCGCTCTTTGCCCTGGCCTTTTCGGCATCCGCCTCCTGGACCAGCGCTCCGGCATCCTGTCCTTCCGCTTTTTTGAGATTCTCCACCAGTCTTTCCATGGGAGCCGTCTCAATATGAAAACCGCTGCGCAAAAGCCGCAGGTTAGCGGTCACGGTCATGGAAAGCCTGACCTCCTCCAGCATTCTCCTCGCCTTAATCGTTTCAGGATCCTGTATCCGTTCGGGCTCCTGCGGCGCTTCCACGGTTCCCTTTTTGATCTCATCCGAAACATAAATCAGATTTTTGAGGTTATAGGGAAGCTCTCTTGCAAGAATCACATCCACCGCCCGCTCATCCAGCTGCCGGGTCTTCTCGCAGATGGCGGCCGCCCGCTCCATCTGACTTTCTCTTTGACTGATGTCAGCCCTGGAAGGGGAAATTCCATCTGCGATGGCAGCCGCCGCCGACCGGGCAAAATCCTCCTCCCCTGCGGGGAAATTCAGCTCTGAAAGCCGATGCATCCGCAGGAAGGTGTCTTCGTTCAGCGGAATTCCTTTTTCGATCAGCCACATGGCTTCCCTGCGCGTATCTTCCTCCACGGAAAATCCCGCTTCCTCAATCACCTTTTCGATCTGGGGCATAAGCTTTTCGTAGTCGATATTCTCCGGCTTTCTGGCATAATAGCCGGATACGCTCCCTGCCTCGTAATAGCCCCGTCCCTGGCGGCCCGCATCCTCAACCGCAGAATACCTGGCCATATAGAGATTTTCCACCGTGGGATCCAGCCCGTTCTCCACCATATATTTTACGGAACCCTCAGGCAGATCCGGAACCTCATTCATGGTATTCCAGGCTTCCATTACCGCCTCGGCGTTTTCTCTGGTAAGCGGAATATCCTTTTCTTCAAATTGATTCTTAAGCGTCCTCGCAAAAGCGGGACTCCCTGTAATATCCTCCAGTTCGGCCATATCCAGCGTGTCCGTGTACCCTGTCACCTCAGCGCCGCCCATCAAAAGTGCCGCCTTGATCCGGTCAACCACCGTGACAACCGTTTCGATATCCGTGCTCCCCGGATGGAAGCCCTCTCTCTGCATTCTCGCAAAGTCTTCATCGGACATTGTGCCTGACATCACAGCCATATAATTCCTGCGGGCCGTGATATCCTCCTGTCCGGCCGCCTGCGCCACCTCTTCTATCGTCCGTCCGCGGTCTGCATAGGCGCCGCTGCCCATGGCCGAACCGTCAAGATCCAGCACAAAACCGCTGCGGGATGCCTTCCCGGCACGGTCGCAGTCCCTGTATAAAGCCGCGCCTCTTTCCGCATTTACACGAGTGTGGGCAGCGCTTCTGTCTGCCCCGTCAAAGTTAATCTTCATATGACAACTCCGTATTTCTTCTCAAAAATGTTCCAAAAAAGGGTGAATGCGCTTTTACACATTCACCCTTTATTTCGGCACGTTGGTTTTGATTCTTAACCTTTAGAACACAAAGATTGCCGCTGTGTACGGCGGAAGGTCAAAGGAGATATTGTACTTCTGGTAATTGCATTCGCCCTTTACGGCCGTAACTGCGGCAGGGATTTCCCCTCCGTTTCCTCCAAACCGCTTATCATCGCTGTTGAGCAGCAGCCTGTACTTTTTCTTTTTCGGCACCCCTATCTTGTAATCCTCCCATTTCATGGGCGTTAAGTTGATCACAAACAACAGGTTGTTTTTGCCGTCCTCCGATTTACGGCAGAAGCTGTAGGTACTTCTGTCCTTATCATCACTGTTCAGCCACTCAAAGCCGAACCAGTTGTTGTCGTTCTCATACATGCAGGGATATTTGCGGTAAATGGCAAGAAGCTCCTTCACATATTCCTGCATTCCTCTGTTCAGCTCCTCGGCAAGCAAAAACCAGTCCAGCTCCCTCTCCTCGCTCCACTCCCTCTCCTGGGCAAACTCCTGGCCCATAAAGAGAAGTTTCTTGCCTGCATGGCCGAACATATAGGTGTACCCCGCCCTCAGATTGGCATACTTGTCCACCTTGTATCCCGGCATTTTATTTACCATGGAGCATTTCAGATGAACCACCTCGTCATGAGACAGAGGAAGAATATAATTCTCGCTCTCATTATAACTCATGGCAAAGGTCATGGCATAGTGGTTGTCTTTTCTGAAATAGGGATCCAGCTTCATGTACTCACAGAAATCATGCATCCATCCCATGTTCCACTTGAAGCTGAAGCCAAGGCCTTCCTCCTCCACCTTTCCGGTCACCTTCGGCCATGCGGTGGACTCCTCCGCAATGGTCATAAATCCCGGATAGGTTCCACGCACCACCGAATTCAGGTGCTTGAAGAACTCAATCGCCTCCAGGTTCTTGTTTTCCCCGTATTTATTGGGCACCCACTGCCCGTCCCTCTTTCCATAGTCGAGATAAAGCATGGATGCCACTGCGTCCACCCGGATCCCGTCCACATGAAACTCCTTGATCCAGAACAGCGCATTGGCAATCAGGAAATTCTTGACCTCGTTTTTACCGTAATTAAAAATCTTGGTCCCCCAGTCAGGGTGTTCCCCCTTTCTCGGATCCGGATCCTCAAAAATACATTTTCCATCGAATCTTCCAAGCCCGTGTGCGTCCGTGGCAAAATGAGCCGGAACCCAGTCGAGAATCACGCCGATCTTGTTTCTGTGGAGCTTGTTAATCAGATACATAAAGTCCATAGGCTCCCCGTAACGGGAGGTGGGAGCATAGTAGCCGGTCACCTGATAGCCCCAGGAACCGTCAAACGGATACTCCGCAATTCCCATCAGCTCCACATGGGTATATTTCATCTCCTTCAGGTATTCCACAATCCTGTCCGCAAACTCGCGGTAATTGTAAAATCCCTTCTCCTCCGGTCTGGGATGACGCATCCAGGAGCCTATATGGCACTCGTAAATCGCAAGGGGCTCCTTCTGGTAATCCCTGGCGTCCCTCTCCTTCATCCAGGTATCGTCAGACCATTTGAAAGCGGAAATGTCAGCGGTTCTTGATGCGGTTCCGGGACGCAGCTCCGCCCAGTTGGCAAAAGGATCCGCCTTATACAGCTTTTCCCCCTCCGGCGTGGTAATCAGGAATTTGTAGAGCTCCCCGGTTCCCACCTCCGGAATAAAAACCGCATAAATACCCACGGGTCCAAGCTTTTCCATGGGATGGGAGGTCTCGTCCCATCCGTTAAACGTACCGATCACATGAACGCTTGCCGCATTGGGCGCCCACACGCCGAAGAACATGCCCTTCACCCCGTTCTCCACGGAAGGATGGGCTCCGAGCTTTTTGTAAATGTCATAGTGCGTGCCCTGGGAAAACAGATATTGGTCTGCCTCCGAAATAAATACCGTTGCTTCTGATTGTTTCTTTTTTTCCATACAAGAATAACCCCCATTTTATTAATAGTGCATAAAATCGTTTTCTCTTAGAACGATCATGTCTTCCCTGTCGTATCTCTTTCCAAACAACACATCGAAATAATGCTTCGGCGTCTTCTTGTCAGCGTAATAAATTGCTTCGTCCACCAGCTCCTCGATCTCCGAAAGAGTCACCTCATGATCGCTGGTCTGCATATCCGCAATCCTGGTATGCAGGGCCAGAACCCCAAGCTCATCTATGGAATACTCCTGTTCCAGCGCATATTTCTTTGCATATTTCACAAGCGTCTGGTCATCCAGCGCCTCCAGATCCACGCGCAGATTGAAAATGGCAGAAAGCGCTTCGTGCTTTGCAAGAAAATCGTTCATGGGCGTCTTCGCATCCTCCAGTATGACCACAAGCCCTCTGCCCTCCTGGTTCATTTCCTTCGCAAGCCCTTCTGCCGCAGCCTTTTTAAGGGTTGAGGCTTTCTCTATGATCAGGGCCCCGCCAGCCAGCTTTGCAAGCGTCGCACCCACGTCCTTTTTATTCATGGTATCGCCGGAAATTTTGGCGACCCTTCCCGAAAAATTGTTGTCCGTCAGTTGAATTTCTTTTACCAGGAGCTTGGCCAGCGCTATGGTCCCCGTGCCCTCCTCTCCTGTCACAATCACATTGCCCGTATAGGAGGCCATGCTGATATTGTCAAGGGCCTCCACGATCTGCCTTCTCGTCTTCTTATGATGGATAAAGGGGGCAAACTGTTCTCTCTCGCTCTTGGAAAGCTCACGGCTTTTGTATCCGGCCCCAGGCTTGCTCTGGGACTCCTCATCCGCCGTCTCCTCCGCATCTGCCGTCTCCTCCTCAGAAACTTCTTCACCCTTGTCTGTTTCCTCTGCACCCCCATCTTCCGGCTCCGGGATTTCTTCCTCCCGCTCCTTCGGGATCTCGGAAAGGCTCTCATCCTCCTCGAAAAAGTCTTCCTCCAGGCTCACCTGCGTCTCTTCGGTCTCTGGTTCTGTCAGAATTTCCTCTGACAGCCCGGGCTCCTCTTCCTTCGGCATCTTTCGGGGCTCTTCCCTTACCGTCGGCTCCGCAGGCGTCTCCTTCCCTGACAGCTGGGAGCTCTTCACAATCCTGGGCCTGCTTGCCTGCTCCTTCTTTCGCTGCTCTTTCATAGCGGCGGAGACAATCGCATTTTCAAGCTCCTCCAAAAGCCCTGATTTGGTGGATTCGTCAAAATCCGCAAAAAGCGCATTCGTCTGTTTATGTACCCGGTCTTTGAGCTCATTGAGCATTTTCTGTTCATTTTCTTTCTTGATCTTCTCCCACTCCGCCATAATGTCGGAAATACTGAGCTGTCCGGTAATCTGCTTTTCCACTTTCTGTTCATCAGGAACCACCAGGCTGAGCTGCCCGTCGTATTCCTGGGAAAGAATATCGTCATACCCTGACGCCTTATGAAAGGTCCGGATAATTCCCGTATTGCCAAGAGCCGGGTTTGCATCCGCTTTTGGAAGCTGCTGCATCTTTTCGGGCTGCACAGCGACTTCCTCCGCCAAAGGCTCCTGCTGCGGTACGGGCTCAGGCGCCGCAGACGGCATGCGTACCTGCTTTGCGGCGGCTCCGTCCTTCTCAATCAGCTCGGATACCACGTCCTCCACATTGACCTCGGCCGTATTTCCAAAGAATACTTCCTCGGATACCGGCTTCTCCTGTCTTGCGACATCCGGCACCAGAATCTCCTGCGAAAGAGGCTCCGGCTCTTCCACATCCTGCTCCTCAACTTCAGCGCCGGCTGCTTCCGGTTTCTCTCTGCCCGCCGCTTTTTCCTGCATATTTTCCGCCGCAGCCTCTCCTCTCACATCCGGCTTTCGAGCGCCGGAATTTATTTCGGGCTCCTCTTTCTCCAAAGCCGCCTGCCGCTCTTCCTCCTCCTGTATGGGATTATTCTCCAGAAATTCCTTCATGCTTTCCGCCAGCTCTTTCTGGAGGTTGAGCGTATTGAACTGGCTTACGTCCACGGTCTTTACCTGAATATCGTCAAGATCTTTCTTTGGTATCTCCTGCGTGGGATCCGTGAGAACGTTCTGCTCAATGCTGAACTCATCATCATCCTCATCCTCTGTCTCCGTGTCCGCTTCCTCCTGGATGGCCTTCCCCTCGGACACGATCTCAGGTTCGCTGATCCCTCCATTGTCCTTAATCTGATCATACTTATTCTGCTGTTCCTGCGTAAGGGGCTGATGAAGCTTTTTCAGCTCCAATGCCTTCAGCACGTATTTCCCCTCGCTGAACCACAGAAACATCTCATCACATTCTTCCACGCACTTGGATTCCAGCCCCACCCTGTGATACAGGTAGGCCAGCTCATATGCCCACTTTTCCCGGTAGTCTCTCTTCTTGAACTCCTCGAGTACTGCGATTCTCTCTTCCAGGCTCACCTCCTGCGCCTCGTAAAGCTTGTACTGGAGGATATACCGGCCCGTATCCTTTGGCGCAAGCTGTACAAATTCCTTATAGTACTCAATGGCCTGTACATATTCCTCCAATTTAATGGATAACTCACAAAGAGAATAGACAATAAGACGCCCTCCGGCATGCCTTGCATAGGCAAGAAGGAGAATGTCCCTGCTATCCTCATATCTTCTGTTTATTTTATATAAATCGCTGATGGTGCACAGCATCATAACGCTTTTGACCCTGCGCCAGTCAATGCTGTCCGCTATCTTAACGGCCTGCGCATACTCGCCCTCCGCAATCAGTGCCTTAATCTCGTCCGCCCGTACTTTGTACTCATATTTATCCAAAATGCTCACCTCATAATAAGCCTGTTTTCATCTTTTTAGTGTACCATAAGGTCATATTCCTGTCAAAAACTATCCTCATATAAGTTATGAAAAACCGGCTATTTCCCGGGACAGGCAATTGCAGAACCGGGCAAACTGCTCCAATGCGAGCGCTTCTCCACGGATCGACGGCTCAAATCCCAGCTTTTCAAGGGCCGCCGTCGCCTGCTGTCTTGAAACCCCAAGCTCTTTGGCATTGCCAAGGCTGTTTGCCAGCGTCTTTCTTCTCTGGTTAAAAGCCGCCCGGATCACGGCAAAAAGGAAACGCTCGTCGTCCACCTCCACCGGTGGCTTCTCATAGCGGTCAAGCCGTATCACCGCGCTTCCCACACCGGGCCTTGGGATGAAACAGCCGGGGGAGACGCTGGCAACCACCTGCGGCCTTGCGTAATACTGCACGGCAAGGGACAACGCCCCGTAATCTTTAGTTCCAGGTCCCACCTGCATCCGCTGCGCCACTTCCTTCTGCACCATGACCGTAATGCTCGCAATCGGCGCATGGCTTTCAAACAGCCCCATGATAATGGGCGTGGTTATGTAATAGGGCAGGTTTGCCACCACTTTGACCGGCTTTCCCTGATTTTTCTCCCGGATCAGCCCGCAGATATCTATCTTAAGGATATCCTCGTTTATCACCGTCACATTGTCATACGGGGATAAGGTGTCCTCCAGAATCGGGATCAGGGCCCTGTCAATCTCAACGGCGATCACTTTTTGCGCACTCTGGGCAAGGTACTGGGTCATGGTCCCGATACCGGGGCCGATTTCAAGCACGCAGTCCGCTCCGCTGATCCCGGCGGATTCAACGATCTTTTCCAATATATTACTGTCAATCAAAAAATTCTGTCCGTAGCGCTTCTGAAAATTGAAATGATATTTTTTGAGGATTTCTATGGTGCCTTTAGGATTTCCAAGTGTGGGCATGGCCTCTCTCCGTTTCTTCTTTTATTGCGGAATTTTGAATACTCTGTATGCGTTTTGCTCTGTGATTTCGATTACCTGCCGGGTCTCCATTCCTTTGATTTTTGCAATTTCCTGCGCAATATAAGGAAGGTTTAGAGAGCTGTTTCGCTTCCCCCTGTTTGGAACCGGCGCAAGATAAGGGCTGTCCGTCTCGAGAACCATGCTTTCTATGGGAAGATATTCCACCACTTCCCTCAGCTTTCTGGAATTTTTGAAAGTGACCACGCCCCCGATTCCAAACAGAAATCCCATGGAGAGATATTCCGCCGCCATCTGCCTGGAATAGGCGTAGCAATGAATAATTCCCCCCGCTTCAAAGGCCCTGTGCTCTCTCATCAGCTCATAAGTGTCTCTGGCAGCCTCTCTCGAGTGTATCACAAGCGGAAGCTCCGCTTCCTTTGCCATCTCGATCTGTCGCGCAAACCACTTCTTTTGAATCTCTCTGTCCGGATTGTCCTCCCAGTAATAATCAAGCCCGACCTCGCCCACTGCGACAACCTTTCCTCCCCTGGAAAGGGAATTGTCCCTGACCAGAGATACCAGGGCGGCAAAATTCTCCTCATTCAGCTGCGCCGTGCCGGATGGATGCACACCAAGCGCCGCATAAACAAAGGGGTAGGTACGGCCAAGCTCCAGAGTGGTCTGGCAGCTTTCCAGATCCGCCGCAATATTTACAATCCTGCCGATGCCATTTTGCTCCATGCCGGAAAGCAGCTCCTCCCGATCCTGGTCAAAGGCCTCGTCATCATAATGCGCATGCGTCTCAAAAATCATTGTCTATCTCCCTTTTGAATATTCCTGAAAATTTTCTTAAAAATTTTTAAAAAAAGACTTGCATTCCAAAAGACATTATACTATAATAACACTTGCGTTGCAAATGATGAATTACAAATGAGACGCACCGCTAGCTCAGTTGGTAGAGCACCTGACTCTTAATCAGGGTGTCCAGGGTTCGAGCCCCTGGCGGTGCATTTGGAAGTACCATTTTTGAGGACATAATCGCCTTGGGGATGGTGCTTTTTCTATGCGGACGAGCCATGTACCGTGCCATTGGAAGCATGTGAAAGCTTAGGACGCCCGCATCCTAAGCTTTCACATGCTGTATCTTAAACTGTTTGGGCGTGATGCCCTTCCATTTTCTGAAAATCTTAATCAGATGGCTGCTGTCCGAAAACCCCGTTTCCTGACTGATATAGCTCAAATCAAAATCCGTAAACAGCAGAAGATCCTCGGCCTTGCAGATGCGCATGAATTCTATGTATTCCTTGCAGGATCTCCCATAATACTGTTTAAAGCTCTTGGCAAAATAAGAATAGCTCATGTTGCACATATCCGCAAGTTCCTCAACCTTGATCGTCTCCCCCACGTGCGCATCAATGTAAGCCGTAATCTCATGAATGGATTCCACCTCAGAGGAACGGACAGCGGCAACATCCGTGTCAAAGCCCCTCTCCCTCCAGAGCCGGATCAGCTGTACCAGCAGATAGCAGATCTTATTGTGGACGATCATATCGTAGCCGTAATTTTTGTTATCCAGCTCTAAGCGGCATTCCTCAAACAAATCCGAAACCGGGATATGTTCAACGTCCTCCGCCCTGAAACAGATCGGCATTTTGCAGCTCCTCGCACTGTTCAGAATCGTTCTCAGTTTGGGGGCATAGCTGTTCTCCGTATACAGATGGTTCACATCGAATTTGAGCACCTCGTATTTCTGCGGAATATTGGCCGCCGCGCAAATGGCATGCACTGCCTCCGGGTGAAACAGGATCATATCCCCGGCCTCCACAAGGTAGCTGTTCCCGTCGCATTCTACAAATCCGGTTCCCTCCCTCATATACACAATTTCCATGAAATAGTGCCAATGTGGTCTGACCGAAAATCCCATCGTCGATGTGTTAAACAAAAACGCTTCATAAGGTGAATTCAGAGTATCGTTGTATTCAAACAAGTATTGCATGGCATCACCCATTATCCCTTCCGCCAGAATCACCACCTCACAGGCGGCATTTTTTCGCATTGCTCCATTATAGCGGATAAAATATAAAAGCGCCATGGTTTTTATAAAAGATTTATAAGTTATATTTTTAACAAGACAGCTTTGCAACCCCAGCCGTAAGAGACAGCCGGCCTAAAATACCAGACCGGCTGTCTCTATCACAATTCCCGAAATCACGCCCACCGCATAAAGCAGCGCCGTGATTCTTAAGTTTTCTCCAAGATTCTCATTTACTCTGAAAAGGATCAAAAGCCCTACTCCCGCACCCACAAGAAGACCGGCAATCAGGGCGCCTGCACTTAAAAGCCCCTCCAGATAGAGTTGGGTGAGGGTTACGGAGGCGGCGCAATTGGGTATCAGTCCGATCAGGCCGGCCACGGCCGGCCCGGCCATCGCTCTCCCGCCGAGCGCGCTCCTTATACTCCCCTCCCCCACGATCCCGATCAGTATATTCAGTCCAAGGGAAACAGCCAGGATAAACAGGGCGATCTGCAGCGTATGGCTGAGCGCCGATCTCCAGATCTTTCCCTCGCCGCAATGACAATGCTGATGATCGCACATCTCCTCAATCTTCAAATGCCGCTCCTCCCGGCCGGGATCTCTTTTTCTGACGACGAAATCCACCGCCATACCGGCCGCCATACCGATCAGCGCCTTGATCCCGAGTATCCGCAGGATCATGCCTGCCGGGGCCTTTTGGGAAATCAGAATCGGAAGCATTTCATCCGATGTGGACCAGAAAACCGAAAGCAGGGTTCCAAGGGTGATAATTCTGCCCGCATACAGATTGGATGCCGCTGCGGAAAACCCGCACTGAGGGAAAACCCCAAGCATGCCTCCGGCCAGAGGCCCTAATCTCCCCGCCTTCCGCACCAGGTACTGCGCCCTGTCACCCGCCTTGTGCTCAAGGAATTCCATCGCCAGATAAGTGAGAAACAAAAAGGGCAGTATTCTCAGGATATCCGCCGCCGCATCCACAATCGCTTCTATTACCATGATCTCTCCTCCACCACCTGGAAAATATAAAATTTCAGATAATAGGATTCATCCGCTGCCCAGAGAATGGGATGATCCGGCGCCTGGGTTCTGAATTCCACCTGCCGAAGCCGCCTGCGCGCACTTCTCGCCGCCTGGGCCACCGTCTGTGTAAACAGCTCATAAGTCATAAAGCGGGAACAGGAGCAGGTTGCAAGAACCCCTCCGTCCCTTACCAGCTTCATGGCTCTCAGATTAATCTCCCGATAGCCCTTTACCGCATTTTTGACAGAGCTTCTGGACTTGGCAAAAGCCGGGGGATCAAGAATCACCACGTCAAATTTTTCTCCCTCCGCCTCAAGCTCCGGCAGCATTTCAAACACATCCCGACACAGAAAGGACACCCGCCCCTCGAGCCCGTTTAACGCGGCGTTCTCCCTGGCCCTGTCAACCGCACTTTGGGAGGCATCCACGCCGATCACCTCCCTGGCCCCTCCAATCCCCGCATTCAAAGCAAAGGAACCGGTGTGGGTAAAGCAGTCAAGCACCCTGGCATCCTTACAGAGCTTCTGCAGGGCCAGGCGGTTATATTTCTGATCGAGAAAGAAACCTGTTTTCTGTCCATCCCTGACGTCCACCCGGTATTTTACGCCGTTTTCGATGATTTCCACGTCCGTTTCAAAGGGCTCCCCGATAAAGCCCTTGATCTGCTCCATTCCCTCACTGCGCCTTACTTTGGCATCGCTTCTCTCATAGACTCCCCGGATTCTGACGCCATCCTCCGCAAGGATCTTCTTCAGAATATCAATAATTTCCGTTTTAAACCGGTCGATTCCCAGAGCGAGGGATTCCACCACCAGCACATCCGAAAATTTATCCACCACAAGTCCCGGCAAAAAATCAGCCTCCCCGAAGATGATACGGCAGCTGCTGGTATCCACAGTTTTTTTCCGGTATTCCCAGGCATTTCTCACTCTTTTTTCCAGGAACGCCCCGTCAACCGCACGTGCGCTGTCCCTTGTCATCAGACGGATTCTGATTTTGGAATGCGTATTGATAAAACCCTTTCCCATGGGATATCCGTCAAAGTCATGAATCAACACCATATCCCCGTCCCGGAAGCTTCCCGTCACACTCTGTATCTCATTGTCAAATATCCACATGCCGCCCGCTTTGAGGCTGCGCCCTTCTCCCTTTTTGAGAGTCACTACCGCTTCGCTCATCGAAACACCTTACCTTTCCAGTCACAGGCCCGTCCTGCATCCAGACAAGTATATACCGAAACCGGAAAATAAAAAAGAGGAAAATGAAATTACACCCCGCTGAAGATAAAAGAACCGAGCAGATAAAGAACCGGCTGGTGCAGCAGATAGATCAGGAGCGAATGGCGCCCCAAAAATCCCAGCGGGGCAAAATCCAGATACAGAAGGGAGCCTTTGAGCCCTTCCCCCCTGTCAAGAACCCGGTAAAGGAAATATCCGCAGACAAACAGAAAAAACCAGGGAATCAGGGAAAAGTAGTCGGTGGAGAAAAAGGCGGGCGGCGGAAAACCCAGTCCGGCCGAAAGCAGATTCCCATACAAGGCCTGCGGCAGCCTTACCAGACGCACGCCCTCAAAGCCCAGATATCCCTCGTTTACGTTCCTTGTCAGCACAAAAAGGAGTGCGCCTGCCGCAAGCCCGGCCCGGGCGGGAACCTTTCGAAAAAACTTCTGCAGAGGGATCAGCAGCAGCATACAGGAACCGGTCAGCGTGAGCACCCCGAATACCACCCGGTTCTGAGGCATGAACAGGCAGGTTGCCAGGGATACCAGCGCACCGCCGCCAAAAACGGTCAGGCCTCTTTTCAGAGGTCTTTTTCCCATGGACCAGCAAAAACCGGATAACAGGATAAATGTCCAGCAGATGCTCTGCTGCCAGAGATAAGCGCCTGCGCCCCTGTACCAGTCCCATTTTACTCCGTAAATATAGACGAGATCCCAGGCCCCATGATAAATGATCATGCTAAGCAGGGTGATCCCCCGAATTCCGTCAAAAATCCCGTATCTTTGGCCTTTCTCACGGGACGGTATCTTTTCTGAATTCATGGTTTTCCTCTTTCTCTTTCATTTTTCTGAATTATAGCACATTGTTCATCAACACAAAAGAGTGCGATTGCAGAAATGATAAAACAATGTTAAAATATCTACGGTACCCTCGCAGGCCGTATATTTCCCCTTCTCATCGAGGGTAAGATCAAGATAAAGAGAGGACTGCTATGAAAAAGAGAGCATATGCATTGTTTGCCGCAGCCGCAGCATGTGCGGCGCTTTTGGGATGTTCGAAAAGTAACGCTTTGCCGGATCTGCCAATGGCGGATACGGGACAGGCCGAAAAGGAGACCGTGGATTTGGTGCTCTGGGGCGCCCAGGAAGACGAGGAGCTTCTTTCCCGGATCGTGCAAGACTTTAAGATCCATTATCGCAAAGACGCCAATTTTAATATTACCTATGCCCCTCAGGGAGAATCCAACTGCAAGGACGCACTCATGGCCGCCCTGGAGGAGAGCGCAGACGTATTTGCTTTTGCCGACGATCAGCTCAATACCCTGGTGGCCGCAGGCGCCCTGGAACCGGTAGAGGACGCAGCAACGATTTCCGAAGAAAATCTGGAGGGCGCAGTGGAGGCCGCTTCCGTGGGCGGCACTCTGTATGCCTATCCCCTGACCGCTGACAATGGATACTTTCTTTATTACAATAAGCGCTACCTTACTGATGAAGATGTAAAAACTCTGGATAAAATCCTGGAAGCCGCAGCAGACAGCCAGCGCAAAATGGCCATGGACTGGTCTTCCGCCTGGTACGTCTATTCCTTCTTCGGAAATACGGGCCTTGAAGTCGGGCTGAACAAGGACGGTATCACCAATTTCTGTACCTGGAACAGCACGGATGGTCCCGTCAAAGGAATTGACGTGGCAAAGGCCATGCTGTCCATTTCAGCCAGCCCCGGTTTCTACAATGTGGACGACACAGGATTTCTCGCCGGAGTGCAGGACGGTTCCGTCATCGCCGGTGTCAGCGGCGTATGGAATGCGGTTGCAGTCAAAGAGGCCTGGGGAGACGATTATGGAGCCGCAAAACTACCCACCTATACCTGCGCAGGAAAACAAATACAAATGGCATCCTTCTCCGGTTATAAGCTGATCGGCGTAAACGCTTATTCCAAACAGTATAAATGGGCCAGCCTCCTGGCCCGCTGGATCACAAACGAAGAAAATCAGCAGCTGCGGTTTGAGCTTCGGGGTCAGGGTCCCTCAAACCGTAATGCCGCCGCATCTGCCGCCGTCCAGGATTCCCCCGCCATCGCCGCTCTGATCGAGCAGTCGGATTTTTCCTGTCTGCAGCGAATCAGCGGTAAATTCTGGGATCCTGTCTCCGCGTTTTCCCTGAAAATGGCCGCCGGAAATCCGGAAAGGGAAGATTTGCAGACCCTCCTTGACCTGATGGTGCAAGGTGTCACTTCCCCGTAAAACAGACTTTTTCTTTTGGAGGATATGGAATTATGATAAATAAACTCAGTCTCAAATACCGTTTGATACTGCCTGTTGCCTTGCTCGGGATCGTAGCCCTCATCTCAAACCTGCTGGCTGTCTCCAACATAAGAAATGTGAACACAAACGCCGCCAACATAGCGGATAATTATATGGATCAGCAAAATCAGCTTTCCGAGATCCGCCGTTCCATCCTAAATATTCATAAAATGGCGCTGTCTCATATTGTTGCAACGGACTATGAAACCATGATAATGCTTGTCGGCCAGATAAAGGAGGAGGAAGGTCTCCTGGACGAACGGCTTGCAAAGTACCAAAACAGCCTTTCCCCCGAGGACGAGGAAGCCTATCAATCCCTGCTTTCCAGCTACGATTCGTTTAAACACGCCCTCGTCCTCCTCGTATGCGCCAGTGCCAGCAGCAAAACCCAGGACGCATACGCATATGCCAATGGAGATGTCGCTTCCTTTGCCACTGCTGCAGAGGAGAGCATCCATGCGCTTCACGCCTCAGTCAGCCAGCAGACTTCCTCGGCCAGAACCCAGCTCTCCCGCGTATATCTTAGCTCCATGATCGCCAACAGCGCTTCCACTCTCCTGTGCGTACTTCTGGTCGTCAGCGTGATCTCCCTGATCCTGAGATCCGTTGTAAAGCCCATTAAAAGCATTCTGCATACCATTCAGGGAAGCTCCGGACGCATCAACGACGTAGTTGGCGAAGTGTTAAAGAGAACCAGGACCTCCACGAAGAGCGCTACGGATCTTTCCTTCCTCGCAGGCGATCTTACCTCCTCCATCCAGAAAGCGGCGGATAACGCCGCAGCCATCAGCCGGAATTCAGAAGCAACCAAACTCTATGCCACTGAAATCGCAGATGAGTGTAATGCGATAGCCGAATACTCCACCGCCATGAAAGCAAGGGCAGATGAAATGGAACGCTCCGCAAAGGCCAGTATGGATGTGACCGGCACAAAAACCGCCAACATGATGCGCGTGCTTGCCGAAGCAATTGAGCAGAGCAAAAGCGTTGCGCAGATCAACAGTCTTACCGATGACATTCTCAGCATCTCTTCAAAGACCACTCTGATTGCCCTGAACGCCTCCCTGGAGGCAACCAGGGCCGGGAAAGCGGGAAAAGGCTTTTCCGTAGTCGCCGGAGAGATCCGCAAGCTTGCAGATTCCAGCAGGGACACCGCAAACAGAATTCAGGAGATCAACGAGGTGATTACGGACGCTGTATATCATCTGTCACAAAGCGCTCAGAACCTGGTAGATTATATAGATCAGACCATTCTCAAAGAATTTGAGGGATTTGTGGAGGCAGCCAGCCAGTACAGGGAAGACGCCTCCTACATCGAAAATATCATGGATGAATTCAACGACAAAACCTCGCAGCTTCAAACTTCCATGACAGAAATCGCCGGCTCTATTGCAAGGATTACCAAAGCCATGGACGACAGCGCCGCCGGCATTTCCAGAGTTGCGGGCAGTACCCGGCACCTTGTCTCTGACATGGCTGACATTACTGAAAAAATGGACGTGAATCATGCGGTTGCAGGAGAATTAAACAAAGAGACTGTTTCCTTTGCCAATCTCTGACGATATTTCTCATTCTTCCACGCCAAACTCATCTACAGGCTTCCAGGCTTTGCCGAATTTTACATCCTTAAAGAGGGCGGCAAGGCCTGTGATTTGTTTCAGCCGCAATATCTCATCCTTATCCATCCCGAGATGTTTGGATATCCATGCGTCCGAGCGTCCAAGCTCATGAAGCTCCTTCACAATATTACTCATCAGATCCACACTGTGGTTTCCCCTCGCCCGGTTGTGACGGATGGTGCTTGCCATCCTCTGGTCAATGGGCTTATCAATCACCGAAACCGGAAGCCGTCCGTTTTCCCTGTCGTAAATATCCTTATATTCAAGCATAACACGGTAACGGTGGAAGCCGTCCACAATAATATAGACATCATTCTCCCTGCTGTAATAGCACACGATAGGCATTGTGTACCCGTCCGCCTTGATGCTTTCATACAAAAGCCTCATCTCCGGAGGCGCCACGGTGTTCGGGTTATAGGTATTTGGCTTTATCTTGTTAATCGGAACGGAAATCACATTGTAAACAGGGCTTTTATATGCCATAGTCCATCTCCTCCACACTCTTGTACTTGCGCCGGATCACATCAATGCGTTTTTGCTGCTCCTTGCTCATTCCGAAGCCCATGAACCGGCAGATATGGTCATTTTTCAATATACAGTAGCACATTCTCTTCCAGCTCGGAATATCCTTTGTTGACTTGATATCATCCGTATCATCCGGGATGCTTCCGATAAAAATCACCCTTGACTTTTTGTTCAGAGTATAATTGGAAACGCCGTTTCTTTTTATCTGGTAACCGTGCTCAATCAGCTCCTCTATCGCTTCTTCATCCAGTCCGCCCCCTGTCTTGTGCCAGAATTCGATGGACGTGTTGAACTTCTTCACATAATTATTCCGCAGCCTTGCCGGCAATGTATCAAGAAGGAACATCGTATAGGATTTCCACGTATGCCCCTCAGGCAGGGTAACGTTCCGATAGCCCATCGCCTTTGTCCGTCCATAGATACATGCAAAATTTGCCCCTTTTACCCTTCCCACCAGCTTCACCCAGATTTCCGGATCAATTACCCGGTACAGATTAAGCGAATCTTTGGAATAATCATTGAAAGGCGATGCCACGCGCATCTGCGATATCTTGAGACCTGCCATATAGTAGAGATCATACAGATGATTATAATCATAATCAAACAGCCAGTTGGCATGCCACACATCCTCCGAGGTCCAATCATAGAGAGGCGAGGCGCACCATACATCCTTAAACTGCCTGCTGATCCAGCATTCTCCCCGATATCCATATTTCTTGTTCAGAAATCCGCTGTACCTCTGCAGGGATTCGTTGGCCCGCATCCCCAGAAGGCAGACGGTTTTCCTGTCCCCGTGGGACATCCGGTACCAGCGTCCAAACTGTCTTGCCAGATCCTCCTGGTGCATCCGGTAACGATAAGTGGAAATCGGATTGTTCTTCAGATTTACCACATATCTGTGCTTCGGCATTTCCCGAACCCAGCTCTCCTGCCTGGTATCGTCCCAGGGATACCAGTACATTTCATAGCTCCCGAGCGCCGTTCTGGTAGCCATGGGAAGGCACACCCAGTAGGGCTCCACATCTTTGTGGATTTTCTCAAAGGTTCTCTCCACATACTCCGTGGTCACCGTATACTGCGCTTCAAAATCCTGATGAAAGACGCCTATTTTTTTGCGGGGATAATTTTTTTTCTGGAAATCCAGCACCAGATTGAGAAGAAGTCCGCTGTCCTTTCCACCTGAAAAAGAAATATAGATATTGTCAAATTCCTCAAAAATGAGCTGCAGGCGCTCCTGCAGCGCCATATATACATTCTGCTCCAAATATTCTCGTCTCATTCGCTCTCCTGCCCAAACCGGAACACCCGGATCGGATATGGTAAATTTTGGAAATTCTATATTAGAGAATTTAGCACAGAAAAGCATTAAATTCAACAAGATAAGACAAAAAAATTACAGCCTGCCCCTTCACCGACCAGTATTTCATTTCCGTCTGGACGGTAATCCGGGCAAGCTGTCCCCGCTCCCTTTACAGGTCGTAATACATCTTAAATTCCGCAGGGTTCGGAATCTGCTCCAGGCTCTTAAGCTCCCTGCGCTTGCGTTCCACCCATATGTCGATCAGCCTCTTCGGGAAAACGCCTCCCTTTGTCAGATACTCATGATCCGCCTCCAGGGCATCCAGCGCCTCTTCCAGGGATTTGGGAAGTCCCTTGATCTTCTTTTGCTCCTCCTCGGAAAGCGTGTAGAGATTAAAGTCATAGGGCCCCCACCCGTTCTTCGCCGGATCAATCTTATTTTCGATCCCGTCAAGGCCCGCCATGAGGATTGCGGCATAGGCATAATAGGGATTCGCCGTTGCATCCGGGTTGCGCAGCTCAAACCGCTTCGTTTCCGGCGATTTTGCATAAGCCGGAATACGGATAACCGCACTGCGGTTGGAGGTTGCGTATCCAATGGTAACCGGCGCTTCAAACCCCGGCACCAGACGCTTGAAGGAGTTGGTGGACGGATTGGTAAAGGCGCACAGAGAAGCGATATGCTCAAGCAGCCCTCCCATAAAATAGTGGGCGGTACGGCTTAAGCCCGAGTAACCGTCCTCATCATAAAACAGCGGCTTCCCGTCCTTAAAAAGCAGCATATGTACATGCATGCCGCTGCCAGCCTCCTGATAAATGGGCTTGGGAAGGAAGGTGGCCGTCTTTCCTTCCCAAGCGGCCATATTTTTGATAATATATTTGATAATCATGGTGTTGTCCGCCATATCCGGCATATCCGCAAGCTCCACCTCGATCTCCATCTGTCCCGGGCCTCCCACCTCGTGATGATGATACTTTACTTTGATTCCCCAGTCCTCCATCATCATACACATACGGCTGCGCAGGTCATATCCCACATCCTGGGGCGCCGCCACATGATAGCCGCCCTTGTGCGGAACCTCATAGCCGTTATTTCCCGGCGCATCCAGAGTGCTGTTCCAGTCCGCCTGCCTGGTATCGATCCGGTATCCGCACTGTCTTGGCGATACTTCAAAGCGGGCGCTGTCAAACAGATAAAACTCAAACTCCGGCCCGATCACCATCCGGTCGGCAATTCCGCTCTCCTTCATGTATTCCACGGCCCGCAGGCTCACGTTTTTCGGATACTGGTCAAAAGGCCTGTTCTCCCCTTTTCCAATGGTACACACATTTCCGCACATAGTCAGCGTGGGAACCGAAGCGAAGGGATCCACGTAAGCGGTATCCGGATCCGGCAAAAATACCATATCGCTCTTTTCAATCGGCGCATATCCGTAATTGGAGCCGTCAAAACCGATCCCGTAAGTAAATGTGTCCTCCCCAAACCGCTCCACCGGAATGGTAATGTGGCGCCATCGTCCGTCAATGTCCGTCATCTTGAAATCGATCATGCGGATCTGCTTCTGTCTGCACAATTCTCTAATCTCTGTAATCCTGTCCATCTGTCCACCCTTTCTGTTCTGTTTGTCCTTTAGCGAATGCGGAAGGAATAGACGATATCCTTCCCCGCATCAATATGGTAAGCGGGTTCCACGTCAGAAAACCAGCTGTCAATTCCTCCCACTCCTCTCACTGCGCCGCAGATGCAGAGCACCGTCCGCCGCTGCGGCGGCAGCTCCTCCATATGGGTTGCGTTTTCCAGCTCCTGCGCCGTGTAAGGCAGGGCGGAAAACGCAAAGCCTTCCCCCTGAGCCTCAAACCGCAGGCAGGCATTTCTATCCCCCTTCCTGCTGTTGTCAAGGACGCTGCTGCGGTAAATTTCCACCCACTTGCTGTTCATGTGCATTCCGCAGTCCTGGGGCACCAGATAGGGCGTGACCGGAAGCCCCTTCACCTCGTAGACACCAGGGATGCCGCCCGCCATCCTGTCCGGGTATGTCTCCCCGGAGAGCCCTTCATAGACAAACTTATCCGCACAGGTGGGCATGATAAACCGCATACCAAAAACCGGAAGCTCCGGCAGCCCCTCCTTACCGAAGTAATGGACTTCAACCCCTATCACTCCGCTGCCCTCGGCCTCGTACGTCACCCTTACCTGTGCGGAAGGCCGGGTTATGGTCTCATAGGTGTAGGAAATCCGGATCCTGTCCGCCGTCTCTTCCGCCGAAAAACGGTTGTTTTCCGGTGCGCAGGGGAGCGGAATCTCGTTCCCGTCCACGCAGACCGCAATCTCCACGCAGTTCAGGAACATATCCGCCGACAGCCATGTTCCGCTTCGAAGCGCAAACTTATTTCCCCTGTCATTGTCCGTAAGGGCACGCCAGAAGCAGGGGCGGGGCGCACGATACATCCACTCTGTCCCGTCCTTCACACAGGATACGAGACCGCCTGCCGCATAGGAAAAAATATAGTGAAATTCCCCGTCTTTCCCTTCCCCGTGAAGTCCCAGGGTAAGGTCTCCGTACACCACCCTCAAGGATCCTTTGGCACCGTCTTCACCTTGTACTGTCTTATCTGTATAATCCATAATAATACCTCACTTCCTGCATGGCGGGTTTTTCCGTCCGGTCTGCAAAAACGATCCCATTTCCCGAAAACTCGTAGTCAGAAGGCCTGTCGTCAAAATCTCCTCCGTAACGGAGCACTTCCTTCCCGGTTACCTTATCCTTCACCAGCACCGCCTGGTCAATATAGTCCCAGATGAATCCGCCCTGGTACATCGGGAATTCATCCAACAGCTTCATATAAGAGTCCATCCCTCCCAGGGAATTGCCCATATCATGCATATACTCGCAAAGGATAAAAGGCTTTTTCGGATTATCCTCCAGATATTCTCTAACCTGTGCGGGCGGGGCGTACATACGGCTCTCCATGTCGGATACCGCATCTTCATACTTTCTGTTGTGAACCACCCCTTCATAATGGACCAGTCTTCCATCCTTCTTATTTTTGAAATAGGCATTCATGGCCTGAATGTTATCGCCCACAAAGGATTCGTTTCCGAGAGACCAGAACAAGACTGACACATGGTTTTTGAACGTCTCGAAATTATTTTTTGCCCGGTCCATCACCGCCTCCCTCCACTGGGGAAGGCTGCCGGGCACATTCCAGGAGGGCTCTATTTTGTCCATTTTCTGCCAGCTTCCATGAGATTCCAGGTTTGTCTCCGACATCATATAGATTCCGTTCTCATCACACAGATAGTACCAGGGAATCTGATCCGGATAATGGCAGGTACGGACGGCGTTTATATGATTCTTAAGGAAAATCCGGATATCCTCCTCCATATGCTCCATTCCAATGCATCTGCCGCCCTCAGGACACCACTCATGGCGGTTTACCCCGTTTAGAATAAGCCGCCTGCCGTTGAGGTGTATCACCTTATCAATAAGCTCAAGCCTGCAGAATCCAATCCGGTAAGGCACCGCCTCCACAAGACGCTCCCGCTCATCATAAAGCCTTATCACAAGCCGGTAAAGGCAGGGGTGATGATGATCCCAGGGCGTAACCTCCCCCACTGACCTTCTTTTCATGGATCCCTTAGCCAGTGCGAAGCCGGACAGCTCTTTTGGAGTCTCTGACACCTGCCACAGGGGCTCCTTCTTCTCACCGGGAAGAAGCATGTTGTAGAACAGAAGCTCCTTTCCCTCTTCATTCCGGAGAGAAATCTCGGCCCTTCCCACGGCCTCCTCCTTCATGGAGACCTTGAGATCCAGGGCAAGGCTTCCCGCATTATCCTTATCGAGTTTGGGCCTTGCCCACAGATCCTCCACATGCATCAGGGGCTTTGCAAACAGCGTAACATTCCTGTAAATCCCGAAGAAGCGGAAAAAGTCCTGATCCTCCAGGAAAGCCGCCGTACTTCTCTTGTGAACCTCCACCGCAAGAAGATTCCCCTTCTCTCTGATATAAGGCGTAAGGTCAAATTCCAGAGGGGCAAAGCTGTCCTCCGCATATCCCACAAAACTTCCGTTAAGCCACAGGTACATGGCCTGCTCCACTCCCTCGAAACGAATAATTATGCGCTTGTCCAAAAGTCCCTGCGCCAGATCAAATTCCTTCAGGTAGGAACCCACCGGATTATAGGACGCCCCGCTGAACATCCCCTCCCCGTCCCCCGCATTCACGAGAGAATAGGCGGGTCTGCGGAAATAATGCCCCTCCCAGGGATACATGGTATTGATATAGTGGATTTTGTCATAACCTGCCATTTCAATATGACAGGGAACTGTAATTTCGCCAAAATCCTCCGCCTTAAAATCCATCTCATAAAACCGGGAAGGGCGCTGCGCCGCATTTTTGGAATAATGAAACTTCCAAACCCCGTTGAGCGGCTGCGCCAGAGAATTCTCTCCGGTTTCCATCTCCTGCGCATCCCGGTAAAAAACATGGTCACTGTGAGCATCCAGACGGTTTATGCGAAACACCTCCGGATTGTCCAGCCAGCCAATATCTGCCTTCATTTCGATTCCCTCCTCCAACTATTCCTGCCGTGCGCTTCCTGCCGGTATCCGAAGCACCGTAAAGCTTTCAGCGGGCAGGACAAGCACGCCGTTTATCTGCTCCTCTTTTTCCGAGTAAGCCACGGGCTCCGGACGCATTCTGTCCCAGCCTTTCGCCTCAGGCGACCTGACAAGCTCAATTCTCTTTCCCCTGCCGCAGACAGCTTTCTCCCCGCTGTCCGTAATCTCAAGAGACTTGTCCGTATCTCCTGCATTTACCGCCTTTACAATATATTCCCGTGTCTTTTCGTCCAATGTGACATTTACATAGACCGCTTCCCCGGCAAGCGCCTTCTCCTGTCCTTCCATGGGAATCGTCACCGTCCCCATATTCTCGCCGTACATCTTCTGGACATAGTAGCTGGCAGTGGGATAAGTCCCGTTCTCGTCAAACCAGATGAGATCCGGAGACCACTGGGCATACCCGAGTCTCGCAAAAAGAGGCGCATAGGAGGCAAGGATTACCACGTCCGCATTCCTCTCCACCCCTGTCAGGAACGCCGCCTCCGAGAGCGCGCCCTTAAGGGTATTCGCCGCCGGATTGTTCATCCCGTTTTCCGGGTGGGCCGCATACTCGCCGGAGAACACCTTCACATCCCTGGGATATTCGTCATAGAAATCCACATGATCATAAAACCATTCCGGTTTCACATAATAATGCTCGTCAACCGCATAGCAGAAATTCTCATTCTCTGCTCCCTCCTGCCGGTAGAAGCTCCAAGCGTCCCGGTAGTGATCCGAGATGATGTCCGGACCTGCGGAACCGATCAGCTTAATCTCCGGATATTTTTCGTGGATCGCCTTCTCAAAAAGCCGGTATCTGGTAAAGAAATCCGCCTCCTTTGTCTGCCACTGCTCGTTTCCGATTCCCACCATGGAAAGGCCGAAAGGCTCTTCATGACCCATACGGGCACGCACGCCGCCCCAGAAGGTATCAGGCGAGCCGTTGGCAAACTCGATCAGATCCAGGGCATCCTGAATGAACTCCCCGAACTCCGGCGTGCCCGGCTCCACCAGCTCATAGGACTGATACTGGCAGGCAAGCCCCACATTGAGCACCGGAAGAGGCTTTGCGCCAATCATCTCGCAGAGCAGGAAGTACTCGTAAAAGCCGATTCCCAGCGTCTGATTATAGTGGGAATATTCCGTATGCCATCCGTTCTCCCTGGTGGTTCCGTGAACGGCCCAGCGGTTGAAATTTGATTTTCTCGCCTCCGGAGCGCCTACGCTCTCCTTCCAGCGGTACCGGTTTTCCAGGGTATCCCCCTCCACGATACAGCCGCCCGGAAAACGGAGAAAACCCGGATGCAGGCCTTTCAGACATTCAAACAAATCTTTCCGGAACACTCCCGCCACCGCATCCGCAGGCATCATGGAAATAAAATCAAACTCCACAATTCCCTTTCCGTCAAGGGAAAGGACAAAATCGGCTCCATCCACATCCTCCCGCGCCTCAAGATACGCCTCATAGCGGATCCATTTATGCCAGGGATCCGCAGGATCCTGTCTGCCCTTTATGAGAGCTTTCGCAGAAACGGTATCTCCCTTTTTCACACACACGGTAAAGTTCCCCGTATAGGACGCCATTCTGGCGTAAAAGGATACCCGGTATTCCTCCCCCTTCCGGAGGTAAATTCCCCTGTAGGCCTTATTTTTGAAGCCTGCGCCCTCCCTGTCCGCGGTAAAGCGCAGATAATGAGGATTCTCCCGATAAAGGGGGCTGCCTGTCACAAATTCAAGGACCGCGCCGTCACCTTCCGCACTCCACCCATAGCCGGGGGCCGGTTTGGTGTAATAATCGCCCTTATCTCCGTAGCAGTCAACAAATTCAAAGGATCTGTTTTCCAGCATCTCGGCATACAGCCCGCCGTCGGCGGCGTAATTGATGTCCTCGAAAAACAGCCCGATCATTCCCTCCGAAACCGCATTTCCTTTCCTGTCTGCAATCTTTAGTCTCATATCTCTTTCCTCCATTTTCCCGGATGTATTTGCCCTTACATCCCCATAGATTCATAATGCCTGATTTTGTCATAAAATACAAGACCTGTCAGTCAAAAAACATGCGCCGCCGGACACAGGACTCAAAAGAGGTAAGGGTCAGTCCCTTACCTCTCTTTGTGTAACGGACAGCAAGCCGTCCTTTAAATTTTTCAGTTCTGCCTCATTATTTGTATAATGCGTCAAACTGTGCCTGAAGCTCTGCGGTAACATCATCGATACCTGCGTCTTTCAGCTTCTGCTGATACTCAGCAACGATTTCCTCAGCGGTTCCGGAATACTTACCGAATGCGATCTGCTTCATGTAGTTGGTGTGGATCTCGTTGATATTGTTAATCTTAGCGTCAATATCATCTACCTCAGCTACGAACTGGCCGTAAGGATACTCGATCTTAATCTTGTCATAATCTGCATACATTGCATCGATCTTATCCCAGTCTCTGTCAGCGGATCTGATCTCAAGATCGTCATTACGTCCCCACCAGTAGTTGGTAATACCGTTGATGTTGTCCGTCTCGGAGTTAAAGCCTTCCGGATCTTCCTTGAGTCCGTCTGCATTTATCTGGTAGGAAATTCCTTCGATACCATAGCAGAACAGCTTGTAGCATTCAGGGTCGTTTCTAATCAGATCATATACCATCAGAGCTCTCTCAGGATTAGCGCTTCCAGCGGAAACTGCCATTGCACCATGAGTGATGGAAAGAGCTACCACATTCTGGCTTTCCTCACCAAAGTAGAAGAAGCCTGACTCTGCATCCTCATCCGTCTCATAGATCTTGTTTGCTGCCGTGTGGCTTACCAGATCCGTCCAGGTCTGAGTATGATGCTGCTCTGCCGCAACCTTGCCAACTCTGTAATCGTCACGGTTAGTGGATGCCGTGTTGTTCAGCACGTCTGTCTTCCACACGCCGATCTCATCCCATTCCTTCATCATCTTTGCGAACTCAACCAGAGAATCCGTATCGGTCACATAAGGAGAATAAACGGTGTAGAGGTCGTCTTTTGTGCCTCCCCACATAGCGCCGGAGTTGATACCGTCAATAGCAACATAGTTAGAGTGAGAACTAATCCAGCCGCCTACCATGGTAGCATACTGTGTACCGTCAGAATCCCAGGGGATAATATCAGGATAAGCTTCCTTCACATATCTAAAGTAAGTTGTCATATCTTCCCAGCTATGTACGCCGTTCTCAAGCCCTGCTTCTTTCGCCCAGTCGAGACGATACGTAAAACCGTGGTTTGTCCACTGTGCGTAGTTATCCTCGGGCATCAAATAAATCTCTCCGTTATATTTGCAGAACTCCCAGTTTTCAGCGGGAACGCTTTCCCAAGTCTTGGGGGCATACTTCTTCAGCATATCCTCAGAAAGCTCAAGGAATGCACCGTTCTTGGAATTCGGCCATGCATCCAGCCAGTCAGAAGCCGTACCAACCAGGTCAACCGTTCCGTCCATACGGGCAAGTGTCAGGTTGTAGTTGGAAAGATAATCTGTCCAGGAAATAAAGTAAGTTTCCAGCTCAGCGTTTACTTTCTCTGTAAGAATCGCATTCAGCTGCTCCATCATTTCCTCATAGCGTGCCAGCTTGTCACCTGAAGGTGCATCACCGGTGGTCATGTAAACAATTTTTACATGCTCGGACGTATCCACATCCGCCCAGGGATCATCGGAAGATGCGGTATCCGCTCCCCCTTCTGTCTCAGCAGGCGCTTCCGCCTCTGTCTCACCTTCAGCAGGTGCCTCTGCCTCAGAACTCTCCTCCTGAGCAGGTTCGCTCTCTCCGGCTGAGGAATCGGATTTTCCGCCGCCGCAGGCTGTCAAACCGGCAATCATGGAAGCTGCCAGCAGTACTGCAAGTAATTTCTTTTTCATATCTTACCTCCATTTATAGAATTTTTTATATTGAACCCTGCCCTGCCGGCCGCTATGCAGCCGGCAGATACGCAGAGCATCAACCCTTTACGGCACCAACGGTGATACCGCTGATGAAGTATTTCTGTACGAAAGGATAAAGCATTACGATGGGGCCCGTTGCCAGAACGGCATTTGCCATCTTTACACTTTCCTGGGGAATCTCGGAGAGATCCACAAACTGTCCGGCCACCGAGTTTTTCAAGGCATCCACCTTGTTTACCACCTCGTACAGGGTGTACTGCAAAGGCTTTACAGATACCCTTGAGCTGAGAAACAGGGAAGACTGATACCATTCGTTCCAGTAGCCAAGGGCCAGGAACAGGCCTATGGTAGCCAGCGCAGGCTTTAACATGGGAAGGATCAAAGAAACAAAGATTTTCATATCCCCTGCCCCGTCGATCTTCCCGGATTCCGTAATCTCGTGAGGAATGGCCTTCACGAAGTTCTTCATCAAAATAATCAGCCAGGACGACATCAGCAGAGGAAGCAGCACTGCAAAATAGCTGTCCTGCAGATGGTAGGTCTGTGTCATCAGCAGGTAATACGGAGCAAGACCTGCGGAGAACAGACTGGTAAAATAGATGTAAAAGGAAATCGCATTGCGGAAAGGGAAGTCCCGTCTCTGCAGCGCATAACCCGTCATGGAGATAATGGACAATCCCAAAAAGGTTCCCACTACCGTTAATACGATGGTCAGTAAATAGGACCACCAGATCCCACCGCCTCTGGCAACCATCTTATACGCCTCCAGCGTGACGTCTTTCGGCAGGAACTGAACACCCTCCGCCCGAATCGTCACCTCATTGGTAAAAGACGTGCTGACAATGATCACAAAAGGAATAATACAGCAGATCGCATAAAACGTTACGAAGATATAACCAAATCCTCTTATGATCCTGTCGGATGTGCCAAGCTTTACCTTGGCGCCTGATTCCATTAAATCTTTATCTTTATTAGCCATGGTTAACCTCCACTCTTTCCTAGAACAGGGAATAATCCGGTTCTATTTTCTTTACAATATAGTTGACCACCATTACAATCACAAAGCCGATCACCGACTGATACAGACCCACCGCAGACGCTGTCATGAAGTTGAAGTCCGTCATGGTCGCACGGTATACATAGGTCTCAATAATATCCGTCGTGTCGTACAGGATCGGATTGGTTCCCACAATGTTGTAGAACAGACCGAAGTTACCTTTTACAATTCCGCCAAGGGCGAACAGAAGCAGAATAACAATAGTAGGTTTCAGGGAAGGAAGAATTATGTACCGGATTCTCTGGAAGCCGTTGGCACCGTCCACCTTGGCCGCCTCCATCATCTCCCCGTCGATTCCCATGATCGACGCAAAATATACAACCGAGTTGTACCCCGTCTGCTGCCACAGGTAAATAATTACCAAAAGAACCGGCCACACATTGGGATCCGAGTAAGGCTGCCATTTCTCCAGTCCCAGGCTGGTTAAAATTCCGTTTACGAAACCCGTATCATAGTTGAGAAGGTTGAACACCAAGATACCTACAAGTACCTGTGAAATGAAGTAGGGCAGGAACATGATTGTCTGCGATACCTTCTTGAACATCTTGCTCTGCATCTCATTGAGCAGGATTGCCACGAACACCGCCAGGAAATTTCCAAGCAGAATAAATGCTATATTATACAGGATCGTGTTCTTGGTCAGGTCAAGAAGCTTGCCGGATGTCGCCAAAAATTCAAAATTCTGGAGACCCACAAATTTACTTCCAAAAATACCATCCCGATAGTTGTACTTGACAAATGCCACCCAGATGCCAGGCAAAGGCATGTAGTTAAACATAAAGAAGAAAACTACAGCCGGCACACACATCAGGAGCAGCGTCTTGTACCTGACGACTTTTTGCCAAAAAGTCAGCTCGCTTTTACGCTTTTTCATAGTTAACCCTCACTCTCTCATATAGTCTTTCTATGTAGTGCTTTTGTCGATTTTGAAACCGGTTGCACGTTTATATTTAACCACATTACCCCCATTTTAGTCAATACCATTTCCGAAACCGGTTGCATTTTGTTAATAATGCACTATTTTCTTCATTTTATTTTGTTTATAATTACATATAAAAGGCAAAAAAGACGCTCCCAGAAAAATTCGAAAAGCATGGTATCTGCCGTGCTTTTCGTTTCCTGAAAGCGTCCTTAATTCCTGAAAAAGTTAATTTTCTACACTTTTTTACTTAAATTTTTATTGAATTTTGTTATTCATGGTGATATAAGTGTTTTACAGGTGTTTAGTTCACATCAAATTCTTACAACTCTTCAAAATTTTCCCATCGTTATCGCAACCGAAGAAGACAGAAGCTACGGCATCGATCACCGGGCAGCTCTGGCGCAGAGGGATGAAATCATCCGGAAGCAGACGGATGAAATCGACAGGCTCCGCGCCCGGCTTGCTTCTCTTAGCGGATCGAACCAAGCTCCTTCGTGAGTTCACAGATCTCGTCGATCATGCCGCCGATCGTCTCGATCGTATCCAGCAGGGGTTCATCCGTGGTAATATCAATGCCTGCAAGCGCCGCAAGCTCCACGGGAGGCAGGGTGCTTCCGGCTGACAGGACCTTTTTCCAGTCCTCCACAGCTGATGCGCCTTCCTGCTCGATACGTTTGCACATCTGTGTCGCTATGGTGAGGCCGGCGCTGTAGGTATAGGAATACAGTCCCATATAGTAATGTGGCTGGCGCATCCATGTCAGTTCCGCCCCCTCGTTTATCTCCACGGCATCTCCCCAGAATTTCTCAAGGACATTCCTCATAATACCGCTTAACGTTTCCGCCTGAACGCTGCCGCCCTCGTCCACAAGCCTGTATACTTCCCGCTGATAGGCCGCCTCCAAAAGATGCGTCACAAAATTATGGTAATACGTGTTCCCGATCATACAGGCCAGCACCCAGCGCCGGAAGCGCATGTCATCACTGGTCTTCAACAGGTAATGGGCCATGAGCAGCTCGTTCATCGTGGAGGGCGCTTCCACAAAATAAGTGGAAACATCCGTGTCAAAAATGGACTGGGCGCTGTTGCAGGCTTTGAAATGTCCTGCATGTCCCAGCTCATGGGCAAGGGTGAACACATCCGACATTTTGTTGTTCCAGGTCATCAGAATATAGGAATTTTTCCCGTACGGGCTTGCGCAGAAACCTCCCGTGGATTTCCCCTTATTCTGGGCAAAGTCCACCCACCTCTGCTCATAGGCGGTACGTATCATATCCACATAGTCCTCTCCCAGAATGGAAAGTCCTTTTTCGATGTAGTCTCTTGAGCCGTCGATTGTAACCTCAGGGGCATACTCCGGATCCACCGGCAGCTTCAGGTCTGCAAAGGTCATTTTGTCAAGGCCGTGTACCTTCTGAATCAGCTCTGCGTATTTTCTCATATGGGGTGCAAGCTTCTCCATAATCAGGTCAATCTGGCGGTTATAGAGCTCTCTGTCCACCTTCTGACCAAAAAGCAGATGATCAAACACGCTGTCAAAGCCCCGAAGCGTTGCCATGACCTTTTCCGTCTGCACCTGGGTATTGTAGGCAGTTGCCGTCACATTCTCATATTCCCTGATCTTTTTTGAGAAAGCCACGAAAGCTCCCCTGCGCACACTGGTATCCGGTTCATACTCATAATCATCCTCAAACAGGGTGTATCCCAGAGGGTATTCCTTCCCTTCCGCCTGGAAGGGCCCAAATTTCATATCCGCCAGCTTAGTGATGTTGTAGATCTCATAGGGCGCATTGTAAAGACTCTGCCCAAGGGCCAGCAGAACCCTCTCCGCCTCCGGATGAAGCCGGTGAGGCTTATCCCGGAGAATATCCAGAAAGAAATGCTTATTCCCGTCACTGATCTCTGCGGCCTCCCGGATGGTCTCCTCGTCCCGCTCCATAATCTCGCTCCTGACAAAGCTCAGGCCGCTTTGGATCTTTGCGATCAATCGTCCTATCCTCCCGAGACGCTCCTGATTCTGATTATCGTAGTAATCCACGGATACTGCCAGGTCACAGTAATTTCCAGTCAGAGTCATGAGCTCGTACACCTTGCGGTACATGGTGACGCACTCTTCCATGGCCTTGGCCGTATTCAGTTTCCCTTTAAATTTTGCCGCAATCTCCTGCGCCAGCTTCTCCATTTTCTCCGCATCCCGGAACATATCCTCCTGCGTTGCATAAATTCCGGACAAATCCCAGGTAAGCCCGCCGGGAACATCCTTTCTGTCTCTGAGCTCTTCTGCCATTTTAAAATCTCCTTTCTGTTCTCACAAATCCAACAACAGCAGCAGGAATCTGCTGCTGTTGAGATTACCATATAATCCGCTTACCGCTCCCCCGTCCCCGGCACCCTGGCGCTGCTCTCCCGCACCACAAGCGTCGGCGTTATTCTCTGGCAAAGAGGAATATTGCTTTTCTTGACGGCGGCAATGGCCGTTTCCACCAGCCTCCTGCCAAGAGTTTCATAATCATAATCCACGCTGGTCAGCTTCGGGATGAGAAGCTCTGTCAGAGACGTATTGTCATAACTGACAACGGAAATATCCTGCGGGATTCGGTATCCGTGATCCACTGCGCTGCGCATCACTCCGGCGGCTGCGGAATCGTTGATGGCCACCACCGCAGTAGGAACGTCCAAAAGCCCTGCCAGACGGTTCATCCCCACATACCCGGTCTCATAATCATAATCACCATCCACTATGAACTCCGGACGGTATTCAATCTCATATTTTTCCAAAAGTTCCGCATATTTCCGCTTCTTCACATAAGTGGACGCAACACTCTGCCTGCCGCCTACAAGTGCGATTTTCCTGTGTCCCAGCGACAACAGATGCTCAAGAAGAAGCTCCGCCGCAATTGCCGCATCAATCTGAACCTGATAGCACCGCGTTCCATCCAGCTTGCCTGTTACCACCAGCGGTATATTGGCGATCATCTGATTCACCTTCTCCACATATTCCGGATCGGAATTCAGATCATCCGCCCGTCCGCCGAGCTGGATCACCGCATCCACCCGCTGCTCCTGCAGCATGGCAAGCTGCTGGCTTTCCCACTGCGTTATCCCCTGAGAGTTGCACAGAAGAACCGTGTAGCCCGCCTCCCTCGCCGCATTCTCGCAAGCCACGAAAACCTCCGCATAATAGGGATTGCGCACATCCGCCGCCACGATTCCGATGACCCGGCTTTTAGTATCCGACAGGCCTCTTGCCATGGCATTGGGCTTAAAATTATATTTCTCTATTAAATTCTGAACCTTATCTTTTTTTTCTTTACGGACATTTGCGTTGTTCGTTAGCACTCTGGATACTGTCGCGGCAGAAACACCCGCCTCTTTCGCAATGTCGTATATGGTGATCACCTTATTTTCCGATGACTTTTGCATAACCCATACTCCATCAAAACTAATTTCACATTTATATGATAGGAAAAAATATCACTCCTGTCAAGAAATGGGTGAGATCTGGATCTCATACCTGCTTCCCGCAATCCGGTACTCTTCTTCGCTTATATCGCTCAAAAGCTCCATGGACACCTGAATACTTCCCTGACCGGTTCTCTGCACATAGGCAACAAGGTTCCCTCCGTACGTTCTGCGGTACTCACTGGAAAAAGGCGTCACATCCGCCAGGTTTCCGCTGTCAATTCCCATAAGACGCCCCGCTCCAAGCACCTGAACCTTAACCTCTTTGTCATCCCAGACCACCTCTCTGTCTTCCCCGTCTTTCAGGGTAATCAGGATCTGATACAGATAACCGGTCTTTCCCGATCCTTCCTCCCATTCCATCCCGGAAAGGATATCCTTCTCCCTCCACAGAACGCAGGACAGATGCTCCGCACTTCCCGTCGTACACAGGCTGGTCCTTGTGACGATCTCTCCGTCTTTCGTACAGCTTAACGCCTCCAGGACGCCGGGTTCATAGTCCACAAAGAACACAAACGCCCCGTCTGACTGATATGCCGTTTTCCGTCCGATCTCTCTTCCATTCAACTTAAGTGACACATAAGCGCCCTCACCCTGCAGGTTCGCATAACACTTCACCCAGACTCTGGTATCCGGCGCATAATTCCAGCTGCTGCTCATAGGCAGCCAGTTCTCTCTCCTCCCGTCATCCTCCCTTGTGGCAAGCCTTATGACCGGCTCCTCCTGCCAGAAGGATTTTCTGCGATAGTATTCCGGCTTCACAAAGCCTGACGTGGTGAGAATTCCGGCCGGCGAGCCATGTACCGGCCATCCTCCCGCCTCTCCCAGATAATCAATTCCCGTCCACAAGAACTGTCCGCAGATGTAAGAGTGATCCGTGACCGCACGCCAGGCATCATAGCTGTGTCCGTTCTCGCTCCCCAGAAATGTCTTGTCCGGAAAACGCTTATGATCCTCCTCGTACAAATGCTCTTTATAATTATAACCAACCACATCCAGCGTATCCAGAAATCCCAGTCTGGAGGAAAGCTCCGGAAACGCCGCTGCAAGCGTCACGGGCCGTGTCTCATCCTCCTGCCTTACGATTCCGGAAAGGCGAGCCGCCAGAGATGCCAGTCTTTCCATATTCGGCTTATCGGAATCGTAGCGCCGCTCCGCCTCCGGCTTATTCGCATCATTGTTTCCCGTCATGGTCTCGAACATGGGATGGCAGTAGGGATCGTTGGGATAATCAATCTCGTTTCCAATACTCCACAGGATCACGCAGGGGTGGTTCCGGTCTCTTCTGACCATGGCTCTCAGATCTTTGTCATGCCACTGTGGAAAATCTTCATAGTAACCCTGATGCTTTGGAGGATAAACATTGTGTCCGGTGGACCATTTGTTTTTGGGATTCTCCCATTCGTCAAAAGCCTCGTCCATCACCAGAAAGCCCATTGCGTCGCACAGGTCATAGAGCTCTGGCATATGCGGGTTATGACTGCATCTTATGGCATTGCACCCGCAGTCCTTAAGCAGCATAAGCCTGCGCTGCCAGATTTCCGGTTTCATGGCCGCCCCAAGGCAGCCTCCGTCATGATGGACACAGACCCCTTTCATCTTTGTGGAAGTCCCGTTCAGGAAAAATCCCTCCTGCGGCCGGAATTCTATGGTACGGATTCCCACTTTCTGCTCCTGAACCAGATATTCCTCCCCCTGATCCACCTGATACCACGTCTGCATCCTGTACAGATATGGATCATCCGGCGACCAGAGGGATGCTTTTCTCACTTCCCCACAAAGCGGTATTTTTGCGGTTTCCCCTGCGGCAAGCTCTCTCTCCCCTTCCAGTACAGCCGCCTCATTATCCTCTCTGTCTATCAAAAGAGACTTTATCCGCAGCCGTACCTTTTCGTCACTGGTATTAACCGCCTCCTGCTCTATTTCCACCTCCGCACGGATTTCCGAATCCCCTTTGTCTACTTTCCTGGTGAGGAATGTACAGCCGTATTCCGCAGGATGAACCGGCTCCTCGATCACAAGCGATACCTTTCTTGTGATTCCGCTTCCGGTAAACCACCGGGAATCCGCAAGATCCGTGTGAACGACCTTCACGCTTATCTCGTTTTCAATCTCGCCAAAAGAGACAAACTCACTGATATCATAGGAAAAGGTGGTATAACCGCTGGGCCTCTTCCCCAGATAATAGCTGTTGCAGAATACCTGACTGTTTTTGTATACGCCGTCAAATACCAGGCGGATCTTTTTGCCCCTGAAAGCCTCCGGCAGCCAGAAGCGGCCTCTGTACCATCCGATTCCCCCGGCCAGATACCCCGTTCCGCTGGAATAAGTCCTGGAAAAGGGCAGCTCCACGGACCAGTCATGGGGAAGCATGACCTTCCTCCAGCTGCTGTCATCATATCCCTTGTACCATGCCTCCTCACACTCTCCCAGGTGAAAACGCCAGTTCTCCTTTAATTCCTTTATTACTGTATTCATAAAAATCCCTCCTGCTTTCTTTTAATTCAGTTATAAGAAAACAGGAGGATAAAAGCAATGGAAAATATAGACTTGATTTATCCAAAAACGACTTTACGAATGATTCCACCTCTCGCTCTGACGGCAGTTTCCCGCATAGGCTACCGGAGACACACCCACGGCTTTTTTGAACACTCTGCTGAAATAATACTCGTCCGGAAAGCCAACCCTTCTTCCCACCTCGCTCATCTTCATGGAGGTATTCAGAATCAGCATCTTGGCATGGTCGATCCTGATGTGAGTCAGGTACTGAAAAATCGTCTGTCCCATGACCTTTTTAAACGTCCGGTTCATATAGTCAAAATTGTATTCAAACGCTTCTTCCAGAACCGTACCCGTGATCTCACTGTCAAAATTCCGGTTAAGCCATTCCGCCACCCTGCCGATCTTGTCCTGATAGCCCTGTCTGCTCACGCCCGCGACTTCCTTTTCTTCATTCAGAAAGCCCCTGCTGATCTCCATGAACAGCTGCTGAATATAACAGCCGCACATAACCTTGTGATTTTCAAGGGGATTGTAGGTTTCCTGCCTTGCCTTCTGCGCCAGCTCCTCGATTCTGAGCCTTACCGCCATGTTCCCCGCATGCCAGAGCTTTGGCAGATAAATTATGTTGCCTTCACATTTGTCATAAGAAAAAATGTCGCTGCCAAGGGAGGAGCGGCGGTAGCTCAAAAGCAGCTCCCGAACCTTCTCCTCATCCTTTTCCTCAAGCAGGCGCAGATCCTTATGCATAAAATGAATATACGTGTAATCACAGACAGACGCACGTATCCCGACATGCGTCCTGTCCTTATCCAGAATGCAGATATCCCCCTCGCGCAGCGTGATCGGGATGTCATCCTCCGCAAGGTACATCTCCCCGGCCTTAATAATATACATGATATATTCCAGAGCCTTACGCTTCCTGTGGACAAAGGGCGAGACGATCGCCGCATCATCCACGAAATGTATACTGGGCAGGCTCTCCGCACTCATCTTATATATTTCTCTCAACGCCCTTCCCTTCTCTCAATCCAGGTGGAACACCTTTTTCAGATCAATACTCACAGGACTGTTGTCCGGGTTGGTTTCCATGATATCCGCCATATAATCCCACCATTTCCGGCAGATCTGCGTGTCTGCGCTCTGATCCCAGCGCTCTTCATCCTCCACCTCCAGATAGCCGAACAGCACATCCGTCTCCTTGTCCAGAAAAATCGTGTAGTTGCTCCCGCCGTACTCGTGGATCATATCCTTCATCTCGTCCCAGAGAAGATTATGGCGTCGTTCATACTCCTGTTCCATTCCCGGAAACAGCTTCATCTTAAATCCCTTGATCATATTCCGTCCTCCCCGCCGCACACCGTTCCATATACTTCAATCTGGCTCAGAGCCGGAAAAGGCGAAGGGTCGTCCGCCTTGATCAGATGGCTGAGCCTTATCCAGGTTATTTTTTTCTTCTCGATGGGAAGAACATGGGGAAGCGCACTCTTTTCCAGATTCCATTCCAGCGAGGTTCCGTCCGAGAAGGAAAGCCTCACCTGCTTCCACCAGCTGTCATGAGGAAAATCAGCCCTGGTATACATTACGATCCTGTCCGCTTCCACCTCCCGCCCGAAGTCCACGGTCATCTCCGCATCCTCCCGCCGGTTGATCCCCCAGGACTCATAGGGCCATTCCCCGTGGGAACGGTTCTCGCAGACGCCGTCAATAGCGTTTCTTGCCGCAAACACCGCCTCTCCCCTGGTCTCCACATTGGCATAGGCATGGGGATAGCAGTGGGTGTCCCCGTGCTGGTCGCACACGTTCAGCGCCAGATTCCGATATGAATAGATCTCATCCTCCCTTGCACACTTTGCGTACAGATAATGCCGGTTTCCGGAAAATACCTTGGGAGAGTAGCTGATCCTTTTTTCGCCAAACGGAATCTCAAAGGAAAAGTTGTCCGTCAGATAGCAGAAAGCCGGCCCCATTGCGTCGTCCACCTGGATCCACAGGTGGATATTCTTTTGGGAGGTCTCCAGCACGATCCTGTCCCCTTCGCTGTACTGTGCCGTGCAGACAAGGCTCACAAAGTCCTCACCGCTGCCGACACAGATCGTATTTCCGTTTTTATCCAGAACCTTTAATGATAAAATCGCCATTTTTTTACCCATTTAACCCTTTCTGTCATTTACCAGTATAATACCCAGTCCTTACCAAGTCTCGTGAGCGCTTCCATGTAGAAATAGTCGCCCCAGGAATTGCATTCATCCACCCCATAATGGTTGCAGGTATTGTAGGGCGAATGGTTAGAGTAGGTGCTGTGGAGCACAAGGCCGTTGGATTGCGCTGGGTCCTTCACGGCATAGCTCTCATACAGGGACTTCAGCATCTGGCACGCATATGTCCGGTAGATCTGCGCCTCATCCTTCTCCATGTACTTGATCATTTCCAGCATGCCGCAGGCCGCTATGGATGCGGAGGAGGAATCTCTTGGCTGATCGTCCCCGTCCGTGAATTCCAGATCCCAGAAGGGAACCATGTCCTTTGGCAGATGCTCCAGATAATACTGCGTCACGCGCCTGAAAATTTCAATATATTCTTTTCTCCCTGTATATTTGTAGGCAAGAGCGCAGCCGTAAATCCCCCATGCCTGGCCCCTGGCCCATGCGGAGCCGTCCCGATATCCCTGGCAGGTTGCGCCGTGATCCGGCTCGCCGGTCTCCATGTTAAAGAAAAAGGTGTGCCAGGTGGAGTAGTCCTCGCGGATCACGTTTTTGATTGCGGTATGTATGTGCTTTTCCGCTATTTCCCTGTACTTGTCATCCCCGGTCTCGTCCGATGCCCAGTAAAGCAGGGGCAGATTTAACAGGCAGTCGATAATCAGCCTGTAATTTTCCGGCGCGTCCATAGGACCCCATGCCTGGATAAACTCTCCCACCGGATGATATCTTGTGATCAGCTGATCCGCCGCCTTGATGGCGGCCTCTCTTCCCGTCCTGCTGCCTGTCAGCTTATAGGCCGCCACGCAGGAGGGAGAATAGAGAAATCCCATATCGTGGTGATCCACCCCAAGCTTGTTGTCAATCCTCTCCAGAAAGCTCTGCACCTGAACCTCCCCCGCATGCTTTAAGCTCTCCGCCTCTTCTTTCATCTTTTCCCTGGCGTACTCATAGGCAAGCCAGATCTCCCCTGTCCAGAAGCCCGTGGTCCAGTCCTCATTCGGAGTGGGCTGATAAAAATTCCCCTCGCTGTAAGCCTTCTGGAACTTGTCCGTAAATTCCGGCAGGTTGCGGATCACCTGCCGTGTGCAAAAGCGCAGGGCATCCTCCGCCTCCTGCGGCGAGATTGCCTGTTTTTCCTTAAATAATACCTCCATAGATTATCCCTTTCTCAAACTGATTTTGCAACCGGTTACATTATATTATTATACCACATAATCTGAAAAATGGGGCCGGATGCAGGCATCTTCTTCCAAAAAATAACTTGATATGGTAGAATGTTTTCAGGATTGTGAGAGCACGAAGTGCGAAACAATCCCCAAACATCCTGTTATCATTGTAAAATCCGCAATCAAGGAGGAATCCGTCATGTTTAACGAGATCGGACAAAAGTACCTTTCACCCTTTACCCCCTTTTCCCTGTATCCCCGGGCTTCAGACAGGGCTGCCTGGGAATCGCTGGATGCACAGTGGAAAGAAGAAACCATCCGCCAGGGGGAAGGCTATCTGAATTATGATTATCCCAGCCTTTCCGCCACGGACTTTATGGCCTTTTCCCGGACCGGGAACCGGGTGCTCTATGAGGATAAGACCTTTGGAAAACGCTATGCCCTGAGCGCTCTTGTGCTTGCGGAGTGCGTGGAGGATAAGGGAAGGTTTCTGGATGATATTATAAATGGGATTTTTTCCATCTGCGAGGAGAGCGCCTGGCAGCTCCCCGCCCACAATTCCTATATGAGGGACACACCGCAGCTTCTTCTGCCCGATGTCACCGCCCCCATCATGGATCTTTTTTCCTGTGAGACGGGGGCCGTGCTCGCCGCCGCATATTATCTGCTTGCGGCCAGGCTGGACGAAATCTGCCCCCTGATCGGAAAGAGGATCATGTATGAGCTGGAACAGCGGATTTTCACGCCGTACCTGAACTGCCATTTCTGGTGGATGGGCAACGGAAAGGATCCCATGAACAACTGGACGATCTGGTGTACCCAAAATACGCTGCTTTGCTTTTTTCTCATGGACACACCCGCAGAGCTTCGTTACGAGGTTTTAAAGAAGGCCTGTCAGAGCACGGACTATTTTCTGGATGAGTATGGGGAGGACGGCTGCTGCGACGAGGGCGCACAGTATTACCGCCATGCGGGGCTGTGCCTGTTCAACACCACGGAGCTGTTAAACGCCGTGACAGGGGACAGCTTCGCCCGTCTGTACCAGGAGCCAAAGATACGCAATATCGCCGCCTATATTCTGAATGTACATATTGAGGATAAATATTATGTGAATTTTGCAGACTGTTCTCCCATTGCCGGGCGGTGCAGCGCCAGAGAGTTTCTGTTTGCAAAAAGAGTGGGAAATGAGAATATGGCCGCTTTCGCCGCAGCGGATTTCCTGGCCGGGCTGGATACCACCCTGCTGCTTCCCACCGAAAACAGCATGTATTATCGGCTTCAGAACGGCTTCACGGTCAGCGAAATCCGTCAATACGCATCCTCTCATACCGCAGCGGCGGTGCATTCCGATCTGTACTATGCCAGCGTGGGGCTTCTTATCGCAAGGGACGATACTCTGTGCCTTGCCGTGAAGGCGGGAGACAATGCGGACAGCCACAACCATAACGATACCGGAAGTGTAACTGTCTACAAAAACGGCTCCCCTCTCCTGATCGACGTGGGCGTGGAGAGCTACACCAAAAAGACCTTTTCCTCCCGACGCTATGAAATCTGGACAATGCAGTCCCGCTATCACAATCTGCCCACCGTAAATGGAGTTATGCAGCAGGACGGTGAACAGTTCAAGGCCTGCGATGTGTCCCATCTTCTGTCAGATTCCCTCTGCGAGATCGAGATGGATATCGCTCCCGCCTATCCGCCGGAGGCAGGACTTACTTATTATAGAAGAAAAGCTTCCCTCATCAAGGGCGAGGAGATCGTCATAACAGACAGCTTTGCATTCGCTCCCGATGCCAGGGGACACGAGGTAATCTTAAGCTTTATGACTTATGAGAAGCCCGTACTGACGGAAACGGCAGATTCCGGAGATAAAGATCTCACGTTCTCCATCGGAGAGTTGGGAAGCCTGCAGATGGATGGCGGCAGCCTTGTTGAAATCGAAGCCATTCCCATTACCGATGCCCGCCTGCAGACCGCCTGGGAGCATGAGGTCTACCGGATTCTGGTGAAGGCGCAGGGAAACGAGGTTGCGGTGCATTTGAGCTGAGAAAGTTCCGCCAGTGCAGACAAGTTCCGGCCTTTGGCTGGCCGGGGCCAGAGGCCGGAACCCGTCCGCACGGCGGATCTTATTCTGTCAAAATACTGAAATCCGGCTTATAAATCTGCGGAGGCAGGCTGTTTTCCCTGTTCAGGAATCCCACCATATAGATGGGATAATAAATTTTCTTCCCCTCCCGCCGTACATTTTCATTGCTGAAAATAAATGCTCTGGGTATCTGATAAAGCTCGTTATTTATCACGTTATCCAGGGCAATGTGTCTGCTGTAGGCTTTCCCTGATTTTACTTCTATGGGAAGCACGTCCCCTTCGTATTCAATCAGAAAGTCCAGCTCCCCCTGTTTCTTGCTGTTAAAATAATAGAGATCAAAGCCGTGCGCCTTCAGCTCCTGCGCCACCGCATTTTCATACACCGCACCGAAGTTAATGTCCTTTTCTCCCGACAATATTCTGATCTGCAGGCCGTCCATGTACATGGCCGCCAGAAGGCCCACATCCGACAGGAACAATTTGAACAGGTTCGTGGATCTCGAGAGCATCAGAGGAACCGATGGCTGTGCGGCGCAGAATACCGGATGAGCCACGCCCGCATCTTTCAGCCATACAAAGCTGTGCTCATATCTGGAAAACTTAAAATTTTCATTCAGACTTTTCAAAATAAAGCGTTTATTCTTGCTGTTCAGCTCACCGGGAATCAGGTCAAAAATCTCTTCCAGATACAGCTTATTCTGAGGATCATATTTTGAGATATCTTTCTTATAGAGCAGTATGATATTTTTCTGGACGTTTGCAACCTCTTTCAGATTATTTGTCTCAAGATACGTGTTTACCACATCCGGCATACCTCCCGTAATCAGATACAAACGGAACAGCTCCATCATTTTTTCATGGATCAGGGGATCTACCGGAATCACCCTGTCAAAGCAGTCCTTAAGCAGCCCCAGAACCCCGTCCGAAACACGGTTTGCCATGCAAAATTCCATGAAATTCAGAGGAAACATTTCCATAATGTCCATATATCCCACCGGCATGGAGCGGATATCCTTAAGCTCCACCCCGAGCAGCGAGCCGCTCATGACATAGCGATAGCTTCCCTCTTCCACAAGAAACTTAACCGCCGTCACCAAATCTCTGCATTCCTGCACCTCGTCAAAGAAGATCAGGGTCTGTCCCTTAATCAGCGGTTTGTCCGTCAAGGCGGAAAGACGCAGCAGGATATCCCTGGAATCTGTAAAATCCGCAAACAATCCTCTGGCATTTTTGTTTTCCAGAAAATTAATCTCAACCACTGACTCAAAATGTTTCCTGGCACATTCTCTGATAATATAGGTCTTTCCAACCTGTCTTGCGCCTGTTATCAGCAATACCTTTTTCTTCTCAGTTCCAAAAAACCGGTCAATCTCTTTTTCGATCCGTCTAAGCAGCATAAATAATTCCTCTTGTATCTTTTAATATTGCTTCCCACATTTATAATATGCCACTTTATGTCCGTTTATGCAACAGAAATTCCAAAATTTTGTCCGCTTTTCCATTATGATAATCCATTTATTTGTCCTCTTTTCCTATAGTTTTATTACTATTTTGTCCGTTTTTCCACAATCATGGGATTTCACGCTCAATTGGATAATAGTTCTTCAAATTCTCCGGATCCATTTTCTTTCCCTTATGCTCTGCAAGCCATCCCTCATATTCCGGATCCATCCACGTGCTCCCGTCCTCAAACTCCACTTGCCGGATACCGATCAGCACATACCCCACCGTGTATTCCTCCTCGGGCGGCTCAAGGCCATAAGTGCTTACGCTGTCATACACGGACCAGCCTCCCGGAAAGCTTCGGGTATCCCCCGGCAGGATTTCGCCTCCGTTCCATATAACATACTCGTAGCTCTCAGGCGCACTGGAATCCATGAAATTCCAGCGAATTTTCAGCGGGCTTCCGTCCTCTTCATAGGCCAGCATACAGTATTCCACCCGGCATATGGTCTTTTGCGTCCTGTTTGTGATCATTTCCTGCAGATACATGTTGTTCGTCCCGTCATAACTCAAAAACGCCGCATCCACGGTGATACCGGAAGTATCTCTGTCATTCATGAGAATGTCGTATTCCTCCTGGCCTGTATGTTCAAATCCGATCTGATCCTCATCAATAGCGATCGCAAGTTTCTCATCGCTCAGTTCCTCTGCCAAAGCCTCCAGCCGCTTTACCACATCCTCCTTCTCCAGGGTTAGCAACTCCTCAAATTCCAGGCTTTGGAAGAGTTCAAGAATTCCCTGTTCCATCTTTTCCATGCGCTCGTCCCGCTCCGACACCGTTATCCTGCCGTCATCCGGAATATGATAGGGAAACTGATAATACAGAGTGCAGAATGCCGCACCGTCAAAAGCCGTCTTATACAAGCTCCGGCCTCCCCACCAGGGATCCTCCGGCTGCGTTCCTTTATAATGGCTTCGAACCAGCTGGGCGTTCTCCCCGGCGGACAGCCGCATCGTCAGCTCCACGAACCGCCTCTCATCCTCGTCAAGGGAAACCTGATAATCACTCATAACCGTATCTTCCCCGATTCTCTCCATCCTTTCGTAGTCCTCATTCGCCCAGTCAAGCAGAGAACGGTTAAAGTCCGCAAGCGGCATCTCCCCACAGGGGCTCCCGTCCTGAGTCATAAGTGCGAGAAGAGAATCATAGTCTCCTCTGGTTCCCATCGGCCACTGTCGGGGCTCCTTTTTGTCTCCATAATGTGTTTCCTCATCCGTGAACTCTTTCATCCAGTCCGCTTCTCCCGGCTTTGCTGCTGATTGGGTTTCCGCCTCGCCCTTTGCCGGATCTGCGGCAGGTTTTGATTCTGCGCCGGACTCCGGGGACGGGACCGTCCCGGCCCTGGCCGATGTGGCAAACACAAGCAGCGCAGCGCCGACAAGAAATGCGGTCAGAACCATCGTGATAACGGAGTGTTTTCTGGTCTTCATAATTGATGTAATCCTTTCTTCCATTTGATTTGAAGCGTTTCTCCCAAATGCGCTGAAAAGGGGCGCCGGGACAGCTCTTCTCTCCTCCATGCGGATCAGTGTGCGTGCATAATCGCCTCTCCGCTCCTTTCCGATTTTGCGGAGCACCGCCTCGTCGCAGGACAGCTCCAAATCCCGGTTATAGAGCAGGTACATCCGCCAGACTGCGGGATTAAACCAGTGAACGCACACGGCCGCCGTCATAATCAGCTTGGCAAGACTGTCCATCCGCTTTATATGCACAAATTCATGCTCCAGCACTTGATAAAGCTCCCCCTCATCCTTCCAGTCCGTCTCCTCTGGCATCAGAATCACAGGGTGAAGTATTCCGTAGGTAAGCGGCGTGTCAGCCGCTTCTGACGTTCGGATGGCGATGGGCCGCAACAGCATGTGGGATGCAAGCCATTTTTCCATAAATTCATTTTTCACCGGAAATGACCTCCGAAATTTTCTGCAGCACCCGGTGTAGGAAATAAGAAAAAAGACAGCCAGGACAGACATGCCGAATGCCCAGCAGCAGCGCAGCAGTATTTTCGGGGATACGGCAAAAGACTTATGCCCGGACCGCTCCATCTGTCCGCTTTCTGTCTCCTGTATCTTTGCCATTTGCATGCCACTGTGGTTCTGCACTGCGGCGGTGCCGGACAGAAGTTCGGTATTCCATTCGGAAGATATCGTCCGGCTGCTGCCAGTCATGTTCTCCCGCCCGTCGTCCCACCTCTGGATCAACGAGTAAATACTGAACGAAGAGGGAACCGAGACCGGAACGAGAAGGCGGAGAAGCGCAATCCCCCACAGAATCAGAAATGCTCTCTTGGGCAGTCTGTCCAGAAGAAATTTCCGCAGCAGCATGATAATCAGGATGAGAACCGTTGCGGAAAAACTCATTTCAACAAAACTCATAGTTATACCTCGCTATTCTAATTCGCCGACAATCTGTTTCAGCTTATCAATCTGCTCCGCCGAGAGTTTCTTCCTCCCCAGGAGCGCCGCAAATAGTTTGTCTGCCGAGCCGTCATAGATCTTATTGATCAGCTCATTTGTCTCCGCCTCCTGCACCTCCTTTTTGGGAATCAGGGCATGGCACAGGAAATTGGGCTCCGAGCGCGCAATAGCACCCTTTTTGATACAGCGTTTAATCAATGTATAAGTGGTGTTCACGTTCCATCCCACCTCTTCTCCAAGAACCTCCGCAATATGTTTCGCCGTACTGTCACCTTCCTTCCAAAGTACATCCATAACCTTAAGCTCCGAATCAAAAAGCTTGCTGTTCATTTCTCTCTCCTCTCTTCCTGTCATCACTGAGTGTTTGTTTTCTTTATGCAAACAAGACTGCAGTAGTATCGCTTTTCTTTATACTACTACAGTCTTATGCAGTTGTCAATCTAATTTCCATGACAAAATGCTTTGCACTCCACAAAACCTTGAACCAGGGCTGTTTGTATGCTATATTTGAGAAGTATTCAAAGCCTTGTGCGTAATTGTGTTCAAAGGAGATTTTTATGAAAAAACGATTTAATATAACCGGAGTATGTGTGCCATCCAAGCATTATATGGTTGATATCAGCAGACAGCTTGAGCAAATCCGTGACCTGGTGGATGACGGCGCATACTTTACAATAAACAAGGCGAGACAATACGGAAAGACTACAACTCTGAACGCTCTGGCAAAAGATCTGGCCTCTGAATATCTTGTTGTAAGCATGGATTTTCAGGCTCTCGGAAACGAATCCTTTGCTAACGAAAAAGTATTCTCTTTAACTTTTGCACAATACTTTTTGCAGAGAATGCAGTTGCAAAGCCCGGAAATTCAGGAAAAATTGAGTTCCGGTCTCGACGATTTAAAGAGGGCCCTAAAAGAGGAAAAGGATGATTTTTCTTTATATTATCTTTTCCGACATTTTGTTTCGATTTGTGGTCAGTCTCCAAAACCGCTTGTCTTAATGATTGATGAAGTGGATAGCGCCTCTGACAATCAGGTATTTCTTGATTTTCTTGCTCAATTGCGCAACTACTACCTTGAGCGGGACACTCTTGGCACAAAAACCTTTCATTCCGTGATTTTGGCCGGAGTTTATGATATAAAAAATCTTAAAAGAAAAATCCGATCCGAGGAATCACATTCCGTTAATAGTCCATGGAATATTGCTGCCACATTTAATATTGACATGAGCTTTTCTAAATCAGACATTGCCGGCATGTTAAAGGATTACGCAGAAGATCGTCATATTAATATGAATGTTTCAGAAATAGCCGGACTGATTTACGATTACACCTCCGGTTATCCGTTTTTAGTGTCCAGATTATGTAAACTGATGGATGAGACAGTCAGCCAGACAGATTGTCTTGGTTCAGCAGATGCCGCCTGGACAAATCAGGGTTTCTTTGAAGCCGAACGTATTCTCTTATCAGAAAAAAATACCCTGTTTGAATCCCTGATTGGAAAACTGCAGAGCTATCCCGAACTTAATACGGCTCTCATGAAAATTCTTTTTACAGGAATTAATATTCCTTATAATACAGACGAACCAGCTTTTGATATCGCCTCAATGTTTGGATTTATCAAAAATAACCGGGGTTGCGTGGCGATAGCCAACCGCATTTTTGAAACACGGCTCTATAATCTTTATTTGTCTCGTACTCAGCTGCAGAATACAGATACTTTTTCGTCATCTCAAAGAGACAGAAATCAGTTTGTTATTGACGGACATTTAAATATGCGGCGCATTCTGGAAAAATTCGTTGTGCATTTTCATGATCTGTATGGGAACAGCGGCGAAACGTTTATTGAAAATGATGGCCGCAAATATTTTCTCCTGTATCTTCGCCCAATCATAAACGGCACAGGAAATTATTATGTCGAAGCTCAGACCAGAAATCTCAGCCGCACGGATGTGATAGTAGATTATCAGGGGGAACAATTTATCATTGAACTCAAGATATGGCGGGGTGACGAATATCACAGACGGGGCGAGCGGCAGCTTATAGAGTATCTTGATTCGTACCATGTACAAAAAGGTTATATGCTTAGTTTCAATTTTAATAAGAAAAAAGAAATTGGCGTACATGAGATTATTCTCGGAGACAAAACCCTGATAGAGGCGGTTGTCTAAAAAGAGGCTCACCTAAAGCAGCGGCCATTATGGCCATCTGCTTTAATTCCGCAGCCGATATGTCCTTGTTCTGTTTGTTCCCGCCGGCTTAATATCATCCATCTCCGAGAGCAGGAAATCCTGCGGCAAGGATAGCCCGGGAAACTCGCCATTTCCATCCTCCCGGAATTGTAGTATAATTGAAAACTCAAAATCATACCGGAACTTAAGGAGAAGCAAATAAAAATTTTAGAAGTTGCGGAGATAACGTCGTCACTGTTAGAACGATTAATCGTTGAATAGGAGAAATCGGGGATTGAGGCGCAGAAACTTGAAATGCTTTTTATTGCGCCCCAAGAACGAGGAAAGGGGCCGGGGAGAGAATTCATCCAATATGGGCTTTCATGTCTATAAACGGACAGACCATGACGAGCAAGGCAATCCTTATCCTCTTTTATACATGAAATTAAAATAACCTTGCCGATAACAGGAGGGATCGTATGGTTTATATGAATACGCCGCAGCTGGAGACAGAACGGCTGATCTTAAGAAAATTTACGGAAAATGATATAGAAGCATTGTATTTGATCCTGGCAGATAAAGAAGTCAACACCTTTTTACCGTGGTTTCCTCTGAAAACTATTGAGGAAGCGCAGGCCTTTTTTGAAACAAGGTATGCGGCAAATTACGAAAAGCCGCAAGCCTATGCATATGCCGTCTGTTTGAAAGAGGACAACTATCCGATTGGCTACATAGCGGTGGATATGGATGAAAGCCATGATTTTGGCTACGGGCTTCGGAAAGAGTTTTGGCACCGGAAAATTGTCACGGAAGCCGTGAGCGCTGTCATAGCGCAAGTAAGAAAAGACGGACTTTCCTATATCACTGCGACACATGACATTAACAATCCCCGCAGCGGCGGGGTTATGAGACAGGTGGGAATGAAATATCAGTATTCCTATGAAGAAAAATGGCAGCCTAAAGATTTTTTAGTTACGTTTAGAATGTATCAGCTGAATTTCAATGAAAAAGACCACGGTGTCTTCAAAAAATACTGGGACAATTCCGCTGTGCATTTTATAGAGGCAGGGATTTAGCTTTACAGCGGCGATGAACGGCGCTTCCAGCGCCGCCCGAGATCATCCCGCCCTCCTGCGCAGCGCCGCTATTCTCATTCCGGTTTCAATGACGCAGAGGTTGATATAAACAAAATCAGACTCAACCAACATTTTAAGGTGATGCACACACGCCTGGCGGTATGGTATTTCTTGAAGGTACATTCCCTGCCTAGCACGTCATAATATTCAGAATTTCCTGATCCGTTTCCTTCATTCCCCTGCTTCCGATCCAGGAGATATTGCGTATGGTGTTTTCCACTCCCTTTGCCACCACCCCGTCGCCGCCGTAGAACTGCTGGCCGTTACGGTACATATCATAGCCCAGAAGCCCGGCCTCCACTGCAACCGCGATTTTGGCCGCGCAGGATGCCTTTGCCCCGTCGCAGATCATGCCGGAGGCAATGGCAAGGCCATTGACAACGGTATGGGCAATCGTATCATAATCCCCTTCCTTCAGATATGCGATCCCCGCACCCGCCGCAACGCCTGCGCTTACCGCCCCGCAGTAAGCCGAGAGGGAGCCGATTCCCCTCTTTAGATGAATGGCAATCAGATTGGACAGCGCAAGGGCCCTGTACAGCTTTTCTTCACCGGCTCCCAGCTCCTTTGCGTATTCCATCACCGGGAGCGAAACCGTAAGCCCCTGGTTGCCGCTTCCCGAATTGATGACTACCGGAAGCTCGCTCCCGTTCATCCTTGCGTCCGATCCCGCCGCCGCCATTGCCTTTGCCCGGATACGCACATTCTCTTCGCCTGACATAAGCAGCACCGAGCCTATATTCGCTCCGTAATCTCCCCGCAGTCCTTCTTCTGCAGCCGCCCGGTTATACTCGATCTGGCGTCTTAGCACCCCTTCAACCTGCGAAAGCTCCGCCTCCGTGGCAAAACAATAAATATCCTCCACGTTCAGAAGGCCGTAGCGCTCTTCTCTCTCCGTATCCATCCCGCTTTCCAGCACCCGCTCCAGCAGAATCTCATCATCCTTCGTTATCCGCACGATATTCGTATGCTCCCCGGCAATACGGACAGACGCGCAGGAGCTTCCGCTCCACACGCTAACACTCATGTCCAGCAGCGCTCCGTCCTTTTGCTGGCTTACCTGGATAGGCGTGCTCCTTAAATATTCCCTGAATTCTTCCTTCTGTGCATCCGAAATTTCAGACAAAACCTCCAGCAGCCGGTCCTCTCTGCCCGCCACGATTCCGATTGCCACCGCCGCCTCGATCCCCTTGGCCCCGTTCGTATTCGGCACAATCACGCTTTTCACATTCTTGATGATATTTCCACTGACCTGCGCCAGAACCCTCTCAGGCCTTTTCCCAAGAACACTCCTGGCCTTTGCCGCACAGTAGGCAAGCGCAATCGGCTCCGTGCAGCCCATTGCGGGTACCAGCTCCTCGTTCAGAATGGTTTCGTAAGCCTTAAAAATTCTTTCTTTGTCCTTCATCGTACATCTCCCCATCACTCCAAAGTTTCCTCCTTAAATCACAGACCTCAGAAAAAGCCCTCCCCACAGGGACTTTTTTCCGCATCTGGTTATCCATATGCGCACTGTCCCTGGCGACAATTTCCACAACGCCATCTTTTGTATTACGTGGACTCACTATAACACGGACAGGCGCTCCAATCAAGTCCGCATCCGCAAACATTTCCCCCGCCTGGATTTTGTTCCTGTCGTCATAGATAACCTCGATTCCCTCACTCTGCAGCTTTTGATACAGCGTGTCGGAAATTTCCCTGGTCTCGCCGTCATCCGGCCGCAGGCAGCAAAGATGCACCTCCCATGGCGCTATGGAAATGGGCCAGACGGGGCCGCGATTGTCATGGCGGGCCTCGCAGACGGACGCCGCAAGACGCCCGATGCCGATCCCGTAGCATCCCATGACCGGATATTCGGCTGCGCCGCTTTCATTGATATACCGCATATTCATGCTTTCCGTGTATTTCGTCCCAAGCTGAAAAATATTTCCCACCTCGATTCCGCGCCGGATACTCAAAGACCGGCTTCCGCAGCAGGGACAAACACCTTCCAGTGCAGCGCCGGCAGACCTGCCGCAAGCCGCAGGTTCGTCCACGGCCTCCAGATTCGCCCTGTAATCGCAGCTGCCGCACACGACCACGGAATCTTCCCCCGCATCTGTGAGCAGCATAAATTCATGGGACACATTTCCGCCCATCATGCCGGAATCCGATGCGACTACCTCCACCTGCGGAATTCCCACCCTGCGGAAAATGCGCCTATACGCTTCCAGACATTTTGCGTAGTACTCCTCCAAATCCTTCCGGGAGGTATGAAACGAATAGGCGTCCTTCATGGTAAATTCACGGACGCGGATCATCCCCGCCCTCGGCCTTGCCTCGTCCCGGAATTTCCGCTGAAACTGATAAATCATAAAAGGATACTGCTGATAAGACCTTCCATACTCTCTCACCAGCTGCACTGCCGCCTCCTCGTGGGTCATTCCCAGAACCAGATCCGTATCGCTCCTGTCTTTAAACCGCACCAGTTCTTTTCCCACGCTCTCAAAACGTCCGGATTCTTTCCACAGCTGCGCAGGCATGACCACCGGGAACATCACCTCCTGCCCTCCGATCCGTTCCATTTCCTCCCGGATAATGTTCTCTATTTTCCTTGTCACCCGCCTCAGAATCGGATATTCGGAAAAGATGCCGCTTCCCACCCCTTTCATGTACCCGCCCCGGATCATCAGCGCATGGCTGTCAATGACACAGTCTGCCGGCCTTTCTTTGAACCTCTGTCCCACAAGATTTCTCAGTTTCATATCCTTCCTCCTTTTAAATTTCATCTGTGCGCCCCTGCGCATAAAAAAATCCCAAGTATATCCGAAAATATACTTAGGACGAATTGACTCCGCGGTACCACCTAACTTCAGACGAATCTGCACCTTGATCGCAGGCCATCACCTGCCCGCCTCTGATAACGGTGGCTCTCCGTCAGAATTTCCCCTTTTGCAAAAAAGGCTCACTCTGCTGCTCCCAGACCGGTTCGGAATCTCTCCTTCAAAGCCTCGCACCATCCGGCTCCTCTCTGCAAAAGTCAGGATACCTACTATTCTGTTCCCCGCATTTAATATAAATTACCACGGCAACAGGGCCGTGTCAAGAAAAAGCTCCGCAGAAAGTCATTTTCTCTGCGCCGGTATCTCCCCCACATAGCTCCAGGTCGTTCCTTTATCCGACGATTCATACAGGCCGTGACAGTAGCCTTCCTCCCCGTAATAGTCCCCGTCCGGCCCCTGTCCGGCTTCCATGTAAAGCTTCCCCGCTTCCTCATAAACTCTCTCCGGCATCACAAACGGATTATAGTAAGTTCCGTCCGAAAGCACCGCCCTCGCCGACGGGTACTGTACCTCCTGAAAGCTTTTCCCTCCATCCCCGGTCCGGTAAAGACTTCCATAAGCTCCCCCGCTGTATGCCAGACAGGAAAATCCGGTCTGGCCATCTTCCAGAAATGAAATCCATTTCGCCCCGCCGCCGCTTCCAAGATAGGGATCCCCATTGGCCATGACTGCGCTTATGCCTTCGTCCGCCGTGGCGACAAGCGCATAATAACTGCTTCCGCAGGCCCGGTCAACCGGAACCATCCGATACTCCACCCCGTCAGCGGTCCGGTACGCACAGTCAGGCTCAAGCGTCAGATAATATTGTACGGTCTCCTGCGAAAGCTCCTGCTCCTTACCGTCCGCACCCCCCTCTTCATTCAGAGTCATTCTCTGCCCGTATACCTCCTGCTGTATCTCTTCTATAAAAGCATACAGATCATTATAAACCGCAGCCGTATGATCTTCCGCCAGGGTCTCCAGATTTGAAAAAATATAGGAAAAGCGCTCACCCCAATAGTCGATCTCCATAGAGGCATAGATCGCTTCATTTCCCTCATAGGGAAGCTCTCTCATGGAATAGAGCAGCCAGTTCACCACATCGGCACAAAACCATTCCTTCTCCTCACTGCTGTCCGAATTCAGGTAGACGACAGGAACGGAAGCCCCCGGCGCCCCTTCCCCTCTTTCCACAAACTCATGCATCCGGTTTCTTCCGGCAAAGTAGGCATCCGTCAGTTCACGGAACTGTTCCATCGTAAGTAGGAAATAATCCGTATCTGCCAATTCATGTGTATTTCTGATACAATCACTTCAAATTATGGAGGTATTGCCTATGGATGAAAATGAACTTACGAAGACAGAACTTTGGACAAAACGTATCCAGGACTTTCACGAAAGCGGTTTATCCCGAAAAGAATGGTGTCAGAAGCATCAGATCCCACAATCAACCTTTAGTTATTGGATCAGAAAACAAACGAAAGGACAGCCAAAACCGGAACAGCCAGAGGAACCTGTTTTTGCCAGGCTTCCTTCCGAACAGGAAATATCATCTGACTCATCAGCCAATGATGTGCCTGTAACGATCTGTCTTCCCGGAAGTATCCGGATTGAGATCAGTGCCGGGTGCCCCGTCGGGCTCATGTCTTCTTTGATCCATACGCTGAATGCTCATGCTTGATCTGGCCGGCGGAACAACCGTGTATCTTGCATGTGGTGTCACAGACTTACGAAAGAGCTACCAGGGACTGGCTGCTATCATAAAACTAAAATTCCATCTGGATCCGTATTCCCGTTGTATGTTCGCCTTCTGTAATCGCAGACGCACATCAATCAAAATCCTCCAATGGGACGGGTCAGGATTTTGGATCTTAATGAAGCGGCTGGACCGTCATTCCTTTCACTGGCCGGATACGCCGGATGAGCTAAAAAAAGTTACGTTAAAAGAAATACACTGGCTGTGTGACGGATTATCCCTGGAGCCCAAGGGAGCTTTTAAGGAGCATCATCCCAAGATTGTCATCTAGCCAAAAACGGAGTCTGTCAATTCGCAAAAAGCTGAAAATCACTGGGTTTTCAGCGATTTTTCCTCTGTTTTTCTGAAGTGTTTTCCCTCGAAAACAGCGCGGTTTTATGGTATACTTTTCTCAGCTTAAAACAGACAGGAGCACCGGACTATGGAACCGCTTTTTTCCGAGAAACAATTACAGGAAATGACCAAAGAAAATATGATCACACTGCTTACAACCATGCAGGCACATCGGCAAAAGCAGGAAACCAAGATCCGGCTCCTGACGGAAAAAATGAAGGAGCTGGAGTTCATGAATGCGCTGCTTTCTGACCGGCTGACGCTTGCCCGGCGGAAACGGTTTGGTGCTTCCAGTGAAAAATATGCGGACGGATATACGCAGATGAACCTGTTCAATGAGGCCGAGCAGGAAGCGGATCCGAATGCAGCGGAACCGGAAATGGAAGAGATCCATCCGAACTCTTACAAGCGCAAAAAACCTGCCGGAAAAAAGGAAGAAGATCTTTCTTCTTTTGAAACGACAGAGGTGATCGAACATAAACTGGAAGGGGAAGAACGCTTCTGCCCGGAATGCGGGACGAAATACAAGGTAGTGACGACAGAGAAAGTAAAATATCTGAAATTTATTCCGGCCCGTTTCGAAGTCGTGGAAGAGGCCACATATATTTACGGCTGTCCAAAATGCGGAAAAATGCGGCGGCCAGAGAAGGCCCAGGCACTTATGAAAGGGAGTGTCGCCACACCGTCCCTGGTTGCGGGCATCATGAACGCCAAATATGTAAATGGGATGCCGCTTGCACGCCAGGAGCGGGAATTCGCGCGGTATGATCTGAATCTGTCAACCAAAACGATGGCAAACTGGATCATCCTGTGTGCCGGGCGGTATCTCCAGCCGGTCTATGACCTGATGAAGGAGGAATTCCTTTGCAGTAGGTATGTCCATGGCGACGAGACGCGGATCCAGGTCATAGACGAACCGGAGCAGAAAGGTACGACACAGAACTGGATGTGGGTGTATCTTACGGATGAGAACAGTGGATCTCCGAGAATGGTACTCTTCCAGTATGAGAGAACCCGGGGCGGCTGCCACCCGGTGGAGTTTCTGGGAGATACATTTGAGGGTTATCTTACCTGTGATGGATACCAGGCGTACCATAGTCTCCCGGAGAAGATCACCGTGACAGGGTGTATGGCCCATGCAAGGCGGCGCTTTGATGAAGCCCTTACAACATTGAAAAAGGATTTCACCAAAGAGCGGCTGAAAGAAACAACTGCATATCAGGCAATGGAGCGGATCGGCATGCTCTATAAGATAGAAGAAATGCTCCGCGGCAAATCGCCGGAGGAAAAATATACCGAGCGTCAGAAGCAGTCAAAACCGCTTTTAGATGCCTTCTTTGAGTGGCTGCATTCCCTGGAGGATGCAGTAGACAGATCATCGAAAATAGGGGAAGCGGTATTGTACACGATAAACCAGGAACAATACTTAAGAAGATACTTGGATGACGGACATTTGAGTATCGACAATACGGTCGCTGAGAGAGCCATTAAGAACTTTGCGGTAGGACGCCGCAACTGGCTGTTTTCCAAGAGTATCAAAGGAGCGGAGGCCAGCGCAACCGTATACAGCATAACGGAAACGGCGATCCTGAACGGACTCAAGCCCTATAATTATCTGACCTACATATTGGAAAAGATGAAAGATTTGGCCCCATTTCCGACAAAAGAAGATATTCTTCCACTATTGCCCTGGTCAGAAACAATACCGGAAAACTGTCGTACCAAACGACCAGAGGGGACATCCACTTAGCAGAAACTGTTAGGTGGATTTTTTGTCAAAGTGCGGATGAATCGCTATTCATCTTTAGAAAATATTCTACCAAATGAATAGATTTATAAACAGGTACGGATTATTTCTTACTTACAAACATGGTAACGAGTTTGACAAAGACTCCAAAACTTGGGTACTGTCCCTTGTTCTCAATATTCATAATTGTACGGGAATCCCGCCCGACGAGTTCAACTACATAGCTTTGTGTCCAGCCTCTTTCTTCTCTGACCTTTTTTATCGCAGGCCTCAGACCACGGTTGAGGGGATCCGCACAAAAATGATGGTGCCCGACCCGGCAGCCGCCGACCATGTACGCCTGATGTTTGAAACGTACGCCGAGCCCGGGACCTCTTTTCGGGGACATCATCCGGTATTTTGAGGAAAACAACGTAAGCGCTTAATTTTCGACCGTCACACAAAAGGGGCTTTATTAACCTATAAGTAAATTTTTCTACATCAAAAATGCCTCAGTTGGGTTTAGCAACTCAATTCACATACGATTTAACTAATGCGAGCAGTTCCAGTTCTTCATCCGTCATCTGATCGTTCGACTGATGCTCGAACAGGAAGCCAAGATAGTGGTAAACATTTACTTTATTGCTGGTTTCCAATCAGAGAAGATATGTAATCTGCATGATCCTGCCAGGTTTGATATTTCTTGTCTCCACGTCGGTCCGAAATTTGATAGTTGGATGAAAGATATTCCGCCAATGCCTTTGTATATTTCTGATTCCCTCTATAATTCAGATGATCAATATCCGCAAAATCCGAAGCCCTGTTAAATATCATTTGATGATCTTCCGAAATCAGATAGGGACTTATAACGATATGCAGGGGAATATCATTTTCCTGCGCCAATTCTATTGTTTATCGGTAATACTTTTCAGTCTTCTCGGTCAAACTCTTCCTGTCATTTACCCAGATTTATTGTATGACTTTTTTCGGTATGTAAGAGTAAAGTCTGCCGCTGCCTGATATAATCCGTGAAGGCCTCCCCATATAAAAATTCCAGCTTGCCCCATGCCAAAGACCACTGACCAGAAATACTAAAATTTTATTAAGCACTTAGTACTTCAATCATTTTCTTTTTGGTACATTTTCAATTAAGAGTATTTCAGGAAAGATTTGAGCTAAAGAATCATTATCTTAACTTTAATATCTATTCCTCTTGATACAGATATTTAAAAAACAGACTATTCTTATAGTCGTGTGCCGTAAAATTATTTGCCGGAGTATCCTGATTAAATGTTATCACATTATCACACACATTTGCTATCTTTCCTGTTTGAAGCATAGCATTATATCCTCTAAAAAATTCCGTCAATGGCGTCATTGCCCCTAGCATAAGACAGACACACAGAAAAACACATATCGATTTGTCTACTTTTTTATTTGTATTTTTAAAATCATAATCTACTAGATATTTTAAACACATTGCAGCCAACACCATTATGCTCGGAACTGAGAAACGCATAACAAAATCGGTTCCCTCTCCTACTTTGACAAATGGGGCGATAATAGTCGTAATAATCACAACATAATAAAATATATCATATTTATACTTCCTATACAGCAATACTAAATATATGCCAGCTTCCAAAAACCAAAAAAGTATGACTTCACCTATAAATTTATTTGTTATCGTTTCAATCTTAAATACAGAAAATATACACAAAGACTTATTGGACATACCATTGTTAAGTGCCTGATTAGACAAATAATATACTAAAAATATTGGCATTATCAATATAGCCATACAATTCACAGGGCTAAAAACTTCAAATACAAATTTTCTAATTTTTTTGGTAAATATAGAAACAACACCTTTATATACTGCATTTAGTATCATGAAAACACTAATTCCTAACATGGGAATCGGTCCTGCCGCAAACGTACAAATACATATAAACACGTAGTTGTTTACTTTATTTTCTTGCAATATACATAATATTGCAAGCCATGGAACAATCGTCTGATTAAATACCCAAAATAAACACGTAGTAAGACTGCTAAACTGTAACCCCTGACACCACCATTCCAAATGGAGAGCAGGAAACGGTATTTGCCATCTAATAATAACTCTCAACACACCAATAATATCCAGTCCGCTAAAAAAAACTAATATTCCTGGTATTAATAACATTCTATTTCCCGATTTCGGTTTTACATATGTAAGCAATAATAGCTCTGTCAAAAATATTCCAATAGATGTCCAAATCCAAAGCAAAATATTACCAATCGCAAAGGCTCGTTCCGTCAAATAAATGTTTGGAGCTATAAATCCAATAATCTTAACCAATGTAGCGGTTGGTAGCCAATATCCAATATAATAAACCAGCGCCTTGTCATAATCCGGATATATTACCGGCCAATCCCTATATATAATATCCCTGTATACTGCATTTCGACATCCCCAATCATCGCTTTGATAGAATAAATTTCCTTGACCTCCAAGAAATGACCAAACAACAGCCACTACCGCAAAGACAACTAAATATTTAATTTCTACCTGAAGCATATTTGAAGATTTAGGTTTATGAACAAATATTTGAATTTTACCATTTCCTTTAGATTTTCCTACTATTCTCAACTTTTCTATTGTAAAAATATAAAGAACAACTAAAAACGCACCCCCTAAAATGAAATGGAGATATAACGCTATAAAACAAAATAACGGAAGGAGCATATACATAAATATTATATGTCTAATTTTACTATAATTTAATTCAATCATTTGCCTTCCCTCTCTATTTCGAAAATGGTATTTTAACTGTAGCTTTCCTTTTTGAATAGAACAAGCAATGCAGGATACGAAGCCGCAATGGGTGCATAATAACGAAAGCAATCATTTACAGGAGATGCGATACAGGTTAAGATCATAATACCTACTGCAATTAACGGTGGTATCAATATGAAACGTCTTTTTTCCAATAAATAATATAATATCAGTACAATACTCCAAGTATAAATTGCGCATATATCCGTCAAACAAAGTATCGGAATTTTATTCCAAACTTTTGACCATGCATGCAAAATTTCTCGCAATCCACGAAATTTTTCAATATAGTGAACCTGAAAATATTCATCATGTTCTCCGCCTATCCAATCGAAGATTGTCATACCGCTATTCCAATTTCCTGACATTTCAGGAAGATTAGGCGTAAAAGCATAATACCCATAGCTCTGTCCAATAGCTGCTTCGATATAAGTAACCGGATATCGAAAAAACATTTTTGCCCATGTTTTTATATAATTTGTCGTCTTTCTCATTTCAGAAGGAAGAACAATCCATTTTACCGGATCAGATAAGATTGGATTATAAGCCGCTCCTAATTTGTCATAAGGAAACTCTCCGCTTATCCCTTCAATCTCCTGTTCCGTCAATTCTTCTCCTCTATACTTCACGGTTCGTGCCGTTTGTTGAAAGCAGATTGAGAGAGCTTCTCCTGTCTCGCTAGGGATCACTCCCTGAACATTAATAATAAAATAATTATATATAAAATAAACCAATATACATGTTACAACAATACATGTCTGTCTCATAAATCTCTTTTTCAACAATATAATCGCTAAAATTATTGCTGTCGGAGCCACCACATAAATGCAGTTATGGCGGAAAAGTGAAGCTAACAATGCCGCCATACCATGACATAAACAGAGTTTCAATGTCAATGCTTTTTTTGAAACTTGCTGCAATATCATAATTAAAGAAAGGATATAAAGGGTGAAAAGCCCCGCACTAAATGTATCCTTAAAAGCGTGCTTTGAGTATGCTCCCCAAACAGGCGTTATAGCATAAAACAGTAATGCTATATAATAAAATATCCTTTTAAAATGTGCTTCTTTTAGTAAGACGATACATTTGGCATATATAAGCGCCATAATAATATCCCTGCAAATGACATATATGAAAACGCCTATATTCTCATTTCCTATTTTCTTTCCAATATCATAACATCCCCCCAGCACGCATGAAGAAAACCAAGGATGGTGATTACTATGAACATAATAATAGGAATATAGCTGATTAAACACGTCATTATCCATACTGCCGGGATAATAAGTGATAATCCAGGGAATCCAGGCACCTATAATTATACAAAATGAAAATAAAAAAAATGATCTTCAATCTTTTTACAAAAGTGAGAAAATGTTCCTTCTATTTTCTTTTCAGCGCTAAACATTATTTCTTTATCAAGTATTATAAAAAACATACATGCGCTAATAAAGAAAACACTTGCCCACCCTAATGCCAAAAGAATACTTCCGATCAGCCATGCAACACTATAAAACATTGGCAGACAATCCAGCCAATACATACACAAACCTGCGACATTTACGCATCCAAATAATATGCTTAAAAAATAGAGCGAAGTCTTATGTATATAAGAACACCTTCTTATATCATTTAAAATACGATATATAAATAACGCAAGTAAAACTGCAATCAAAGACTGTTCAATACCATATCCAATATCTAATGCGATTCTGATATAGTTAAAAAAGATTGATACTTTATTTGTCGGCCATGTTGCAATATTAGTAGCAAGAGGCATATCTGATGCAATTGGCGGAAAGTGTATACTTACATGTAGTGTAAGTGAAATATAGATTCCCCAAATAAATGAAAAAAATAATTTTTTCCATCTCATATCATTTCTCCTATGAACACATCCTTTTGCTTTCTAACAAATCTGTTCAAAAAATCAAACATACGCTTTATTAAATATCCAAATATTTTATCCAAAACTCTTCTGACACAAGATACTTTGCCCGTTCTCTATATAACTTTTCAATATCCGCATGTCTCTTTTTGTATTCTTTAATATCTTTCTTATATCGCTTATATACTTCTCGAAAACGTTTCTTATCTAATATTCGGATCGCACCCGTCTTTAAATGTGGATTTACTGCTATTAATTCCTTCCTAAGCGTTTGCTTCTGTGTTACAGTCCCATAGTCAAATGGTATAACCATTTTTTCTTTCCTTAACCACTTTTCCGGCCAAAAGCGTTGACCATTTTTTGTTGCATGATAGATGCATTTGTCAATAAATTTTCTCGGCCAATCGCAATAAATATCTCCAAAATTAATTTCTTTAACGTCCAGTTCACTTAAAGGAATTAATTTTTCGTTTTTTTTCATATTTTCTTTTACAATTTGTTCCCCTCTATCCTGCTCCAGGAAAGAGGGGCCCTGCATATAGTCTTCTAAGGCTCTGAGAACCAATTCAGCCGCATTATAATGAAACTTCATTAATTCAGCGTTGAAAGATCGATTCCAAAATGCAAACATATCAATATTTTCATATATATTAAATGTCGCTTTCCCTATTAATAAATTCCTACATTGCTGATACCTGTCAAATGCTGCATTGTATTTATTGACAAATCCCATATGCCATATGCATATTCCGTTCATGGTAATTATCTTTGCTTTACATCTTAAAGAATACTCTATATCATCACAGCGAATAAACAACGGCAAAGGTAAACCATATTTTTCAATCTGGCTTGTTGGAATACAACAATACCACCACCCTGCATATTCATTAGGATGTTTCAGAAAATCTAACTCATTCGTTAAATTATCTTTTATATTTTCATGAAATAATTTCGGTTTTAGGGAACAAAAATCAGAGTTTGAGCATACCGTCCCAATGTCTTCATGTTGCATATTCATTTCTTCATAATACAACATCGCACCACTGATAAAATAATTCTTGTATTCCGGTTTTAATAATGTCAGTAGCATATATGATCTGCGAATACTTTCCGGTAATACTATAACATCATCATCCATTAACAATACATGGGTTGCCTTAGTTGTTTGCCTCATTGCTTCGATCATACCTCTTGCAAACCCGCCGGAACCGCCCGTATTCTTATTTGGATGTATCGTAAAATGTGGTTCATTCCACTCTTCAGGTTTTAATGTTCGTCCATTATCCACTACATTGATATAGATATTATTTCTGATCTCTTCCTCGTCTGATTCGATAATTTCTTTTTTCAGTATTTGCATATTTGAAATAATGAACGCTTCTTTATTGCACGTTGTAGTTGCTACGGACAATACTACATTTTGCATAGCAGTATCGTCATACTCGCCAATATAGCCTCCCCCATAGATACCACAGCTTTCCTTCGAAATTATTTCAAATCCAAGAATTTTTTCATCGTTTTCAGGATATTCTAATTCAATCCGCTGCCTGCCATTTAAACAATATTCCTTAGTCAAAAACTCTGTTCTTTCGGGACTGTAAATATCCAGATGGTAACCTACCAAAATAATTTTAAAAGTTCCTTCTATATCTAATTGAAGCTTAATTCCTCTTAAATCCGTATATCTTTTCCATTTTCCATAAGAACAACCATTTAAGTATGTGGTAAAATCACAAAGATGATACTGTCCCATCCGTAGCACGTGATTCTCTCTGTCAACATAGCTTCTGTCACCTTTATAAAACAACTGCCACTGTGTATAAAACTTCTCTCGTACCGGAAAAATAATATTTTGTATCCTTCTCTCCATCTTCATCTACCTCCCTGATTTCCTCTCTATCGTTTATACTCGCCTGATATCATAAATTCCTGATACTGCCCTAACACCCGGCCGGGCTCCCCAATCTCCATAATCCTTCCCTCATGCAGCCACATCACCCGGTCACACAGCTTCTCCAGCGTCTCGATACTATGGGAGACAATGATCACCGTGCGGTCCTTGTCCTCAATCAGGGATTCCATCTTGGCAAGGCTCTTTCGCTGAAAGCCCTCGTCCCCCACGCTGAGCACCTCGTCCACCAGGATAATGTCCGTCTCCAGATTGCAGGTGATGGAAAACGCCAGCTTGGAATACATACCGCTGGAATACGTTTTCACCGGCCTGTCGATAAACTCCCCCAGCTCGGCGAATTCAATGATCTCATCCACCTTTTCCTTAATCTGCTTCTCCGTAAAGCCAAGCAGCATTCCGGACAAATAAATATTCCTCCTGCCTGACAGAGTGTCCTTGAATCCAAGCCCAAGAGAAAGCAGGGAAATGGTATTGCCTTTCAGGTCAATGGTTCCCGCATTGGGCGAAAACACCCCTGCAACGGCACGAAGCAGCGTGGACTTACCGCTTCCGTTTTTTCCTATAATCCCAAGGATTTCCCCCTTTTCCACCTGAAACGATATTCCTTTTACCGCCTCGAATTCCTCCGCCTCCTCCGCATCCCTGCGCAGGAGATTTTTCTGTATGGAAAAGTTTTTCAGGAGCTTATAAGTAATCTTAACATCAGAAACGTCTATCGCTATCTCTCTCATGATTACTCCTTATTTCAACTATATTATCTTCACATAGTTATTCTCATTTTTGCTGATCAGACGGATCCCACCGGCCGCCAGCAAAATGGAAATGACAAACCAAATACCCAGCATGACTCTCGATGGCGTTTCATTGTAAAGAAGTGATTTCCGCATACAAAAAATCAGGTGCGCTATGGGATTGATTCTCTGCAGAAAGTAGCCATAGGGCGCCGGAAAGCTTTTCTGTATATTGAAGAAAATACCCGTCAGATAAAACATCAGATTCAGCGCAATCGCAACCAATCTGGAAAGATCGCTGACATACACTCCAAAATGGAGAAAATACAGGCTGCAGGCAAAGCAAAACGTAAAAAAAACGACCAGGTTCGGAATCATGTAGAGCAGGTTAATCCCTATGGGAATCTTGTAAATAATCATCATAAGCGCCACAATGCCCCAGCAGATCAGCATCTTAAAGATCAAAACCAGCATACGCTGAATCAGCAGAATATATTTCGGTATATAGATTCTTGAAATGATATGCTGGTTGTTCCGGATCAGATCCACACTGGAGGTGATGCACCTGCTGAAATAATCCCACACCGTGATTCCGATAAAAACAAAAATCGGGAAATAGGCCTCGTCCGTTTTCAGAACGATTCCAAAAATCAACACATAAACCAGCATGGAGCTTAAGGGCTCCAGAATCCACCAAAGCCAGTTCAGATAGGAGTTTGCCACCTCCTCCTGCAGATCGGATTTGGCCGCATACACCGCAAACCTCCAGTATTTCTTTACCTCTTTAAAAAATTTCATCCTCTAATCCTCTCAGCAAACCTTCATCCGAAAATCCGAAATCTCATACCTGTGTACCATCCCAGATTTCCCTTCCCCGTATACAGCAAAATAAGGCTTACCGTCCGCCAGTACCCCATGTTTCTGTCGAGCTGTTTTTTGGCCTTTTGCAAATATTCCTTCTTATATTTCTTTTCGATTTTTGACAACGCATATCCGTGGGTCTGTATCTTCACTACCTGGAGCAGATCCGTCAGGCGCTCGTCCTTAAAAGCATCCACATACGCATCCAGAAAATCAAACAGCGGGAAATGAACAAACAGCCGTTCATCCCTGCAGCTGACATCCTGCCCCTGCCGCCCAAGCCTGTAATAATACAGATGCTCCGGCACACAGGCGGCGCTTCCTGCCGCAAAAATGTATTCCACCCGGAAAGGCAGATCGTCAAACCGCTTCAACTCCTCATGAAAACGAATTTTCTTTTCATCCAGCACGTCCTTTCGGTAAATCGCCCTCCAGATCGCAACTCTTGTATTGACTGCGAGAAGCGCCACCTTGTCCCTGCGGTAAGTGCCTGTCAAATAAGGATCCTTCAGACAGTCATTTCGGATTTCCCTCGAACTTCCGTCTTCCTCATAATATTCCTTATATCCGCAGTAGACCATATGATAGGAACCCATAATGGCCCTGCGAAACAGTTTGTAAAACATGGATGCGTCTATGAAATCGTCAGGATCCACAAAGCCGATATACCTTCCCCTGGCCGCCTCGATTCCCCGGTTGCGTGCCGAAGCGCAGCCGCCATTCTCCTTGTCTATCAGACGTATCCTCGGATCAGTCTGCGCATACTTCAAAATAAGATCTCCGGACGGATCCGTACTTCCGTCATTCACAAAAATGTACTCCACATAGGGAGCCTTCCATTCAAGAAGGGTCTTCATACAGTCCGGAAGATAGTTTGAGACATTATATACGGGAAGAACCACCGACAATTCAACAGCCCATTTTCCCTTTTGCCAGTTCAGGATCTCGCAGGGCGCAATATCCGCCGTGATTTGTTCCGGCTTCAATCCCCTGTCCTGCTCAATATAAATAAAGGAAGCTCTTTCTCTGTAGGTTTCCCATACTTCAAAATAGTCTTCCTCCTTTTTCATCCTGCCGATTAGATAGCCTGGCTGAATGCTTTTTAGAGAGAGAACCTTTTCTTTGCAGTTCCAGTCAAAAATCAAAGCGTCTATTTTCTCGGGCAATGCTTCTGATTCGGATAAATGGCGGATAACACGGATCCCTTTTACATCATAAAGCCACTTCTCCAGATCCCTGTACTCCTCTGTGGAAGTAATCATCAAAACTGTTTCGATATCATATCTGTCTGACAAATAGCCTTTAATCTGCCGCACTTCTCCCTCCACAAATCCTCATGCCACTCTCTCCCCCGCACCCAGCAGCTTCTTAATCATCTTTTCACACAGATCCTGCCACAGATAGTCGTAAAAAATGAAATTAAGCGGGCGAAACCGGATTGCTGTCACAAACAGCAGATACTGCCTGGCATCCGCTTTGCTGCAGCTTCCCCTGATTCCCGTTAACAGCGCCCTGTAATATTCCCAGGGGAGCTTACGAAACAGCTGATGCGTCTTTTTGACCAACAGCCTCCTGTGATCCGTATCCGCCATGCGGATGCACCATATGGCAAACCGGATCAGGACGCGCATGACAGGATAAAGCAGCTCCTTCTTACCTTCCCTGTCCACATATTGAAGCAGATCGTCAAACACGATCAGAAAGTCAAGTCTGTCCTTTCCCCTGGATGCCGTGATCTGGGAAGCGTTTCCAATCCGGTAATAAAATCCGACTTCCCCCAGGCCCATGCAGGACGTGCACTGTGACAGCAGATAAAAATGCGGATAGATATCCTCCCATTTTACCTTCTCCCGGAACGTGAAATGAATCCGCCTCACAAAATCCGTCTGCAGGATCTTTCTGCACTGGTTGACCTCAAACCGGTAAAGCTCCATATGCTGTGCCGGATTCACAACATTGCCGTCCTGCGCAAACACCTTTTCAAAGAGAGTTTTATCATACCAGTCTCCCACCGCCCCGCTTCCCTCATGAAATATCACGGGCAATGTCAGGATCATCTCAACGCCGGGATCCGCACAGTGCTCCAGATACCAGAGGATTCGTTCCACAAATTGGGGCATCAGCCAGTCGTCGCTGTCAAGGAAGGACACGTAAGGCGTGTCCGCAAGCTGCATTCCATGGTTTCTGGCCCCGCCAAGCCCCCGGTTCTCCTGAAAGATGTAGGAGATCTTGTCCGTCCTTGCGGCCGCATAATCCCTGCAGATTCCGTCCGTCCCGTCCGTGGAACCGTCGTTTATCAGAATCAGCTTATATCTGTCGTCCGTCTGATGCAGTATACTTTCAATTGTCCTGGCGATTGTCTTTTCCGCATTATATGCCGGCACGACAAATGTGATTATCTCCTTAATTTTCGTTCACCCGCTGTCTGTGTTTAACACATGTTATAGATCTTCTGTCTGCTTTTTTTTTGCGCAGCGTCCTTATTTTCCGAGACGATATGCGGTTCCCACTTTCTCTGCGCCGCTTCCTCCTCCTGCGCCTGCGCTTTCGCCAAGGAATCGTATTCCATTCTGCGGATATGATACTGCGTGTCGGACAAGATCCGCCGGTTAGCAGCCATCAGATCCGACACAAGCCCGATCATGAAGGTCAGAAACCCCACGATAATCAACGTGCATGCCAGGATCAGGGACTGCACATGCCCGTAGCCCTGCCCGATGGCAATCAGATACAAAAAGCGCATGCCGATACTGATACCGCAAAGCAGCGGTATGGTCGACAAATAAGTAAAACACTTTAAGGGCTGGTACATCATGTACGCCCGCAGGATAATCACAATCGACTTCTTCACGTAAGACCAGACGCCGTGAAACAGTCTGGAGGGCCGAAGATCCGGATTGGTATGCACCGGCACACTTGTAACCGCTATCTTATCCCTTCCCGCCTGCACGATTGTCTCCAGCGTGTATGTATAGTCGTTAATCACATTGATATGCATGGCGGCTTCCCGACTCATGGCGCGGAACCCGCTGGGTGCATCCGGAATATCCGTGTTGGAAGCCTTTCTGACCGCCCAGCTTCCAAAGTGCTGAAGCTTTTTTTTGAGGAAGGAAAAATGTTCCGTCTCATCAATGGGCCTGGCCCCGATCACCATATCCGCATCCCCCTCGAGGATTGGCTGGATCAGCCGCTGAATGTCCTCGGCGCAGTATTGGTTGTCCGCATCCGTATTCACGATAATGTCTGCACCGTTTCGAAGGCACCCGTCCAGCCCGGCCATGAATCCCCTGGCCAGCCCCTTGTTCTGGTTAAAGTTGACGATATGGTGCACCCCCCATCTCTGGGCCACCTCCACGGTCGCATCCTTACTTCCGTCATTGATAATAAGATATTCAATTTTATCAATGCCATCCAGCTTCTTGGGCAGATCGTTGAGCGCCACCTCAAGTGTATTGGCCTCGTTATAACAGGGAATCTGGATAATCAGCTTCATGGATTTTATTCCTCTTCCGAATCTAAATCGATCATCTCAATTTCACGGTCTTTCTGCTTCTTCTTCGTCCCGGAATCGCCCTGGCCTTCCTCTTTTTTCACCTGCTTTATCGTTGAAACAATTCCCACCGCAAAGATTGCGACAATCAAAACAACGATCACAACCATCCAGATACGGGAACGCTTGAGCTCCGCCCGCTGTCTCTCGACATTCTCAATAAAGGCCTTATTTTCCGCTTCCAGAGCTGCCATTTCCTCGGCCAGGCCGGCATCCTCCAGATCCACGATTCCCTTTCCTTCCACCTCGATCATCAGTCCGGTTGTACTGTCCTTGAGAATATATCCTTCCGATTCCTGATAGGATATCCGGTACCATCCGTTCTGCGTCTCGCCTGTGACCCACACAGAGGAACCTGCCGTATAGTCCCTTACAACCGCCGAGTCCTCACTGGGCGATTCGTAGACACTGCAGTCCTGTGCAATCGTCATAACCTGGTTTAATTCCGTGACAGAAAAATCACCGGAATCCTCCTGCGCCCTGACATCCAGCGACGCTCTCCCAAGAAAAACGCTCATCAGCAAAAACATCACCAAAAACTTCATCTTTTTCATTTCAGTAATCTGCTCCTTTCCCATCCTCATTCTTTTCGGTTAAAATACAGGACATGAAGCTTCGCCACTATTTTTTCATTATAGATTTGCTCCAGCACTTCTTTCTGCCCTGAATCCGATCTGACAATCAAATAATCGCTCAGCCCATCCATATGCTCCGAAACCTCTCCCCGGATCACATGAATCGGTATCTCGCCAAGCTGCATCTGCTGAAAATCAACAAAAGGAGCCGAACCTTCATCCAGATAGGTCACCGTCTCACTTCCGTCATTGCTCTCCAAAATTTTTTCCGCAATGATCAGATCCTTATATTCGATCTGATTTACTTTATATATGTAATGAGCGCTTACCTGAATCCCCAGAAAAACCTCTATGATCAGGATAATCGCAAGCAGCCACTCCATATTTTTCCACTTTTTAATAACAAGAAAAATCCCCGCTGTAAAAAGCATCAGAAAAAACCAAAAAACCCCCGTTTGGAGAAAAAAACCCACCGGTTCAAATTCCGCCTCTTAAATCAGACAGTTGATCCCCGCCACAAAATATCCCCGGATTCCTTCCATATTCTCCTGCCTGATTACGGATAATATGGGAAATATCATCAGCCCGGACAAAGCGCCAAGCAGCAGGTTCGTCCGAAATATCCGTCTGCTTTTCAGCATAGCTGTAATTCCCGTCACAATCAGCACGGGAACAAGAAATTCATTGTATCTGCCATAAATCAGACAATCTATATGAGTGGAACCGTGCATATAAATACTGCATATCAGGATCTCGCCAATTACCGCAAGCAGTAAAAAAAGGGCGGTCCAGCTCTGCACGTCAAAAAAAACGGACTGTTTTTGCACTATTTTTTTGAACAGCCCTGCCGCCTTTTGGACGCACCAGATCATGGCCCAGTAAAAGAAGCCGTAGGTTGCCATTCCCAGGTAGAAAAACTTTGCCAGAATCTCTTTCAGGAAAACCAGCATGCCGTCGGACGTAAGGATATCCCTGACCTTCCACATCTGGCTTCCATAATCATTTGCCGCAAGCGTCTGTGCGTCCGCCTTTGAAAACACGGACAAAATTACGTTTCTTTTTATCACTGCCACAACTAGGCCGGCTGCGAGAATCACACCGAACAGGATAAGCATCTGCTTTCTCATGGCCGGATTTACCACTCCCCACAGCGCAAGAACCGCCAGGCAGGCAATCACTACTCCCACCGTGCGCATATGCACACTATAGGAATAGACCAGACTTACAGCGAGAACCGCGGCTGTAAGTATTCCAGGTTTTTGGATAAAACAGATAAATAAAAAGGTTAATCCCAGAAATAGAAATGTCAAAAGCGCCTCGGCCAGGGTTACCTGCATGTAAAAAACCCAGGACGGATAGAGAACGGCAATTCCGCTGATAAACACGCGCTTAATCTTGTCCATCTCCGGAAACAGTCTGCATATTATATTCCGGAGAAGCAGTACTCCAAAACACATAAGCGCCATATTTACCGCAACAGCCGCCCGGTATGCGGCCACTCCGTCCCGAAACAGCCACAGCAGCGGAATCAGCAGCACACTATAGCCAAAGGAATAATAGGATCCCAGAGAAGCCACTTCATGCCAGTCATACCCTGCCGTTTTTGCGGCGCTTGACCAATATCCGAATTCATCCGGATACACGGTGAATCCAAAGATTTTTTGAATTCCATATTCAAAAATACAGAAAATGATTAAAATAATAAGGGTGAGATAAATATGCTCCCGCTGTATCCTGCTCATAAAATCTCCGAATTCTCATGATTGCGCCATAAGGAAAGCAGCTGTAAAAAGCTGCCCCTCATAGCGCAGGCAAAAGCCTGCCGTTCATTATTTCATTTGGTATCAAACAACACTAACATCTAATGAAATTAGTATTTGATGATTGCATAAGCAGCAGCGCCGCCTGTGGTATCAAATGTAACGGTGTTCGGATTGTCATCTACATCCGGAAGAATGGAAACAACGCCGCCAGCCTGTACACGTACAACTGCGAAAGTCTTGCCAGCATCAGCGAATTTCTTAGGAACACCAAGAGCCACTCTGATCTCAGCTCCGTCGGAAGGAAGAAGGCTGTACTTTCCAGCTGTCATCTTACCGAACTCGATGTTGAGCATAGGACCAACCTCAGCGCCCTGGGACAGAGCTGCCTGATCAATTGCAGCCTTAGCCAGTGTGCTCTTCTTGGGATCCATGTCAGAGAACTTTGCATAAGGTGTCTCGTTGCTTGCAAGGCCATAGCCTGCTGCAATGTTCGCAACGCTCGTTGCAACTGCGCTTCCGCTTACGCTCTTAGCGAGATATGTTCCGGAAGTGGTTGTAACCGTACCTGCAACTGTACTGGAAGCAGGAATCTCGGCTACGGGTGTGCTCTCTTCAACAGTAGCAGCAGGCTCATCGCTGGGCACTGTTGAAGAAGCAGCTCCTGCGCTCATAGCAGGAGCCATTACCAGTGATAATGCTAATGCACCGGTCAACATTTTTTTGATGATACTTGATTTCATCATTCTCTCCTCCATTCGAGATAAATATTTACGGACCGAAATTTTAAAATCCCGGCATACCGCCATAACAAAGCTGTTTTGATCTACCATATATGGTATAAATCCCTAAAAACAACTCTTTATGTAGTATATTACATTATTTACATATTTTCAAGTACTTTTCTCCGTGCAATGGAAAAACCGGGAATTTTGGGAGTAATAGACAAAAGAGACTGCTGCATATGCATTTAAATCATGCGAAAACGACAGATAATTTGTCAGATTTATCAAGAAAAATGGGACACACTGCAAAACGCCGGCGTATCCCAAATAATTATTTTTTCGTATCTTATGTATTTCTAAACCTCAGATTTATTCCGCATATAATCCTCCACATCCCGGATAAACTGGTTCCACGCCTCCTCGTGCTCCACATAGTACAGCGGGCACATCTTTCCTCCCTCATCATAGTGCCTGCGCAGGTCTGTGGGGGAAAGGTGATAGCGGCCTAAAAGCCAGGAGGAAAGCTCGACCAGGGAATTATAAGTGGCCTGTGTGAATTTTCCGTTCCCGTCCAGATAGCAGCATTCTATGGATATGGAATCATAATTTCGCTTCTGCACCGCATAGGCGATCTCGTCAAGAGGGATGCACTGGATGATTTCCCCCTCATAGCCGATCACGAAGTGCGCACTCGCAGAGGTCTCTCCCGTAAGACCGAGATTTTCAAAATAGCTGCGGTTCTGTGCGGCGCTTGTCCCGGGATTCGCCGTATAATGTACGAAAATATTGTTAACGGTCTCAAGCGCCTCCCCCGGCCTCGAATACTCATTGACGGTGAGAAAATCCTCCGTGATCCCCGGACCCTGCAGAGGCTTTGCATTGATCACTTCCCTTTCTTCCATGTACACTCTGTCCGGAATGCTATCCTTCTGCCTGGGAGCCGGAAACATCTGATGCAGAACCAATGCAATCAAAACCACGAGAAGAAGCAGACAGCACAAAACAGCCGTCTTCATCATAAAAATCTGCCGTCTTCTCTTTCGAATCTGTTTTTGGCGCTGCCTCGCCCTTGCCTGTTTCTGCCGCAGCTGCTGTCTTCTTCTTTCCCTTTCCCGGTTCAGCCTTGTCTCATTATCCGATATATCTATAATCTCAAGTTCCACTACACCCTCATCCCTCGTATAAAGCAAATTGTATTGCAATATTATAACAAACAAGCCTGCAATTTAGCTTAATGGAAGCTAAAGATTTTCTTAAATTAAATCGGACTCTATGGACGCCACGCTCTCCCTCTCAGCCAGATACCCGTCCACAATCCGCATCCCCCTGGCATAAACTTTCCCTTGTATCTTGCTTAGCAGAATGTCAATTCCGGCACAGGCCATCCCTTTCTTATCCACACCGTAAGAGGTCAGACCCACATCGCACAGCCCCGGATACAGGTAATCGTCATAACCCACTACCGAGATATCCTCCGGTATGCGGTAGCCGTTTCGCTTAAGCTCCCGGATCAGTCTGCTTGCCGTCAGGTCGCAGCTGCACACAAACGCCGTGGGCATTTTTTCCGGAAGGACAATGATCTCATAGACCGCCCTCTCACCGTCACGATCCGGAATCACCCAGTCCTGTCTTATTCTCTCTCCATGCTCAAGCATGGATTTTTCATAGCCGAGAAAACGGTCCATAATGCTTTTTGTGCCGGATAAGGTTCCCACAAACGCAATCTGGCGGTGGCCTCTCTCAAAAAGATAATTGGTCACATGATAGGCCCCGTAAAAGCTGTTGGAGATAACGCTGTCCTCCCTGACCTGATCGTTGTAGAAATCAAGATAGACCATAGGAATTTTTGCAGATAGCAGGAGCATTTCCAAATACACGCTGTCCGTTTCTCCCAGAACAAGCAGGCCGTCTACCTTATTTTCGATGACCATCTTGGGGATCCGCAGCTCCTTCCTCTCTTCCTCTTCCAGAATCTCCAACAGGACAAAGCAATTTCTTCTGGCAGCCTCGGTATTAATCTCCTGATAAAGCTTCCAGTAAAAGGTTTCGCAGCCCTCAATATAACAGCTCTCGAGAATAACGCCGATGGTCTGACATAGCTTTTCTTCTTTTTGCGCTCCTGGCAAAACGTACCCCATTTCAAAGGCCAGGATCCTGATCCGATCACGCATGACCTCACTGACCCCCGGCTTTCCCGACAAAGCTTTTGACACCGTCATGGTGCTCACATGCAGCCGGTCTGCGATATCTTTCATTTTTACCGCTTTTGCCATAGTTACCTCAATCTGCCGGAAGCAAAGAATCCTTACTCATCAAAGCTTTCTGGCACGCTTCCTGTTTCCTCCGTCGTCAAATGTCTCAATGCCGTCCAGACTCTGCACAAACTTGGAAAACTGGCTGTAGCCGTAATCCTTTACATTGAAGCTGCTGTATTTCCCGTGCACAAGATTGCTCAGCTCGCTGAACCCGATTCCCTTTTTCCCCGAGGCTGTAATCACAGTCTTGATGTACTCACAGATCTCCTCCTTCGACTGCTCGTTATCCTTCAGGGAAATCGTGATCACACTGTGTTTTTTCTGAAGCTGGAACATGCCCGCATCCTCCAGGAATCTGGAGAGAAGGCTGTAGCCGTAATTCCTGACGTCAAAATCAGGATACATGTTCACAAGCCGGTTGCCCACGGAGGCAAGCTCCACGCTTTTTCCCTTGTTCTCATTTTCCGTGATAATATTTGTAATCGCATTGTATACCACCTCGCGGCTGATGGTATTATCCTGCTTATCGCTGCCCTCCGAATTCTCATCCTGATTGCCCAGATTCTCCAGATTTACAAACCTGGTACAGGCCACACGGAAGGAGCGGGGCGTTTTTTCCTCTCCCATACCGATTACTTCCATTCCGGACTCCCGCAGCCGGCTGGCCAGACGGGTAAAATCGCTGTCACTGGAAACAATACAGAACCCCTCGACATTTCCGGTATACAAAATGTCCATGGCATCGATAATCAGGGTGGAATCCGTGGCATTCTTTCCAACCGTATTGCTGAACTGCTGTACCGGTATGACCGAATTTTCCAGCAGCTTTTCCTTCCATTTCGTGGCCTGCGTGCTGGTCCAGTCTCCGTATATCCTTTTGTAGGTCGTGATACCGTAGGTGGAAAGCTCCTCCAATATATCCCCTATATATTTCGCTGAAATGTTGTCCGCATCGATCAGCAGTGCGAAACGCTTATTCTCCATACTCCGCTCCCCTTCCCAAACCGCCTTTTATGGTTACTTGTTCAAAACCCCTCGTACAATTCCATCTGTACAAGGGGTTTTGCATTCAGAAGCCGTGTACCTTAAACCGGATATGCCGCATTCTTGGTATCTGCCTGTGTCATATCAACCTTTTCCTGCTGCGCCTGACGATACTTGAAGAAATCCGTCGCCACCTGAGGGAACAGAGCGTAGGACAACACGTCCTCGTCCTGCTGTTTCCATTCCTTCATCTCCGCTTCCAGCTTATCCATCTCGTTCTCGATCAGATCCGCAGGACGGCAGGTGATTCTCTTCTCGCCGGGAATAACCTTATCGATAATTTCCTGATTCATAGGCTTAACCGTCTGACCGTATTCGCCGCGCAGAACCGCCTTGGTCTCCTTGGTCGCCATCTTGTATCTCTCGCCCATCAGTACGTTAAACACGGCCTGCGTACCCACGATCTGGGAAGAAGGGGTAACAAGCGGCGGCTCGCCCAGGTCTTTGCGAACCTGAGGGATCTCGCGGAGCACGTCATAGTATTTATCCTCCGCATTCTGCTCCTTCAGCTGGCTTACCATGTTGGAAAGCATACCGCCGGGTACCTGATACAGCAAGGTCTTGATATCTACACCCATAACCTTGGGATTGAGAAGACCGTCTGCCAGACATTTATCTCTGTAGGGCCTGAAATAATCAGCAATTTCCGCCAGAAGGTTCTGGTCATATCCCGTGTCATACTCGGTTCCTTTGAAGGTTTCCACCATAACCTCTGTGGCTGGCTGCGAAGTACCCATTGCAAAAGGTGAAATCGCACAGTCGATCACGTCCACTCCTGCCTCGACCGCCTTCATATATGTCATGCTTGCAACGCCGGATGTGTAGTGTGTATGGAGCTGAATGGGAAGCTTGGTTGCGGACTTCATTGCCGCAATCATCTCGGACGCCTTGTAAGGAACAAGCAGGCCCGCCATATCCTTGATACAGATGGAATCAGCCCCCATCTCCTCGATCTTCTTCGCCATACTCATCCAGTATTCCATGGTATAAGCATCTCCCAGTGTATAGGAAAGCGCTACCTGCGCATGGCCTCTGCCCTCTCTCTGCTTAATCTTATTCGTGGCATTAACCGCCGCCTGAAGGTTTCTGAGGTCATTGAGACAGTCAAAGATACGAATGATATCAATACCGTTTGCGATAGACTTCTCCACAAAGCTGTCAACCACGTCGTCCGCATAAGGCCTGTAGCCCAGAATGTTCTGACCACGGAAAAGCATCTGAAGCTTGGTATTCTTAAATCCGTCTCTCAGCTTTCTCAATCTGTCCCAAGGATCTTCCTTCAGGAAACGAAGGGAAGCGTCAAAGGTCGCTCCGCCCCAGCATTCCACTGCGTGATAGCCGACTTTATCCATTTTTTCCACGATGGGAAGCATCATCTCGGTGGGCATTCTCGTTGCGATCAGAGACTGATGTGCGTCACGAAGAACGGTTTCCATAATTCCAATCGGTTTCTTAACCTGTTCTGCCATAATATAATCCTCCTGCTTGTTTTTCTTTAAAATACTCCAAATACCGCCATAAACGTACCCGCCGCAACCGCCGTGCCGATAACGCCTGCCACGTTAGGTCCCATTGCATGCATTAACAGGAAATTGGTCGGATCGGACTCCGCACCAACCTTCTGGGAAACTCTGGCCGCCATAGGAACCGCAGAGACACCGGCGGAACCGATAAGGGGATTCACTTTTCCCTTTGTTGCAATACACATCAGCTTACCGAAGAGCACTCCTGCCGCAGTACCGAACGCAAATGCGGCCAGTCCGAGAATCACAATCTTAATCGTATCCCAGTTCAGGAACGCCTCTGCGCTTGTGGTTGCTCCAACGGACGTGCCAAGCAGAATAACCACAATATACATGAGTGCGTTGGAAGCCGTATCCGTCAGCTGTCTTACCACACCGGATTCCCGGAAAAGATTTCCCAGCATGAGCATACCTACAAGGGGTGCCGTTGTGGGAAGGATCAGACATACGACAATCGTAACCACGATGGGGAACAGAATCTTCTCAAGCTTGGATACGGGACGAAGCTGCCCCATCTTGATCTTTCTCTCTTTCTCGGTTGTCAGTAATTTCATAATAGGCGGCTGGATAATGGGGACCAGCGACATATAGGAGTAAGCCGCCACGGCAATCGGTCCGAGAAGCGCTGTCTGGCCCAGCTTTCCTGCAAGGAAAATAGAGGTAGGGCCGTCCGCTCCTCCGATGATGGAAATTGCCGCCGCCGCCTTGTCGTTAAAGCCAAAGCCAATGGCTCCGAAATATGCCGCAAAAATACCAAACTGCGCCGCAGCGCCCAGCAAAAAGCTCTTAGGATTGGCAATCAGGGGACCAAAGTCTGTCATGGCACCCACACCCATAAAAATCAGGGAGGGTAAGATTGCCCACTCGTCTAAGAGATAAAAATAATACAGCAGTCCGCCCGTTCCATTTGCCGAATCCTCAATACTGATCATGATATCCGGATAAATGTTCACAAGCAGCATACCAAATGCGATCGGCGTAAGAAGCAGCGGTTCAAAGCCCTTAGCAATCGCAAGATAAAGAAATACACAAGCCACAAGAATCATCAGATAGTTTCCACCGGTCAGGTTGAAAAAGGCTGTCTGATGGATCAGGTTGTCTAATGTACTTACGATATAATCCATTTCTTTTACCTCCTGTTGTTATTAACATAAGGATGCTCGCACACTGTGACATCCGTTGTAACCGCAAATAACCCTGTCCGTGTTATTTGAGTGTTGCCAGCAGAGCGCCTGCTTCCACGGAATCGCCGGCTGCCACGTCAATGCTTGCCACTGTGCCGTCCTGAGGTGCAACAACAGGAATTTCCATCTTCATTGCTTCCAGAATCACAACGGTATCCCCCTTCTTAACCGTCTGTCCAACGCTTGCCTCAACCTTGAATACCTTGCCTGCCGCACCGGCCTCAACCTTAACGCTTCCCGCTCCTGCCGCAGCCTTCGGTGCTGCAGCGGGCGCTGCCTTCGGTGCTGCCTTGGGAGCTGCGGGTGCGGGAGCAGGTGCAGCTCCTGTGGATGTACCCTCTTCTACTACTACGTCATATACGTTTCCATTTACGGTAATTGTATAATTTTTCATTCTTAAAATCCTCCTGTGATTTTTCTGTTTAACGATACTCATTCCCTGTTCCCCTCTTTGCGGGAACTGCTTATGCCCTCTGCCGTCTTCCGGCGCGCCTGATGCTTCTTACCACGAATCCGTCCGTGGAGGACGCTCCCTCGCTTGCCGCAATCGCAGCCGCAATCACTGCAACCAGCTCAAGATCATCCGTCAGATTCTCCTCGACGGGAACCGCAGCCTGAGGTGCGGAAGAAGCCGGTGCGGACTCTTTCACTTCTGCCTTCTTAGATTTTTTGCTCAGCTTTTCCTGAATTCCGGGAATCAGGTTAAAGCAGGATATGATCGCACTGATCAGAATCAAAACGACGAAAACGGTACCCATGCCAAGCAGAGTGTTGAGCGCGGCCTTCCCCATTTTTTCTCCGAAGGTATACTCCACATTGGTGGAAATGCCCGTGATCCCCTTCTTCGCATCGAGAACCAGCTCGACTACCGCATTGCGGGTGCTCCCTTCCACGGTAACTCTGATGATGCCGTCATCCTCCGTGATATCTGAATCCGTACTGATAATTCCGATATAATCGCCCATGTCCTCAGCCGCACTCTCCCAGCTTTCCACTGCCGACAAAAGTACAGCGTCCGTAATCTGATCCTTCGCATTCTGCTGAACATACAGATTGATGGTTTCCACAACGTTCTCGCCAAGCCCCATGGCATCTGCCTCGGTCAGCATGGGATTTTCCACGTTCGCCTGTTTCTCACTGCAGGCTGTCAGTCCCATCATACAGGTAATCATACCTAATACCAATAACCATTTTTTCATATTAAGTATCATCCTTTCTAAACTGTGCCGTGTTTTTTAGCCGGACGGTCTTCCCTTTTAGTGAACAGCATCTCAAAAGCGCCGATCACATATTTGCGGGTATCGGCAGGCTCAACGATCTGATCCACATAACCTCTCCTCGCCGCACTTAACGCACTTGTCTGAAGCTCGGCATATTCTTTGGCGCAGGCGTCGATCGCATCCGCACCCTGTCCGTCACAGATAATCTTGGCCGCAAGCTTTGCGTCCATGGTTCCGACTGCGGCATCCGGCCATGCCATGGTGATGTCAGCGCCGATCGCCTTGGAGTTCATCGCCACATATGCGCTTCCGAACGCCTGTCCGATGATAACGTTTACCTTCGGAACCGTGGCATTTGCAAAGGCATATGTAAGCTTTGCAGCTTCCTTCGCCATTCTCTTCTCATTGCATTTGTCCGCCTTGAAGCCCTTTACATTGGTAAGGGACAGCACAGGGATCTCAAAAGCGTCGCAGAAAGTAATAAAATCCGCCGCCTTCTCGCAGCCCGCCGCTGAAAGTACGGGGTCAAACTTTTCGGAAACCTTTCCGTCCTCACCGTAAATCTCGCTGCGGTTTGCCACTGCGCCAACGGTAACTCCGTTTAATTTGATAAAGCCTGTCACCATATCTTTGGCATATTCGCGCTTCACCTCGAATACAATACCATTGTCAGCGATCTGGGAAAGTGCGATGGAGGTATCTCCCACACAGTTCTCAAGGCCCTCGCAGGCTCTGTTCAGATCGTCCGTACACTCCACAAAGGACATGTCCTCCTCATTGCTTGCGGGAAGCATGCACACAAGCTCTCTGATCTGGGAAAGAATGGAAGCCTCGTCTGCCACCACATCCACGATTCCCGCTTCCTTACTCTGGAAATCCGCTGCGGAGGTATCACATTTCGCAGTAGTGTTTCCATCCAGGGCATTGGGGGAATTGACAAACAATTTTGCCTTCTTGCCTTCCATGAAGGTGAAATCCGTAAGGGTGGGGATCAGGGAAAGACCGCCGCCGCAGGACCCGAATACAGCCGTGATCTGAGGGATCACTCCCGAGCTCTTAACCTGTTTCAGATAAATCTCGCCAAAGCCGTTTAACGCATCCGCCGCCTCCTGAAGCCGGAGTCCTGCAGAATCAATCAGCCCGATTACCGGTGCGCCCATCTTAAGCGCCAGATCATACAGACCCGAAATTTTCTTTGCATGCATTTCGCCGACGGAACCATTCAGTACAGACACATCCTGGCTGTAAACATACACAAGATTGCCGCCTATCACTCCGTATCCGGTAATCACACCGTCAGAAGGAGTTTCTGTCTGTTTCAGATTAAAATCCGTGCTTCTTGCCGTGACAAGCGCACCGATTTCAACGAAACTGTTTTCATCGAGTAAAGCCGTTATTCTTTGACTCGCTTGTGAAGTAGTACTCATTTTTCAGCCCTCCATTTTATATTAAAAAAATAATAACTTTATTCGCTGGGGCAGACTATCCCCATAAATGCGTCTATAGCAGTATACCACAAAAGAAAAGATTCGCCTAGACGGAATTTTAAAATTAACACAATTTTTACTCTCCCGCCGGATCAACGCTCTCAAAATACAGATCCTTCCCAATCATTTCCGGTACGGACACTCCCTGCGTGTTGTAGAGAATCAGAAGCTTCGCATAAGCGGCCTCCGGGGAAATGTTAAGAAGCGGGATCACGCCTTCGCCAAGCAGAATATCCCCCGTTGCATAACGCTTTCCGTCAAGCGCCTTGTGCGAGCCCGTATAGACCGGAACTCCAAGCTCCCGGCAGTGCGAAAGGAAATGCAGAAGATCATAGTTTCCCTCCCCCAGGCAGGCCGTGGCGGAATGGTACAGCAGATGCAGCACGGCAGCCGGATGCCTCTTACTGTCAAAGCGGAAAAAGGAGTAGTCAAGCCCGGGATACGGCCGGATCACCAGAATCTTTCTGGAGAAGGAATTTGGAACCGGAAGCCGTATTCCCCGGGCCTTTTGAAGCTCTTCCATCCCCGGCAGTGACTTTGCCTGATTTAACACAAGCCTCCCCTCCTCCACCCTTCCCAGGGGCGTTCCCGAAAAATCCCGGAACTGGTCGCCAAAGGGCTCCGCCTCCACAAACCGGGTCGCAAGATACACCTGTTTTCTCCCGCAGTCGTCCTGATACAGAACGAACACGCCCCGCAGGGGGCTGTGCCGGATCAGATCAACCGCTCCCGCAAAATTGGCAAGGCCATTGCTTCCCTTCTCACCCAGAGGGTAATTACTGGCAACCAAAACCACCGGCACCGGTACGTGATGAAATAAAAGTCCCACAAAGGAGGCCGTATAGGACAGCGTGTCAGACCCGTGGGCCAGGATCACTCCGGCATAATTCCCGTATTCCACCCTGTCTAATGCCTTCAAAAGAATCAGGAGCATCTCCGGCGTCATATTCTCACTGAGCAGGTTCAGCGGCTGGATCACCTCGAATTCCTCACTGTCCCCGTATTTTTCCCGGTACATGGCAAGCAGGCGGCGGGGAGACGTACCGCTCACGTCAATCACGTTCCCCTCGATCCTGCTTCCTATGGTTCCTCCTGTCAAAATCACTAATATTTTACTCATTTGTCTCTCTCCTGTTTCTTACCAGCAAATTATATAGTTCTCCAAGATTTTTGTAAAACACCATTTAAAATCAATTGCGTCGATCCGTTCTTTTGTCACAATATAGTCCACGCCATAGACATCATCGCCTACCATGTAGCTTATGGTTCCCACCTCTTCTCCCTCATTTACGGGGGCCGTTAGGCTCTCTTTTAATTCTTTTTTCACTTCAATCCGCTCTTTTTCGGAAAGCAGGAGCCCCTCCGGCTCTTTTTTCCCCTTTTTTCCCGCAATCGTAACCTGGGCAAAAACCTTTCCCCCGATCCGCTGTGTCTGCCCCTCCTCCACCGGGATCGGGTTAAGCTCCTCCTCCCTGATCCGCATATCCGCAAGGGAACAGTACTCGTAGTTTTCGAGGCCGTAGTTCATAAGGGTTTTGGTGTCGCTCCATTTGTAGGACTTGTTATTGGGCCATCCGCAGGCAAGAAGCGCCACCACATAGGTTTTTCCGTCTCTTTGAAGCGCACCCACGTAACAGTAGCCAGCATTGCCCGTAAAACCCGTTTTTCCGGACAGGGCGCCCTCCATCATTCCCAGAAACGCATTGTGGTTATTGCAGGAAAAGCTTCTGCCATTGGATGAGAACTGGTAGGCGGGCGTGCGGGTTATGGTAAGAAATTCCTCTCTCTTGGGAGAGTCCATAATACAGTAGGACATGATCCTGGCAAGATCCGCCGCCGTGGTGGAATGAACTCTCACCTCCCCCTCTTCATTCTGCGCAGTGGCATCCAGTCCGTTAGGGGTGATGAAAAAGGTGTCGAAGCAGCCGATATCTCTCGCCTTCTGGTTCATCATTTCGGCAAAGCCCTCCGTGCTTCCCCCGATATGCTCTGCGATGGCCACTGCGGAATCGTTGTGGGATTCCAGCATCAGGGAATACAGAAGATCGCGGAGCTTATACGTTTCCCCCTGCCGGATTCCCAGCTTCACCTTTGGCATCCCCGCCGCATAGGAGGAAACCTCCACCTCATCTTCCAGATTCCCGCATTCCAGCGTCAGGATACAGGTCATGATCTTCGTGGTACTTGCCATAGGCTTTTTTTCGTGCCCGTTTTTTTCATATAAAATACGCCCGGAACCGGCATCCATCAAAATAGCCGATTGGGCGTACAGCCTCAGGTTTGTACTATTTTCCTCATCCGACTGCGCATTTGCCTTGATTCCGGGGCAGACAAAAGACACCGTCAGTATACACGCACACAGAAGAAACAGCGCTGCCTTGCAGGAAGCCAGCATTTGCGGCCTTGCAGCCTTGCATAAAAATCGAATCATATTTTCGTCCGGCTTTTTCTTTTTCTTCATTGTATGTAGACCGGCCCTGAAATATCCCTGTTCCTTATACATCCACAGACACGCTGATCTCCTGCTCCGCCTGTTCCTTGAATTCCTCGATCTGCACCTGGGAAAGCTCCGGAAGCTCCTCCAAGGATTTCACGCCAAAGCTGCGCAGGAATTCCTCCGTGGTTCCAAAGAGAAGGGGCCTGCCCGGCGCATCCATCCTTCCCACCTCCATGATAAGCCCGAACTCCACCAGCCGGTTTACCGCATGATCGCAGCTCACCCCCCTGATCTTTTCGATCTCGAGTCTTGTGATGGGCTGCTTGTAGGCCACAATGGAAAGGGTCTCCAGCAGGGTGTCCGTCAACACGTACTTTCTGGGTGTTTTGGCAATCTTGACCAGATATTCATACATTTCCCCCTTGGTGCACATCTGAAAAGAATGATCGAGCTCGAGCAGCGTGACGCCGCATTCCCTATCGTCATACTCCGCCTTCATTTCCAGAAGAATATCTCTTGTAACCTTCTTGTCCTCCTCAATCACGGAGGCAAGCCTGTCTACCTCCACCGATTCTCCCATTGTAAAGAGTACGGATTCCAGAACCGCCTTTGCCTTTTGTCTCTCCACCACGACACCTCCTACGCCACCTGCGAAGTAATAATGATATCCTCGAAGGTATCCTCCTGTACAATGGAGACTTTACCCACCTTCATCAGTTCCAGCATCACAAGAAAGGTGACGATAATCTCCATCTTGCTGTGCTGCTTTTCCAGAAGCTCCCGAAAGCTGAATGTCTTGTGGAAGCGGATATACTCCTCGATACGGACAGCCTTTTCGTCCATATCGATCTCGTCTTTCTCAATTTTACCAAACTGGCTCCTTACCGGGTCGATCTTATCCTCCTGCCGGCGCATCACGATCTTAAACAGTCTCTGCAGCTTGTTAAGATCCGCATCCCCCAGAAGCGCTTCAAAATCCACCGGCGGCTTATATTCTTCAATCTCCCTGGGGAGCGTCCTTCCTTTAAAAAGAGTGCGTCCCGCATCCACCTGCCTGTCCTTGAGCTCATAGGACATATACTTGTACATCTTGTATTCCAAAAGCCTTTGTACCAGCTCCGCCCTGGGATCTTCCTCCTCCCCCTCCTCGTTCACTTCCTTGGGAAGGAGCATCCGGCACTTAATATCGAGCAGCGTTGCGGCCATGACAAGAAACTCGCTCATCACATTCATGTCCTGCGTCTGCATCTGCCGGATGTATTCCAGATACTGGGCCGTGATCACCACAATAGGGATATCGTAAATATCAACCTTGTTTTTTTCTATCAGATGAAGCAGAAGGTCCAAAGGACCTTCAAACACCTCCAGCTTTACCGATAATGCCATATGGATGCCTTTCCTAACTGCAGATGGCCGTTGTTGCGCTTGTCCCAAGCCGGCTTGCCCCTGCCTTTAGCATCTTTTCCGCCGTCTGCCGATCCCGTATCCCTCCGGAAGCCTTGACGCCCATGGAATCTCCCACGATGCTGCGCATCAGTGACACATCCTCCTGTGTCGCTCCCCCCGCGGAAAATCCGGTTGAGGTCTTTACGAAATCAGCCCCGGCCTCTTTTGCGAGCTCGCAGGCCTTTCTCTTCTCGTCCTGTGTCAGAAGGCAGGTCTCAATAATCACCTTGAGCAGCGCATCCTTACAGGCTTCCTTTACCTGTCTGATATCCTCCCGCACCGTCTCATAATCCCCGTCCTTTAACGCACCCACATTGATCACCATGTCGATCTCATCCGCTCCGTCTTCCACGGCGATCCTCGCCTCCGCCGCTTTGGCCCTGGTGCTCATCTGCCCCAGAGGAAAGCCCACCACCGTACAGACCTTCACGCCGCTTCCCTTTAACTGTTCCCGCACGAAGGATGTGTAAAAGCCGTTTACGCATACGGACATGAATCCGTATTCCGCAGCCTCCCTGCAGACCTTCTTCACGGCTTCCTTTGTGGCGTCCGCCTTCAATATCGTATGATCAAACAATTTCCTGTCCATTCCTGTCCTCTCCTTTTCTCATGCAGTTTTAAATTGTAACATGTAACGTTTTTCCAGTCAACCGTCCTCCTGCGTATTTTACCGCTTTTTCAGATGGATGACCACCAACTCTCCCGGATTGAAAATGCGGATCGGAAGGGTATGGCTCCCGAGTCCCCTCCCCAGTATCATCACCTTCTTGTCCCTCTCAAACCTGCCGCCGTCATAACGGGGAAACAGACGCAGCCTGGGCGAGATCACACCGCCAAAAACGGGAAGGCGCATAAGGCCGCCGTGAACATGACCGGACACGGTAAGATCCGCCCCCCAATCCGCATAGGTTTCAAAGTAATCCGGATTATGGGCTATGAGAAGATTAAATCTTCCCGGATCCGCTTTGCCGAGAAGCTTGTCCAGATAGCTTTTCTCCATGGACGGCTTTGCCAGCTTTTGATAATAGGTCTGATCGATCTCAAGGCCGAACAGCTCTATATTGTAGACAGGCAGGGACACCCTCTGATTGATAAGCAGTCTGGTTCCCGCTTTCTCCACCCGCCTCATATAATCCTCATACATGGAACCGAAATCCTCCGGATAAAGCCTGGTCTTGTGTTCATGGTTTCCCATGCCGTAATAAACCGGATATTTTCCGGCGAGACAGCTTACAAACCCGGCTGCCCCAGCGTTATCCGCCGAACTCGAGGAGGTATACATGTCTCCCGCAATCAATACCGCATCCGGCTTCTGTTCATCGATTGCGCGAAGAAGCCGGATGTTCTTTTCTCCAAAAGACTTGTTATGCAGGTCCGAGAGAAGAATAAATTTCCCCTCTCTCCCCAATTTATCCGATATACAGGTATACTCTCTTATTACAAAGCGGTTGCAGTCCACTGCCGTCACCAAAATCATCAGCAGTGCAAATGCCGCCGCTACAATCAGAAATGTCGTCACGTCTCATTCCTTCCTCCTTCCGTATGATTGTATCACAATCTTTTAGAAACTACAAAACAGTTTCCAGATTTTTATGACATAATCTTTGTACTTTGCCTTCTCAATGGTGACGTCCGACAAAATGGAGACGCTTCCGATCCGCTTTCCATCCAGCAGATAAACAGCTTCCCCTACGGCGTCGCCTCGGTTTACCGGAGCCGTAATTTCCGCCGGAAGACTGATGGTCTTCTCGATGGCCCCCAGATTGCTTCCCTCCGTGTCAAGGTAACGGAAAGGCCCCTGATAGATCAGAGCCGCCTCATCCTGCACGCCGCCTTTTACCGGAAGTGCGGGAAGCGCATCCCCGTTGGCGTCCTCGTAGAGGGCGCTGACGCTGTAGCCGTAATTGAGCAGGGCCATAGCGTCCTGAAACCGCACCTTATTATTGGGAGAACCCATAACCACGGCAATCAGATCAATATTGTCCTTGCTGGCCGTTGCGGAAAGGCAGTACAGCGCTTTGCTGGTGGATCCGGTCTTAAGCCCTGTCGTCCATTCGTACATTTTGAGCAGCTTATTCGTGCTGGATAAGGTAAAGGTGGAGGATCCCTTCTGCGTCACGTGGGTAATGTCCTCCATCCATATTTTGGTATAGTCAAACACCTGGGGATATCTGGTAATCAGCTCCCTTGACATAATCGCCACATCCCTCGCCGTCGTGTAGTGGTTATCCGACTCCGTCAGCCCGCAGCAGTCCTCAAAATGAGTGTCCTGCATTCCCAGCTGCGCCGCCTTATCGTTCATCATCCTGACAAATTCCGGCTCGCTCCCCGCAATGAATTCTGCGGCGGCCACACTGGCGTCGTTGCCCGAGGCAACCGCAATGCATTTGATGATGGTATCCAGGGTCTGTATCTCTCCCTCCTCCAGGAAAACCTGGGAACCGCCCATGGACTTTGCATGGGCGCTGGTCATCACCTCGCTGTCAAGGCTGATGCGCCCCGTGTTCAGATGTTCAAAGATCAGCAAAAGCGTCATGATCTTTGTAATACTCGCCGGGCTTCTCCTCTCCGTGGCATTTTCCTCGCAGATCACCTTCCCGGTGGAAGCCTCGATCAGAATATAGGACGGAGCCTCCACCTGGGGAGCGGCGTTCGCCTCCGCACAGCTCAGCAGGAAAAAGGCAATGCCCACCGCACAGCTCAGCAGATAGCATAAAGCATGATGCAAAAATACGTTCCGATTTCTTCTCACTCGTCAACTCTCCCACATGTATTCTATTTCATGGATATGCTTTTCTCCGCCTTATAATGCAAGTACAAAAAAAGAAGAGCAAAATGAAATTCGCTCTCCTTTGCAAAACAGTCTTTGTCTAATACCACCTGGTCCGGAATGACTGGTATCTGTCACGAAGCTTTTCCTTATATTCGATCAGGTTCTCCTTAAAAATCTGATAAAGCCTTGTCAGATAATCAAGTGTCACCACAAACAGAACCAGCCTGCACACCATGACACCCCAGGAAAAATCATAGCGGTCTATAAAATTGATAATCTTTCCATGAAGGAACACGATGATAATAATTGCGTAAAATCCCCAGGCAACCGTGCTCTCCAGGCAGATGATCCCCTGGAAGTTACAGGGCTTTTCCCTGTAATCCCACCAGACTTCTCCGAACAGTTTCAGCATCAGGCGTCCGACCAGATATTCAAAAGCCGTTGCCAGAAGGGCTCCCACAAAATACAGATAAATCAGATTCCCCCGCAGCGGATGCAGAATCAGATAGCCGACCACGCCTCCGAAACCATAAATCGGACAAAACGGCCCCCGTCCGAAGCCCCGGTTTGTCAGCTTTCGGTTACAGAACGACATATAGATGGATTCCACCAGCCAGCCCAGCATACTGTAAACGATAAATGCGGCAATCAGATGGTAAAAATCCGTGCCAAACAGTTCTTTTGTCCACACAGTGACTTTCTCCCCCCTTTCTCCTATTCTAATTATAAAACGAATCCGCCCCGTATAGATCTTCAAAATTAATTTTCAGTAAATAAATTCTTAGTTCTTTCTAAATTCTTTTATGAAGCAAGAAAGTTCCTGATATGTCACTCTATCAGGAACTCCGCATGCATTATAATTAGTTGTATTTACGTTTTCTTGCCGCTTCAGACTTTTTCTTACGCCTTACGCTAGGCTTTTCGTAATGTTCTCTCTTACGAATTTCCTGCTGAATGCCAGCTTTTGCACAGCTTCTTTTAAAACGCCTTAAGGCGCTGTCCAAAGTCTCATTTTCTTTTACGATTACGTTTGACATCTTTTACACCCGACCCTCCCTTCAGTCCCTTCCTAGCAACACGACTGATTGGGTTTTTATTCGCACATCTACATGCACAAGAATGATTATAACACAATTTGTACACAAGTCAACCCAATTTTTAGGAATTATTCATATTTTATCAAATTTTTTTATATTTTCAGGCAAGCTGTTCTTCTAAAACTCCGGCAGACTCGGCCACCGCACGGTCGATGCCCGCAGGGTTTTTGCCGCCCGCCTGGGCCATATTGGCACGGCCGCCTCCGCCTCCGCCCACCAGGGAAGCGATTCCTTTGATCAGCTTTCCCGCATGGGCGCCTCTGCCCATGGCTTCGTCTGTCGCCATGGCGATCATATTCACCTTGCCATCCAGGTCAGAGATCAGAACCACCACGCCCTCGCCAAGCTTCGCCTTCAACTGGTCTCCCAGCTCCCGCAGGCCGTTCATGTCCACGCCGGAAACCTTGGCAGAGAGAAGCTTCACTCCTTTGATCTCCACCACCTGATCCATCACATCACCCAGGGCTTCCTTGGCCGCCCTGCTCTTTAGGGATTCGTTCTCGCTCTGGAGCGCCTTGATCTCTCCCATCAGGTGGGAAAGCCTGTCCGTAAGCTCCGCAGGGTTTGTCTTTACCACAGCGGCCGCTTCCTGAAGGGTCTGCTCCAGCTGTCCATAATAGCGCAGCACGCCGCTGCCTGTAAGCGCCTCGATTCTCCGCACATTCGCCGCAACGCCGCTTTCGGATATGATTTTGAACAGGGTAATGGCTCCCGTATTTTCCACATGGGTACCGCCGCAGAGCTCCGTGGAAAAATCGCCCATGGAAACCACGCGGACGCTCTCGCCGTATTTCTCGCCAAATAAAGCCATCGCCCCCGTCTTCTTCGCCTCCTCGAGGCTCATCACCTGGGTTTTAACCGGGATCGACTGGACAATCTTTTCATTGACAATGCGCTCAACCTGCTCGATCTCCTGTCTTGTCATCGCTGAAAAATGGCTGAAATCGAAACGAAGCCTCTCACCGTTCACAAAGGAACCCGCCTGCTCCACATGGGTTCCCAGCACCTGACGAAGAGCCTTCTGGAGCAGATGGGTCGCACTGTGGTTTTTGCAGGTACCGGCCCTGTTTTCCGCATCTACCCGCAGGCTTACCGCATCCCCTGTCTTTAACATGCCTCTTGTCATCCGGCCCACATGCCCGACCTTGCCGCCCAGCAGCTTTATGGTATCCTCCACCTGGAATTCTCCCGCCTCGCAGACGATCCTTCCGGTATCGGCGCACTGCCCGCCCATGGTCGCATAAAAAGGGGTCTCCTCCACAATCACCGTTCCCGTCTGTCCGTCCGTGAGCGCCTCCACAAGCTCCGTTTCCGTGGTGAGCACCGAAATTACGGATTCATGGATAAGCCGGTCGTAGCCCACAAATTCCGTGGTGACGGCGGGATCAATGGATTCATACACCGTCACGTCAGCGCCCATGTAATTGGTTGTCTTGCGAGCCGATCTCGCCTTCACCTTCTGTTCTTCCATGGCTGCCCGAAAGCCCTCTTCCTCCACCTCGAATCCCTTTTCCTCCAGAATCTCCTTCGTGAGATCCAGGGGAAAGCCATAGGTATCGTAGAGCTTGAAGGCATCCGCACCGTCAAGGCGCTTTTTCCCCGCCTGTATCATGGCCTCCTCCATTTCATTCAGGATGGAAAGGCCCTGGTCAATGGTCTTGTTAAATTTGTTTTCTTCCTGGGTGAGCACGTTGAAGATGAAATCCTTTTTTTCCTCCAGCTCCGGATATCCGTCCTTGCTTCCCTCGATCACCGTGCTGCTCAGATCCGCAAGGAAAGTGCCCTCAATGCCCAGAAGCCTTCCATGACGGGCCGCGCGGCGTATGATCCTCCGAAGTACATAGCCTCTTCCCTCATTATTCGGCATGATACCGTCCGAAATCATGAAAGTGGCGGAACGGATATGATCCGTCACGATACGGATGGAAACATCCCACTTGTACTCCTTCTTATATTCTTTGCCTGAGATCTCACTCACTCTGCTTCTCAATGCGCAGATCGTGTCAATGTCGAAAATGGAATCCACGTCCTGCACTACGGCGGCAAGACGCTCAAGGCCCATTCCGGTATCTATGTTTTTCTGTTCCAGCTCTGAATAGTTGCCGTGTCCGTCATTGTCAAACTGGGTGAACACATTGTTCCAGACCTCGATATAGCGGTCGCAGTCACAGCCCACCGTGCAGCCCGGCTTTCCACAGCCGTATTTTTCCCCTCTGTCGTAATAGACCTCGGAGCAGGGCCCGCAGGGGCCTGAACCATGCTCCCAGAAATTGTCCTCCTTTCCAAAACGGAAAATTCTCTCCTCGGGGATCCCGACTTCCTTATTCCAGATTTCAAAAGCCTCATCGTCATTTTCGTACACGGAAGGATACAGCCTGTCTGGATCCAGTCCCACAACTTCTGTCAAAAACTCCCAGGTCCAGGCAATGGCCTCATGCTTGAAATAATCCCCGAAGGAAAAATTCCCAAGCATTTCAAAGAATGTGCCATGGCGGGCCGTCTTGCCGATATTGTCGATATCCCCGGTACGGATGCACTTCTGGCAGGTGGTAACCCTCTTCCTTGGAGGGATCTCCTGTCCTGTGAAATAAGGCTTCAAGGGAGCCATCCCCGAGTTGATCAGAAGCAGGCTGTTGTCATTATGCGGCACCAGGGAAAAGCTTTTCATCTTAAGGTGATCCTTGCTCTCAAAAAAGGCAAGGAACATTCTACGCAGTTCATTTACGCCATACTGTTTCATTTGTCAAACCTCGCTCTTAAAAAGTGAATTTATCTGCAAAATAAGCATCCAGCTGATCAATCGCCACACGCTCCTGCTCCATGGAATCCCTAAAGCGCACAGTCACGCAGCCGTCTGTCTCGGAATCAAAATCATAGGTGACGCAGAACGGCGTTCCGATCTCGTCCTGGCGGCGGTATCTCTTTCCGATGTTTCCCCTGTCGTCAAACTCACAGTTATATTTCTTTGACAGCTGCGTGAAAATCTTTTCCGCACCCTCATTGAGCTTCTTGGATAAGGGAAGCACGCCGATTTTTACCGGGGCCAGGGCGGGATGGAAATGAAGCACGGTACGCACGTCCCCCTCCCCGATCTCTTCCTCGTCGTAAGCCGCACACAGGAAGGCCAAAACCACACGGTCCGCTCCCAGGGAAGGCTCGATCACATAAGGGACATATCTCCAGTTTTTCTGATCGTCAAAATAAGTAAGATCCTGGCTGGAAGTATTCTGATGCTGGGTCAGGTCATAATCCGTCCGGTCCGCAATGCCCCACAGCTCGCCCCATCCAAAGGGGAAGAGGAATTCAATATCCGTGGTGGCCTTGGAATAGAAGGACAGCTCCTCCTTCTCATGGTCGCGCACCCGCATTTCCTCATCTTTCATTCCCAGAGCTTTCAGCCAGTCAATACAGAACTGCTTCCAGTAAGCGAACCATTCCAGATCCGTGTCAGGCTCGCAGAAAAATTCCAGCTCCATCTGTTCAAACTCTCTGGTACGGAAGGTAAAGTTTCCGGGAGTGATCTCGTTGCGGAAGGATTTTCCGATCTGGCCGATTCCGAAGGGAATCTTCTTGCGGGAGGTTCTCTGCACATTCTTGAAATTCACGAAAATTCCCTGAGCCGTCTCAGGACGCAGGTAAACCGTATTCTTGGCATCCTCCGTAACGCCCTGGAAGGTCTTGAACATCAGATTAAACTGACGGATATCGGTAAAATTATGTTTGCCGCAGGAAGGGCAGGGCACGTGGTTGTCCTCTATGAACGCCTTCATCTTCTCCTGGGACCAGCCGTCAATGGATCCGTCCAGCCCGATCTGCTTCTGTGCCGCATAGTCTTCAATAATCTTGTCTGCCCGGAAACGCTCATGGCATTCCTTACAGTCCATCAGGGGATCGGAAAAACCGCCAAGATGCCCGGACGCCACCCATGTCTGGGGATTCATAAGGATCGCACAGTCCACGCCCACATTGTAGGGATTTTCCATAATGAACTTCTGCCACCAGGCCTTCTTTACATTGTTTTTCAGTTCCACTCCCAGATTTCCGTAGTCCCAGGTGTTCGCCAGCCCGCCGTAAATCTCGGAACCGGGATAGACAAAGCCTCTCGCTTTTGCCAGGGCAACGATTTTTTCCATTGTTTTTTCCATAATCCTCATACCTTTCATCCTGTTATTTAAATAATATATAAGCCAGCTCCTCCGAATCCTCATTGAAGAAAACCGTCTTTCCTTTCTTGTCCACAGTGACATTGGCGCTTATATAGGCCGCCTTTCCGTTCAGGGTCACAGGCTCTCTCATGTCCGTGATCAAAAGCCGCATATCCGTCATGTTCGCAATATCGGATTTTCCCACCGTCTCCAGATCATCCTTCACGGAGGAAAGCACCCTGTTCAGGTCATAGCCGTCCTCCCCGGCCTTCTGCACGGAACCGATGAAAAAGGTACCGCCGTTAAAAGAAGCGTATGCCGCCGCATCCTCGTAAGTCATTTCCACCCTGACTTTTCCTTCGGATACCGCAACCTTCTCCACGGAAATCGCCGTCTGACCCGATTGCGCATTATAATCGGACGCTTCCCGGAGTATCCTCTGCTGCAGTTCGTCCTTGTCGTAATTGGCTTTGTCAAAGCTTTCCACGATCAGGGCTTTCACCTTTCCATCCTTCTGAAGCGCAACCGCACTCTCCTCCTCATTTCCGCCGCCCGCACAGCCGGTGAAAATCATTCCTGCGGCGAGCAAAACCGCCACCGCCTTTCTCGTACCGTTTAAGCGGGGAAAAAAACTGCCAGATACCATGTACTCTCCTTCTTTCCGCATAATCAAGCCTGCATTTTTACCCATCCATTATATATGACTTATTTGCGTTTTTCAATATGGAATTTCGGCTTTGCCATTCATGCCGGATTTGGCTTCCATGACGGCTTTGGCTTCCCTGAGGATTTCCAGGCTTTTAAACTTTCTGTCGATAAATCTTCTGCGGTATTCCTCTGCGATCTTTTCAAGCTCTGCAAGAACATCTTTTGTCACGACAAAGGTATAGAGCTTTTCCACAGGCGTATTGACGATATAGGAAAGCGTATACAGCGTGGATTCCAGAAATTCCGTCCCCTGTAAAGGCCCCGGATATTCTCCGTTAAAGACAAGAGCCTTAATCTCAAATATGTACTGCACCAGCTCGTTTGTGATCCCGCCGTGGCACAGCGCCCGAAGGGATTGATACAGGAGCCTTAACATGTTTTTTTCATCGCTGTTCTCCCTGGTGTAATAATCCATCATCTCCAGAAAATACATGCCGTAGCAGGCACCCTCAAAATCCTCTCTCAGCGGTTCAAAATAATTGCTGATGGAAGCTTCCGAAATACTGTACGAGGTTCTTCCCTCAAACAGCTTAAATTCCCCAAAGCAAAAGGGATTGGTTGAAGCAAGCAGCCTGCTTCCCTGTTTCCTTGCCCCCTTGGCAAAGGCTGCTATCTTTCCCCGCTCCCTTGTAAGTATCACGACTCTCCTGTCATATTCCCCGAAAGGTTCCGCCTTCAATATCATCCCTGTAACCGTGAAAATTTCCTGCATTTGGACTTTCTCCCTCTCTCTCCTGCCTGCCGCTCTGCCTGTGAACCAGGTAGGACAGGTAGTCGTCCACCCTTCCGGTATTTAAAAACTGCTGCCAGTAATTTGGTTCCTTCATCTTGTGCCCCCTAACAAAAATGAGATATGCTATTAGGGTTTACTTTTTTCTTTTTTCTATTCGTACTCCTTCTGATTGTAGCCGAAATTTTTGAGCAGGAACTCACTGTCTCTCCAGTCCTTTTTGACCTTAACCCAGAGCTGCAGATTCACCCTGCCATCCAGCATGGCCTCAATATCCTTTCTGGCCTGGGTGCCGATTTTTTTCAGCATGGCTCCCTGCCTGCCGATGATAATCCCCTTGTGGGAATCCTTTTCACAGATAATGGTTGCTTCAATATCCGTGAGATCCCCCCGCCGTTTCATCTTTTCTATAGTGACGGCGATTCCATGGGGAATTTCCTCTTCCAGGCAGCGAAGGGCCTTTTCCCGTATCATTTCCGCCGCGATCTGGCGCTGGGGCTGGTCCGTGATTGTATCCACGTCAAAAAAAGCGGGGCCATAGGGAAGATACTTCATAATACAATCGATCAGCTCCTTGGTATTGTCTCCTTTCAGTGCGGAGACGGGAACAATCTCTTCAAAGTCCCGCTCCTTCCTGTAGGTATCAATAAAATGGAGCAGCTCCGTTTTTTTCACCGTATCGATCTTGTTGATCACAAGGATTACCGGCGTATCCACTTTAGAAAGCTTCTCAAGGATATGCCTCTCACCCGCTCCGATAAAATCAGAGGGCTCCACCAGCCACAGAATTACGTCCACCTCCCGCAGGGTGTGCTCCGCCACATTCACCATGTAATCCCCCAGCCGGTTCTTCGCCTTGTGGATACCCGGGGTATCCACAAAGACGATCTGCCCTTCCTTGGCGGTATAGACGGTCTGTATTCGGTTGCGCGTGGTCTGGGGCTTGCTGGATGTAATCGCGATCTTCTGCCCGATCAGCCGGTTCATTAATGTGGATTTTCCCACGTTCGGCCTTCCGATCAATGTCGCAAAACCGGATTTAAATTGATCATTCATTCTTCTTTTCCTTTTTTTCCACTGTTTTGTTCACCGCATTATCCGCAGTTTTCTCGTCTTTTTTCTGTTCTCTTTTTTCTGTTCTCTTTCTGATTGCCGGCTTAAGGACGAATTTATAAAGCAGTACGCCGATCCCGATTATGACGGCCCAGAGAACAAAATAAGGCAGATTGATGACAAAACCGATCAACAGGTTTTTCGATCCCTCGCCTATGTCATAGAGGCTTCCCACGAATCCCGTCCGGATTTTCTCAAAAGCGGTCTGCTCCTTGACCGGAGTAAGCCTTGCCACCTCGTCTATGTACAGGTATACGGTGCTGTAGGAAACCTGATTGTCCATGGTACGCAGCTGGGCCTCCATGCTCTCGATCTGGTAGCGCACGTCGGAAAGACGGCTTTCTATGGTGATAATATCCTCCACGCTCTCCGCCTGTTCCAAAAGCTCCAGAAGCCTTTTCTGCTCCGTCACAAGCGCCTGCTTGTGGCTTTCCATATCCACATACTGCAGGGTCACGTCCGTCACGCTCTCGCTCTGGTTGACCACATTGGAGATTTCCGACACCGTACCCAGGAATTCATCCAGCTTCTGTGCGGGAATCCGCAGCGTAAGACTGGCATTTCGGGTTCCTCCACCGTAATAGCGGCTGCCGTTGTAGGAATTACTCTCCTCCACATACCCCCCGAAGCTGTCCGTCTTTTCCACTATGGTCCGCATCAGCTCGTCAAAGGTTTCCGTCTCCACATTGAGAGTCACGTTCCGGATCAGCTTTCTGTCGCTTTCCTGCACCCTGGGCGTCTGGGCTCCGCCGCCTTCCGCCGGCGCTTCCTCCGCCATTTCGGCAGCCTCGCTCATGTAAATGTCACTGTTGTTGTAAGCGCCGGTGTCTGCAGCCATGTCTTCCGCAGCCGCCTCCATCGTTGCGCTCTTGTAAGACGCACCGCTTTGCGCAGCGCCGCAGCCTGCCATGAGCAGCGCCGCAGCCAAAATGGAACCTAACCCGATGTGTTTGTTTTTTCTGTTTTTCATAAGCCTTTCCCTCCCTGATTCCTTGATAGCGATTATTCATTCTCTGTCAGGGATACGTCCAGAGACGCCTTTTTTTATGGAATAATATGATCTTTTCTGATTATTTATTTTCCACCGCCTTTCTTTCAGTGGAAAAGCTGTTCCACTCTTCCAAAGATTTTTTCGCTTTCCCTGATCTTCTCTCCGTTTCCCACCACGCAGAGGCATTCTTCGCTCATAAAGGCTTCCACATAGCGGGAAAGGCCTTTGAGCGTCTCGTCCGTGGTGGCAAGCAGTTCGTCCCTCTCCCTCTGGAGCTGTTCCATGGTAATATGCGTCATATAACACCCAAGAGAATAAACCCCTTTCGAATAAGGAGTCATCGGCGTATCCAGCTCGCTGACAGCGCCGATAATAAACTGTGTCACAGTGCGCTCGTCCGCATCAAAATTCCGGATATACAGAGCCGCCTGTTCGTAAACCTCCACGGTTTTTTCCAGATTGGGATCCCGGTAGGAGACAAAGTATCCGTCCCCGTTTCTGGAGAAACTGCACATACAGCCGTAAGCACCGCCCTTCACTCTGACCTGATTCCAGAGATAATCGTATCCCATCATGACCTTCAATACCTTGAGAGCTCCCGTATAAGGGAGGCCCTTTTTGATAAAATTACCGGCACGGCACACATACTGAACCTGACCTGCCGTCATAAACCCTTCGTTCTTTACGGAGAGCTCCGGCTCAAATCCCGATCCGCTTACCGGCCCCGCATACAAAACTTCTCCAAGTCTCTGAATCTGTTCCTCCATGCCTTCCCTGCCTTCTTTGGTTCCTGTATAATCCACCAGAAGGTTCTCTTTTCTGAAAATGCACTGCGCAAGGGTCTTAAGATTTTTCTTAAGCTCCTCCTTCTTCTCCTCAAAATGATCGTCAAGTTCCTCCAGAAGCCTGTACTGCGGAATTCCGCTGATCTGAGCCGACAGGGCGGCCGAAGGTGAAAAATAGGAAAGCGCCCGGATTGCCGCAACCTGATGCCCCGCACTCACCATGGAGGCCTGCATTCGGGATCTCGCCTCCGCAAGAATCTCATGAAGACGTTTCTCATCATCGAAATTGGATGAGAGAATAATCTCCCGGATCAGCTCAAGGGCCTTATCTCTGTTCTCATAAAGGCTCTTGGCCCGCACCTCCAAAGTGGCGCGGCACTCATCCAACTGATTTACATTGATATACGAGTTTACCAGGAAACGGATACCGCCGGTGTGAATGTTTACCTCGTTAAACAGATCCCCATAGCTGTGGTTTTCCGTATCCACCATCAGCAGCACGGATTTCAGGATTCCCACATAGGGGAACAGCCGTGCGGGCACCTTTCCCAGATCAAACACAAGGTTCAGATAAGCGATTCCGTTGGTAAAGATATCGTGCACAAGGAACGTGACGTCTCCCGCCTTCCTCTCCTCGTTGACAAAAGACGCCGCCTCTTTTTTCATATCCTGTCTGGTCAGAAGCGGTATCGTGGCAAGCTCCTCCCTGGAATTTGGCCGTTCCTGATAGTCTCTCAGCGCTTTCGCATCCTCCACGATCCTGTCAAGTTCTTCGCCGCTCAGGGTGTCCTTATAGTCCTGAAGCTTTTGGGCAAGCGCTTCCTCCCTCTTTCCGGTAAGGCCGGGAACCGGCTTCACCACCAGAACAGCCTTGTGGGGATTCTGAAGCATCAGGGAGTTGATCAGGTCTTCGTAATAGCCCGTTTCAATCTCCTTGCGCAGCTGCCGGTAAGTTTCGTTTGCCTCTATATGCATAAAGGGCGCACAGTCGTCATAGAGCCAGCTGTCCAGAGCCTGCAGTCCCAGCATAAGCCCCCTGGGATAGGAACCGAAATCTCCTTCCCTGTAACGGAATTCAAAGTAATTGACCGCCGCCGCAAGCGCTTTCTTATCGATTCCCTCCCGGACCAGCCTGCCAAGCTCGCTCTCCACCGTGTTTACAAATTCATCCCTCTGCCCCTCGTCCGCATTCTTGGCAATGATGGCAAAATAGGGCTGGTAAACGCCGTTCTCCATGGTGCTGTAAACATCCTTGCCGATTCCCCTGTCGATGAGCGTCTGTTTGATGGGTGCCCCGGGTGCGGAGCAGAGCACATAGTCCAGCACGTCCATGGCCGCATACAGCTTTTTATCCAGACTGCTTCCCATGGAAATATTATAGGAAAGATAGGTGTTCTCCTTCACCTCATCATCTTCCATGACGGAGTATTCCCGAACAAGCTCTCTCGGTGCGTCAAAAGGCTCCTGCCTCCTGATCTGCGAATCAATGGAAAGGGCATCGAAATCCGCCAGGTATTTCTCGTCCAAAAAGGTGAGATACTCCACGGGATCCATATTTCCATACAGATAAATATAGCTGTTGGAGGGATGGTAATACTTTGCGTGGAACGCAAGAAACTCCTCATAGGTAAGCTCCGGGATCACCTGCGGGTCTCCTCCCGACTCCAGCCCATAGGTAGTATCCGGATAAAGGGAATTCATGATCTCACGCTCCACCACGTCATCCGGAGAGGAAAAAGCGCCCTTCATCTCATTGTAAACCACGCCGTTGATGGTGAGCCTGTCATCCTCCAGCTCGTAGTGCCAGCCCTCCTGGCGGAAAATTTTCTCTTCCTTATAAATGTTGGGATAAAAAACGGCGTCCATATACACGTTTACCAGATTCTTAAAATCCTTGTCATTGCAGCTCGCCACCGGGTAAACCGTCTTATCCGGATAGGTCATTGCGTTTAAAAAGGTATTGAGCGAACCCTTCACCAGTTCCACAAAGGGATCCTTCACCGGATAATTCTTAGAGCCGCACAGCACCGAATGCTCCAGTATGTGCGCCACTCCGGTGCTGTCCTTTGGCGGTGTGCGAAAACCGATATAAAACACCTTGTTTTCGTCATCATTCAATAACAGGGTGATGCGCGCACCCGTCTTCTTATGCTTCAAAATATAGCCTTCTGAATTCAAATCGGAAATCGTTCTTTTCTCCACGATCTCATAGGCCGACATCTTTACAATCTGATTTTCCATTTTCCTTATCCTTTCTTCCGGGCTCTGATGTTATGCCCTATAGTATATAGTATTGCCCTGTCAAATACAATAGAAAACACGCTTCCGCATAAAAGGGCGGGCAGAAAACTCGTTTTCTGCCCGCCCAGTGTAAAAGGGGAATTTTACCAAAAATAACTGTCAGTTTCAAAGCCTGCCTTTTGTACTTTTCTTCCTGACACCTATAGAGTATAGCAAACTCAAATGAGAAAATCAAGTGGTAATTTGAAATTTTCTGTAAATATTTGTTGACAAGTTACAGCTCGCAGTTCTTCACGGTTCTCGGGAAGGGAATCACGTCCCTGATATTCCCCATTCCGGTCAGGTACATCACGCACCGCTCAAAGCCAAGTCCGAATCCCGCATGACGCACAGAGCCGTAACGTCTCAGATCGAGGTAAAAGTCGTAATCTTCCTTATTCAGGCCAAGCTCTTCCATCCGCTGTTCCAGAAGCTCCACTTTATCCTCCCTCTGGCTTCCGCCTATGATCTCACCGATGGCCGGAACCAGGCAGTCCATAGCCGCCACCGTCCTGCCGTCCTCGTTCAGCTTCATATAGAAAGCCTTGATCTCCTTGGGATAATCCGTCACAAACACCGGACGCTTAAATTCCTTTTCCGTCAGGTATCTTTCGTGCTCGGTCTGCAGATCGCTTCCCCAGTGTACTTTGTACTCAAACTCATCATTGTGCTTTTCCAGAATCTCGATGGCCTGCGTATAAGTCACATGGCCAAACTCGGAGGAAAGCACGTGCTGCAGACGTTCGATCAGTCCCTTGTCAACAAACTGGTTGAAAAACGCCATCTCCTCCGGCGCATTCTCCAGCACATAGCGGATCACGTATTTGAGCATGCTCTCCGCAAGCATCATGTCATCCTTAAGGTCTGCGAAACACATTTCCGGCTCGATCATCCAGAATTCCGCCGCATGACGGGTGGTGTTGGAATTTTCCGCCCGGAAGGTGGGCCCGAAGGTATATACGTTCCGAAACGCAAAGGCATAGGTTTCCGCATCCAGCTGTCCGCTCACCGTCAGATTCGTGGGCTTGCCGAAAAAGTCCTGTCCATAGTCCACCTGTCCGTCCTGCGTTTTGGGAACATGATCCAGATCCAGAGTGGTCACCTTGAACATTTCCCCCGCACCCTCACAGTCGCTTCCCGTGATCAGAGGCGTGTGCACATAGACGAAATCCCTCTCCTGGAAAAAACGGTGGATCGCATATGCCGCCAGGGAACGCACCCGGAACACTGCCTGAAACGTATTGGTTCTGGCCCGCAGATGGGATATGGTGCGCAGATACTCAAAGCTGTGGCGCTTTTTCTGCAGAGGGTAATCCGAAGGGGATGCTCCCTCCACCACAACCTCCTGCGCCTGCATCTCCAGAGGCTGCTTTGCCCCCGGCGTCACCACGATCTGTCCCGTCACGATCACGGCGGCTCCCACGCCGATCTTTGCTGTCGCATCAAAATCCTTCATCGCATCGGAATATACTACCTGAAGCGGCTCAAAAAAGGTACCGTCATTCACCACCAGGAATCCGAAGGTTTTGGAATCCCGGTTGCTCCTTACCCATCCGCCGATTGTCACCTGGCTGCCTTCGTATTTTTCCTTGTTCCTGAATATGTCTTTTATGTTTGTCAGTTCCATATCTCTCTTTCCTTTCTCCTGTACCGCATTCTCTTATTTCTGTATTTTACCACATTTTGATCTCCGCAGGATCTTGACTTTCCAAAAACCTCTCTCACCTTACGGCAAACCGCTCCCTATACGCTGAACGTCAAAAGTCCCAGCTTTGATATCATGATCTCACGGATGATCATGCCGGAGGCTTTCTTTTTTGCCAGATTGATATCCGCAAGCTCCTTAAGCTTAAATACCCTCTCCACATAGCGGAGCCTTCCCGCGCCAGAGAGCGTTCTTTTTTCTGCCTGGACATTCACCTTTACCCGAACCCGCAGCTGGCAGAAAGTATCGTACAGAAACGTTCCGGCGCTCATGTAATAAAACTGGCTCTCAAGGGTGGTGTCCGGATCCGCCTCCTTCAAAATATACTGATTTATAATCGTCTTGAGCTTAAAAGGAACCATTTCCTGTAAAAGCAGCTCTCCAAAGGTAAACCTGGCTCCCAGATAAATATTCTCCATGTCCGCCATCACGTATTTGAAGTCATTGTCCGCAAATTCGTCTTTTCTTTCCTCTGACATGTTCCACCTCTTAGCCAATGTCCTCGATGGCATAGCCGCAAAACCGCATGGCATCCCGGATCAGCTCTTCGCTCATTCCGCTCTCCCCGGCCAGCTCCTCCACCGTCACCTTTCTTCGCAGCTCCCTGGATAAGTCAGCCGCCTGCTTTGCCACCTTTCGAACCTGCAGGAGAACCTTTTGGTCCTTCTTTGCATCGCTTGAGCACCGGGCAATGCTCTCTTCCATCGCATTCATCACCATCCGCACCAGCATGCCGTCCGCCTCGCCCGCATGCTCCAGACAGCCCAGCATGGACACGCCTTCGGCGAGCGCCACGTTTCCCTCACCGATCAGATCCTCAACCGAAACGCCCTGCCCCGCATAAAGCCTGGATATCTCCACTACCTGGGGCAGATACAGGGGAAGCAGTCTCTGCCGGGCATCCTTCTCGCCCGCCATTGCGCAGAGGATCACGGCCTCCTTCTCCCCATCCGAAAGAGTGCCGAAGCCTTCCAGCTTTCTTTTGTATTCTTCCAGATAGTTTATCTCCTCCTTCGACAGAAAATCCGCCGGATCCGGAACCGTGTCAATCCCGATCCGGTTCTTTTCCAGATAATCAAATACCAAAGACAGCTGCTCCTGCGACAGCGAAAGGCCGGCAAAGGCCTCACCGACCTGCTCTCTGGTAATCGCATTTCCCTGGTCTCTCGCCTGTTTTTTTACTTTTTCCAGCGTCTTCGCAAACAAAATCTCCTGATCCGCTTCCATCCTTTTCTTTCCTTTTCTTTTACTTATGTTTTACATGGGTATGGGTAAACAAATGTTCCTGGCAATATTCATAATTTCCGTCGCATTTGGAACAGAACCGAAATTCCAGCTCCGGATTGCTCTCCTCCGTCCTTCCGCAGACGGCGCATTTATGTCTCGTGATCTTGGATGATTTTTTGACCTCGCGCCTGAATTCCTGTCTTCTCTTCACCTGCTTCGGGGACATATGAATCATATTTCGGCTGGTCAAGAAAAATACCGCAAAATTAAGGAGCGACGCCGCAATCACAAAACGGTTGGCGATCGTCACAGAAGGATCCACATAACCCACGATAAACTCATAAACCAGCATGATTCCATAGATCATCCCCAGAATTTTCACCTTGATGGGGAGAAAGAAAAACAGGAGTATCTGCATATTGGGAAAGGTGGCCGCAAAAGCGAGGAAGATCGACATATTTACATAATATGTGCTGAACATTGTGGACAGCTGCGAAAAGAAATATTCCGCTCCGTAGGCGGCAACCACCTCCCTCTGAAACAGGTAGAAAAAGCCCATCATGGCAAAGGCGCCCGCCGCCGTAAAAATCATACCCAGAAAAAGATAGAGATTATACCGGTAAGTGCCCCATGTATTTTCCAGCGTGGTCCCTATGGAGTAATAGAAATAAAGCATGATAAGAGTCCAGAAGTCAAAGCGCTCCGGAGGTACAATCAGCCAGGTCACGAGCCTCCAGACCTGCCCCTTAAACAGAATCGCATGGGGATTCAGGGTCAGATAACCCAGAAAGCCCTCATTGATCCAGGAGATCAGATAGCCGCAGACATAAAACATGACCAGAACAAGTGATATATTCCGGATCGCATATTTGCCGAATCTTTTTTCAAAGTTACTCATAGGTTTCATATATAGACGCTTCCTTTCGTGCTTGCTTTCCTTCCGATAAGTCACATTTTAACATTCTATCCAGCAAATGTAAACTCAAGGATGGAAATTTTAGATTTAACCTATTTTTTCTTTACAATTAATTAATTTTCGTGCGTTGCAATTTGTAAATGAGTGTCGTATAATATCTAAATGTGTCAGATAAGATTAACATAATACGATGCCAGGGGCGTACGTTCGTACATGACAGGCCCGAATCTTGTGGCATCCAAACCTTATTATAATAACAGAAAGGCGGCTTAATATGGAGCACAGGCATTATACACTGGGCATTGATATCGGTTCTACCACGGTAAAAATCGCCATACTGGATGATGCGCATCATATATTGTATTCAAACTACAAACGACATTTTGCAAACATCCGGGAGACTCTTTCCGGACTGCTTTGTGAAGCTTACGGGCAGCTTGGAAATATCACGCTTCATCCCATGATCACAGGTTCCGGAGGCCTTACCCTGGCCAATCACTTAAAGGTTCCTTTCGTGCAGGAGGTGATCAGCGTGGCCACGGCTCTCAAGGAGCTTGCCCCTCAAACGGATGTGGCAATCGAGCTTGGCGGCGAGGATGCCAAGATCATCTATTTTGAGGGCGGTAATGTGGAGCAGCGTATGAACGGGATCTGTGCGGGAGGAACCGGTTCCTTTATTGATCAGATGGCTTCCCTTCTTCAGACGGACGCAAGCGGGCTTAACGAATACGCCAAAGATTACCGTTCCCTCTACACGATTGCCGCCAGGTGCGGCGTATTTGCCAAAACGGACATTCAGCCCCTGATCAACGAGGGCGCCACAAAGGAGGATCTCTCCGCTTCCATCTTTCAGGCGGTGGTAAACCAGACGATCAGCGGTCTTGCCTGCGGAAAACCAATCCGGGGGCATGTGGCCTTTCTGGGAGGGCCGCTTCACTTTCTCTCAGAGCTGAAAACCGCTTTCATCCGGACGCTTAAACTGGACGGAGAGCACGTGGTCGATACGGAGCATTCCCACCTTTTTGCCGCAATCGGCTCGGCCTTAAACGCAAAGGAAGACGTTTTTTATACCATGGACGAGATGGCGGGCAAGCTCTCGTCCGATATCAAAATGGAGTTTGAGGTGGAGCGCATGGAGCCTCTTTTCGCCTCGGAAACAGAGTATGAGGCTTTCAAGGAGCGGCATTCCAGGCACCATATCCGGACCCGGGAGCTCTCCACCTACAAAGGAAACTGCTATCTGGGAATCGACGCCGGGAGCACCACGACCAAGATCGCTCTGGTGGACGAGGAGGGGAGCCTTCTCTACTCTTTCTACAGCGGCAACGATGGCAGCCCTCTCAAAACCGCCATCCGCTCCATCCGTGAGATTTATGAAAAGCTTCCGGAGGAAGCAAGAATCGTCCGCTCCTGCTCCACCGGTTATGGGGAAGCCCTGCTGAAAGCCGCATTCCTTCTGGACGACGGAGAAGTGGAGACCGTGGCGCATTACTATGCGGCCGCCTTTTTCAATCCGGATGTGGACTGTATCCTGGATATCGGCGGCCAGGACATGAAATGCATCAAGATCAAAAACCAGACCGTTGACAGCGTACAGCTCAATGAAGCCTGCTCTTCAGGGTGCGGTTCCTTTATCGAAACCTTTGCCAAATCGCTCAATTACAGCGTGGAAGATTTCGCTTACGCCGCTCTCTTTGCGGAGCATCCCATCGATCTGGGCACCCGCTGTACGGTTTTCATGAATTCCAAGGTAAAGCAGGCGCAGAAGGAAGGGGCTTCCGTCTCCGATATCTCCGCCGGGCTTGCCTATTCCGTAATCAAAAACGCACTGTTCAAGGTAATCAAGGTATCCAGCGCTTCCGAGCTCGGGCGCAATATCGTAGTGCAGGGCGGTACCTTTTACAATGACGCCGTGCTGCGAAGCTTTGAGAAAATTGCGGACTGTAAGGCCATCCGGCCTGATATCGCCGGCATTATGGGTGCGTTCGGAGCCGCTCTGATCGCCCGGGAACGCTTCGAGGAAGGGTATCAGACCACCATGCTTCCCATGGAAAAAATCAACACGCTTCAGTTTGAAACCAGTATGGCAAAATGCCGGGGCTGCACCAACAACTGCCGTCTGACCATCAACAAATTTACCGGGGGACGTCAGTTTATCTCCGGCAACCGCTGCGAACGGGGGATTGGCGGACAGAAAAATGAAAACGGGATTCCCAACCTGTTCGATTATAAGCTGAAACGCTTTTTTGACTACGAACCGCTTCCGGCAGACAGGGCTCCAAGAGGCCGGGTCGGGATTCCAAGGGTATTGAATTTATACGAAAACTATCCCTTCTGGTTTACCTTTTTTACGGCTCTTGATTTTCAGGTGGTGCTCTCTCCGGTTTCCAACCGGAAGATTTACGAGCTTGGTATCGAATCCATCCCCAGCGAATCCGAATGCTATCCCGCCAAGCTTGCACACGGCCATATCAAATGGCTCATTGACCAGAAGGTGGACTTTATCTTTTATCCGGCTCTTTTTTATGAAAGAAACGAGTTTGGCGAGGCCAACAACCACTATAACTGTCCCATCGTCACCTCCTACTCGGAGAATATCAAGAACAATGTGGAGGAGATCGGCAGGGGGGAGGCGGTTCTGCGAAATCCTTTTCTTTCCTTCCGCAATGAGAAAACCATTGCCCAGGCCCTGGTGAAAGAATTTGCGGAAATTCCGGCCTGCGACATCATCGAGGCTGTCCGTCTCGCCTGGGCCGAGCTTGCCAGCGCACACACAGACATGCAGAAAAAAGGCGAGGAAGTGCTGGATTATCTGAACAGGAGCGGCAGGCGGGGAATTGTGCTTGCCGGACGCCCCTACCATATTGACCCGGAGATCAATCACGGGATTCCGGAGCTGATCGTCTCCTATGACATTGCCGTGCTGACAGAGGATTCCGTCTCCCATCTTGCGAAGCCGGAGCGTCCACTGATCGTATCCGACCAGTGGATGTATCACTCCAGGCTCTATGCCGCGGCAAGCTTTGTGAAAACCGTGGAAAACCTGGATCTGATCCAGCTGAATTCCTTTGGCTGCGGACTGGACGCCGTCACCACCGATCAGGTTAGTGATATTCTCTCCGGCTCGGACAAGATTTATACCTGCCTCAAAATCGATGAGGTCAACAATCTCGGCGCTGCCAGAATCCGGATCCGCTCTCTGCTCTCCGCCATCCAGGTTCGGGAAAAAAAGCACAAGGAGCGCACGATCCGATCCTCCGCTATCAAAAAGGTAGCCTTTACCGAGGAAATGCGCAAGGACTACACGATCTTGTGCCCCCAGATGTCTCCCATTCACTTTGACATTCTGGAAACGGCCTTCAATGCCTGCGGCTATCATTTTGAGGTTCTGTCCAATGATAACCGGCATGCCGTGGAAATGGGGCTGAAATATGTCAATAACGATGCCTGCTATCCCTCCCTTATCGTGGTGGGACAGATTATGGACGCTTTGCTATCCGGCAGATACGATCTGAACAAGGTTGCGGTCATCATGAGTCAGACCGGCGGCGGATGCCGCGCTACCAATTACATCGGTTTTATCCGGCGTGCGCTGGAGAAGGCGGGCATGTCACAGATTCCCGTCATCTCCTTAAATCTGGCTGGTATTGAGAGCAATCCCGGCTTCCACCTGAATCCGGAGCTTTTGATGCGGGCCGCCTACGGCGCCGTGTTCGGCGATATTTTCATGCGCTGTATTTACCGCATGCGCCCTTATGAAAGGGAAAAGGGAAGCGTGGAAGCGCTGCACCAAAAATGGCTGAAACGCTGTCAGGCGTTTGTCTCCGAAAAACATATGAGCTTTTTCCGCTTTCAGAAAATGTGCAGGCAGATCATTCAGGAATTTGATTCCGTTCCCATCACAAAAGAGGTGAAACCCAAGGTGGGAATTGTGGGTGAAATTCTCGTCAAATTTGCTCCTGCCGCAAACAACCATCTGGTAGAACTGCTGGAATCAGAAGGCGCCGAGGCCGTCGTTCCTGATCTTTTGGATTTCATGCTTTACTGCTTCTACAACCAGATTTATAAGGCGGATCAGCTCGGAACCAGCAAAAAGGCCGCTTTTATCTCAAAGCTTGGAATTGAAGCCCTGGAATCTCTGCGCCGGAGTGCGGCAAAGGCCTTTGAAAGGAGCGTGCATTTCATACCTCCCGTGAGTATTTATCAGCTTGTAGACTATGCGAAGCCCATTGTTTCCATAGGAAACCAGACCGGAGAGGGATGGTTCCTTACCGGAGAAATGGTGGAGCTGATCCACAGCGGCGTTAACAATATCGTATGCACCCAGCCCTTTGGCTGCCTTCCAAACCATGTCGTCGGAAAAGGCGTCATCAAAGAGCTGCGCAGGCAGTATCCGCTTAGCAACATCGTGGCCATCGATTACGATCCCGGGGCCAGTGAGGTCAATCAGTTAAACCGTATCAAGCTGATGCTCTCCACGGCCCAGAAAAACCTGAAATTCCAGCAGGCGGCAACTCCCGCTGTAAGCCAGCAGGAAGAAAAAAGAGGAAGAAATAATGATCAAACAGGAAATCAACGAAATCAAACGGCTGTTTACACCCAGTAACTGTTCCATCACCAGAATCTGTGGATGCTATGTGGACGGCGAAAAGAACAAGAAAACGGAATTCCGGGAAGCGTTTCTTTCGCTTCCAGAGGAAGAAATTTTCAAATATTTTGAGCTTCTGCGCAAAACCCTTTCGGGAAGCCTTGGCAAGAATCTGTTAAATCTTGGTTTTCCCACTGACTCGGAGGCAGAGGGCGGCACGCAGGAGTTTCTCTACCGTCTTCGGGAGAGCAGGCTCAAGGACGACGCCCTTCTGGAGGAATTCTATGACCGCGTCATCAGCTCCTACGAATTTGTGGGAAATTACCTGATCCTTCTGATTCACGACGCCTATGACGTGCCCGGCAAAACCACGGACGGCCTTACCATGGAGGATGCTTCCGATACGGTATTTGAATATCTTCTGTGCAGCATCTGCCCGGTTGTCCTCTCCAAGCCCGGCTTAAGCTATGACGCCGAGATCAATGAATTCCACAACCGGATGCGGGACTGGGTGGTGAACATGCCGGAGACCGGATTTCTGTTCCCCGCTTTCAACGACCGGGCCAGCGACATTCACAGTACCCTTTATTACTCCAAAAATCCGGAGGAGCCCCACGCTGAATTTGCGGAGGGGATTCTGGGCTGCCCCCTCTCCCTCTCCGCCGGGGTTCAAAAGGAAACCTTTCAGACGCTCATTGAGCAGACTCTGGGTGAGGACTGCGAGTATGCGGTGGTAAAGAGCATCCATGAAAATCTCACAGAAATGATCGAGGAACACAAGGAAATTCCGGAACCCCTTACTTTGGGCAAAACGGAGGTAAAGCATCTCCTTGAAAAGAGCGGTGTGGAGGAAGAAAAGCTGACCGATTTTGAAAAGCTGTACGATGCCTCTGCCGGTGAGGACACGTCCCTGTTTGTGGACAACGTGGCAAGCACACGCTCTTTCGAGGTCAAAACCCCTGATGTCGTGGTAAAAGTAAACCCGGAGCGGGCGGATCTTGTAAATACCATGATGGTGGACGGGAGGAAGTGTCTGGTGATTGAGATTAACGATCAGGTGGAGGTAAACGGGATCAGCGTGAAGGCGTTTGGGCAAAGTGCTGAGAACGGGAGTTCTTATTAATTAAAATCTCCGCTGTTCGTCAGCAAGCACCAACAGGTTATCACCGGGCTTTATATCAAACAGTTCTCTGGCCTCCTTGGGAATTACAAACATGAAAAACACACTTTACATACCGCAAACCGCAACTCCTTTTAGGCAGGACGAAGAATACACGGAGCTCCTTCCCGTGAATACCGAATTATCCAAATACATCCGCTGCTTCTGGGGCAGCAGGCTGCCCTATTATCCGAAGGGACAGGCCCTGTCCGGGCTGGTTATTCCGGACACCTGCATGGATATAATCTATCAGATTGACCACACGGAAAATACCGTCACCGGAATCTTCTGCGGTCTCAATGACAAAAGCTTTTCCAGCTGTTCCGAAAAAAAGCCAGGACATCTTATCTCCGTATTCGCCATTCGGTTTTATGCCTGGGGCGCCTGTGCCTTTAGCGAGGATACCCTGAAAGATACCGTAAATTCTTTTTCGCCGATTCCTTCCAGATTCCACTGGCTTAACGGTGAACTGAAGCCGCAGCTGTTTGAAAAACTTTCCCTGAGTGAAAGAGCGGAAATCACGGAAAAGCTGTTCTGCAAAAAGCTGTTCCGGATAAGAGAAAACAGCGTAATCGAACGCTCGGTTGAACAGATCCTAATGCGGAAGGGGGCTTTGAACGCCTCTTTGCTGGCTAAAGAGGTATTTGTCAGCAGCAGACATCTGGAAAGATTATTTCACGAATATATCGGTATCACGCCAAAAAAGCTTATTAATCTGATACGCTATCAGTTTTTGTGGAATGAGCTTCTCAGAAACCCGGAATTTAAGATTCTGGAAGGAGTGTACAGATACGGATATGCCGACCAATCCCATTTGTCAAGGGAATTCAAGCGCTATCACACCATGAATATGGAAACCGCCAAAGCCCATGCCCGGAACAATGTCGGAAATATTCAATACTTTTCCGACCGGCTGCGGTAAAATACCTTTTGACCCAAACATATTTATATTCAATTACGGGAAGGATGGTATTGGCAAATGGCGGATTTAAGCGTATGTGGAACAGACTGCAGTACCTGCTACTGCTATGGCGAAATGTGTACAGGCTGTAATGAATGCGGCGGAAAGGTTTTTCATGTGCCGGATGGGCAGACATGCGGAATTTATGAATGCTCTGTAAACAACAGGAAGCTGAAAAACTGCGGGGAGTGCGGTAATGTCCCCTGTGAGATCTGGATGAAGACAAGGGATCCCAAATTTTCTGACAGGGAATTTGAGGACAATGTCAACGGGCGCATTCAGGCCCTGAGAAAGCTTTAAAGGATGAAAAGAAGGGCCCCGCGCAGGCCCTTCTTCATTTTGCGGCGGATAACGCTATCTTCTCCAACCTTTTTATCCGCTCTCTGATCCCTTCACAGAGCGCTTTGCATCTCGTCCTGTCAATAAACAGGGAATCGCCCACGATTTCACAGATCTCCTCCTCCACCCCCGAAAGGGCGGAAAAATCCAGCCAGTCAAAATCCTTTACCAGTTTGATCTGCTCCTCATGGCTGGTTTTGAAAGGCTTGCAGGTAAGCTTTACGTCCGGCTTTATCATTCCTGCAGGCTTATCCCACCACAGAGAGGTGCCACTATCAAAAATCGGCGCCGCTCCCAGATATTGCAGCGTATCGGCCCTGCGGATTGCACCGAAATTATTCTGGTGCCTGTCCTCGTTTGCGATCAGATAATCCAGAACCATCATCTCGTCCAGGCTTTTTTCCATGCCAGGAATCCCAAGCCTCTCGCAGCAATTCAGATAATGCCGGTACAGGGAAATGTGATTCGGCTTTTTTCTATCTGCATAATATGCCACGCAGTGATCAGCTCCGTATCCGGCGTTACAAAATTCTCACATACACTGTAGGGATATCCTTCTTCCATGAGCAGCGAATACGATACGTGAGAAATGTGCAATCGATCCATAATGCGGCTGGCTATAACCTCATTGTATGGCTCCTGAGAGATGGCGCCGCTTCCTCCCTTTATCAGACACCGCTTTCCCTTCAGAATCACCCACTTCTTTTTGAGCCATCCGTCGGACGTATTGTCAGGAGAAAAAAGGCTTACTTCTCCCTTCTCAAATGATTTTCCAAACAGAATCCTGCCCATATCCTCGGAAAAGGAATTTTCAAAAAAGTTCATCTGCTCCCAGAAAAGTGCGGTATTCCTGGGACGAATCCAGTATTGATCGGACAGACTAAGCCCCAGGCACTTCTGTGCCAGAATCTGCGCATTCGACAGCTCCAGCTTTTCCAGCGTCTCGCTTATCCCCATACGGCTTTCAGGAATGGAACGTCCCCGCCACCAGAGATTTAACGCTCTGCGATCCATGATTCCCTTCTCGCAGGGAATTCCAACGGGAACATGTGCGCATTCGTATACGGTCCCCACAGACAGGATCGCCCCGGAATCTTCACCCAGCGTAAAATCCGCCACCGGAACATTTTTATGCATCAAAATATAGTCTTTTCCCGTCTGTGCCATAGCGTCTTCCTCCACTCCGTCCTCACAAAGAATTCCGAACATACCTGAGCAGATATTCTGCCGTCCCATCCTGCAGGGCTTTCGTTCCGTCAAAGGCAAATCCATAGCTTTCGTAGAGCCCTCTCGCCCGGCTGTTTTTCTCCAGCACCCAGAGATAAATCCTTTGAAAACCGTTCTTTTTCGTCTCATCAAGAAACTGTTCCATCATCCTTCTTCCAATGCCGCAGCCCTGGAAAAAAGGGTCCACATAGAAAGAACACAACTGCATACTGTCCGGATAGTCAGGGCTATCCCCTCTCCTTTTCTCCATCATTCCCCGGACAATACCGTCATCATAAACCACCATATGATCGACGGCTCCCTCCCTCTCCAGCTCCCCGGCAAGCTTTACCACCTGCATCTCATTAAACGATACCGCATCATCCCGGAAAATCGGCCGGTAAGCCGTCCTCTTTGCAAAAATCAGTATCTCGGCAATTCTGGGAATGTCTTCCTGTTCCGCCTTTCGGATCACGGCTTTCTTTTCCGTTTTTTCCTCCAGGAACTCCCAAAGGAGCTCTCTTCCCTTTTCATAGGGCTCTCTGACTTCCTTAAGCATACTGTTGTAGAAATCCTCCGCCGCCTTTTTCCGGCTCATTGCGATCTTGCGGCCTTGCTCCGTGAAAAAACCGGAATAGATTCCCTCCAGCTTATATTTGTATTCCTGGAAAAAAGAAGGAGGCTCTTTCTCCTCCCCATCCAGCACACGGCCGTCCCCGGATACCGAATACAGAGGCTGTGAAACCTTTCCCTTGTAAACCAGAGTCCGGGCGATACCCACCGCTCCCGCAACATCGATTTTGTCGGCATCGAAAAGAATCTTCGCTTCCAGACTTTCCGGCAGATTGCTCCGGCGGTACCTGTGGGTCAGAATACACTGAGAGACCTTTTTTGAAAACTCATCCGAAAACCCGTTTTCTTTCAGGAAATCATAGGCCTTTTTGGCTCCCGCCCTGGCATGGCAGATCTTTGGATCGGCAAACTGCTCCTGCCTTCCGATATCGTGAAGAAGGCAGGAGGCAATCAGCACATCCACATCCGCCTTCCTCTCCTTCTTCGCAATCGCAAGCGCCGTGTACAATACCCGGTAAACGTGCTCCTTGTCGTGAGCGCTGTCCTTCATACAGGACTTCATATAATCTTCCAATAATAAGTAAGTTTCTCTGTTCATTTTCCGCATCCTTTCCCACTCATTATACTTCCAGGGACAGGCTGCCGCAATGAAAAATTCTCACTTTTCAGTTGAGCCATTTGAATCCGGGATAATATTCAAACTCAGCTCTTCCAATGATCTCCTTCGCATCCACATAGGGCTGTTCCCAGTATCTGGAATCCCAGGAATTATTCCGGTTATCGCCCATCATAAAATAGGAACCCGAAGGCACGAGAAACGGTCCGAAGTCAGAGCAAAGAGCCTCCTTCACATAGCCCTCCTCCAGCGCCATTCCGTCAATATACACCTTTCCCTCTCTTCCCTCCACGCACTCGCCCGGCAGTCCGATAATCCGTTTCAAATACACGCTCTTTCCATCATCCGGATAATAGAAAGAGACAATATCTCCCCGGGCCGGTTCCTTTGACACATAAGATAAGCGGTTGATAATAATCCGGCTTCCCGGCATGATCGTATCCTCCATAGAGCCGGTTGGAACCTGGGCGTTGGCGATCAGCGTATTGCTGATCACAAAGGCCATGGCAAATCCGGTCACAATCACACGGGACCAGTCCAGTATCTCATATAAAATCCGCATCCTTCTGCTTTTTGCTCTTTCTTTTTTCTTACATCTCCAATCCATAACTGGTTATCCTCCATCCATTCTCTGTCTTGATCAGCTCCATAGAAAGATAGCAGCAGATTCCTCCGCAATCCTTCTCATTCCCCTTTTTCTTCTCTCGCCCGCTCCCTGTCTGACTTTCGCTTTTCACTGATATATTCCTCCAGCTCCAGCCACTCCTCGTCCGTCAGACTGTTTCCGTCATACAGGGCTGCCAGAAAATTTCTTGCGGAATTGCGATATAGTCTTTTGAGGATTTTCCGGCTTTCCGACTGCATATATTCGTCTCTGCCAATCAAGGAAATATATACATTATTTTTGCCTGTTTTCTCCACCTTCAAAAAACCCTTTTCCTGGAGTCTCGACAAAAAGGAAAGGATCGTGGTTGGCGAGAGCTTCCTGTCCTTCTCCATGCTTTCCTCAATCTCAAATCTCGTGACAGGCCCGTCAAGCTCCCATATAATCATCATGAGCTCCAATTCGGAATCCGGCAGTCTCCTCATAGATATCCTCCTTCTTCTCTCATCTGCGCAAACAAATTCGGCAGATGTAAAATATAGTTCATTCTACATCTGCCGAACATATCTGTCAACCGGAAACATCTGCTTTATCTGTTATTTTAAAACTATTCCGCAAAAAGAGTTCGATACCACTTCAGAGAACCCACGTAGGCCTCATACACGTGATTGATATCAATATTCAAAAGCACCATCTGTCTGGAAACCTCCTGCCAGCCGGCCGCCTCATAGTGCAGAATAAAGTCCAGAACCGGCGAGAGAGACCCTTCCCGCCCGGTCAGAGCCATTTGGATCTCCTTCGACACCTTTACCAGATCCAGAGCTTCTTCCATGGGTTTATCCAGAATCAAATCGAGCACGGAAAACAATCCCATCAAAAACAGCTCCTGGGACTGCATTGCCATCCCAAACACAGGCGCTAAATTTTCGGCAAATTTGGCTCTCAGCAGGGAAAGCCTTGTGATCTCGTTCGGTTTATCCATGCACAGCTCGTTCGTCACCGCCGTGTTGATCCATTTTTTCAGCTCCCGCTGTCCCAGCATGGCCGCCGCATGGCGTATGGACGTAATCTCGGAATTCACAGCAATCCGGTTCACCATCTTAAGCAGGGAGATTACAAGGGCCGTATCCCTTCCGATCACATCCGCCGCTTTCGTCAGCTCGAAATCCTCGCCGTTTACCAGATTGAGCAGCTCGATATAATTCACCTTAAGAGGGGAAACCTGCGCCTGTCCCTTTGTCACGGGAACCCGGAAAAATTCTCCCTCGTAGAGCTGGTATCCGCCGTCCTTTTTCAGCTCCTCGAAAATCTCTTTGGAATTCACATTGACCGCACACAGGCTGATATTGGGGTAGACATTGGCAAAATAGATTTTTGCCTTGCTGATATCAATTCTCTTATGATCCAGCAGAATATAATCCATCAGCTGCAGAATCTCCCGGTACGGTTCAAACTGCTGCACCTGCAGCTTGCGGATGGCCAGCTTGTAGCCCTGGCCCTTCAGCTCTTTCAGCCTGTTTACATACATCGGCTCCGGCGTGATCGTGTGATCCGCCAGAAGAACCAGCCTTTCATGGGGTGCGCCGCACTGAGAATCAACGTCCGAAAAAACCGATATATTATTAATCTCCACGAATACGTCCTTGTCCGCAGACAAGGTCTCGATTCCCATACTCTCAATAATGTCAAGTCCGGCTATACTGCCGGCCCCGTCATTGCTGCCCGTTCCAAGAAGGCTTGGATTTAGAAGGAAATTCTTCTTCTGGGCAAACAGCGAATAGGCCCGGACGCTCATGTTTTCATCAAACAAAGGTACTAATGTTGCAAGCATACTCTCACTCCTTATAAAAACTATTAATTTGCTCCTTTGTTTAATCATACTATATTTCCAGGGATTTTTATATACTTTTTGTTTAAATTTTAAAACTTCTCTTATGCCCGTGCCAAAACAGGAAACCGCATTCGTTCCCTGCCAAAATCTTCAAAAGCATTTCCCTTTACAAACAGGGTAGTGTCCTCCTCCTTCAGTAGACTGCATTCAAATTCTTCCGGTTTTTTCGGTGTAAAGCCCAGACTCACTCTCTCTATTTCCTTTCCAAAAGCCGCCGTCACCTCCGCAAGATCAGCCTCCCTTCGGGAAAAGACCTGATGGAGCAAAAGGCTTTTTCCTTCCATTTCCGCAACCGCATAGACCCCCAGATTCTTCTCATAGTATACATTTTCCCGCATGTATTTCGTCAGATAAAACATGATCAGCGAGCTGTTGCCTGCCAGGTCAAAGGCACCGTTGCAGACACTTTCCTTCACTGCCCTTTCCACCTTGTCCCAGTCTTCTTTCCTCTCCATGGGAACCTGCTCCATGGTTCGCTCCTTTCGGTTATGGAGCGTTTTGTCATACTGGTACTCCCGGGCTTCCCGGAAGCCGAATTTGGGATAAAAGTCAAGGACGCTGTCATTGGCAAACAGGTAGATTCCGTCAGCCTTATCCGCATAGTCCTCCTCTATGGTCTCCATGATCCGCCGGATCAGTCCCCGGTTCCTGTATTCCTCTCCGGTCATCACGGTTCCCAGCTGAATCAGCCGAAACCGCTCTCCTCTCCAGACAAAATCCGTGTGGTTTACGGACACATTGGCCGCAATTTTCCCGTCTATGACGATCGAATGGGGATTATACGCATCTGTCCAATACCCGTTTTGATACCAGTCCTCGAAGTCGATCCCAAAGGTCTTTCCTGCCAGCGCATTAAAGCTTGCCCGCAGTGCGTCGTCCCTGCGGTAATTTTTGATTACTTCGTATTCTTTCAACTATCTCCTTCTCCTTTCCGCTCTCAGAATCGTCGCCCCCTCAATGCTGTCCGTAACCGATACCTCAAAAAATCCGACCTGGTTCAGAAGACGGATTTCATGCTCCTCGGTAAGAGGTATGTCAAAGTGCACATACTCATCCTCCGGGATCTGAAACCTCTCTCTCTTTTTCAGGCAGGCCTCCCGAAGAAGCTCTTCCTCCTGCGGGCAGCAGGCAATATAATCTCCCAGGAGAAATTCTCCTCCATCTCTTAAGCTTTCCCATATCCTTCTATATAATAAAAGCTTCTGCCCGGGCAGAAAATGGTGGAGGCTCTCAAAAGATATCACCGCGTCCCAGCGGTCTCTGCCAAGATCACATTTGAGATAATCCCCGCATATAACGGTAAGGGGCCCCTGTCCATACTTTTTTTGAAGCCGGTCCAGCATACTCCTGCACAGATCAATCCCGGTCACTGCCACGCCCGGATCTCTCTTCCAGATCTCTCCGATCTCCAGACCGGTTCCACATCCCAGATCCAGAATCTCCCTGCAGGATGCCGGAAGAAGCTCTGCAAACCTCTCATATGCCTTCTCCCACAGGGACATATGCTCTTCGTAGCCTTCCAGCCTCTCCTCAAAAAAGCGGCTCATCTCTTCCGGCGCATTGTTTTCGGTTTCCCTGAGCCATTTTCTGAGGCTTCGCATATACTCTTCCCTGTTTTCCCGGATCACCGTATCCATAACCGTTCTCCTTCCTTTCGTGATCACCTACTATCTTAGCAGTGCGCTCTATCCTTCGCAATGCCCATCCTTTTTTCGAAAAAAGGAGGAGCCGGTATCCCTTCTGCCAGATACCGGCCCGCAAACGCTTCCTCAATTCATTTTTTTACTTATTCCAGGAAATCCACGCTTCCGCTTTCTATATTATAGATTGCGCCGCATACGGTAAGTGCGCCTTCCTCCACCAGCTCCTTCAGGCTTTCCTTTACAATGGACACTCCCTTTTCCACATTCAGGCGGCATGCCTTCAGCGCATCCTTTTCCTCCCCGATGGCTTTCTTGATCTCGTCGGTTATGTATTGGATGAAGCCGCCCGGATCCCCGCTCAGAGCCGCTCCTACCGCTCCGCAGTGCGTATGTCCCAGAATCACCAGCAGCCTGCTTCCAAGATGCTCCGCCGCATATTCGATACTGCCAAGCTGATGCTTATCCATCACGTTGCCTGCCACACGGATTACGAACAATTCTCCGATCCCGGCAGAAAAAATACCCTCCGGAATCACTCTGGAATCCGAACAGGTCACGACAATCGCATAGGGACTCTGCCCGTTATCGCAGGTATACTGCCTGATCTTCGGGGAGACATCTCCCGGGTTGGTCTCTGCTGCCAGATAGTGCTGATTTCCCTCTTTCAGCTTAGCCAGCGCTTCCTGGGCAGATAAAGTTTGATTCTGCATAGTTTCTTTCCTCCATTTCGTCAAGCATCTGTCACAGGGCCTTGCCATGCCCCTTCTTTGCGCTTTCTGCGCTCTCCCGCAGCGCTTTCTGCGCCCCACCACAAATGAAAGTCAGCTGCTTCGTGCATCCGCACTCCCGCAGCTGCCGCCCGTATTCACAATCCGGCCTGACGGCCTGCTTGCTCATACAGGCTTGCCCGTCCAATGTCTGAACATCTGTGCAAGCAAGCTTGCCCATCTGCTCAGCCGCTGTCCGGGACTTTCATAGTAAGTATATCACATAGCAGGGAAAAATTCATTACAAAATATAATCCCGAGTCTTTTTCGCAACATAAGCATCCCACGGCGCAGGATCTACAGAACCTTCTTGTAAATTAACGGCAGACTGCTATAATCAGTCTCATAAAGAAGCTGATGACAGGATACAAATTTACGGGAGGCAGCATGTGAAAATCAATTATTTTAAAGAACCGTCCCTGAGCGAGGACTATGTGGACGTCCATTACCGGCAGGAGTGCGAAACCATAGGCGTGGTAAAAGATTTCTTTTTCTCTTTTCACAGTATTATGGGCAAAAAGGATAACTGCATCCAAAAGCTTCACCCGGGGACCATTTTTTACCTGGAAGTGGTGGACCGAAAACTGTTTGCCTATCAGGAAAGGAACGTTTTCCAGCTTGACTACAGCTTAAAGAGCTTTCTTGAGCGCTTTGGCGCCGGCGGTTTTATTCAGATCGGGAAATCCACGGCGGTAAATATCTATAAGGTAAACCGGGTCAAGGCCGATCTGAATATGCGGCTTCGGCTGGTTCTGGATAACGGGGAATTTCTGATTCTCAACAGAAGCTATAAGAAGTGTTTTCTGGAGGCTCTTAAACGGATAAAGGAGGTTACTTATGAGACAGATAAACAGACATAATTTCTTTTCCACCGGATGCGTGATCTTCACCCTGCTGGTCGCAGGGAAAATACTTCTCGAAGCGGTAGCGCAGGGGATTTTTACCGATTACCAGGGAAATCTGCTGGTCATGCTTGCGCTTTCTTTCCTCGCAACCTTTGTCCTGTCCCAGTATTACCGGTTTCAGAATCTCCCCCTGCTGGCAGTGATTCTGGGGCAGTATGTTCTTCTTGTGGGAGTGGTAATGCTCTTCACCTGGATATCGTCCCATTTTGAACCGCTTCATGAGGACGGCTATCGGGATATGTTTTTGTCCTTCACCATTCCCTACGCGATCGGGGCAGCGGCCTATTATCTTTCACTGTTTGGCGAGTTACGGCGCATGAATAAAGAATTGGAAGAAATAAGGAGGTATCAGAATGATTTACAGAAAAATAACAACAACGAATAAAAGGGAAGAAAGCAGGGGAAGCCGCTTTCTGGATCTGGCCCTTACGGCTTTCGCAGGCCTTGGAACAGAGGCCGTCTATGCCTATCTGCTGGAGCCCGCCCTTTACGGTTCATCTATGGAGAACTGGACCGATGTCCAGACCATTCTTCACTGGATCCTGACCTGCGTCACCTGGGGGATCTTTGCCGCCATGCTGATCAAAAAGGCGCAGAAGAAATGCCATTTCCCTCTTTTGGAAAAGGGCAGGCCGGTCGGATGGCCGAGATGGTGCGTGTGTCTTGCTCTCGCGGCTCTGGCATTTGCCGCAAACTATATCAGCTGGGGAGGCCCTAAGATTTACCTGGAATTTACAAGAAGAGGCCCTCTGCTCTTTACCTTCCAGTACATCTACTATGCCTTTGAAACCATGCTCTTTCTGTTGATCATCCTATTTGGCCAGAAAGCCTGCGAGATATGGTTCTCAAAGCCCCAGATTCCCTACGGCGGAATCATCTGCGGACTGACCTGGGGCCTTGCCCATGCGTTCACCAAAAATCCCCTTACCGGAATCATGGGGCTCATACTCGGCTTCGGCATGGGCGGGATCTACCTTCTGATGAACAGAGACCTGAAGAAATCTTATCTTGTTCTGTTCTTCCTGTTCATTGTTTAGCGCACAGGATTTCCTTCCAGTCCGCCTCTTTAAACCCTGGATAAATGCGATCCTCTGTCACAAGAAGCGGGCGCTTTACCAGCATTCCGTCGCTGGAAAGAAGCTCAAGCTGCTCCGTCTCGGGCATGTCCGCAAGCCTGTCCTTGAGCTTTAGTTCCTTATATAAATTCCCGCTGGTATTAAAGAAGCGCTTTAACGGCAGAGCGCTTCTTTTATGCCATTCCTCAATCTCCTGCCTGGTGGGATTCTCCTCCCTGATCGGGCGCTCCTCATACTCAACGCCGTTTTCCTCCAGCCATTTAAGCGCCTTCTGGCAGGTGCTGCATTTCCTGTAACACAGTACAATCGTCTTCATCCGTTTACTCCCTTCGCATTCTGAAAATTTATATTTTCTGCCCTCAATTTTGACATTGAGGGCAGTAATATACAGTCCCTCCCAGATAGTTGGATTTCTGAATGATCTCCCCGCAGTAAGGACAGGGCTTTCCCACAGTCTTCTTGCTGAGAATGGCATGATAGCCTCCGGGATTGCCAAACAGATCCTTTTCCGTGCTTCTTCCTCCGGCCGCCAGCATCTGTCTCAGATCTCCCGTCACAGTCTCATAGACTCTTCTCCAGTCCGCCTCCCCCAGCGTATGGATCTTTCTCTTGGGATGGAGGCCCGCATGAAACAGGATGTCCTGAAGCACGCCGTTTCCAAGCCCCGGAATCCGCTGATGGGTGGCAAGGAACTCCTTCATGGAGCTTTTGCCGGACACTCCCTTGCGCAGAGAAGTAAAATAATCATAAGTAAACTCCTCTGTAAAGGGAAACGGCTTTTGCTTTGCCGCCAGATAATAGGGATTGTCATATGCCTTTGGCTGAATTAAAAACATGGAACCATACATCTGCACCGTGCACACCAGGCTGCTTTCGTCCTCCAGGGTAATCCGCATCTGATACCGCACCGGGAGCTTTTCGCCCGGCGCAAAATAACGGATGTTGGTACCGTCCCCGGCCACAAAGCCGTACTCCGAAAGCTCTATCTCCACCATGCTTCCAATTCCCGCGGCCTCTCCGATCACTCTGCCCGCCATTGTTTCATGGTAGGCGGCAGGATCCCCGTGATACCAGGCAAAGGAATGGCTTGTATGCTCGGTTTCCACTTCCTTTATCCGCTTTCCTCTGACCGTCTCATTGAGCTGTTTCGCAATGGTAACGCTTTCCGGTATTTCCAGCATGTTTTTCCACTACTCCTTCCATCTCTCCAGTGTGGGGAAATAAGCCATAAGGCCCGCCTTTGCCTCCTCCAGGGTCTTGCAGCGGCCGCCTTCCACCTCAAAGGGCGCACAGAAATCCACCATCTCTTCCATGCTGCATTTCTGGGCGAACTCTCCGTCCTTGTAGCAGTAACAGCAGTATTTGCTGTTTGCGCTCCCATCCTTGTTCGTCCCGTACTGGTCTTCCTTCATCGGCATGCCGCAGCTCTGACAAATCTTCATTTCCATTTCCATGTTGTAGTCCTCCTTTTTTTCTCAGGTCTTCCTGTTTACAAGACTACTATAACAGACAGAATATGACATCAGTATGTCATATTCTAAACGCCTTCATAAAATTTTTTCATTTCACAGATCCGGTTATGGATTTCCTTTTGAACCCATTCCGGCTCCAGTACCCTGGCCGAGGGACCGAAAGACAGAATCACACCATAAATCCAGTCGTCGGGAAGGCTGTCGATTTCAACTCTGAAATTTCCGTCCGGCAGCCTCGTGATCTCCTCCTCCTCAAAGCGGTCATAAATCCGATAAGCTTCTCTGTTGTGAATCCAAAGTACAATCCGAACCAGCCCGTTGCTTTCTTCCATAAGCTTTTCATCCTCGCCAATCCGAAAAGCCCGCTCTCTGTCCGCAGCGCTCACGGGCGTAAACGTTTCCTCCAGCACCCGTACCCTCTTCATGCGCATTACTTTAAACAGACGCATATCCTGCCTCACTCTGCAAAAGGCTCTTACATACCAGGTGTATTCCTTGAAAAGCAGCTGAATCGGCTCCACAGTTCTTCCGCTCATCTCCCCGTACTTCCCATAATAGTCAAAGGAAATCACATGCCGGTTCAGGATGGCCTCCCGCAGCTGTTCGTACAACTCCCCGCGTCTCCCGCTCCAGTCAGAAAAATCGATTGCCACCCAGTTTTGCGCCTCTGTCTTGAAAAAGTCTCCGAGCTTGTTCAGGATTTCTCCGCTCTGCCCCACGCCGGTTTCCTTAAGGCTCGCCAGAGCCGCCAGAATCTCCTGCTGTTCCTTTTGCGAGACCAGCATTTTGTTGAGAACGAATTCCTCCGTAAGGCAGATGCCTCCGTTTTTTCCTTTTTTGGCATAAACCGGAATTCCCGCCATACTAAGGGCCTCCACATCCCGGTAGATTGTCCGGACCGAGACCTCAAACCTCTCGGCCAGCTCCCCTGCCGTCACCGTCCCTTTATTCATCAGAAGATAAATCATACCAAGCATCCGGTTCAGCATGTCTTTTCCCTCATGAATTCATAGCCTCCAACCTTCCTGATGCAGAGGATCCCTGTAAGATCCGCCAGAAACCACCCGATGGGAATCGCCCACCAGATCCCCCACACACCGATTGACGGACGAGGGGCAAGCAGGTAAGCCAAAAGCACCCTTGTGCCAAGGGAAATAACCGTGAGAACCAGCGACATCTCCGGTTTCTCGATTCCACGGTAAAAGCCGTACAGCAGAAACAAAAGACCGATCCCGCAGTAGAAAGCGCCCTCCACCCTCAGATATCCCACACCGATCGCTATGATCTGCCTCTCGCCGGAATCCACAAACAGTTCCATCAGCTTCGGGGCCAAAAGACAGATTCCCGCCGAAACAGCCAAACAGAACAGGACCGAAACCCCGGCCGCCCTGCGGATACCGAGCCTTACGCGCTCCTGCCTTCCCGCCCCGTGGTTCTGGGAGATAAAGAGAGAAAAGGCGTTTCCAAACTCCTGGGCAGGCATGTAGGCGAAGGAATCTATTTTGACAGCCGCCGCAAAGGCCGCCATCACCGCCGTTCCAAAGCTGTTCACCAGCCCCTGGATCATGAGAATCCCGAAATTCATTACCGACTGCTGCACGCAGGCCGCAAAGCTGTGGCGCAGGATTTCCGGGGCGTTTTGCCCCGCAAGGCGTATCTCCTCTCTTCCCGGACGAAGTTCAGGCATGCCGAACCATGCGTAAAATCCAATCCCGATCCCGGAAACCGCCTGGGCGATCACTGTCGCCAGAGCCGCCCCCTTAACCCCCCAGGAAAAAGACATGACAAACACGAGATCCAGCACGATATTCAGAAAAGCAGCACCGCCGAGAAAACAGAGCGGAATCAGGGAATTTCCTACCGCACGCAAAAGGAAAGCAAAGTAATTATAGAGAAACACAAAAAAGATACCGAAAAAGATCACCCACACGTAATCGTACATCAGATCATAGACCGCCTGCGGCACCTGCAGAAGCCGCAGGATCAGGTGAATCCCAAAAAACACCGCCCCGTTCATCAAAAGGGAGGCAGCCGAAATGAAAAAAAAGGAGGCGCACATGCTCCTTTTCATCCCTCCAAGATCCTTTCTCCCGAAATACACAGAAAAGACCGCACCGCTTCCCATGCACAGCCCGATCAGAATGGAGGTTAAAAATGTCATCAGCGTATAGGCGGAACCCACTGCCGCCAGTGCGTCCGCTCCCAGAAACCTGCCCACAATCAGAGTGTCCGCAATGTTATAACACTGCTGAAGCAGATTCCCAAGTATCATGGGCCCCGCAAACAGCAGCATGGTTTTCGTAACGCTTCCCTGGGTTAAATCCTTTTTCATGTATCTTCTCCCGCCGGTCGCAAAGCTTACGATCCAGCACTTAAATTTTTATTTGTGTCCAGCGTCCCTTCTTAAACCGTATGGAGGCAAAGGTAAACCGTGAAATCTGATCCCCGAGTACGCCCAGCCAGATTCCCACGATTCCCCATCCGAATACATAGCCGCCCAGATAGGAGACCACGGTTCGGATAAAGGTAACGCTGACAGTGGAGGCCACTGCCGTGTAAAGCGTATCTCCCGCTCCCCGCAGGCATCCCATATAGACCACCTGGCTGATCTGAAAGGCCACCACAAAGATAATCACGCACATGATGCTGACCCCGATCGTCACAATATGCTCCTCCTCAAAAAACAGACTCATGAGAGGACTTGCCCCAAGAAAATAGGTAACGGCAAGGCATGCGGAGATCACTCCTCCAAACATCCTGCATATACTTCCAAACTCTTTTGCCAGCTTCTCATCTCCTGCGCCAAGACTCCGGCCTATGAGCGCAACGGCGGCCGCCTGAAGCCCGTCCCCAAAAGAAAAGGACAAGCCCATGATGTTCATGCCAACCTGATGCGCCGCCATGGCATCCGTACCCTGCCTGGCCGCCATGATTGCCGTCATCATAAATCCGATCCTCATCAGGATCTGCTCAAAGAAAACGCTGTAGCCCACCCGGACAAGGCTGAAAAAGCTTCTTGCCGCAGGCCGTATTCTGTGCTCCATAATATAGGGAATACTGATAAAGCCCTCCGGTTTCAGAATGGAGAGGATGCTCATAATGCAGGCCACAACGGTCCCAAGAACCGTGGCAAGCGCCGCACCGTGAATCCCCAGCGCCGGAAATCCGAAATGTCCGCCGATCAGAAGATAGTTGAAAATAATATTTACCGTGTTGGAGGTCACATTGGTGCGCATGGTAATCTTGGTGTTTCCCGCACCTCTCTGGGCCGAATTGATTCCCATCTGGATACAGTTGAAAATCATGCCCCCCATAATGATGCGAAAATAAGCCACCGCACTGTCATGAGTCTCTGCCGTGGAACCGCACAGCCGTATCACTGGATCTGCCAGCGCCACGAAAAGGACACTCAAAACCACTGCCGCCGCCAGAAGAAAGACAATCGCCGTGCCAAGAATCCGGTTGGCCTCATCCTGATTCTTTTCGCCTCTTCGCCTTGCCACCAGAGCCGAGACCGCCACATTCAGTGCGAAAAAGAGGGAAAGCCCTATAAATTTGGGCTGAGTGGTCAGTCCCACAGCCGCCACCGCATAGGAGCCAAGAGAGCTGACCATAAGCGAATCCACCAGCCCTGCGAAGGCCACAAAAAAGGACTCCACAATGGAAGGCCATGCCATATTGAAGGTGATACGTATGTTTTCTCTGCTGTGTCCGCGCTTCTTTTCCCCTGGTTCTGTCTGCGTCATGATCGTCCGCTCCTCATTTGTCTGAAAATATCGTCCATTAGTCAGATTGCGAATATAATTATGATTATAACAGTTTTTTTAGCACAGTCAACTACCCCTTTAAAGCAAAAAAGACAGAGCCAAACGCGCGGTGCGTTTTCCCTGCCTTTTCTTTTTCCTACGCCACATGAGAAGCATGTTCTGAAAGTATTCTTTCCACCTCCTCCATAGACAAATTTGAGCTTTCAATAATGGCTCCGATCTCCTCTAATTTTGCAAATTTCTGCTCGTTTAACAAATCCCGCAGCTCTTCTCTCTCTTTCTCGATTCTAATTTCCAAAGAATCTATGATCTTCTGTTTTTCTTCAATTTTCTGTTCTAACGGTTTTCTCTGTCCTCTTGCCATATTTTCCCTCCAACAAAATCAAAAGATACTATATTATATGGACAAGTATCATAATATATGCATTCATTAAAATATTTATCCCTGACAAAAAGAAACCGTTTTCAATTTAATTGACACTCCTTCCTAAGGCAGATACAATAAAGACAATGATATCAAACTCATAAGGAGAAACATTATGCTGGAAAAACATTTAATTGCACAAACAAATCCGGCGGCCAGGCCGGAAAACGTAATCGTTACAGGCGATCTTAGGATTACTGTTCTGACAGATTGCCTGTTGCGTATTGAAAAGAGCGAAAATCTGCAGTTCTGTGACGAGGCTACTCAGTCCATATGGTTCCGGAATCTGCCTCCCGTTTCCTTCCGCACAGAACAAACCTCTGAAGGTTTTCAAGTCATAACCGACCAGGTATGTCTTGTCCTCAAAAAGGAAATTCCGGAGAGTTATCTTATTTTTTCCGACAGCAAAGAAAAGGTATTCCTGAATAATGAAGGCAGCCTTCTTGGCACCTACCGTACGCTTGACTGCTGCGATGGCGATATGTGGATTCCTTTTAATGATGGAGAGCCCGGTGCCCACCCCATCGAATTAGATCACGGTGTTGTCTCTAAAAACGGCGTGGCTGTTATCGATGACAGCGCTTCTCTGCTTCTCAAAGCTGACGGAACCCTAAGCCCTCGCGATTTTGAGGAAACGGATCTCTATATATTCGCCTACGGGAAGAACTTCCGGGGAGCTGTAAGAGCTCTGTATCAGCTCTGCGGAAAAACACCTCTTATCCCCAGGTTCGCTCTGGGAAACTGGTGGAGCCGCTATTACGCTTATACAGAAAAGGAATATCTGCAGCTCATGGACCGCTTTGCCGCAAGAAAGGTTCCTTTTACTGTCGCCACCATAGATATGGACTGGCATTGGTCTGAAACCCTTGACGAGGCAAAGGGAATTACGAGAGATGGCAAAAACGATGATCTCCACGGCGGTAACAATGGGTGGACTGGTTACAGCTGGAACACGGATTTATTTCCCGACTATAGGCGCTTTCTGCAAAAGCTCCACGAGCGGAATCTTTGTATCACCCTGAACCTTCATCCAGCCCAGGGTGTGCGCTATTTTGAAGACTTTTACGAAGAAATGGCCAGGGCAATGGGCGTTGATCCGAAAACGGAGTTCCAGATTCCCTTTGATATATCCAGCGACCGCTATATCAATGCATATTTTGAAGTGCTTCACAGGCCATACGAAAAGGACGGCGTTGATTTCTGGTGGATCGACTGGCAGCAGGGAAGCGAATCCTCCATGGAAGGTCTGGATCCTCTCTGGGCCCTAAACCACTATCATTATCTCGACAACGGACTTTTCCACCATCCCCTTATTTTATCACGCTACTGCGGTATCGGTTCCCACAGGTATCCTCTTGGCTTTTCCGGTGATACCCTTGTGACCTGGAAAACGCTCAAATACCTGCCCTACTTTACGGCCACGGCCTCCAATGTGGGTTATACCTGGTGGAGCCATGACATTGGCGGACACATGTTAGGTTATAAGGATGACGAGCTGTATGTCCGTTTCCTGCAGTTCGGCGTATTCAGCCCGATCAACCGCATGCACAGCACGAGCTGTCTTACCTTTACCAAGGAGCCCTGGGCCTACATGGGCGGAACCGGGCTGATTGCGGAAGAATTTCTGCGCCTGCGCCACCGCATGATTCCCTTCCTGTATTCGGCATCCTATGAGAACACGGACAACGGACTTGCCCTCATTGAGCCTATGTACTATGCCTACCCGGAAAAATCCGAGGCATACGAGTGCCCGGATCAGTATCTGTTCGGCGGCCAGCTCCTTGTGGCTCCTGCCACGGAAAAAGCAAAAGAGGAGGGAATGAGCAGGATCCCGGTCTGGCTTCCGGACGGCAGATGGACCGATCTCTTCACAGGAGACGAGTATCAGGGAGGATGCCATCTCACCATGGTCCGCTGGCTGGATTCCATCCCGGTTCTTCTCAAAGAGGGCGGCTTCTTTGTATTGGATAACCGGGAAACCACAAATGACTGGACAAATCCGGAAAAACTAAAGGTTATCGTAAGCCGTGGAACCGGAAGCTACACCCTTCACGAGGATCTTGACGGTGAGAGAATCGACACGCTGCTGGAATCACGGGCAGTAAACGATAATCAGCAAAAGCTTACCCTCACCTGTCAGACAAAGGCATCCCTTCCCGTGCGAAGCTTTCTGCTGGAATTTTGCAACATTACTACCGGAGAGGTTCAGGCCGTGGCTGATGGAAAAGAAATTTCCGTCCTTACGGATGACAACGGAAGACTCACGGTCTGTCTCGAGCAGGTGCTTCCGGGAACCGTTTACGAGATTCTCGTAACCTTTGAGGACGAGGCGCAGAAAAAAAGAGAGGAGGCCGTCCGTCAGACCATCACCCGCCTGCAGACCGGCAACAACGCAAAGAACGACCTGTATGACCGGCTGCGCACGGCTGACAGGGAGACCTACCGGACACTGACAGAGCAGGCCGCACTGTCAGAGACGGCAAAGCTTCGGCTTATGGAACATGGCTTTTCCTCATTCTTTTAGACCGCCGGCTGCAGGATTGTCTACCAGATTTCCCTCTCTGTCAAACCGGGATCCGTGACAGGGACAGTCGTAGGTCTGTTCTACGGCGTTCCATTTTAAGGCACAGCCCATATGAGGACATCTTTTTCCTGAAAAGGTAAGCAGGTTTGCCAAGGCTTCCCAGCCATTCACCAGAAGCCGGGGCCTTAGCATACTTCTTGAAGGGTGAAAGAGCTCCTCGTACGGGTTTTTCTTTTCCCTCACCAGATCCGCAAGAAGCATGGCGGAAACCATGGAGGAAGTAATTCCCCATTTATTGAAGCCTGTCACCACATAGCATTCCGGCATTTGGGGAGAATACCTGCCGATATAGGGAATGCCGTCCAGCGTCATCGTATCCTGGGCTGCCCAGAAATATTCCGGACTTGCCCCGGGATAATGGGTTTCGGCAAAGCTGCGAAGTTCGCTCCATTTTCCGCTCTTCTTTCCCGTTCTTGCGCCGCCTCCTCCAAGAAGGAGATATTCTTTATACCTGCGAAAAGACATCCCGCCCTGCGCTTCGTCCACATACATTCCCTCCAGACGCGGCGCATTTTGAAGGGCCATCACATAGGAACGGTGCTGATACATTTTCAAAAAATACAGACCGTGTTTGTTATCCATGGGAAAATGAGTGGCTACGATCAGCTTTTCGAAGGAGATCTCCCCCTTGTCTGTTATGGCCTTTTTCTTCCCGAGCTCCTTCACAAAGGTCTGCTCCCGGATCCGCAGTCCCTCTGCCAGGGCGGAAACAAATTTCAGCGGGTGAAACTGAGCCTGTCCGTCCAGTCCCACCGCCCCCACAGTAGAAAACGGAAGCTCTTCTGTTTGTTCCAAAAACAGGGGTTTTTCCCCGATTCTGGACAGAGCTTCCGCCTCTTTTTCCAATTTTCGCCGATCCGTAAAAGAATAGACAAAGGCTGATTTCCTCTCGAAATCACAGTCCATTCCTCTGCACAGTTCACAATATTCTGCCACCGCTTCCTGATTCGCTCTCAGGTACATTCCGGCCTTGTCTGCTCCGACAGTCCGGATCAGCCGCTCGTAAACAAGCCCGTGCTGGGAGGTAATCTTGGCTGTCGTCCCTTTCGTGTTCCCGCCGCAGATCCGTGCCCCTTCCACCAAAAGATAATCCACGCCGGCTTTATCAAGAAAGTATGCGCACAAAATCCCCGCAAGTCCGCCTCCGATGATCAGCACATCCGTTTTCACGCTGCCCGCAAGCGATTCAAACCGGGGGAGATACACATTTTCCGTCCAGATCGGTTTCATATTACCGCCTCCTGTAATCAGTCATTTTACACTTATTCTGCACTGTTGGCGGGTTATTTATTCCTGCGGGCAACGAGCCACAGCATGCCTGTTTTCGATTTTATGGCTGCCGCACAAAGATCCGATACTTCACTACAGCTTTTCGACCAGCTTTCGCAGCGCTTCCCAGGTCTGCTTATCAGGGGCTGACTTAATGGTCAGTATGTCCTCCAGAATCGTGATATTCTTCATGCTCTCAAGAGCCTGCCTCATATGTTTCCCGGCCATGGGCGCCCAGGTTCCGTTTTCGATCAGAGCCACTGTCCGGTTCTGGTACGCCTTGCTCTTTAGATGGGAAAGGAAATCCTCCATGCAGGGGAATATCCCGCCGTCATAAGTAGCGCCTGCGAGCAGCATCCTGTCATAGCGGAAGGCCCCTTCCACGGCTTCGGACATATCGTCCCTGGCAAGATCATAGATCTCCACCTTCTCCCCTCTTTTTCCGAGAAGCTCCGCCGCCTCTTTCGCCACCGCTGCCGTATGCCCGTGAATGGACGCATAAGCGATGAGCACTCCTTTATCCTCCGGCACATAGCTGCTCCAGGTATGATACTTTTCAAGGTAATAGCCAAGGTTTTCGGAAAGAACCGGCCCGTGCAGCGGACAGATAACCTCTAAGGCAAGGGCCGACGCCTTTTTCAGAAGCGCCTGTACCATGGCTCCGTATTTCCCCACAATGTTTATATAATAACGTCTTGCCTCACAGGCCCAGTCCTCCAGAAGGCCGTCGGTTCCAAAGCTTCCGAATCCGTCCGCCGAAAACAGGATCCTGTCCGTGCTGTCATAGGAAACCATGACCTCCGGCCAGTGAACCATAGGCGCCATGAAAAACTGCAGGCTGTGTTTTCCGAGATTCAAAATCTCCCCCTCAGAAACCGTTACCATATGCATCTTCTCCCTCCACCCGGGGAAAAACTGAAACAGGAACTGGAAGGTCTTGGCATTTCCCACCACCTCCGTCTCCGGATAGGCCTCCAGAAATGCGTCAACACTGCCCGCATGATCAGGCTCCACATGGGAAATCACCAGATAGGACGGCTTCCTCTCTCCAAGGATCTCCTTAAGCCGCTTCATCCACTCATCCGTTTTCCTTGCATCCACCGTGTCCATGACCGCTGTTTTTTCATCACAAATCACATAAGAATTGTAGGTTACTCCGTCAGGAACTTCATACTGGGATTCAAAGAGATCAATCTCCGTATCCGCCACTCCCGCATACACTACATCTTTAGAAATTTTCATGCTTGTTACGCCCCTTTCTGAACAATTTCCTTTTTATCATAATAGAAACGGAGAGAAAAAGCAAGATGAAGCTTCAAGGCACGCACCCCCCCCCATCATCACATGGCAAAAAAAGAGCGAGTCTCCGACAGACCGACCTGCCAAAGCTCCGCTCTTCTCTTTCATATCTACCGCCCTTTTCAATGCTCCAGCATATTTTCGATAAATATCCCATACCCCTTTGCGGAATCCTGCACCAGCACATGGGTCACCGCTCCCACGATTTTCCCGTCCTGAATAATGGGGCTTCCGCTCATCCCCTGAACGATACCGCCGGTTGCGGATAAAAGCTCCTCGTCCGTAATTTCAAGCACGATTCCACGGTTTACATTGTCGTTATCCAGATTGATGTCCGTGATTTCCACGTCGTAAACCTCTGTTCCCTCACCGATGGAACAGATGATCTGGGCAGGGCCTTTTTCAATCTCCTGCTTCAATCCTATGGGCAGATAATCATACTCGGCGTTTGCCAGGATCTCCGGAGCGCAATAGCCAAATATTCCTCTGGGCGTATTTTCCGAGATAGAACCCATGACGTTGCGGTCGTCGTATTCGATAAAGCCCGTGAGCTCTCCCGGCGATCCGTTGCTTCCTCTCGTGATGCCGATAATCTCCGTATGATACAGCGTGCCGCTCCCCAGCATCATGAGCGTGCTTGTATCCACATCATTGATTCCGTGTCCAAGAGCGCCAAAGCGTCCGCTCTCATCAATATAGGTCATGGTTCCCACACCCTGGGCATTGTCCCTGATCCAGATGCCCATCTTATACTCCCCGTTTTGATTCATCTCCGGTTTCACCATCACCTCAAACACAGCGTCCCCTCTCCTTACCTTGAGCACTACCTCCTGCCCCTCCAGATGGCTGATTTTATCCATCAGCTGTCTTTTACCCGTGATCTCCTGATCATTCATTTCCAGAATATAATCTCCCGCCTTTAATATATATTTTGCGGGATGGAAAAGCTGCCCGTCCTCCCCCTCGAATTCTCCGATACCGATTACCAGCACTCCCTGGGTCTTAACATAGATACCGATGGGAATCCCCGCCGGCCGCAGGCGGATATCCTGTATCACCTCCACGTTCACGTCCTTGAGTGGTATGATGCCAAAGAGCTTCACCTGAAGCCTGTAAGTATCGATCTGGTTCGCTTTTACCGTAATCGGATTACTGAAATCAATCGAAATGCTTTTATCCTCCAAACTGTTTCTGGCCTGCCCGCTCGCTTCCACCGCATCCCTGTAAAGCAGTCCTGAGGCCGGTATGTTGATATTCAGCTCCTGGTCCACCCCCGCCTTCACCATAATGGTTGAGGGAACGCATTTCCACATATAAAGATAAAAAGAAAGCAGGGTGGCCAGAATTCCGCCAAAAAGCAACACATATAAAATTTTTCTGTAGACAGTCACTTTCCATTGTCCGGCTTCTTCTAAATAGTCCAAGTTTTCACATCCTTATTAATAAAGTAAAAAGAGACATACAGCCGCATGTCCCTTTTAGTATGTGAAAAACTTTGCATTTTAGTTGCCAGTTCTCAAATTTTTGTTTCCAAATGTTTCTATTGTCATGAAGCCTAATCATCTCAACCGGTTCTGGAAGCCGCAGCAAGCGCTTTCATTTCCTTTGCGTTCGTGAGAACCGCCTCCGTCACATTACCGCTCCCGAGAAGCCTTGCAAGCTCATTTAAGCTCTCCGCCTCTCCAAGTGCGCCGATCTGTGTCACGGTCCTGTCCTTCTTTACCTTTTTTTCGATCAGATAGTGGGAATCCGCCATGGCTGCTATCTGGGGAAGGTGTGTGATGCAGATGATCTGATGGTTTGCCGAAAGCCGCCCCAGCTTTTCGGCAACCTTCCAGGCCGTCTTCCCGCTGATTCCCGTGTCGATTTCGTCAAAGATCAGGGTGTCCGTTCCGCCCTCATCGGCCAGAACGCTCTTAAAGGCCAGCATGATTCTGGAAAGTTCTCCGCCGCTTGCCACCTGCTGCAGAGGCTTTTTCGCCTCCCCCGGATTGGTGGAAATCAAAAATTCAATTTTGTCATATCCATCCTCCGAGATCTTATCCGTCTCGGGACAGACCTCAATGGAAAAGTCCACGTCGATAAAGTTTAAATCCACCATGGCCGCAGTCAGCTTTTGGGAAAGCTTACGAGCCGCCCTGGTGCGCAGAGAGGAAATTTCTCCGCTCAGCTTCAGGATCTTTTCCTTTTCCTGCGAGAGCTTCTGCTGCAGCTCGCCGCGGTAGGTCTCATAGCTCTCCAGCTGCAGAAGACGCTTTTCCTTTTCTTCCAGAAGGATAAGTATCTCCTCCAGGGAAGACGAGTACTTGTTTTTTAAATGATTTAAAACATCCAGACGCTCCTGGGTTTTGGAAAACTCTTCCTCGTCAAACTCAAGACTGTCCAGATAATCGGACATGGATCGGTTGAAATCATTGAGCAGACCGTCCACATCCATAAGCTGCACCAGAAGCTGTTCCAGCTCATCATCATAACCGCTTACGCCTTTCAGCTCCCTGACAGCCCTGCCAAGAGCCTCTCCCGCACAGCCCTCCCCCTCGTAGCCCGTAAGGGTGTAGGCAAGAGAAGACGCCTCCCGGATCTTCCGGGCATTTGTCATTTTGCGGTAGGCATTCTCAAGCTGCTCATCCTCTCCCGGCACAAGGGATGCCGCCTGGATCTCATTCACCTCAAAGGAAAGCAGGTCCGTCTCCCTCGCTCTCTCGTTCTCATCCAAACAGTCAGCCTCAAACGCTTCCTCCAGCCGTCGGTAATCACGGTACAGAAGCCTGAGCTGTTTTTTCTTTTCCTCCATGCGGCTTCCCGCATAGCCGTCAAGAAACTCCCTGTGCTTGGATACCTTGAGAAGGGACTGGTGCTCATGCTGCCCGTACATATCAAGCAGGTATCCGGAAAGCTGCTTAAGCTGGCTCATACTCACGCTCTCCCCGTTTACCCTGCACACGCTTCTTCCCGCCATGACCTTTCTCTGCAGGATCAGGCATCCATCCTCCTCCCATGGAAGGTCCATTTCCGAAAGCACTTTTTTCTGGGAATCATTCAGTGAAAATACAAGCTCCACCAGCGCATACTCTGCGCCGGCACGGATGTATTCCCTGTCGGCCTTGGCTCCCAGCGCAAGGTTGATAGAACCGATAATAATGGATTTGCCGGCTCCCGTCTCCCCGGTCAATATATTGAGGCCGCTGCCAAAATCCACCTCCGCCTCATCAATCAACGCCAAATTTTTTACGTGTAAACTTTCAAGCATTTCTTTTCCTCCTTATGCACACCGTCACAGGACGGTCCGATCTGCAAAGTCGGCTATTCCTCCAGTACGCTGCGAATTTTTTCCATCACGATTTCCGTATCCTCCACGGTTCTTACCGCCATCATAATGGTATCGTCCCCGGCAATCGAACCCACAATCTCCTTAAGCTTCATTGCGTCAACCGCAGCCGCAACAGCCATCGCCATTCCGGAAACCGTTTTTACCACCAGAATATTCTGCGCCATGTCCATGGAAACAAAGCCGTCCTTCAAAACCCGGATATACTTATCGCTCAGATAGTGGTCGCTGTGGATCAGCACTGTATATCGCTGCCTTCCGTCACCTGTTGGTATTTTTGACAGCTTAAGCTCCCGGATGTCCCGGGAAACCGTGGCCTGAGTCACCTGGTAGCCCGCCTCCCGCAGCCGGTCCGCAAGCTCCTCCTGCGTTTCAATCTCGTGACATTCAACCAATTCCTTTATTTTCTGATGTCTGCTCTTTTTCATAACCTTCCCATTCCTGTCTTTTTTAGTCACACATCTTTCTGTTGAGCATTTCAAAAAAACTGACCTTATTCAGCTTGACAATACCAGTGGTCTTATCGGACTTGCGGATCACAATCCGGTCCCCGGTGTACAGCGTGACCCTGTGGCTCCCGTCAAAAATGGCCTCCACTTCCTGGACGGCCCCGTCATGGCCTGTCTCGATCAAAATGGAAATTTCATCCTCCGGTGAGAGCACGATACTTCTGTACTGCATGGAGTGGGGACAGATGGGGGAGACCACCATAAGACGCGCCTTGGGATCCACCACCGGACCTCCTGCCGAGAGATTGTACCCGGTAGACCCCGTCGGCGTCGCAACGATAATGCCATCGGCGCTGTACCTGTGAAGGAACTGGCCATTGACGCTGATGGCAAAGGTAATGATCTGAAGAGAGCCTTTTCTGGTAATCACGATATCGTTCAAAGCCCTCGTATTGTCCTTTTCCCGCTTCTGGCCGGGGGCATAGCTGCACCCGCAGAGCATCATCCGGTTTTCGATCTCGTACTCGCCCGCAAGAAGCCTGGAAAAGGCTTCCTCAAAATCATCCTTGTTAACCTCTGCGAGAAAACCAAGGGTTCCCAGATTAATTCCCAGAAAGGGCACGGACAGATCCGCCAGATCTGCGGCCGCCTGCAGGAGTGTTCCGTCTCCTCCAAGCACAAGCACACAGTCCACGTCTTCCTTCAGCAGATTGCTGTCCGTATAAGCCTTTCCGTTCTTTTTTGCGGTCTGCTCCCTGATACTGCACTTTTTGCCGCAGGCCGTGATATGGTCTCGTATCCGGTAGGTAAGCTTCCGGTCCGGATCCTTATTTTCATTGGCTATAATAAAAAAATGCTCCATCACCGCTCCCTTACCGTCAGCTCCTGATGGGCTGAGCGCACTGTCTGCGATATGTCCTTTTGCACCTCTTCCCGGAAGGAATATCCGCTTTTTTCTTCCAACATTTTTTTCAGTTCCGTTTCGGCATCCGCTTCCGTAACAGACAGGGGTTTCTCTTCGTTTTTGCGTATATGCAGCAGATATTCGATATTTCCTTCCGGCCCCCGGATGGGAGAAAAATCAAGATGGAGGATCTCAAAGCCAATAAAATCCGCAAAATCCATAATCTTTCCGATCACTTCCCCGTGTACGGCCGGCTCTCTCACAACACCCTTTTTTCCAACCTTTTCCCTCCCGGCCTCGAACTGAGGCTTGATCAGGCATACCATCTCTCCCGTATTCGAGAGCAGCGCCCTTGCCGGCAGTAATATTTTTGTCAATGAAATAAAGGAAACATCTACGGATGCAAAGGAAATCACATCCTCAATATCTCCCGGTGTCATATAGCGGAAATTTGTTTTTTCCATACACACAACTCTGCTGTCATTTCGCAGCTTCCAGTCAAGCTGTCCCCATCCGACATCCACGGAGTACACTTTTTTTGCTCCGTTTTGCAGCATACAGTCCGTAAAGCCTCCCGTGGATGCCCCTATATCCATGCAGATTTTCTCTGCGAGGCCAAGCCCAAACTGCTTCACCGCCTTCTCAAGCTTTAAGCCCCCACGGCTCACATAAGGCAGTGTGCTTCCCCTTACCTCAAGTTTTATCCTGGCAGGGTCAAAGGATGTTCCTGCTTTATCTTCACGCTGGCCGTCCACAAAGACATTCCCCGCCATAATAATGGCTTTTGCCTTTTCCCGGGAGGCCGCATACCCTTCTTTGACAAGTAATAAATCCAATCTCTCTTTCATCGGTCATACCGTTTCTGCCCGCCGCAGCTTTTCATCTGACAGATGATTCTGTCCGCCACGCTCTGTGCATCAATCCCGATCTCTCTCTTGAGCTGTTCCACATTTCCATGCTCCACGTATTCGTCCGGAATTGCCACCGTGAGCAGTTCGCAGCCCGTATGGAGTCCGTCAATATAAGTTCTCACTCTCTCCCCGTAGCCGCCGCTCTCCACGTTTTCCTCCATGGTAACCACAAGTTTATGATTTCTGGCCGCAAAGGCCGCCGCATTCTCATCCATTGGTTTGACGAATCTCGCATTGATCATGCTGCAGGAAAAACCCGCCTCATGCAGGCGTTCTCTCACCTCCAGTGCCGTCTTTACCATGCTTCCCACCGCCAACAGACAGATTTCGCTTTCTATGTACAATGCCTCCGCACGCCCCATCTCGATGGGAGCTCTGTACTGGGAGAGCCCTGCATATGCCTCTCCCCTGGGATAGCGTAAAGCCACCGGCCTGCCCAGCTGCAGGGCAAACTTCATCATATCGGAAAGCTCCCACTTGTTTTTGGGAGCCATTATGTGCATGTTTGGAATGGAGGACAGATAGGACAGATCAAAAATCCCCTGATGCGTCTCTCCATCGCTCCCTACAAGCCCTGCCCGGTCAACGGCAAACACAACCGGCAGATTCTGGATACATACGTCGTGCAGAATCTGATCATAGGCTCTCTGAAGAAAAGAGGAATAAACCGCCACCACAGGCTTTAAGCCTCCAGCGGCGAGCCCTGCCGCAAAAGTGACCGCATGCTCCTCCGCAATTCCTACGTCAAAAAAGCGGTCAGGATACATGTTCCGGAACCGTTTAAGACCGGTTCCGTCCGGCATGGCCGCCGTAATGGCAACCACCTTCTCGTCTCTTGCCCCCTGCTTGGTCATGACCGTGGAAAAAATATCGGTATAATTGGGCGCCGTCCTCGGCTTTGTGGGAAGCCCGGTCTGAATATCAAAGGGCTCCGCCCCGTGAAACCTGGCCGGATGCCGCTGTGCAGGTTCAAAGCCCTTTCCCTTTTGGGTGATCACATGCACGATCACCGCATTTCGGACGCGCCTTGCCTCCTGAAACATACGCAGCATGGCGGGAATGTTGTGTCCGTCCACAGGACCTAAATAGGTAATCCCCATATCTTCAAAAAACATACCAGGCACTACCAGATGCTTAAAGCTGCTCTTTGCCTTGCGGATACTCTCCACCACTTTCTCCCCATACCTTGGCATGTCTTTCAGCGTATTGTACACGCCCTCCTTGATATCGAGATAAGCGTCCGCTGTCCGGATATTATTGAGATATTTGGAGACTCCACCCACATTCTCAGAGATGGACATGTTATTATCGTTCAGTACAATGATAAAATTTGTTTCCAGCTTGGCCGCATTATTCAGTGCCTCGTACGCCATGCCTCCGGTAAGGGATCCATCTCCGATCACCGAAATGACGCTGTGCTTAAGGCCCTGGATATCCCTGGCCTTAACGAGCCCAAGCCCTGCGGAAATGGAGGTGGAGCTGTGCCCGGTATCAAAGCAGTCACAGTCACTCTCCTTTCTTTTGGGAAAACCGCTCATTCCCCCATACTTGCGCAGCATCTCGAATCCCTCCCTGCGCCCGGTAAGAAGCTTGTGGGTATAGGATTGATGCCCTACGTCCCAGATGATCTTGTCCTCCGGCAAGTTAAACGAAAGATGCAGCGCCATGGTCAGCTCAACCGCTCCCAGGTTCGAGCCCAGATGACCGCCTGTCTTTGCTATTTTCTCAATCAGGAACTGACGGATTTCCTCCGCCAGCGCCGGATAATCCTCACTGGCTATATTTTTGATATCATTGGCCTTGTTGATATTGTCGAGCAGCATATCCATACCCTCTTTTCTTACGTTGTTTTCTCACTTTTCTCTGTGGATCAGTGACTTCACAAGCTCTGTCAGAAACTCATTTCTGTTCGCAAAGGAATTCAAAATCCCGATCGCCTCCCTGGAAAGCCGCTCTACCTCCTGCCTGGATGGTTCGATGCCTTTCAAGGATACGTAGGTGAGCTTGTTGTTTTTCTCATCACTTCCCACGGGCTTGCCGAGAATCTCCTGGGTGCTGACCACATCCAGTATATCATCCTGGATCTGAAAGGCGACACCGATCTTCCTCGCCGCCGTCTCCATGCGGGCCGTCTCCTCATCACTGGCTCCTGCGAGAACCGCTCCGATCATAAAGGCTGCTTCAATTAATGCCGCCGTCTTTTTTTCATGGATAAACAAAAGAAGCTCCTGCGTCAATGGATTCTTTCCGCTCTCCGCCTCGATATCCGCAGTTTGCCCTGCGATCATGCCGTTTATCCCCGACTTTGCGCCCAGAATCCTCAGGGCTTTGGCAATGCGGCTCATCTGATCAAAATCAGCGGCAAAAGAAAAGGCTCCTGCGGCCGTCTCATAAGCCAGATTTAAAAGGCCGTCCCCTGCAAGAACCGCCATTCCCTCCCCGAAAACCGCCCAGGTCGTCTTTTGCCCCCTTCGGTATTCGTCATTGTCCATGGCAGGCAGGTCGTCATGCACAAGAGAATAATTGTGTATCATCTCGAGCGCCGCCATAAAAGGCTCTATCACTGCTCCTGTTCCGTTAAACAGACGAAAGCTCTCCTCCATGAGCATGGGCCGGAGCCGCTTTCCGCCCGCAAGTACGCTGTAATTCACAGCCTCCGGGAGCGTCCTGTGAAATCCCTCCTCCCTTGGCAGGTACTTTTTGATGATCTCCTCGATCCGGGCAATCCTCAGGCCCTGTTCTTCCTTAAAATTCATCCAAACCACCATTCTCGTTCAAAATAAGAACCTTTTTCTCCACACGGTCTATTGTCTCACTGCATTTTTTGAGAAGCTCCATGCCCTTTTGGTACTCCTTAAAAGACTCCTCCAGAGAAATGTCCTCCCTTTCAAGCACTTCCACCGTCTCTTCAAGCTTTGCAAATGCCTCTTCCAGATTAAAGTATTCTTCCTTCTTTTCCATACGCCTGCTCCTTTCCGGTAACAGTGGCGGCAAGCCTTCCGTTCTTCAGATAAATCCGTATGCCATCACCCGCTCTGACCTGATTGACATCCGTTACCGTCCGTCCCTCTTCGTCTGAAACATAAGAAAATCCCTGATTCAGCTTATCCAGGGGAGACAGCCCTTTTAGTTTCTCTATATAAAGCTCCAGCATATGGCGCTTTCTTTGCAACTGTACGTTCATGGCATTTTCCATCCACTCTTCCATGTTAAGAAGCCATGTCTTCTTCTCCCTCACCTTCCCCAGGGGAGAATTCATTTTGAGCCTTGCCTCAAACGCCTTCCACCGCATCCGGTTCCATTCGATTTTGCTTCTCATCAATCTGCCGATGGATGATTCGACTTCCCTGAGCTTCAAAAGAGTAAGCTGCACATCATACACCGCAAGCTCCGCAGCCGCCGAAGGCGTCGGTGCCCGCAGATCCGCCACATAATCAATGATAGTGGTGTCCGTCTCATGTCCCACTGCGGAAATGACAGGAACGCCGCAGTCAAACACGGCCTGGGCCACACATTCCTCGTTAAAGGCCCACAGATCCTCAATGGATCCTCCGCCCCTGCCCACAATCATCAAGTCCACGCCCTGATTCTCCAGCGCATGAATCCCGTTTATGATACTCGCAGCAGCCGCCTCTCCCTGAACTATGGCCGGGTAGAGAATCAGCTGTACGTAAGGATTCCGCCGGGTTGCGATATTGATAATATCCCGGACCGCCGCACCGGTAGGCGCTGTCACGATTCCGATTCTTCCTGCATAGCGCGGAATCGGTTTTTTGTACTGCGCAGAAAACATGCCGAGCTCTTCCAACTCTCTCTTTAGCTGCTCAAAGCGTTCATAAAGCGCCCCTGCCCCGTCCTGGCGGATGCTCTTTGCATAGAGCTGATACTTGCCGTCACGCTCATAAACGTCAATGGTGCCAAGTACAACGACCTGCATGCCTTCCGCCAGCCGAAATGCAAGACCGGAACGGTTTCCCGCAAACATCACACAGGAAATCGTTCCTTTCGCATCCTTTAACGTAAAATAGATATGTCCCGACGAATGATACTTGCAGTTACTCACCTCTCCCTTTACGGAAAGGCTCTGCAGCAGAAAATCCTGGGAAAACATATTTTTTATATATGAATTTACCTGACCTACCGTATATACATTCTGCATTGCCGTTATCCTACGCAAACTTAGCCAGTACGCCGTTTACAAAAGCCGGCGAAGTATCCTGCCCGAATTTTTTGGCAAGCTCCACAGCCTCATTGATTGCCACGCCGGTGGGAATCTCTTCATCATACAGGATCTCATAAATTCCAAGGCGCAGGATGGTCAGATCCACTTTTCCCATGCGTCTGGTATCCCATCCCCTGACATTCTGGTTCAGCGCATGGTCGATCTGATCCAGCCTATCCAGAATCCTTGCACACTTTTCGGAAATGTAGGCGGTATCCGCCACATCCGCCTGATTCTCTTCCGCCTCGAAAAAAAACTCTGTCTGTGTTTCCATCTCTTCCATGGAATTAAATTCGATACGAAACAGCAGTTTAAAAATCCTCTCTCTCAGTTCTCTTCTGCTCATGAGTATCTCCCTGCCTGTTTCTGTCAGCTCTTCAACATATTAACGCCTGCGATACGGATATTCACATCCGTCACCTCCAGGCCGGTCATGTTCTCTATGGTAGACTTTACCTTTTCCTGAACCTTCTGCGAGATGGCGGGAATGTTGTAGCCGTATTCCACAATCAGATTGAGATCCGCCTTAACTCTCTTATCCAGTACCTCAACCTTGACTCCCTTTGACAGCTTCTTCACGCCCATCTTACTCATCAGCTCATTGCTGATATTTCCCGCCATGGCTTCCACTCCCTTTACCTCCGTAGCCGCAAGCCCCGCAATCACCGCCACCACATCATCAGCAATCTTAACCGTACCCAAATCGTCATTCTCCTGTAATACATATGTGTTTTGCTCCACTGATTTTTCCATATAAACGTTCCTTTCTTATTTGTACCGTAGGATAAGCTCTTTGACTATTTCTTAATCATACCAAAAAATAACGTTTTTGCATAGTCCAAACAAAAAAATACCTTTTCTCAGAGCCAGAAGCTTAAGCTCATCTGTTCCTCGTTGTCCGCATAGGAGACCGTGTTTTCTCCGTTTTGGAGGTATTGGAAAATTCCCTGCTCTTCTATGAGATATTCCGTCATCTCCTCATACACCTCGCTGGAACTGCATTTGAGGGTAATGTAAGTGCAGTCCTGCTCATAGGCCTGCCCAAACAGGCCGTCCAGCTTTTCTGTGTCCACACTGTCGAAGTATCTGCCCTCTCTCACATAAAAATTATCCGTCATATCCTCACAGACAGGAATCTTCGCTCCCGCATCAATGGTATGGGTTTTTGACAGCTGGGCCGTGGTAACGCACAGATAATCGTAATTGATGGGAGGAATACTCTCAGCCGTTATTTCCGTATCGTTCTCAATGACCTGATAGGAGGCGTCCCCCCATGTGGGATCCACAAAGTAAAAGCTTTCGTTTATCCGAACCAGGTTCCAGGCGTGTCCCTCTCCTTTGAGTACATGTCCCATCACCAGGGCAGCCTCCACTCCCGCCTTTTTCAGCAGATACTGCATGGCTTTGGCATAGCCCTGACAGACGCTCCTTCCGGATATGAAGACCGAGCAGATATTCTGATTATCCAAAGCTGCGGCGTCATATTCCGTCTTTTCTATAATATACTCATAAATATATTTTACCTTTTCATAGTCATCCATGCCGGCGGAAATTCCCGCAAGGCAGGTTTCCACGTACCGGCTGATCTGCCGCTTCTTTTCCTCCGCCTCCTGGCTGTCCATATGGTAAGAACCGGAAAAAGTGATCTTCTTCACCTGGTCTGCCAGCGTATACCTGGTAAATGTATAACCATCCACATAAAAAATCTCCGGATGATCATTCAAGACATATTGGAATACCTTTTCGATCCTGCCGCTTTCCAGGGTGGATAAGGCTGCTTCGCTCTCAAAATTCAGAAGCACGGACAGAATTTCCGCATAAAGGGTCTGCTCCTCATCGTCCAGCTGATCAAAATAAAAATTTCCCAGCTGTTTTGCCTTGAGGCGCTGCGTGTATTGCGGCAGCGTCCCCGTTACGGCAGGCTCCTTAGCCTGTCCGGACTCCGATCCGGCATTTGCCGGTGCGGTCTGCGCCCCGCTCTCATCCAGAGAGCCGCAGCCCGAAAGCAGTATCGCAATGACCAAAAATATAACCAATCGTCTCTTCATCATCTAATCACGTCCAAACTCCGAAAGCACCAGGCCGGGATTCCGGTCCAGCGTCATGCCAATGCTCCATGCATTGATAAACAAAAGCAGCGCATTTCCCTTTAAATCCTTGATTTTTTTCATATCGGATGTGCCTGTCAGCTTTGCGAGATCAAGCTCCCGGTTTTCAATCCAGCGGATATGCTCATAGGGAAGCGTCTCCAGCCTGATCTCCACATTATACTCATTTTCCAGACGGTATTTGAGGACATCAAACTGCAGCACACCCACAACACCCACAATGATCTCCTCCATACCCGTATTAAATTCCTGGAAAATCTGAATTGCGCCCTCCTGGGCAATCTGGGTAATTCCCTTCACAAACTGTTTCCGCTTCATGGTATCCATCTGCCTTACCTTGGCAAAGTGTTCCGGCGCAAAGGTCGGGATTCCCTCATACTGGAACTGCTCTCTTGGCATACAGAGCGTATCGCCAATGGAAAAAATTCCCGGATCAAACACACCGATAATATCTCCCGCATACGCTTCTTCCAGAATCTTCCTCTCGCTTGCCATGATCTGCTGGGGCTGGGAGAGACGCATCACCCTTCCTCCCTGCACGTGCTTTACCTCCATACTGGCCTCATACCGCCCGGAACAAATGCGCATAAAGGCAATCCTGTCCCTGTGAGCCTTATTCATGTTCGCCTGGATTTTAAACACAAAGGCTGAAAATTCATTCTGAACCGGGGAAATCATACCCCTGTCCGATTTTCTGGGAAGAGGCGTGGTCGTCATCGCAAGGAAATGCCTTAAAAAGAACTCCACACCGAAATTGGTGAGCGCTGACCCGAAAAATACAGGGGTAAGATCTCCTGCCTGCACCCTGTCCAAATCAAATTCAGCGCTTGCGCCGTCTAAAAGCTCGATCTCCTCGGACAGGATCCCGAAGGCCCCGTCCCCGATTGCCGTGACAAGCGCTTCCCTTTGATCCATGGGAATTCTGGTTGTTTCCCCTTCCTTCGTCCCCTTTTCCGTGTCGGAGAAGGTGATGACACAGCCTTCCTTCCTGTCATAGACTCCCTTGAATCTTTTGCCGGAGCCAATGGGCCAGTTCACCGGGCAGGTTGCAATCCCCAGCTCCTTCTCAATCTCATCCAAAAGGGCAAAGGTGTCGTTCGCATCCCGGTCCATCTTGTTGATAAAAGTAAATATCGGTATCTTCCGCATCACACAGACCTTAAAAAGCTTTCTCGTCTGCGCCTCCACGCCCTTAGAAGCGTCGATTACCATAACTGCGGAATCCGCCGCCATCAGTGTGCGGTAGGTATCCTCCGAAAAATCCTGATGCCCGGGCGTATCCAGAATATTAATGCAAAATCCGTCATACTCAAACTGGAGCACGGATGAGGTGACGGAAATCCCTCTCTCCTTCTCAATCTCCATCCAGTCGGAAACCGCATGCCTTGCCGTGGCTTTTCCCTTTACGCTTCCCGCCAGATTGATCGCCCCGCCATAGAGCAGAAACTTTTCCGTCAGTGTGGTTTTGCCCGCATCCGGGTGGGATATGATGGCAAAGGTCCGTCTTCTGTTTATCTCTTTTTCAAAGCTTTCCACGTATTTCTCCTCCAATGATCCTCATGTATTTAAACCGGTGTTCCCGCAATATCTCCCGGCACATTCAGATATTTTAACACAGTTGCACCGATATCTGCAAATGTTTCCCTCGTACCGAGATTCACGGGTTCGATATCACGGCCGTACATGAGAAAGGGCGTGTACTCCCTGGAATGATCCGTGGAGGCGAGATACCCCGGATCGCATCCGTGGTCCGCAGTGATCATAAGGATATCCTCCGGACGGAGTCCCTCCATCAGCTTCGGCAGAGCCATGTCAAACTCTGTGAGCGCTCTCCCGTATCCCTCTATGTCATTCCGGTGTCCGTAAAGCATGTCATAATCCACCAGGTTGACAAAGCAGAGCCCCTCAAAATCCTGCTTCATGTACTCCAGGGTTCTCTCGATTCCTTCCGCATTTCCCTTGGTGTATACAAAAGAAGTGATTCCCCGGCCTGCAAAGATATCCTTGATCTTGCCAACCCCGATCACATCGCGGCCCGCATCCTTCAGGATATCCAGCATGGTCCGTGCGGGAGGCTCAAGGGAAAAGTCATGTCTTCTGGGGGTTCGCACATAATTTCCTTCCTCCCCCACAAAAGGCCTCGCAATCACTCTTCCCACGCTGTGCTTCCCCGTAAGAATCGCTCTTGCGTTTTCGCAGTAGCGGTACAGAGTTTCCACCGGCACCACGTCCTCATGAGCCGCTATCTGAAAAACGCTGTCCGCTGATGTGTACACGATCAGCTTTCCGGTCTTTACATGCTCTGCCCCGAACTTCTTTATGACCTCTGTGCCCGAATAGGGGGCATTACACAGAATGCCTCTGCCCGTCTGCTCACAGAAAGGCTCCAGCACTTCCTGCGGAAACCCCTGCGGATATACCGGCAGGGGATTCTTGGAGATAATCCCGGCAATCTCCCAATGCCCTATGGTAGTATCTTTCCCTTTTGAGGCCTCCTTCATTCTTCCATACGCTGCAAGAGGCGCTTTTACCCCTTCCTTCCAGTCGATCCCGTCAATATTGAACAGGCCCATTTTCTCCATATTTGTCATCCGGAAGCAGGAGCTTTGGGATGCTGAGCGAAGCGTGTTACATCCCGCATCACCAAACTCCGCCGCATCCTCCATCGCCCCGATTCCCACACTGTCAAGCACGATCAAAAATATTCTTCTTTTCATTCCGGTGTTCCTTTCTTCTTATTGTTGTCTCTCGTAACCTGGATGGATCATCCGCTATCCTATTCTATCACAGATTAATCCTGCGCAATAGTGCTGATTATAATATTTTCCGCTCCAATCCCTGTCTTGCGCACCACGATATCCTCGATCTGCGCCCGCTGGGCCTCGCTGAGATCCGCAGTATTCACCACCACATCCACCATGCCGTCGGTGATGCTCACCACCACGTCCTCAAACCCTTTCGCCTCCAGCAGGATTTCGGCCGCCGTCTCCTTCTCCGCAATGTCGGTGAGAGCGATCATTCCGTCCACCGCCTCCTGCTTCTGTTCCTCGCTGATATTTACATTATTGATGATCTCCATCAGGGTTTCTTTGTTCTTGGCCCTGACCTGCTCCTTCATCAGCTTTGCGCCCGATAAGGTATCCAGACTTGCGGAGGAAGTAAAAACCGCTTCCCCGGGAGCCTGCGTGTCGGATATCTGGTTCTCCACGGCCTCATCTGATGTTCTCGCCATCATTTCCTCCATGGTTTCCTCCAGATAGTTTTCCTGATCCGTCACCACCTCGGAATCCATGCTCTCGATATCCGTAATTTCCGCCGTCTCCATATCCTCATCCGAAATTTCAAACAGGGACGCCACTTCCGTATCCTCCTGCGTCATCTGTGCCTCGTCCGCAATCACCGCCGAATCCGTTCCGGTAGCCATAATCTCCTCGTCCGTAATCCTGCCTCCTGCGAAATTCAGGTAGCCCGCCACCGCAATCATGATTGCAAGGGCCGTGATCATGATCTGATTCTTTTTCACCATATTCTTCAAGTCCACATCTCCTTTATTTTGAACTCATTTTGATTACTTTAATTTTATGAGCTTCTATTCCGAATAATGCCTGAATTGCCTCCGTAATATTTTTATTTACGCTCTGGTTTCCGCCGCCCTGGGCACAGACCACGACCCCTTCGATCCTGGGGCAGACAATCTGTTTCACATAGGGAGCGGAGCTGCCTTTGGAACCGCTCGTATAGACGGTTTCGGCGGACCTGCCGCTCTGGCTTTGGCTGCGGCTTCCCCCCTGGGAATCCGCCTCCTCGGAAAGGCTGCTCTCTGTCGTAAAATCCTTTTCCACAATGGCCTCGCCGGAGGTTTTCAGCGTGATCATCACCTTAACCTTCCCGGCTCCCTCCATGCTGGCTAAAACCTCCTCAAGGGCCCTTTCCATGGAATTGCGGTAAGCCGAAAGCTCTTCCTGTCCCGGAACCGGTCCCTCCCCTTCATCTGACGAATCCTCCGCATCCTTCTTCGATAATCCCATTATACTCCCTTCCGTGTCCAATATACCGGACTGTGACGATTCCCTTTCCTCTTTTTTGTTTCCGGGCGGCCAGGCAATCACTAGCAGCAAAAGGCCGATCAGAAACAGTACCACAAAGTTTTCTTTTTTCAGCTTCCGGAAATCCAAAGCCTTTTTTACCGCATCCTTCTCCTCCATCAAGCCCTCCCGGTCATTCCAAAATCTCCACTTCCACATCCTCTGCTTTCATCCCCAGCGCCTGTGCGAAATGCTCCCTCAACATCTGTTTTTCCCCATCATCCGCCTCCTTTTCTCCCACCGTTATGTTTTCAATCCGGATCTTCCCGTCCGTCTGCTCCTGTCTGGAAACAGAAACCGTAATCCCTGCGCACTCTTCTTCCTCTCTTATCTCCACTCTCCGGACGATATAGCCTTCGGCGGATTGTTCGTTCAGACGCATTGCCAGCTCTCTTTCCAGATTCTGTCCGACCCTGCTTTTTCCGTCCTCTGCCTGTGCGGCGCCAAACGCCGGAAGCTCCCGGATATCCAGTGACTGTTCCAGGATCTGCTCCCACGCCCCTTCGCTTACCAGAAGAAGGAGCGGCTGCGCCATTTGGGCTATCATAATAATTCCGATAATGATTTTTACATATTTCACGTAGGATTCTCCCGGCACGAAATAGAGAACCGCCTGGGCAATCACAATGAAAATCCCAACCTCCTTGATAATCTGAACCATGTCTGCACTCCTCACTTAACCGTATAGGCTACCACTCCGATCACGATTAAAAACAGGGCCGCCGCCGTAAACACACAGCGGAAAAGGAGAAAACACCCCTCCCCGACCCGGTCCGCACAGCCGGAGATTCTCTTATCGCTCATAATTCCGGTAAGCGCCGCTCCCAGCTTCACGAGCCCCGCCACTGCCACAATCCTTACCAGAGGCAGAAGGCATACCGCCAAAATCAGCACAAGAAGAAGAATCCCGAGACTGTTTTTGATCAGAACCGCAGAACCGATCACCAGCTCCGTAATCCCTTCGGCCACGCCGCCCACACCGGGTATTGCCGAAACAGCTCTGCGGAAGGCCGATATTTTCAGCCGATCCACCACCGGGACAATCACAGCCTGCACCATGCTCAGGCCGGTTATCATCCCCATAATGACCTTAAGCGCCGTGATAATGGCCTTTTTGATAAAATCCAAAAGCAGCGTCAGCCTCTCTTCCGCCCAGATCCCGTTCAAAAGGGCGAGAATCACATAGCTGTATACAAAGGGCAGAAGCGCCGTCATCAGAAAGCTCTCGATAAAATAGGCGCCAAGCAGCATCATCTGGTAATAGAAGACAGCGGTTGCACTTCCCGATGCGGCTCCCACCGACAGAAACCAGGTGGGAATAAACAATTTTACAAACAACACAATGTTCTCTATCGTGTCCGCCGCCGTCTGCGACACGCTCACAAACGCCCTTGTGAGAACGGCCATCAGGAAAAGATACAAAAAATAAAATCCTGTCTGTGAAATCTGTCCTCCCGCAAAAATATCAGCAAAATTGGAAAACAGGGAGGAGATAATCCCGATCACAAGAATACAGATCAGGATCTCCTTCATCCCAAGGAATTCCGCCGTCACGCCATCCTTTATCCCTCCCGCAAAAAGGGACAGCGCATCCAGAACCTTCCCCTCCAGTATCTGCGCAAAAAGAAGATCCACGTCCAGCCGGTACTGCGGAAACAATTCCGCAAAGCCGTCCTCGATTTCCTGAAGGTCGTATTCATCCATCTGCTGCCAGATAAACGCCTCCATCTCCTTTGCGGCTCCCTGATCAGCCCTGCCTTCCTCACCTGCAGTCCCCTCCTGCGCCGCAAGCACCGTGCCGGAGGTTTTGCACAGAACCAGAAGACACAGCAGCGCCGCAAGGAGCCCCTTTTGAAAAAGCCGCCTGCGCCTTCTCATTTTTCCGCCCCCTTATCCTGCAATCGCATTTATATTCTCAATGATTGCCGCCAGTACCGGCATTCCCATAAAAAGTACCGTGAGCTTGCCGAATATCTCAATCTGCCCCGCCACAGCCGCATACCCCGCATCCTTGCAGATGGAGGAGGAGAACTCACAGATATAGGTGATTCCAACGGCCTTGAAAAGCAGCCTGAAATAGGAATCCCCTGAGGTAATATAGCTCTGAAGGACCTCCATCTTCTGGAGAATCCGGAAAAGCCCGTCCAGAGAAAAGGAAAAGATGAGTATGCTGACAGCCAGTCCCATATACAGACTGATCTCGGGCTTTATGGTCCGAAACTGCAGCGCAACCATCACCCCCGCTATTCCCAGAATGCCAATCTTCACAATTTCCATCCGCTTTCTCCTCTAAAGGCTGAACAAATCCTGAATCATTACAAAGAGATCATAAATATAGGGCAGTATCCATGTCAAAACCAGAATAAGGCCCGCAAGGCTGATCAGAAAAGCGTGTTCCTCCCTTCCGCTGTGTTTTAAAATCTGGCTCAAAATTGTGACCAGTATCCCTACTGCGGCAATCCTAAAAATCAGGCTTATATCCATGGTTCCTCCCTTACCCTTCTACAGCAGGATAACAATCAGAAAAATTCCCGCTGCGATTCCAAGGCTCATAATTACTTTATTTTTGCTTTTTTCCTCTTCCTCCATCTGTAAAATCCATCGGTCCATCTCCCGGATAAAGCGGTCGATCTCTTTCGCTTGTCCCTCTCTCGCATGAAAGCCCGCACATTCCGGAAATTTCATCGCAAGCTCCCTGACCTCGCTTTTAAGCGGAAGCGCCTCAAAGCAGATCTTCATCTGCCCTCTCCAGACATCCGCAAGATTTTCTCCTCTCTCCCAGGTCAACCTTTTGCAGATCTCCAGCAGGGTCTCCTTAAAAGGCGAATCGATTTGTTCCGACACGTTCCGGAAAATTTCCGGAAGAGGAAGGCCCGTGTATTCGATTTCGCTTTGGAACAGCTGGTACATACGTTTCATTTCCTTCAGACTGTAAAGCCCTCTTTTCCGCTCCCGGCAAAGGCATCGGGCAAACCCGGCCGTTCCCGCAAGAAGCAGAAGCGCTCCAGTAAGCCTAAGCATAGAGCTCCCTTCCCTCTTTTCCCCGCACATTGAGAATCACGCATTTTCCCTCTTTCTTTCCCAGAAAGGCAAACCGTTCAAAAACCGTCCCATCGATTCCTCTGCGCTTTAAGTCCTCCATGGACTCCCCGTGTATGGTCGCCAGGATCCTGCAGCCGCAACGCAATGCGCTGCGGATCGCCTGCATGTCTTGCTCTCCTCCGATCTCATCAACCGCAATCACCTCCGGGGCCATGGAACGTATCAGCATCATCATCCCCTGCACTTTGGGACAGGCGTCCAGAAGATCCGTGCGCATTCCCAGGTCATTTCCCGGAATACCCAAATAGGAACCGCCGATTTCCGATCTCTCGTCCACCACCCCCACCTGTCTTCCCGGCGCCCACCTGCTTCCATTGGATATCTGTCTGACAAGATCCCGAAGCATGGTCGTCTTGCCGCAGCCGGGCGGCGCAATGACAAGGGTATGCATCAGTCTTTCCCTGTCATGGATCAGAGGCATCAGAAGATCCGCCGCCCCCTGAATCTCATGGGAAATCCGGATATTCATGCACCGGATATATTTCATGTTTTTGACGATTCCGTCCTGTGAGAGGACAACCTGTCCGGCGATACCGATCCGGTGTCCCCCCGGCACCGTGATAAACCCCTGCCTGATATCCTCCTCGTAAGCGTACCGGGAATAGCTGCACAGATGATTCAGAATCTGATCCATCTCTCCCGGCGAAATACGCCAGCAGCTTTCTCCGATAATTTTCGTCATCTCACCCGAAAGGGACAGAAAATATTCCTCCCCCAGACAGACAACTCTCACCGGCCATCCCGCAACAAGACGGATCTCCTGAAGATCCTCCATCCTCCTCGACACCTGGCAGAAGCGCTCACGGATACGGCTGGGAAAAATGTTTAATATCTGTCCTTCCCTCATATTTGCTCCCGTATTCCTTTCTTTGACTGTTAAAAATGGTACAACCTCTTATCTCAATATATGATGAAAAACCTCGGATATGACTCAAAAAAGCAGGTGTCCTCCGGAGGCAAAATCCCGAAAACACCTGCTCTTGTATCTGTTTGCCGTTTTATGTCAAATACGCTCTTACTTCTGCGCAACATCCTTCATGGAAAAGCTCATTCTTCCCATCTTGTCCTTGCCAAGGCAGACAACCGTAACCTTGTCGCCGAGAGTGAGAACATCCTCCACGCGGTTAATTCTCTCTCTCGCAATCTTGGAAATGTGAACCATTCCCTCCTTGCCGGGTGCGAATTCCACAAAGGCTCCGAACTCCTTGATGCTCACCACGATTCCCTTGAAAATCTGCCCTTCCTGATAGTCGGTCACAATGGTCTTGATGTACTCAACCGCCTTGTCCATCATGGCAGCCTCCGTACCGCATACGGATACCTTTCCATCATCCGTGATATCGATCTTGACACCCGTGCGGGCAATAATCTCATTGATGGTCTTGCCTCTCTGTCCCACAACGTCCCCGATCTTCTCCGGATCAATCTGAACGGAAATGATCTTGGGCGCATAAAGCCCAACCTCGCTTCTGGGCTCCGCTATGGCCGGCTTCATACAGTTATCCATAATGAAAAGACGGGCTTCGCGGCATCTTGCGATTGCCCCCTCCACAATAGGTCTTGTCAGTCCGTGGATCTTGATATCCATCTGGATCGCCGTGATCCCCTCCGTGGTTCCCGTCACCTTGAAATCCATGTCGCCGAAGAAATCCTCCAGGCCCTGGATATCGGTAAGAAGCACGTAATCATCATCCTCCTCGCCGGTCACGAGGCCGCAGGAAATACCCGCCACCATCTTCTTGATGGGAACGCCGGCCGCCATCAGGGACATACAGGACGCACAGGTGGAAGCCATGGAAGTGGAGCCGTTTGACTCAAAGGTCTCGGACACGGTACGGATCGCATAAGGGAATTCCTCTTCCGATGGCAGTACCGGAATCAGCGCTCTCTCGGCTAATGCGCCGTGGCCGATCTCTCTTCTTCCCGGTCCCCTTGAAACCTTGGTCTCTCCCACGGAGTAGGAAGGGAAATTGTAATGATGCATATAGCGCTTGCTCACTTCGTTCTCATCCAATCCGTCAATTCTCTGCTGATCAGACAGGGGAGCCAGGGTGCAGACATTGCAGATCTGCGTCTGTCCTCTCGTGAACATGGCGGACCCGTGAACCCTGGGAATAATGTCAACCTCAGCCGCAAGAGGGCGGATCTGCGTGATTTCACGCCCGTCAGGACGCTTGTGATCCTTCAGAATCATCTTGCGGACCGTCTTTTTCTCATACTGATAAATCGCCTCGCCCAGAAGCGCCAGCCACTCCTCGTTCTCCGCAAAGGCCTCTTCCAGCTTTCCGGTAATGATGCGGATATTCTCCTCGCGCACCTGCTTCTCATCCGTAAAGACAGCCTTTTCCATCTCCTCGGCAGGAACGATCTGTCTGATTGCCTCAAACAGCTCCTCCGGAACCGCACAGCTTGTATACTCATGCTTTGGCTTTCCGGTTTCCTCCACAATCTTATCAATAAAGGCGATGATCGTCTGGTTCACCTCATGGGCCTTGTAGATCGCTTCAATCATCTTCTCTTCCGGAACCTCATTTGCGCCCGCCTCGATCATGATCACTTTTTCTCTGGTGGAGGCCACGGTCAGATTCAGATCGCCTATCTTCCACTGCTCCTGGGAAGGGTTCACCACGAACTCGCCGTCAATCATTCCCATCTGCGTCATGGCGCAGGGGCCGTCGAAGGGGATGTCGGAAATGCAGGTTGCGATAGCCGCACCCAGCATCGCCACCAGCTCCGGACGGCACTCCGGATCAACGCTCATAACCATATTGTTCAAGGTGACGTCATTTCTGTAATCCTTGGGAAACAGGGGACGCATGGGTCTGTCGATCACTCGGCTCGTAAGGACAGCGTTTTCGCTGGCCTTTCCCTCTCTCTTGTTAAAGCCGCCGGGGATCTTTCCCACCGCATACAGCTTCTCCTCATATTCCACGCTGAGCGGGAAAAAGTCGATTCCCTCTCTCGGTTTCTCGGATGCCGTGGCCGTGGAAAGTACCGTTGTATCTCCATAATGCATGAAGGCGCATCCGTTTGCCTGCTTGCCGACACGGCCGATATCCACGCTCAGGGTACGGCCCGCCAGCTCCAATGAAAATGTTTTGTACATATTCTTCTCCTTTTCGTTTAAAAGGCGGAGGAACCGAATTCCTTCGGCATACTCCGCCATGCTGGTTTACTGATCTGCTATTTTCTAAGTCCCAGTCTCTCAATCAAAGCACGGTATCTTGCAATATCTTTCTTCTTAAGATAATCAAGCAAGCCTCGTCTCTGACCAACCATCTTGAACATACCTCTTCTGGAATGATTGTCCTTGGGATGCTGTTTCAAATGCTCTGTGAGCTCCTGAATCCTTGCCGTAAGTACCGCAACCTGTACCTCCGGTGAACCTGTGTCATTCTCGCAGGTGGCATACTCTTTCATGATCGCTGTTTTCTTTTCCTTTGAAATCATTGATTTCTCCTCCTTATTTTAAACCGCCAGAAGCTAAGACCCGGTTGGAGTCTCCAAAGTCTGAGCCATGGCTGAATTCATACTTACAAAGCATAGCACAGTTTCCTGCCGCTGTAAAGCCCTAATCCTGCAGGATTCGCACCATTTTGGCAGGCGTCCTGTAATTGTAGGCGGAAATCTTGATTCCTGTTTTGGGATTGCTGGCATGAATCACCTGTCCGCCGCCGATATAGATGGCCACATGATTAATGGTTCCCCCCTTTGCATAAAACACCAGATCGCCGGGAGCAAGCTCCGAAGAGCTGATGCTTGTCCCGCTGTTCGCCTGCGCTCTCGAGGAATGGGGAAGATTCACACCGTACTTGGCAAAAACGCTGAGCACGAATCCGGAACAGTCGGCTCCTTTTGTCAGACTGACCCCGCCCCAGACATAAGGATTGCCCAGAAACTGCTTTGCGTACTGACACAGATCCACTCTCACGTCCGAAACGCCCTGTCCGTAAAGAAGCTCCGTCATGGTAATTGCCGTGGGGAGATCCGACTTCACTTCAACGAAATCGCCGGATACAAAAACCTCTTCGTCATCCAGATAAACCTTGATCCATCCATTATCCAGAAACTCCGCAACCTCCAGCGCCTCACCCTGGGCTACCTGCGTGACAATCTCGGCGTCAAGGCTCGGCATCTCGCGGATATTCAGCGCATTTGCGGAGGAAACCGCAAACGTTTTCGCAACCTCCCTGCCCTTCTGCTCCGCTCCGAAACCGGAAAGCAGATATTCTTCCTTTACATAGCCTTCCACCTTGCCGGACTTTATGTAAGCCCATCCGTTCTCGGAGCTTACGATCTCGCAGGCCGCATTCTTTGGAAGCTTTCCCACCAGCTTGCTGCCTTCGTCAGGCTCCTTGCGGATATTCAGATTGTTTTCCTGCACATTGCAGATTCCCAGATCCGTATAACCCCATCTGGCGCCCTCCGCATTTCTTGCTATTCTTTTGTATTCGTCTTCCGTCAGGGAGACCGCAAAAAGCTCTCCCGCTCCTGCCGTTAAAAGCTCCTGCGTCTCTCCCGTCTCTTCCTGGGCCGCAGGCCGCACCAGCTCCGCCGCTCTTACAGGCATGGATGTTGTCAATGTATAACCCGCCGTCAGAATGCACAGGCCGCAAAGAATTGTCTTTTTCATAACGTCCTCCAGATATTACAAATTTGTTACAAAATCATTAAGGACATTATAACAGCATGACATTTCTTTGTCAAATTTAAATTTTATGGTACTTTTTACCTGCAAGGATATCCGCTTCCATCTGACGCTTCAGCTCTTCCACATCACGGAATTTTCTTTCCGGACGCCTGAAATGAAGCAGCTTTGTCACAATCTCTTCCCCGTACAGGTCTCCCTCATATCCGTAAAGATAGGTCTCCACGCTGACAGCAGGCGTATCGTTTACCGTGGGCTTTTGCCCGATATTGGTAATCCCCTCACAGCTTCCTCCCGGAAAACGTACTCTGGAATAATACACGCCTCTCGGCGGAAGCAGCTTATCCTCCGGCGGATACAGGTTCAGGGTGGGCATTCCCAGCCTCCGTCCCAGCTTCCTTCCGGGCTCCACCTTGCCGCTTATGCTGTAATTTCTCCCAAGCAGCCTGCAGGCTCTCTCCATTTCGCCCCGCTCCACAGCCTCCCTCACAAGGGATGAACTGATCTCTCTGCCCTCATAGAGAACCTTTGGAATAATTTGCACCTCAAAGCCGTACCCCGGCGCAAGCTTCTCAAGCAGCCTGCGGTCCCCCTCCCCTCCTCTTCCAAAGGAAAGATCCTCTCCTGCGGCAATAAAGGCCGCCCGCATCTGCCCGGCAAGGATCCTCTGGACGAATACGTCGGCGGGCGTGGCGGCCGTCTGCTTATTCAACGGAAACTCGATGAGCACGTCTATTCCCAACTCTGCAAAAAAACGTCGTTTTTCCTCCCGGGTGGTGAGCTCCCCTTTTCCTCCTTTTCCAAAATAGACGCTGGCCGGAGGGTCAAAGGTAAAGACCACCGCCTCTCTTCCACGATTTCTCTGCTCCAGGATATGGGAGAGCAGGGAAAGATGCCCTCTGTGAATTCCGTCAAATTTCCCGATGGCCGCCGCACACCCGCTCTCCAATTGAAATTCCGCCTTTCCCTCTATGATCCGCATAATTCATCCGCCTTTCCTGTCTTTGCAGTAGATATCATTCTGTAAAAAACATTTTTACCGGGCGGAAAATCTCCCGCTCTTTGTCATAACGGTATATGCCGTAAAATTTCCCGTCCGGATCGCAAAGCCGCACCTCGCAATCCGGTTTTGGCCCCCCGCTTTCCTTCTGAAATACCAGTTCCGCTTCCTTTAGCTGGTTTCCGTTTTGAAGCGCTTTTAAAGCCTCCCTCTTCACCGCTGCGGCGGGAAGACTTTCAAACATCTTTTCCACCGCAGTCACCGCCTCCGAAAGCCTTCCCTGATCGGCGAGCTCCTGAATCTGGTCCAGCGTATAGGCTTCCTCAATCACAAAGCTTCCGGACCTGGTCCGCACAAGTGAGGCCAAGGCCGCCCCGCAGCCCAATTTCTGTCCGATGTCATGGCAGAGAGTCCGGATGTACGTTCCCTTGGAACAGCACACCCGGATCGTAAACTCCGGCATGTTTTCCTCCAGAATCTCTATCCGGTGTATGGTGACGGGCCTTGGTGCGCGCTCCACTTCTTTTCCCTGCCGTGCAAGGTCACAGAGCTTTCTTCCGTTTACCTTGAGGGCGGAATACATGGGCGGTATCTGGAGCTGCTCCCCCGCAAAGCCAAGGATCGCCCTCTCCGCCTCCTGCCTGTCCGAAAAGACCTCTGTCTGTGAAAGCGCCTTTCCCGTAAGATCCTGCGTATCGGTGGTGATCCCAAGCCGCAAAACAGCCACATACTCCTTATCCTTTTCTGTCAGCATGTCGCAGAGTCTGGTTGCGCTTCCCAGGCAAACAGGAAGAACCCCTACCGCATCCGGGTCAAGGGTTCCTGTATGTCCGATTCTTTTCTGTTTACATATCCCGCGCAGCCTGGCCACCACGTCATGGGAGGTAAAGCCTTTCTCCTTATATACGTTGATTATTCCGTGGTACATGTCTACCCCTTTTTCAGCTGTTTGTCGATCTGCGCCGACAGGTTGTTCACAATGTCGTAAAAGGTTCCCTGCATGGTAACGCCTGCCGCTTTCACATGGCCGCCGCCGCCAAAGAAGGAAGCCACCTGGGCCACATCCACCTCTCCGTTTGAGCGCAGGCTCACCTTGTATTCCATATTGTCCATTTGATACATGAAAATCGCACACTCCACTCCCTTGGTGCTGCGCAGATGGCTTGCGATTCCTTCAAGATCCTGAGGAGACGCATCGTAAAACGCCAGCGTCTTTTTGTCGATCATGCTGACCAGGCACTTGCCGCCCATAAACAAAATACTCTCAAGCAGCGCCCTTCCCAGAATCTGGTTTTGAATATAAGTCTTTTCATAAAAAGTTTTGTCAATGATCGATGAAAAATCAAAGCCGCAGGAAATTAGTTCAGCCGCCGTCTTTAATGTCTTGGGAGATGTATTGGAATACCGGAACACTCCCGTATCGTGGATGATTCCTATGTACAGCGCCTTTGCAATTTCCGCATCCAGCGCTTCGCTGCCGCCTATCAGCTCATAGACCAGCTCGCTTGTGGAGCTTGCATCCGGGGCGATATAATTCACGTCGCCGCTTCCCTTCGCATTGCTGATATGATGGTCAATATTGATCCGCTTCCCCGCTTCGTCAAAAAAGCGCTCCGCCGCTCCAAGCCTTGTCTTTTCCGTATCCAGTGCAATAAAGACGTCGAACCTGTCTGTTATCGGTACAAAATCCGTGCAAATTTCTTCCAAACCATTGATACAGGAGAAAATCTCTGCCGGCTTTTCAAGCATTGCCTGCACCCGCACGCCTGGGCAGGCCTTTTTCAGGAAGAGATACAATCCCATCACAGAACCTATACAATCTCCATCCGGCCTGATATGTCCGCTGATCCCAATGGTTCCCGCCTCTTTTATTTCGTCTAAAATATTCATGCTAACCCTCGATTCTTTCCTGTCCCTCAAATCCGGACTTAATCTTCGTCACTTTTTACCACGTCGTCTATTAATTTCGACATTCTCACGCCGTAGGCAATGGATTCATCCACAATAAAGCGCAGCTCCGGCGTGTTGCGCAGATTAATCTGCTTCGCCAGCTGGTTTTTGATATAGCCCTCCGCACTTTGCAGTCCGGCCAGGGTATCGGCCTGCGCCTTCTCGTCCCCGTAAACGCTGACCCATACCTTACAGGTCTTCAAATCCGGCGCAACCTCCACCGCAACCACGCTGGTCAGGGGACTGATCCTTGGATCCTTGATCTCTCCCCTGATCACCTCGGCAAGCACTCTCTGCACTTCCCCGTTGATACGGGTATTTTTCATGCTGTTTTTTCTCACCTGGGAACCTCCACCATAATATAAGCTTCCACAATATCAAGCTCGTTCATCTGATCAAAGCCTTCAAATACGAGACCGCACTCGAATCCGGCTCTTACCTCTTTCACGTCGTCCTTAAATCTCTTCAGGGATTTCAGCTCGCCCTCATAGATCTGCTCGCCCTCCCTGGTGATGCGCACCTTGCAGTCTCTCCTGAATTCACCGTCAAGCACGTAGGAGCCCGCAATATTTCCAACGGCGGAAGCCCGGAAAATCTGCCTTACCTCCGCATGACCGATAACCTTCTCCTCAAAGACAGGATCCAGCATACCCTTCATGGCTGCCTCGATATCCTCAATGGCCTGGTAAATCACACGGTAAAGCCTGATATCCACGCCCTCTCTCTCCGCAATGGTTTTCGCCATGGCGTCAGGACGCACGTTGAAGCCGATGATAATCGCCGAAGATGCAGAGGCGAGGGATACGTCCGACTCGTTGATCGCTCCCACTCCGCCATGGATGCACTTGACCACCACTTCCTCGTTTGACAGCTTCATGAGGCTCTGCTTGACCGCCTCCACGCTTCCCTGCACGTCCGCCTTTACAATAATGTTCAGCTCCTTCAGATTGCCCGCCTGAATCTGGGTGAACAGATCGTCCAGAGACATCTTCGCCTTAGTATCCTCCAGCATTTTTTCCTTATTCTGGGCAAGATACGTCTCCGCATAGGATTTTGCCACCTTATCGCTCTCATGGGCGATAAACACTTCCCCTGCGCTTGGCACATCTGAAAGCCCGAGAATTTCAACCGGCGTGGAGGGGAACGCTTCCTTGACGCGCCTTCCCTTGTCGTCGATCATGGCCCTTACCTTGCCGTGGCTCGCTCCTGCGGAAATAAAGTCTCCCACATGCAGCGTACCCTTCTGCACCAGCACGGTGGCCACAGGCCCCCGGCCCTTATCCAGCTCCGCCTCAATCACAAGCCCTCTTGCGCGGCGGTCCGGATTTGCCTTGAGCTCCAGAATCTCCGCTGTCAGCAGAATGGTCTCCAGGAGATTCTCAATTCCCTCTCCTGACTTGGCGGACACCGAAACAAACTCCGTGGTTCCGCCCCAGTCCACCGGGATCAGCTCGTACTCTGTCATCTCCTGTTTTACCCTGTCAATATTTGCGCCCGGCTTGTCGATCTTGTTGACCGCCACGATAATCTCGATTCCCGCCGCCTTTGCGTGGTTGATCGCCTCCACCGTCTGCGGCATGACGCCGTCGTCCGCAGCAATCACCAAAATTGCGATATCCGTGGAGTTTGCCCCCCGCATACGCATTGCGGTAAAAGCCTCGTGTCCCGGCGTATCCAAAAAGGTAATGCTCTGACCGTTAACATTTACAGTATACGCACCTATGTGCTGTGTAATACCTCCGGCCTCTTTATCCGTCACATTTGTTTTGCGGATGGCATCCAGAAGAGAGGTTTTTCCGTGGTCAACATGACCCATAACACAGATAACGGGCGGCCTCTGAACCATCTTCTCGTCCGCATCCTCCTCTTCCTTGAGAAGCTCCTCGATCACATCCACCTTCACTTCTCTCTCGCAGATAATCTCGTACTCGATTGCAATGTTTTCCGCATCTTCAAACGAAATTTCCGAGTTGACGGTCACGATCTTTCCCTGCAGGAACAGCTTCTTGATAATGACAGAGGGCTGCAGCTTCATCTTATCCGCAAGCTCCTTGAGGGTAAGGGAATCCGGAAGCGTGATTACCTTGATCTGTTCCTTTTCCACGCTCTCCGCTTTCTTCTCCGGCTTGATAAACCTTCCAGCCTTATTATTTCTTCCCTTTACCGCTACGTCATCTTCCTCGTAGATAAAGTCCTTCCTTGATTTCCTGTCACGTTCCTGGTTGTTTCTGCGCTTCTCGTCCTGACTGTGCTTTTCGGTATCCTTAATCGGCGCGTCGGGTATAAAATTCTTATTCTGCCTTTCAGGCTTTTTAAATCGATTATCCTGCCCGCCATTTCCTCTCTCAGGACGGCTGCCGCCGTTATTAGGCCGGTTATTCCCCTGATTAGCGCCGCCGCCGCGGAAATCGCCCCTGCCATTTTGACCACCCTGGCGATTAGAATACGAAGATCCTCTGGAGTCGTTCCTGCCATTCCTTTGGTCCTGATTGTTGTTAGAATTTCCCTGAGCTCTCTCATTTCTCTGATATCTTCCCTCTTTTGAAGGTGTTCTCGCGCCCCGTCCCTCTGCGCCGTTCTGGCTGCCGGACTGCTGAGTACGTCCCTGGTTTCCGTGATTCTGGGATGCGCCTGACGCATAGGCCGGCTTTTGTCTGCTCTCCGTATTCTCCGCAGCCGACACGGGCGCCGCAGGCGCTGCGGCCTCCTTCTTCGCCGCATTGCGCATCGCAGCCCTCTCGCTTTCCATCCTTCTGGCATTCTGCTTGAAATCAGGCTTCATGGTATCGGGAACGGAGGGGGCGGTAAGCGGACGGATAATCGTGTGATGTGTCTCCTGGGCTCTGCCCTGATTCTGGCGTCCTCCCTGTCCCTGTCTGCGGCCCTGATTCTGCTTTTTATCATGGCCGGACGGACGGTTCCCTGATGAAAAATTGCTGTTGTGAGGATTGCTGACAAAAATAATCTTCTTTTTCTTTTTGGGAGCTTCCTCCCTCGCTGTTTCTTTTCCTGTTTCTTTTCCTGTTTCTTTTCCTGTTTCTTTTCCTGTTTCTTTTACAGTCTCTCTGCTTTTTTCCGAACCCTCGCTGTCCTTAACAGCCGGGGTCTTTCTGGGAGTACCCTCTGCCACCGCCGTCTTTTCCTCCGTACCTGTTTTTGTCTGTCCCCCGCTCTCCTTTTCGGCAGCCGGGGTCTGCCCAAAGGTCCTGCGGACAAGTGCTATCGCTTCATCCTCAAGGGCGCTCTGGGCCGCTTTTACTCCAATTCCTCTATCCTGTAAGAAAGCAATAATTTCTTTGCTTTGCTTATTCAGTTCCTTTGCAAGTTCATGTACTTTCAATTTGGCCATTCTATTACCTCCGCCTTACTTTTGACTTTCCAGCTGCCCGATGATCTTCTCAGCCAGACCCTTATTCAAGACCGCAGCCGACGAACGCATTTCCTTCCCGATCGCCTTCCCCAGCTCCTCCTTTGAAGCGTAAAAGTAAATCGGTACATTGCGGAAGCTGCACATATCATCGAATCTTTTCTTCGTATTATCCGAAGCGTCCATTCCGACAACCACCAGCTCCGCCTTTCCCTGTTTTACCGCCTTCTCCGTGGAATATTCGCCGCTTACCAGATTTTTTCCCCTGGCGCACAGTCCTAAAAGTGACAACACCTTATCCATTTTCTTCCTCAAACTCCTTTTCCAGGCCGTCGTAAACCTCATCCGGAATGCTCATCTTAAAGGATTTTTCCAATCCCCTGTTTTTTCTTGCTTTGACAAGGCATTCCCTGGTCATGCACAGATATGCGCCCCTGCCGTTCTTTCTGCCTGTTTTATCAAGGACGATGACTTCCTCTGGCGTTTTGAGGACTCTCATCATTTCCTTCTTGCTCTTCATTTCGCCGCACCCGACGCATTGCCTCATGGGAATCTTTTTTGCCATTCGACGCTCCTCCTATTCCAGAGGCTCATCTGCGGGCTCCCCGTCCTCGTAGCCCTCTTCATAGCTCTCCTCATATTCCCCTTCTTCATATTCGTCATACTCATCCATATAATCTTCATACCGAAAGCCCGGAGCGTCCTTCGCCTGGGTCTCGCTCTTGATATCGATCTTGTAGCCGGTGAGCCTCGCCGCAAGTCTTGCGTTCTGCCCCTCCTTGCCGATTGCCAGGGAAAGCTGATAGTCGGGAACCACCACCTTCGCAGTCTTCTCGTCCGGATCCGCAAACACGGCCACGATCTTGGCGGGAGATAATGCGTTCTGGATCAGATTTCCCGGATTATCGTCCCAGTTGATAATGTCGATCTTTTCTCCCCGGAGTTCTTCCACAATGGAATTTACCCTGGCGCCGTTTAGCCCGACGCAGGCTCCCACCGCATCCACATTGGGATTGACGGAGCGCACGGCCATCTTGGTACGGCTCCCCGCTTCCCTCGCAATACTCATGATCTCCACGGTTCCGTCCTTGATCTCCGTCACCTCGGACTCGAACAGCCTCTTGACCAGCTCCGGATGCGTGCGGCTTACCAGGATCCTGGGCCCCTTTGGCGTGTTTTTCACCTCCAGGATATAAACCTTGATTCGCTCCGTGGGCTTGAATGTCTCGCTCTTTACCTGCTCGCTTTCATTTAAAATGCCATCCGCCTTGCCCAGATTAATGCTGATGTTCTTTCCAAGGTAGCGCTGGACGATTCCGGTCACCACATCCTTTTCCTTCTCAAAATACTGATTATAAATTACGCTTCTCTCTTCCTCCCGGATCTTCTGCAGGATTACGTTCTTGGCGTTCTGGGTGGCAATCCGCCCAAACTCCTTGGACTTGATCTCCACGTGGATAATATCGCCCAGCTGCGCATCGGACTTCATCTCTCTGGCTGCCTCGAGGGTAATCTGCAGGCAGTCATCCTCCACCTCTTCCACAATTTCCTTCTCCGCATAGCACAAAAAATCACAGGTATCCCTGTCGATCTCCACCTTAATGTTATCGGATTTTCCAAAATGATTTTTACATGCCGTAATCAAAGAATTCTCAATTGCTTCAAAAAGTGTGTCTTTACTGATTTCCTTCTCCTTCTCCAGAATGTCCAATGCTTCCATTAATTCCCTGTTCATTTTTCCTTTATCCCTTTCCGCCCGGATTCCTTACGCGGGCAATCTCCATCGTTATGGATTGAACGCCAGCCTCACGGCGGCCACATCGCTTCGGTCAAACACAAGCTCTCCGCCTTCCTCCGGCAAAATAGTGATGGTCCTGTCGTCAAAGGCCGCAAGGCGCCCTGAAAATTCCTTACCACCCGAAACCGGCTTGTAGGTTTTGATCTCCACCTCTTCCATAAGACTTCTGGAAAAATGCTTATCCTTTTTGAGAAGCCTTCCAAGCCCCGGACTGCTGACCTCGAGAATATAGGCGTCCTCCACAAAATCCTCCGCATCCAGCGCATCGGAAAGCGCCCGGCTCACCGCCTCGCAGTCGTTTATCGTGACTCCGCCCTCCTTGTCAATGTACGCCCGCAGATACCAGTCGCCGCCTTCCTTCACATATTCAATGTCATAAATTTCCACCTGGTTCGCCTCTGCGATGGGAAGCAGGAGCTCTTCCGTCCTCGCCTCGTAATTCTCTTTTTTTGACATTTCCTCACCTCTTATCTAACTAAAAGAGTGGGCTTGCAAGCCCACTCTTTTAGTAATTTATCTATAATCCTTTTTTAGTGTATCACTCCTGCATCGAAAAAGCAAGAAGTTTTTTATCAACAGGTTGCTCCGCCCACAACGGTCTTTTTCAGGATCTCGGTACGGTCGATTTTGCTGTTCAAAAGCTTATCCTGCACATAATCGAATCCAAGCCGGGCAATGGTATCCGCAAAGCGCTCCCCGGAAAGACCCTCGTCCCGGAAAAACAGGATGGCTCTCTCCACAAGCTCCAAGACCTCTTCCTCGGAGGTAAAGATCTTATCCAGCGGACGGCCCTCGGCCACCTTCTTGCCCCAGCGTCCGCCAATGTACACCCTGTAACCCACCGCAGATTCATTCACCGCCCCGAAAGGACATCTGGAGATACACCGTCCGCAGTGGTTGCAGGCTTCGGTATCAATCCGGATCTTCCCCTCCTCCAGCTTCGCCACCCGGATCGGACAGTTATTCTCCACCTGACAGACCTTGCAGCCCCTGCATTTGGAGAGGTCGATTTCCGGTATGCGCTGGCCGATAATCCCAAGATCGTTCAGATTCGGTTTCACGCAGTTGTTCGGGCAGCCTCCCACCGCAATCTTGAACTTGTGCGGGAGAGACACGTCATGATACCCGGTATAATACAGATCGTGGAGCTTTTCTGACAGCGCAAAAGTGTCGATCAGTCCATACTGGCAGGTGGTTCCCTTGCAGGATACCACAGGGCGCACCTTGGAGCCCGTCCCGCCGGTTTCCAGTCCCTCCTGTGCCAGAAAGGCCATCACTTCCTCCAGCCTGTCGTAGGGAACTCCCTGGATCTCCAGCGTGAGCCGGGTAGTCATGGTCACTTCCCCGGAGCCGAAGCGCTGCGCCGCCTCCGCAATCTTCTTCTGCTCCTGTGCGGTCAGCTTTCCGTTCCTCGTGATGACGCGCACATTAAAGATATCGTCATAGCGCTTATCCTGAAGGCATCCAAGGCCTTTCACCCGCTTGATTTCAGCGGCCGAAAGCTTCGCCCCGCCGCAGGGCACCCTGACCTCATTGAACGTAACTCCGCCCTCCAGGACAAGGGTGTTCGTATAGCCAAGGGCTTTTAAGCGGTTCTGCAGAAAATAGCCACGTTTTCCCTTGGTGCAGACAAGCAAAAGCTTTGCATCCTTTTCCAGATCCTTCACAGGCTCCGTCACGGCGGAAAGATTGATCCATCTCGCATTCGGGATACCGGGAGCGGGCTGTACGTCCAGGACCGTATAGTCCTTCGCCGCTCCCTGCGCATACTCTTGCGGGCTCATGGATTCCAGAACGCCGTCCAGCTTGTTCTCCAATATGTAGCAGGCCGTCACAAAGGGATGGATAGCCGTTGAAAAAGGAGGCGCATAGGCAAAATCAAGGGTGTCAAAATCCTCCAGTTTCCTTTCACAGGAAATACCCGTCACTGCGATATCAACCATTTTGTCCACCGCCCCGGCGCCGAAAACCTGGATTCCCAGAAGCCTGCGGGTCTTTGCGTCCGCCGTGAGCTTCACAATAAAGGAGGATGCGCCCGGATAATAGTGCGCCTTATCATCCACGACACAGACCGCCGATACCGCCTCAAAGCCTGCGGCAGCAGCATGCTCCTGAGTGAGTCCGGTCCGTCCTGCGTTCAGGGTTGGAAGCAGACGCACCACCCCGGTGCCAAGACAGCCTCCGTAGCCCTTTCCCATCCCGTAAATCCCCTTTGCCATGGCACGGGCGCAGAGATTGGCCGTGGAGCCCATGGCCGACCACTGCCTTCCTCCCGTCAGGGAATTCACCACAAACGCACAGTCCCCCACGGCATAGACGTCGGGAAGATTGGTCTGCATTTTCTCATCCACCAGAATCGTTCCCTTTACCATTTCCAGGCCGGACTGCGCAAGAAAACCAGTAGCCGGACGCACGCCAATGGCCAGAATCACCAGATCCGCAGGAAGCGTTCCGCTGTCCGTAACCACGCTTTCGGCGCGCTCCCCGCCTTCGACCCCCTTAAGGCTTACCGAAGTCAGAATCCGCATTCCGGCCGCCTTCATCTGACGCTTCGCATAGCCCGCCATCTCCTCGTCAAAGGCGTTTGGCATAATCTGGGGAGCCGCATCAATCACGGTAACATCCATTTTGAGCGCCAGAAGGTTCTCAGCCACCTCCAGTCCGATAAAGCCCGCACCGCAGACCACCGCTCTGCGGCATTTCTTTTCCTGCGCATAGGTGCGGATGGATACGGCGTCATCCGGGGTTCTGACGCAGAACACGCCCGGAAGATCCTTTCCTTCCACCGGGGGAACGAAAGGCACCGCGCCGGTTGCGATAATCAGTTTGTCATAGGATTCCTCGAAAACCTCTCCCTGCACACTGCGGATGGACACCTTTTTACCCGCACTGTCAAGCCCGATGGCCTCGCACCCGGTCCGCACGCCGGCTCCCGTAAGGCCTGCGTATTTTTCCGGAGAATTGACAATCAATTCCTGTCTGGTGGCAATATCGCCTCCGATGTAATAGGGCAGCCCGCAGCCCGCATAGGAGATATCCTCGCTCTTTGTAAAAATCTGTACCTCGGCTTTCCTGTCGAGGCGCTTTAACTTTGCGGCAGCCTTTGTCCCAGCAGCAACGCCGCCTATCACCACATATTTCATTTCTGACCGACCTCCTTTAATTCTATTTTCAGCGGACAGGCCGAAGCCCGCCCTCTTCCCTCATCAGTGGGTTGCTCCCCCCGTCACCTTAATGTCCGTCTCTGTCTCCACAATGGCGCAAATGGCCGCTTCAATGGCTTCCACCATCATCTCCTGGGACATGGACGGCATGTTCTTCTTATCAATCACCTGCCCTGGCAGAAAAGGGATATGGATAAATCCGCTGCGTTTTCCCGGATATTGGGTGGCGAGCAGATGGCACACGCCATAGGTCACATGATTGCACACAAAGGTGCCCGCCGAGTTGGAGACGGATGCGGGGATCTTCCGCTCCTGTATGCGTTGCACCATGGCCTTGATCGGAACCGTCACAAAGTAAGCGGCCGGCCCCCCGGCATAAATCGGCTCGTCGATAATCTGATTCCCTTCATTGTCGGGAATCCGGCAGTCATCCACATTGATCCCCACCCGTTCCACCGTGATATCCGCTCTTCCGCCCGCCTGGCCGATGGATAAAACCACATCCGGATCATATGCCGCAACCGCTTCCCCGATCACGCACAGGGATTTGTGGCAGACCGTCGGGATCTCCAGCTTGATAATCTCCGCACCCGCTATGGTAGCCGGCAGCCTTTTGACCGTCTCTATGGCAGGATTCACCGCCTCTCCTCCAAATGGATCAAATCCAGTCACTAATATTTTCACTCGTATACCCCCTTATCTCATTAAAAACCCAGCACCAGCATCAGGATCACGTGAACCACGATCATCATAAGCGCCATAGGTACCTGCGCCCGGATCACCGACCATTTGGGATCCTTTGTTTCAAGGACCGCACAGGGAACTATGTTAAAGTTCGCAGCCATGGGAGTCATCAGCGTCCCGCAGTAACCGGCCGTCATGCCAAGCACTCCGATGATCGCCGGGTTCCCTCCCTGGGCAATGACAAAGGGCACGCCGATTCCCGCCGTGATTACCGTGAAGGCTGCAAAGGCGTTTCCCATAATCATGGTAAAAATCACCATTCCCGCCACATAGACAATCACGCCCACCACGATGTTTCCCTGGGGCACCACGGCGGAGATCATACCGGAAATCACTTCCCCAACACCGGCCTCGGAGAACACGCTCCCCAGGGCTCCGAGGAGCTGGGGCAGCAGGCAGGCCGCTCCCACCTGCATCAGAAGACGGGAGGTATCCTCCTTTGTCTCCGACATCTTGGGCCTGCAGATCACGATTCCGAGAGCCAGCGCAACCACGCAGGCAACACCGGTCATGATCGCACCGTTTAAAGCCGTGGGTGTCGCCACACCGTCCTTTACCACGTCGTACTTCACAAAGGACAGAATCAGGGCGATCAGGCCGACCGCAACTGCGGGCACAAAAATCTTCGTTCCGATCCTTTCGCTGGACGCCTTTCGGAATTCCGGCGTGGATTCCTTAAATTTTCCCACCTTCACCTGCCCTGTGACCGTAAGAACCCCCATCACCACCAGCATGCCGCCAACCGCCACGGGAGGCAGAAGCTTTCCAAAGGCAAAGATGACGCCAGTCAGAGTCCAGAAAAGCATGGTTCCCACCCTTGCGGATTCATTCTTTCTCGCACGAAAAGCCGTCAGGAAGCAGACGAGACCGCACAGCACATAAAAAATTTCCGGAAAATAAATACCCAAAAAGTCTGTCATGATTTCTTTCCTCCCTTCAGTTTCCTGTCAAACAAAAACACTTGTATAATCGTGAGGATCACGGAGATGACCATCACATAGATCGCTGACGAGGCGATATCGGACAGCGTGACGTCATATCCGGCAACCGCAAGCCCGGACTGAATCAGCACGACGCTGGCCGAGGCCGGAAAACAGTTCTGCGCAAAAAAGTTGCCGAAATTCTCCGTTGCCGCAGACAGCCCCTTTACCTTCTCCTCCTCCTTCTCGCTCAGTTTCTCTCCCTTGGACGCCTCGGCAGCCGCGGCGGTCATGGGAAGAATCAGCGGACGGATGAACTGCACGTGGCCGCCGATACGGATATTCAGCGCTGACGCAATGGAGCGGACTACCATCCAGATGGACAGCACCTTGCCCGCCGACGCATTTTTGATCTTTCCGATCAGATAGGCCGCCCTCTCTTTCATGCCGTATCTCTCGATAATCGCAATGACCGGAAACATGATCAGGAAAATGGACATCAGCCTGTTATTCACAAAGGACTGTCCGATAATCTCCAGAATATGTACGAAATCCAGTCCCGCCACAAGCCCTGTTACAATTCCGGCCACAAGCACCACGGCCAGAACATCCAGCTTCAGTGCAAAGCCCAATACAATGATTAAAATACCGATTAACTTCAAGTACTCCATTTTGTAACCTCCTCCTTTATTCGTATGCTTTTTGCTTTATCCGTTCTTTTCCTCCCTGTAAAGCTTCCACAGAAGGAAAGCCGCCAGCGCAATAAATCCCGCTCCGCCGATCAGGCCCACGGGCATGGGCCCGAGAAACACATTGTAGGGATGTTCCAGGGAAGTAAAGAGAATGCCAACGGAGGAAAAGCCGTTGATCATGCCGTGTCCCATGATCGCAGGAATACAGCTCCTCGTCCGGATGGTCACATAAGACAGTATGGTTCCCATGACCACGCAGAAAAAACACATCGCAAGGATCCCGGTAACGGGAAAGCCGGGATATCCGGTTCCGTAATTATGGCCGAGAGCGATCAGCGGCCCATGCCACAGCCCCCAGACCAGGCCGCAAAGCAGCACGGCGGGAACCACCTTCATCTGTTTCAGTAGCTTGGGAAGAAGGTAGCCTCTCCAGCCCCATTCCTCGCCAAAGCAGTTGACCAGATTCGCAAAGGGCGCAATAACAAATCCCATGAGCACCTGGTTCATCACGATCTGCCGGATCTGCTCATCCGAGTAGGGCTCTTTGGCCGCCGCATTAAAGGCCGCGCCGGCATATCCGAGATTCCCGTCGTAGCAGGCCGGAAAAAGCGCAAAGTACAAAGCCGCACCTGCGATTATCAGAATTCCGAAGCCAAGCCATACGAGGCCATAGTATCTGAGATTTTCCTTAAGATTTATGGTAAAATACAGATTGGTTCCCATAAAGCCTTCTTTTGTGAGGATCCGTGCAAGAACCGCGCCCAGGGCCGGAACGAACATGACGCCGCTAAGAAGCCGCTGGGCCGCCATCGCCTCGTTCACGTCGCTGCTGCCGGCAAGAGGCGCTATCATGACAATTTCAATAAAATAAGTGACTGCAAAAGTGACCGCAAGAAAAATCAAAATCCTTTTCCGGCCTGTCTGCTTTTCTTCCATACTGCTCTGCTCTTTCTGTTCCATCCGCTCTCCCTTTCCGCACCGCCGTACCGCCTGACGCCGCTATCTTCCAATGCTGTAATATTCCACCCCTGCCTTTTTCATCGCCTCCGGCGCATACAGATTTCTTCCGTCATACACAAGAGGGGTGTGCATTTTCTCCCGGAACATCTCAGGCGTCAGCTCCTTCACCTGTCCCCACTCCGTAAACACAAAACAAATATTCGCCGCATCCAGCGCCTCTTCGGGGGAGGATACGTAATTCATGGTTCCTTTATCCAGGTTCCCCTCCGGGAAAATCAGTTTCGCCCTCTCCCCGCCCTTGGGATCGTAAGCGAAAATGTCAGCCCCTCCGGCAAGCAAAAGCCGGATGTTGTCGATGGAGGGGGCCTCCCGCAGATCATCCGTGCCCGCCTTGAAGGTGAGCCCAAGCACCGCCACCTTTAAACGGTTGAAGGAAATCATCCGCTCCTTCGCCTTCTCAAAAAGCCGGGTCTTCTGATCCGAATTCACCGCAACGCAGGCTTCCACGGTCCGCAGCTGATAGCCATGCTCCCTTGCAAGGAATTTGAGAGCCTTGGTATCCTTGGGAAAACAGCTTCCCCCGTATCCGATCCCGGCATTCAGAAAACGGGAGCCGATTCTCTCATCATAGCACATGCCTTTTGCCACATCCGTAATGTCCGCTCCCACCAGCTCGCAGAGATTGGCGATATCGTTCATATAGGAAATTTTCAGGGCCAGGAAATCGTTGCAGGCATATTTAATCATTTCCGCCGAGCGGCGCTTCACGGAAACAATGGGAAGGCCGAAGGGCTCGTAAATCTTCTTAAGCAGCGCCTCCGCCTCTTTGCTCTCCGTTCCGATAATAATTCTCGCCGCATGGAGCGTGTCGTGCACCGCCGTACCCTGGGCAAGGAACTCCGGATTGGAGGCTACCTCCACCTTCACGTCATGAACCAGGAAATCCCGGATAAACTGCTCAACCTTGTCGTTGGTTCCCACGGGTACCGTGGACTTCACCACCACAAGGCAGTCCTTCTCCACGGATTCCGCAATCTGTCTGGACACCGTGGCAATATAATTCAGGTTAGCGCTTCCGTCCGGCATCTCCGGCGTGCCAACCCCGATAAATATGGCGTCCGCATCCCGGTAAGCGTCCGCATAATCCGTGGTGTAATGGAGCGTTCCCCTCTCGTTATTCTTGCGCATCAGCTCCTCGAGCCCATCCTCGTAAATCGGGGAAATCCCCTGCCGCATCATCTCGATCTTCTTTTCGTCCACGTCCACGCAGGTAACGTCATACCCCTGCTCCGCAAAACATACTCCTGCCACCAGTCCCACATAACCGGTTCCCGCCACTGCTATTTTCATCTCCGTATCATTCCTTTCTCTGTTTTATATTACGAATTTACTTTTGCTTTTCACATCAACGGCATTCAGACGCTATGCCTTTTCGGGAAACGCATGCTTGATCTTGTCATGAACATTGATCTCCCGTCCAAGCTGAACCTCGATCATCTTAAGCTCTGTCTGCGCAATCACCATATGTCTGCAGCCCGCATTCATACGAAGCACATCCCCGGCTGCGATTTCCTGCTCCCTTTCGTCCAGAATGGCCCTTCCTCTTCCGGAAATGACCGTCCATACCTCGTCCCTTCTCTCGTGGCTGTGGTAATTCATCCTGTGGCCCGGATTCAGCGTGACCTTAATGGTCATGCTCTCATCCTCCACGTCCAGCACGCGAAAGCTTCCCCAGGACTTATCCGCAAACATGATCTGCTGGCTGATCTCATCCACGTAGGGCTTGATATGGCTGGACTGCTCCTTGTCCGAGACAAGAATTCCCTCCGCACTGGCGCATACCACCGCATTCTTAAGCCCCATGCACAGTACCGGCACGTCCAGCTCGTTTACCACGTGGACATTCTCGCAGTTATCGTTCAGGATGGCTTTTCCGATGGAGGGCTCCTCCATGGCCTCGGTCAGCGTATTCCAGGTTCCCAGATCCTTCCAGCTTCCCCCGAAGCGCATCACGGAAATCCGGCTTTCCTTTTCCACCACCGCATAGTCAAAGCTGATCTTGTTCAGCGTTCGATAGTTATCATACAGATCCTGATATCCCACGAAATCAATGAGCTCGTGCGCCTTGGAGAGCACGTACCCCAGCCGGTAGGCAAAGACACCTCCGTTCCACAAAGCGCCCTGGCTGATGTATTCTTCCGCCGTCCTTACATCCGGCTTTTCCTTAAAGGTGGCAACCCGGCTGAGCGCCCCCTTCTGTTCGGGAATCACATAGCCGTATTTTTCGCTTGGATAGGTGGGCTCGATTCCCATAAGCACCAGATTGCTCTCACCCTGTCCGGCAAGCTCGGAGAGCTTCTTTACCGCCTCAAAATAATCGTCCTCCACATATGGATCCACCGGGCAGACCACCACGGGCTCCTTCTCACTCACTCCAAGCACGTCCTGCAGATAAGCCGTCGCAAGGACAATGGCCGGGAAGGTATCCCGCCTGCAGGGCTCCACGCAGATACTGACCTCCTCCCCAAGCTGGTTGTGGAGCGAGGATACCTGGGACTTGGAGGTTGCCACCGTGACCGTGGCCTTGGGATCCACTCTGCGGATCTGCCCGTAAATGCGCTGTACCATGGATTCGTATTCCCCGCATCCGGTTCTGAAAATTTTGATAAACTGCTTGGAACGGATATCGTTGGACAAAGGCCACAGACGCTTTCCGCTCCCCCCTGAAAGCAAGATGATATTCATAGAACTTCTCCTTTTCTTCCTTTTACTCTTTCGGCCGCCCGTCCTCTGCACGGTCGAAATAGCCGATGTAATCCACCCTGTATTTTCCCCTGGGGAAAAGATAATGATACAGATCCACAAAGTAATCGTCCGTCATGCTGGCCATATAATCCACCACGATATCCTCCGCCCGGCACTCCTCATAGGCCAGATCGGAATAATACCGGGTAAGGCCCCGGATATAATTTATGTGATGGGTATAGATCACAGAACTTTTCTCATGGCGCCTCATATCCCTGAGGAGCTTTCGATAAACCTCCTCGAACATGGGATGGATCTGCTCGTTGTACACCCGCTCCAGCTTGCTGTTTCCGTAGATCCTCTCATAGTTTTCCTTCTTACTGCTCTTAAAGGCCTCAAAATAATCCGGATCCATCTTGAGATAATCTTTGCCGTAGCTGTTTTCTATGAGGTTCACGGTCATATTGTTGATGATCTCCGCATTGGTGGTACCGATGCCTCTCTTCGCATTCCCGCTGTTTTCGGAGGTCTCCTCGTACAGCCCAAGCTTCAGCGCATCCTGCCTGTCCTTTCCCAGATAGGCGATAATATCCGATACCCGGACCACGCATCCCTCCAAAGTTGCGGGAACCAGCTCTTTTACCGCTCCCTTGCGTATGTAGCAGTTCTCCATCTTCCGGTCAAATCCCGCAAAATCACCATAGCGGCCCGGCCGGTACTCGGCAAGCTCCAGCTCCCCGTTGTGGCAGATGATCCCGTCCAGGGTCTGCATGCTCAGGTTCAGGGGGAAAATCGTATCCAGCACTCTTGCGCTGTGAATATTGTGGTTGAAATACCTTCCCGTGCTCTCAAAATACAGCTCCCCCAGCATCCGCTCCCCCGGATGCCCAAAAGGAGTATGCCCGATATCATGTCCCAGGGCAATGGCCTCGATCAGGTCCGTGTTCAGCCCAAGGACGCTTCCGATATTTCTGGCAATCCGGGCCACCAGCTGCACATGCTGGGAACGCCTGGAAATATCATCATTCCTGTAAAGGGAAAAGACCTGGGTTTTGTCAGCATAGCGGTTGTAATAGGGAATATGCATGATCTTCTCGGAATCCCGCACAAAGGCGGGCCGCCACAAGTTGGCCCTGTCGTGATCCATTCTCCGCCGGAGCACATTCTCGTCCCGAAAGGCAAACGGATTTTCCAGATGGTTTTTTCGATCCCTGCGGATTCTTTCCTGTAATTCCTCTGATAAATTATCGTATCTTGGCATGAACTTCCTCCTTCATGCGCACAATTATTTCGCCCCGCTTCCCGTAAACACGGCAAGAAAGGTCTTAAGCAGTATCTTCACATCCAGCATAAAAGACCAGTTGTCAATATATTCCACGTCCATCCGGACGATTTCCTCAAAGTCCGTGATATCGCTTCTGCCGCTGATCTGCCACATGCCCGTAAGTCCCGGCCGGAAGCTCAGGCGCTTCTTGTGGTTGGGGCTGTACTTGGCAAACTCATCCAGGGTTGGCGGCCTCGTTCCCACGAGGGACATATCGCTCTTTAAAATGTTGATAAACTGAGGGAACTCGTCCAGGCTTGTCTTTCTCATAAAGCGCCCTATTTTGGTGATCCGGGGATCGTTTTCCATCTTGAACATCAGCCCGTTCATCTCATTCTGATCCATAAGCTCTTTCTTGCGCTCCTCCGCATCCGCATACATGGAACGGAATTTGTACATCTTGAATATACGCCCGTTGCGCCCCACCCTCTTCTGAGAAAAGAACACGGGCCCCGGCGATTCCAGTTTGATCAGAGGACCCACGACAACCGTAAGAAGCCCGAGAACCACGCATCCAACCACTGCCCCGCACAAGTCGAGAAGCCGCTTTAGCAAAAGCTGGCCCACGGGAGCGACCCGGTTGGCATAGGTCACGGTATAAAAGCGGCCAAACTGCGAGAGCACCTTCTGCCTCGCCCCGTTTAATTCCGGAACCGGAATCTGATAGTGAATGGTGATTCCCATATCTGCAAGGACTTCCATATCCGCAAGGATCTCTTTCTTCGATCCCCCGCTTACCGCAATAATTACCTCATCCAGGGAAGCACCCCTGCAATATTCCACAAGCCTTCTTTTGTCCGAAACTACGGGCATTCCCTCAAAAATCTCCGGCGTCTCCTTCATGTCAAGAAGAGCGATCCCGGTAAGCTCATAGCTGAAATCCTTCATGTTCTTCAAATCGTGCACCAGATCCTTTGCAAAGGCCCCGTCCGCCACGATCAGCAGCTTTCTCGTCTCCCAGAAGCGCCGATAGAGGGCCGGCAGCATTTTTTTCCAGAGCTGGTGAACCACGAACATCAATACGCAGTCAATCAGAACAAAGAAAAGAAACACCAGACGGGAATATGCGTCCAAAAGGCTTAAGAAGTACAGGATCACTGCCGCACCGCCAAACAGAAACACATTGCTCTGAACGATATGCACGATCTCATGCAGAGGCCCCCTTAGGAACATGTTCCGGTTGGTGTTCCGCAAAAGGTTCATGGCAAGATAGACCGTAAGGCAGGCCACAAGAAGCATGCCGAAATCCATGCGCTCATTGTCACTTCCAAACAGTCTTCCGTTTCTGATATAGTTGGCCAGGATCAGGCTGACCGTGATACAGATACAGTCCAATGCCAAAACCACCAAGCTTTGCAATCCTGTTTTTCTCTGATACATATTCTAGCTGCGCTCCTTCATGAATGATGCCTGATTATCTGCATCATTTCTATCATAGTAACATAAGTAACAGATCCATGCAAGATTTCCCAGTCTCAATCCTCCCCCTCAAACTGCGCCTCATAAAGCTCGCAGTAAAACCCCTTCCTGTCAAGGAGCTCCCTGTGAGTCCCCTGCTCCATTATGGTTCCGTCCTTCACCACCAGGATCCTGTCCGCATTCTGGATGGTGGAGAGCCTGTGGGCAATGACAAAGCAGGTCTTGTTCTCCATAAGCTTTCTCATGGCGGTCTGTATCTGTATCTCCGTGCGGGTATCCACATTGGAGGTGGCCTCGTCCAGGATCAGCATATGGGCGTTGGAGAGCATGGCTCTCGCAATGGTAAGGAGCTGTCTCTGTCCCTTTGAAATATGAACCCCGTTATCGCTGAGCACCGTGTCATACCCTTTCGGAAGGCTCATGATATAGGAATGGATCTCCGCCGCTTTCGCCGCCTCCACCACCCGTTCCATGGGAATATCCTCGTTGCCGTAGACAAGATTCTCGTAAACGGTTCCCTGAAACAGCCAGGTATCCTGCAGCACCATGGAAAAGGATTCCCGAAGACTCTCCCTTTTGATGCGGTAAATGTCCTCTCCATCCAGCAGGATAGCCCCTGACTGCGCATCATAAAACCGCATCAGGAGATTGATCACCGTGGTCTTTCCTGCCCCCGTGGGCCCCACAATGGCGATCTGCTGGCCCGGCAGGGCCCTCAGGCTGAAGTCGCTTAGAATCTTCTGTCCTTCCTGGTAGGAGAAGGAGACATTCTCGAAGAGCACATCCCCGTACACCTCCTCAAGAACCTTGGCGCAGTCCATATCCGGCTTCTCGGGCAGCTCGTCAATCAGCCGAAATACCCGCTCCGCCGCCGCAAAGGCCGACTGCAGCTCCCCGATAATGTTGGCCGTCTCATTGATGGGCCCGGAAAACTTTCTGGAGTACTGCACAAAGGATGAAACGTCGCCCAGCCCGATTCCGCCGTTTAAATAGAGCAGGGAGCCAAAAACGCTGATCAGCGCAAGCGATACATTGTTCATAAAATTCACCGAAGGCCCTGAGAGCGTCCCGTAGTACTCCGCCCTGGTGTTTGCATCCACGGCCTCGCCGTTTTTCCCGTCAAAGGCGGCGATCACCTCCCGCTCTCTTCCGTAAGCCCTGGTGGTCTTCTGGCCGTTCAACATCTCCTCCACAAAGCCGTTCAGCTCCCCAAGCTTCTTTGAGCGCACCCGGTAGAGCGGGCGGGAACGGCTGGTCACAAACCGTGTGACAAGGACGGAAGCCGGAATTGTCACCGCAAAGATCAGAACCATCACCGGCGCAATGGAAAGCATCATCACCAGGGAAAACAAAACCGTGATCACGCTCTGCAGAATTTGAAGGAAGTCTCCCGCAAGAGACTGGTTCACGGTATCCACGTCATAGGACACCACGCTGATAATATCCCCTGTCTGGTATTTGTCAAAAAAGGAAACCGGAAGCCGCAGAAGGTTCTCAAAAACATCCCTGCGCATCTGATAGATCACGTTCCTGGTAAGCCGTATGGTAAGCAGGGAGAGAAGATAGGAAAAAACCGCGGAGAGAAGATAAAAGGCCGCCATCAGGCCCACATGGTAAAACACTCTCTCAAAATCCACTCCGCCCGCCCTGGTACCGATCGCATCGATTGCCTTTCCGGAGAGCTTCGGCCCGACAAGGGACAAAATATTGGAAAGCAGCATAAATACGGCTCCGGCGGTGAGAAGCAGCCTGTGCTTCCCCAGATAATTCCACAATCGAATCAACAGATATTTTTTCGGCGCTCTTTTCATCTTGATCCCCGTTGTTCCTTCCCATCCATACTTCCCATCTGCAGCTCATAGATCTGCCGGTACTGCCCGCATCCCTCCAGCAGCTCCCTGTGCGTCCCGTAGCCAATGCACTTCCCTTCCTCCATCACCAGGATGTGATCGGCTCCCTTAAGGGAGCTGATGCGCTGGGCGATCATCACGATGGTGGTATCTTCAAAGTTTTCCCGAAGCGCCTTACGGAACAGGGCGTCCGTGCGGTAATCAAGGGCGGAGGACGCATCATCAAGAATCAGGATTTCCGGCTTTGCCGCCAGAGCCCTTGCGATCATAATACGCTGCTTCTGCCCGCCGCTTAAGTTATTTCCCCTCACGGCAACATCCGCTCCCATCTCACCCTTTTTGCCCTTTATGAACTCCTGGGCCCTGGCCAGGACGGCCGCCTTCTCGATCTCTTTCCCGGAAAGCCCTCTGAAATAGTCAATGTTCTTCTCAATGGATTCCGCCATCAGATAATCGTTCTGAAAGACCACCCCGAACCGCTTTCGCAATTCCGAAAGAGGAATGGTGCGGATATCCCTCCCCTCAATCAGGATCTTCCCCTCGTCCGCATCATAGAAACGGAGCAAAAGATTGACGATTGTGCTTTTGCCGCTTCCCGTGGGTCCGATGATTCCCAGAACCTCCCCCTTTTTCAGGGCAAAGCTGATGTTCGAAAGATTATCCCTGCGGTGGAGATAGGAGAAGGAGACATTCCGAAACTCCACGTGGCAATCTCCCTGCCCATGATCCGGCTCCTCTCCTGCGAGAATCCGCATATTCTCCGGCGCTTCCAGCACCTGCGTGATTCGTCTTGCCGAGGCCAGTCCCTTGGAGCACATGATAAAAATCCTGGTAATTCCAAGCATTGCGTTTAAAATAATCGTAAAATAACTGAGGAAGGCAATGATCGTCCCGGGGCCGCTCTCTCCCGACTGCACCAGAAAAGCGCCCACGAGAATCACCAGGGTAAGCCCAAGATTCAGGACCAGAGTGGTGGCCGGATTGCTGGCTGCGGAAACGCTGCCTGCCCGGCGCTCCGTCTCCGCAAGGCTTTCGTTTACCTGGTCAAACCGTTTTCTCTCATACTCTGTTTTGGAGAGGGCCCGGATCACCCGCACGCCGGTAATATTCTCCCGGATCACCCGCACCATGTCGTCCAGCATGTTCTGCTGCCGTTCGTAAATCTTTACGCTCTTTCCCGTGATCAGCACAACGATCAGCAGAATCACCGGAAGGGACGCCACCAGCACCAGCGTAAGCTTTGGATCCATGGTCATGGTAATCACGATTCCTCCGATCAGGAGAATCGGCCCTCTGACCCCGATGCGCTGCATCCTGGAAAGCATCCGGTTCACGTTGTAGGTGTCTGAGGTAAGCCTCGAGACCACGGAAGGAATGGTAAAATCGTCCAGCTGGCCTGCGTTCAGATAGGTGATTCTGGAAAAAAGGTCATGACGGACCGCCCTTGTCATACCCCCTGCCGAAACCTCCGCCATGCGGTTTGCCGTCACGTTTGTGGTGATGGAGACAACCGCACAAAGAAGCATCACGCCGCCCCATACGAAGATCATCTGTATATCCTGCCGTGGGACAATGTCATCAATAATCTTCGCCAGCAGGGAAGGGATCAGCAGATCCATGAGCGCTGCCGTGAATTTCAGGCAGAGTGTCAGAAGCATATAGAAGCCGTATGGCTTTATGTATTTCAGAAGTCCTCTCATCGCTTTTCTCCCAAAGAAAGATCCCCTGCCGCAAATACGTCAAACAGGCAGGTACGCCTTTTATTATAGCATACCTGCCCGATCTTTTTACAATAGAATTATATTAATTTTCGCAGACCCGAGACGGAAATCCCGCCGCCGGCTTTCCTTACATCATACCGCCCATTCCGCCGCCTGCAGGCATTGCGGGTGCGTCCTCCTTAATGTTTGCCACAACGGACTCTGTGGTAAGAAGCGTGGACGCAACGCTTGTAGCGTTCTGAAGAGCGCTTCTTGTCACCTTTGCAGGATCCAGGATACCGGCTGCCACCATATCCACATATTCTTCCTTGAGAACATCAAAGCCTGTGCCGATCTCGGATTCACGTACCTTGTTGATGATCACGCTGCCCTCAAGTCCTGCGTTTGCCGCAATGTGGAACAGAGGGGATTCAAGAGCCTTGAGAACGAGCTGTGCGCCTGTCTTCTCATCTCCGGCAAGGGTTTCTGCCAGCTTGCCAACTTCCTTGGATGCGTGGATATAAGCGGCTCCGCCTCCGCAGATGATACCCTCTTCCACCGCGGCTCTGGTTGCGGCAAGAGCGTCCTCCATACGAAGCTTCGCTTCCTTCATCTCTGTCTCGGTAGCCGCGCCCACACGGATCACAGCCACGCCGCCTGCAAGCTTTGCAAGTCTCTCCTGCAGTTTCTCTTTGTCAAAGTCAGATGTGGTCTCCTCGATCTGCGCCTTGATCTGGTTGATTCTCGCCGAGATTGCCTCCTTGTCTCCCTCGCCGTCAACGATCACCGTGTTCTCCTTCTGAACCTTAACGGATTTCGCATGTCCGAGCTGATCCAACGTGGTCTCTTTCAGATCCAGTCCGACTTCCTCGCTGATCACCTGACCGCCTGTCAGGATTGCGATATCCTCGAGCATTGCCTTTCTTCTGTCGCCATAACCGGGAGCCTTCACGGCAACTACGTTGAAGGTGCCGCGCAGCTTGTTGACGATAAGAGTTGTGAGAGCCTCTCCCTCAACGTCCTCCGCAATAATGAGAAGCTTCGCACCGGACTGTACCACCTGCTCAAGCAGGGGAAGGATCTCCTGGATATTGGAAATCTTCTTGTCAGTGATCAGAATGTAGGGATTCTCGAGAACCGCTTCCATTTTGTCCATATCGGTTGCCATGTATGCGGAAATGTAACCTCTGTCAAACTGCATACCTTCCACCAGGTCAAGCTCTGTGAGCATGGTCTTGCTCTCTTCAATGGTGATGACGCCGTCGCCGGAAACTTTCTCCATAGCGTCCGCTACCAGCTGGCCTACCTCGTCATCCCCTGCGGAGATAGCGGCAACTCTTGCGATATGCTCCTTGCCGTTTACCTTGGAGCTCATCTGTGCGATGGCTTCCACTGCGCAGTCCGTCGCCTTCTTCATGCCTTTTCTCAGGATAATCGGGTTTGCTCCTGCCGCCAGATTCTTCATACCGGCATTTACCATAGCCTGTGCCAGAACCGTAGCCGTGGTGGTTCCGTCACCCGCAACATCGTTTGTCTTGGTCGCCACTTCCTTCACAAGCTGGGCGCCCATGTTCTCAAACGCATCCTCCAGCTCGATCTCCTTTGCGATGGTAACGCCGTCGTTTGTGATGAGGGGTGCCCCGAAAGACTTATCCAGGACAACGTTCCTTCCTTTGGGTCCCAATGTTACTCTGACTGTATCCGCCAACTGATTTACGCCTGCTTCAAGAGCGGCACGTGCGTCTGCACCATATTTGATTTCCTTTGCCATGATGATTTTGGCCTCCTTCTGATTTAATTAGTTTACCTGCTGCATAATCCCGCTGGATACATAATCCTACTGAATTACGGCAAGAATATCACTCTGCTTAACAATGATGAACTCTTCCTCTTCGATCTTGACCTCTGTTCCTGCATATTTGGAATAGATCACCTGATCACCGGTCTTCACTTCCATCTTAACTTCCTTACCGTCCACGGTTCCGCCGGGGCCCACCGCAATCACCTCTGCCTGCTGGGGCTTTTCCTTACTCTGTCCGGGAAGAACGATGCCGGATTTCGTAGTCTCCTCTGCAACCAACTGCTTCAATACAACTCTGTCTCCTAACGGTACTAACTTCATTATAATTGCCTCCTTTTATTGTATCTGTGAATCTTGCCTGCATTCTGTTAGCACTCATTCTGTTTGAGTGCTAATTACTAGAACATATATTAATTTTATATGCACCGCTTTGCAAACGCTTTCACAGTCGTATTAATTTGTTTTTTACCATATTTTCTCTTTATAACTCATTTTTTCTCTTGTTTTCTCACTTTTATCTATCAAACCTGATTTAATAAATAGTTTATAATTTCGCCCGCAAAAACAAAGGAACCGTTTCCGGTTCCCCTGAATCACATTCCTTTATGCAGCCTCTCCTGATAACCCGGCGCATTTTTTACCTCGAATTTGTTGTTGAACATCTCGTATTCCGCATCCGACATTCTCTCTTCCAGTTTTTCCTCTATGTTGGTCTTTACCACCATTCCCACCGCCACAGAGGGCGCAAGATGCGGATCCTCATAGGTATCGCAGGCCTCCTGTATTCTCTTTATGTAATCCTCCGCCTCTCCCTCGGTGGCCATGGGGATCAGCACGCCAAAAGCGTCTCCGTCTATCCTTCCGAGAATAAAATCGGGCTTTGCCTCCTTCTTCAGGATATCGGCAACGGTCTTGATCAGCCGGTCGCTCTCCTCGTCGCCGAAATGGTCGTTGGCGTATTTCCAGTCGTTGATATTGACATTGAGAACCGCAACCGGAATGATCTCCGCGCGGTCTATCACATCCATCCTGGATTCAAAATACATTTTATTGTAGACGCCGGTAAGTGCGTCATCCGTCTCATTCTGGATCACCTGACGGCGCTTCTCCTTCAGCAGGACCTCCAGCTCCTCAAGATAAATACTGCTCTCGTGCCGCAGATAAGTCTCTTCCCCAAGACGCTCCAGGAGCTTTACCGTGCCGTCCATCAGCGCCCGGACCAGGCAATCGTCCTCCTGCGGTTTCGTTTCCTTGACGTACAGATGCCCAATGGTACGGTTCTGCACCCTCACCTTTCTTCCCGGCTCGTTTACAACGTCCGGCCGAAAGCCCACAAAACCATCGCCGATCAGAATTTCCTTCTCGCCGTGGCGGTCTGTCAGTAAAATACTGATTTCCACAGCCTTTGCCAGATTTTTCAGATACTCCTTGACCGTATCCATATGATACAGGTTGGAAAAAGAATAATTTCTGATATTTTCCTTCACTCTCTTGTCGTAAGGTATTGACTGATATCCCATATGATAACCTCTCCCGCCTTTTTGTCTTTAAGTATACTGTTTTATCCCGCTTTTATCAAGCATATCTTACGGCCTTGCGGCGCTTTCTCTCCCTTTTCCCGCTTTCTTGTTATAGGTAAGATTTTCACCCAGCTGACAGTATTCGCCCTTTTTGCTGTAAGAATCCGTCAGATGGCTGTTTACCAGAATTTTTTCCGCACTCTCTCGCTGCCCTTTTGTGGAAAATGCCTGATCCTTAAGCGGTTCCTGCCGGATCCTGCGGCGGTCTTTTGGCTCCTTATTCGAGGATGCCCTTCCGTCTGCCAGGGCGGCAAAAGCATCCCTGCTTCTTCTGAAATACCTTCGTCCCCCCTGTGTGCCCGTGCGGATCCGTTCCTGAATCCGATTGATTCCGACTGCAATCCGCCTGGTAAAAGAAGCTTTGAGGGCATCCGCCGCCCCATAGATACCGGAAAGAAGATTCTCCTTAAAAGCCGTCATTGTACCGTGTCCCTTCCCCTCGGTACCGCCCTCCTCTCCAAGGGCATCCCAAAAACCTTTCAGAAGGCTTTTGGACTTTCCTGTCTGCCTCCTGCCCGCGGCATAGGAAGCATTCATATGGTAGATATCTCCATCCCTTGAGAGCTCCACGTTCTTTCCCGCCGCCGTCCCGCTGCCGGAACCTGCTCCTTGTGCGGCAGCTTCGGATTTCACCGGCCGCTCCTCATGCAGGCACTTGGTTATATGATGGGTATGATCGTGATATTTCTTACTGTTAAATGAAGTGTATTCATTTCGAATTTCCATACTGCCTCCTACTGTGCGGCGGTGAGATAGCTTGTCACCGCATATACCGTCTGGCCGTTGTATTCCAGCTGTGACCAGCCGTTATCCCCGATTCCTGTTCTTGTAAGCGTCTCCCCATTATGAAGCACTCCCACAATGGTGTCATCTCTTCCGGTTCCCGGCTCAGAGCGCAGATTCGTCTCATCCTTTGCCGTTACCGTCTCGCTTACCGGCGTATAGACAGGCCCCTGAGGCGGAGCCTGCTGTCCCGTATCATTCATATCCGTTGTCAGATAGTTCGTGACCGCATAGTAAGTCTGGCCATTATAGATCAGCCTGGACCAGCCGTTGTGGCCGATTCCCGTGCGCTGGGCCGTATCTCCGTGAACCAGCTTTCCCGCAATACTTCCGTCATTTAAGGTGCTGGGCTCGGAGCGCAGATTCGTCTCCTGCTTGGCCGTCACCGTCTCGTTTACTTCAGTAAAGATAATTCCCACCTCGGGATCCGCCTCCACAACCTCGGCCGGCGTCTCGTCCTTTGCCTCGGCCTCCTTCGTAAAGCTGAAATAAGCAAGATTAACGTCCGTCTTTTTGCTGATCCCATCCACCACGCCCTGACTGGTGTACTGCCACATGTCATGGCTTCCGCCGTAGGAGGAAGCCTGGGTCTGCGGATAGGGGGCATCCGGATACTGGGCCACCCATATCTTATATCGGCCGCTAAGAGCCTGGGTATCCCACTGGGCGCTTCCCTCCAGCTCTCCCTTTGCCGCATAAAACATGGGCGTGTAGCCTCCCTGTGCGATCTCGTCCAGAAAGGCCATTGCCAGATTCGTTCTTGCGGCCGGGTCAAGTCCGTACTGGCGGCTGTCCGGCGAGAGGAAATCCTCACAATTGTAGGCCACCGGATAAGTGATCTTATATTTGGCAATAATATCCTTCGTAAAGACCGCCTCGGCTTTCGCCTCCTCGGTTGTCACCGCCGAGGAAAAAAAGTAGGCGCCCAGCTTAATCCCCGCCTTCTGGGCTTCCTGGAGATTGTATCTTGCCGTGGGATCTTCAAAGATTTCACCCGTGGATTTGGCCCGGTATCCCACCCGGACCATGGCGAATTCAATACCGGCATTCTTTACCTTCTGCCAGTCCACGGTTCCCTGATATTTGGAGACGTCAATCCCCACCGTGATCCCCGCCGTTTCATCCGGGCTGATATTTGCCACATTCACCTCGGCTCCGGCGGCCGCCTCATTCCCGGCTGCGGAGGACTCTTGGGGATCCTGTGCGTCATCCAGTGCGCCGACCGTAATCTGCTCCTGCTTTTCCCCCGAGGGCGCAGGAGCGGGCGTATCCTGTGCGGCCGTATTCTCCGGCGATGCCGCCGCATTTGGCGGATCCGCATCCCCGGGCGCACTGTCAGGTTCCGCATTCCTGGCTTTTTCCGGGGAAGCTTCCTCCTGCTCCAATACTGTGAGTGTCTCTATAATTTTGTCTCTCTCCTTTTTGCTGTCATTCATGGCCGCAGAAAGAAGAAGGATGAGAATGCCGATACCGATTACTCCGGCTCCCACCACAAGAAACAGCTTTATTTTTTTGTTCATCTGTCCTGGTACTCCTTTCGGAAAAGCAATCGTTTACTTTTCCATTATAATATGGATCCGCATGGATTTCCAATAAATTTTGCAGTCCAATTCTTTACATTTTCTTAACGGCAGACAATTGCCCAAACCTGTCCGGAAAAGGTATAATGACCCTATGAAAAAGAACAGCTTATTAAAAAACATACTGATAACTCTGATTATGACCATTGCGGCCACCCTGGCGGCTTTCTGGTTTTTTCGTCATGTGCCGGAAAACCCGGCCAATATCGCCCTGGTCTACATCACGGGCCTGGTTCTCACCGCTCGTTTTACCACCGGCTACGTGTACGGGCTTCTGGCCTCCCTTGTGGGGGTCATCTGCGTGAACTTCCTGTTCACTTATCCCTATTTTGCCCTGAACTTCACGCTCACCGGTTATCCCATCACCTTTCTCTTCATGCTGATCATCTCCCTTTCCATCAGCACCATGACATCGCAGATCAAGAGACAGGGTGAGATTCTGGTGGAACGGGAAAAGCTTCTGATGGAGGCGGAAAAGGAGAAGATGAGGGCCAATCTTCTGCGAAGCATCTCCCATGATCTGCGCACGCCTCTCACCGGCATCATCGGAAACAGCTCCGCCTATATTGACAACTGCGATACCCTGGATGAGAAGGAAAAGCTGGATCTGGTCAGTCATATCCGTGACGATTCCAACTGGCTGCTGAACATGGTGGAAAATCTTCTCTCCGTCACCAGGATCAATGAGAGCTCCATGAAAATAGCCACCTCTCTGGAATCGGTGGAGGAGGTGGCTGCGGAAGCCATCCGGAGGCTGCAAAAAAGGATGCCGGAGGCCGTAATCCATGTGCAGGTTCCTGAGGAATACCTTTTGATCCCCATGGACGCCATGCTGATCGAGCAGGTCATTATCAATCTGCTGGAAAACGCCATTATCCATTCCGAGAGCACGCTCCCTGTGGAACTCACCGTGACGGATAACGGAAACCACGTGACCTTTCAGGTGACAGACTACGGAATCGGAATTGCGCCCCAGCGCCTGAAAACCATATTTGACGGCTCGCCCTATACCCCGTCTTCCTCCTCCGATGTGTATAAGGGCATGGGAATCGGGCTCTCCATATGCAAGACCATCATCACCGCCCACAACGGCAGTATCAGTGCTTACAACCGGGAGCACGGCTGTGTGTTTACTTTCACACTTCCAAAGGAGAACGCAAAGACATGATACCAAAATCCAGCATCCTTTTGATCGAGGACGAAGAAAACATCCGTTCCTTTATCGCCACCACACTGAAAAATCAGAATTACAAGATTATCACCGCCTCCTCCGGTACGGAAGGCCTTCATCTGAGCGCCTCCCTGTGCCCGGACCTGGTTCTTCTGGATCTGGGACTGCCCGACATGGACGGCATGACGGTGATCAAAAAATTAAGGGAGTGGAACTCCACCCCCATCATTGTCATCTCCGCAAGAAGCCACGAGCAGGAAAAGGCAAAGGCCCTGGACGGCGGTGCGGACGATTATATCACCAAGCCCTTTGGCACCGTTGAGCTGCTTGCCAGAATCCGCACCTCTCTGCGCCACAGCAGCCAGTTAAACGCCGGAATACACAGCAACGCTCCCGTTTACCGCCACGGGGATCTGACCGTTGATTTTGAAAAGCATCTGGTCACCCTCTCCGGAGCCATGGTGCATCTGACACAGATCGAATTCAAGCTCCTCGGACTGCTTGCCCGAAACAGCGGCAAGGTACTCACCTATTCCTATATCATGGAAAAGATATGGGGCCCCTATGTGGATAACAACAACCAGATCCTGCGGGTGAATATGGCCAACATCCGCCGCAAAATCGAGAAGAACCCGGCCGCTCCGGAGCATGTCTTTACCGAGATCGGCATCGGCTACCGCATGGCGGAATCCGAGTAAGGCGCCGGTTTCAGATCTCATCATACAGGCTTCGAAGCAGCTCGATCTCCTTCTGGTATCCCGGAAGCTCGTTCGGCGTTTCCAGATAGAAGGGAAGCTTCCTGAGCCTGCTGTCGTTGATGATCCGCTTCATGGCCTCAAGACCGATATTTCCTTCCCCGATTTTGGCATGCCTGTCCTTGTGACTGCCAAGGCTGTTAAGACTGTCATTAAGATGCACGGCCCGCAGCCTCTCAAGCCCCAGAATACGGTCAAACTCATTCAGAACGGCATCCAGACCATTCACAATATCATACCCGCCGTCAAAAACATGGCAGGTATCCAGACACACTCCCAGACGGTCCTTTCTCTCCACCCTGTCTATGATGCCGCGAAGCTCCTCAAAGCTCCTGCCCACCTCGGAGCCTTTTCCCGCCATGGTCTCAAGCAGGACCGTGGTGGAAAATTCCTCCTCAAAAAGACGGTTTAAGTGCTCCGCAATCAGCTCGATTCCCAGGTCGGCTCCCTGGGCAACGTGGCTTCCCGGATGGAAATTGTACATGGCATCAGGCAGATATTCCAGCCTGCGCAAATCATCCTGCATGGTATCGAACGCAAAACGGCGCAGTCCCTCGTCCTTCGATGCCGGATTCAGCGTGTAGGGCGCATGGGCCAGGATCTTCGCAATTCCATTTTCCCCGGCAAAAGCCAGATATTTTTCCACATCCACCGGGTCCAGAGCCTTTGCCTTTCCCCCTCTGGGATTTCTGGTAAAAAACTGGAACGTGTTCGCCCCGATCTTTACCGCCTCCTTCCCCATGGCAAGATAGCCCTTGGAGGAGGAGAGGTGACATCCTATTCGCAGCATATTGTACCTCCCTCTCTTATCAAAGTTTTTATCATACCTATTCGCAAATGCATTGCGGACACATATCGCCAGCCAAAAAGGACAAAACAAAATTGTCCGTCATACCCTGCGATGCCTCGCCTGCGCTTTTGGCTCTCTCGTCAGCATTTTCAGCAATCGGGATTTCATAAGCCTTTTTCTCCAGGTACTCCCAATGCTCATTACCAACAGGTTCAAAGGATGTCCATGCCACTTTAAGCCGGTTTTCAGATATATAAAATTTAACACGGGTTTTAACTCCGTCACTTGTATCAATATCGGGTTCCGCTACATAATCAAAGGTATAAACCGTGTGTTTCTGCGCCCAGTCCGAAGTATCCCGGCAATAAATTGTCGCATTTTCCGCAGGTATTTTTATCAATCCGAACAGCTTCTCGCTTTCTTGTTTTCCAGGAAGATAGAAATAGCATCGTGTTCCAAATGAGGTGATGTAAAATTCATTTTCTCCCGCCTTGGCCTGAAACAGCAGCTCTCCATCGCTCAAATCAATCAAAAGCAGATCACTTTCTTTCAGCCAGCCTTCCACATAGCCATTGTGATGAGGAGCCGTCCAATGCTCCGAACAGACCCAGGTTTTACCATCTTCCCGTACACTCCCGCGCATCGCTTTGCTTCCCGCATCGGGATAACTATACAATACCGAACCATTCTCATTCAGGATATGTATATCGTAGTTATAGGTTTTCTCGTAATCATCCGCTTTTTCCCACTGCAGACAGCAGGAGCTTCCCTCAATGGGGGATTTTTCATCATAAGCATAGGAATCCCTGCTATAGCCGGATGGATATATTACTTCATATTCTGTCGCACCTGCCGTCGGATTACAACCGGTCAGTAACAGAACAAATATTGTTGCACAGCTTAAAGAAAAAATGCGGCGCACTATTTTTCCTTTCATATCTGTCCCGCTCTCCTTTTCATTCCGCCTGTCTCAATCTCATCATCCGATGAAGCCGGATTCAGCCTCCTTAAAAAGCCGCCAGCATCCAACTGGCGGCTCTGTTCTCAAAGCAAATCCCTCTATGTCTGTTCAGTATATCAAAAGCACTCTCTTTTGTAAAGAACCTCCCGTGTTTCTCACAGAAGAATGTTTTTATTATTGACTTGGAATTTTTATTTTGATAGCCTTAAATCAGGCCGGCCGCAGATTCAAGATGATCAGGAGAAAGAAAAGAGCCGGATAAAGGAGACACCTATGGAAGATATCAAAAAAATACAATTATTTGAGCACACGCCTGTTCCGAAAGCCGTCATGACGCTGGCCGTCCCAACCATCCTCAGTTCTCTGGTGATGGTGATTTATAATCTTGCGGACACCTACTTCGTGGGGATGCTGAACAACTCCATACAGAATTCCGCCGTCACGCTGGCGGCCCCGGTACTGCTGGCCTTCAACGCCGTGAACAATCTATTCGGCGTGGGCTCCTCCAGCATGATGAGCCGAGGACTTGGGAGAAAGGATTACGATACCGTGTACCGCAGCTCCGCATTCGGCTTTTACCTCTCCGTTTTCTGCGGAATTCTTTTTTCCGTTTTTTTCACCATGTTCCGGGGGCCTTTGCTGAATGTGCTGGGAGCGGATCATACCACTGCTGCCGCAACGGGAGAATATCTGAAATGGACGGTCAGCTTTGGTGCGGTCCCGGCTATCCTGAACGTGGTGCTGGCCCACATGGTACGGTCGGAGGGCTCTGCGCTCCATGCCAGCATCGGAACCATGAGCGGATGTCTTTTGAATATCCTTCTTGACCCGGTATTTATTCTGCCCCGGGGACTTGACATGGGTGCGGCGGGAGCCGGAGCCGCAACCTTTCTCTCCAACTGCGCGGCCTGCGCTTATTTCTTTGTCCTTCTGCTCCTCAAGCGGGGGAACACCTATATCTGCATCCGCCCGTCCATGTTCGGGCTGCGAAGAGCCATTGTCTTTGGGGTCTGCGCCGTTGGGATTCCCGCCTCCATCCAGAATCTTCTGAATGTGACGGGTATGACCGTGCTGAACAATTTTACTTCCTCCTACGGCGCCGACACGGTGGCCGCAATGGGGATTGCACAGAAAATCAACATGGTGCCGCTCTATATCGCTATGGGATTAGGCCAGGGGATCATGCCCCTGATCAGCTACAACTACGCCAGCGGAAACACGCAGAGAATGAAACGCACTCTGATATTTTCCCTCAAAATAGCGGTATCCTTCATGGTTACGGTGTCCGTGTGCTATTATCTGGGTGCAGGTGCCCTCACCGCCGCCTTTATGAAAAATCCCGTTATCGTGGAATATGGCACGAAATTTCTGCGGGGCATGTGCCTGGGCATTCCCTTCCTGTGTGTGGATTTCCTGGCCGTTGGCGTATTCCAGGCCTGCGGTCTCGGGAAACATTCCCTGATTTTCGCCGTGCTGCGCAAAATCGTTTTGGAGATACCGGCTCTCTATATCCTGAACTGGCTGTTTCCTCTGTACGGTCTGGCTTACGCACAGCTGACAGCGGAATTCATTCTGGCCGCAGCCGCCATCCTTGTGCTGATCCGGCTGTTTCATAAGCTGGAGAAGAATAGCGAAAAGCCAGACTAAGGAATGCTTACTGCCACAGTATCATAGCCGCACAGATCCAACGCCAGAACTCTGTTTTTTCCCGCTTTCTCCGGAATCGGATTTGATCCCTTTGTCTCTCCCAAAGACAGGCTGAAGATTCCGATTCCGGCAATGGAGTCCTCTGTCTGCTCCAGATAGACCAGGTGATCCGGATCCAGGAAGCCCGCACAGGGAGCGGAACCAAAAAAGACTTCCTCCGGTACGGCAAAGGTCTCCTTTTTCCCGCTCTTCACATCCACCCGGTCCATCCAGACACCAGCCGAATCCCCATAAAAGGCCGCAAGATACACGGCCCGCTCACTTTCCATCCAGCAAAAGCCGATTCGGTAATCCTCTGTCTGCTTCTGATACAAAGTCTCCCCGCTCTGCGAGCGCAGGACAATCCCAAAAAGATCCCCGTACTCCGTGCCGGTCATGAAAACATAGCCCTCACCGCCCGGCACATACTGCGCTTCCAACGGGCCTGAAAATTCAAAGCCCGTCTCCCCACAGCTGCAGTCCCCCTCTTCAGGGATAATCTCATGAACTTCATACATGGCCGCCTCCAGAAGCTTTCCTTCTCCGTTTTCCAGATCATATTCATAAAGCCCCTGGTCCGTGCAGGCCAAAATCCGGGAGGCGTCCCAGGATACTTCACACAGATTTCTTCCTCCCACCCAGGGAGAAAACTGATACAATTCCCCCATCAGCTTGCGGAGATCACAAAGGCGCTTTGTTTCCTCAAAATCCTCCGAAAGAAGGTACAGCGCCCCGTTTGCCTCATAGACATACCCGTCCTCCACGGCCTGGGGACAGATCTTCCTGTATTCCAGAACATCGGCGGCCTTTCCCCGAAGCCCTTCCGTATTTGAGAGGGAATCCTGCCGGAAGACCTCCCTGGGTGCGAAGTCCGGCCCTTCTGCCACATAGAAAATCTTCTGCTGCAGCTTTTGGCCGGGAAAATAGCAGTCACAGGAAAAAAGCAGCCGCATCCCGCTGACAGAAATGAAATCCATTCCCCAGCGATAGCTCAGAATGCCCTCCTCGCCGTTTCGCATGGGCCTTGGCTTCTCGACTGTTACCATCTGCGGACGATTTCTTTCCCATTCCTGATACGCCTGCCGTGCGCTTTCTGCGGCCTGCCGTGCCAATAGCTCTTTCGCATTTTCAGGCATCCGCCCTGTCCGTGCGGCGGAAAGACCTCCGACAGCTTCCAGCGCAGCGCTTTGTGCCCCGGATCCCCTGACAGCTCCGTGGATTATGACCGCTCCCGTAAACAGGATAGTCAAAAGAAGAACCTTTTTGTGCATGTTCCGCTCCCCGCTTCTTAGTAAATACATAGGTAATTGCGAAACAGTAAGTTGCTGAAATATTCTGCAAATTTACAAGTTTCGCAATTACCTATGATAAATACACCGTCAGACAAAGTCAATCTTCAAATTTTTCAAAAACTAAATCGTTCGATTTGATTTGGCCATATGACCCGCTGCTTTTAGGAATAGCCGCAACAAATCTCCACCCTTCAGAGCTATATTTGTCAATGAGTTCTCTGTGATTATCCGCATTTAGTATCCCCGCAACTTTTGATTCGACATATAGATATTTGTACAAGTCCGCACCCCCTTTCTTTTCATTTCAAAAATCATATTTATACCCGTGCCTTTGCCACAACTCTGCCCTTCCTCACCCTTGCCGGGATCCGGCACTCCAGCGCACCTAACGTCCGGCGCACGGCTTCAAGCGGCTCTCCGTCAAGAAAAACCTCCGGGACGGACGTATCCGCTCCCCCTGTCACCAGAAGAAGCCCCACGGCTCTGTCCGAGTGGTTGGTCACGGTCAGACGGAAGGTATCCATATCCTCCTCATAGGACTGCTCCCCGATCCAGAGATCAAAGCCGCAGCTGACCGTTCCCCTCCGGTAATAGGCGTTCGTCCAGATATTGACCGGAGACGAGAGGCCTCCGAACTGATGGAACCAGCCGCCCCTTGCGGTGGCGATATTCAGCATCTCAAAGGTATAATAGGAATAATCCACCTCCCGCTTCCAGGAATCCAGAGCCGTCTTTGCGATCTTCCAGGCCTCCTCCATTTTCCCAAGGTCAAGCATGGTTTTCCAGAGAAACCACTGATGGGAAAACCACACGTTCCCGTTCCAGTATCCGTTTGGCTGGTAGTAGCTGGCGGACATATCCACGGCGCTGATGCCCACCTTGGAAAACATCTCCTTTTCCGAAAAAATATGACCGAGAAGCCGCTCCTCCTGCTCTTTGCTGCAGATCCCGGCAACCAGCGGATAAACGCCGTCCATTCCTTTTGACAGATTTTCTCCGTCCGCTGTCCGAAACACTCCTATGGGACGCTTCTGCTTATCATGCACCACATAGCCGAAATAGCCGCTCTCCTCGTCCCAGGCATAGGTCAAAAGCGCATTGGCCCGAAGTGCGATATCCGCCTCATACTCCTTCACATCCTCCAAAAGCTCCTGCTCCCTGGCTATCATGCGCAGAATCTTTGCCATACGGATGAGCTGTGAGGTGGTAAACGCCGGTGCGCAAAGCTTCTCCCTGCCCTGCCGGTACATCTCCACCTGGGGCGGCAGATCATCCATGCCGCTGCAATTGTAAAAATAGTCAAAAGTCGTGGTTAAACGGCTGGCAAAGGGATCCGTTACGGACCCTTCGCTTTTTCCCGCAAGAAAAGAATAATACCGCTTCAATCGGGGATACCACGCAAAAAGCCTCTCCTTATCCCCGCTCCTTTGCAAAAGCTCCAGATACAGATAGGCCTGAACCGGAACCGGAGAGCCGTGCATCAGGAAGGCGAAATCCGGATTATCCGGCCGGCTCAAATACAGATCCAGCACATACTGCGCAAGCCTCTCAGCGCATTCCAGAAGCCCAAGCCCGATAAAACCGGAATCCCAGGTATACAGGCTGTCCCATCGCTTTCCGGGAGTGTGGTGTCTGATCCACTCTCCGTGCCGGTAAATCGGATAGACCACGTTGGTAAGCAGCGTAGCCTGCAAAAGCCGGTTGCTGAACGCATAGCCCTCCCCGTCCCGATTGTAACAGGGCTCTGCAAAAGCTCCCCGTTTCTTTTCATAAAGCGCCTCCGCTTCTTCTGGGGTGATGCCGCGCTGTCTTCCATCCCCCAAAAGGGCATATTCCACATGTTTTTTCCCTGCGGGAATAAAAATGGAATGCACGATAAAATTCTGATAGAATCCCTCGTCGCTGTGCTTCTCCCGGAAGGAATCCGTAAAGGTCCTCAGCACCTCGTCAAAGGTGGGGTCGGCCTGGGACAGCCTGGATACCAGCGCATCCTCCAGCGTTCCGGTGGGGATGGACCGCAGCCGCAGACTATCCGTCAGCGGACAGAATCCAAACTCCTGCATCACCCCCGGATAGCTAAGCGTGTACCCCGCCTCCTGTCTGTCACACTGCGGGACAAAGCCGGGCTGCTTTCTCTCCACACAAAGCCGCGCCCCCTCCTTCAGAAAGGCCGCAAAGTCAAACTCGGCTCCGCCCTCTCCCTCTGAGACGAGGGTAAGGGAAAGAATCCCGTTTTCCGGTGTTTTTACCGGGACAAAGACAAGCTCCGGCTCTGCGGCAGGCAAAAGCTCGATCTTCCCTTCCGTGTAAACGGCTCCCCCTTCCCCTCTGATGCAATAGGAAAAGACCGCGGCCTCCTCTCCCACGGTGCGGCAGCGCAGCGCCATCCGGTCATACCTCTCCTGCACAAAAAGAGAAACGCTCACTCTGTCCCCCTTCTCCTTCCCAAAAGCCTGCCGGATCCGCTCTCCAAAGCCCCTCCCTTCCGTAAACGAAGGGTCAAAAAATTCGCCCCTGTGCAGCCCGTCCGGCATCAGGTGGTCAAAGGCTCTGGGCGTATGATATTCCAGCAGGTCATAATTGACCAGCTTTTTCCAGACAAAGCTCCCATCGCAGGAAACCTTCACCGTCTGCTTCCACGGATACTCCATGGCCATGTAATAGTTTAAAACGCAGTTCTGGTCCATCCCGGTATGATTCACGTATTCCGTTCGGATCAGCCGGGTATGGTCATCCACGGCGGAAAAGGAGACATCCGCATAAACCCGGTCCTTCCACTCCAGCTCCACCCGGTACGCAAAATAGGACAGATCCGGCGCAGCCTCCCAGATATGCCAGGAAGAGGGAAACGTCACGTTGGGTGCGCTCTGGCTGGAATTGGCCTGCATGGGATGCACCACGCAGTCAAATCTTGCGCCGGGAATGGGCGCATCTTCCACGATCCTGGAAATTCCCATATATTTTTTCGAATAGGGCCCCCACTGGGGCAGCAGATCCTTTGGTACGTCAAATTCCTTCATGTGCTTACTCCTCATATGACTTCCAGATTTTAATGCAAAATAACTACAAATTCAACAAAACCTTCTGTTCGTACTTCGCTCCCCATACTCTCTTCTATAAATGTACTATATTTCGCCCTCCATACTATTGTCAATATTCTGTTCCTTTCGTAATACGTTACTATTTACGGAATGCGCAGCCAGTGCGGCTTCCGTCATCCATTTCGTTTTGTACCGGTATTCCTCGTCCTTCTGCAGGTTCGCCAGAACGGATGAGATCAGAAGAACGCCCACCTGCATCCGCCCCTGCGCAAGCCGGAACAGATTCACGCTGATCATGAGAAACATGAACAGATAAAATCCGATTCCGCTGATCAGATTTCTCAGCTTGATTTCAAAGTCCCGCTTTTTTTCATACTGTTTTACTGCCCCAAAAGCACGCTTCCACTGCTTCACCACGAAATCCGCCATTTCAAAAACACGTATCTCCTTCGCCGTTCCCGGATCAACGGGCATGTTCTCATAGTAGTCCGACGCCTGCGCCATTTTTCGTTACTCGCTCGTATTCCATCTGACCTTTTCCACAAACTGAAAATTGACCCAGAAGATACCGCAGACATAGATGAGAGAAATCCAGATGCCTGATTTGAATGTCCCAGAAATCCGGTTCCTTTTCGCCGCCTGTCCCTTTACCTGCCAAATCCATTAATCTTTGTTTTGAGACAATAACGTTTCTGCGATGAACGTATTTCACCATCACCAAAGATAAGATATTTTGTATGAGAGGGATCAGCAGCACGGTTCTGGCCACCGTGGCCAGTCCGATCCGGCCCGACACCGCAAAAAGCCCGGCCGCTATGTATCCCACATAATTTGAAAACTGATTCATGCCGCTTTTCAATCCCGTTTCCGTGCGGGCCGTCCGGTTTGCGATTCTCACCGCACTCACGAAACCCCGGACTTCCTTCTCATATATCATTTGTTGTACAGTGCGGGTATCAGTAAATTTGCAAACAGAATCACATAAATGACACCTGCTCAGTTCCAGCTCACTGTATTTTTTGCTTCTTCCCGATTTCAACAGGTCCCGCTCCATATACCTTTCCTGAATGGGAATCATGCCCCTTTCAAAAACGGCGGTCAGTTTCCTGTCGGCCAAGATCAGAAAAAGATGAACGCAGACCGACAGAAGCAAAAAGCAAGCCAGCCGCACAATTGACCCGTTTATTTTTCCATCACACTACCTCCCCCGTAAATGCTATCTGCAAACTGATCATAGATCTTATATTCTTCAACCGGATCCAAAGCGGATGTGGTATATCAAAATTCCAGGCTGTCTGTATTTAGAAGAAAATACTTCATTCCCATGATGACAAAGCCTTCTTCATTTCTCCAGGGTTTTGCCGTTCCCCCCGTAATCACTATTTTTTTAAAGGAATCCGGAATATTACGCAGAGAACGAAATTCCTGCGACTGCTTTTCCTTTGACGCCATATCACAGGCCACCTGGATATAATACCTCTGGCTTCCCTGATTTACGACAAAATCAACTTCCAGCTGCTTACTGACACGTTTTCCCGCCGAATCTTTCCCGTATACGTCCAGGATGCCCGTATCAACATTATATCCACGGATAAGCAATTCGTTATAAACAATATTCTCCATAATATGGGTGGGTTCCTGCTGACGGAAATTCAATCTTGCATTTCTAAGACCCAGATCCGTAAAATAATACTTCAGATTTGCACCGACATATTTTCTCCCTTTTATATCATAACGGTTGGATCTGGAAATCAGGAATGATTCCTCAAGATAATCAATATGTCTGGATATTGTTTTATTTGTATAGCTGATCTGGCGTTCACTTGCAAAGGTATTGGAAATCCGGGTTGGATTTGTGGGAGCCCCGATGACAGAAGCAAGAATATCAACCAGCGTACCCAGGTCGTCCATGCTTTGAATGCCGTTTCGTTCCACGACATCTTTCAGGTATACATTTGTAAAAATATTTTTCAAATATTCTGCCTTCTGGCGTTCAGTCTGAAATCCGGCAACCTGCGGCAATCCGCCATAAATCATATAATCGTTCCATGCATCCTCGTATTCTCCATCGTAAACAGAATAAAATTCCGCAAAAGAAAGAGGGTAAACCCTGATCTCATCCCCTCTGCCCCGAAACTCCGTTACAATGTCACTGGACAAAAATCTGGAATTGCTGCCTGTCACATAGATGTCAAGATTGCTTATACGGAGAAGGCTGTTGAGTACCTCCTCAAATCGTGGCATAAATTGCACTTCATCCAAAAGCAGATAATATTTTCCAGCGTCCTTTATGGAGGCTTTTACATACTGATGGCACACTTTTGGATTTCGCAATTCCTCATTTTCAATGCCGTCCAGGGCAATCTCGATGACATGATCTTCATCTATGCCGTTTTCCAGTAAGTATTTTTTGAATATTACAAATAGTAAAAATGATTTTCCGCATCTTCGTATGCCCGTAATAACCTTTATCATCCCGTTATCTTTTCTCAGGATAAGCTGCCGGAGGTAATTATTTCTTTCAATTTCCATTCTTCCGCTCCTTGTTTTTGTGCAAATACACATTTTTAAGTAATTCTATTCTACCGCAGACAACATGCGTATTCAAGATATCATTCCTATTTTATGTGCGTTTACACAATTTTTTTTAATACTTTTTCAGGAAATTCCGGATCAATTAGTGCTGGTATTTCTTTCCTTTCCCAAAATCGAATATTGCATTTATACACGCTACGCTATTATTTCCGATTATCGCAACTATATTTCTCATATGAAACAGCCTATTCCACCTCAATCTGTTCTCCTGTTTTTTGTTAACTCCATTACACAGAAATCCGTTGTGTAAACGTTAAAACCCGTACAAAACCGTTTCGGCTTCTCCGTTCCGTATTCGTATCACCCGATCTACATGGGCAAAGATTTCTTTTCTGTGAGAAATAAAAATATTCGTACTTCCCCGCAATTCACGTTTTATCACTTCATGCATCGCATTCTCAAGCGCCGTGTCCATCTGTGACATTGCTTCGTCCTATATCAGCAGTCCGAGTTCTTCAATCTCGGCGGTACTGAAACACAATTCCAGGCATTTCTCAACCCGTTCCCTGCTCTCATCTACCAAAAGCAAATTTTCCAATGCCGACAAGTTGAACAGATACGGTTCTTTCTCCACGTGAATGCATTTAATCTGCACGTCCCTGTAATCATATTGGATTTCCCCCTGGAACGCCGCTATCTTACCGGAATAATTTTCCGTTTCCTGTGCAATCAGCTTCGCCAATGTGGACTTCCCGCAGCCGCTTTCCCCTGTAATGGCCATATAACTTCCCTTGCCGATCTCCAGCTCCTCCACGTTTAATGAGAAAGCGGCTTTAGCATCATATCGGAAAGAGACTTTATCGAATTTAATATCTATATTTTCAACAACTTTTTTCCCGGGTTTATTGTCACGTCTCAGAGCGTCCCTTATCCGCTCCCTTTCCATTTTCTCCTTTTTATAGTCGATCTGACGCTTTCCCAATTGGCGTATATTGCCGTAAAGCTTTTTCATGTAGGACAGAAATGCGAGAAAAGATCCTAATAGCAGATGGCCTTTCAAAATCATATAGCCTCCAAGAAAATAGAGGCTCATTTCCATCACAAAACGATAATTAAAATTCTGAACGAATTTGAGCTCTAACTTTCATATCAAATATAGTAGTAAATTTCATATATAGATGTTCGGTTTTACGAACTCATAAGCGTCCTTGATGCTCTTTCGGACATCAAGGACGCTCCATCGGAACCCTTTTACAACTTCATTATACTTGCAATTCCCTATTCGTACTTCGCTCCCCACACGCTCTTATTGTCTCCTACCGCACTGAAGGTCATCACGTCCGTTCCCGCCTCGTCCTTCATGGCGCAGAACACGCCGCTGTAGGTCACGTCCTCATAAGTCAGGCTCATGTAGCAGGTTCCGTCCTCCCACTGCCAGGTTCCCTCCGCGCAGCCGCTGACCGTCCCGTCCTCCTCAAGGGTCATGAGCTCGGCGGACACAATATCGCTGTTCAGCTTGATATCCTGATTAATAAAATAGTAGGTTCCCGCCATCTCCTCCAGGGAATAGCCCTCTTCGCTGATCGTCTCCCCTTTGGTGGTATAGGGGGCGAGCACCGGCCATCCCTCCCGATTTAAGAACACCTGCTTCACGCAGGGCTCATGGTACTCGGTTCCGTGATCAAACCGGGAATGATAGCAGAGATACTGCTTCCCGTCCGCATCCCGAAAGGCGGACTGTCCGCCGGTGGCCATGTAGGCATAGCGGCAGCTTGGCATATAGTAATTGCCGGAAAGCTTTAATCCGTATTTCACATGAGCATAACCCATGCGGGGCGCTTCCCCGTTCATATCCACATACTCGCCGTCCGGCGTTTCGCTGCGGAACACACGGATCTGATAGCCTCCGGTGCGCTCCAGGCCGCCGTAGGAGACATACAGATAATAATAGCCGGATGTCTCATCATACTGAATATAGGGGCCTTCGATGGAATTGTGGCCTCCTCCTATGAGCCTTTTTCCGAAATAGGGATCCACCTGGTTTTCCTCGTCCGCCTGCGGATGAATGACCAGTCCTGTTTCCGGATCCAGCTCGAGCAGGAAGATGCCGCCGGACCAGGAGCCATAGGTCATCCAAAGCCTTCCCTCCTTGTCATAAAAGGGAGCGGGATCAATGCAGTTAGGCCACTGCATGTTATTGTACTGCCCGCCTGCAAAATAAGTTTTTGCGGCGTACTCCGTATCTACATAGTCGTAAACGTCCGTCTCTTCAATATCGCTGTTCGTAAAGCCCGAATACAGAAGCGTTCCCTGGTAGGCATAAGGGCCCTCCGGCCGGTCTGATGTCGCATAGCAGAGCTTGGACTTGATATAGGTGGACGAGGTGCAGAAATACATCACATATTTCTGCATTTCCTCTATGTAGATCACGTCCTCCGCCCAGACAGAATGGCTTCCGTCCTCATAAGTACCCGCATAGTCAAACACGCCAAGCCCTTCCTCAAAGAGATTCTCAAACAACGGATTGCCGGCGCTGTAAGTGTTTCCGATATAGGTCCAGGTCTGCATATCCTCCGAATGCGCCCCTGTCATGTGGGAGCCGTAGAGATAGTATTTCCCGTCAAACACCTTGATGGATGGGTCGTGAATGCTGACCCCGGCCCCGTTCTCCGCCGTCGCAATCCCCTCAAAGATATCAACGTCCTCTTCCGGCTGTGCGCCATCCTCCGAATCGGGCAAGGCCGAAGTCTCCGCCTCTTCCGCATCTGTCCCCTGGGCAGCCGTACCATCGTCCGCCTCTTCGGTATCCGCCTCCTGGTTCTGTACCTGCGTGCCGTCCGCTTTCTGGCCGCTCTGTAAATCTGCGCCGTTGTCCTTACCACATCCGGCCATTGTCAAAACTGCGGCGGCAATGCATGCCGCCGCCCATAGACTTTTCTTTCTCATCCTTCTCTCCATGCCTTTCCGTTTTTACTGATAATACTGCGCCTGGGCGTTCCAAAGCTCATAATACTTTCCGCCCTCATCCCCAAGGAGCTCTTCGTGCCCGCCCAGCTGAACCAGTCTTCCTTCATCAAACACCGCAATCGTATCACAGAATCGACAGGAGGACAACCGGTGGGAAATATATACCGCTCCCTTTTTCGCAACCATCTCACGAAAGCCCTCATAAATTTCCGCCTCCGCAAGCGGGTCCAGAGCCGCCGTGGGCTCGTCCATAAATAACAAAGGGAGAATCCTTGTACAGCGCACGGGCGATAGCGATCTTCTGGGCCTCCCCTCCGGAGATATTGATGCCGTCCTTCTCCACCAGATACAGAGGCTGTTCCAGGCCTTTGGGAAGTTCTCTCGCCCACTGTCCGGCCCCGGCCTGATCCAGGGTCCTCATCACCTTTTCCCTGTCGTATTCCATGGCGGATGCCACATTCTCCCCGAGAGGCATGGCAAAAAGCTGGAAATCCTGGAACACCACCGCAAAGAGTCTCTGATATTGCTCATATTTGAATTCCCGAATATCCCTGCCGTTTAACAGAATTCTGCCCTCCACCGGATCATACAGACGGCAGAGAAGCTTGATAAAGGTGGTTTTCCCGCTTCCGTTCCTGCCCACCACGGCAAAATGCACGCCCTTTTCCAGCCGGATGCTCAGATCCCTTACCGCCCACTCATTGGATCCGGGATAACGAAAGCTCACATGCTCAAACTCAATACACCCGCCATCTTCGATGGCGTTGCCGTCTTCGATGGCGTTGCCTTCTCCGAAAGCAGTATCCTCCGGGTTCCCGGGGAGCGTCACTTCCGCCGTTCCGTCCTGCCCGTGGCGGTAAATCATCTTATCCTCTCCTTCTCCGATAAAATCCAGGTACTCCTGACAGTGGGGTCCCTGCATCCGGATATGCTGCAGGGAATAGACCAGTACCCGGATTCCTTCGGAAAGCTTCATGACGGCGCCCACATACTGCACCACGGCGCCCACACTGAAAATTCCCGCAATGGCCCTGGCCCCAACAATCAGATAAGCGACAGCTCCGATAGCCTGGGAAAAAATCCCCCGGATGCCGGAGCTCTTCGACCTTGCATCGGAAACCCGGTCGTTGAGCTGCGTGATCTTCTTCCAGTTCTCCTGATGACGGGGCCGGATCAGTTCCTGCTGACGGTACAGACGGATATCCTTGGCAGCCCGCCCCTCCCCTATATACTCTTCAAAGAAATACATCTTTCTCTGCAGTACGGCAAGCTCCTCGAGGTTTCCCTCCTGCATCTCGCAGATCCGCTTCTCTGATCTTAAGGAATACAGAACCGAGACGAGGATAAAGACACACATTCCAAGCGTTCCCCATGGAAAGCCTTCTCCCTTTACCGGAAGGAACACCGGCCAGGCCAGCACAAGGGCGGAAATCGTAATCGTCAGACCCTGGGCCACGGCCATCAGCACACCCGGCACCTCCCAGGGGCCGTACCAGAACATCCGGGTGGAGCGTTCGATCCTCTCCTTTGCCTGCCGGATGTCAGGCTTTTCCAGCTCCCCGTAGTCCGCCCGCATCATGACCCGGCTCATTTCCTGATAGAGCTGCCAGTAAAGCGTGACTCCCTCCACACTGTTCAGACAGGCAAAGAGCCGCTCCAGAAGATAGATGCCGTAGCCGCTGGCCACTGCCCCGATCACCCACGAAATGACCGTCCTCCGATCCGCTCCCTGTGCCAGTGCGTCCAGAATCCTGGCGGAAAAATATAACGCCACGAAGGGCTGCACGGTAAGAAAAATCTGGTTTCCCACAAAAGCGGGGATATTTTTCCAGTCCATCCGAAAGATCACCTTTGCCGTCAGAAGCACGGATTTCAGGCTTTGAAAAAAGCCCGTCATTTTTGCCTCTTCGTTTTTCTTTTCCTGACTCATGCAAAGCTCACCTCCTCCCCGTTCTCCTGCGGGTGCTCTTTATAATAGCGGCTCTGAACCTCGAAAGCCTCCGCATAGCTTCCTCCTGCCGCAACAAGCTCCTCATGGCTTCCCTCCTCCAGGATACGGCCCTCATCCAGAAAGAGGATACGGCTGCAGAACCGGGTGCTGGCAAGCCGGTGGGAAATGAAAACCGAGGTACAGTTTCCGGTCAGAGACAGGTATTTCCGGTAAACATTATTTTCGGATATGGGATCCAGGGCCGCCGTGGGCTCGTCCAGCTCCTTCACCAGCAGGGTATCCGCCTGTTTTGCCATAGAACAGATCTTCTCCCACAGACCGGCCTGTTTCAGGCACTCCTCCATACGTCCCTCGTCGGCCTCTCCCCGGGTCTTTCCCGTAATATTCTCACGAATGGAGGCCGGAAACAGGTTCACCTCCTGGAAAACCGTGGAAAAAAGGCGGTAGTAGTCCTGCCGGTCAAATTCCTCTGAACGTATCCCATTGATCCGTATCTCTCCCGCCGTGGGTGTGAGCAGTCCGCACAGGAGCTTCACACAGGTGGTCTTGCCTGCGCCGTTCATCCCCACAAGGGCGATCCTCTCTCCCTTTTTAATGCGGAAAGACAGATCCGAGATGGTATCCTTATCGCTTCCCGGATAGCGGTAAAAAACATGATCGAACACAATCTCGCAGGCCTTTCCCGAATCCGTGATCTGACGGATATCAGCCCCCGCACTGCCGCCCCTGGCGGCTGCGCTGCGGTCCGGCATATCCAGGCACCGCCTTATCACATCCACATCCGCCTTCATAATCCAGAGCTTTTGCAGCTGCTCAACGATCTGTCTTACCCAGGTGGAAAAGCCCAGCACCGCACCGATACACAGCACATACTCCGCCAGATCCATCCTGCCCGAGAGCACTCTCCCGGTCAGAACCAGATAGCCGCAGATTTCCATGAGAGTCCCCGCTCCCACCGTAATCAGTGCGGAGAGAAAGTTCTTTTTTTCCAGATGGATATAATCCTCCCGGATCTGCCGGTGCACCAGGGCGAACCTGGCCTCAAACCAGCCGTACATCCCGTAAAGACGGATGTCCTTCCCGGCTTTTGGCTCCGCACAGCTCTTCTGCAGATCGCTCATCCGCCGAACCGCATCCCCCAGGAAATTTTCCCTCTTTGCCCTCTCCTTCTGTCCCAGGTCAGAAAAGAAAAAGCTGACACAGGTGCCAGCCACCATCAAAAGAAGAAGCAGTTTGGGAAGCTTCCAGAGAATGGCGAGATAAAGCACAAAGCCGAATACGCCTGAGCCAAACAAAACCAGATGTCCCGCCGCCTGGAACATGGAATGCTGCCCGTACCACAGACAGCGCTCCGCTTCATCAAAAAATCCGGAAAGCTCCTTATCCTCCAGATTCTCATAGTCACAATATAATTTTTTATAAAACAGCCGGTCGGAGATCCCCTGAGAGAGCCGGGGAGCTTCCGCCTCCAGAACGCCCGTGACATACTGCTCGGCAAAGCTGCCCGCCACCATCACAAGCCCCAGGACGGAAACTGCGGCCGCAAGATTTCCGAACCCGGTTTTGTCCGTTATGGCCCGCACCACGATATTAGGCAGCCAGATACCGGCAAAGGGTATCAGAACCTTTACGAAAACTCCTACCGGCAAAAGCCGGAAGGAGCGGATCGTATGGCTTCGCATTTCCCTCGTCAGAAAGATAAAACCGGAAATAACAGAATATTTTTTTGTCCCCATCTCCGCCCCTCACACTTTCCTGAATAGCAATAAATCCTTAACCCTTCACAGCTCCGATCATAACGCCCTTTTCGAAATATTTCTGGATAAAAGGATACACGCACAGGATCGGCACTGTGGACACAATGATGATGGCATATTTTACCTGGTCCGCAGAAGACTGTCCGTAGCCTCCCTGTACGCCTCCGTTTCCGCTTGCAAACGCCTGGTTCAGCAGCAGGATTTCCCGAAGCACAATCTGCAGCGGCGCATGATCCGAATTGCTGTTGAACATTAAGGCATTGAAATAGTCATTCCAGTGGAACACCGCATAGTACAGGATCAGAACCGAAATCACGGCCTTGGAAAGGGGCAGCACCACCTTCAGGAAATAATTGAAGTGGGAACAGCCGTCCAGCACCGCCGCCTCATAGAGATCCTCGGGAATCGAGTTGGCGATGAAGGTCCGGGCAATGATCAGGTTGTAAGTGTTAATCGCCACAATGATGATCAGGATCGCCTTGGTGGAGATCAGATGCAGGGAGCTGATGGTCATGTACAGCGGTACCAGGCCGCCGGAAAAGTACATGGTAAAGACAAAGTACATCATAATCCCGTTGCGCTGCTTGAAATCCCTGCGGGAAAGCGCATAAGCCGCCGGCATAGTCACCACCATATTTAGCAGCGTACCCACCAGCACATAAATAATCGTGTTCAGATACCCTTTCCAGATACGGCTGTCCTCAAAGACCTGCTCAAACCCATAAAAACGGATATCCTTGGGCCAGAGAGTTACCAGTCCCTGGTTTACCAGGTTGGAATTGCTGACGGACGCAATCACGACGAACCAGAGAGGATAAACGATAATGATAAAAATCAGAATACTCAGGAGAATAACCGCCGCCCCGAATATCCGGTCGGAAAGGCTTTGCTTCGTAAAATAATCGCCTGATGAATATTTTTTCATATTTGCCATTTTTTCTCCTCCTATAATAGCCCGGTTCCTGTGCTTCTCTTTGATATCCAGTTAGTGAACATCAGAAACACAAAGTTGACGACCGTGTTGAACAGTCCCACCGCAGTACCAAAGGAGAACTGGGAGGATTTGATACCAACCTGATAAACGTAAGTGGAGATAACCTGAGAAGCGCTTCTGTTTAAGTCGTTCTGCATCAGGAACGCCTTGTCAAATCCAACGTTCAGAATATTGCCCATATTCATGATCAGCAGAATCATCACGGTAGGCAGAATCGCCGGAAAGTCGATGTTCCACATGGTCTGCCAGCGGTTGGCACCGTCAATCTTGCAGGCATCGTAGAGCTGTGTGTCCACAGAAGAGAGCGCCGCAATATAGATGATACTGTTCCATCCCATGGACTGCCACACGCCGGTGAGCACATAGAGCGGCACGAAGGTGGAGGCGCTTCCTACGATGTTGGTGCTCTGGGAAACAAGTCCGATGTCCTTTAAGAGATTTCCGATCACGCCCTTGTCGTTCATGAACAATACCTGAATCATGGAAACCATAACCACAACAGAGATGAAGTAGGGGATATAAACCGTGGTCTGCACCACCCGCTTCCACTTCTTATTGCGCAGCTGGTTGATGATCATCGCAAGGATAATCGGTGCGGGGAAACCAACCAGGATGCTGAAAAAGGACAGCACAAAGGTGTTGCGAAGCGTGGGCCAGAACATATTGCTGGTAAAGTACTGCTGAAAATATTTGAAGCCCACCCATTTCCCGCCGGTGATGCCGGTGGCAAAGCTGTACTCCCTGAAAGCCAGCTGAACACCGTACATCGGTATGTAGCAGAAGATAAAGATATACACGATAGCCGGGATCAGCATGATCCAGAGCTGCCAGGTATGTGATACATATTTTTTTGCCCGAAAGCCAAAGCTCTGTTTTCCCCCGGTCTGCATTTTATTTGCGTTTGCCATAATCATTTTTCCTTTCCTGATCGTTTTAAAAGGGGCGGAAGGATACTTTCCATCCTTCCGCCCCTTCCCCTGTTCAGATCTGTGTTACTTATTTGCCCAGGTAAGCGTCGAAAGCCGCCTGACGGATCGCCAGAACATCCTGAAGGCCCGCACTGTTTACGTTCTCTACGTAAGCATCCCAGGTAGCGTCAATATCTTCGTCGCCAACCATCCAGATTGCCCACTGGTTGTTGATCACGTTGTCAATATTCGCCTGCATCAGAGCCATATTGTTCTCGTCCTCAGCGGAATACTTCATGAACATATCAGGATACATATCCTCGGAGGAAGCCTTAGCCAGCGTGTCCGCATAAACAGTACGCTCGTTCACCGCATTTGTCATATCCTCCGCCATCTTAAGGTCGGTTGCCCTTCTGATATACATGGGGCCATTATCCGCAAAGGTGCTGGTCCACTTCCAGGTACCGGGGTCTGTGTTGGCCTCTGCCGGAGGAAGAAGAACCTCGTAGGAGTTATCCCCTGTCTCGGCAACATTTCCGTCGGGAATACCGCCGAAGAGCACTTCCACGCTGTGGGTCTGGTCATAGAACCGGTCGATGAACCGCATCGCCGCTTCCGGATCGGAACACTTAGCGCTGACTGCCACGCGGTTAGCGGACATATTCAGATCGGAAAAGTCATGCTTCCATCTGGTGTCATAGGTGTCTGCAGCACAGTCAATGTCATATGCAAGAGGAGGCAGAGCCACATACTGGCTGTAAAGGTCGGGGCCAAACTTATCCGTCTCCTCCCAGCCTGCAACCACGCCCACCATTGCGTCACCCGCCTCGTTTCCTCTGGAAAGAGACTGGAACATAGAGTAGTCGTTGGTTACCGCATTGGTGTTGATCAGGCCATTGGAATACAGGTCAGCCACATATTTCATGAACAGCTTGTATCTCTCATCAACCGCATAGTTCTTCACCTGGCCATCCTCGGCAAAATAGCCGTTGCGGGCCTGATTGGTAAGCTGAATGCCCAGCGCTCCCATCCATGCGCCGGGGAGAGAATATGCGCTGCCGAACCAGCCGTTGAAATCCAGCGGAACCTCATCGCTGGGATCTCCGTTGCCGTTGGCATCCTGCTCTTTAAATGCAGTCAGAACCTCCTTCAGCTCCGTGAAAGTGGTGGGCATCTCAAGTCCCAGATTGTCCAGCCACTGCTTGTTAATGAACATAACCGTGTTGGTATCCGGCCATTTGCCCTGGAATTTGGGAGTTCCGTAAATTTCTCCCTCGAGAGTGGTCGCCAGAGCCCTGGTATCCGGTTCTTCCTCGAACATGGTCGCAATGTTCGGGGTCAAATCCTGGTTGATGTAAGGTGTCAATTCCAGGAACAGTCCCTTGTAGGTCTGATAATCCGCATTTGTGGTTGCATTAAAGAGAAGATCCGGAATATCGCCGGATGCAAAACGGGTAGCCTTTACCTGATCCCAGTCCGCACGAATAAGCTCCCACTCAATCTCGACGCCCGCTTCCTCCTGAATCTGCGTCACGTACTGCATCTCTTGGACATCCTTGGTCAGGGGATGCAGAATTGCAAGCGCTTTGAGCTTGACAACCTCCCCGTTCGATGCAGCGGCTCCCGAGTCAGCGCCCGCATCCTCAGATGCGTTATCCGCCGGTGCCTGTTCCTCACTGCTTCCTGTCTCACTTCCGGATGATGCGTTTTCAGATGAGCCGCCGCCGGAACCGCCGCAGCCTGCAAATACAGATACTGCCATTGCGGTGGAAAGCAGGAGTGCCAATACTTTCTTCTTCATAATGTTTCCATCCTTTCCCTTCTCGGGGTTGTTGTTGCCGTCCTGTGCATTATGTACAGTCAAATTTCTCCGTCCGTCTTTTGTTGGACATTTTTTCTACACATTGACGACTCCCCTTTTTCTTTTCTGTGAAATTTGACTACCTGTATAGTCTACCACTCTTCCCCCTGGTTCTGTAAATATCACATTTCTACATTAAGTGTCGTTTTTCTGTTTGTTACATTTTGATACTTTTTTATTATAACATTTTGACACTTTATCTAACAAATTGATAATATGTGTCTGTTTTCAAATGAATTGACCGGGATTTACATTTACAGAATAAAATTTGCGAGATATAATTAGAATGATACTAGGGTTAGAAGGTCATGCATGATATGCCTGCATATCTGTGTATGCCTCTGGAACCCGTAAAATAAAAAGAAACGGAGGCCGCCATGCAGCTTCTTTGTTTACCTGCCGGACAGTTGTTCGGCTATGTGCTCACCGGGAAATTCAAATCTCCGTCCAGAGAATGGAGACATGCCTATTCTTATCTTGCCGAATACGAGCTTTTCGTCATGACAGAGGGCGTACTATATTTAACCTACGACCATGTGGATTATGCGGTAAAGAGCGGCGAATATCTTCTGCTGCCTCCCCGGGAGGCCTTTCGCAAGGGCTACCGGCCCGCCGGATCCTCCTTTTACTGGCTGCACTTCACCACAAATCCGGGCGATATTCCATCCGAGATTGATCGTGAATCCATTTTTACCCCCCCCCCTCGGAAAAATATTTCGCCATTCCTCAGACGGGGACGATTCCCAGGATGGAGCGGATGGTAGTTCTGATGAAACAGCTTCAGGACATGGTCAAGAACGGCTATCCTGCCATCGCCTTAGACGCCATGTCAACCAGTATCCTGACAGAGCTTTACGGACAGCTCTCCCTGAAATTTACCCAGGAGTCCTCTCCCAAAAACCAGAGGCAGATCTATCTGGATATTCTGGACTATATTAAGACCAACATTTCAAGGCCGCTGAAAATTTCAGAGATAGCCGCACATTTCGGCTACAATGAGAAATACCTCTCCCACCGCTTTGCCGAGGTTTTTGACATGCCCTTAAAGCAGTACATCTTAAGAGCCAAAATTGAGCAGGCAAACTTTTTGCTGACCGACACCAATAAATCCATATCCGAAATCTCCAGAGAGCTTGGTTTTTCAGACAACCACAATTTTTCCCGTACCTACAAAAGGCTGACCGGGCTCACGCCCAGCGAATACCGGGACACCTTTTCCAAGCGGCTGCTGTTTCATGTGTGAATAAGTATTACTCAAAAGCGTAAAAAAATCTACGCATTAAGTTTATGCAAAACCTCTTGACAAATCCCTCCCCTTTATATAGTATACAAACTGAACAGTTCACAAAATCAACCATACGCAAAGAAAGGATCAAATGGCGCTCCGCATGAAAGACCTGAACGAAGAAGTACTTGACGCATGGCTGCGGCTGACCACTGCCATCAGCAACGCAAAGCTTGTCTCGGATATGCCCTACAACGAGGCTCTGATCTGCAATCTTCTGTACAACAGCCAGAAACAGCAGCCGGATATCCCCCTCACGGCCACCGACCTGTGCAAAACAACCCAGATCCTGAAATCCCAGATGAACCGCACGCTCCAATCCATGGAGGATAAGGGTTTGATCGAAAGGGAACGCTCAACGCTGGACAAACGGCAGGTTTTCCTCAGGCTCAATACGGATTCTCCCGCTTTCAGGACACAGCACGCAAAAAGCCTTAAACTCATAGATTCGCTGATTGCGCGGACAGGCGAAGAAAAAGCCGGAAAAATCGCACAGCTTTTTGCGGAGATTGCCACTTTGGCACAGGAGACGATACAATGACAAGAATATTGGTGGATTCCTCATCCGATTACGGAAGGAAGGAGATCAAAGAAAAAAATCTGGAATTTATCCCCATCCATATCGCAATCGGGGAAACGGACTACATAGACGGCGTGGATTTCGAGAAGGATGAATTTTATGAAATCCTGCAGAGAGAAAGTGAATTTCCCAAAACCTCCCAGCCCTCTCCGGAGGCATTCCTGGAAATTTTTGAGGACGCGAAGGTAAAGGACGATTCCGTGATCTGCATCCTGCTCTCCTCCGCCCTGAGCGGAACCTTCCAGAGTGCGGCGCTTGCCAGAAGCATTGTGGATTATGAGAAGATTCATCTCATTGATTCCCTGAGCGCAACCTACCCTATCAAGGTTCTCGCCGACTATGCCCTCAAAATGGCTCAGGATGGTGTGGAGGCGGCCCTGATCGCGGAAAAGCTGGAAGCTCTCAAATCCAGGGTACGTCTGTTCGCAGGCCTTGACACGCTGGAATATCTGGCAAAGGGAGGGCGGCTCTCCAAGTCCGTGGCCGCCATCGGGGAACTGGCGAACATCAAGCCGATCATTACTCTGACGCAGGAGGGATCCGTTGGCGTCCTTGGCAAATGTATCGGAAGAAACAAGGCGATTACCCAGGTTGTCAGACATCTGACAGAAGTTTCTATCGACCCCGCATTTCCCCTTTACTCCATCTACACCTGCGGAACGGAGAACTGCGAAAAATTTGAGGAAAAGCTTACCGAACACGGATACGCCATAAGCGGCAGACTGCAGGTGGGGGCCACCATCGGCGCACATATCGGGCCGGACGCTTTCGGCGTGGTGTTTGTGGCCAGGCAGGGATAATTTTCCAGCCTAAAAGGAAAGGAAGCGTCCAAGCACTGACGCTTCCTTTCCTTTTACCGATCGGTTGTCTATCGAAATATGAGATCAAACGTATTTTTCCAGGGTCCTTCTGACCGCACCAACGCCCGCCGTCATCTCCCGGAAGTAACCGCACACAAGCTCTGCAAGACCCGCCTCATAGAGGTCGATTCCGAAAATCTTGCTGTTTGAAAGCACCGGCTTCAGGGCTGTTTCCACATCCGCCTCCTGCCCGAGCTTTATGTCCGCCACATAAGGGCAGACCTCCTTAAGAAGCGGGTCAGGGCTTAAGGTGAATTCCGCTCCCGCATCGTCCACCGCCATCAGATACCGCAGCCATCCCGCAAATACCAGGGGGATCCGCCTGAGCTCTGATACCTTAAGACTGTCGGAAGCCGCATAAGCCTTGATGGTCTCCCCGTAGCGGATGGCCAGCTTCTGGGAGGTGTCCGTTGCGATTCTCTGAGGCGTATCCGGCATAAAGGGATTGGGAATCCGCACGTTAACCACCGTGTCGATAAATTCCTTCGGATCCAGAATGCCGGGATTGATCACCACCGGGAGCCCCTCCACATAGCCGATCTCCTCCACCAGCTTCTTTAAGGTCTCGTCCTTCATCTCCTTTGAAATCAGATCGTATCCAAGGAGGCATCCGAACACCGCAAGCGCCGTATGAAGAGGATTCAGGCAGGTGCAGACCTTCATCTTCTCCACCTTGTCCACGGTCTGCCTGTCCGTGAACATCAGGCCGCCTGCCTCCAGTCTTGGCCTTCCGTTCGGGAACGCATCTTCGATCACAAGATACTCGCACTCCTCCGCATTCACAAAGGGCGCCACATACGTGTTTTTGGAGGTGATGACAGGCTCCAGCTCCTCCACGCCGTCCTTCTTTAAAATCTCCTCCACGGAAGCGTCCGGACGGGGCGTGATCTTGTCGATCATGGACCAGGGGAAGGACACCTTGTTTTTGTCATTCACATAGGCCTCAAAGCCTGTGTCCGCAAGCCCTGCCTGTGTCCACTGTCTCGCAAATGCATGGATTGCGGCGTAGAGCTTGTCGCCGTTGTGGGAGCAGTTGTCCATGCTCACCATGGCAATGGGCTTTTGACCGGCGCAGAAACGCGCATACAGAAGGGATGCCACCTTTCCAATATAACTGGCGGGCTTTTCCGGTCCCTTTTCAAAATCCTCCTTCACGGAGGGGAGCGTCTCCCCTTTTCCATCTACCAGGCTGTAGCCCTTTTCCGTGATGGTAAAGCTGGCCATCTGCAGAGAATCCGTCTCAAAAATCTCCTTCAGCCTTCCGTAATGAGCGTCATTGTCCGAATCCAGCACAAGGGATTCCACCACACTGCCGATCACGGTTTTCTCCACGTTCCCATCCGCCTTCAACGTGGCGAGAATGGAATAGCTGTCATGGGGCAGATACATTTTTTCAATAATCTCATAGTCGTAGCCCTCGGCCACCACGAGTCCTCTGTCAAGTACGCCTTCGTTCAGCAGATTCTGGACTACGTTTGCCTGAAACGCCCTGAAAATGTTTCCCGCTCCGAAATGGATCCAGAAGGGGGCCTGCTTCGTGGCCTTTTCCACCTTTTCCCTGTCATAAGCAGGAAGTCGAAAGCCTGCCTGCTCCCATACGCTCCTGTCTTTCAGCCCTGATTCATTTAATCTCATTTTCTTAATTCCTCCTTTCCTCGGTCTTCTCAATCGCTTCCCATAGGCCGTTCAGATAAGCGGCTCCCAAGGCCCTGTCATAGAGCCCGTAGCCCGGCATGGCAACCTCGTCCCAGATCATACGCCCATGGTCTGGACGGATCGGTCCGGTAAAACCGATCTCGTACAGCGCTTTCATGATCTCGAACATGTCAAAGCTTCCGTCAGAGGATAAGTGCGCCGCCTCCTCGAAGTCCGTGGGGGAATTAAATTTCAGGTTCCGTACATGGGCAAAATGAATCCTTCCCTTTAAGGAACGGATCATGTCCGGAAGGTCGTTCTCCAGATTCGTTCCATAGGAACCGGAACAGAAGGTAACGCCGTTGTGCGGGTTGTCCACCATACTCATCATCCGGTGGATGTTCTTCTTGTTGATGATAATCCTGGGAAGCCCGAACACGCTCCATGCGGGATCGTCGGGATGAATCGCCATATTAATATCGTATTTGTCGCAGACCGGCATAATCCGTTCCAGGAAGTATTTCAGGTTTGCGAACAGCTTCTCGTCGTCGATATCCCTGTACATCTCAAACAGCTCTTTCACATGAGCCATTCTCTCCGGCTCCCAGCCCGGCATAACCGCACCGTTGGAGTCTGCGGAAATGGATTCAAACATCTTTTCCGGGTCAAGGGCGTCAATTGCCTCCTGGGAATAGGCGAGCACCGTGGAGCCGTCGGGACGCATCCTTGCGAGCTCGGTTCTCGTCCAGTCGAACACAGGCATAAAATTATAGCATACCAGGTGAATATCCTCCTTACCCAGGTTTTCCAGTGTCTCAATGTAATTGTCAATATACTGCTCTCTCTCCGGCACGCCAGTCTTGATCGCATCGTGCACGTTCACGCTCTCAATCCCCGCTACGTGAAGCCCCGCAGCCTCCACCTCTTCCTTCATGGCCCGGATTCTCTCCCGGCTCCAAACCTCTCCCGGCGCCGTGTCATACAGGGTGGTGATAACCCCCTTCACCCCCGGTATCTGGCGGATCTGCTTAAGCGTCACCGTGTCAAATTTGGAACCATACCAGCGCAATGTCATCTCCATAGAAATCTACCTTCCCTTCTTTAATTGATAACAGCATTTTTCAACTGTCTTTATTATAAGAAACGATTGCAAAAAATTCCATTGAGGGTATTGTTGTATACATTGCAAAAGTTGCGATTATCTTGTATGATAGTGTGAAAGACCCCTGTACAGGTGCAGCTTTCCCCCTGTCGCCGGCAGAAATCGGGCTCAAGGCCCGGGAAAGAGTGAAAATTTATGAAAAAGAAATTTCAAACCCAATTCAGCGCCCGGCAGTACATGGTCTCCAGGGACTTTGAGCTGTACTATTACAGCGACACCGCACGCCCGCAGATGCTGCTGCATTCTCATGGCTACTATGAATTCTATTTTTTTCTGGAAGGGGATGTGAGCATACAGATCGGGAGCGAAGTCTTCCCCCTTACGGCAGGGGATCTGATCGTGATTCCTCCCGGGCTCTCCCATGTGGCCGTGATCCACAGCATGACTCTGCCCTACCGCCGCTTCGTGTTCTGGATCAGCCAGGAATTCTGCCGTCATCTCTTTGACCTCTCACCGGATTACGGCTACCTGATGCAGCTGGTTCAGACCAAGAAGGATTATATTTTCCACAACGATAAAATCACCTTTAATTCCATTCAGTCCAAGATCCTCCGGCTTTTGGAAGAAATGCAGACGGACCGCTTCTGCCGGGAACCCCAGATCGCCCTGTGTGTCAACGATCTGATTCTGCATCTTAACCGTCTGATCTATGAGAGGAATCATTCCGAACCAAAACAAGAGACAGAATCCCTCTATCAGAGTCTCTGCGGCTTTATCGAAGACCACATAGATGAAGATCTGTCCCTGGATCGCTTAAGCGGCGAGTTCTATGTAAGCAAATATCATATTTCCCACGTCTTCAAGGAAAACCTGGGGCTCTCCATCCACCAGTATATCAGCAAAAAGAGGCTGTCTCTCATCCGCCAGGCCATCTGGGGCGGTATGGATATCACAAAGGCCTATCAGACCTGGGGATTTGGAGACTATTCCAGCTTCTACCGTGCCTTCAAAAAGGAATACGGCATCTCACCCAAGGATTTCAGGGACAGCTCGCTCCTTTCGCCAAAGAAATGGGAATAGAAAACCAAAATTCAACGCCATCCGCCAGGTTTTCCGCTCCATAGGGCAGATTTTGCATGGACAGTATCTGACCTGTGATGGACAGACCAAGCCCGGATCCGCTGTAAGAGGCCCCGCTGTCCCGGTAAAATCTGGTCCAGATTTTGGGCAGTTCCTTCTCGGGAATGGTTCTTCCCTGGTTAAAGACCGAAAAGCACAGTTCCCCGCATTCCGCTTTCAGTTTCAGATAAATAACGCCGCCCGGGCGCACATTTTTCCTGGCGTTGACAATCAGGTTATCCAAAACCTGCTCCATGCGTCGCCGGTCTGCGTTCACAAAAATCTTCTGTTCCGGCAGCTCATACCGCAGCACAAAATCAGTACCGGGAGCATCCAGCAAAAGGCGTCCGGCCACGGTTTCCACAAGCTCCACAAAGTCAAACCAGGTGATCGCAAGCTTTGCCGCCCCGCTTTCCAGGGCGGATAAATCCAGAAGCGTGACGATCAGATCGTTCATGCGCTCCACCTCGGATACAATCACCTGGGCATATTTTGTTTTTTTTACCTCGTCCGTCTCGTCCATCACCCCCTCCGCATAGGCGCGAATAATGCCCAGCGGGGTTTTCATCTCGTGGGACAAACCGTCCACCAGCTCCCTGCGCTCGGCCAAAAGACGCCGTTCCTTTTCCACCTCCCGCTCGAGCCGGCCGTTTGCCTCCTCCAGGCGCATGAACGCCTGCTGCAGATTCCCCGCCATGGCATTCAGGCTGGCGGAAAGTTCTCCAAATTCATCCCCGGTGGATACCTCACTGGGCACCGAAAAGTCCAGGTTTGCCATGCGCTTTGCCGAATCGTTCAATCTGGAAATCGGATCCGAAAGAAAGCGGCCCGCCAAAAAGTCGATTGCCAGCACCAGAAGCAGCACAAAACCGAGCCAGATCAGAAAGGAAACATCCTTACCGAACGGAAGGCCGGTGGACAGGATATAGGAGAAAATCAATGCGATCCCGGCCAGCTTGGAGAGCATTACGATCTTTTTGCGGATCGTGCGAAGGGAAAACATCTCTTTCATATTGCCGCCTCAAATTTATAACCGGAGCGGATCAGCGTGACAATATGCCTGCTTTCGCCTCCCAGCTTCTGCCGAAGAGTCTTGATATGAGTGTCCACGGTACGGGAGGTTCCCTCAAAGTCATAGCCCCAGATGCGGTTGAGAAGCTGTTCCCGGCTGAAAATCCGTCCCGGATTCGCCATGAGCAGTGCGAGCAGTTCATATTCCTTGTGGGTCAGCGCAATCTCTTGTCCGTCGATAAAGACCTTGCGAAAATTGGGCTGGAGCAGGATTTTCCCGGCACTGACCGCCCCTGCGTCCGCCGCTGCGGTTCTTCGCAGAAGGGCGTTTGCCTTTGCCAGCAGCACCCTGGGGCTGAACGGCTTTGTCACGTAGTCGTCCGCACCGTAATCGTAGCCCTTTAACTTGTCCTCCTCCCCGCTCTTTGCCGTCAGCATGATAATGGGCATATTGCTCATCTCCCGCGCCATCCTGCAGACCGAGAAGCCGTCCAGATGCGGCATCATCACATCCAGGATCATCAGATCCATCGGGCTGCCTTTCAGCAGGACAAGGGCGTCCACTCCGTCGTCAGCCGTAACGCAGGTGTGGCCGCCCCTTCTCATATACTCCGCAAGGATGTCCTGCATGGCCTTTTCGTCCTCCACAATCAGAATATTCGCCATAATGTCTCCTAATCTTGTGTAAGTCTTTTGGTTATTTTGGGAATTCCTTTTCCCTCCGTCAACGCCGCCTTGGCTAATTTATCCGCTTCCTCATTATACTTGTTCCCTGTATGAGCGGCAATTTTCTGAAATGAAATATTGAGTTTTTTGCTATTTTCTCTCATAAACTCCGCATATTTCTGTGTCAGAGCGTTTTTGGCTTTCCATTCGCCGAGAGCCCATTTCTCTATGCCTGAATAATCATAGCATATCTTTATTCCGGAATATCCATTCTTCTCACACCATTTTACGGCGTACATTGCTCCGAGCATTTCCCCCGTTACGTTGCGTAATGCGAGGGAATCCGGATTATCTCCATTGCCGGATTCCCGAACGATCTCGCCGTTTGGCATAATCATTACGCATCCGAACGCATATCTGCCGATTTTCTCATCAAAACTGCCATCCACATACGCAACTATCTGACCGGTTAAACATTCTTCCATTTTTTCGGATAAAATATTCATCTCGTCCTTCTCTGTCCCGTACAAATAGGCATTTGCGTCTTCCTCTGTAAAAAAACTTTTATATTCCGCCCCCGGATACTCTTCAACCGCATCTCTGCATTCATCCCAGCTTGTAAAAATACCAGTCACTCTTCCCTTTTTTACAGCATATATCTTTTTCTTGGCCATAATCCTCCTCCAGAGTAATGCACTATAACACACATATCCTCTTACATGTCAACTTTTTTGCAATCTAGCTTCTTTCAAAAAAAAATTATATTCTATATTGGCAGATTTCTCAACGGATTTATAAATTATTAACAAATATATCTGCGCTGTTTCTGATAAATTGAAAAAACCCCTGTCATGTGTTAGTATAGTAAAGGATTGTATTGAGAAAATATGTGAGGTGAAAACAAATGTTAAAACAGGTATCAATCTTTGCGGAAAACAAACGAGGGACCTTCCAGTCCATAACCGGAATTCTTCAGGAGGAAAACATCAATATCCTCGGTTCCATCACCAACGACAGTGCAGAATACGGTATCGTGCGCATGATCGTCTCCGACACGGAAAAGGCTTTACGCGCTTTGTCCGCCAACGGCTATCTGTGCCGCTCCAACGATATTCTCGGCGTGGAAATGGAGGATGAAATCGGAAGTCTGAACCGCCTGCTGATCAGCCTTTCCGACGGCAATATCAGCGTGGACTACATCTATCTTTGCTTTAACCGGGATACCGGAAAGCCCGTTCTGATTCTGCACACGGACGATATCCGCGAGGTGGAGGAATATCTGAAATCCAGAGGCTTCCTGGTACAGTAGCTCCATAGGAAAGAGAAAGAGGGGTTGGAGACGTGACTGTTCAAATTCTCACTGCTGCAGCCCCAGATATTTCATTTCCTCTCTCACCGTTGCGTCTATGGCAGGAATCCGTTATCATCCCTTCCCCCGGCACTTTTTCATAGTGCGCCTTCTTTGACTTCTTCATTTTATCACATACAAGACCTTCCGGAAAGTTTTTACTGCGGCTTCCATGCCGCAAATCGTAACACCGGTTACTTTTCACGGATCAGGAATGCGCACTGGCTTCCATGCCGTGAATAGTAACTAACGCCGCACATTTTTTGTCCCTGTGCGGGCAAACTAATCCTTATCGCTTATCTCAGAACCGCAAAGGAGGCACACTATGGCAAAGGATTTTCTCACGGAATTTCTTCCCGACCTGGAGGAATTCCGGCAAAAAACACGGCAATTTCATAACGGCGAAATCACCACGGCCCAGTACAAGGGCTTCTCCGGAGGCTTTGGAAGCTATGCCCAGCGGGGCGGCAAAACCCATATGCTGCGGCTTCGCATGGCAGGCGGCAGACTCACCAGAGAGCGCCTCGGATTCGTGATAGACAGCTGCGAGAAATATCAGATCAAACACTTAAAAATCACCACCTGTCAGTCTCTTCAGCTTCATGACCTGCCGCCCTCCATCCTGTGTTCTTTGATGGCGGAAGCCTGGAGAGCGGGTATGATTTCCAGAGGAGGCGGAGGAGATTTCCCCCGCAACGTAATGGCCACCCCCTTATCCGGAGTAAGACAGGACGAAATTTTTGACGTCATGCCCTTTGCAGAGGCTGCAGGGGAATATCTGATGCATTTTATCAAGGCCGTAAAATTTCCGCGCAAGCTCAAGGTCTGCTTTTCAAACTCCCCGGAAAATGAAACCCATGCCACCTTCCGCGATCTGGGATTTGTGGCAAAACCAGACCGGACCTTTGACGTATACGCCGCAGGCGGTCTTGGCGTGAGACCCCTGCCCGGCATATGCGTGGCCCAAAATGCCGCACCGGAGGATATTCTCTACTATATAAAAGCCATGGTTGAGGTCTTTGTCTCCTATGGGAATTTCGAAAACCGGGGCAAAGCCAGAACCAGATTTCTCCAGGAAACCCTCGGAGCGGAAGGCTTGACAGACGCTTATCAGAAAGCGTTAGACAAGATCTATGAAACAGAGCAGCTCTCCCTTAAGATTGAGGAAACGCCGGTCAAAAAGCGGGGAACAGGAAAAGCCCCCTTTGATCCCAGACTTCTTCCCCAGAAACAGGAAGAGCTGTACAGCGTGTTTTATCAGCCTCCCGGCGGATCCCTCTCCTGTCAGAAAGCAAAAAAACTGTATCAGCTCATTCAATCCATGGATAACGTGGAGATCCGGCTCACGCCCCAGGAGGGAATGTATCTCATCAACTGTAATGCGAAAGAAGCGCAGGATCTTCTGGAAGAGACAAAGGACGGAGCCAGTACCCTCTTTGAAACCTCTGTGGCCTGCGTCGGGGCCAGTGTTTGTCAGGTTGGCATCGGCGACTCGAAAGCCCTGCTTGACGCCTGCATAGAGGCTGTCCGTAGGGAAAACTTTCCGGACGGCACGCTGCCGCGGATCCATATTTCGGGCTGTCCCTCCTCCTGCGGTGCGCATCAGATCGGCGAAATCGGCTTCCGGGGAGGCGTCAAACAGACACCTGAGGGGCCAAGGCCCGCCTTCGCCATTTTTGAGGGCGGCTGTCCCTATCAGGGACGGGAAATCCTTGCAGAGACAGGAAAGCTCATGGCCGCTTCGGATATCCCGGATTTTCTCATTGAACTCGGACGCCTGGTCGCTTCCGAAAACACCACTTACGACAAATGGATTCTGAACCATCACCGCAGGCTTAACGGGCTAATCGCCAAATATACCGCCTGATTCCTTCCAGCGCACTGTCTGTCCCGGCCCCCGGAAACAGGCGCAAAGGCTGCAGCCGGGAAGAGAGAGGTTCTCCGCAAACATTGCCTCTCTCTTCCCGTTTTCCCTGATCACCCTTTCCTCCCACTGGATTTCAAAGGAGGAAAGGCCTGCCCCAATGCCCTTTCCGGTAAGTTTGAGATAACTCTCCTTGATGCTCCACATCCGGAAAAACAGGGCCTCTCTCTCCGTCCCGGCCTCTTTCAGCTTTCGGTTATCCTCCTGCGTGAAAAACCGTTCCGGAAGCGACTGCCGCACCTTTGTGTGCACCTGAATATCCACACCCGTCTCTTCCCTGCCCACCGCACAGCAGACATAATCCCCGGAATGGGACAGATTGAAGAAAAGCCCTTCCCCCTCCCGCAGAAAGGGCTTTCCCCCCTCTCTGTATCCGATGGAAAAAGCCCCCTTCTCTTTTGGCAAAAGCCCAAGCTCCCGGCAGAGCGCATCATGCAAAAGACAGCCTGCCGCAAGGCTTCGCAGCCTCTGAACCCTGCTTTGCGTGCGCTCCAGCCTCTCCCTGCGCCCTGCCTCTATTTTCTCCAAACAGAATTTCCAGGCATCCCCGTCAATTTCGGCGGGAACCCTTCCATAATATACGGTAATCATACGCCGCTTATTTCAGAGGATTTTTGTAAAACTCTCTGATCTGCGCATAGCCCTGCCGGGCAAGCTGCTCCTTTTGAAACTTCTTGTTCTTATTCATGCGGGCCACAAGAACCTGGCCCCCCTTTGTTCTCTCCTCCTGCGCCATGGCGATCACCTTGCAGAGCTCCTGCCCCGAAATCCCCTTCTCAATCAGGTAAGCCGTTTTCTCAGACTGGTTCGGCACCTGAAAACCGCTCTCCATAAGCAGCAGGATAATTCGCTCAAATCCGATGGAAAATCCGCAGGCAGGCACGTTGTTTCCGGTGAAGCGTCCGACCATCTCGTCATATCTTCCGCCGCCTCCGCAGCTTCCTCCAAACTCCGGCATGGCAATTTCAAAAATCGTTCCCGTATAGTAGGACATTCCCCGTACAAGCGCAGGATCAAACACCAGTTCAAAACAGGAATCCTTGGTAGCGCCCACGCTGTCCATGATTTCCCGAAGGTTATCGCCCACCTCCGGATCCAGGAAGTCTCCGAGCTCCCCGGTCAAGACGGCCAGACTGTCATCCGCCTGTTCCATTCTCTGAAAAAGCTCCATGTATTTCTCCGCACTCCCGCTTTGGAAACCGCTCTGGATCAGCTCCTGTTTCACGCCTTCCGGCCCGATCTTGTCCATCTTGTCAAGCGTGATAAACACACTGTCATAGGACTCCTGCAAAAATCCGCTGTAGGCCGCCATGGCCTTTAAGATCCTTCTGTCGTTAATCCTGATCTGGAAATTCCGAAAACCAAGCTTTCCAAGCGTTGTCGTGGTAGCCAGAATCAGCTCGATCTCCGCCAGATTGGAGGGTTCACCAAGGATATCGATATCACACTGCATAAACTGTCTGTAACGTCCTCTCTGGGGCCGGTCGGCTCTCCACACATTCCCCATCTGCAGCGCCTTGAATGGAGAAGGCAGTTCATTTGCATGATTGGAATAGAAACGCACAAGCGGGACTGTGAGATCATAGCGAAGCCCCCCGTCCACCAGATCTCTCTCTTCTTGGGCCGTCTCCAGATTCAGTTTCTCACCCCTCTTCAAAATCTTAAAGATCAGCTTTTCGTTTTCCCCTCCCTGCTTGCTGCTCAGGTTTTCAATACTCTCCACGCTGGGGGTCTCTATAGAGGTAAAGCCGAACTTCCCATAGGTTTCCCGGATCACTCCTATCACATAATCCCGGATGGCCATCTCTTCCGGAAGGATATCCTTCATGCCGGTAACCGGCTTTTTACTCAATGCCATTTTTTCACTCCTCGCCTTTTTATCATCGTTTGCTTCCACTGTCGCAATTTTACACTCTTTCCAGGACGATTGCAAGCCTTGCACCCTCTTTTTATCCTTGCGCTTTGCTTTTTTCTATATTATAATGTACAAGGCTGGCGGCCGGTCAAAATGCTTTTGTCCGGCGCCGGCTCAGAATGGAGGATAAAAATATGTCGTTTGAATTTATAAAAAAGCTTCCCACTCCCAGCGAGATCAAGGAACAGCTTCCCATGCCGGATCATCTCGTCCGCCTGAAAGAGGAAAGAGACCGGCAGATCCGCGACGTAATCACCGGCAAGAGCAGCAAATTCCTCGTGATCATAGGCCCCTGCTCCGCTGACAACGAGGATGCGGTCTGCGATTATGTAACCCGTCTTGCCAGAGTAAGCGAAAAGGTAAAGGATAAGCTCATCCTTATCCCACGGATCTATACCAACAAGCCCAGAACAACCGGGGAAGGCTACAAGGGAATCGCCCATCAGCCCGATCCCGAAAAGAAACCGGATCTTCTGGGCGGGCTGATCGCCATGAGAAAAATGCTGATTCGGGCCATTGAAGTTTCCGGGCTTACCGCTGCCGATGAGATGCTTTACCCTGAAAACTGGCGCTATGTTTCCGATATTCTCTCCTATGTGGCGATCGGCGCCCGCTCTGTGGAAGACCAGCACCACCGAATGACCGTCAGCGGATTTGACGTCCCCGCCGGCATGAAAAATCCCACAAGCGGCGATCTCACCGTCATGCTCAATTCCGTATATGCCGCTCAGCGTCCCCATTCCTTTATTTACCGTGGCTGGGAGGTTCAGACAAACGGCAATGAGCTGGCCCACACCGTCCTTCGGGGCGCAACCAATAAGCATGGACAGAACCTGCCTAACTACCACTATGAGGATCTGAATCTTCTGCTCAATCTGTACAATGAACGGGATCTGAAAAATCCCAGCACTGTGATCGACGCCAACCACAGCAATTCCGCCAAGCAGTATGACCAGCAGGTGCGTATCGTCAAGGAAGTCATGCACAGCCGGAAATTGAGCCCGGATATTCACAACCTGGTAAAAGGTGTCATGATTGAAAGCTATATTGTGGAGGGCAGCCAGAAAGTGGGCGACGGCGTGTATGGAAAATCCATCACGGATGCCTGTCTTGGCTGGGAAGCTTCCGAACGGCTGATTTATGATATTGCGGATTATGAATGAAAAAGAATCCTGCTTTGCAGGATTCTTCGCCTGCGGCGGGTCGCTTCAGCGACATCATCCCTCCCGCCGCAGTGCGATCCTCGCGGATCATTTTTCTTTCATAGGACGCAATTTCCTATGAAAGAAAAATAAGCGCCGGTTCACCCGGCGCTTATTTCTGTTTCAAACATATTCAGGGTTTTTAGAGGTATTCCAAAAGCTCTAATGCCTCGGATGAGCCTTGGCATATACTTCCCTGATCTTACTGTGGCACATGTTCGCATAAACCTGAGTCGTGGAAATATCCGAATGTCCCAGCATCTCCTGCACGCTCCTTAAATCCGCTCCGTTTTCCACCAGATGTGCCGCAAAGGAATGCCGTAATGTATGTGGCGTGATATCCGTTTCAATTCCCGCTTTCTTCGCATAGGATTTGATCAGCTTCCAGAATCCCTGCCTGCTCATAGGCTGCCCGGAACAGTTTGCAAACAGATAGTCCGAATCCGGCACCTTAACCATCTCGTCCCTGGCCTCTTTGAGATAATGCGTCAGCGCACTTTTGGCCTTGCTCCCAAAGGGAATCACTCTCTCTTTTGCAGAATCCCGGCATTTGATAAATCCCATGGGCAGGTTGATATCTCCAACCCTGAGAGAAATCAACTCGCTCACACGCATTCCTGTAGCATACAAAAGCTCCAGCATCGCTTTGTCGCGGATTTCCTTTGGCGTATTTCCACAAGGCTGCTCCAGCAGACGCACCACCTCCTCTGTCGTCAGTATTTCCGGAAGCTTCTTCTCAATCCTTGGCGCCTTGAGCCTCTCCGAGACATCCTCTCCCACCATTCCTTCCCGAAACATATAGTGATAGAACGCCTTGAGCGATGCGATATTTCTGGAAATCGTCGCCGCAGAAAAATGACATTTTTCCAGATACAGCACATAAGAATTCAAATTTGTCGCACTGATTTTCCGGACATCCCTTATTCCCTGATTCTCCATAAAATGCTGTACCTTCAAGAGATCTCTCCGGTAGGACAGCTCCGTATTTTCCGAAAATTTCTTTTCATTATGTAAATATATCATGAATGAATTAATTTCATTCTCCATTCTTTCCTGTACCATTTCTTTCCCTCCCCAATTAAGTATAATCATAAGAGAAAAGAAATGCAAGTTCACTAATTATCGTAATTTCGTATTTTCGTCATGTTTTTCAGACAAAATACAAGATATCGAAAGCCTTACGGGAGACTGCCACTATATATAGAAAAATTATCATACAAAAAAATTTTTCAAAAAATTTTTACTATATCTGTCATCAAGATCGGATTGACATAACACTCCAATATACAGGCAATTACAAGCACACACAAGATCCAGGCCAGGGTCATTCCCTGATGCAGGGCCTGTCTTCTGCGGTTTCCATAAAGAGGCCACACCGATTTCCCCGGAAAATACTTAAGGCTGCAATTCTGACAGCACCAGCTGAGCATCATAACACATGCAGGAATCAGGAGAAGATACTGTGGAAACATCCCTGCCAGAATCAGAAGCATTCCCTTGATGCCAAACCGGATGACTGCGGCCGTTATCAGCATTCCAGCCGCAATTCCCTGCCATCCCACCAGAATATAGGCGGCAGCCATTCCAAAGCTTGTGGTGGAAACCAGAAACAGAAACAAAAAAGGCCGGATCCGCTGCCTCAGCACATAGGGAAAAAAACTGGCGCCGTCAACCTTGAGATACCGGATCCGGTTCAGAGACGCCATGCTGAATATTCCGTCATCTCCAAGAAACAGACCGCCTCCCAGATTCATTAAAATTGTACCAAGGAAAATTCCCGCAACAAAAATACACAGCCACATTCTGTAAACACCGATTTTATTTTGATAAAGCATTTCTCCTCCCGCTCCCCTCTTCTTGCCCTTCGCTCTTTTCAATATATGAAAAACAGGCAGTGCATATGCACCGCCTGTCAGAAATCCGCCGTTCAGGTTCCGGAAATGTATTTTTCCTTGTAAGCCAAAATCGCCGCCACAGTCTTGGAATCCTGTATCTCTCCTGCCAGCACCCTGGAAATCAGTTCCTCCAGTTCGAAAGCCTCTACATCCACATATTCATCCTCATCCAGACGCTGCTCTCCCGGAGTAAGCCCCGTTGCCACATAAATGTCTATTTTCTCATTGCAGAAGGCAACCGTGGTCCGGATGGAAAGAAGCAGTTCGAGCTTATCCGCCCTGTATCCCGTCTCCTCCGTCAGCTCCCTTGCAGCCGCATCCATCGTAGGCTCATCCGCCCCGTTTAATCCGCCCGCCGGAATCTCCAACGTGTAGCGGTTCAGTGCGTTGCGGTATTGCCTTACCATAATCAGCTTTCCCTCGTCATTTACGGGAACCACGGCGGCCGCCCCTTTGTGGTCGATAAAATCCCACTTCACAATATTTCCATTCGGGATCTGCACGGTGTCCTGATAATAATCGATAATCGCTCCCTTGGACACCAGATCTCTGGATAATCTCTTAATTTCCTCCATAACATTCCTCTCTTATTTACATGCTCTCCAGCAATTTGTTTACGCTTACCAGCTTCACACACAGCACAAACAGATCCGTTGCGACCGCCAGCTCCTTTGGCTCAGGAAAGGTAGGCGCCAGACGGATATTGCTGTCTGACGGATCTTTCTTATAAGGATAGGTGGCTCCCGCACCGGTCAGGACAACTCCCGCCTCCAGGCATTTGCCCACGATCTCTTTTGCGCATCCCTCCATGGAGTCAAAGGAGATAAAATAACCGCCGTTTGGCCGGATCCATGAACCGATTTCCAGACCGGACAGCTCTCTTTCCAGTACCTCCAGCACCGCTTCAAACTTCGGACGCATGATAGCGGCATGCTTTTTCATATGAGCCTTCATTCCCTCAATGTCTTTGAAATACTTTACATGGCGCAGCTGGTTGAGCTTGTCAAAGCCTATGGTCTGGATGGAAAGCCTCTGCCGGATCTCCTTGAGATTTGCCTCGGATGCGGCAATCGCCGAAATCCCGCTTCCCGGAAACATCACCTTGGAGGTGGAGCAAAATTCATAGACAATATCAGGATTCCCTGCCTTCTCACACTCGTTGAAAATTTCCAGAAGCGTATCGCTCTTATCCTCGAACACATCATGGATGGCATAGGCATTATCCCAGTAAATTCGAAAATCCTCTGCCGCAGGTTTTAAAGCCGCAAACCGTCTTACGGTCTCGTCCGAATACGTAATCCCCTGAGGATTGGAATATTTGGGCACGCACCAGATTCCCTTCACAGCCTCATCCTCACTGACCAGCTTCTCCACCAGATCCATATCCGGCCCCTGCGGAGTCATGGGAATGTTAATCATCTCAATTCCGAACTGTTCCGTGATCGCAAAGTGTCTGTCATAGCCGGGAACCGGACAAAGAAATTTAACTTTATCAAGCTTGCACCAGGGAGTGCTCCCCAGCACGCCAAACATCATGGAGCGCGCAATCGCATCATACATGACCGTCAGGCTCGCATTTCCGCAGATAATTACCCTCTCAGGCGATATTCCCAGCATATCTCCCAGAAGGCGCCTTGCTTCCGGTATTCCGTCCAGCAGTCCGTAATTTCTGCAGTCAATACCCGCTTCGGACATCAAAGACGTATTTTTCAGAATTCCCATAAAATCCATTTCCATATCGAGCTGGGAAGCGGACGGCTTGCCTCTCGACATGTCAAGCTTAAGGCCCTTTGCCTTCACTTCCTCATACTGCTTATCCAGATCCTGCTTGAGAGCGGTAAGCTCTTCCCTGCTCATCTCTCTATATGCTTTCATACCGCAATTTCCTCCTCTATCCATGAAAGGTATCTTTGGATAATTGTATACAATCCAATGCCACGTATTATTCTACTATAGACTTCCAAATACTACAAGTAATTTTTTCTGACCTTTTTCAGCAAAAGATTGTGCATTATTTCCACATCAGCCTCTGCACATAAAAAAAGAAAGTATTGAAAACGATTCGATTCATTTTCAATACTTTCCTCATTTTTAATCAGTCATTTATTTTGCGTAGTCAATTACGCGCGACTCTCTGATTACGTTCACCTTAATCTGTCCTGGATATTCCAGCTCTGCCTCAATCTGCTTTGAAATGTCACGTGCCAGAAGCACCATGTCAGCATCAGAAATCTGATCGGGAACTACCATTACACGAATCTCTCTACCTGCCTGAATAGCAAAAGACTTATCTACACCTTTGAAATTGTTTGTAATATCTTCTAATTGTTTGAGCCTGCTTGTATATGTTTCAAGCGTCTCTCTTCTTGCGCCAGGCCTTGCCGCCGATATTGTATCAGAAGCTTGTACAATACATGCGATCAATGTCTGGGGTTCCACGTCGCCGTGGTGGGATTCCACTGCATTAACGACGATGGCCGACTCCTTATACTTCCTGCAAAGCTCCACGCCAAGCTGTATATGGGAACCTTCCATTTCGTGATCTACAGCCTTGCCGATATCATGTAAAAGACCTGCTCTTTTGGCAACTCTCACATCAAGACCAAGCTCTGCCGCCAGTAAACCTGACAGCTGCGCCACTTCAATCGAGTGTTTTAATGCGTTCTGCCCATAGCTGGTGCGGAATTTCATCTTTCCGAGCAGTCGGACAAGCTCGGGATGAATCCCGTGAACTCCTACCTCAAGAGTAGCGGCCTCACCCTCCTCCTTGATCATGATATCAACTTCTTTTTGCGCCTTTTCAACCATCTCCTCGATTCTTGCCGGATGGATTCGTCCATCCACAATCAGTTTTTCAAGGGCAATTCTCGCCACCTCGCGACGAATGGGATCAAAACCGGAAAGAATAACCGCCTCCGGCGTGTCGTCAATAATCAGATCCACGCCGGTCAGGGTCTCGAGGGTTCTGATGTTTCTTCCCTCCCTGCCTATGATCCTTCCTTTCATTTCATCGTTCGGAAGCTGCACGACGGAAATCGTAGTCTCAGACACATGATCCGCCGCACATTTCTGAATGGCATTCACTACATATTCCTTCGCCTTTTTGTCTGCTTCTTCCTTTGCGCGGCCTTCCATCTCTTTGATGCGGACTGCCGTCTCATGCTTCACTTCATCTTCAACAATTTTCAGTAAATATTCTTTTGCCTGTTCGGAGGTTAAACCAGAGATTCGTTCCAGTTCCTGTAATCTTTGTTCGTTCAGCTTGGAAACTTCCTCCCTCTGCCTGGATAATTCCTCTTCCCTTGCAGACAGACTTGCCTCCCTTTTCTCCATTGCATCTGATTTCTTATCGATGGATTCCTCCTTCTGCTGAACCCTGCGCTCGTAGCGTTGTGCCTCGGCACGCCGCTCCTTAATCTCCTTATCCAGATCGTTCTTGGTACGGATGGATTCTTCCTTAACCTCCAGTAAGGCTTCACGCTTCTTGGTCTCCGCAGTTTTCAGAGCCTCATCAATAATCTCTCTTGCCTTCTCCTCTGCGCTGCCGATCTTTGCCTCCGATACCTTCTTGTGATATGAGCTGGCAAGCACCCAGGTAGCCGCAGCAGATACAATCAGAGTGATGAACACCGCTGTCAAAACTTGCACCATTTTACAGGAGCACCTCCTTATTAAATTTTCATTGTACGCTTATCTATATAGAATGTATGTAACATTCTAAAAACAAATTTACAATAAGACAATTTTAAACTTAAATTGATTCTATGTCAAGTGAAAGTGCAGTTTGAATGGCGTCAATTTGAAACCCCTTTCTGTACAAAAATGCGCAGAATTTCTGTTTTTCTGCAAATGTCGCCTCTGAAGCAATAAAATTTTTTTTACGCATCCAGAATAAAATCTGTTCTTTCTCCAGCTCGCTCTCCTCATTCGAAGCATTTTCCCGCCATGCGTCCTCCATGATTTCCTTTGGGACGCCCTTTTTCTGCAGTGCGTTAAAAATCCATGTCCTGCTGCGCTTCTCCTTATTGTATTCCACAAAATCAAGCGCATACTGCCGGTCGTCCACATAACCAAAGGAGGCTGCATAGGCAATGGCGTCCGCCAGAATCTTTTCGGGATAGCCGCCGTCCCTGAGCTTATCCGCCAGCGCCTTTTGCGTGTAGGACCGGGCCTTGAGAAGATTCAGAGCCCGAAGCTTTGCCCTTTTTGGCAGAACGGTCTCCATGATTTCCGCATAATCCTCTGTCCCGATCTGCTCTCCCTCCCGGAGATTATAGTTGCGCCGCTCCCCCTTATACAGTACAAAACCCGTCCCGTCGTCCAGCAAAATACGCACTCTGGAACTGGAGATCTCCGTGATCTCCATCACTATTCTCGTATCTGACATAGCCCCCACATTCCTTTACTTGGAAGCCTTAGTCTTTGCCGCTTCCGGCTTTGGCTCATCTTTCTTTGCCTCTTCCTTTTTCTGTGCGTCGTCCTCTTCCCTGCGGCCTGCGCCCAGCCCGAAATGCTCCCTGACCTTGGAGGATATCTGCTCGCAGACCTGCGGATTGTCCTTCAGATACTGTTTTGCGTTCTCACGTCCCTGTCCGATCTTGCTTCCCTCATAGGCATACCAGGCTCCGCTCTTGTTAATCACGTTAATGCTTGCCGCAAGATCCAGCACATCCCCCACATAGGAAATGCCCTCGCCGAACATAATGTCAAACTCCGCCTCCTTAAAGGGCGGGGCTATCTTGTTTTTCACGACCTTCACCCGGGTCCGGTTGCCGATTACTTCCCCGCCCTGCTTTAAGGATTCGATTCTCCTCACGTCGAGACGCACGGAAGAATAGAACTTAAGCGCACGGCCGCCCGTGGTAGTCTCGGGATTGCCAAACATAACTCCCACCTTTTCCCGCAGCTGGTTGATAAACACGACCGTACAGTTGGATTTGCTGATCACGGCCGTCAGCTTGCGCAGAGCCTGGGACATCAGCCGGGCCTGAAGTCCCACATGGCTGTCGCCCATATCGCCGTCGATCTCTGCCTTGGGAACCAGCGCGGCCACGGAATCCACTACCACAATGTCCAGGGCTCCGGAACGAACCATGGTTTCCGTGATCTCGAGCGCCTGCTCTCCGTTGTCCGGCTGGGATATGTACAGGTTATCCACGTCCACACCGATATTCTGCGCATACACAGGATCCAGCGCATGTTCCGCATCGATAAATCCCGCAATGCCCCCGCTCTTTTGAACCTCGGCAATCATATGGAGGGTGACCGTGGTTTTACCGCTGGATTCCGGTCCGTAGATCTCGACCACCCTGCCCTTGGGAATTCCTCCGAGTCCCAGCGCTATATCGAGACTGAGGGAACCCGTGGGAATTGTCTCTATATCCATCTTTGCCGCCGGATCGCCCAGCTTCATGACAGCTCCCTTTCCAAACTGTTTTTCAATCTGGCCAAGAGCCGCATCCAATGCTTTTAACTTGTCATTTTTTTCCATAAAGGTCTCCTTTTCATAGGAACGTTTGTTCTGAATAAAGATTAAAACAAATGTTCGTGTTTGTCAATTCTTTTTTCTCTCTGTTTTTATCTTACCACATTTAAAGTCCAATAAAACTCCCTCAAAGGCATCTCTCCCTTCTTTTCTGTTATTGCTTTGGATTTTTGGCAGAAAATGCCGGATATGCAAAGCAGAAAACACAGCAGATGCGCTGTCTGTACTAAATGTAACATATGTGCGCCCGGTTTACAAGAAGAATCTGTTAACCAGGCGCATGGCCCTAAAATTTTTTCTGGTATTTCTCGTAATCCCTGTAGGTCACGGTCACCCAGCCGTCATAGTAATTAAATCCGACCTCCATGCCCAGAGGCGTGTAAAAAATAATCAGATAGTCGCTGTCCGTAAGATAATAGGTAATCTCCTGGTCGCTCATATAATCAAGATTCTCGATCACACCGTTCTGCAGCTCACACCGCTTACGGAAATCCACGGAAAAGTTGTCGTCAACAGCAAGCAGGTGGGTGTTGTTCATGAGCATTCCCGTCTCCATGTCAACATTGTAGGAGACTACATAGCTTTCCAGATAAGAGCCGTTCAGATAGCCGTATTCCACATAGATCACGCTGAGAATCTTTTCCGACATATAGGTTACGTAGCCAACCCCCTCAAAGCGGTACTCCTCGTCCCCTGTCAGATAATCCACTGATGACGCGATATGCTCCTCCACGATGCGAAGCTCCTCCTGCAGTGCGTCATTGATCCCGTCCAGGTTCTTTGCGTCCCCAGAAATCTGCGGGTAACTGTATTCCATGACAGCCGCTCCCGCCCCCTCTCGGGTTACAAAATCATTTTTCAAAAAACTGCGAAATTCAACCTGGTAGGAGAGATCGCTTCGGATATCGTTTGTAAAATCGTAATACTCTCCGTCCGGCTGTGAGGAATATCCGCCAAAATCTTCCGTCTCCTCCTCATCCGGCTCTTTTTGCCCCTCTGAAAAATCGTCTTCTTTCCTCTCCTGCCCGGAATTTTCCTCCAGCACCCTGTCATACCGAGATCTGCTTTTCTGATCCATTTTTTCAAAGAAGTACGACAGCTGGTATACGCTGATCACAAAAGAAATCCCAAGCACCAGCGACGCTGCGATCCCTCCCAGCGTTACGCCGACGATTTTCCCCGTGCTCCACCCTTTCTTCATATAAAATACCCCTTTCCCGCCTACTCTTCCATTAGGCAATTGCGGAACTTGTAAATTTACGGAATATTCAGCGACTTACTGTTTCACCATCCCCTAATTCCTCCATACGTGCAAGGAGCAGCTCAAGCGCCCTGCGCGCGGAAGCCTCTCGAATCTCAAGACGGGAACCGTGAAACAGATTCCTCTCCGCCGTGGTGGTTCCATCCAGATAACAGCCGATATAGACAAGCCCCACCGGCTTCTCCTTCGTTCCCCCGCCCGGGCCGGCAATTCCGGTGACAGAAAGGGCGGCTGTTGCCCCGGCTGCCGCTGCGGCTCCTTCCGCCATCTGGCGGGCCACGGTTTCACTGACAGCCCCGTACCGTTCAAGCGCCTGCGCATCCACTCCAAGGAGCCTGCTCTTCGCCTCATTGGAATAAGTGATATAGCCCTCCTTAAAAATTTCCGATGCGCCCGCGGCATTGACCAGCATGGAGGCCAGCATGCCTCCCGTACAGGATTCCGCCGTGGTAATTTCACAGCCCCTTGCCGTCAGAGCCTGCACCGCTCTCTCTTCCAAACTCATTCGCTCTTCCATTCCTTTCGCAGACTATTTTTCTTCCTTCATCACGTCCTTGTTCTTGACCAGATAATCCACCAGGGAAACCACGGTGAGAATCACGGCAATCCAAAGAATGATCAGGGTCACGCTCTGCAGCGCCTCGATATCCGCAATCAGCAAACACACGGCAATCATCTGAAACGTGGTCTTAAACTTGCCAAAATAGCTGGCCGCTATTACCACCCCGTTGTCCGCCGCAATCAGGCGGAACCCGCTGATGGTAAACTCTCTCGCAATGATAAGCACCACCATCCAGGAGGGGATCCTCTGCAGCTCGATCAGACAGATCAGCGCCGAGCAGACCAGAAGCTTATCCGCAAGGGGATCCATAAACTTTCCAAAATTCGTCACCAGATTATATTTGCGGGCGATCCTGCCGTCCAGAAGATCCGTAAGGCTCGCCACGATAAAGATGGCAAGAGCGATCCATTTTCCCGCCGGAATCGTGGGAACCAGCAGAAACACAATAAAAAACGGAATCAAAACCACACGGAACATTGTAAGCTTATTCGGTAAATTCATATCTTTCACACCTTTCCAAATCTAATTGATTCTATACATTCTAACTCTCTTCGTCTTCCGGCACGCCTGTCAGATCGTAATCATTTGCTCCCGTGATCCTTACCCTGACAAACTCCCCGCTCATCAGAGTCCGGTCCGTGTCAATAAACAGGTAGCCGTCCACTCCGGGGGCATCCTTATAGGTTCTGGCCACATAGACCTCCTCGTCCGCCAGCTTTCCCTCCACCATGGCCCACAAAATACGGCCCTGCATATTCTGTGCCTGCTCAAAGGCAATCTCCTGCTGCAGCTCCATGATCTCATCCCGGCGGCTCCGCTTGATCTCCTCCGGGATCTGTCCTTCCATGAGAGCGGCGGGCGTATCTTCCTCCGGCGAATAGGTAAACACGCCCAGGCGGTCGAACTCCATCTCGTTAATAAACTCCATGGTGCTTTCATGATCCTCCTGAGTCTCTCCGGGAAATCCTGAAATAAATGTGGTCCGGATGCAGATATCCGGAATTTCTTGTCGCAGCCTCCGGATCATCCTCCGGATCTGCTCCGTGTCCGTCCGCCTGCCCATGCGCTTCAAAATCCCGTCGCTTCCGCTCTGTATGGGAAGATCCAGATAGTGGCAGATTTTGTCCCTGCTGCGGATCACCCGGATCAGCTTTTCATCGATCTCTTCCGGATAACAGTAGAGGATACGGATCCACCGAATCTTCTCTATCTGGCACAAAGCCTCCAAAAGCTCCGGAAGCCTCTTTTCCCCATACAGATCCACTCCATAGAGCGTGGTCTCCTGGGCAACCAGAACCAGCTCCCTGACGCCCTGCTGCGCCAGAGCCCCGGCCTGTTCAAGCAGCTCCTCCATGGGAACGCTCCGGTAGTTTCCCCGCACCTTTGGGATAATGCAATACGTACAGTGCTTATTACACCCTTCCGCAATTTTCAGATATGAGTAATACCCGCCTGTCGTCATGACCCTCTTTTTCCCCAAAAGAGGCGGTCCGTCAGGGGACTTTATGCAGTTGCCCGCCTTCCCCTCCAGCACCTGCTTCAATGCGGACGCAACCGCATCAATGGCGGAGGTGCCGATAATGGCGTCCACTTCCCCGATCTCTTTCTGAATCTCCTCCTGATAGCGCTGGGCGAGACACCCCGCCACGATCAGCGCTTTCAGCTGCCCGCTCTTTCTGCGCTCGGCCATCTCCAGAATCGTGTTGACGCTTTCCTCCTTCGCATCGCCGATAAAGCAGCAGGTATTGATCACCACCGCCTCCGCTTCCTCCTCGTCGTCCGTGAAGGAATACCCCTCTTCGGCAAGCATCCCCAGCATAACCTCCGAGTCCACCAGATTCTTATCACAGCCAAGAGATATAAATAGTATTTTCATAAACGCGCCTTTCCGTCTCCTCCGCTTACGCACCTCTGTGCAATCGAGCAGGGAAGATTTTTCTTTCCTACTCGCCGTGCGGCCCGCATGCTGCGTAAGCAGCAGATTTTCATATGCGCGCCTGCACATAAAAGCCAGGCGGCCATTTCTGGCCGCCTTCCTCTCATTCTTCCTCCGTTAATATTTTGACCGTTCCCTGATTCAGTTCTTCCACCGCAATGGACAAAGGCTTTGTCTCCTTTACGTTTACCAGGGGATCATCCCCGGCTATAATCTGCCTTGCCCTCTTTGAGGCCGCCATGACTATGGAATATCTGCTGTTCACCACAGGGGCTTCTCCCTGTTCAACCTCGCTGTTTACTACCTTCATTAAGTCTGAATAAGATGGATGTAACATATTTTTCTCCTTCCTTATGTCACTGCTTCGCAAAAGCCTGCAGCTCCTGCCTTATTTCACGGATAAACGAGCTGTTTCTCTGCGGAGTCTTGTGTGCGGCCGCTATCAGGCCGTGCATCTGCTCCACGCACTCCTCCAGTTTGTCGTTTATCACGATAAAATCATAGTTTTCTATACCATCGGCTTCCTCGCCCGCCCTGCTAAGACGCCTCTTAATGACCTCGGGGCTCTCCGTTCCCCTGCCCTCCAGACGCTTTTTCAGCTCGCTCACGCTGGGCGGCATCACAAACAAAAGAAGCGCCGTGGGAAACTGCTCCTTGACCTTGAGCGCTCCCTGTATCTCAATTTCAAGGATCACGTCCCTGCCTTTTTCCAGCTGTTTTCTCACATATTCTTTGGGCGTTCCGTAATAGTTGCCGCAGTAGCTTGCATATTCGATCAGGCCGCCTTCCTCTATCCTGCGCTCAAATTCCTCCCTGCTCACGAAAAAATACTCTCTGCCATCCTCTTCTCCCGGTCTCGGACTCCTGGTGGTCATGGAAACCGACAGGGCGTAATTATCGTAGGAACGCACCAGCTGCTTCATCAGCGTTCCCTTGCCCGCACCGGAAAAACCTGAAACCACGATCAATATTCCTCTATGCTTCCTCATCCTCTTTACCTTCCGCCTGCGCCCTTAGTGCTATGGTCTCCGGCAGCAGCGCCGACAGCACCAATTGGCTGTTCTCCATCACAAGTACCGCTTTTGTCTTTCTTCCCTGGGTCGCGTCAATTGCGATTCCCTCCTCCCTGGCCCGCTGAACCATACGCTTCACCGGGGCGGAATCCGGGCTTACGATCGCAATGATTTTACCCGCGTTTACAATGTTTCCAAATCCTATGTGAATCAGCCTGTTCAATCACATCAGCCCTCCGCTATTCGATGTTCTGAATCTGTTCCCTTACCTTCTCGATCTCCGTCTTGAGCTCAATCGCATGATTGGAAATGGTCAGATCGTTTGACTTGGAGAGGATGGTATTGGCCTCCCGGTTCATTTCCTGTGCGATAAAGTCAAGCTTGCGTCCGATGCCTCCTCCTGCAAGGAGCGTATCCCTCGTGGTCTCGATATGGCTGCGAAGCCGCACCAGCTCCTCGTCCACACAAACCCGGTCCGCAAAGATCGTCACTTCCATCAAAAGACGGTTGTCGTCAACCTTGGAATCCTCCAGAAGCTCTCTGACCTTCTCCTCCAGCTTCTTTCTGTATTCCATAATCAGCAACGGGGAACGCTCGGAAATGAAATCCACCTGGACGCTCATCCCTTTCAGCTTCCCGAGAAGATCCTGGCAGAGATTTTCCCCTTCCCGGATTCTTGCCTCCACGAATCCCTCTGCCGCCCCGTCAACCGCTCTTTTCAAAAGCTGCCAGAGCTTCTCCTCGTCCATGGTCTGTTCCTCCATGGTAAACACTTCCGGAAATCGTGCCAGAACGGACACTCTCATATCGTTATCCAGAGAAAACTCCTCTTCCATCACCTGAAAGTACTTCATATATTCCGCAGCGATCTCTCGGTTGTACTTCACGCAGACATTGGACTGCGTAAAATCCTCGTACGATACAAAGACATCCACCTTGCCCCTCTGAATATAATTTTTCAGCTCGTTTCGAATCGCCGCCTCAAAAAAATTAAGCTTTTTTGGCATCTTGATCGATACATCCAGATAGCGGTGGTTTACGGATTTCATTTCAACCGTGATTTTCCGGTTATCCTCCTCTACCTCGCATCTGCCAAAACCGGTCATACTCTTAATCATGATGATACTCCTTCGTACCCTGTAAATTCTCGTGTCTGCGTATTCTTCATTATTATAGGATAAGACTGGAAAAACGTCAAGGTTTGCTTGTGCGAAAAGGGATTATGGTATACAATGAAGAAATAGTTAAGAAATGGAGTTGATTTTTATGGCATTTGACGGAATGACAGTGGCAGCGGTGGTCAGCGAGCTGAAAAGGGAAATCGTGGGAGGGCGCATCTATAAGATTGCCCAGCCGGAGGAGGACGAGCTTCTTCTCACCATAAAGACGGCGCAGGGACAAAAGCGCCTCGCTCTCTCGGCCAGCGCATCCCTCCCCCTGATTTATCTTACGGAAAAAAACAAGCAGGCCCCCATGACGGCGCCCGGATTTTGCATGCTTCTGCGCAAGCATCTGCAAAACGGCAGGATCACGGATATCACGCAGCCCGGGCTGGAACGCATTATCCAGATTCATGTGGAACACTTAAATGAGCTGGGCGACCTCTGCCGCAAAAAGCTGGTCATGGAGCTAATGGGAAAGCACAGCAATCTTATCTTCGTAAATGACGGGGAACTGATCATAGACAGCATCAAGCATATATCAGGCATGGTGAGCTCCGTAAGAGAGGTGCTTCCCGGCCGTCCTTATTTTATTCCCCAGACCCAGGAAAAGGAGAACCCCCTTGAGGCAGATCATGACAGCTTTATTCGAACCATCACTGCAAAAGCCGCACCGGTTTTTAAGGCTCTCTATGGATCCTACACGGGCCTTTCTCCGTCCGCCTCCAACGCACTCTGTCTGGAAGCGGGAATCGACGGGGATATGTCCACCGCAGTCTTTTCCGAGTCGGCGCAGGGAGACGCTCTTCTTGAAAAGCTGTGGCGATCCTTTGCCGGAACCATGGAACGATTGAAAAGAGAGCGGTTTTCTCCTGCCATTTTTTATGAGAACAACTCTCCTGCCGAGTTTAGCGCCCTGTCGTCCCACGAGCTGGAGGCTTCCTACGGGGATGGAAACATCAAAAAATTCGATTCCGTCTCCGCCCTCCTCGAGCAGTACTATGCGCAGAAAAACCAGATCTCCCGTATCCGCCAGAAATCCGTGGATCTGCGCAGGATCGTTCAGACGGCCCTGGAGCGGAATATCCGAAAATACGATCTGCAGATCAGACAGATGCAGGATACGGAAAAGAGGGAGAAATACAGGATCTACGGGGAACTGATTAATACTTACGGCTACCATGTCAAGCCCGGCGCAAAATCCATGGAGGCCCTGAATTATTACACGGACCAGATGATCACCATCCCTCTTGACCCGCTTCTCTCCGCCTCCGACAATGCCAAAAAATATTTTGACAAATACGGAAAGCTGAAACGAACCTACGAGGCACTCTCGACCCTGACCCTTGCTGTGAAGGACGAGATCGATCATCTGGAATCCATCCAGACCGCTCTCGACATCGCTCTCAGGGAGGAGGACCTGGCCCAGATCAAGGAGGAGCTGATCGAGAGCGGCTACATCCGCCGCAAGGGCGGCGCCCGGAAAGTAAAAATCACCAGCAGGCCTTTTCACTATGTCAGCCGGGAGGGCTTCCATATCTATGTGGGCAAAAATAACCTCCAGAACGACGAACTCACCTTCAAGTTCGCCTCCGGCAATGACTGGTGGTTTCACGCCAAGGGCATTCCTGGCTCCCACGTGGTGGTAAAGGCGGGCGGGGAAGAACTTCCGGATTCCGTCTTCGAGGCCGCCGCAAAGCTCGCCGCCTATTACTCCAGAGGCAGGGAACAGGACAAGGTGGAAATTGATTACACGCAGAAGAAAAACGTCAAAAAGCCAAATGCGGGCAAGCCCGGCTTTGTGATCTATTACACGAATTATTCCATGATGATTGATACCGACATTTCTCCTGAGACCTCGGGCCTTGAGCAGATCGAACCGTGACGGGCCATAAAAAATACAGGAACCGCTCTCCGGTTCCTGTATTTTTTATGGCTGTTTTACAGCGTCCCCTGCGTGAACAGGCTCTTCACATGGGCAATCTCTTCCTCGGTTGCCTTGGCAGCCGGCACGTAATAGGACTTCTCTCTTGCCAGCTGATAGATCTCCTCCTGGGACTGCTCACAGGCGTTTCTAAACTGCTTTAAGGTCTGCTTTAATTCTTTGTTTTCTGTCTGGGGAATCATCTCGCCAAACCGAACCAGCTCCCCGTTGATTCCTGCCAGAGTATCCGCTACCATTGTCTTCTCATTTAACTGCATCTTCCCTACCTCCTACTGTAAAAATTTCATCAACTGAGTCTTGTTTTCCATTGCGGACTTTGCGCCTTTTTCAAAAAACTGCTTGATCTGAGGATCCTTTGAATCAGCCGCATACTCCTTCATCTTACAATGAGTCGTATCATAGCCGCCAATTAGGTGACGCAGGTTCTGTAATTCCAGTTCTGATAAATTAGCCATAAAAAACCTCCTTGAAAATATGATTGTCAATTTCAGTATTTCCAGAAGGTTTTAATTTATTCGGTTTAACCGTTTAATCGTCCAGCCAGAAATCTTCAGCATTCTCGTCCACCGGATCCGTATACTTCCTTAACGCCTGATCACTGCCTGAAACGGCTTTTTTCTTTTTGGAAACCTGCTTTTTGCGGGAGGTCTCCTTCTGCTTTCGCAAATCCGGCTTCCCTTTTCCGGAAGAAGGCGCTTCCGGTCTCATAAGTTTCATTTTGCAGGCGAAGTGAACCAGCATATGGCCCTTTGGCAGGGATTTGAGCTCTTCTCTTGTCAGAACTCCCATACGGATTATCAGTACAAAATAGACAAGTACAGCCACCGCCACCGCAAGAACCAGCGCCAGAATATTCAAATGAAACAGCAGATACAGTCCCTGATATACCCCATAGGCCGCCCCTCCCATAACACCGGAGGCCAGCGCCGGCCGGAAAAAAGTCCGGTCCGCCTCCTGGCGGTAGCCCAAATTCCTGCGGATGGAAACGCCGTTGAGCAGGCACATCAAGAATGAATAGAGAATAATGGCAACGATATAATAATAGGTCCCATACCCGGCGTCCAACCCCCAGAGTGCGCCCGCAAGCGCTGCGGTCTGGAGAACCAGCGCAATTGCCGCATTGATTACAGGTGCGTTCAGTTTCCCTATGGACTGAAGCACGGCGTTTGAGAGCGTTGACATGGAATAAAAGATCACGCTCACGGAAAGCGCCGCAAGAAGCGCCGATGACAGATCAATGGATTCCTTCTGTGGATAGAGCACCAGCATCACCGGCTTTGCCAGAACGGCAAGCCCCACCGCTGCCGGAATAGCGATCAGCATGGTCACCTTCATGGCTTTGGCAACCTTTTGTCTGGCACCCTTCAGATTCTTTCTGGCATAATCCCCGGAGATGCCGGGGATTAGGGCCGTGGCCATGGCCGAGGCCAGTGCGATGGGAATATTGGACACCTTTACCGCCTTTCCGATCACTCCCGTGTAAGCGGCCACCTGGGTATCCGCCATCTTTTTTACATCAATCATGATCCACTGGTACACATTCTGATTGATAAAGGTGTTGGCATTGTAGATAAAGGTACTCAGAATAAAGGGCGTGACCACCAGGATAATCATCTTGAACACGGCCCCATAGGATTCCTCCTTGTGGCCCACATCCTTCTCGATCCTCTTTTTGATCATGCCGCTGTTAAGCCTGTAAACGCCAGCCATGAACAGCAGGGCCGCAAGAACGCCGATTCCCGTACCGATGGCTCCTCCCATGGCACCCCAGGACAGTCCCTCGCTCTTTTCCCGATCTGCGGCAGCATTCATGAGCAGATAAGCCATCAGAATGCTTCCCACCGCATTCAGGATCTGCTCGAGAATCTGGGACACCGAGGTCTGCACCATGCTTTTGTGCGCCTGAAAATAGCCCCGGAGCACGCCGAGAATCCCGCTGAAAAAAATCGTGGGAGCCAGAACGCGAAGCGCCAGAATGGAGTGATCAATCTTAACCAGCAGCCCTGCCCCGAAAAACACAAATAAGCTGGCAATACCACCCACTGCCAGCACATAAATAAATGCACACTGAAAAATACGGTGTGCGTTTCGGTATTCTCTTACTGCCAGCTTCTGGGCAATAACCTTGGAAATAGCGGAGGGAATACTATAGGATGATATGAGGAGCACAATGGTATAGGCATTGTACGCCGTGTTATAATATCCGATCCCCTCATCACCCAGAATGGCTGTCATCGGGCTGTTATAAAGCAGACCGATAATGCGGACGATGATCCCGGCTGCCGCCAGGATCCCCGCCTGCATGATAAATCCGTCTTTCTTTTTATTATCAGGCATTGCCGTTACACTCCAAAGTTATCCGATCAGCCAGTCATACATTTCCTGATATTTTTTCGCCGATACATTCCATGAGAAATCAACGGCCATAGCCCGATCCACAATCTTATTCCACTCGCGCTTTTTCTCATAGTAGATCTTCTCTGCATAATAGATCGTGCCAAGCATCTCATGGGCATTGTAATTGGTAAAGGAAAAGCCGGTACCGGTGCTCTCGTATTCATTGTATGGCTCCACCGTATCCTTCAGTCCTCCCGTCTCCCTGACAATAGGCACCGTGCCATAGCGCAGGCTCATCAGCTGGCTTAAACCGCAGGGTTCAAACAGGGACGGCATCAGAAATGCGTCACAGGCAGCGTAGATCTTGTGGGAGAGTGCATCCGAATAATAAATGTTGGCAGACACCTTGTTGTTGTACTTCCAGTCAAAGTGGCGGAACATATTCTCATACCGCTCTTCTCCTGTTCCGAGAACCACGATCTGCACGTTGCTCTGACAGAGCTCATCCATGACATAGGCGATCAGGTCAAAGCCCTTCTGATCCGTAAGCCTTGAGACAATACCGATCATGAACTTCTTGTCATCCTGCTCCAAGCCAAGTTCCGCCTGAAGTGCGCGCTTGTTTTTGATCTTTTCCTTTCGGAAATTCATGGCATTGTAATTGTATTCTATATATTTATCCGTCTCCGGATTGAAATCTTCCGTATCGATACCGTTTACGATTCCCCGAAGGCTGCCGCTCCTTGCCTGCAGAAGGCCGTTTAAGTTCTCCCCGTAAAACTCAGTCTTAATCTCCTCCGCATAAGTATCGCTCACCGTGGTGATGGCGTCCGCAAACACAATACCGCCCTTTAACAGGTTTGCGTCCTTGTAGGCCTCCAGTTTATCCGGCGTAAAATAGTAATCCGGAAGTCCTGTGATATCCTGTACATCCTTGATATTCCATTTCCCCTGGAACTTCAGGTTGTGAATCGTCATGATGGATTTGATTCCCCGGTAGAACTCGCTCCCCTGGAACCGCTCTCTGAGGTAAACGGGAATCAGTCCGGTCTGCCAGTCATGGCAGTGGATGATATCCGGTCTAAAGTCGATCACCGGCAGAATGGACAGCGCCGCCTTGGAGAAGAACGCATACTTCTCGATCTCAAACAATGCATTGTCACTGTACGGTTTAAATCCGCCAAAGAACATCTCGTTATCGATAAAGTAGTACTTCACCCCTTCCACTTCCGCATACAGAACTCCCACATACTCGTTCTTCCAGTGGAAATCCATATAAAAATGCGTAATATAGCTGAGCATATCCTTCATCTCCTGCTTCATGCAGGTATATTTGGGAAGAATCACTCTCACATCAAAATACTGCTTATCGATACATTTCGGAAGGGAACCCACGACATCCGCAAGCCCTCCCGTTTTAATAAATGGTACACCCTCCGATGCGACAAAAAGAATCTTCTTCATCACAAACCCTCCAACATTATTATTAATTATGATTATACAACAATCATCTGCTCATTGAAAGAGAGAATTTGGATATTTTTGTCCACATCCGCCTTATTTCTTGTACTGGAGACGAATTTTATCCGCAATCAGGGCTATGAATTCGGAATTTGTAGGTTTTCCCTTTCCATTGTTGATGGTGTATCCGAAAAGATTGTCGAGGGTTTCCATCCTCCCCCTGTTCCACGCCACCTCAATGGCATGGCGGATGGCCCTCTCCACCCTGCTCGAGGTTGTCTGATAGCGTTTCGCAATGGTGGGATAAAGTACTTTTGTGATGGAACCAAGCATATCCGGCTCTTCCACAGACATCATAATGGCCTCTCTGAGATACTGGTAGCCTTTGATATGGGCGGGAACACCGATTTCATGAATCATATCCGTCACGTCTTTCTCAAGATTGTAGGTCAGTTTTTTCTCCACATGAACGGTCTCTTTTACTTCCTTATCAAATCCCCGGCTTCCCGAAGGAACGGTGATCATTATCTGAAATTCTCTGTTTTTCGATAATAGATCATCCAGTATCTTATATACCTTGTCTGTATCTTTTGATGCCGTCAAATTAAGCTGTTCCATCCTGTTCCCTCCACTTTTTTCCAAATAATGATATGAAACTATTATAAGGAACATGATACGCCTAATCAACTGTCATCCATCGCACGGTTTCTGCCCGCTTCGCATCCTGCGGGCAAAATGCGACGGCATCCGCCCTCCTCCGGAGCCGCCCTTTTAAGCCGAAAATTCCATAGTCACATGTATTTTTCCCTTTTCTCCCTTTATTTTTGCACAGCTTCCCGTCACCAAGGGCATCATGGGAGCCAGATGCCCCAGATCTACATCCATAAACACCGGAACCCTGTATTTTTCAGCAACGGCAAGAACCGCGTCAAAACGGTCTAACCCCATCATCTCCTCTCCAAGCCGCGGACGCCCGACCAGAAACCCCTTCACATAGCGGAACCATCCCGCATTTTCCATCTGCCACATGGCCCGCCGGATGGCAAACACGTTCAGATCACAGGCCTCCAGAAACCAGAGGATTCCATCCTCTCTGTATTTCTCCGCAAAATCCGACACCCGGTCATACTTCGTCCCCGTCAGGTTCACCAGACAGTCCACGCAGCCTCCCAGGAGCCTTCCCTCCATGAAAGCCGATGGCACCTCCGTACTTTTCCCCTCCTCATCTGGCGCAAAAAGCCTGATGTGCAAAGGCTCCGTGCAATTGTAGGGAACAAGCGGATGCTCCTCGTCCTTAAGGCTCTCCCGCTCCCACCTTCCATAGCTCTCAAAGGCATTCTTTTTTCCGCAAAGCAGGTCAAAGGCGTCTGAAATGGAAGGATGCCAGGGTTCCATGCCAAAAGCGCCCGCACAGGGGCCATAGATGGAAGCCACATCACACAGTGTTGCAAGGAGCAGGGTCATGTTCGTGTTGTCCGAATATCCCATGTACCATTTGGGAGGCGCCTGCCGGATCCTGTCAAAATCCACGTATTCCAATGTCTCACACATCAGCTCCCCGCCCCCGCAGGAAATCAGACAGTCGTTTTCCCTGCTTGTGTAATAATCCGTAAGCTCTGCCCCGCACTTCTGCGGCGTGTTGCTGATTCCAACGCCGGCCGCCGCATAGCAGTTCGGTCCAAGGTCAACCGCAAACCCCGCCTGCCGTAATTTTTCCAGTGCGTTTGCGAAAGCCGAGCGGTAGGGTTCTGCGGCGCAGCCAAAGGACGGCGCCACAAACCCGATGGTTCCATTTTGTCTTAAAAATTCCGGATATCTCATTTTTTCTCCTTTTTGTCTGATCTTATTTTCTTTTGAACAAAACCGCAATGAGCAGGGCCGTCACAAGCATTACCGACGCCACTGCGGCCAGGGCCGTTTTGATTCCGACACCTCCAAAGCTTTCTGCAGGCAGACTTATCTCTCCCTGCGGCTTTTGGGGCGGGTACAGATCCTGATCCACGGTTTGCGAACCATAGCTTAAGGAAAGCTCCCTGTTTTCCGGCTCGTCCACGCAGACCCAGCCCTTTTCCCCGTAATAATACCCCACGTAAGCCCACCGGATATTGTCCTGATCCGTATAGAGGTACTGATAAGCCGGCGTATCCCCGTCATTGAAATACGTTTCGATCCAGCCACAGATCCGGCCGGATCCCGGATACTCCCAGAAGAGCAGCTGTTCTTTGATCTCATAAGCGTCAAGCTCCCCCCGGTAATCGGAAAAGTCCTTCTCATATTCCTCCAAAAAGTCACTTCCCACATAAATCCGGGCAAGGTTTTCCATCAGAACCCATCCGTCCCTCACCTGGTCTTCCAGTACCTCGTCCGCTTCCGGCTCATAACCCCAAAGGTTAACCGCACCCCAGACATTTCCCCCTCTGTCCCTGTAAGTGAAGCCCACGTAAAAGCGTTTTCCGTTTTTGATTCTGCCCGCCTCTTCCGGTTTCCCAGGCTCCTCGTAGACCACCACGAAACCCTCTTTTCCATTAGTCTGGTAATCTCTGCCCTCATACTCGCAATCCTGCGGATTTTCCATATAAAAATCATTGGAAGGCTCCCAGATTGCATCCGCAAAAGCGGTGAGGTGCGAAAAGACAAAGGTAAACAGCGCCGCAGCCAGAACCGACAGGCAATACCGACTTTTTCTCACAGTAAGTTCCTCCTTTTCCACAGCAGTTTTTAACACTTCACAGCAGCAAGATCTTTCCTATGAAATAGGAAAACAGGTTGCAGACAGCCGCACACAGATACGACCGTCTGATGCTCCTCCCATAGGTTTCATAATACCATCCCTCCACCAAAATAACCACTGTTTCAATGAAAATCTGCGCCAGGAAGCCATCCCTCATAAGAGTTGACGCAAGAACCGCCGCCGGGTTCGTGAGCAAATTTACAAGGAAAACCAGGAGAAGATCCTTTCCCCTTACTCCAAGCACAAAGGATGCGGGAAGCTCCAGAACCCATGTAAGGGCCAGCGAAATCCCGAATTTTACAGCCAGCTCATTCATGTCCTCTCTCCCCCAGATACCGATTTGCCAGACAAAAGCCAGGCAGCAGAATCAGCAGCGATATTCCTGACAATGCGGCAAGCATTACCGGCAGGCTTTCCAGAGCACCGGGCGCATATCCCAGGTAGGCGGGAAGAAAACCCGCAAAAAGGGCAAAGGACAAAAGGCCGAAGGCAAAGCCCACGCTGCCTGAAAGCAGATCAGCCGCAAGACGCAGGGTAAGGGGCATGGACATATTGAAGAAAAAGAGCCCGGCGGCTCCCGGGAGCGCCTGATCCGCAGAAAAAAAGCAGAAAAAGGCCGCAAGCAGAGAGCAGACCGCCGTTCTTCCGGTTCCGAAACGGTCCGCCATAATCCCTCCCGCCGCTTTCCCGAAGACCACTCCCGCAAGCGCAAGCATTCCGCCGCCCAGTTCCTTTTTCCATGGAAACCGGAAGATCATCCCCTGATGGGACCGCAGCACCACCACCCAGAAAACGCAAAGCAGCGCTCCGGTCAAATACAGCGCCGCAGGAAGCCTTTCTTCCCCGCCCTGCGTTTCCGCCCCCGCCGCAGAATGCTTTTCTTCCCCCTCCGCAGGTTTGTCCGAATCAGCGCTTTCATCGGCTCTGCCCTGCCACAGCAAAAGCCCGAACGCACCGGACAGGAGCAAAAGTCCCGGCAGCCAGACGGGCATCCCTTCTCCTTTTCCTGACAGGGTTCCGAAAAAAATCCCGGCGGCTCCCGGCGACACAAAGACTCCCAGCGGCCAGCACAGACGGCCTGACCGGTTCAGGATTTCAATCCCTCCGCCCACATGAAACAGGCTGTTCCCAAGTCCTGCCAGAATCACTACAGCCACGGCGCCGGCCCAATCCGGACTGTCAGACAGTCCTTCCCCCAGAGCGGCCAGTACCAGGGCAAATGCGACCGCAAGACAGCCGGCCGCCGCACAACGGCCATTGCGGTTTCTTCGGTCAGCCAAAAGCCCTACGGGCATCTGGAGGGCAAAAGCGCAGAAATTATACAGGAAAAAATAAAGGGAAAGCTTTTGTGCATCCGCCCAAAAACGGAACACAAGAAACGCACATCCAAAATCCACAAGAAAGTGCAAAAGGCCATAGATTCCCGTGGCCTTTCCCATCCTTTCGCGCCGTTTTTCCTCTCCCATTCTCTTCTCCATCCTTGATCCCTTCGTTTCTCTCTGCCTGCGGCGAGCCGAGCAGGCATGCACATTCATGACAACAGGAAGCCTTTTGTTGACTGTATGGCGGCTGTCGCAAAGTCAGCACCCGCATTCCCCGAGGAGGGAATTCAGCAGCATTATATGGTACTCCTCATCCTGAATGATCCTTGCGAGAACTGCGTTGACGCATTCATCTCTTATCATACTCATATGTCTTTTGTACTGCCCGATTGCGTCTTCTTCCGCTTTGCGGTCGGCCAGCAGCATTTTCTGTACGTTTTCCGGTATCTCCAGATATTCCGGTGTCCAGAGCCTTGGCCTCCCATTATGGGATCTGGCCTGAAAATCCACCTCGCCGCCCAGCAGGAAAATCAGCTCTCCCAGCTTCTGCAGATGCATCATCTCCGCCATGGCAATTCCAAGAAGCGCCTTTGCCATGGAGCATCTTTCCAGGAACAGGCGGTTTTCATTGTTAATATACTGTGTGATTGCCGACATCTCGGAAACGGCCCCGCAGTAATCCACTTTGAGCAGCTGGGCATAGTCACAATTTTTTCCCTTTACCCGAAGGGGCGGATAGGGAAGATCTACCATAATGGGTTTTACGCCGGCAAAGCTGCAGGTATTTGTCATACATTTTTCATCCATATCTATCACTCCTGACAGTTCCTTATATGGATAGTATATTGAAAACTTCAAGTCCCTGTTACAGTCCCATTTTTTTCAGGATTCCTTCCTCGTCCACACCAGGGTGTGTCAGATACAGACGGCAGATCTGCTCCGCAAGCCTGCTGCTGATATGGTTTCTGGCGGCTATCTTCTCCACCGCCGCTCCCCTGTCAACGTCACGCATCACTTTGCGGACGATCCGCCTCATATCTCCCGCCCCAATCTGTCCATCTCTTTGCGTCTTCGAATCCAAAAGCCCGATCTGTATTCTCCTTACCTGAAAGGGACCGTCTCCATGCGTCTCGACCAGCGCCATCGTGAGAGGCAGCGCAAATCTCCTTGGCCCGCAGCTTCCGGGATTCAGAAAAAAACCGCCTCCAAAATCGCCTTCCTCGTATCTGTGGGAATGTCCGCAGATCACAAGATCCGCATTCCCGATGTCTGAGGAAAGCATTTTTTTGTTATGAACCATAAATACGGAAATTCCGAAAAGACTGACAGCAAGAGTCTCCGGAATCCACTCCGCCCAGGCTCCGTCATTGTTGCCGCGAACCGCATAGGTGGGCGCAATCTCTCCCAGCTCCTCCAAAATATCCGCACGGTCTATATCGCCCCCATGCAGAATCGCTTCGCAGCCCCGCAGAATCTCCTTCACCTCTGGCCGCAGCAATCCGTGCGTATCAGAGATCACGCCAATCCGGTACATGCTCTCTCCTCTCCCCAGGGCCGCTTCCGTCGGCGCCCTCCTTTCAAAACTGCCGCAGTATCGCTTCGCAGCCTTCCACGATATCCTCATACGTCACATCAAAATTTCCCGTATACCAGGGATCCGCAATGTCCCTGGTTTTTCCGGCAAATTCCAGAAGCTTTTTTATTTTGCGCTCCGGATCCCCTCCTGCGATCTGCTTCATGTTCCGGATGTTCCAGTCGTCCATTCCGATCAGATAGTCGTAGGTTTCGTAATCCTGTCTGGTCATTTGCACGGCACGGTGCGGAATGATTGGTATCCCCACTTCCCGGAGCTTTTGGACGGTTCCGTGGTGGGGCGGGTTGCCGATTTCCTCCCGGCTGGTGGCCGCAGAAGCGATTTGAAACTGATCTGAACGGCCGCACCGGGCCGCCATGCAGGTCATAACGCTCTCGGCCATGGTGCTGCGGCAGATGTTGCCGTGGCATATAAATAATATTTTTATCATGGTTTCCATATCTCCTTATATCTCGGTATATCTTGGTTTTTCCTTATGTTTTCAAGGTTTTTCCTCTGGCCCCAAAAACTCTATACCTCGTATATCTTACCATACCCCGGTATATTTTGTCTCCCAAAAAGAGTAAAAAAGAAGTAAAATGACCTCTTTTTTACTCTTTCCAGAGGTAAAACCACCCATGCCCCCTTACTCTCCAGACAACTTTTTCTCCAACTCCCTCACTTCCTTTTCCACGTCATTAAATTTATAATGCGTGTAATATCCCAGAGTTGTTGCAATATCCGAATGCCCCATGAGATATTGCAGTGACTTCGGACTGATGCCTGACTTTGCCATGTTGGTACAGTATGTATGCCTGCAAATATGGGGAGTTATATTTGGTAACTCTTCCTTAAACGTCCGATTATATTTCCCCAGAGCATACCCAAACCTTTTTTCCCAATGGTTCGCAAGGTATGGCATACCGTTCTTATCCAGAACCAGAAAGCCTGCCTTACCATCTATCATAGGGTCTACTTTCCATTTCTTACGTTTTTTAATCAGCTTTTGGAAACACTGGTATACTCCTTCGCTCATTGGCAAAATCCTCTCCCCGTATGTCGTTTTAGTATCTTCAATCAGGTATACACCTTCCCTTGTCCTTTGTAACTGGTGGTCTATTTTTATTTTTCTATTCTCCATATCTATATCATCCAGAGTAAGGCCACAAAACTCTGAAATTCTCATGCCGGTCTTGAAGAGGATATACATCCCCTCATAATATTGTGAATAATGCTTATCCCCTTTTATAAAATCAAGGAATAAGCGTTCCTGTCTTGGGGTGACTGCTTCCCTCTTGGCACTGTCATTGACAATTACCGTAGACAATTCCCAGTCAAAAGGATTCTTGCGAATCAAGTCATCCTCAACCGCCATACGGAAAGCTGGGCGAAGAACCCCACGGATAGTATGAATACTACTATAATGCTTTCCCCCCTGTTGCAGTTCAATCAGCCACTTCTTTGCATCTGACACTTTTACCTGGTCTATACGTTTACTGCCAAACGTGTCCTTTTTCAGCAAATTCAGGACTGTTTTGTAGCCTGCCATAGTATTATGACGTACCCCCGTTTTCAGAGAAACGTACCTTTCTGCCAACTCTGTTACCGTGACATCCCCTCCTTGGTATGCCACTTCCTCATTGAGGGATTTTTCAATCTCTTTTTCCAGTTCCCTCAATGATTTTCCTGAACGCTTACCCTCTGGCTGTTTGTCAGTCGGTTCCAGTTTCCAACTGTAAACAAATTTATTTTTGCCGTCTTTTCCTTTGTACGTATATAAAT